>SKEX01000059.1_pt1 | contig 142657 bp, 112 predicted proteins | sample 4841451 | NCBI WGS metagenome assembly SKEX01 (sample SAMN11008798, study PRJNA524170) | human gut metagenome | isolation source: fecal sample from pouch patient p38, | place: Israel: Tel-Aviv | reverse complement strand
ACCTTATTCAGGTGGTTATAGCACGAGGGTTCCACCTCTTCCCATTCCGAACAGAGAAGTTAAGCCTCGTCACGCCGATGGTACTGCGTAACAGTGGGAGAGTAGGTAGCCGCCGTTTTTAAAGAGTCCCCTTCAGTAGAAATATTGAAGGGGATTTTTAATTCCTTAAAACTCTGGATATTCGGAGGATATGTTTTTTTTAACACATTAAGTCGCCAATTCATTGAACAAAACATATTGTAGCTTGTTTCTATAGAAGAGTTAAACTTTAATGTTTAAATGATGTGAATGACGATAAACATATACAATTAATTGCTACATTTGTGGCTGAATCTATTGTAATCGATTAAACAACTAAAAATACAATGAAACTTTCTCCGAAATTCATATTAGCTTTTCTTCTGCTGATGCTATCATTTAGCGTAAGCGGGAATACTATGAATTTCTCTCCCCGTATTTTTAGTGACTCCTCTTGCCAATTATCAGAATTATCTTCTGACAGCCGTCAACGCTCTTCTGTAGATGGGCAGTCTGTTAGCTATGATAGCGTCCGTTCTTTATCTGTTTCTGATGTAGAATTAGGACTTAAACTCGTATCAGAATCAAACTCGAATAATTATCGTCTGCGTAGAATCATTGAAATCAATGACTCCTTGAAAGACGTTATGCATAAGTTTCTCGTGTTAAGAGAAAACTCTTTAGTATTAGATCAAAGTAAATCTTTTTATTCGGATAAGGATCCACATTACTCCATTACGTGTAGCGACTACTATGTGTTCGCTTTAAGACGCATCCTTATTTAGTCTTTTCCCCCCTATTTTTATTCGTTTTTCTCGTACTCTGTATGAAACCGTGTGACTTTACCTTTTAAAAGTTGCAGGGGCTGTAGCGCAGTGTGTCTAATCGAAATATTTACTTCCTAAATAACTAAAATTAATTTCTTAACAAAAAAACTTATTATGGAAACTACTAAAAAAACTCAAGTTGTAGGTATAAAGAATGCCGGTATCGTAATCATCTGCTGTTTAGTAATAGCTGTATGTATCTTTCAATTCCTATTAGGTAACCCGTCCAACTTTATGAACAATGACCCTAACAATCACCCGTTGAACATGTTGGGTACTATTTACAAAGGTGGTATCATCGTACCTATTATCCAGACATTGTTGTTAACTGTACTTGCTTTGAGCATCGAGCGTTATTTTGCTCTTCGTTCTGCTTTCGGTAAAGGTTCATTGGCTAAGTTTGTAGCTAATATCAAAGACGCTTTAGCTGCAGGTGACATGAAGAAAGCACAGGAAATCTGTGACAAACAACGTGGTTCTGTTGCTAACGTAGTAACTTCTACTTTGCGTAAGTATGAAGAAATGGAAAAGAACACTGCTCTTCCTAAAGAACAGAAGCTGTTGGCTATCCAGAAAGAACTTGAAGAAGCTACTGCTTTGGAAATGCCTATGATGCAACAAAACCTTCCGATCATCGCTACTATCACTACTTTGGGTACATTGATGGGATTGCTTGGTACTGTAATCGGTATGATCCGTTCATTTGCTGCTTTGTCTGCTGGTGGTGGTGCCGACTCTATGGCTTTGTCACAAGGTATCTCTGAAGCTTTGATTAACACTGCTTTCGGTATCTTGACTGGTGCATTGGCTGTTATCTCTTACAACTATTACACTAACAAAATCGATAAATTGACTTACGGACTCGACGAAGTCGGATTCTCTATCGTGCAAACTTTTGCTGCTACTCACTAATTCTGCGAACCCTTATAAAATCTATTATTAATCATGGGTAGAGCGCAAATTAAAAAGAAAAGTACGTTCATAGATATGACAGCTATGAGTGATGTTACTGTATTGCTTCTGACTTTCTTTATGTTGACTTCAACATTTGTGAAGAAAGAACCAGTACAAGTTACCACTCCGGCTTCCGTATCGGAAATCAAGATTCCGGAGACGAATGTACTCCAGATTCTGGTTGATCCGGAAGGAAAAATATTTATGAGCCTCGACAAGCAGCAGGATATGCAGGCTGTATTGGAGAGCATGGGTGAAGAGTATGGCATTAAGTTTACTCCGGAACAGGAGAAGAGATTTATCTTGTCTTCTACTTTTGGAGTACCTATCAGAAGTATGCAGAAATATCTTGATCTCCCGGAAGATCAACGGGATAAGATCTTAAAGAATGAAGGTATTCCATGCGATAGTGTTGACAATCAGTTTAAATCGTGGGTACGTAATGCACGTACTGCTAACGCTGATCTACGCATTGCTATCAAGGCAGACGCTACGACTCCATACTCAGTGATAAAGAACGTTATGAACTCACTTCAGGATTTGCGGGAAAATCGGTACAATCTGATTACTTCTCTCAAAGCAGAATCTGAAAATTAAAAAGGAGGAAATACAATGAGTGCTGAAGTACAAGAGAGCGGCGGAAAAAGAGGAAAAAGCAAGCAAAAGAAAATATCTGTCCGGGTGGACTTTACACCGATGGTGGACATGAACATGTTGCTGATTACTTTCTTTATGCTTTGTACCACACTGAGCAAACCTCAGACGATGGAGATAAGCATGCCGAGTAATGACAAAGATATAACTGAACAACAAAAGAGTATGGTGAAGGCTTCACAAGCAATTACGTTATTGCTGGGAGCTGATAACAAACTCTATTATTACGAGGGAGAACCTAATTATAAGGATTATACCTCGTTGAAGGAAACTAGCTACGGCGCAGATGGACTGCGTGCCGTACTTCTTCAGAAGAATGCTGTTGCTGTCAATAAAGTAAGGGAATTGAAGCAGCAAAAACTTGATCTAAAGATCACGGATGATGAATTTAAGAAGCAGGTTTCTGAGATAAAGAGCGGAAAGGATACACCGACCGTAATTATCAAAGCTACCGATGATGCTTCTTATATGAATCTGATTGACGCGCTGGACGAAATGCAGATATGTAATATTGGTAAATATGTGATAACAGATATCGCTGAAGCTGATGAATTCTTGATTAAGAATTACGATGCGAAAGGTGGATTGTCACAGAACTTAGCCGATAATTGATGTAACACCTAAAAAAGAAAAGTAAAATGGCAAAATTAGATTTAGCTTCTTCGGAATGGTGTCAACTGATTTTTGAAGGCAAAAACCAAGCATACGGCGCATATAGACTGCGTGCCAATTCAACAAAACGACATAATGTCGCTATGTTGATTGTAGTGGTCATAGCAGCGGTTGGATTTAGTATCCCTACACTGCTTAAGTTGGCAACTCCGGAGCAGAAAGAAGTGATGACAGAAGTAACTACTCTGTCAAAATTGGAAGAACCTGAAATCAAACAGGAAGAGATGAAACGCGTTGAACCGGTGGCACCTCCTCCCCCTGCATTGAAGAGTTCTATCAAGTTTACAGCTCCTGTCATCAAGAAAGATGAAGAAGTGCATGAAGACAATGAAATCAAGAGCCAGGAAGATTTGAATGCTACCAAAGTATCTATCTCCATTGCCGACGTAAAAGGTAATGACGAGGCTAACGGTAAAGATATCGCAGACCTTAAGCAGGTGGTAACACAGGCTGCACCGGAACCGGAAAAGGTTTTCGATATGGTAGAACAGATGCCGACTTTCCCCGGTGGACAGTCTGAATTGATGGCTTACCTAGGTAAGAATATCAAATATCCGACTATTGCACAGGAGAATGGAACACAAGGTCGCGTTATTATACAGTTTGTTGTGGAACGTGATGGTTCTATTTCTGACGTACATGTGGCTCGTGGTGTAGACCCTTATTTGGATAAGGAAGCTGTTCGTGTGGTAAAAAGCATGCCGAAATGGCTCCCTGGTAAGCAGAATGGAAAAGCGGTACGTGTGAAGTTCACCGTTCCGGTAATGTTTAAACTACAGTAAAGAATGATGAAGAGACAATTAAGGCTGATAGGAATTGTTGTGTTAGCGACGTTGAGTGCTTGTAACTCAAAGTCAAAAGGACCGACGGATACTTATTCTTCCGGTGTGGTATCTATCGCAGCGGATGAGAGTTTTGAACCTATCATACAAGAAGAGATAGAGGTGTTTGAAAGCCTTTACCCTTTGGCCGGGATTGTCCCTCGCTACACAACTGAAGTGGAAGCGATAAATTTACTTCTGAAAGACAGTGTCCGGTTGGCTATTGCAACCCGGACACTGACTAAGGAAGAAATGAATTCATTCCACAGCCGTAAGTTTTTCCCTCGCGAGATAAAATTGGCTACGGATGGTCTGGCATTGATTGTGAATCGTGCTAATCCGGATTCTTTGTTGAGTGTACGTGATTTCCGCCGCATCCTTACCGGTGAAGTGAAAAACTGGAAAGAGGTAAATCCGAATTCCCGTTTGAAAGGGATTCAGGTGGTGTTCGATAATAAGAACTCCAGTACCGTACGTTTTGCAATGGATTCAATCTGTGGTGGAAAAGAGTTGGCTGAAGGTAACGTCAGTGCCTTGAAAACCAACCAGCAGGTGATAGATTATGTAGCGAATAATCCCGATGCTATGGGAGTTATTGGAGTAAACTGGTTGGGGAACCGCAGTGATACAACCAATCTTTCTTTTCGCGAAGAGATCAGAGTGATGTCAGTGAGTGCAGAGGATGTAGCAACTCCTGCTAACAGTTATAAACCTTATCAGGCTTACTTGTTTTATGGTAACTATCCGTTGGCACGATCTATTTATGCATTGCTGAATGATCCTCGCAGTGGGCTGCCTTGGGGATTTGCTTCTTTTATGACATCCGACAAAGGGCAGAGGATTATATTAAAATCCGGACTTGTTCCGGCTACTCAGCCGGTACGTATTGTCCACGTGAAAGACGAATAATAACTAAAATTAGAGACTATAATGAAAAGAGTACAAATGTTTTTAGCTGGAGCGTTTATAGCAGTAGGGTCGCTCTATGCGCAATCATCTGATGCCGAATGGCAGGCCGGGGTTGCGAAATTGAAAGAAACTATTCAGACGAATCCGGCACAGGCTGCTGAAGAAGCTGAGCATCTGATTAAAGGAAAAAATAAGAAAAATGTGGAATTGCTGGTAGCTATTGGAGATGCATATCTGAATGCTGACAAGATTCCAGAAGCGCAGGAGTATGCAGCTCTTGCCAGAAAAGCGAATGGTAAATCGGCTCTTGCTTCTGTATTGGAAGGAAATATTGCCGTAAAACAGAAAAATGCGGGTCTGGCTTCTCAAAAGTATGAGGAGGCAATTTATTTCGATCCGAAATGTACGGAAGCTTATCTGAAATATGCAGATATTTATAAATCAGCCAATGCAAGTCTTGCCATTGAGAAGCTGAACCAATTGAAGGAACTGGAACCGTCCAACACAGCTGTAGATAAAAAATTAGCCGAGATTTACTATTTAAAAAATGATTTTAATAAAGCGGTAGAGGCTTATGCGAATTTTGCAATGGGACCTACTGCTACGGAAGAAGATTTGGTGAAGTATGCTTTTGCTCTATTTTTGAACCATGATTTTGATAAATCACTCGAAGTAGCTAATATGGGATTGCAAAAGAATGCCCACCATGCTGCGTTCAATCGTTTGGCAATGTATAATTATACTGACCTGAAGCGTTTTGATGAAGCGTTGAAGGCTGCAGATGTCTTCTTCAAGGAATGTGATAAAGCCGATTATTCATATTTGGATTATATGTATTATGGACATCTGCTGGAGAGTCTGAAAAAATATGATGATGCAGTGGTACAATATGAGAAAGCGGTAAAGATGGATCCGACAAAGACGGATTTATATAAGAATATCTCTTCTGCATACGAACAGAAGAATGATTATAAGAAAGCAATCAGTGCTTACCAGAAATATTATTCATCTCTTGATAAAGAAAAACAGACTCCGGACTTACAGTTCCAGTTTGGTCGACTTTATTACGGTGCTGGTACGCAACCTGATTCATTAGCAATCACTGTTGAAGAACGCAAGCAAGCGTTAATGTCCGCCGATTCTACTTTCCATGCAATTGCAGAAGCAGCGCCGGACAGCTATTTGGGTAACTTCTGGAGAGCTCGTGCCAATTCAGCACTTGACCCTGAGACAACTCAAGGACTTGCGAAACCTTTCTATGAGGAAGTGGCCGCTTTATTGGAAAGCAAAAACGATCCTCATTACAATTCAGCTTTGGTTGAATGCTACAGTTATCTTGGATATTACTATTTGTTAGCTATCGAAAATCCGGCATTGAAAGCCGAAGCAAAGGCTAATAAAGATAAATCCATCGAATACTGGAGTAAAATTCTGGCTATAGACCCCGCTAATGCTACTGCTAAAAGGGCATTGGACGGCATCAAATAGTGAATAATTTTAGTTGTTTGTCGTGACAGGAGGAGTGGAGAGTGATCTTAGCTCCTCCTTTTTTTGTACTTTTTTCTTCTTTTCTATTGGAATATTCAAAAGATTGTCTACTTTTGTGGTGTACTATTACACTAATACACCTAAAGATCATTATTCATTAAACAGAAATACTATGATTACAGTAGAAAATCTTTCATTTACTTATCGTAAATCGAAGCGTGCGGTACTACGTGATTTTTCGCTTTCGTTCGAATCCGGCAGGGTATATGGACTGTTGGGAAAGAATGGTGCGGGAAAATCTACTCTTCTCTATCTGATGTCCGGTTTGTTGACTCCTAAAAACGGTAAAGTGATGTTCCACGATACAGATGTGCGCCGTCGGTTGCCGGTTACTTTGCAGGATATGTTTTTAGTTCCCGAAGAATTTGAGTTGCCTTCGGTTTCTTTGGTCAGCTATATTGAGTTGAACAGTCCTTTTTATCCTCGTTTCAGTAAGGAAGAGATGATCAAATATCTTCATTATTTTGAGATGGATATAGATATTGATCTCGGAGCGCTTTCTATGGGGCAGAAAAAGAAAGTGTTCATGAGTTTTGCGCTTGCTACGAATACCTCTCTTTTGTTGATGGATGAACCGACCAACGGGCTGGATATTCCCGGCAAAAGTCAGTTTCGTAAGTTTATAGCATCGGGTATGTCGGACGATAAAACGATTGTGATTTCCACGCATCAGGTTCGTGACATAGACAAAGTGCTCGATCATGTGTTGATTATGGATGACAGCCGTGTGTTGCTGGATGAATCGACAAGTAATATTTGCGACAAACTTTTCTTTGTGGAAAGTGATGATCGGGAATTGGCCAAAAGTGCACTTTTTGCAATTCCTACTATTCAGGGTAACTACCTGATCCTTCCTAATGAAAAGCAGGACGAGTCGGAACTAAACCTGGAACTTCTTTTTAATGCTACACTGGCTACTCCTGAAGAGATTGCCCGATTGTTTCACACTCAAAAATAAAAGACGATGATAAAAGATACTTTTTTCAGTTTGCCTCGTTTTATAAATCTCTGCCGTAAGGAGATGGTGGAGAATTGGAGATCGAATGTGCTTCGTATGGTGTTGATGTATGGAGTGATGGCAGTGGTAATGGTTTGGAATGGATATTTTGAGTATAGAGGTACTTATAATTATCAGGAGGATCCGGCGTGGGTATTTCTTCTTGTCACTTTTATCTGGGCTTTGTGGGGATTCGGCTGTTTGAGTGCTTCGTTTACAATGGAAAAGATGAAAACGAAAACGAGCCGTACTTCCATGTTAATGATTCCGGCAACTCCTTTCGAGAAGTTTTTCTCCAGATGGTTTGTATTTACGGTTGTGTATCTGGTTGTTTTCCTGATATGTTATAAGTTGGCGGACTATACGCGCTTTGCTGTCTATTCTTTAGCCTATCCGGAGAAGGATTTTATTACTCCTGTCGACTTGTCACATTTGGTTGGTGATGAAAAATATTATACTTTATGCAGGCGAGGGTTGGAATTTGGAGCGCTGATATCAGGGTATTTCTTTGTTCAATCCTTATTTGTGTTAGGTAGCTCTATTTGGCCTAAGAATTCTTTTTTGAAAACATTTGCATCGGGAACGATTATAGGCATAGTATATTTTTTAGTGGCTGCTTTGGTGAGTAGGGGGTTGTTGGAAGGCAGTAACAAGCACTATTCAGGAGGCGTATTGGAGTCACAGGAAGTTGTCATGTGGATCGTAATTGGCGTCGGCATCTTTTTTGCGTTGGTGAATTGGACACTGGCTTATTTCCGCTTTAAGGAGTCTGAAATTATTAATAGAATGTAATACCTTAACCTATGAATTTTAAAGAAAGTAAAGCTATTTATTTACAGATTGCAGATAGAATCTGTGATGAGATATTGCTGGGGCAATATCCGGAAGAGGAGCGGATTCCTTCTGTCAGAGAGTATGCTGCCATTGTGGAGGTGAATGCTAATACGGTGATGCGTTCCTTTGACTATCTTCAGGTACAAAATATTATTTATAATAAACGTGGCATAGGGTATTTTGTAGCTTCGGGAGCAAAAGAATTGATTCATTCTCTCCGTAAAGATACCTTTTTGAAGGAAGAATTGGACTATTTCTTTCGTCAGTTGTATACGCTTGATATACCGATAAAAGAAATAGAGACAATGTATCATGAGTTTATAAAAAAGCAGAAATAGAATAAAGACGAAATATTATGAAACGTACTACTTATATATTTATAGGCCTTCTCGTTTCCGGATTGATTGTAATTGTGGCAACTATTATTTTCATATTTATGTCGGGGAAGCCGTATCAGGAAGATGGAGCCTTTTTGGGTAATGAACAGGTGAAGATGGATTTGAATGGCATACATGTTATAAAGGTGTTTACCAGCCAGGATGGAGTACCTGAAACGAGACGTGTGTTTATTAGCGGCGAAATGAAAATAGGATCTACTGCCGCTTCGTCAGGGAAAGAACAGGTTTCATATCCCAAAGGGGACTATTTGAATGTTACCCAAAAGGATGATACTTTGTTTATGAAGTTAGATCTTAATGTGAACAATAGTCCGGAAAAGTATCGGGACAGAGATTATATCTTTGTGAGTGGTTTTGATGTGAGTTTGGCTGTGGATTCGCTGGCCAGTATCATTGCTGATGCAGAAGGCTTGAAATTGAATCTGATAAATGTTGAAACAGATTCATTGTTTGTTCGTGGTAATCGTTATAACATATCATTGGATTCTTGCCGACTTGGTTCGTTTGATATTCAGGGAAATGGACTGGACTTTCATGCAAAAGATAGTAAAATTGAAAACTTCTATTTGAATTTGGATGGTGTATGGAGATGGACATTTGAGAATACGGAAGTGGGGACGGAATATCTGAGTGGCAGCGATCGTCACTCTAATGATCTGCAGAAAGGAGAATGTAAGCGGGTGGTCTGGACACCTCTGACAGAAGATGCACGTTTGCAGGTGAATGTAAGAGAGGAAGCGGTGATTATGATAACACCGGAATAAACAGGAATAAGTATGAAGAGATCAAATATGATACGGATTACTAGACAGTATCTAAACTAAAAAGGAGCAATAATGGATTTTAAAGTGCCTCCTAAAAGTAAGATGAAAAACTTTTAGGGGCACATTTATTCCGTTATTGCTCCTTTTAATAGATGAGGTTATATAGTCAAATTACAGCGCTTTCTTCAGAGTGAAGCAGTCGATATCCGGTGCCCAGTTATAACTATTACCCATGCGAATAGTGTTGTATCCGGCTTTTAATTCGACGGGAACTGTGATTTGGTTATGAGCATTATCCTCTCCCAGAGAGTCGATTTTGGTAATGATGCCGTTTACGTCCAGTTCTATTTGTCGTCCTTTGCCATATAAATAATGGATGGTCATATCATAGCGTCCGCCATCTTCGCTATATACTTCCCGCCATTCGGCATAATTTTCCGGTTGTCCGCCAAGGAAACCTACTTTCATTTTGCCGGAGGCTTCCTTATCATGGGCATAAAGAATACCTTTAGGATTTTTGCCAAGGTCATTGAAAAGAGGTAAATAAGCCCATTCCGCTTCGTACAAGGTCGGTTCCAAGCGTGTTTCACCTTCTATGCGGAGAAACATGGCACTGTGTGCAGGAAGCGTTTGTTCGAAGGTACCGGAGAAGTTTCCTAAATCACTATGTTTTACCAGATCACGTACTTTTACGTTTCCTCCAAATTCCAGTGAAGAGAACGGCACGGAGAAACTGCAGATGGTATCGGAAGGATTGTAAAGAGCTACTGCACGTACATTCCCACGTTTCTGTTCAATATCTTTAACGAGTACATAGCCTTCATTTTCATGCTGCACTACATAGGCCTGCAAGCCCAGCGGATCTTGGTTGAGGGCAATCAGTTCTTTATTAGTCAGCAGTTCGAGCGAAGAATCCGGTATGTTTTCCAGATTGCATCCGATAAGCAAAGGAGAGCTCATGATACACCATAAACCGAAATGAGCTTCTTCTTCTGTCTGAGTAAGACCTTGTCCGCCTACTTTACTGTCGTTACGGAATCCGATGACCATCATATCCATGTCATTATAATGTCCGTTTCCGGCATAGGCTGACAGGTAGAGATTCTTTCCTACTACATATCTTAATGATCCCCAATGTGCATTAATATCTCCACTGATACGCCAGGAAGTTGCTGCATCTTTAGCCCATGTGCCCGGAAAAGCCCATCGGCAGATGTTGATGGAAACATCTTTGTTTACTTTGTCTATACTGTTCCGGATGGAAGTGTATCGTTCCTTTTCATTAAGTCCCAGCGCATCTCCTCCGCAATAATCAATTTTGATAAAGTCGAAACCCCAGTCGCCAAAGTACAATTGGGCGTCTTGCGGTTCGTGTCCATAGATACCAGCTCCTATACCTGCTGTATCATTGTCCCACATGGAGCCACATGTGCTGTTGCCCGCATCGGTATAGAGACCGGCTTTCATTCCCAAGCTGTGAACGTAATCCGCAATCGGTTTCATCCCATTCGGGAAACGTTGTTCGTGGGTATGCATAATCCCGTTGTCATCGCGCTTTCCGAAATAGCCGTCATCAACATTGACATAATGATATCCGGCATCTTTCAGACCTTTTTTCACCATCAGGTCGGCTTGATGCTTGATGATGTCTTCGCTGATATCTACACGAAATGCATTCCATGAACTCCATCCCATGATGGGAGGATTGACTGTCTTCTCATTCTCGGAAAGGATAGTTTGAGTCTTTGTGCAACTGATGCACATAAAAGAAGCTACTGCTACTGTAAAGAGATAAATCCTGTTTTTCATGATATAATGGGTTGTTTTTTATTACATATTCGTCCTGAATTTGTTCAGGTGACTGAATAGAAATAAAGGGCAACTTGCTGTACTCCAGAAAGCTACCCTTTGTTTTTGTCGGAATGAGGCGAATTGTCGCGCAATTATTCTCTCGCAAGGGTAACTGATTATTAAATAGTTATACTCCTTAAAATCTCACGGTTAGAACTTTCTCGTCCCGATTGCATCCCGGATAACGGGGCTTCATTCTTACTATTATTTTTCATAATGTTCATCAAAATTATTGCATTGTTAATTAGTATTTTGAAACTATATAGATTATTTCTCCAAATCTGATTCGCTTACATTGGCTTAAACCTTTATATTTTATAAAATTTATAAGTCTTTCTTTTACAGTCATGTATCGGTTTGCTAAATTGTTTTTAATTGTACAGAGAGAAATTCTATAAATTGGTTGAATTTTACAGATAAATGCTCCATGTTTGCATCGTGTTATAAAAATAACACCACGAAGTTAATAAAACATCTTGTAATAACATTAGTATAAATTAAAATTTTATCAATCATGGCATTTAGTAAGTATATAAAGCTTTCCGAATTAGCAAACTGATACAATAAAACGGATTGCTGACTTGCCGAGCTCGACTACTGCATCTGTGTACCGATGGATAGCAGGTAAAGCTTCCCCACCTTTTTTAGAAGAGAATATATCAAGGCTTTTACGATCTTAAGATTGCTGCTTGGCTGAAAGAGCAGAAAATGTCAAGACTAAGATGCAAAAGGTTGACTTTTAATTAATTAGAAAGATTGAAAATCTTTTGGTCAAAAGGATAATAAATCCTATCATAATCATTAACGTAACGGTATGGAAATGAATCAAATGCTTATGATTCTTTTTAGGCACGGATTACACGGATTTCACGGTTTTAGCGTAGTGAGTGCGCAAAGCTACCGTGTAATCCGTGTAATCCGTGCCTAAATTTTATGACTTGTTTAATTCAGAACCGTACGAAAGAGAATCAAATCATGAAAAAAAACTTATGGATTGATGTGGTTGGTTCAGTAGAAGAAGCTGAACTGATGAAATGTAAATTGTATGCTAATAATGGGACTAAAGTGGTTAGAAAACTTTATATAATATACAGCGGTATTCTGTTGTGTAATTTATACTGATATATTAATTTTTATATCAGACTATAGCTATGATGAGGCCCTTCGGGCTGCTAAAACAATTAAATAATACAAATTAGAAAGTTCTAATAATTTCCTATATTATAGTGTTCATGGGAATTTCAAGCATAAATCATTTCTTTCTGATAGCCTGCATATTAACCTTGGAATATACTGGGCTGAACCTATTCGTTTTGCTGTATGTTCTCTTTACATAGACGAAGGAATCAGAATCGTCACATTTGGTCGGTGAATGTGGCATATTGTTTCACTTTTAAATGTATACGAATATGAAAACTTTATTTGTTTTTCTGTTTGTTTTGCTTGCATTTTACTCCTGTGATATGGACGATCCGATTAATGCAGAAGATTCATTGGTTACAACCGATAAGGAGACTGATGCTATCGAGCTAACTGCCCAATCTGGTAGTTATCTCATCTGGCTTAATGGAGCAAGTGCAGAAACAAAGAAGATTGCAGATCAGCTGCAAGCAGTGAACCACTATGACAAGGCGTTGTCTTTTAACGATTTACCTGGAGTTGATAAGTCGGCAACATTGGTCGCGATGGCAAGAGATACACTGAATGACTTGACTATCGTTGGCAATGTTGCCGATTTTATCGCGGGTACATATACTCCTGAAATGATACAAGATGTTCGTCACAATCGTCAGGGAGTGATCCTGATTGCCAATGACAGCAAAGGCGAAGATTTGAAAGAACAAATGCTGAAACTTTTCGGACTTTATGTAGATAAGGGATATTATAAAGTTAGTTTTCCGCGTGAGCAACGGTATGCTTATTATGATGTGAATGATCCGGATGCTTTGAAGAAACTTTGTGGTACTGGAGGGCTTATTCCCAACACACGTGATATGTTTTCTGCTCCCGGACCTACAGATGATCCATCGGCTCCGGAAGTAACTGCGCGGGCATTGCATGCTATGAAGAAAATTTATATCAGCAACCGTTTTTATGTTTATACTAGCGACTACAAATATCATATGACGGGATATGAGTCGCTTTTGCCTTATACGGCGGAAATTCGGAATTACGTTCCAAGAGATGATAAAAGGTATGATGGGCTGGTAGACAGGGAATGGACTATTGATGTATATAATCTACGCATTTATGCTCCGACCAATGGAGATAATATGATTGCCGTCTACAGTTCGGGTGGCAATGGATTCTCCAACAGGCTTGACAATTCACTGGTATCGCTCGACAATCCACCCATGTATGAAGTTTGGGCACTAATTTGGGGATTGCGTAACAATGCCTATACGAAGATTAACATCCGTGATGGCCAGCGCTCGCAACTGAACCTGAAACTGATTGATTTTGCACCCGGGCTGCCGGAAACCGAAAGTACCATCGGGCATTCGTACAGCAAGAGCGTAGGCTTTGATTTGGGAGTAAGCCCCGTTTTGAAAGGTGATTACTGTTGGGGGAAATCCATCACTTATCAATTATCGGAGATGACTCGGGAGGTGACTCGTACTATCACCGATGCCGAGATGGAGTATTGCTGGAAGTGGTATCCTGAAACTCTCTTTCGGGGTAGTAAGGCTATGAAAGCGAATGGCATGATTGATGGTGCTGCTATGATTTCGCCTGCATGGTATGATATTCTTTACGATCATGTGGCGGGTACTCCAGGTACGGACAATGTTTTCTGCGACTATGATAACGATTTGCAGTTTAATCAAAACCTGCTCAATTACCAACAGGAGTGTGCTATCACTGCTCGGACAACTGGGGCATCGGCAGGTGTGGTAGCTGTTGAAATTACTGATGGGATGGCGTTGCAGCGTGGAGGAGCCTGGTTCACCAGCTGGGGACAGGCCGTCCTACATCCTTTGCCCAGTAGTGCCGGCACAGCCTATGATACAACGGTAGATGTGCATAAAACCACTACCGTATGGATTGATTATAATAATTGGTAAAACGAACTATTAAAAAGGGATTACGATGAGAACAAGAATATTATATAAGACACTCTTGCTTGCAAGCCTTTTTTTCGGGGCATGTGTACAGGATGATATCAACGATGATCCGGTGGCTAATTATAGTAACGAAGAAAAGAAAGATGTCGTCCTGATTCGTATGGGAACCGATGATGCTGAAGTAAAGGATATCACTTCCCGCCTGTTTAACAACATTCCTGCGTCTTGGGAGATTGGGAAAAAAACGATTGTTGACTATGATAAAATGGCAGATCCGGAGACGGAGCTTAATACTGATATTAAGAACCCGGATATCTATGCGACGGTTGTATTAAATATCAATGATGTGATTTCCGGCAAATATCCGGTATCTTTATTTCGTATGCTGAAGTTTTATAAACGGGATTTCTACATTATAGCAACCGGGACTACGCAGGATCAAAAAAATGAAATGCTTTCTTTGATAGGGGTATATATGGAACCGGGCTATTATGGTATCAACTATGATAACGTTCAGCATTATCGTATCTTCCCTTCTGCCGATCCCTATGCTAAGGATAATATGATAGGCAAGGGAGTGAAATCTTTCAGCCGGAGGTTATTGACCCATTCTGTCGATAATCTGCCTGAAAGTCTGGAATTAGATCCCGGATACAATGCACAGATGGCTGACAAAGAAGCTTTGAAACGTATTGAAATTTATAATCGTATTTATGGCTATGCTCAAGGAGATATGAATTATTCCATGCAAGCGGTTCCTTATAAGATGAAAGAGGGCGCCACTCCGGATGTGATAATAGATAATGCTTGGTCAATAGATGCCTATAACTTTCAGATATATAGTAAAAACAATAACTGCATATTGAGTGTAACAAACACTGCCGGCAATGGTTTTACGGCTAATATCAAGGATTATACAACTCCCAAGGGGATTGATGTATATGCTTATATCTGGAACATGATGCGGCAAGCATCCAGTGAGGTGACAATTCACTCTGATGGAGGTATTTTTCGGGAAGTCAGTTATCAACCGCAAACGGTGAATCATGGAGCTAGTTATACAGAGAACTCTTTTTGGAAAGTATCTGTTGAAGTATCGCCCGTCAAGTTGGCAGAGAAACCTTGGGAAGCTCTTCAAGTATCATTTGGCAAAGAGTCATCTACAGATGTATCTTATAAAACTCTGTCCATGGATTATTCTTGTAAAGGACAATTTGGAAACGGGGTGTATAGTAAACTTTGGCAATTTATTCCCGGTGAGTTTTACGACAAAGCGGAAGCTTTTGTTTACGAAACAAGCGAAGGAAAGCGATGGATTGATGCTGCGCAGGCTATGACCCCCAATTACGTGACATGGGGAGGTTATACGCTACGTCAGAACTATTTAAGCCATATCAATAACAGTATGAAATTACATCAACAACAGTGTATCTATTCTTTGAGTTCAGATGCACAGCCCGGTGTCGTTTCTGTTGTCATTACTGATGCCATTGATCTGCAAAAGTCTTATGTGCATTATAACTGTGGTATCCGCTATGGGCACGATTCAGCCAAGACAGATCTCAAAATGACGAAGATGGTCTGGATTGATTTTAGACAATGGGATAATTGAAAAGCTATTAGATTAATATAGGGTAGCCGTCCCGATTTCGTCCCGGCTGTTATTGAAAAATCGGGGATAACTTTCTGCTAATCAGCTAGTTAACCCCGATTTTGTCGGAATGAGGCGACTCGAACGCCCGACCCCTACGTCCCGAACGTAGTGCGCTACCAACTGCGCTACATTCCGATTGCTTAAGAAGTGGTGCCACCAGGAATCGAACCGGGGACACAAGGATTTTCAGTCCTTTGCTCTACCAACTGAGCTATGGCACCTTTCTCGTTTGCGGGTGCAAAGATAAGTATATTTTTTAATACCGCAATAACTTAAGGGGAAATTTTTACCAATTTCAGACTCGTAGAAATATAAATGCATTTTTGCTAGAATAAATATGTAGATAAACAGCTGTTTGTGCGACATATTTTATAAATTTACGGACTGAAACGATCAAAACAATATAAACACTCTATTACTATGTCATTACTGGCGATTATTGTTATAATAGTTTTGTTAGCTGCCTTCATTTATATGTGGGCAAAGTGTCAGTCACTCCAGAAAGAGGTGCATTTGAAAGAAAACAAAGAGAATGAACTTAAAAAGTTGGCTCTGGTTTTGCAGAACATCAATGCTTACTTTTTATTGATTGACAAAGATTTTGTAGTTTGTGATACCAATTATTATTCTTTGAACCATCTTCCAGTTCAGGTAGGTGGAGTTACAAAAAGAGTGGGGGATTTGCTGCATTGTAGAAATGCAATTGCAGCCGGTGAATGTGGTCAGCATGAACAATGCAAACTATGTTGTATCCGTGCGTCTATCGGTAAGGCTTTTTGCAAGAAAGCAAGTTTTAAAAATCTGGAAGCTTCCATGAAGTTATTGAGTGAGGATGAAACGAAAGTGACTCCTTGCGATGTATCGGTATCGGGTACTTATTTGAATATTCATGGCGAAGATTATATGGTGTTGACTGTTTATGATGTGACGGAGCTGAAAAATGCGCAAAGGCTACTGTCTATTGAAAGAGAACATTCTGTTTCTGCCGATAAATTGAAATCTGCCTTTATTGCTAATATGAGCCACGAGGTACGTACACCGCTAAATGCGATTGTCGGATTTTCGGGTTTGATGGTATCGGCTTCCAGTGAAGAGGAACGAAAAATGTATGCTGATGTTATTGCAGAGAATAATGAACGCTTGTTGCGCCTGGTGAATGATATTTTTGATCTTTCTCAAATAGAATCGGGAACAGTAGATTTTGTTTATACAGATTTTGATGCCAATGATTTACTAAGAGAGTTGGAGGGAATTTTTAAAACGAAATTGAATAACTCGTCGGTGGAATTGGTTTGTGAGGCACACATACAACCTATAATGATGTATTCGGAGCGGGAACGTATCATTCAGGTATTGTCCAACCTATTACATAATGCAATGAAATTCACCGAATCGGGTGAAATTCGTTTTAGTTGTAGCCAGAAAGGAACGGAAGAAGTTTGTTTTGTTGTGTCCGATACAGGCATTGGCATACCGGAAGAGGAACAGAAAAAAATATTCTCACGTTTCATAAAACTCGATCGTGAAATGCAGGGGACAGGACTTGGGCTGACTCTTTCACAAACGATCCTCCAAAATCTGGGTGGAAGTCTCGAACTTGATTCGGAAATTAACCGGGGATCTACTTTCAGCTTTGTGTTGCCACGGGTGATAAAGCCGGAACGGATAAAGCCACAGGCAATAAAATAAGATTCTTCAATCGACAGGTATTGTATCGATTAAATGATGGGGAACATACTTCTAAATAAGAAGGCTGGAGAAAATCCCCTAAAATAAATCACCCTCACTACAACCGTGGAGTGCATCCCAAAGGTTTTATAACTGACTTTAGGGGAGCACTTCACTGTAGTGAGGGTAATTTTATAAGTTCAAGGCTGTTTGAACAACCTCTTATTTTTTTGTGAACAGGATGGACACTTAGTCTTTACGACTTAGGTGCATCCTTATCTTTGTCTCCGGTTCCCGGAGATGCTTTGCCGGAAGTAGAATTTCCACTGGATGTAGCAGAACTGCTGTTTGATGGAGTAGCACCGGAGGCGGTGGCACCAGAGGATGCCGCATCAGAAACTGCTGCATTAGGAGCGGTTGCACCGGGCTTAGCTGTACTTGTCCCGGTTGCGCCTCCTGTATGTACAGAAGTTGCGGTAGGACGGGCAGCATTAGTGTTATTTGCACTGACATTGACAGTGGCTGGTTGAGCTTGAACTTCCCAGTGGAACGGTTCGAAATTGGAGTTAGGATCTACCCAAGACGGTTTCTTGGAAGCGTAGATAATAAACGGAGCAACAACAACGATAATAGCACCGATAATCAGTACGGAGAACCAAACGGTGTTGCTACCTGTAGAGATCTGGCTGGGCGGGATGAAGCTGAGGATAAAGGCAAGTAATGATCCGCAGAAACCAAGGCCACCGACAAACCACATCAGACCGTTGCCGGATTTACCGATACGGAACGGACGGTTGAGTTTCTTCATCTTATAACGCAATGCGATAGCTCCGGAGAACATCAACAAGTACATAATCAGATAAAGAATAACTGTCAGCTGTGACAGAATCTGATAGAAGCTCTGTACGGACGGCATAACGACGAACAACAGGCTTAATACAGTTACGGCGATACCTTGTACGAACAGGATATTCTTCTGTACACCCAGTTTGTTTGTTTTCTGGAAGAACGGAGGCATATATCCGGCTTTGCCTACGGCAAATATACCTTTTGACGGACCGGCAACCCATGTTAATACACCAGCCAGTACACCAAATGCAAGGGCGACGGCAATGATTGGTGACAACCAGGAAGCATGGATATACTTGAAATAGTTGTCGAAACCGACAAGCAGACTTTGAGTCAGGTTGATATCTTTTGCAGGGATAATCACACCTAATGCAAAAGTACCCAAAACGAAGATCAACACTGTGATAAGTGCACCGATGAATACGGCTTTCGGATAATTTTTAGAAGGATTCTCTACGTCTTTTACGTGGATACCCCCCATTTCCATACCGGCATAAAACAAGAAGATACTGGCAGCAAGAACGACATTGTCAAAGTTGGTAAAGTCGGGGAAGAAGCTGCTATTGAAATCCATATTAGAATGTCCGCCGCTTGCCAGATAAATGATTCCCAAGATAATCAGCAGGGCAGCCGGGATAATTGTACCGACCATACCACCGACTTTGGCAACTTTACCTACCCAGCTCATACCTTTCAGGGAAATGAAAGTAGCCAGCCAGTAGATGATAAGTACTACGACGAGCGTATAATACTTATTGTTTGCCAGTGACATGTCATGTACGTCATTCATTCCGATGAAAGCGATAGATACGGCACCAAACGTTAACACTGTCGGATACCAGATCGTACTTTCGATCCATTGTACCCAAATGGCGAGGAATCCCAGCTTTTTGCCGTAGGCTTCGCCTACCCACCGGAACACACCACCCTGTTTATCCTGAAACATCGCCGCCAATTCGGCTGCAACGAGCGATGTAGGGATTAGAAAGACAATAGCTGCAAAAAGATAATAGAAGGCCGAACTCATTCCATATACGGCCTCGGCTGGTAGTCCACGCAAGGATACTACTGCCGTAACATTCATGATAGCCAGGGTAAACACGCCTAGCTTCACTGCATTTTTAATATTCGCCATAAGTTAAGGTTTTAAGTGAAAAATATTTTAAAGTCAGTGTTATAACAACATTTTGCGTGAGATGTTTCCGCAATCTCTTTCAAAGTTCGTTAATTAACATCCCCGAAATGGGAGATTGTAATCCCGGATTTACTTCTTCCGAAACAATCGCTTTCTTCGATTGTTTCTAAACCATCTAAATAATATATGAATCATTTTATTATAAACTAAGTAGTTATGAAATCAGCGCTTTCAGATTTTATTTCCGGGAAAAAGGGAATCTATGGTATTCTTCACATTATTATATTAATAATGTCCCTATTCCTGGTTATCAGTATCTCGGTGGATACTTTTAAGGGAATACCGTTTTATACACAGTCTTCGTACATGAAAGTACAGCTATTTATCTGTCTTTGGTTTCTTTTTGATTTTGTATTGGAGTTCTTTCTGGCAAAACATAAGGGACGTTATTTGCGGACGCATTTTATCTTTTTATTGGTGGCGATTCCTTATCAGAATATTATCGCTTATTATGGGTGGACATTTTCGGATGAGATCACCTATCTGCTCCGTTTCATTCCTTTATTGAGAGGAGGATATGCACTTGCCATTGTGGTCGGCTGGTTGACTTACAACCGGGCTTCGAGCTTGTTTGTTTCTTACCTGACGATGTTGCTGGCAACAGTCTATTTTTCCAGTCTGGCATTTTTTGTGTTGGAGCATCGGGTGAATCCTTTGGTGAATGGTTATGGAGATGCTTTGTGGTGGGCTTTCATGGATGTCACTACCGTCGGCTCGAATATCATAGCGCAGACGGTGACCGGACGTGTACTTTCCGTTTTGTTGGCTGCTTTAGGCATGATGATGTTTCCTATCTTTACGGTTTATATAACCAATCTGATTCAGCAATCCAACAAACGTAGAAAACAATATTACGAGGAGGAGGAACAACAGAAAAAGGCTTCCGCACAAAAAGAATTGGCGGAAAAAGCAGCCGTGCAAAAAGCAAGTACATAATAATGTGCTTGCGGATAAGGGCAAGAACAATAGTATTCGTTACTAAATGAATGAACTCCACCTTGTCCCCCCCCAAAAAAAAAAAAGGTATGGGGAATAGAAAAAGGTTACTATCGGGAGATAGTAACCTTTACCTTTCTTATAAAAGAGATAGAGAGAGTTTTTAGTCAACAACGGTGATATGGTTGTTGCTAAATACATTCAATTCCAGCTTGTTCATGATGTATTGAATAGCTAACTGCGCTTTCACGGAGTTGCCCGAACCATCCAAAGGAGGAGCAAATGCGGCAATACCGAACTGTCCGGGCAGAACACCCATCACACCGCCACCTACACCTGTTTTAGCAGGAATACCGGAAGTATACATCCAGTCGCCGGTATGTTCGTAGAAACCTACTGCGGCAATCATGGCAGTGATCTTGGGAGCTAGTGCGGCATCAAAAACCTCTTTTTTAGTCACAGGGTTCACACCACCGTTGGCGATTGTACCAGCTGCAATGGAAAGCTGCAATGCGGTAACTCCCAATGAGCATTGGCGGGTGTAAAGGTCTAATGACATATCCGGGTCATCATAAATCCGGTTGTAATTCTTCAGCAGCCATGCGATAGAACGGTTGTTGAAGTTGGTGTCCGATTCAGATTTGTACAATTCATCAATCAGTTGCGGGGCACTTCCGCATAGGTCTGTTACATTTCCTACGATGGCCTCCCATTTCCCGGCAGAGTCTCCGATAGGTTTCACCATGCTGCAGGCAGAAATGGCTCCGGCGTTTACCAGCGGAGTAGACGGATGGTCGTTCTCCAGCAAGATAGCGATGATTGAATTGAAGGGCAAGCCTGTTGCGTCCGCTCCAATCTTGTCCAGGATTTCTTTAGCACCGTATTGGCGCAGTGCCAGGATAGCCGTATGCACTTTGGATACGGATTCTATACCGAAGCGATAGTCAGTGTCTCCCACATGGATGGTCTGCCCGTTGAGCAGGCAGACACTGATTCCAAAGAGATCCTTGTTGACATTTGCCAGATAAGGAATATAGTCGGCATTCTTGCCGCCGGTATTGGTCTTTACCTGATCGTATGCCTCCTGTACCACTTCTTTCAATTGAGCGAGTGTTACTTTTTTATCCATAGATCCTTTTATTTTTTTACGGTTTTACGGCGACCACCATGGTTGAACATCTTGGCTTCTACCGGAAGATTCTTTTCTTGAGCCATGCGGGTAGGAGTCGGATATTCCAGTTTTTCCAGTTCGGCGATGGCATTGTTGATGTCGCCCAGAAGCATATCTGCCATGTCGCGGCTGAATCCCTGACGAACAACGACACGCATCACTACATAATCTTCCAGTTTAGAAGGCAATGTGTAAGCAGGAACCATCCAACCGTGTTGAGACAATTTGTCTTGCAAATCATACAAAGTCCATTTGGCGTTCTTTGCATATTCCGGTTTCATATACCAGATGAATAGTGGGTTCACGACATCTTCGGAGTAGTTGACGAATGGAACCATCTTAGCTATTTCGCTATGGATATATTTGGCTATTTGCAGAGAGTTGTACTGCACTTCTTTGTAACCCTGGAATCCTAAACGGATGAATTGATAATATTGTCCCAGAATTTGTGCGGCCGGACGAGAGAAGTTCAAACCTACCTGTGTAATGTTGGCTCCCAGATAATTGACGCTGAATGACATTTCTTCGGGCAGATATTCTTTGCCTTTCCAACAAACCCATCCGAGTCCCGGATATACCAAACCAAACTTGTGGCCCGATACACTGATAGAAAGTACCCATTTCAAACGGAAGTCCCATTTCTTTTCCGGATACAGGAACGGAAGGATGAAACCACCACTGGCGGCATCTACGTGGATAGGAATGTCATAACCGGTCTTGGCATTGTAAGCATCCAGAGCTTTGTCCAATGCTTCGACATCATCATTCAGTCCAGTCCATGTAACACCTTGAATCGGTACGATACAGATGGTGTTTTCATCACACATTTTCAGAGCTTCTTCGGGGTCAAGAGTGGTTTTTTCAAGTGTCAAAGGCACTTCACGCATTTCGATCTGCCACAACTGTGCAAACTTTTCCCAAACAACCTGGAAACCTGTAGAAATAACAAAGTTTGGTTTATCAAACGGTTTGCCCTGTGCTTGTCTTTTCTTACGCCAACGCAACCAAGCAGCTACACCACCCAACATACATGCTTCTGAAGAACCGATAGCCAAAGCACCTGTTTTCCAAGTCTCTTTTTCAGGAGAGTTCCACAAGTTGGCAACGATGTTGATACATTTGCCGTTCATCACAGCGATACGCGGATATTCTGTTTCATCAATGTAGTTGATGTTGATGGCCTCATTCATCAGCTTGGTAGCATATTCGTCCATATAAGTGGTAACGAAAGTAGCCAGATTCAAACGGGGCTGAGTTTGAGCAAATGTTTCATCTTTCACCATTTGATAGGCGACTTCAGGAGTAGTAGGTCCATCAGGTATTTTCTCTACCGGAGAGGGTTGTAACATTCTGTCTGAACCAAATACATCGGTTTTTGCATCACCTTTTCTGAAATTTAAATCTTCCATACTAATTTGTTTTTTTTAAAGGTTTAGGGCGATGGGGATTTTCCCCGTCGAATTTCCCACAACAACAGCAGATAGGTTTGAAAGTTTCCGGCTTTTACATTATTTGGCGTTTATTAAGGGGGTGGGTTTGCCTGCACGGAAGAACTTCCCGGGATGCTTTTAAAGCAATGAAGCCCGGATATACGTTTTTTGAACTTTATAAGAAGACTATTGTTTTCTTCAAACCTAAACTTTTAACGAATAAGCATTATGAAGATACAGACGGGACGGGGAACAATTCCCCTTATTACTTTAATTGCTATCTGGTCTATTTCGGCATTGACTTCATTGCCGGGACTAGCTGTTTCACCTATATTGGGTGATCTTACGAAGATATTTCCGAAAGCTACGGATTTGGACATACAGATGTTGACTTCGCTACCATCACTGCTCATTATTCCTTTTATATTGCTGGGGGGGAAACTGACAGAGAAAGTCGATTATGTCCGTGTATTAAAGGTCGGACTCTGGCTTTTTGCCGCGAGCGGCATTTTGTATCTGATTTCCAATCGAATGTGGCAATTAATTGTGGTAAGTGCTTTGCTCGGTATCGGTTCCGGTTTGATTATCCCTTTATCTACCGGATTGGTTTCCAGATACTTTGTAGGAACCTATCGGGTGAAACAGTTCGGATTAAGCTCCGCTATTACTAATTTCACGTTAGTGATAGCAACTGCCGTAACGGGCTATCTTGCAGAAGTCAGTTGGCATCTGCCTTTCCTTGTCTATCTTCTCCCATTGATTTCCATTCTGCTGGTAGGACATTTGAAAGAAGACCGGACGGGAGAAGTCGCTTATACACCCTCTCCTTCCTCTTCTGCAGATACTACAAAAGACAACGAAGCCTCCGAACAATCTACTTCCATAGATATAGGAGGCAGCAAATACGGTATTCACATCAAACATCTGATAGAGTTGATGCTCTTTTATGGGGTGATAACCTATATTGTGGTAGTAGTGATTTTCAATCTGCCTTTCTTAATGGAGAAGCATCACTTTTCCAGTGGTAATTCAGGATTGATGATTTCGCTCTTCTTTCTGGCTATCACCGCTCCGGGTTTCTGTCTGGATAAGATCGTAGCCCTGCTGAAAGGACGTACGAAAGCATACAGCCTGCTGTCAATAGCGTTGGGACTGCTATTAATCTGGATAGCTCCAATCGAATGGCTGATTATTCCCGGATGTATCCTGGTTGGTTTGGGATATGGCATTATTCAGCCTATGCTTTATGATAAGACCACGCAGACTGCCTTACCGCAAAAGACTACCTTGGCTTTGGCATTTGTGATGATGATGAATTATCTGGCTATCTTGCTTTATCCCTTTATTGTCGATTTTTTCCAGTGGATATTCCATACCCAATCACAGGAGTTTCCTTTTATCTTTAATCTTCTGATAACTATTGTCACTCTTTTCTGGGCATATCGGCGCCGTAATACCTTTTTGTTTAACGACCAATTGAAATAAAAAAATGAAGAATAAGAAACTGGAGGCCAATCTTAGCATGGCTGTCTCGAAAGTATTTAGCGGTTTAAATATGAATGCCTTAAAGTATCTTCTGCCTTTGTGGATGAGTCCATTGACGGGAGCCGCGCTTCGTTGCACATTTGCAGCGGCTGCTTTTTGGGTGATCGGGTGGTTTATGCCTCCGGAGAAATCGTCAGCCAGAGATAAATGGCTCCTCTTTCTGTTGGGGGCTTTGGGACTTTACGGTTTTATGTTTCTCTATCTGTCCGGATTGAGTAAAACAACTCCTGTTTCCAGTTCCATTTTTACCAGTCTCCAGCCTATTTGGGTTTTTCTAATGATGATATTCTTTTATAAGGAGAAGGCGGGCGCTAAAAAAATAATAGGAATTTCTATCGGTCTGATAGGAGCGTTGGTTTGCATCTTAACCCAGCAAAGCGATGATTTGGCCTCTGATGCTTTTATGGGGAATATGCTTTGTCTTCTTAGTTCTGTGGTGTATGCTGTCTATCTGATTCTTAGTCAGCGCATCCTCACGGCCATTGGAGCAATAACGATGTTGCGATATACCTTTTCCGGTGCTGCCGTGTCTGCCATTATAGTCACATTTATTACAGGATTTGATGCCCCGGTATTCTCCATGCCGTTCCATTGGACACCTTTCCTTATTCTGATGTTCGTATTGATTTTCCCTACCACTATCAGTTATATGCTGCTGCCTGTCGGTTTGAAATATCTGAAGACAACGGTCGTTGCTATTTACGGTTATCTGATTCTGATTGTGGCGACCATTGCCTCCCTTGCTCTAGGACAAGATCGCTTTAGTTGGACGCAGACGTTTGCAATCATCTTTATTTGTATTGGAGTTTATCTGGTTGAAGTAGCCGAAAGTAAAGAATAGTAAAGAAAAAAGGCATTCCATCACGGAATGCCTTTCATTATTTCATCATCATGTTTTATAGAGAGGAGTTGATTGCTTGTGCTATGGACTTGAATTCCTCGTCCGACAATTTCAGTTTCGGATTCGAAAACAGCATATCCGATTCCTTTTGAATAGGAATTAAATGAATATGTGCATGAGGCACTTCCAGTCCGATAACAGCCTCACCTACCTTTCGGCAAGGGAATGCTTTCTCAATGGCACGGGCTACTTGCTTTGCAAACACATGCATAGCAGCCAGGTCTTCATCGCTCAAATCGAAAATATAGTCTACTTCCTGTTTGGACACTACCAATGTATGTCCCTTTACCAACGGATTGATATCGAGAAAAGCAAAAAACTTTTCGTTTTCCGCTACCTTGTAGCAGGGTATCTCGCCTGCGATGATTCTACTGAATATTGTTGCCATAACTTTTATTGATAAATTAAGGCAAGCCCCACACGGAGACCTGCCTTTACGTTAAATTGATATGTTTACTACTTCCAGTGCAATTTTACCTTGTGGAACAGTGATTTCTGCTACATCACCCACTTTCTTGCCAAGCAGACCTTGTGCAATCGGGGTATTAACGGAAATCTTTCCTTCCTTCAGGTTAGCTTCACTTTCTGAAACGATGGTATAAATCATCTTCATGCCATTCTTTACATTCTTCAGTTCCACCTTATTTAAAATCTGTACGGAATCTGTTTTCAATTTAGATTCATCGATGATTTTTGCATCTGCAATGGTAGCTTTCAATTTGTTGATACGCATTTCGAGCATACCTTGCGCTTCTTTTGCTGCATCGTATTCAGCGTTTTCAGACAAGTCTCCTTTATCTCTGGCTTCGGCTATTGCCGCAGAGATCTTCGGGCGTTCCACTGTTTCCAGTTCCTTCAGTTCCGCCATCAGTTTTTTGTAACCTTCTTCTGACATATAAGCCATGATGTTTTCCTCCTTTAATTGTTTTAAATGGTCATATAAACAAAAAAGAATTCCAACATGAGCCATGTTGGAACCCTCTTTTCATTATTTCTTTGCAAAGATAGCTTTTTATGTGATACGTGTCAAGTGAAAAAAGATGCTATGTAACATATTTAAAAGAAATATGCTAAATTATAACAACTTAGAGTAATGACTTGACAGCTGCTTCCAAATCCTTAATATCTTCGCCACGAAGCTTCAATTCGTTGTTACGATTAATCAAAAAGATAGATGGAACTTGACGAACATTATATACAGCTACGTTGGTAGAGTAAACTCCGTTTCCATCGCGCACACAGACCCATGGAAGGTTGTCTGCCGCTGTTTTCCAGTAGTGTTCGTCCGCGTCGAGAGATACCTGGTATATTTCCAGTCCTTCTTTAGCGTATGTATTATATAGTTCGCGAAGCATCAGGTTGTGAGGAGCTCCGGCAGGTGACTGGAACACAGAGAAATCAAGCAAAACGACTTTGCCTTTCAGGTCGGTCAGCTTGCGCACATTTCCTTTCACATCACGCAAGGCAATGTCGATGATGCCGGTTTCTACGATCTTATCCTGTGGAATTTCCAGTGCTTTCGTTTGCGGTTGGCGCGTGTTCTTCATTCCTTTGATTACAATATTATAAAGGTTTTTGGAACGTACCGCATGAGGGAACGAGTTGTTGAGGCTCGTAGCAACAGCAGCGAAACATTTCACATCGTCTTTATTGTTCAACGGATCGAATATCAGATAATTATTGAGCTTCTGGAACAGGGCAAAGTAAGCCGCAGCCGTGTTGGGAGCAGCGAAAATATAGTTCACCTTGACATCTTCCTTATAGTTGTTGAGCAATGTTGCCAAGCTATCTTCGAACACATCGTGCCCTATCCTGTTGCTGCGCAAGGATGCCAGCAAATCGTCCACCTCTTTTTGAAGGCGGATCTGCTTCAACGTCAGTTCTTTGATTTTATTGCTGTTTTCCGAACCTTCCACCGCATAAGCAGTAGAGAAGTCCACATACGGAGCTTTGATCTGGATCGTTTCGATAGAATCTACAGAAAAATTGATGATTTTGTCGTCAATCCGCAAACGGTAAAATTCGGGTGACTCAGGACGAGGCTGCTTGAAACTGAATGTGCCTTCCCCTTTCAGCTTTACTGAATCGAGCGGAACAATACCTTCCAGACCGGAAGCTTCGAGATAAAGCATTTTACCGTCGGCTCCTGATACATCCCCGTTCACCTGGAATTTAGGGCCGGAACTACAAGCAGTAATAGTAAGTGCGGCGAGCGCTGCAAAAGTAACCTTTTTCATATAGTGTGTGTTATTAACGAGATGCAAATATACTTCTTTTCGAGATTAGTCAAAGCATTTTGCTGTGTTCTTCATCCTAATTTTGAAAAAAAATCAGTTCACCACTAACTTTTTACCTCATTTCCACCTGATTACCACGATAAATGTATATCTTTGCAGGAATTTTGAAAGAAAAAGTATAGATAAAACAATTTTTATGATTAACCCAATTGTTAAGACAATCGAGTTACCTGATGGAAGAACCATCACACTCGAGACGGGAAAGTTGGCAAAACAGGCAGACGGTTCTGTAATGCTCCGCATGGGAAATACCATGTTGTTAGCTACTGTTTGTGCCGCTAAAGATGCAGTTCCCGGAACAGATTTTATGCCTTTACAGGTAGAGTACAAAGAAAAATTTGCGGCATTCGGCCGTTTCCCCGGTGGTTTCACCAAGCGAGAAGGTAGAGCTTCTGATTATGAGATTCTGACTTGCCGTCTTGTCGACCGTGCTCTCCGTCCTTTATTCCCCGATAATTATCACGCAGAGGTATATGTAAACATCATCCTCTTTTCTGCTGATGGTGTGGATATGCCGGATGCATTGGCAGGACTTGCCGCTTCTGCAGCACTTGCCGTTTCAGATATTCCTTTCAACGGACCGATTTCTGAAGTACGTGTAGCACGTATCGACGGTCAGTTCGTTATCAATCCTACTTTTGAACAACTGGAAAAAGCTGATATGGATCTGATGGTAGCCGCTACTTATGAGAATATCATGATGGTAGAAGGTGAAATGCACGAAGTATCCGAAGCTGAATTGCTGGAAGCAATGAAAGTAGCTCATGAAGCTATCAAGGTTCATTGTAAAGCTCAGATGGAGTTGACTGAAGAGGTTGGAAAAACAGTGAAACGTGAATACAACCATGAAGTGAACGACGAAGATTTGCGCAAGGCTGTTCGTGAAGCATGTTACGAAAAAGCTTATGCTGTTGCCGCTTCCGGAAACAATAACAAACACGAACGTTTTGCTGCTTTCGAAGCTATCCGTGAAGAATTTAAAGCTCAATTCTCTGAAGAAGAGTTGGACGAAAAGGGTGCGTTGATCGACCGCTACTACCACGATGTAGAAAAAGAAGCAATGCGCCGTTCTATCCTTGACGAAGGTAAGCGTTTGGATGGTCGTAAGACTACTGAAATCCGCCCGATCTGGTGTGAGGTTGGTCCTCTGCCTGGTCCTCACGGATCTGCTATCTTTACTCGTGGTGAAACACAATCACTGACTTCCGTTACTCTGGGTACCAAACTGGATGAGAAGATCATTGACGATGTTTTGGAACACGGAAAAGAACGTTTCTTGTTACATTATAATTTCCCTCCTTTCTCTACAGGCGAAGCAAAAGCACAACGTGGTGTAGGCCGTCGCGAAATCGGTCACGGTCACTTGGCTTGGCGTGCTTTGAAAGGACAGATTCCTGCTGACTATCCGTATGTAGTACGTGTGGTTTCAGATATTCTCGAATCTAACGGTTCTTCTTCTATGGCTACTGTATGTGCCGGAACATTGGCATTGATGGATGCTGGTGTGAAGATCAAGAAACCGGTATCAGGTATCGCTATGGGATTGATTAAGAATCCGGGCGAAGAGAAATATGCTGTATTGTCTGATATTCTAGGTGACGAAGACCACTTGGGTGATATGGACTTCAAAGTAACAGGAACAAAAGATGGTATTACGGCTACTCAGATGGATATCAAGGTAGACGGTCTGTCTTACGAAATTCTGGAACGTGCTTTGAATCAGGCAAAAGAAGGACGTATGCACATCCTGGGTAAGATTACTGAAACAATCGCTGAACCACGTGCCGACCTGAAAGAACATGCTCCACGCATTGAAACGATGACAATTCCTAAAGAATTTATCGGTGCTGTGATCGGTCCTGGTGGAAAGATCATCCAAGGTATGCAGGAAGAAACAGGTGCTGTGATTACTATCGAAGAAATTGATGGTATGGGACGCATCGAAGTTTCCGGAACAAACAAAAAATGTATTGATAATGCAATGCGCATGATTAAAGCAATCGTTGCTGTTCCTGAAGTGGGCGAAGTTTATAAAGGTAAAGTTCGTTCTATTATGCCTTATGGTGCATTCATCGAATTCTTGCCGGGCAAGGATGGTTTGCTGCACATCTCTGAAATTGATTGGAAGCGTCTGGAAACAGTAGAAGAAGCTGGAATTAAGGAAGGTGATGAGATTGAAGTAAAACTGATTGATGTTGACCAGAAAACTGGTAAATTCAAACTTTCAAGAAAAGTGTTGATGCCAAGACCGGAAAAGAAATAAAAGAGTCATATCTTCTATATAATGAATAGTCTGAAAACTTAGTTTTCAGACTATTTTTTTTAATTCCACTTCTCAGAAAGTATAGTATCAATGAGGTGATACCCTCCCCTTGAAGCGTGATTGTTCAAGGGCTTTTTTGTATATGGATGTATAGGGATCTATTCGTTGCGAATTTCGAATATCGAAACTTGGGTTTTACGGATTTTGTGAAATCCGCAAATGCTGATGCGCTGTCAATACGCTTTTTGCATTTTACAATGTATGTGCCTTTGATTTGCATAATCAGTTGTTATTCAATACGTTTATTGCTTATATCAGAAATGGATATAATTCATAGAGTTACGCGAATTCACGATATTTGCATATTGAGAATAGAGAGAGAATTTGATGTTGTGTAAAAGGAAACAATGAATGATGAAGAGTGGAAATAGAATATATAGAAATTGGCTTTATGCGTTATTGCTGATTGTCTTTTCTTCTTGTATAGATGAAACTTTCACCGAGAATACTGTGGAAGGGACATTTCTGACAGTGAGAGGGATAACACCTCTGGGAGCAACCACACACGAGGGTACTCCGGAAGACCGAGTAGTGCGCACCCTGCGTATTCTGGCATTTGACCGGACGACTGGAAATAAGATTAGTAATGTATCTTATGCTGCATCAACAGGAGATATCATTCGGCATCCTATTGATCCGGGAACGTATGATTTTGTGTTTTTGGCCAATGAACCTCCTCATATACCGGTTAAAACCAAGTTGGAAGCTATTGGTAATTACAGTGATTTGAATCATATTGCTTATCCGGCAAGTTTTTTCTCATCGGAGCAACTCATCCCGATGATGCAGGAGATAAAGAATGTAACCGTACTTTCCAATGGTCAGGGGGCCACACTGGAAAATGGTACGACAGTGTCCATGCTACTATTGGCTTTGGAACGACTTGGAGTGAGGGTAGATGTTGAACTGAAAGCAGTGGATGACTTGAATAGTGTTTTTAAAGGAGTAATATTCAGTAATATCCCCAATCTCGTTCCCTTGACGGCAGGTTATGATGGTCCGGCTATTGAACGGAATGTAGTACGTAAGTTTACCTTAACCGACGATGGGGGGTATTTTGCTGACGGCACTGCTACCACCGAATGGGGATGGGGCAAGAAAGTCAACCGTATTATCTTGCCGGCAAGCGAACCGGCATCTGTCAATGACGAGGATGAGGCTGTGATTTTCACCGTTGATATGGTAGATAATTATAGTCCGTCTTGCGAATTGAAGATAAATTCGAGTCCGGTGAATTATAGTTTGCCTAAAAATACGAAGCTCGACTTGACAGGATATATACAAGACCCATTGCAGGTGAATATAATAGCATCGAAGTGGGAAGATGTGGATGAAGATTGGGACATAGTAGGTGTCAAAGTCTTGAATGTATCGACTTTGGAAACCGGTATTACCGATTTTAATGGGGCGCGGATCTCTTTCAGTTCCAATATGCCGATAGTGAAAGTGTTACCCGAATTGTATGTGGGTGCTACGGGAACTACTAAGGCCGAAACAGAAAAGATATTTAATGACCTTGTATTAAAGTCTAATGATACCAAAGACAATGGGGCGACGATTACATACGCCACTTCCCGTTTTCTGTACACCTATGATAAAACATCTCAAACCGGTACAGGATATATGGATGTGTTGCTTGATGAACAGAATGTGAAGGGTGCGCGGGAAACTTATCGGATTGTTTTGTCAGTGGAGGATGAAGATGGTGGTAAACTGCAAAGAGAAATAAAGATTAATACTGCCCAAGATGGAAAGCGTTTTGTATTTGATGCATACGGGACCGGATACATAGGTGCTTTTTTTAGAGATGATGAGGTTGGTGAAAGGATTATTACCGGACAGCAGGCTAGGATAGCGGGAGCAAGCGAGCGTCCGGAAGATTTGGGAGCAATTTCTCCTTGGAAGGCGACTGTGGAATCCGGTGATTTTGTAGTCTTGAGTTCTACTCCAAGCTTCGACCCTCGTGTCGGAATGGATAATCCGGGGAATCCAGAACACTATCAGGTGCTCCCTAATGCATATAAAGGAGAGGGAGGAACCTATGTGGAAGGTAGGGGACGTGTCTATTTCCGTATTGGTGTAAAAGGGAAAAATACGGGAGCAACTCCAAGGTATGCCAGAGTTAAAATTGAACGTTATGGAGGTAGATGGGGGACAGGGGACAATCAAGTGTGGTACAGTGCAGAATATCTGTATGTCCGGCAGGGGGAAGAGCCCGATTATATTATGAGGCCGGGAACTGCAGACCCTATATCTAAAGGGCCATTGCAAGGTAAATCCCGTGATTATGCTCGTAAAATATCACCTTATAATCTGACCTCTCCGGCTTATTATAACGGTAGTAATGCCCTGTATACTCCGGTGGATCATAAGCAGGCAAAGTTTGTAAAGTATCCAAGTCAGGCTGGGGCTTTCTTTCAATGGGGACTTCCCAAGAAGGCGAATCAGGATTATTTCCGGTTAGCTTATCATCCTACTGCCCTCACTGTAGACCATTGGATTAAAGATATACAGTTCCTCAATGAAACGTATAAGCTGTTTTTACCGGTATGGGGAGCGGCTCCTTCATCACCGGAAATTATATATGATTATGGATACACAGAGGTTTTTGAATCTTGTCCTGAAGGATATCACCGCCCGTCGGATGGGTATATTGATAGAGTCTCTTATAACGGACCGTATCCCAATAATTTGGATCAGAATGGCGATCATGTCATTGTTGATACCGATAAAAATGTCATAAAGGCAAATTTGGTGGATTATAGCGATGATATAGCTTTTTCCGAGTTGCGGCAATCTTTATTTATAAATCCATTAAGTGGAGATGCCGGTTTGAATTCGAATATTGGAGGATATGATGGTTCGGCGGGAGTGGGTGGAATTAAGGTAGACCGATATCAGAACTTTTGGAAGGATAGAAATAGTACAAGTGAAGCACAAGAACATATGAAATTCTCTATAGGTTTTTATGCTGATGGTTTCTTTGACCGCCGACCTGTCAAAATGGGATCGGGTGACGGGAATTATCCTTATTGTGTTTCATCGGAGAATGCGCAGGCTGCGTATATGGGAATTCTGGTCTATAATGAGTCGAATGGTGCTTCTGTTTTCTTTCCTTCGGCGGGAAGACGTCGTAATCAGAATAGTAGTCTGGAGTATGCTGGGCAGACAGGTTATTACCATACCTCTTCCATAGCTGCATCGTCTGCCGAAGATCCTCATGCTGTATGGAGTATGTTTTTGGGTAAATGGCCGAATCCGGGACTTATGTATCAGTTGCCGACATTTGGGCAGTCTATCCGCTGTGTTAAAAATGAAACATCGGGTACGAGATAACCCACAGTATATTCTAATCTGACTCTGACTTAATTTATTGCTTTGGTTAAGCCGAGTCTGTTTTTCTTTGCATTTAATCCCGTTTTTTTTAAAAAACGGGATTTTTTATTAGTAACATTCAGAGTTGACCTGTTTTATATAAAAAGAATCGGAAAGTACCCCCATACTTCCCGATTCGAAACAGTCAAAAATCGACCTTAATCAATTTATTAACTTAACACGTCGCAAAGATATGAGAAAAATTTCTTTGAAAGAGCTTTTTTGCTCAAAAAGTTTATGATACAGGCAAATATACCCGCTAATAAAGCCGCTTTTCTTGCTTTAAAACCAACGCTTCGTTCCTTTTAAAGGAGCGACCCCTTCCTTTTAAAGGAAGAGGCCGTTGGTTTAAAAGGAACTGATAGGGTGTTTATATAGAGATTAGGATTAATGATTTTTCGATTATATCAGTTAGTTTATAAGTTTGTTTTATACTCCTCTTCTATTCGTTTTATATGTGCGAGGTTTCTTTCCAGTAATTCATTTAGCTCGTGATTAGAAAAGCAAGCTCCTAAATAGATCGTGCTTTCTGCTTCAAAGTCAAACGATTCATTGTCTTCATTCACTACAATCTCAATTTTTCCTTGTGCATCTGTAGAGATTACTACATTGTATCTAGCCATCAATCCTTTGAGCTCTTTTATGAATCTATATTCTTTGTTTGTTAATATTCTTTTCATGTCGGTCAGCTCTTTTGTTTTGCTATTCTTTTGTGTGGTAAAGTTCGTAATTATTTAACACATTACACGCTATTTGAAGTATTCATTTTATTCTATTTGTCAGGTTGTAATATTCCTTTTATTCATATTATCACATCTATTCGTTTTTTTCGTATATTTGCTTCGAGCGAAACTTTTCATTTGTATATTTGTTGGATTTTAAAAAGAAAGAAAATAAAAATGGAAACAGAAGAATTGATTATTGGGAGAGTCCATCACGGACGCAATATACGTCGTACCCGTGTTGAAAAGAATATGAACCAGGAGGGTTTGAGTGAATTAGTACATCTCTCACAGCCTGCTGTTTCTAAATATGAGAAGATGAGAGTGATTGATGATGAAATGTTGCAACGCTTTGCACGGGCGTTGAATGTGCCTTTCGATTATCTCAAGACTTTGGAGGAGGATGCACAGACGGTGGTGTTTGAGAATAATACGGTGAATGATTCGGAACAAAACACAGGTGGAGCAAAGATTAGTATTGGTACTGTGAAATCTTATACAGAAGATACTGACAGTAGCAATGATAATCGAGTAAACAACTTCAATCCTATCGACAAAATCACTGAACTTTATGAGCGTCTTTTAAAAGAAAAGGATGAAAAGTATGCCGCTTTAGAACGTCGTTTGCAGCATATTGAAGAAAGTTTGCAGAAATAAAGAATAGATAAATTGAAAGGAATCGCAATATGATGAAACAAATACCTTACGGAATAACTGATTTTGGTAGAATCCAGAAAGAAAATTATTATTATGTGGATAAGACAATGTTCATTGAAAAAATAGAGATGCAACCACCTTATCTATTTCTGATTCGCCCTCGCCGATTTGGTAAGAGTTTGACTTTGGCAATGTTAGAAGCTTATTATGATGTTAGTTATGCTGAACAGTTCGACGAGTTGTTTGGTCAACTATACATAGGTCAGCATCCGACGAAGCTTCACAATCAGTTTCTCATTATGCGATTTAATTTCTCGGAAGTGAGTTCTAATGTCAACGAGGTAGAGCGTTCGTTTAAACTTCATTGCTGTAACAAACTACAAGAATTCGTTTACAAATACGAATATTTGCTGGGCAAAGAAATATGGAGTGTTCTCAACGAGGATATACAAGAGGATCCCGGAGCATTTTTATCTGCAATAGGTTCTTATGCTACTCGTAAGAAAAATCTTCGTATTTATTTGCTTATTGATGAATATGACAATTTCACCAATACCATTCTTTCAACCTATGGTACGGAATTCTATAGAAAAGCAACGCATGGTGAAGGTTTCATTCGTGGCTTCTTTAACGTGATAAAATCCGCTACAACAGGAACGGGCTCTGCCCTTGAACGGTTGTTTATTACAGGAGTGAGTCCGGTGACGATGGATGATGTTACTAGCGGTTTTAACATCGGGACTAATATCACAAATGATTCATGGTTTAATGATTTGGTCGGATTCAGTGAGAAAGAGTTGCGTGAGATGTTGATATATTATAAAGAGCAGGGAGTGCTTGAAGAATCTATAGATGAAATAGTTGCCATGATGAAACCTAATTATGACAATTATTGCTTTAGTGAAGACACATTAGAGCAGTGTATGTTTAATTCCGATATGACTCTTTATTTTCTGAAATCTTTTGTACTTCATCATAAAAAGCCTAAAGAAATTGTAGACCCCAACATCCGTACTGATTTCAACAAACTGACATACTTGATAAAACTTGATCACGGATTGGGAGAGAACTTTTCCGTTATAAAAGAGATAGCCGAGCAGGGAGAGATTACTACTGACATCGTTACTCATTTTTCTGCATTGGAGATGACGGATCCTAGTAACTTCAAGTCTTTGCTATTCTATTTCGGGCTTCTCTCCATTAAAGGTGTAGATATGGTGGGAAGACCCATTTTGCATGTGCCGAATTTAGTTGTAAGAGAGCAGCTGTTTAATTTCCTGATACAAGGCTACGTCAAGCATGGTATCTTTAAAATGGATATGAACAAGATGAGTGCTTTATTTGAGAATATGGCTTTCAGAGGGGACTGGAAACCGTTGTTCGATTTTATTGCCGACGCTGTTCGTGAGCAAAGCCGTATTCGTGAATATATTGAAGGTGAAGCGCATATTAAAGGCTTCTTGCTTGCTTATTTAGGAATGTATCGGTATTATCAGCTCTACCCGGAATACGAATTGAATAAAGGCTTCGCAGACTTCTTATTCAGACCTAGTCCGTCGGTTCCCGTACTGCCTCCTTTCACCTATCTGCTTGAGGTGAAATATGCAAAAGCCGGTGCTTCGGAAAAAGAAATACGTACCCTTGCCGATGAGGCACGTGGTCAGTTGCTGCGTTATAGCGAAGACGAACTGGTGGCAGAAGCCAGAGCGAAAGGTGGGTTGAAGTTAATTACGATTGTTTGGCGTAGTTGGGAGCTTGCCTTATTGGAAGAAGTTACTCTTTCTTAAAAGACAAATACCATAAATATTGCTAGATGGTTTGCGGTTCATCTATTTTTGCCTGATTTTGAAACGTTGATGAATAAGGAGATAGCAGGTGAGAGTGTGGGTAAAATAAAATGAAACCGATGGAGTCGATGAATCAATCGTTTATGTTATTTATAAACTTGTATCGGCAATTCCCCCTTTAGTGCTCCTACGGCATTAAATGCTAACGACTCCATTTCATTTTCTCCGGGATAAACGTAGATGGGAGCCAGGAAAGAAATTCTTTTTTTCAGTCTTGAAATCACATAGTCCGAATAAGCGATGCCTCCTGTCAGAAGGATGGCATCTATTTTTCCACAAAGTACGGTGGCACTAGCTCCTATTGCTTTTGCAACATTGTAAATCATGGCATCCAGTATCAGTTCCGCTTTTTTATCTCCTTCTTCGATAGATTGTATAATGGCGGGAACATCGGTTGTACCTAGATGGGCGGTCAGTCCGGCGCGTCCGGAGATACGTTTTTTCAATTCGTCTTTGGTGAGTTGACCGCTAAAACATAGGTCGATCAGTTGACCGGCGGGAAGTGTACCGGCACGTTCCGGTGAGAAAGGACCTTCACCGTCCAATGCATTGTTGGCGTCAATGGCTCGTCCGTGGTGATGGACTGCGACAGAGATGCCACCTCCCAGATGGCAGATAATTAAATCCAGCTTTTCGTATTGGGTTCCCTGCTCTTTGGCAAAGCGGCGGGCGATTGCTTTCTGGTTTAATGCATGCCAGATAGTAATCTTCGGCATTAAAGGAGAACCTGTGATGCGTGCTATGTCTTCCAGTTCATCCACCACTCCCGGATCAGCAATGAAAGCCGGACAGCCGAGCAATGTAGCCGCCAGTTCGCTGGCAATCAATCCTCCTAAGTTACAGGCATGGGTACGCATGGCATGTACGGTATCACGTTTCATGGCTTCATTTACCTCATACACTCCGCCCGGTATCGGTTTTACTAAACCGCCACGTCCGATGATGGCATCAAAAGAAAAAGGTATCTTATTGTTTTCCAATTCTTGTAACACCAGGTTTTTCCGGAATTTAAACTGGTCTATCACCTCGGGAAAAGCGGATAGTTCTTCTACTGAATGTTTTATATTGCTGACGAACAGAGGAGTGTCATTTTCGTAAACCGCTATTTTGGTAGAAGTAGAACCGGGGTTGATGACCAGAATTTTCATGAATAGTAGGCTTTTAGTGGTGAATTTAGAATGATGAGCCGGTGACTTGGCTGACTTGTTTTCTGCATTTGCAATCTCCTGACACTTGTAAGCATGCCATCGCAATGCTGTAATATTTGGACAAGCCGGAATCACTACGCGATGGAAGCACTACAGGGCAAATGGGGCCTTGCAGCAATCCTGCCATTTCTGCCTGTGCAAACAGGGAAACGGATTTGTAGAATGCGTTACCCGATTCAATGTTCGGGAATATCAACACATCCGCTTGTCCGTTGATAGGAGATACAATCCCTTTAATATCACCACTTGCTTGTTCGCAGGCAGTACGTACATCCAGCGGACCGTCAATAATCACATTTCCGAATTCTCCCGCTTCGGCAAGTTCTACGATATTCACATAGTCTAGTGAATGAGGGAACTTGGCACTCACTTTTTCTGTGCAGTGAATCAGTGCGACACGCGGTTGTTCGATACCAAAGTGACGGCAGGTACAGATAGCATACCAGACCATTTCTATACGTTGCTGTAGCGTGGGACGCGGAATGACAGCAGCATCCGAGAAGAAAAGCAGTTTATGGTAAGTAGGAATTTCCATCACTGCCAGATGCGTGAGAATTTTCCCTTTCGGTAACAAACCTTTTTCTTTGTCGAGTATGGCACGCAGTAAGTTGTCCGTATTGATAATCCCTTTCATCAAAATATCCGCTCCTCCTTCACGGACAATGCGGACAGCTTCGCGCGCCGCTTCATCCGGATTTTCTATGTGGATGGTTTTTACGTATTCGGGATATTGCTTGAGCGTGGGATATTTCTTCAGAATGGTAGAATCTCCAATCATCAGAAATTCTGCAATCCCTTCTTCCAAAGCACGGGAGATGGCATATTCAGTATTAGGATCGTTCGCACAGACCACGGCAATTCGTTTTCTATGGTTTAGTTTTTTAAGATGAGCCGTTAACTGGGCAAAATTTAGAATAGGTTCCATAACGTTAGATTTTTAGCAAATATCAGAAAAATGATTGAAAAAATAATGATTATAACCCGAAAAATTACATCCATTATGTAACATTTTGCTATATTTTATTTGTTTTGGCCGTTGGATGTGCATGGAACCGTTTTTTCCTGTATTTTTGCAAATAAATCCCCCAATAAAATAAAAGTGCCATGAAACAGTTTAAAAATCTATTATTTCTTAGCTTAATTTTCCTTTGTTGGACGCTTGTTTCCTGTAAAAGCAGCAAGATATCTTCCGGTTGGTCTTTGATCTGGGAAGAGAACTTTAATCAGAAAAAGAACTTTGATTCACAGGTCTGGAGCAAGATTCCACGAGGAAAGTCAGACTGGAATAACTATATGACGGACTTTGATTCCTGTTATGCCATGCGTAAAGGCAAACTGGTGTTGAGAGGTATTGTCAATCATACCCAACCCAATGACACTGCCCCTTATTTGACAGGTGGTGTTTATACGAAAGGTAAAAAGGCTTTTGCGAACGGGCGTATTGAGATTTGTGCCAAGCTGAATGCGGCGGGAGGAGCATGGCCTGCCATCTGGATGCTGCCTGAAGGAGCGGCATGGCCATCCGGTGGTGAGATTGATATCATGGAACGTTTGAATAATGATTCTATTGCTTATCAGACCGTTCATTCCCATTACACTTATACGCTGGGAATCAAGGATCACCCGGTATCACATTCTACGGGAGTGATTCACCCCGACCGCTACAATATTTTTGCAGTCGAAATGTATCCTGACAGTCTTTCATTTTATGTCAATGATGTGCATACGTTTACTTACCCCCGCATACAAACGCAAGAAGAGGGACAATTCCCTTTTAATCAGCCATTTTATCTGCTGATTGATATGCAGTTGGGAGGCTCGTGGGTGGGAGCAGTCTCTCCCAAGGATCTTCCGGTAGAAATGGAAGTGGACTGGGTACGTTTTTATCAACGAAAGTCAATAAAATAAGAACATATATGGATATTCAATTTCCTCCCTTTTTGCAGAATGGTGATAAAGTGGTTATTGTATCACCTTCGAGTAAGATCGACCAACAATTCCTGAAAGGAGCCAAGAAACGGATGGAATCATGGGGCTTGAAAGTGGCTATAGGAAAACATGCCGGAAGTTCATCCGGAAGATATGCCGGGACAATCAAGCAGCGGCTGAAAGATTTGCAGGATGCGATGGACGACCCTAAAGTGAAAGCTATTCTTTGTAGCCGTGGAGGGTATGGGGCGGTACATTTGATCGATAAAATTGATTTTACGGCCTTTCGTGAGCATCCGAAATGGTTACTGGGGTTTAGCGATATAACCGCCTTGCACAATCTGTTTCAGAAAAATGGATATGCGTCCCTTCATTCATTGATGGCCCGTCATCTTACGGTGGAACCCGAAGATGATCTTTGTGCAAACTATCTGAAGGATATTTTATTGGGAAATATTCCTTCTTACACGTGCGAGAAGCATAAATTGAACAAGCAGGGAACTGCACAAGGTGTTTTGCATGGCGGTAATATGGCGGTAGCCTACGGTTTGCGTGGGACTCCTTATGATATTCCGGCGGAAGGGACTATACTGTTTATTGAAGATGTTAGCGAACGTCCGCATGCTATCGAGCGTATGATGTATAATTTGAAACTAGGAGGCGTACTTGAAAAACTGTCCGGATTGATTATCGGTCAATTTACGGAATATGAAGAAGACTGTTCACTGGGTAAGGAATTGTATGCCGCTTTGGCAGATTTAGTAAAAGAGTATGATTATCCCGTCTGTTTCAATTTCCCGGTGGGGCATGTGACTCATAATCTCCCGCTTATCAACGGTGCAAAAGTAGAGCTTGTGGTGGGAAAGAAAAATGTGGAACTGAAGTTTATATGTTAATAATCCATTCCATCTGAACGATGCTGTGGTGAAAATGACTAATTTTGAGGCTTTAATAGATAAAAGGACGATGAAAAAGAAAACTATGATAGTATTAATGAGTGCCTTTTTGTTATTGTCAGCATTCTCTTGCGGTGGAGGTAACAAGGCAAATAGTACGAGTGAACAAAATGAAGAAACTGTCGTGAATGTACCTCAATTTGATGCGGATAGTGCTTATTTGTATGTAAAGAATCAGGTAGATTTCGGACCTCGTGTTCCTAATACAAAAGAACATGTTGCCTGTGGCAATTACCTTGCCGGTCAGTTGGAGGCTTTCGGTGCTCAAGTGACTAACCAATATGCCGATTTGATTGCTTATGACGGGACGTTGTTGAAAGCGAGAAACATTATCGGTTCTTATAAGCCGGAAAGTAAAAAGAGAATCGCTTTGTTTGCACATTGGGATACACGTCCATGGGCGGATAACGATTCTGACGAGAAGAACCATAAAACTCCGATTCTGGGTGCAAATGATGGTGCCAGTGGGGTAGGAGCTTTGCTCGAAATAGCCCGTCTGGTCAATCAGCAACAACCGGAATTGGGAATTGACATCATTCTATTGGATGCAGAAGACTATGGTGCGCCACAGTTTTACACGGGGCAGCACAAGGAGGAGTTCTGGTGTCTGGGATCGCAGTATTGGGCACGTAATCCTCATGTACAAGGATATAATGCACGTTTTGGTATCCTGCTTGATATGGTAGGAGGTGAAGGCAGTGTGTTTATGAAAGAAGGATATTCGGAGGAATTTGCTCCGGACATAAATAAGAAGGTTTGGAAAGCGGCAAAAAAAGCGGGTTACGGAAAGACTTTCATGGATGGAAACGGAGGATTTGTAACAGACGACCATCTGTTCATTAATCGTCTGGCACGTATTAAAACGATTGATATTATTCCATATAATCAGGAGGGTGACTTTACCCCGACATGGCATACTGTCAATGACAATATGGAACATATTGATAAGAATACGTTGAAAGCAGTCGGTCAGACCGTATTGGAAGTGATTTACAATGAGAAATAATAGAATCGAGAAATAATATAATAAGGTGTCGATATACTGGTGTGCCGTTTTTAAATACGGCATCTGTTATTCGCACATTGGTATATTGTCTAATTAAATAATTACTATAATGTCAATTAATGAACTACAAGACGAAGTGATTGCAGAATTCAGCGACTTCGACGATTGGATGGACCGTTATCAATTACTTATTGATCTCGGAAATGAGCAGGAACCACTTGAAGAAAAATATAAGACGGAACAAAATCTGATTGAAGGATGCCAGAGCAGGGTATGGCTTCAAGCGGATGATGTGGATGGTAAAATCGTTTTTAAAGCAGAAAGCGATGCTTTGATTGTAAAGGGAATTATTGCCTTGTTGATTAAAGTCCTTTCCGGACATACTCCTGATGAAATCTTGAATGCAGATCTTTATTTTATAGACAAGATCGGACTGAAAGAGCATCTATCGCCAACGCGTAGCAATGGTTTGCTGTCGATGGTAAAACAAATACGAATGTATGCATTAGCATTCAAAGCGAAAGAGAAATAAAATTCACCACAGAGGACGCTGAGTACACAGAGTCTTTTTTGAATTACACATTTTGCGATTACTACATATCCCTTGTCAGTATAAACCTTTGTGTCCTCTGAGTCCTCTGTGGTGAAAATTCATGGTCAGTATGATACCGATAAACAGGAGGATTGACCCGAATAGGACGATGAGATACGGGGTACCGTTAATCAGGTCGTCCATATTTTCTGCTTCGGGATATTTGATACTAAGATAGACTGACAATGAGTTGTTTAGTACATGCATGAGTATACAAGGTATCAGACTGCCTGTTTTGTAATAAGTCCATGCCAACAGGATACCGATCAGAAATGCCGGAAGGATCTGGGCGGGATTTATATGAAAGACACCGAACAGAAGTGCGGAAATCAGAATTGCTTTAGTCGGATTGTATTGCTGAAGTAAAGCGTGGGTGATGGCTCCGCGAAACAATAACTCTTCAAGTACGGGGCCTACGATAGCTATTGCAAGAATACCGCCCCAGCCGGATTGGAGAATGTTGAAAGATTGTTCCATGATATTAGGAATCCAATCCAGCAGGCTCATTAATGAGGAGACTGCAAACCCGCAAGTGAGGATTGCGATGGCACTGCAAACCAGATAAGAGGCCGATACTGGTAACCATGTTGCCCTCTTTTTACTGATATAACCGGCTTTCCATAGATAAATACCCATCATAATCTGACCGGCTAGCTGTGCCGGAATCATAATCATTTGCGTCAGAGTGACTTTATCCAGATTTCCCGTGGTGACGAACAAATAGATCGTACAAGGAATCATAATCAGGATTGGAGCAACAATCTGCGCAATGAGAAGGTCTATTAATACTAATTTGATAGCCGTTTTCATGGTTTTTTATTTAGTGGTAAAGAAACTATAGATAAACATTGCTAACATGGATATAGCTATTACCACCAAAGAGATACTCATAAATGACTTTTGCATAAGAATCTATTTTTTAAGAATTGTTTCTGTCTCTTCAGCATCCTTATGGAGCTGTGTTATTAACTCGTCGATACTGGAGAATTTCAGTTCGGGACGTGTCCGTTTTACAAAAGTAAGCCGGATGAATTTATCATATATGTCGGAATGGAAGTGGAGGATATTCACCTCAATCGTCCGGTTCGGACCATTGTCTATCGTCGGGCGGACACCTATATTCAGCATCCCCATATACGTTTTCCCGTCAAATGTCACCCATACGGCATATACTCCATCGGCAGGAATCAGTTTATCGGGATCATCCACCCGTAAATTGGCTGTTGGGAAACCTATTTTTCTGCCTACCTGATAGCCGCCTACTACTATCCCGTCGAGGAAATATTCATATTTCAGACAATGGGCGGCCAGGCTAACTTCTCCTTCATGAAGAAGTTTACGGATCAGGGAAGAGCTTACCGGAATGTTGGGCTCGTCCCCTATTTCTATATTGCTGGTATACGCTTTGGCGCGAATTACTTCTATGCCAATTTCTTTTCCATAACGTACATAATCCTCGAAACCTTCGCTGCGGTTATGCCCGAAACGATGGTCATAGCCGATTACCAGATATTTTACCAGATAACGCTCTTTTAGCAACTGTGTCATAAACTCCCGGGCAGTAAGCCGGGAAATTTCAGGAGTGAAGTCAAGCATCAGGCAGTAATCTACCCCGATGTCTGCAAGCAGGCTTATTTTTTCTTCGGGAGTAGTCAGCAGTTCCGGACGATACTCCGCATTCATCACTTTTCGGGGATGAACGGGAAAAGTAACCAATGCAGAGCGTAGACCTTTCGCGGCGGCTATCTCCTTCACTTGCTGAATCAGATAGCGATGTCCTGCATGCACCCCATCAAAGAAACCGATAGTAGCTACGCAGGGTTCCGGGGTAATTGCCGATGTGTCACGTATAATCTGCATATCTCTAAATTTATTTAAGGTTGAAAAGATGGCTCCAGTCTTCGCCTGCTTTCGCTGTATAGGTGGAAATTCCTAAATTTTGGGCTGTCTTACAGTTCATTTCAGAGTCATCAATAAAGAGCGTCTCTTGCGGTTCGATTCCGGCATCCTCTATGATTGCCTTGAAGATCTCCGGTTCGGGCTTGGCCATTTTCATTTCAAAAGAGAGGTATGTTTTTTCAAAATAATCTTCCACCTTAAAGGTGCGGTAAGGAAACAAATGAGCGCATGTCCATTCCCAATGAATTTGGTTAGTATTGCTCAATAAGTAGACGACATATTTCTCACGTAATTTTAATAATAAATCAAGTTTTTGTGTGGGTATATCTACTAGAAAACTATTCCAGGCTGCATCTATTTGTCTGTCGCTAACTGCTTTGCCTATCATTTTACGAACTCCGTCACGGAATTCGGCAGGTGTAATCAATCCTTTTTCTTGTTGCATCAGGATTCCGTCCTGATTCTGGATATCCAGCAAGTCATCCACGTTTTGGAGCCCTAACTTCTGAAAGTGCTCAATGCAACGTTGGCGGTCGAGATTGATAAGTACACCACCCAAATCAATAAGAAGGTTTTTTATTCCTTTACTTTTCATTTCTGTTTTTTTTGTGAATAATACGTTGAACAAGGCGAATAAGTTCTCCAACCCATAACACCGTGGACGAAACGCCTATAATAAGAAGCCAGGTCTGCCAGTCAAGCGGTTCCGTACGGAATACAGCTCCACCGAACTGTACGATGAGGAATTGTCCGCCAAGAATAGCCAATACAATAAGTTCCATTCCATACGATTTGGAAAGTCCCTTGAATGCCGAATCGGTAGTGCCGAATACACGGGCATTGAACAGATTCCAGAATTGCAGCATGACAAAGAAGGTGAAGAAAATGGTCAGGTTGTGCACATTCATTCCTTGTGTACTGTGGTCGAAATAATAAATCATTCCGAGCAATACGATGAGGAAGATAGAGCCCACACCTATTATATTAGATCTCATTGCCTTACTGATAATAAAATCGGTACTGCGACGGGGTTTCTCAAGCATGACAGTTTCGCTGGGTGGAATGGAGGCAAGAGCCAAAGCGGCAAAAGTATCCATAATCAGGTTCACCCATAACATCTGTGTTACAGTCAGCGGAAGTTCCGTACCGATTACGGAGCCTAGCAGAACGATAAGCAATGCCACAAAGTTGATCGTCAGCTGGAAAACTATGAAACGCTGGATATTCTTATACAATGAACGTCCCCACATAACAGCGGTTCCGATACTGTTGAAGGAGTCATCGAGCAATGTGATATCACTGGCCTCTTTGGCTACAGAAGTACCTGTACCCATTGACAAGCCTACTTGGGCATGATTTAAAGCCGGGGCATCATTCGTTCCGTCTCCGGTCACAGCTACGACAGCTCCTTTTTGTTGAAGTAGCTGTACCAGACGCTGTTTGTCTGTCGGGCGGGCGCGGGACATGATTTTTAAGTCCATCACTCTGTCCAGTGCTTCTTCGTCGCTCAATTCGGCAAATGCAACACCGGTGATTCGATTTCGTTCCGTATCAGTTTCGGGGTTCCAGAGACCGATCTGGCGTGCGATTTCCGTGGCAGTTCCCGGAGTATCACCGGTCACGATCTTGATGCCGATACCTGCAGACTGGCATTTCGCAACCGCAGCAGGCACATCCGGACGAATCGGGTCGGAGATGGCAACCACTCCCAAGAAATTGAGGTCGTTGGCTGAAACTAGTTCCGTGCAATCGTTCGGCTCATTTTCTCCGACAATCTTGAATGCAAATCCAAGTGTACGCATAGCCATATTTTGATAGCTCAACAGTTGTGCTTCCACTGTAGAACGATACTCTACCGCATCCACTCGCCGTCCATCCAGAACAACTTCTTTACACTTGCCCAGAACAATTTCAGGAGCTCCTTTTATATAAAGTATTTTTTTGCCGATCAGGGGAGATTCAACAAGAGTTGCCATGAATTTCCGTTCGGTAGAGAAGGTGAGTTGATCGAGGACATGTGCTTGCTCGCGGAGTTGCAGGTAATCTCTTCCCTGTTTGTTAAGCCAGAGCAATAAAGCCACTTCGGTTGGATTTCCTACACCTTTCGGTTTCTCTCCATGGGTTGATTCTTCAAGGAAAGCTGTTGAATTAGCACTGATTCCCTCTGCGATAAGTGCGCTGATATCATCATCAGACAAGTCGCTGCCATTTTTGATACCATAGAAATTGGGTTCGTGCACTTGCATCAGATTTTGCGTCAGTGTGCCGGTTTTATCCGTACAAATCACGGTGATGGCTCCCATTGTTTCGCAAGCGTGCATTTTCCGCACCAAGTTGTTGGTGGAAAGCATACGGCGCATATTCAATGCCAGACTAAGCGTGACACTCATTGGCAATCCTTCAGGCACAGCTACTACAATCAGTGTAACTGCCATCATAAAATATTTCAGTGTCCGTTCGAAAACCGGAAGCCACTCATGCCACCCGTTCAGCGAACCGAAATCAAAAAATAACAATACATCCTTGACAAAGAATATGAGAAAAGCAAGACCGGCAACGGTAAAGCCGATCTTTCCGATCAGATTTGCAAGTTTGGTCAACTGTATGTTCAGCGGGGTGGGCTCGAGGTTGTCCTCTGTGCTCTGCCGGGCTACTTTCCCGATTTCAGTAGCATCACCCACATGCAGCACACGCATGGTTCCATGACCATCCACTACTGTAGTACCACGCATCACCAGATTAGAAGCATAAGTCGCTTCTTCATCAAAATCCGTTTCTACAGTGGTTTTATTGATAACAGGTTCTCCGGTCAGATTGGATTCATTCACTTGCAGAGAGATAGCTTCCAGTAACTCTCCATCAGCGGGAATTTCTTCACCTGTTTCCAGAATCACAATATCACCTACCACTATGTCTTTACGAGGGATTTCCTGTACACGTCCGTTCCGGATCACTTTTACCAATGTTTCTTCATTGACTGCATTCAGCAAGTCAAATTTCTTGCTGGCATCATATTCGAAAAAGAAACCGATTCCGGTAGCCAGTAAGATAGCGGCTATGATTCCGATCGTTTCAGCATATTCGTTTTCGATGATGGAGATGATTAACGAGAAAGCGGCTGCCACTAATAACACACGCACAACCGGGTCTTCAAATTTTTCCAGATAGAGCTTCCAGAGAGAAGGACGCTTGGGGGGCGTTAACAGGTTAATACCATTTTTCTCCCTGCTTTGTAGGACTTCGTTATCCGTAAGTCCTAAATGATAATAGTCATTTTTATTTGTACTCATGCAGATACATGCGTTTAATTTGAACTGCAAAAATACAACATATAATTGTGATAGAATGTTTAATTAAAACTTTTTATGAAGTCGAATATGTTAGCGTGGTTTACCGCATGACCGATAAGGGATTGTAAACCAGAATGTGGAGCCTTTGCCCTCTACGGAATCCGCCCCGATTTGCCCGCCAAGTTTGGCGACAATGGTTTGAGAAATGGAAAGTCCCAGTCCCGCTCCCTTCTTATCTTTGTTCAGTTTCACGAAGCGCTCGAATACATTCGGTAATTTCTCTGCCGGAATTCCGGCTCCGGTATCCTTGACATAAAAGTAAAGTTCGGTGTCTCTGGCTTCATAGCCGAGGCGGATACTACCTTCATGGGTGAACTTAATGGCGTTGCCGGCAAAGTTGGAAAGCACTTGTGCCACCCGGTTCCGGTCTGTTTGAATCATGCAGGAAGAGCGAGACGGCTCTGCTATAATTTGTATCTTTCCTCCGACGTCATCAACTCTCATTTGAAAAAGTTGTTGTAAATCTGAGAGTAACAGATTGACGTCGACTGTTGCCTGCACAAATTCCAATGTTCCGGCTTCGATTTTTGACATATCGAGTATGTCGTTGACCAGTTGCATCAGGAGGTCGGCATTCATTTTTATGATTTCCTGATATTGAGCTTTCTCCTCTTCTGTAGTTGCACAGCCTAATACCTCTGCAAATCCGGTAATAGCATTGAGAGGGGTACGGATTTCATGGCTCATGTTGGCTAAGAAGGCAGATTTTGAAATATCAGCTTTTTCTGCTTTTTCCTTGGCTAGTAGCAGTTCCTTTTCAGCTTGTTTCCGCCGGGTAACATCGTGTACGGTGATTACCATATTCTCTTCTTCGTTAAGGAGGAAGTAAGAACCGGATATGACAGCATCACATTCTACGGTAGTATTATCAGACGTAACTACGGATAAAGTGGCTTCCAGATCCGTGAAGTTTCGTCTCTGTTCGAAAGCTTGGCGTATGGCGGTACGTATCGGACAAGAACCGCAGAAGCTATGTGTGCCGCAACCTCCCTCGGCTGCTAATGCATTGCGACATTGCAACAGGTCGCCCACTCTTTTTTCTTCTGTTCCTTTTTTGGTTCCGGTTTTTTGGTAATAGTTGGTTTTCAGAACTTTAAAGTCATTATCTATTAATAGGATAAAGGCGTGTACATTCTTTAAGATGGCACCGGCGATATGGCTGGTGCGTTCCAACTTTCTGGATTCACGGAACAATCGTTGTTGCATCCGCAGGCATTTTCTACGCTCCCATAAAAAACTGATTAGTAGGACTGCGCATAAAACTATTAAGGTAGACAATAGTGCTATAAGCATAGTATGATATTGTTGTTTTAGCTTGATAATATGGATACAAAGATAGTTTTTTTCTTTAGTTTGGAAATAGTGTTGAACAAATATCTTGCTGTTTGTGTTATATTATTTAGAAAACCAATTAAAAATACGAACGTTATGAAAAAGTACATTTGCACGGTCTGTGAATATATTTACGACCCCGAACAAGGAGATCCGGAAAGCGGAATTGAGCCAGGAACAGCATTTGAAGATATTCCTGATGATTGGACTTGTCCATTATGTGGAGTCGGAAAAGAAGACTTTGAACCGTACGAAGGATAAAACCAAGAGAGAGAATTATTAAGAGGAGAATGACTGGGTGTATGAATATATGCCCAGTCATTTTTTTATTTTTATGGCTGGAAATTATTCTGCTGATTATAAATGTAATATCTTTGACGCAAAAATCGGAAGTTATGTATAATAAAGCAACTGTTATGACCGATCTGAGGTGTTTTTTATCTCTCTCTCTGTTATTAATATGCGGCCTTCTGATGGCTGGTTGTAGTGATGATGAAAATGAAGAACAGCCTCCTGCTCCGGATGTTCCGGATTATAGCACGATCATAGTGAAAGATATACAGAATATACCTGCGGATTTTACATTCGACCGGGTTGAGGTGAAAGTGACGGGGGCGGATTGGCAAGTGATTGAGACTCTTGAATTTCCTTATAAGGACGGACAGATTGTGATGATACTTCCCACGAGTTTTCCTTCGGAAAAGCTTCAGGCGGTAGACCGGCGTAATGGCATGGGCGGTTACTGGACCGGGACCTCGGATGATGCGGATGCTCTTGTGGCGACCCTAGGGGATTTCTTTGTTTTTAATGGCGATAAGAGAGTGGGACGGATTGCTATTTCCAACTGGTCCGGTAAAGAGTCTTCTGCCGGAAAAGCTACACTGGTGGGGTATCAGTATGCCGACCGTCCTTTTACGTTGACAGGCAGTGACAAATCGTATTATTATAATAATTGTTCTTTTGTTAGAGGGTGGAATATATTTGCCAATATCAATCCTTCATCAGATTCTGGCACAGCAAAAGTTGTTCGAACAACTGCTGTACCAGAATCAACTTTATTTTGGCGTCTTGCAGAATCGTATATTTATTAATAACTGTTTATTTACCATTTACCCATTGTTTGTATTTGTTGGTCACTCATTTCCAGAGTTGTCCATTTGCCATTTATTTGGTCGAATAGGGTAGAAGCATCATCTTTTTTACATTGATAGGTCTTGCCGTTATTATCTACTTTCTTCTTACCATAGCTGAAAGTTGCTTTATTTACAGTGTTGTGGATGTATAAACTGGCATTCTGTTTTGAATTCAGTTCAGCTTCAATCGTCCATTCACCACATTGGAATTTGTTACCATTTCGGACTATGTTTGCGGCCTTCTCATCAATAGTCTCTATTTGGATGATAGTTAATATTCGGTTCTTTTTACAGGGACCGAAACTGGCAGTAAGTGACCAAGGATTGGTAAAATCTTCTCCACGTTGTGCATCCCATTCATTGGGGGGAGTAGCATATTTATCTGTTTGTGTAATATTGCTTTTTTGTTCACAGAACAACTGAGCTACGGAAGCGAAGTGTTTTTCTTTGTTGACAGTGACTAGTGTTGATGTTGATTCGTCAATGTCAAACTTAACTGGACTATGCAGTAACCAGTCCCAGCGTACTTCTTCTCCCGCTTCCAGTTCATCATAAATCAATACCTTATTGGGGTGCAACAGGAAAATATGTCTGCGAAACTTCTTTAATGGTGTTTCTCCGAAGCCATTCTTTGGGGATTGCTCCAATTTATATTTCTCGAAGCTCTGTTTCCATAAACGTACATTGCTGATTCCGCAGTATGCATTTGAAGCATCTCCTAATGCATATGAAATATGCTCGCCATTAAACATACGTACGATGTATCCGTAAGCGTCGGTAGTGAATGGTTGTCCGATGCCGTTTATTAACATGGTGTTATGGGCCCGGGTGTTGCGGTAAGAAAGCAGATTATGCGGATCATTGAAATCCATATAATGACCGACAGCATGATAGATAGCTTCTCCACCATAATGTAGATTGAAAGCGTTTTGGTTGGAATGTGTATGATTGCCGGAACCAAAAGGACTGGAATGGAAGCTTAAGCTGATATTCTTATTTAAATCTTTTAAATTGCTGTTGGCTATCATTTCTCCGCAATCTTTGAACCATACGGCTTTAGGTGCGTCTATTGGTAATTCGCAGTTTGCCGGACGTTGTTTACCGCATACCAGACGGTATAAACGTGTTTCCGATTCTGTCTTATATCGGTCGTTTACAGAAGAGTACCAGGCTGCGTATGGGTCATCGGTGTTACGGGCCAGAAAATCAGCAAAAGCACTACGGATACGTAAAGGTTTGCCGTTTCTTTTTTCATGTCCGTCGCCGAAACCTGCGCTTAGCGAACCGGGTAACCAGGTGTATGCGGTGCCGATACCTGCATTTTTATACCAGGGATGTTGCAGAAAATCTGTTTCCGTCAGGTAGCTGAACAGGGTAGGGATATAACAAAGACTTACAGCATTGGCACTGAAGTAATTTGCACCATTATGCCAAGATCCGTCACGATTGAAGCCGGTAGCCGGTCCGCGTGTATTCCATAGTTCGTAGTAGTACTCCAGATATTCTTTGGCTGAAGGATATTTGTCGTATAATACCAATGATGCTTGTAGAAAACGGCGTATGGTGAATTGCCAGATATGTTCGTCGAAGAACATATTCTCCTCATGCCCCAGAATGCGTGTATCATAATAATGAGCGAGAACTTTCATGATATTTTGTTCTATCAGTTTGCGTTCTTCTGCTGTGAAACGCTCATAGCAGTTTTCATAAGTACAAGCTAATAAGTAAACCAATTCTCCAGCATTAAAATCATTTTCGATGAATTCCAATTCAGGCTTTTGGGATAGAAGGCAACGTACGTTTGCTACCATTTTTTCTGCATAGATATTGCGTTGTAGCATTTGGTATGCAGTGTTCAGGTTGTCGCAATTCTCTGACATTGTAAATATATGCTTATAAGGTTGGTTGTCTGTACTGAAGTCCATTGCCAATGCTTTGCGTGAATCATTAATCATCTCCTCGAATTCAGGATTTGAACGTACATTCTTTCGGGCTTCTTCCAGATGTTCATTCAAGAAACAGTAGATACGGGGATATTTTAGAGGAATATTTTTTAAGAAGATATGGAATGGTGGTGTTGCAAACTTGGGAGTTGTACTTTCTATTGTAAAACTGTAAGTCTTGCTCCAGGGCTGTTTCTCACCGGATTTACTGACTGACCGGAAACGCCAGTACCAAATTCCGGTATTTAATACCTGATGTGGGTTGAACATACACCAAGGAACAGGTTTTGATAGTATATCGTTTTCACCTTTAAAGTTTTTGTCTTGTGAAAGATGAAATTGCAGGTAGTCCGATTGTTTCATTGATATTGGGACTAACAATGGAGCCGGATTCAAATAGATGATATTCTCCTGTTGCGGGTAAGGAGTTTGCCGTTGCGGGTTATTTGCGTATAGGGACACAAAGCTAATGCACAACGTGAAGGTTATAATTGTTAGTATTTTCATTAAAAGCTATTTAAAATTTTAGTTTATCAAAGATAGCATGAATTCATATAAAAGAGCTTGTCTGATTTTAGATAATTTATCTAAGACTTATAATTTATACCCCAAAATATGAGATTTTCCATTCACTTTCACCTCAACTTCCAATCCTTTTTCATTGAAACTTTTATTCTTGAAACGGATATCAAATTTATTCTCCCCGTTTTTGTCTTTGAAAGGGTAGATTATAGTGATGTAACGCACTGGCTTATCATCTTTTTTTTCTACATTGAAGGATATTGCAGGGCGCTTGGCACGTTGGCGGTAGGCTATTGAATACCATCCTTCTTCTTCTACAACTTTCATGCCCTTGGGACCAAAACATTGGAGTTTTACGTTACTTTTATCTTTTAAGACAGTTGTCAGAGACATATTTTGGGTGTCTAATTTTATTCTTCCTTCGCAGAGTTGATAATGTAAATTGACGGTTCCTTTAGTTTTCCCGATAGCTTCATCTACAATAACAAAGAATGAATTATCTACAAAGAACACAGAACGCCGGTGTCTCAGATCTTTATAACTCGGATTTTCTGTTACCAGAATTTGTGTCTTTCCTTCCGGTTTCCATAGCTTTGTTACTGATTCTGTGGCTTCTATTGTTTGATTATTAAGCGTTAATGTATTGTGAACAGAAGTTGATCTGAACCAGTTCCGTAACTTCATCACTTCTTCGTCACCGGCAAAAACATAAGAACCGGAGTCTGGAAACAGATTTTTTCCATTAAACCAAAGCTCAAATGTTCCATTGTCCGGTTGGCAATGCCATTCTCCTTTTGGACCGGCTTTTACTACCATTTGGGTGGCATTCTTGCCCCATGAATTGCGGAAAATAAAGAAACCTGATGTAGTGAATCCTTTTGACAAGTAATCAGGAAGTGTTCCTTCTTTTCCTTCTGTTGCAAAGTAACGGATTACTTGATTGTCGGGAAATAAGGCGGACCATTTCTTATAGCAATTTATAGTGTATTGCTTTCCTGTTAAAAGGGCATCGCTGAAACAAGGATTACTATAATCTGGGAAACAGATGTTGGCGTAGAACATGATCATTCGTTCAATGGTGTCTATATAGTTTTGCGGAAATTCTTTTTGGAATCCGTTGACTGTTCCCATATTCAATGCGGAATAAAAGATATTGATAGTGGCCAAATGGTAGTGAGGGTCTAGTTCATATTGTCCGCCGTCTGGATATACTTGTTGCAAGATTCCATGGTTTAATATATCTATTCCGCTTTTTCTCCATTCACTGGCTTCTTTGAATTCTGGGAAAAAAGTACCGGCATAGAACATTCGTTGTGCTTCGAAAAGCAAATGATTGCCTTGCTCGGAATAATTTTTAGAAAGAAATGTTGCATGTCTGTGGTAGTTCCACAAAAACTCTGTCAGAAAATCTGGCGTAAATGATTGTGCAGGCAGGAATAATAGGAATTGTATTAATTGTCCTTGTAATCTTTCACTAACCTCTAAAGGACGCCATGCAAAACGGTTATTTTCAGTTTCGTCTTGAAGAGAACTGTTATCTAAAATCTCATATTCTTCTTTAGGAATCTCCAGGAGTGGGTTTTTCTTAATCCAGTCCATGTATTGAAATATCCACTCTTTTGCATACTTTTCATCCTTATTGACTCTGTAAGCATACCCCATTGGAATAAACCACTTATGTCTGTGAAGCATCCAACGTATTTCGTTGTCTTTTATCGGCCAGTATTTCCAGTTGATATCTTTGCCGTAGAAAGTAGGCTCATAGCCGTCTTGTCCATAAAAGATGTGCTGCATTGCGTTGTCGGCACGTATTTTATCCAGTGGACTTAACTGGATATTCTCTAAATTAATATCAGGATGATGAATATGCTTTCGTTCCCGATAATAGTTGAGCAATGCTTGGGCTGCTTCTTCCTTTTTTTGTGCTTGATAAAGAGCTTTTACTTGTTCCAATCCGGGATAATCCAAGTTGAGTAATGAGAATATTTTCTCGTTGACACCCGTCCGGGCATTGATTTTTGTTATGTGACCGGTTAACAGCCATGTACATAATAATAAGAAGATTATTTTTTTCATTTCAAAAGTTTTTATAGATCAGAATATTTAATTTGTTTTACATCCATATATCTTTTTAGTGCTTCAAGATAATAATAATCGGCATAGTTTAACGGAGCATCTATTTCGAAACCATTGGGGACAGAACCTGTTGAATGCATCAATATAAAATTTTGATTGTCACCGATTTTTGCAAAATAGGCATCACTCGATAGGTTTTTCAGAATTGTTTCCGCATAGGTGAAGTACTTATTATTCTGTGTAAGTGTACTTAGCTCAATAAGTGCTGATGCCGTAACGGCTGCTGCCGATGCATCTCGAGGTGTTTCGGGGCTTTGTATGGCATTATAATCCCATAATGGAATTAAATCTTCAGTTTTTACACGCCGGATAATCATATTGGCTATATGTTCCGCATGATTTAGAAAAATGGAATCTTTGGTTTCCCGGAAACAGGATGTATAGCCATATACTGCCCATGCTTGTCCGCGTGCCCATGACGATTCATCATGCTTGCCTTGGTGGGTACGTTTGTATTCCACCGTCCCGTCGTTATTATAGCTCACTACATGGTAGCAGGTGTAATCAGGGCGGAAATGGTTTTTCATCGTTGTTTTGGCATGTTTAATTGCAACTTCGTTATAACGGTTGTTTGCGGTCAGATTATAGGCCTTGAACAATAAATCCAGGTTCATTATATTGTCAATGATTACAGGGTAATTCCAGTCTCCGAAGTCCCATGAGCGAATACATCCTATAGTGTCATTGAAACGTCCGCACAGATTATCGGCTGTCTCTTTGATAATCTCTTTAATTGTATCATTGGGAGTTAACCGAAGGGCATTTCCATAGCTGCAATTTACCATGAAACCGATGTCATGTGTATTTTTTATATAGCGTACCGGATTCAGCAGGTTGGTATAATAGATAGCGAATTTTTTTAGAGAATCCTTTCGGGTCATCTCATATGCATACCACAATGAACCGGGGAAGAAACCACTGGTCCAGTCTGAAGCAGGGCAGAGCAGGGTTTGTCCTGCCAACTCTGGAGTGGACTCTGATTCTATCGAATCTTTGAATATGGAAGGATCACGTTCCAGTTGTCGGCTTATGAACATCGTATCGCAAACCTGATGAATACTTCGGGGAAACATTCCTGTGCCTTCCAGTTTTTCTCCGGCAATCTTTAATTGAATGGAAGCTGCATCCAAACTTTTTTTTAACCACCTATAGTTTTCCTTTTGAGGAGTTTGGCATGATACCAGTAGAATGGTTGTGAGAATCCAAAAATGATTGTACTTTTTCATTTTATAAGTTTATCGTTTACTTGTTTTTTCTGTTTGTAAAAATAGTGATTGTTGGTCGTTCGTTTGTGACAAGGGTGTTCAATAGAGTTTAGATTGTAAATAGTGAACATTAATTTTGTCTTTTATTATGTGGATTTTATCCAGTGATTCCGAAATAGGGACGAAAATCGTAATTTTGTAGTCATTGGAAGTCTCGTTTTGGGGTATATCAGAGTGCAGCAAGAAATAAATGTTGCGTTGTATTCCATATCTTTATTATAAAGGACTAAATAAAGGATCCTATGAAATATGATATTTTCTATCCGGCTATTGAAACTGTGAATCTTATGGTCAGAAGTAACGTTTTATAATGCTCTATATGGGGCTTAAAAGGCTGCCGTTGCTTATTGTTATATAAAATCTCAACCAAATTGTATAAAAACAACATTGTTCTAAAACTAATATCAATGGAATTAGACGATATGGAGACATTTATTTATTAAGGCTCCTTAACTTTGTTGGAGTAGAAATATGATTTCGGAAATGGAATAAAAGTAATGAATAGAATTAGTAAATTGTTAACTAAGTCAAGTTTGATTATGAAAATCAGAACAATGAATTATGGTATTTGCAGGACATTACTATTCGCAGGTCTCTGTTTGTCCAATGTATATTTAAATGCAGCGGAAGATGTGGGTCTGAATGGGAACTCCAATGCAGTAGAACGGTCTAACATTGTGTTTCAAGCGAGATTCAAGGTTTCGGGCGTGGTAAAAGACTCAAAAGGTGAACCGATTATTGGTGCGACGGTTACTGTGAAAGGCACTGCAGGCGGGGTTTTGACCGATATAGATGGTCGTTTTGAAATTGAACTCCCTGATAAGAATGCAGTACTCGTTATTTCTTATTTGGGATTTAATACGACAGAAGTCAAGGTGGCAGGGCGTAAATCTGTTAATGTAGAGATGCAAGAAAACGTTCAAACCCTGTCCGAAGTAGTAGTTGTGGGTTATGGTAGTCAGAAGAAAGAGACATTGACGGGGGCAATCTCCGGAATTAAAGGAGATGCTTTATTGAAATCACCGAATGCCAGTATTTCCAATTCACTGGCTGGCTCTATTCCGGGTATTTCTTCTGTGCAGTCAAGTGGAGAACCGGGTGCGGATGATGCAAAGATTTATGTTCGTGGTGTTGGTTCCCTCACAGAATCCGGTGCTACACCTCTTATATTAGTAGATGGTGTGGAACGTAGCTTTTTCCAGATGGACCCGAATGAAATAGAATCGGTTTCCGTATTAAAAGATGCTTCGGCCACGGCGGTATTTGGTGTACGAGGTGCTAATGGAGTAATTCTAGTCACCACCAAACGCGGTATGGAAGGAAAGGCGAAGATTTCCATAACTTCTTCGGTGGGTGTTCAAACCCCTACGCGTATTGTAGATATTGCGGATAGTTATACACATGCTCTAATGAAGAACATGAAAGACCGGAATGACGGAGTTTCTGAGGAAAACTTAGTTTTTACTCCCTATGATCTGGAACGGTTTCGTTTGGGTGACGAACCGATAATGTATCCCAATGTGAACTGGTACGACTATCTGACGAAGAAACTTTCTATACAGACGCAGCATAACCTGAATATTTCCGGCGGTACTAAAAACGTGAAGTATTTTGTTTCTTTAGGATTTTTGTATCAGGATGGTTTCTTCAAGAAATTTAAAGAATTGAATTATAACAATAACTACGAATATACACGTTATAACTATCGTGCTAATCTGGATGTGAACTTGACCAAATCCACTGTGTTAAAACTGAATATTGGTGGTATTGTCGGTGTTAAAAATGCACCGAACTATCATGAAGAATTCTGGTCTTACTTGATGGCGACTTCAGCTCCTTTCTCCTCTCCGGGAGTAGTGGACGGGAAAAAAGTAGTGACGGCTCCTGACCGTTTTGGCGGGTTGGTTACACAGTACGATATGTTTCCACGTTTTTTTGGAACCGGTTATTCAAGGCAAGTAACCAATACTATGAACTTTGATATGGTGTTGACGCAAAATTTGGATTTTGTAACGAAAGGATTGTCTGTGGAAGCTAAGGGGGCTTATAATACTACTTATTCTTATATGAAAGACATTTCGACTCAATCCATAACTTATCTTCCTTTTTATTATTCGACAGTGCGCAATCCGGAGCTTGGAATCGAAGATCCTGAGTTTAATAAAGAAATTGTATATAAAACCATTGGTAAGGACGGTGAACTTCATTACACAGAAGGAGATAAGGATCGTTCCAGAGATTGGTATTTTGAGGGGAGTTTGCGTTATCAGCGCAAGTTTGGCGCGCATAATGTAGGAGCCTTGGCTTTGTATAATCAGAGTAAGAAGTATTATCCTTCACAATTTACGGCAATTCCTACCGCTTATGTCGGATTGGTCGGGCGTCTGACCTATGATTACAATTCTCGCTATCTGGCTGAATTTAATATCGGTTATAATGGTTCCGAAAATTTTGCACCAGATAAACGTTTCGGTACTTTTCCAGCAGGTTCTATCGGTTATGTTTTATCCGAAGAACCGTTCTGGAAGAGGAATAGCTATCTTACTTATGTGAAGTTACGTGCTTCTGTCGGTTTGGTGGGTAATGATAATATGTCGAACAACCGTTTCTTGTATTTACCGGATTCGTATCTTGTAAACAAACTTGATAAAGATAATGGTTACAAAGATTATTTGGATGGTTATAATTTTGGTTTGGGTAATACGGTAATTGAAAAGGGGGCTGACGAAAGCCGGCTTGGAAATAGTAATGTAACATGGGAAACCGCCTTGAAGCAGAACTATGGTATAGATGTCAATTTCTTTAATGATAAGTTACGTCTCACATTCGATTATTTTGTTGAGAAACGCAAGGACATTCTTATCAATCGCTCCACTATTCCTATTTATACATCGCTTTCATCCTCAATTTTGCCGGTAGTCAACATGGGTAAGGTAGACAATAAAGGATATGAAATCAGCTTGAAATGGAACGACCGGGTGAAGAACTTCAGTTATTGGCTGGATGCCAATATGTCTTATGCCAAAAATAAAATCATCTATCAGGATGAAGTAGAACCGAATGAGCCTTATATGTGGCGTACCGGGCAATCAGTCGGCTCCATTTTCGGCTATGTGACGGATAGATTTTATACTGAGGAGGACTTTGACGAAAAAGGAGAGTTGGTGGCAGGACTGCCTAAACCGGCCGGGATAGTACACCCTGGAGACTTGAAGTACAAAGACTTGAATGGAGATAATATCATTAATTCGGATGATGTTTGCAAAATTGGTAATTCCAAGCGTCCGCTTTATACTTTTGGTCTCAACTATGGTTTTGAATATAAAGGCTTTTTTGCTTCTATGAACTGGACTGCAGCGAAAGATGCTAATGTCTCATTGCAATATTCATTCCAAGCTCCGTTTGAGAAGAACCACGTACTCTACCAGTTTATAGCAGATGGAAGTTGGACGAAAGAAACGGCGGGAACTGCCAAATATCCACGTTTGTCTTCCAATCCTTCTAATACAGAAAGTTCCACTACTTGGGTGCAGGATGCTTCATACATTAAACTGAAAAATGCGACTATCGGCTATAATATTACAAATAAAAGACTCCTGAAGGCAATCGGGGCTTCTTTGATCTCAATCAAAATAACCGGATACAATTTGCTGACGTTTGATAAACTGGAATTTATGGATCCGGAGGGGGAGCCTAACCGAGCACAATCCTATCCGATTATGAAGATTTATAACTTAGGAGTAAACGTAACCTTTTAATTGAAATTTATGATGAATAAGAAAATGAGAACAACCTTATTGGTTCTGTTAACAGGGATAATTGCCGGCTGTGAAGATTTTAAGTTCGGTAATGCTTTTCTGGAAAAGCCAATGGGCGATGATGTTAATATTGATACTGTATTCTCGAATAAGAAGTATGCAGATCAGGCTTTGAATCAGGCATACAGATCGTTGCCGGATTATCTTCCGTTGGAAGCTCGCGGTTATCGTGGTAACTGGATTAATACGGATGGGGTGACAGATATTTGTTATAGTGCGGGAAGCGCTTATATATCCGGTAGTCTCAAAGCATCTTATGAAATAGCTTTTCCCTATTATCCTAATAGTAGTACGCAGAATATTGGAAATCCGTTGTATGGTATTCGTAAGGCTTATATCTATCTTGAGAATGTAGACCGTGTGCCGGATATGACAGAAGCGGAGAAAACGCGTCGTAAAGCGGAAATGAAAGTCCTTATTGCTTATCACTACTCACAGATGTTGAGGCATTATGGTGGGGTACCTTGGATTGACCATGCTTATACGTCTGACGATGTTTTTCATTTTCCTCGTATGACTGTGGAAGAAACGGTTAATAAGATTGTCAGTTTGTTGGACGAAGCAGCGGTAGACCTGCCCTGGTATGCAGTGGCGGAAGAAGACGGCCATATAACGGCAGCTGCCGCTAAAGCGCTGAAGTTGCGTGTACTTCTGTTTGTCGCCAGTCCATTATTGAACAATGATACTCCTTATGCGGACGGTGAAGCGGCTGTTCAGAAATTATCTTGGTATGGAGATTATAAGAAAGAACGTTGGGAAGCGGCTTTAAATGCCGGTTTGGAATTCCTGAGACTGAACAAGGAAAATGGTAGTTATCATGAAGTGGTGAATACAGGGAATCCTCGCGAAGACTATATAAATGGCTATTGGACAAGAGGTAGCAGAGAGATTATTATGTCTTCTCATCGTTTTGCTGTTTATGATATGAGTACGAAACCTTTAGATCGCGGACATAATGACTGTGATATAGCTACCAGAGCCAGTTATGCGGATATGTTTGAGTGGAAAGACGGTTCTGCTTTTGACTGGAAGAATGAGACTCATGCAGCTCATCCCTTCTTTGACGAGAACATGAAGCCTACTCGTGACATTCGTCTTTATGAGACTCTGATTATAAATCAGGATAAGTTCAAGAATCAGACTAATGGTGCGGAATGTTATCAGGGAGGAAGGCAGAGTATGGAAAACAGCAGTTATAATAAATCTTCTAAGTACGGTTATAGTGTCCGTAAGTTTGTGAGAGACAAAGCGGAAGAAGTGAAGAACAAGCCATACCAATGTCCTTTGATTCGAATGCCGGAAGTTTATTTGAGTATTGCCGAAGCAATGAATCAACTGGGAGTGGCCGGAGTAAAGGATGAATTCGGACGCGATGCTTATGATTATATAAATATCGTTCGTCATCGTGCAGGAATGCCGGAAGTCCGTAAAGTAGAAGGGCAGGAGTTGGTTGATATACTGTTACATGAGCGTGTTGTTGAGTTTGGGGCGGAAGAAATGAGATACTTTGATTTGATTCGTTGGAAACGTAGTGATTTACTTTCTACTCCTTTGGAAATGCTGGTTATTAAGATGGAAGGAAGAGATACAGCCGGTAAACCGATATTTAGTTACCAGCGGTCTGTGACAAACGAGAAATATTCTTGGAAAGATTATTGGTATCTGATTGCATTTTCACAAGCTGAAATAAACAAGAAGTACGGATTGATTCAAAATCCGGGATGGTAATGGAAGATTGGTTAATCCTTAAACAACATAAGAAAAATGAATAAGTTATTATATATTGTTGGTATGGCATTTTTATTGTCCACCACGGCGAACGGGCAGCAGAATGCGACTGATAGCTTGGTAGCTATCGGGTATAATGATGCAGATACAAAAGTGATTGATTTGGGATTTGTCAAGAAAGATCGAGGAAATCTAACACAAGCGGTTTCTACCGTTTCTTCCGAGGTATTGGCAAATAAAACCGCCACATCCTTACAAAATTCTTTATATGGATTGCTACCGGGGTTGTATGCTAAACAAAATGTAGGATGGCATTCGGAGGCGACATTGAACATACGTGGACAGGGTGGTCTAGGTGAAGGTACTCCCTTGATTATAGTCGATGGTTTTCCTCGTTCATTGAATACTATTACTTTGGAAGAAGTGGAATCCGTGTCTGTATTGAAAGATGGCGCTGCAACTGCTTTGTACGGAGCACGTGGAGCTAATGGGGTGATTCTGGTGAACACCAAACGGGGAACCTATAACTCTTTTGATGTAGATATTAATTATAAACATGGCTTTACACTACCTGTTAATAAACCAAAGATGGCGGATGCATATACTTACGCTCGTGCTGTGAATGAAGCTTTGCATTATGACGGATTGGCACCTCAATATTCCGAGAGTGATTTATTGGCTTTTAAGAATCAGACTAATCTTGAACTTTATCCTAATGTGAACTGGGTAGATGAAGGAACACGAAATGTCGGCGAAAGCAATCAGTTAAGCTTGTTGGTGCGGGGAGGAGGAAATAAATTGCGCTATATGGGGCTGTTCGATTATAAAAATGATTTTGGTTTGCTGAATGAGCAATATACCGAGTATTCTGACCGTTATAAATCTCAAATTCGCAGTTATGATATGCGTTTGCGAATGAATATTGATGTCGACTTGACTTCAAGTACACAGATGCAGTTTGGTATTGTCGGTGTACTGAATGAAACAAAACGACCGGATGCCAGTGTCAGTACGATTTTTGAAAATCTGTATAAAGTACCGTCAGCAGCTTTTCCTGTCAAGACTTCGAACAATGTTTGGGGAAGTAACCTGTTATATAAGATGAATCCGTTGGCAGTTATTGCTGATCAGGGATATTATCAGACTAATTGGAGAAAACTGGAGGCCAACATGCGTATTACACAGGATTTATCGATGCTGCTTAAAGGCTTGAAAGCGGAAGCGGCTATTGCTTATGATAATACCGCTACTTTTTGGGAGAATGGTTCTAAAACTTATCGTTATGAGGTGACTTCCTATTCGGATGAAACCGGTAGGACTAGTATGATGTATGGAGATAATTCGGCACTGGAGATTAGTAGTGGAGGACGTTCCAATAGTGTATTGGAGCAGACCATTCGTAGTAATTGGGAACTGAAGCTAGGTTATGACCGTATGTGGAACGGACATCAATTGAGCGTAGCAGCTCTCTATCGTCAGGAAATGGAAGAATCGTTGGGTGTTAATGTGTCTTGGTATCGTCATTCTATCATGGGAGTTGCAAGTTATAATTTCCGGAATAAATATTTGGTAGATGTTGTTGCTAATAATTATGGAACCAGTGTTTTACTGAAAGGAGATAAATATCGTTTCTATCCCGCTGTGTCGGCAGCTTGGGTTTTATCCAATGAAACTTTTTTAAAAGAACAGTCTATAGTCGATTTTATGAAGTTACGCTTTTCTTACGGACGTTCGGCCGTGGATAATCTGGCTTATGGTTTGGGTAAACATTTTTGGAGCGGAAAAGGGCAATACTTCTTTGGCGACAGTAATACAAAAATGGACGGTTATATGGAACGAAAACTACCGATGCGAACGTTGGAATTGGAAACCGCAGATAAATATAATGTCGGATTGGATTTGCTGTTATTTAAAAATCTAAGTTTTACGGCTGATATGTACTATGACAGACGTACGAATATTCTGGTTTCGAACAAGAAAGTATCTAGTATGATTGGGATTGAGGTCCCTCAACAAAATGTGGGTAAAGTGGAAAGCAGAGGATTGGAACTAAGTCTTGGCTGGAAGGATGAAATCCGCAGTTTCCGTTATTACGCTAATGCCAATGTTGCTTTTTTGGATAGTAAGGTGATAGAAAACGGTGAAGCTTATCAGCCCTATGATTATTTATATGCAAAGGGGCATAAGGTCGGGCAGGCTTTTGGTCTCGAAGCTATCGGTTACTTCAACGACGATGAAGATATCCGTAACAGTCCGACACAGACATTTTCCACAGTGCGTCCGGGGGATGTGAAATACAAGGACCAGAATAATGATAATCGGATCGATGCTTATGATGAAGTGGCAATTGGTAAATCAACCATTGTTCCTGAAATGGTATACGGGTTGAATCTGGGATTTGAATATAAGGGATTTGGAGTGGATGCTACATTCCAGGGGATAAGTGGTATCAGCACTATGTTGACAACACCTCATGTTTATCGTCCGCTTCGTAATAATAACAACATTTCTACTTGGTACTTGTCAGACAGAATCCGTTGGACGGAGAGTACAAAGGATATTGCCAACGTTCCCCGTCTGTCTACATTGGATAATGCGAATAACTATCGCAATAGCACTCAATGGTTGGAAAACGGTTCATTCTTAAAACTGCGAAATCTGAATATCTATTATACTTTCCCGCAGAAATGGACGGAAAGACTGCAAATGGATAAGCTTCAGATTTATGTGCGTGCACAAGATTTATTCTCTCTGGATCATATCAAATACCTGAATTGCGAATCCCTTTCATTAGGTTATTTTGATACGATGGGTGTTTCTTTGGGACTGAATATAAATTTTTAAAAAGAAAGTACGATGAAAATAAAAAAATATATCGCGATAGTGTGTGCTTCTTTTTTGGTGGTCGGATGTAGTCTGGACTTTGATGAAACCAATGGCGATACGAAAGAGATAGCTTATTCTTACTACGACAATTTGGCTAAGCTTGTAACTTACGTTTATAGTTTTTTGCCAACGGATTTGGATCGTAATAGTGGTGCGATGATGGAATCGGCTACGGATAATGCAATGTATAGTTGGAATCAGAATACAATTTATAATATTTGTAATAATGTTTGGAGTCCTATTATGACGATTGATACCGGTTGGGATTATTTTAATGCAATTCGGAGTGCCAACTCTTTTCTGGAGAATTTCGATATAGAAGTTTTGAAAGAGTTTGAGTTTAATGACGACTATGATGTGATAATGGACAAGGCTAAAATATTTCCTTATGAGATACGTTTTCTGCGTGCTTTCTATTTCTTTGAACTCGCCAAGCGATACGGGAATATTCCGATGTTGATCCGGACTTACGATCCAGAAGAGATAAATCTGGTGAAACCCTCTTCTTTTGAGGAAGTGATTGATTTTATTGTTCAAGAATGTGACCAGATCGCTAATCAGTTGCCGGCAGATCATAGGGACTATCGTGGTGAAACCGGACGTGCAACGAAAGGTGCTGTGTTGGCTTTGAAATCCAGAGCTTTGCTTTATGCTGCCAGTCCACTTCACAATGCAAGCGGGGATAAAGGAAAATGGGAAAAGGCTGCGAGTGCGGCGGCGGCAGTAATTGCTATGGGAAAATACACTTTACCTAAGGTTGGTAACGACCCGTTATATAAGGGTGGTAACGATATGTTTAGTTCTCCACAGTTGATTTTTGAACGCCGTGACGGATTACAGACTAGTACTTTCGAAGCACGTAATGAACCAATGGGGTATGAAGGTTCGCTGGGTGGGAATACACCGACACAAAATTTGGTAGATGCTTTTGAAATGAAAGATGGTACTTCGTTTGACTGGAACAATGCGGAGCATGTGCAGAATATGTATGTAGATGTCACAGGTAATCCGACACGTGATCCTCGTCTGTATCTGAATGTATTATATAATGGTGCTACATGGCTGAAACAAAAAGTGGAAACGAATGTAGGAGGTTTACATACAGGAATGGATGGTGCAACAAAGACGGGATACTATTTGCGCAAACATATGAATGAATTGGTCAGTCTGGATCCTGTGAAACCATTAGGAAAAGAACATCATTATCCTTTGTTCCGGTATGCCGAAGTCCTGTTAAACTATGCGGAAGCTATGTATCATTGGATGGGAGCGGATGTGAAACCGGCTGAATATCCCTACACTGCTCGTGAAGCTTTGAACTTGGTTCGTGACTGCGCTGATATGAAACATATAACAGAAACAGGTGAAGCCTTTCTTGAGAAAGTACGTAACGAACGGCGTATCGAACTAGCTTTCGAAGATCACCGTTTCTGGGATATCCGCCGTTGGAAAATGGGCGAAGTTGTGAAGAATATTTATGGTGTTCAGATAACAGGAACAGGTTCTAACTCTACTTATAAAAGAGTGTTGGTAAGTCAGAACCAATGGGATGATAAAATGTATCTGTTCCCTATTCCCCAAAATGAGTTATATATGAATATAAATTTAGAACAGAATCCGGGTTGGTAACAACAAGTTGTAATTAAGAAAATATGAATACAAAAATCTTTTCAAAAGTAATGTTTGCCTTGTTGTTCTTCTTTGCAACAGGGTGTAGCGACGATCAGGAAATCTTCTTTGAAGATTATGCCAATGATGAGGCTCCGGAAGTGGTACATCCCGATCAGCGGGATAAACCTTATCCACGTGAAGAACATGAACTTTATGTCAATCCGTCGCCTTTGATCGTGCCGAGAGCTGCGAGGAAAGCAGAAGAATTTCTGGAGTTTGAGCTATCACAGAATGTCGGTTTCCCGGAACAGGGTACCTATCGGTCGGGAAAATTGAGTTGGAATGTGTATAATATTCACGAAGAAATGTCCGTAGGACAGTGGTATTGGCGATTTCGTACAGTAGATAAAGACGGCAGGACAGCGGGTTGGAGTAAAGTGTACTCCTTCACGGTGAGCGGTAAAGAACCGGTGTTTGTGACACCCAACTTCACGCTTCTTCAGCAGAATATCCCGACAAAATATCCACGTATCCATTGTTATATAGAGTCAGATATTGACAAGGCTAAAACCACGATTACTCAACATCGGGAGTATGCCAGTCTGACGGAGCGTGCCAAAATCGCTCTTGACGAGCGAGGATTGGTCCCGACTGATTTATATGCAAATACAACTGATTTGAATACTTATGTGGATTACTATCTGAATACGGCATATTTGTTAACTGGAGAATCAAAGTATTACGATAAGATTTTAGATTATGGGCGTAGGATGTTAGCTCAAAATGCAAGTGATGCAACACTGCTCAATGATAATTTCCGGTCCGCCTATATTGTTAATATTTTGAGTATTGTTTATGATGTTTGTCAGAAAACCTTGACAGAAGAAGAAAAGACAGCCATTGAGAAGATTATCTTGAAAGTGGTGACGTATTATTATGATTCTTATAGGGGCCACATGGAGAACTGGTTCTTTGATGAACATACTTGGCAGATTACTCTGCGCGCAATGTTAGAAGGTGCTTTCGTAATTTGTCAAGAATATCCTGAAGCTATGACCTCATTGGAGTATTTTTATGAATTATGGACTTCAAGAGCTCCGAGTAATGGTTTCAACCGTGATGGAGCTTGGTTTAACGGAGCCGGATATTTTGAAACTAATCAGTATACATTGTATTATATGCCAATGTTACTTTCATATCTGACAAATGTTAATTTTTTGGCGCACCCGTGGTATCAAAATGCAGGAAAGGCATTGGTGTATTCATGGTTACCTGAAAGTCGGGCGACGTCATTCGGTGATTTCAATAGAGGAGACATTCCTTATCGTTCGCGGGTAGGCTTTGCTGATTTTCTGGCACGTGAACTAGGTGATACCAATGCAGTCTGGTATGTGCAGGAATGTCAACGGACATTCCCCAGTGGAACGGCTGATGAGCACTCTTTGTACAGTAATCTTGATCTTCGTCTGTATCGTATCTCGCAAGGAGATGCTCCGTATAACATTACGGAAACTACGGATATTGAGATGGATAACTTTATTTGGTATAAAGATTGTGGTGAAGGAGTTGCATTTTCTAATATGGTCGACCGTAGTAAAAATCTCTCATTGGCTTTCCGCTCCAGTCCTTATGGATCAGGCAATCATACACATTCGGACCAGAATAGCTTTAAACTTTTATACAAGGGTGAAAATGTATATATGAATGCGGGTTATTATCAAAATTATAGTGACGCACATGCTATTTTGCAATATCGCAATACACGTGGACATAATACTGTAATGATAAATAATATCGGGCAGCCTTTCACGACGCGTGCTTATGGTAATATTACTCGTGCTTTGAATGGGGATAATCTGGCTTATTTTGCAGGAGATGCGTCGCAAGCCTACTGTGGACAGACGGAGAATACTTATTGGATTAAGTGTTTTGCCGAAGCGGGACTTTCGCAGACAGCTCAATATGGGTTTGGAGATAATCCGTTGAATTGTTATAAACGTCAGATTTTTATGTTGCGCCCTGATAAGGTGGTTATCTATGATGAGTTGGGGGCTGATCAACCTGCCACTTGGCAATGGTTGTTGCATAGCCCGGTAGAGTTTCATGTAGCAGGAAACAAGGTGACTACTACTTATATTGTGAAAGGTGGATTTACTTCGGTAGCGCAGATTTTTAGTGATCAAACGCCAACGATTACTACCACTAACAAATGGTTTCAAGGTGGTGAACCGGCCGATCAGGATCCGGTGAAATATCCTAAAGAATGGCATTTGACAGCTGAGTTCGCTTCTTGTGCCCAAAGTAAAATACTGACTGTTATACAAATCAGTGATGATGGACGGGTAGATGATATCTGGCGTGTGGATGATAATTTTAAGATAGGTGACTGGGAAGTGGAAGCTGAATTGAGTGCCGATAAGCCTGCGGCTATCTCTATTGTCAACCGATTAACAGGAACTGTATTTAATAATAGTAACCAGACGCTGATTATCAATGGAACTCCTTATCAACGGCGGCAAGAAAACTCGTCTATACTTTATGATGCTGTTCATGGAGAAAAACAGGTACAGGAGATTGGGGATAAAAAACTACAAGTTACCCGTTCGTTGCAATAGTATAAACCTTTTGTTTAATAGAAATTCCTGAAAGAGATGAATAAAATAACTTATATAATAGCAGTTTTGCTTATGTCACTTTTCAATGCATGTTCGCAGGAGGAAAGCTTGGAGCCCCTGGACGGTAATAGTCAGGTGAACTTTTCCTTGGAGTTACCGGCATCGGTAGCCTCCACACGCTCGGAAATTCAAATTCCTGCGTATTATAAAATGCGTTGTATTCTGGAGGTATGGACAAATGATGATAAACCGGTATTGAAGTATCGTGAGGAACGATCGATAGAGGGGGGAGCACCCTCTATCGACTTTATGATGCAAGCCGGTGATTACACATGTCTGCTTTGGACGGACTTTATAGCCCGCGATGCTGTTATGGAGGAAATAACCACGGCAGACGGGGTAGTTTATAATCATTTTGCCGACACTTTCTATGATACGAGGGACTTGCAAGCAGTGACGATTAAAGAGTCTAATGCTGTCAATCTGTTTGATACGGATGCTTGCGATGCTTTTTTTGCAAAGATAGATTTGGAGAAAAAAGCGGAAGGCATTTCAAAGACTGTGAAACTGATTCGTCCGTTGGCTAAGTTGGTAGTTAAGGAAAATGATGAAAAACAATTCTCTTCATTGACGAAATTGACAGTTTCCTATCAAGTACCGGCAGGTTTTAATGTATTGACGGGTGAACCGTTGAAATCCATGCAGAATTTGAATTTTACGAAGACAAATATGGATGAAAAGAATGCAGAAGGACAAGTGTTGTTTACAAATTATGTATTTGCTCCTTCTATCGGGGAATTAGAAATGGGAACCATTGCGTTCCAGTTTTCACTGGGGAGCACGATTCTGAGTCGTGAAATACCGGCCGGTTCTTTCACTTTGGCACGAAATCAGCAACTCAATGTGAAGGGAGCGTTGATAGGTGAAGGGACTTTTGTTCCTGAAGAACCAGCCGAACTTCCTCAGGTTGGTGACTTTTATTATCAAAACGGCACTTATTCTTCCATTTATACAGCAAGTGTATCCAATCCTTGTATCGGTGTAGTATTTGCCGTGACTCATGATGGTAGTATTGTTGATAATTCAAAGAATTACGAAGTTAACGGAAAAGCGAAATTGGAGAAAGTTCATGGTTGGGTAGTTGCCGCTTACGATGTAACGGATAAAGCTGTCGGAGGAAATGGTTATCTGAAAGCAGGGGTTTCAGAGAATATTGTAATTCCTGACGGAGTCAAAAAGGATAAGGGAGATATTTATGGCTATATGAATACAGAATTATTCAAAGCGATAGGAAAAAATGAGGATTATCCGGCATTGAACGCCATATTGAATTATAGTGAACAAGTGCCTGCACCACTTAACTCCAGTGGCTGGTATTGGGGAGGAGATGAACAATACCGGATTCTGATGACAACTTATGCCAATAAAGGTGATGAAGAACCTTCACTTGCTGTAGGACGAGCTTTGGCGGTATTAGCAGAGAATAATGTTGGTAAAATACTAGGAAAAGGTGGTGATATGAGACGTTACTGGGCAAGTACGTTTTCTGAAGCAAAAAAACTGTTCTATATCGTGTGTTCGGAACCTACGAATAGTGATTTTATGGCAGTGGAAGATTGGTGTGAAATAACCAGTGGTCGTAATGTCCGTGCAATTCTGACATTCTAACATAGTACTTAATTTAAATTGATGAATATATGAAAAATGTTATTTTTAAATTACTTCTTTTTTGCTGCATAGGGCTGTTGTCATCTTGCAGCAAAGATGACAATAATATTTCCACAGACATTGATGCCAGTCAAATTCATTTATCCGTTCTTTTTCCCGAAGAATTGTCTGCAACACGTTCGGTTATAGAGAATCATAAGTTACGCTGCATTCTTGAAGTTTATACAAAAGAAGCGAATCGGTTAGTTTATCGTGAAGAGACAGTTGTAGATCCGGGCAGATTGGAAGGAGGGCTTTCTTTTGCTTTTGAGATGGAAGCCGGTATCTATAATTGTTTGATGTGGGCAGATTACATTGATGCGAATGTGGTTCGTCAGAATGAAAGCAATGATGTAGTAAATGACCGTTATGTAGATAAATATTTTGACACCTCCGATTTGACTGCTGTTACTGTAAAAAATCCTATGGAACTTGTTAACAGCGATGCTTGTGATGCTTTCTTTTATAGTGGTGAAATACAGAAAAGTAACAGTAAAGGACTCTCACTGGAGATTTCCTTGACACGTCCGTTCTCAAAAATCAGTATCAGTGAGGAAAACCAGCGTGAATTTGATTTGCTGAAAAAGTTGGATGCGGTTTTCCCTGTAGCTACTACTTTTAATGTCGCTACAGGAATGGTGGTAGGTGAACCGATACAGTTAGAACATCGTGTAACAGATTTCAAACCGGAGACAAGGACAGAACGTACATTACTGTCATTTTATACATTTGCCAATAGTGAAACACAAAAAATGGGTAGTGTGAGCCTGACTTTCACTACCGATATAGAGCCGGTTCCTGTATTGAATGTGACCATTCCGGAAAATCTTATTCCCATAGTACGTAATCACCATGTAAAAGTGAGTGCTGCTATGATGGTGGAATCACCTGAACCGGATCTTGATTTTAATATCACTTATGATATCAATGTGGCAGATTGGAAAATTGCGGATAAGAATGTGATTGCAGTGAATGGTAAAGCAAAGGTAGGTGATTTCTTTTATAAGGACGGTACTACCTCATCCAATTATGTAGACGATGCTGAAAACCCATGTATAGGTGTAGTTTTCGCGGTAGCGTATGATGATGGTGCCGCTGCTGGGGACAGTCCTGAAAATTATCCTGGTACAGGCTTAAAGACTGTAAACGGTTGGGTCGTATCTGCTTACGATTTAAGAGATGGAATTAATGATGTTAATCTGAAACCTAGAAAATCAGCCGATGTGGTGATTCCTGACGGCTTGAAAGGGGATATGGATGATATTCAAGGATTCTTGAAAACAGAACTGTTAAAACAGCAAACGTTGTCTGATTATCCTATTGCGGAAATTATTGTAAATTATCAGAATAAAGAATCGACAAAAGCGCCTGCCAATACTAGTGGTTGGTATTGGGGAGCCGTCAAACAATATGATACACTTGTAAAATCGTATGCAGAAGCAAGTGGAGGTCAGTTGATAAAATCCTTGATGGTCCGGAACTCTTTGCAAGTTCTGGCAGAAGCCGGAACAGGTGAACTGTTTCCAGTAAATGGTAATGAAAGACGTCATTGGTATATTACTGCTACTGACAAGAAGGATAAGGGGATATGGGCAGGATTTGTCTGTTTAGGTGTAGGCAATAATGATTATGGTGGTATTGAAGATGATTGGTGGGCAGTGACAAACAGTGGCAATGCTCGTGCTATCTTGACATTTTAGTTAATTGCATATAGTAAAGGATTGTTTAAGGATGATTTTTGAGGTGGGTGGGATGGTGTTTGTGTGAATCTTTTTCTGAGATTCGATTTTGGGGAGAGATAAAGAGGAATCCAACAATTATCTGTATTTGACACAGATAATTGTTGGATTTTCTTTTTATGTAGAACTTGTTGTTATTATCAGTTGTCCATTTCTATTGTTTGCCATTCTGCTGGCATAAATTTTATGCTCCAGCATTGGGTAAGCGGCATTTATCTTGTCTTAACCGTTCATAATTTGTTCTCTTCCTGATGTTGTTTGATGTATTCGCTGGGAAGCATTCCCATATTTCTCTTGAAACTGTTGGTGAAGTAAGACGGGGAACTAAAACCGATTTTATTACTGATTTCGGCAATAGTATAGCGCCCTTCGAGCAACATTTGACATCCTTTGTTAAAACGGATGCGGCGGATGAAGTTTGCTGGAGCTTCTCCGGATATGGCATTCATTTTAATATATAAGTTAGAGCGGCTCATAAATAATTTGCTTGCCAAATCTTCTGTTGAGAATTTTTCGTCACTGATATTCTCTTCAATGATTTGTATCACTTTACTTAAAAACTCTCTATCCAAAGTATTGGAAGTCATTTTAGCAGTATCTATATTGGTTGTGTTTGAATAATATTGCCGGAAGCGTTCTTTGGCTTTCAGTATATTATTTATTTTACCTTTGAGCAAAGAGAGGGAGAAAGGTTTTCCGATATAATCATCCGCACCGACATCTATGCCGGAGGTCTGGTCTTCGAGAGAGCTTTTGGCAGATAGAAGAATCACTGGAATGTGAGATGTCTGTATGTTGCGCTTGACTAACTTACACAATTGCAGACCATCCATTTCGGGCATCATCACGTCTGAGAGTACAATATCAATCGGCTGTGTTTTCATTATGTCAAGTGCTATTTTACCGTTTGTAGCTGTCACAACCTGATAGGATTGCAAGGATCCTTTTAGATAATCCAGCATTTCGGTATTATCATCTACTAATAATATAATAGGTTTGTTCATACCCTCTTCCGTATCATTCTCCAAACTATCCTCTGCCGGAATATAGGATATGGGTTCGTCAATATAGAACGTAGAGTTGGAACCTTTAACCGGCTGTTTTGCTAATTCTTCCGGAGTATATGTATTTATGTCTTTGGGAAGCGTAATACTGAACTGCGTGTATTGTTGCTCTTTGCTATTTACGGAAATGCTGCCATGATGTTTGTCTACTAGACATTTCACTAAAGAAAGACCAATACCGGTTCCTTTATCGTTTTCGTTCACCTGATAAAAGCGTTCGAAAACATTGTTCAGTTTTTCTTGGGGAATTCCTTTTCCATTGTCTTTGACATAAAATCCAAAGGTTTCTTCCTTTTCCCAAAGTTCCAACTCTATTTTTCCTTTATCTGGGGTAAACTTGAAAGCATTGGACAGCAGATTGATTAAGATCGTTTCAATATACTTCTTGTCAACCGGTAGTTGCGAAGTGGTTATTCCCGAATTGAATAGATAATCCATGTTTCGGGATTCCGCCTGATTATAAAACAACATGAATATCTGCCGGAACCATTCTTCAATATTACAGGCTTCTACCTGAATGGGTAAAGCACCGGATTCCGCTTTTCTGAAGTTTAAGAGCTGGTCAATGATATGCAATAATCTGCGGCTGTTTTGATAAATATATTGCAAGTTGCGTTGCAGCTTTTTATCCATCATTCTACTTAGTTTCATCATATCTTCCAGTGGGGCTATAATCAGACTTAGCGGTGTACGTAACTCATGTGACATATTCATGTAAAAACGAACTTTTTCAGTGTTTAGCTCTTGTAGCTTGTTGTGCTCCAAGGTTTCAACTTGGAGCTGCATCTTCATTTTGGCTCTTGCGATGAAGAAATACATAATCCAGCCGATGATACCTAAACCACATAGGACAAAGATAAACTTGGCTATCCATGTCTGATACCACATCGGGGTGATGTGTATAAAGAATTCGGTTGGCATTTCGCACCATTTGCCATCGTTGTTGCACGCTTTCAGCAAGAAAGTATAATGTCCGGGTGGAAGATTGGAATAGCTGACGTTACGTTCTTCGGTAGAATTCCACTCTTTGTCAAAGCCTTTGAGTTGGTAAGCGAATATATTGCGCTGATTGCTGAGATAGTTTGAAACGGTAAACCGGATATTGAATTGTCGTTGGTTGAACGGGAAGTTTATACCTTGTAATCGCCCATATTCACCCCGGTGTACCTGAATTATGCCATTTTGAAGATGAGTGACCGGCTGGTTCATAAGGGATATTCCTACAATATCGGGTTGAGGCATGAACGGATTTTCCATAAACTTGAACGGACTGAAATAAGTGATTCCGTTCAGACTTCCGAAATAGAAAGTGCCGTCGAAACCTTTACAGTAGCCATATACGTTGAATTCGTTGTGGCTTAGCCCGTCCTCTTGCCGATAGTTGTGAAATTGTTCGTTGTCGATGTCGAAACAGGATAACCCCTTGTTGGTACTCAACCACAAACGTCTTGAACTATCTTCCAAAAGACCGTATATGCAGTTGTTGATGAGCCCGTTTCTGACGGTGTAATGTTTGTTCAGTTTTATATTCGGCTTATACTGGTATAGCCCGTTGGCGGAAGTGACCCATATATTTTTATGGGTATCTTCATGGATGCAATAGGCTATGATATGAGCAGAGAAATCGGAAGACAGGTTATCGGTGAGATGTTGCACTTTAGGAGTTCCGTTATATAAAAACAATCCTTTCTCGGTGGCAATCCAGATTCTACCGGAAGAATCACGATATAAGGTTCTTATCAATACTCCGGATAGTTCGGGGTTACTTTCTGCCAATGGATGTTTCTTGAATTCTTTGGTCGCTTTATTGAAAAGTAGCAGGCCGACCATTGACCCTACATAAAAGTTGTCACCGTCATCCAACAAAGAATAGCAACTGTTGTCTTCCGCTTCCATTTGGGGAATTGAGAAATTTTCTATTTTTCCGGTTTTTGTATGGATGTAACTTAATCCGCCGGAATGTGTGCCCACATAGATATTGCCGGATTTATCCAATGAGATAGCTTTAATGTTGTTGGAACGTAATCCGTTACCTTGTTTGGTTGCTTGGTAATATGAGAAAGTCTGCTTCTGGCAGTCGTAGTAGTTTACACCGCCGTCGTTTGTGCCAATCCATAAATTCTTAGTGGACGGTTCTTCCACGATGCAACTGACTACCTTGTCATTCAGGGAGTTGAAATAAGGAGAATACTTCAATGTTTTGAAAGTCGGGGCAAACGGATGGTAATAATTAATACCGTCATAATAGGTTCCTACCCAAATTCCACCTTGGTTGTCTATAAAAAGGGAACGGATAGAGCTATGAGACAAGCGTTTTTCAAAAACTTCATGTTTCGGGTCGAAACTGAACAATCCTTCGGTGGTACCAATCCATATTTGCCCGTCTGTATATTGTTTCAGTACTCGTACTGTGTTGGCGGGAGAAAATGTATCACTTTTATCTATTTGATATTTTTTCAGGATTTGCCATTCATTACTAAGTCGATAGATTCCTTTTTTTTGAGTTCCCACCCAGTAGTCTTTCGTTTGGACATTGTAAATAATACTGGCAATTGGTGTTTCCAGTATTTGAGGAAGTATTTTTTCACTTTTCTTTGTATGGATTGAGTATAAATATAGTCCTTGGGAAGTTCCTAATAATAATTCATCATTTATTCTGCAAATGGTGTTAATCGTTAAATGTTTGAGCTTGGGGTCGATAGTGAACTTCCCGTTTGCTATCTGAAAAGAGACGAGGCCGATATTCGTAGCGAGAAATAGGGTACCATTCTCCGCAACATCTACTATTGCCAGTACCTGAAAGGGAGTTTCGGGCAGGAGATAATTGGTAAAGTTGTCCGTTACCGGATTATAACGTGATAAACCGACTAAGGTTCCGAACCAGGACGTACCTTTCGAATCGGTGCAAAGAGAAATAATCTGATTGTTTGCTATGGACAGACTATCACTGGAAGTGTGGTAATAGGTGGTGAATGTATAGCCGTCATAGCGGTTAAGCCCGTCTGTCGTGCCTATCCATATTTTATTGTTGGCATCCTGCATCATTCCCCATACTGTGTTTTGAGACAAGCCTTCATTCACGGATAATTTTCTGAAGTTGACGTTATCAGTACTCGTCGCCTTGATGTGGAGACTGACAGACAATATAAGCAATAAGTAAATTACTTTATGGCTGGTAAACAGAGTTTTCATTTATATCTATTTGAGGTTTAAAAAATGATAGATTTGCAAGTCTTTTTTAGCGATTTCTATCATGAGCAAATTTAATAAGAATTTATCAATTTGTTTTCTTGTTGTTGCCTGTATCTATTTTGATTTTCTCTATTTTTATGTTGTTTATGTCTAATATCGTTATCTGGGTAGTCGAAAGCAGGCATCGGAGGAATAAAAGGAGCTTTAAAATAAAAGGAGGGTATCCGAAATTAAAGTTTCGGATACCCTCCTTTTATTTTCTTTATTTTATCTATTAAGAAGCTTTTTTCTCTTTCACATCACTGCTGGCTTCCACTACATTCACCACATAGTCACCAAGTTTTTCACATTCGGCGATGATATCCATGTAGTAAACTCCCATTTGATAATCATATTCTTTGTTGTTCACATCCAGAATATTTTGATTCTTCAATTGGTTGCGGTAGTTATTGATTTCGTTTTCAAGATTGAAGGATTTGTTAATGTCGATGCTTTGATGTTCCGGTTTCTCTACCACCACAATCATTTGAGCAAGCGCATCGTTAGTCAGTTTCATCATGAAGTGGATATGTTCGTATTGTTTTTCGGTAAAGTCCAGATTAGTCTGGCGTTTCCGGTTGATGGTACGTGCCAGGTTATAGCAGCTATCGCCGATGCTTTCGATTTCTGTCACTTCACGCAACATAGCACGTATTTGTAGCTTACTTTCAGAACTCAAACGGCCTTCGGACACCTGATTCAGGTAGTTGGCTATTTCAAGTTCCATATTGTCACTGATATTTTCATATTTCTCTATCCGGCTGAACAATTTATTAAAATCGTCATCCTTTTCCGTATGTAACAGATCCTGCACCATGCCGAACATCCGGTGTGTACGTTCTGCGAAAAGATGGATTTCCTTGCGTGCCTGAAGGATAGAAAGTTCGGCAGTGGAAAGCATACCACCGGTGATAAATCGCAGGCGGGGTTCTTCGTCTTCTTCTTTCGGATGAATTAAAGCACATACGGTACGCTCAATCAGTTTCACAGCCCATATCAGTATACAAACGTTACAGATGTTGAAGATTGAGTGGAAAGCCGACAATTTGTAGGAGATGGCAACTTCCGGATTATTGCTTTGGAAAAAAGTATCTACTACCCAGTTTACCAGTTCCATGAAAGGATGGAAGACAATCAATACCCAGATAACGCCGAACACATTAAAAACAAAATGGGCCAATGCTGCCCGCTTAGCCTGTGTGTTGGCTGTAAGTGCGGCAAGATTGGCCGTGATAGTAGTTCCGATGTTTTCTCCCAATACGAGTGCCGCTCCCAGTTCCAGGCTGATCCATCCGTTGGCACACATAATTAATGTGATTGCCATGGTGGCTGCGGAGGCTTGCACAATCATCGTCAGTATCGTACCGATAAGCAAGAACAGAATGATGGAGAAAAATCCCATATCCGTATAGTTCTGTACGAAGGCAAGCATTTCCGGGTTGGCATTCAGGTCGGGTGCATTTGATTTCAGATAAGAAAGCCCCATGAAAAGGAAAGAAAAACCAAAAATGAATTCACCGATGGATTTGCGGTTACTTTTACCGGAGAAGATAAATGGAAGGGCGATGGCCAGGAGAGGAAGGGCAAAGGCAGCCATATCAACCTTAAATCCGAAAATTGAAATGATCCAGGCGGTTACGGTAGTACCGATATTGGCACCCATAATGACGCTGATGGATTCGGCGAGTGTGAGTAGTCCGGCGTTAACGAAACTGACGACCATTACCGTCGTTGCTGAAGAAGACTGGATAAGGGCCGTGATTAACACTCCTGTTAGAACTCCCGTTACCCGGTTGGTGGTCATTGCCGTTAGAATACTTCGCAATCTATCACCCGCGACCTTTTGTAAGCCCTCGCTCATGATTTTCATTCCGTAGAGGAAGAGTCCTAATGAGCCTATGAGCTTTAAAAAATCATAAAAAGAATATTCCATCTATAATATTTTTAATGGTTATTTGTTCTCTATCTGATTATAAGTATATTAGTACCAAATTATTCACCTTTTAACGAACTCGATGAAACAGATGTTACAAATATGTTGCAAAAATAACAATATTTCTAAAGAATTCCCTATCGGAAGCTCACTTTTGGATATTTATTACGGTTTTAATCTTAATTTTCCTTATCAAGTAGTGAGTGCCAAGGTCAATAATCGCTCCGAGGGACTTAATTTCAGAGTATATAACAATAAGGATGTAGAGTTTCTGGATGTGAGAGATCAGTCCGGTATGCGTACTTATGTCCGTTCGCTTTGTTTTGTCTTGTTTAAAGCTGTCACGGAATTGTTTCCCGAGGGAAAATTGTTTGTGGAACATCCTGTGTCAAAAGGCTATTTCTGTAATTTGCGGATTGGGCGCCCTATTGAACTTGAGGATGTGAAGCGTATCAAGCAACGGATGCAGGAGATCATTGCGGAAAATATTCCTTATCACCGCATTGAATGTCATACGGCAGAGGCAGTACGGGTTTTCAGTGAGCGGGGGATGAATGATAAAGTGAGATTATTGGAAACTTCCGGTTCCCTTTATACCTATTATTATACGTTGGGTGATACTGTTGATTATTATTATGGTAATCTGCTGCCCAGCACCGGATATCTTAAATTATTCGATATTGTGAAGTATTATGACGGGCTGCTGCTCCGGATTCCGAGCCGGGAAAATCCGGATATGCTCGAAGAGGTCGTGAAACAGGAGAAAATGCTGGATGTCTTTAAGGAATATCTGAACTGGAGTTATATCATGGGACTTAATAATGCCGGAGATTTTAATCTTGCCTGTGAGGAAGGACATGCCACTGACTTGATTAATGTTGCGGAAGCATTGCAAGAGAAAAAGATAGCGCAGATAGCCGATACTATTTTCCATCGTGGCGAAAATGGTAACCGGGTAAAACTGGTCTTGATTGCCGGACCGTCTTCTTCGGGAAAGACAACTTTCAGCAAACGGCTTTCTATTCAGCTGATGACAAATGGATTGAAGCCATTCCCGATCTCTTTGGATAATTATTTTGTAGACCGTGAAGAAACCCCTTTGGATGAAAACGGAAACTATGATTATGAATCACTTTATGCGCTCGATCTGGAATTGTTTAATCAACAGTTGCAGGCGCTTCTCCGTGGCGAAGAGGTGGAACTGCCCCGTTTTAATTTCTCTCTAGGCAAAAAGGAATATAAAGGGGATAAACTGAAAATAGAAGATAATACAATTCTGATTCTGGAAGGTATTCATGCCCTAAATCCGGAACTGACACCGCATATACCGGCTGAACGGAAATTCAAGATTTACGTTTCAGCATTGACCACTATTTCGTTGGATGATCATAACTGGATTCCGACTACTGACAACCGTTTGTTGCGCCGCATTATCCGCGACTTTAATTATCGGGGATACTCTGCACGTGAAACCATATCACGTTGGCCTAGTGTGCGTGCCGGTGAAGATAAATGGATATTTCCTTATCAGGAGAATGCTGATGTAATGTTTAATTCAGCACTACTCTTTGAATTTGCCGTACTTCGTTTGCATGCAGAACCTATTCTGATGGGTGTCCCGCGAAACTGTCCTGAATATTGTGAGGCCTACCGGTTACTGAAGTTTATCAAATATTTTATTCCGGTGCAGGATAAGGAAATTCCGCCTACTTCTTTGTTGCGTGAATTTTTAGGAGGAAGCAGCTTTAAATATTAAGTAGAAAAATTAGGATATATTCGTGATTTGTATTTCCTTTGCAGAAAATACAAATAAACCTTTTGTTGTAGTGAAGCAAAGGAACACAAAAATAAACAATATTTGAGTGATATTTAGGGAAAGAATGTTATGGTTGTTATACAAAACTTTAAAATATTGAACCTTTGATTGCTTTTGCTGTTAAGAAGGGACTACATGCAACAAAAAAAATGTGAATATGATTTTTTATAATAGTCTTTTAGCGAAGTGGTTCTTAGGAAAAGGGAAGAAACACTATTTTATGTTAGGCTGGTTTTTCTTTACCCGCTATAAATATCTGGAAGTCTGGGAAGAAATGGAACTACGGATTCATGCCAGACAGTATTGGGAATGTTTTTCTTTAACCCTGATACCAGCACTTATTTTATCAATCCTGTTTTCATGGTGGTGGATGGTGTTGCCATTCGTGACTTATCACATACTTTATTGGTTTGAAAAGATCCTCCGTCCTCATTCTATCTTTAATTGGGAGGCGATAAAGCATAGTGGCGATACGCTTTATCTCAGGAAGAGAAAAGCGTATGCCTGGAAGAAATGGTACGGGAAGAAAGAATTGCCCGCATCCAGATGGAATGATTAAAACTTCACTTTAAATGCTTCTTTATCCAAAGCAGATGTCCATACTCGGTATCGTTGGAAGTCCAATGCTCATTAATGGGAGTAATCAGTGCTTCTTTCGGACAGTCTAGTACATTGTATACGATGTAGCTGGTTGTCGGAGGACATACATCATCGTTGAATCCCCATGTCATATAGGTATCTGCTTTGATTAATTTCGCAAAGTTCACAACATCATAATAGGCCATTGTCTTTATTTTTTCAGGAGTATCCATATCTACCGAATTCCTGAAGAAATGAGGATATCCGCCGGCACGTCCGGCTTTATAGCCTGCCATGTCACTTAATGCAGGATGATTGGCGACACAGGCTGTCACCCGTTGATCCAGTCCGGCAGTGATTAATGCCAAGGCTCCTCCCTGGCTACCTCCTTGTGCTATTACGTTTTTACCATCCCATTCAGGTAGGGAAGTCAGGAAATCAATAGCGCGTACACAGGCCAGATATACCCGTTTCATATAATAATTGTCGCGGCTGTCGAGTCCATTGGTTAAGTAGCCGTTCTCTCTGCCATTAAAAGCATTGCTGATTTCTTTGAATGCTTCGTCACTCATTTCCGGATGAAGGCCGTGTATCTCCATCTCAAAACGGATGCAGCCTTGCTCTGCATAATATTTGTGTCGCAGTGGTTCTTTGATTGTTTTGATTCCTGCTCCCGGAGGGCATAATACAACCGGAAATTTGCCCTCTTTCTTGGGATAGAACAAATATCCGTAGACGCATTGCCCGCGTTTGTTCAGCTGCAATTTTACGAGATAACAATCTATTTTATCGGTTGAGTATTTTTCTACATGCTCTTTGGTGTACGTTAGAGGAAATTCTTTTTGTTCCGCTTTTGCTTTTTCCCAGAATTCATTGAAATCCGAAGGCATGGTAGTATATGGAAGAAGCTTTTCCGGCGAAAAACCGACTTTTACATGATGTGAGTAAGTCTTTCCATCTACGGTCGCTTTCAGCCGGCAATCACGGAATCCGGGTTCTTTCATTGTGCCGAGAGGAATTACGGCTTTGCCGTTTTTCAAAGTCACACTCCCTTTGGTGTCAGCGTTAGGCATCATGTCTCCTCCTATTTCATAGGTGACGGTTACGTTATCCCTGGGTATACCATATTTATAGAATTGTACTTCTACAGTTGCTTTTTCTCCTGTTTGATAGAGCCAGTCGGCATGGTTGGGAACTGTGACCCAAAGAACGTCACTTCTATAAGGGTAGTTTTCGGCTACGGCGGATAACAAAGTTAGTGACAATAGCCATACGGATAAAAGTAGTCTCTTCATGGTGTTATTCATTGTTTTTATGGATTTGAAATAGTAAGTTGTTTTAATTCTGTTGCAATATTACGCAAGATTCGGGAAAAGGAGGGTAGAAAAAATGTGATTTTAGATGGACTATTTGGTACTCTGACAAAAATAGCGGAAGTTTTTCACCCGGATGAAAAGCTTCCGCTATTGAACAGAAGAAAGGTTCTTCTTTTATTAGGATGGAACCTTTTATCTTAAGGCTTCCACCTCTTCCGGTGTCAATGGAATCTTTTTGCCTAATCGGCGGGCACCGGTTTCTGTAATCAGATAATCTTCTTCATTGCGGATACCGCCGAAGTTTTTATAAGTTTCCACTACATCATAGTTAATGAAATCAGTGAACTTCTTTTCTGCTTTCCACATATCGATCAATTCAGGAATAAAGTAAATACCCGGTTCTACGGTATGTACAAATCCCGGCTCCAATGGGATGGCGAGGCGTTGCGATTTGCGACCGAACTGTGTGCTCTTCGGCTGGCCGTTGTAACCTACCCATATCTCTCCCAGATTCTCCATATCATGTACATCCAATCCCATCATGTGACCTAATCCGTGTGGATAGAACAACGCATGGGCACCTTCGCGTACAGCATCCTCGGTATTTCCTTTCATCAATCCGAGCGTCTTCATGCCATCCACCATGACGCGGGCCGACAGTTCGTATACGTCCATATAAGGAATACCCGGGCGGAGAGCTTTTACAGATTCCAGGTGCATCGCATTCTGAATTTCGTATACTTCACGCTGACGGGTGGTGAACTTCTTATCGGCAGGAATGGTAGACGACATATCACCCGCATAACCGGATTCAACTTCTGCACCGGCGTCGATTAAGAACAAATCACCCGGTTTCACTTTATTTCCGTGATAATGATTGTGCAGAGTCTGCCCGTTGATAGTGGCGATGGTGGCGAATGAAAGTTGGCAGTTGTTAGATTCGGCCACCCGGTTCATTTCAGCTACCACTTCATATTCATACATACCCGGACGAAGTACCTTCATGGCTGTAATATGCATATCGGCAGTAACATCGCAAGCCTTTTCTATCTCTGCGATTTCTTCTGCAGATTTATAGTTGCGTTGAGCGATCACGGCACGGATGAATGGAACAGAACCTTCCTGATGTGCGGGAGGAATACCCAGCCAGTCCATCAGCTTCAGCTTATGTTCGGGGCGGTAAGGAGGCAGATAGTGAACTGCTTTCCCTTTCTGCACACACTGATGGAGATAGCTTACAATGTCAGCAGACGGCATCAGATTTTTTACGCCTACACGTTCGCATTTTTCGTGCAATGTCGGTTGTGACCCCATCCATACGATTGCGTCGATAGACAACTCATCACCAAAGATGATTTCTTTGTCTTCATCTATATCGATAATAGCCGAAAGTCCGGCACATGAAAGTCCGAAATAATAAAGGAAAGTGGAATCCTGACGATAACGGAATGTGTTATCTTCGTAATTCTGTCCGCACTCGTCATTTCCGAGAAATAACAACACTCCGGAGCCTAAGTTCTTTTTCAGCAGGGCTCTCCGCTGCATATACGTTTCTTTGGCAAACATATGGTCCTAGTTTTTAAGTTCGTGCAACAAAGATAACGAATTTTGTGTTATAGGATTAAAAATTATCTCCCTAATCTGTGTAATCTCTCGTTAAAAAGTTACTTTTGTAGCGAGAAACAGTAGAAAGCAAAAACGAATATGGCACAAGGTTCCCGTCAAATACAATCTCAGGCGCAACAGCAGGTACAGACGCTCTCGCCCCAGCAGATTCTGGTCGTGAAACTGTTGGAGCTTCCCGCAGTAGAGCTGGAAGACCGTATCCATGCTGAACTGCTTGAAAATCCGGCACTTGAAGAAGGTAAAGAAGAGAATGCTACGGATGATGAATATTCTGATACCGACAATGCAGAGGATGGCATGGATAGCGATGCCAACGACTATGATTCTTTGAGTGACTATCTGACAGAAGATGATATTCCCGATTATAAATTGCAAGAGAACAACCGTTCGAAAGATGAACAGGCGGAGGATATTCCATTTTCCGACTCCACCTCTTTTTATGAAATCCTGAAAGAACAGTTGCGTGAACGTAACCTGACAGAGCACCAGTGTGACTTGGTGGAATATCTGATCGGTTCATTGGATGATGACGGATTGCTTCGCAAATCTTTGGAAAGTATCTGCGACGAACTGGCGATTTATGCCGGTATCGAATCGACCGAGGAGGAACTGGAAGAAGCATTGAGCATCTTACAGGACTTCGATCCGGCAGGTATCGGTGCGCGTAGTCTTCAGGAATGTCTGTTGATACAGATTTGCCGGAAAAAAGAAGAAGAGAAAACTCCCAGTCCTATCTTGAATCTGGAAGAAAGGATTATCAGAGAATGTTACGAAGAATTCACCCGTAAACATTGGGAGAAGATTATAAAGAAACTGGATATTGATGAAGAGACTTTCCGGGAAGCCATTACTGAAATAACCAAACTGAATCCACGTCCGGGTGCTTCTTTGGGAGAAGCAATCGGCAGGAATCTCCAACAAATAGTTCCCGACTTTATGGTGGAAACGTATGATGACGGAACCATCAATGTAAGCCTCAATAACCGCAATGTTCCCGAACTCCGTATGAGTCGTGATTTCACGGAAATGGTGGAGGAGCATACAAAAAACAGGGCCAACCAGTCTAAGGAATCTAAAGAAGCGATGATGTTTCTGAAACAGAAAATGGATGCGGCACAAGGATTTATCGATGCTGTCCGTCAGCGTCAGAATACCTTGATGACTACCATGCAGGCGATTATCGACCTGCAACGTCCTTTCTTTTTGGAAGGAGATGAATCACTGTTGAAACCGATGATTCTGAAAGACGTGGCGGAACGTACGGGATTGGATATTTCGACCATCTCCCGTGTGAGTAACAGTAAATATGTACAGACGAATTACGGTATCTATCCGCTCAAATACTTTTTCAGCGACGGATATACTACAGAGGATGGCGAAGAGATGTCTGTCCGTGAGATTCGTAAGATTCTGAAAGAGTGTATTGAAGGCGAGGACAAGAAGAAACCCCTGACCGATGATGAATTGGCGGATATATTGAAGGAGAAAGGGTATCCCATTGCCCGCAGGACAGTAGCCAAATACCGTCAACAGCTGAATATCCCCGTAGCACGACTGCGGAAATGAGAGTTTTTTAAGTATTAAGTATAAAGTATTAAGTATTAGTGCTGATGGACAGAGAGAGAGAACATATCATAGCGGATAAGACGATGTTGCAGGTGGCGAGAGTCACTTCGATGGTCTTTACTCCATTTTCTATTCCGTTTTTATCGTTTCTGGTGTTATTCCTGTTTTCTTATCTTCGTATCATGCCGATACAATATAAGTTGATAGTGTTGGGAATCGTTTACTGCTTCACCATACTGACACCTACTATTACCATTTTCCTGTTTCGTAAAATCAATGGATTCGCCCGTCAGGAGTTGAGTGAACGTAAGAAACGTTATGTGCCTATCCTGCTGACCATCATCTCGTATGTGTTCTGCCTGCTGATGATGCGCAAGCTGAATCTCCCGTGGTATATGACCGGTATCATTCTTGCTTCTCTGGTAGTGTCCATCATTTGCATTGCGGTAAACCTGAAATGGAAGTTGAGCGAACACATGGCAGGAATGGGCGGAGTGATCGGGGGATTGATTTCTTTCAGCGCCTTGTTCGGTTACAATCCGGTCGCATGGCTATGCCTGTTTATTTTGATTGCCGGTATATTAGGTTCTGCGCGCATTGTGTTGGGGCATCACACGCTGGGTGAGGTGCTTTCCGGTTTTGCTGTCGGTCTGATATGTGCCCTTTTGGTACTTCATCCGGTGAGTAACATCTTATTTCGAGTATTTTTATTTTAAAACAGTATAAATCCTAAAAACTAATCATTATGAATTTTCCACAGAATTTGAAGTACACGAACGAACACGAATGGATTCGCGTTGAAGGAGACATTGCATACGTTGGTATCACCGATTATGCACAGGAACAATTGGGAGATATTGTGTTCGTAGATATCCCGACTGTTGGTGAAACGTTGGAAGCCGGTGAAACTTTCGGAACGATTGAAGTAGTGAAAACTATTTCCGATCTTTTCCTGCCTGTAGCAGGTGAGGTGCTCGAACAAAATGAAGCATTGGAAGAAAACCCGGAACTGGTAAATAAAGATCCCTATGGCGAAGGTTGGCTGATTAAAGTGAAACCGGCCGATGTAAAAGCGGTAGAAGATTTGCTGGATGCCGAAGCCTATAAAGCTGTGGTAAACGGATAATTCTTACCGTACTTAAATTGTAAATAGTAAATTGTAAAATAGTAAATTGAAATGACTCCAATTGTAAGTATTATCATGGGCAGCACGTCCGACCTTCCTGTTATGGAGAAGGCTGCACAGCTACTGAATGATATGCATGTACCGTTCGAAATGAACGCTCTTTCTGCTCACCGCACGCCAGAGGCTGTGGAAGAGTTTGCGAAGAATGCCCGCAACCGTGGCATTAAAGTAATTATCGCTGCTGCCGGAATGGCTGCCGCCCTTCCCGGTGTGATTGCGGCTAATACTACATTGCCGGTGATCGGAGTACCTGTAAAAGGTTCCGTGCTCGATGGTGTGGACGCACTTTATTCTATCATTCAGATGCCTCCGGGCATTCCTGTAGCAACGGTTGCCATTAACGGAGCGATGAATGCCGCTATCCTTGCCATCCAGATGCTGGCATTGAGCGATGAGAAACTGGCAGAAGCTTTTGCTGCTTACAAGGAAGGACTGAAAAAGAAAATCGTAAAAGCAAACGAAGAACTGAAAGAAGTGAAGTTTGAATATAAAACAAACTAATGTGATTTACGATTTGACAATTTACGATTTACGATTGAAATATCTTCGCGAATCGTTTATTGTCTGCACATTTGTTATACTCAAAGTGCTTTTAATCGTAAATCGTTAAATCGTAAATTAAAATGGTTGATCTATTCAATTATTTTCGAAGAGAAACCACAGAAGTAAATATTGGGGCTGTGCCGTTGGGCGGCCCCAATTCTATTCGTGTCCAGTCGATGACAAACACGTCTACGCAGGATACACAGGCTTGTGTGGAACAGGCGAAACGTATTGTTGATGCAGGTGGAGAGTATGTCCGCCTCACAACCCAGGGCATCAAAGAAGCCGAGAACCTGATGAACATTAATATCGGACTGCGTAGCCAGGGATATATGGTTCCGTTGGTTGCCGATGTGCATTTCAATCCGAAAGTGGCGGACGTGGCTGCTCAATATGCGGAAAAGGTGCGAATCAATCCGGGAAATTATGTAGATGCTGCGCGTACTTTTAAGAAACTGGAATATACAGACGAGGAGTATGCGCAGGAAATACAGAAAATCCATAACCGGTTTGTCCCGTTCCTGAATATCTGTAAAGAGAATCACACGGCTATCCGGATCGGAGTAAATCATGGCTCTCTGTCCGACCGTATCATGTCCCGTTATGGCGATACCCCCGCAGGAATGGTGGAGTCCTGCATGGAGTTTCTCCGTATCTGTGTAGAGGAAAACTTCACAGATGTGGTGATTTCCATCAAGGCCTCCAATACGGTGGTCATGGTAAAAACCGTCCGCCTGTTGGTAGACGTCATGGAGAAAGAAGGGATGGCTTTCCCGTTACACCTCGGAGTGACAGAAGCCGGAGACGGAGAGGATGGGCGTATCAAGTCCGCCCTTGGCATCGGTGCATTGTTGAGTGACGGATTGGGAGATACCATTCGGGTATCTTTGAGTGAAGCTCCTGAAGCTGAAATCCCGGTGGCCCGCAAATTGGTGGATTATGTTCTGTTGAGGCAGGACCATCCTTATATCCCGGGATTGGAAGCGCCGGAATTTAATTATTTGTCTCCCGAACGCCGCAAGACAAAAGCTGTCCGTAATATCGGAGGTGAACATGTGCCTGTGGTTATTGCCGACCGCATGGACGGGAAGACAGAGGTAAACCCGCAATTCACACCGGACTATATTTATGCCGGAAGAGCTTTGCCCGATCAACGGGAAGACGGAGTGGAATATATTCTTGATGCGGATGTATGGCAGGGAGAAGACGGAACTTGGCCTGCATTCAATCATGCACAGTTGCCGTTAATGGGAGAATGCAATGCGGAGCTTAAATTCCTGTTTATGCCCTATATGGCACAAACGGACGAAGTGATAGCCTGCCTGAAACATCATCCGGAAGTGGTGGTGGTTTCCCAAAGCAATCATCCGAACCGTTTGGGTGAGCACCGTGCACTGGTTCATCAACTAATGACGGAAGGTTTGCAAAATCCGGTTGTCTTCTTCCAGCATTATTCGGAAGATGATGCGGAGAATTTGCAGATAAAGTCCGCAGCCGATATGGGAGCTTTGATTTTTGACGGTCTTTGTGATGGTATCTTCCTATTCAATCAGGGCAACTTGAGCCATGCCGTGGTCGATGCCACTGCTTTCGGAATCTTGCAGGCCGGACGTACCCGTACCTCCAAAACAGAGTATATATCTTGTCCCGGTTGCGGCCGTACACTTTACGACTTGGAAAAGACCATTGCCCGTATCAAGGCAGCCACTTCACATTTGAAGGGACTGAAGATCGGTATCATGGGATGCATCGTGAATGGTCCCGGTGAGATGGCAGATGCAGACTACGGCTATGTAGGAGCGGGACGGGGGAAAATCAGTCTCTATAAAGGTAAGATGTGCGTAGAGAAAAATATTCCTGAAGAAGAGGCGGTGGAACGACTTCTGGAGTTTATCCGGACAGATCGGGAAGAAAACCAACAATGATATTATATTGGGCACGGAATGCAGGTGATGAGGTACTGATCTCATAGAAAACCTGTAATCCGTGCCTGACTAAGTACTACATATCTTCCAACGACAAACACATTGTTTCAATGGTATAACGAGGCAGTAGCTTTTTCTTCAAATGTTCAACTTTCTGTTCCAGCAACTCCGGCTTAAAATTTTTACGTTGGCGTTTTACTTCAGCAACTACTGCTTTGTTTTTTTCAAGACAGAGTGCAACAATGTCTATCTCGTTTTGATTCCCTTTGGCTTCCCACCATGACCCGATAGCACGGAATTGATAACTTTCAGCGAATTTCTGTTTGAAGTAAAGTTCTAATATCTTTCCGCTGTAGGTTGGATAATCTGCTTCTATGATATTACGCAGCCCTACAAAGTTTTTAATTTCTATCAATGAACGGTTACGGTCGAAGTAATTGAACCAAAACCTAATAAAATTATCGCATATTTCATATCGGACAGTTGTTGAGCTTTCTTTAGCTAAAATGGGACGTTGGCGTATGATAATATTATAATCGTCTATCAAGCGTTTCAGATAGCCTCCTACGCTTTTTTCTCCTAGTGTTGCCTCAATTTCTGCTTGTGTATTTCTACCTCCGGCAATTGCACTTAAAATAGAAAAGTAGGTCCCGTAATTTTTCCCAAATTCTTCTATCAACAGATTTTTTCCTTCTTCGGTAAAGGGAGAATTGTCGCGAGCCATAAAATGGATCATGCTTTCCACGTGGAGCGTATGGTTGTCACAAAAAAGTTCCACGTATTTAGGTACCCCGCCAGTAAAAGTATAAAGTGCTAAAAGATCATCATTCGAATGTGCCGGGGCATATTCACACATGATTTCTTTCAGAACAGAGAGCTTGAATGCTGACAGCTTGATTATGTTATCAGCTCTTCCGAAGAGCGGCTCTTTATTGTCTTGGAAAATTCTCTGCATCAGAGAATAGATGGAACCACTGACGATCAAATTCATGTGTGAGGACTTCCGATATTGGTCCCAAATATTTTGCATATCGCTGAATATGGATTCATTAATAGTATAGAATTCCTGAAATTCATCAATAACCAGATTGAAAGTCCGTTGAGTCGAAAGCTGCATTAGGTATTGGAATAAGTTTCGGAAACTTCTGATTTCTGTCGGAACAAAGATTTGCAGGGCTTGTGCGATAAGTGGGATGAATTCTTCGCACAAGGTTGCCTCATTTTTACGTCCTATAAATAGATAGACAGTGGGGGTCTGTTCAACAGCTTTCATGATGAGGCTTGTCTTCCCAATTCTACGGCGGCCGGTAACGACTGTCATTTTTGAACTTTCCTCAAATGCCAATTTCTGAATTCGTTTTAACTCTTTTAGTTCTTCTTCTCTATTATAAAACCTCATAGTCTGTGAATTGTATTAGTAACCGTGGTTACAGTAACCACGGTTACAAAGATATTTATTCTTAAGAGAACGGCAAACTTTTTCTTTCTTTTTATAAATTCTTTGCCCTTCCCTATTAAAAACTTTATGATTATCTCTATTGATTTGTATCTGTTTTATTGTCAAACTGTCAGGATGATATTTAAGTATATGAATATCAGTATTATATTACTTGACAATAGATGCTGATAATAGGCTGACAATAAAATATATCTACTTTTACTGTCAGCCTGTTTTTATCTCTTATGCTACCTTTAATAACTTGATAAACAATAGCTTTATGGGCACCTTTCGAAATAATACCGCATTTTTATAACAGCTTTCCAAAGTGATATCCTTTCATTAATATACCTGTATAGTTCCGCTAACACGCCAGTATAGTTCCTCTAAAGTGTTAGTATTGTTCCACTAAAGCACCGGTATCTTTAGTTCGTCACAGCCGTGGTAACTTCTTCTCACGGCCGTGACAAATTCCTACCACAGCCGTGGGAAGATCTCGTCACGGCCGTGGGGAGTTAACAATACCGACACTTTAATGAAACAATACCTGCTTGGTAAGTGAAAGATACCGGCTATATAGCATTCATTTAATAGGGGCATACTCATTTTATAAAGCGTATGTGTTTCTTATGTCGATGATATTGTTACTGTAGACAATGATAGTCTTCAGTAGTTTATAACATGGATCAAGCTGGGAATTAAGTCAGAGTATATCGACACATTGGAACGAATCCCATAATCTTGCCCCAAAGGGGTCAAAGAACAGGCTGACAATAAAAGTTCTAATTTTTTATTGTCAGCCTATTGTCATGGCTTATTGTCAGCATGTAAACCGATGATAATCATTATACTATCGGGAAAAAACTTTGGTTGACAATAAGAATCATTAATTTTATATGTAAATCTGATATCTGTCTTTCCAATAGTACACATCTTTACAAAAATAGAGGGGAACTCCTGGATGAATCCATTTGTTCCCCTTGCAGGTGTAGCTAGCCTCTGTCTCTTATATTTTTAAAGGCAAGTAGCAACATATAGATGTTACGTTTTCGACTTTGCAGTCGTTCAAGTGCCGCTCCACTCGAATTGACTTGCCTTTGTAATTATTACTAATTTGTTGTTTGTATCTATTGCAGCAAATTTATAGGCACAAAAAAAGCGGAGAGCATTTGCCTATCCGCCAGTGAGGGAGTCCAAGCCCTAAACACACAAACAGGAAACACTCCCCGCATATTGCAAGGAGCATTTATCTGCTTCTCTGTGTGTTTGGAATTTTTGGACTTTTCACTAGCACAGAAATCAGCTAAACGCTTTTTTTCTTAAAACAAACAATACAGTCGCGCTACGACTGATTGTGCAAAGATAACAATTAATTAAGTTATACAGTCTTTCATTCTTTGTTTTTTCTCTGTACGGAGTGTTTTTGTTCTATATCTCGTAAAATCGTTTGAAATAGTCCGGTTCCCTTGCTATGACTATACCTCATAAGATTCATATCGTTTATTTTTTATATTTTCACCAAATCTCTCGGAGTTATGCGAATTATTGTTATTTTTGCCTCACATAATTTCTAAACAATAATTAAATTATTTATTCGTATGAAAAAGGCCTTATTATTATTCGCTTTAGTAGCGATAAGTGCGGTGAGTATCAATGCTCAAGATAATCTGAAATGGGGTGTGATGGCAGGTATGAATGTTAGTAAATACACCATTACAGGTTTTGACAGCAGGATAGGTTTTCACGCAGGTGTTAAAGCAGAGTTGGGATTGTCTCAGGATGCGAATGGTAGTGGTGCCTATATGGACTTCGCTGCATTGCTTACATTGAAAGGTGCTAAAATTGATGGAGGATCACTTGCGAGCATAAAATTTAATCCATACTATTTAGAAGTACCGGTACGTGTCGGGTATAAATATGCTGTCAATGATGATTTTTCGTTATTTGGTAGTGTCGGTCCTTATATGGCTGTCGGTCTGTTTGGAAAAGCAAAATTGAAAGTGGACGGTGATATTGCAGATATTGCGGAATTAGGAGATAACTCCATGTCTGAAGATATATTTGGAGATGATGGTCTGAAACGATTCGATTTCGGTCTTGGACTGAAAGCCGGAGTTGAGTTCAGTAAGAAATATCAAATTGCCATAAGCTATGATTTCGGACTTGTTGAAGTGGCAAAAGATTTAGGAATGAAGAACAGAAACCTGATGATCTCATTGGGATATATGTTCTAAAACCGATTTTGCAACTTTGTTGCATGAATCATTTGCTACCTTTGCATCAACTAAATGATGAATGTTATGGGACATTGTAGTTGTGGCGCTCATTCATGCGCAGCAGAAAAAAAGGTTGATGCAAAGGTTTCGGTATTTCATGAATATGGGAAAGTGATATTCTCTCTCCTGCTTCTGGCAGGTGGAATAATTATGAATGCTCTCGATTTAGCATTCTTCCGTGAAGGATCTGTTGCTTTGATATGGTATATCGTGGCCTATCTTCCGGTAGGAATACCGGTGATGAAAGAAGCCTGGGAAAGTATCAGGGAAAAAGACTATTTCAGTGAGTTCACTCTAATGATTATAGCTACTTTGGGAGCTTTTTATATTGGTGAATATCCGGAAGGAGTAGCCGTGATGCTATTCTATACTGTAGGAGAACTGTTTCAGGATAAAGCGGTAGATAAGGCCAGGCGTAATATCGGAGCCTTATTGGACGTAAGACCCGAAAAAACATTAGTGTTCCGGGAAGGCAATCTTGTTATTGAAAGCCCTAAAAAGATAAAAGTCGGTGAAATCATAGAAATAAAGGCAGGCGGACGGGTACCATTGGACGGAGCCATGCAGAATGAAGTGGCTGCCTTTAATACAGCCGCATTAACGGGCGAAAGCGTTCCTCGTAATATTCGGAAAGGTGAAGAAGTACTTGCCGGAATGATTGTAACTGACAAGGTTATCCGGATCAAGGTAACGAGACCTTTTGATAAGAGTGCACTTGCCCGAATATTGGAACTTGTTCAGAATGCCTCCGAACGTAAGGCTCCGGCTGAATTGTTTATTCGTAAGTTTGCACGCATTTACACACCTATTGTTATAGTGCTTGCAGTATTAATTGTGTTGTGTCCATTTGTCTATTCACTTATTAATCCTCCATTTGTATTTGCATTTAATGACTGGCTATACAGGGCTTTGGTCTTTCTCGTGATTTCGTGTCCCTGTGCGTTGGTGGTTAGTATTCCGTTAGGCTACTTTGGGGGGATTGGAGCAGCATCCCGATTGGGTATTTTATTCAAGGGTGGTAATTATCTGGATGCTATCACCAAGATCAATACGGTGGTATTCGATAAAACAGGAACCCTGACAAAAGGAACCTTTGAAGTACAGGCTTGTAAAAGTGCAGGTGAGATTTCTGAAGAAGAATTAGTGAAACTGGTTGCTTCGGTAGAAAGTGATAGCACACATCCGATTGCCAAGGCTGTTGTAAATTATGCGAAAGAACAAAATATTGAATGTGTAGCTGTTACCGGTACGAAAGAATTTGCCGGCTATGGTCTGGAGGCGACGATAAACGGGACTACGGTTCTGGTCGGTAACTGCCGGTTACTTTCTAAGTTTGATATATCCTACCCGGAAGAACTGTTGGAAATAACGGATACCATCGTAGTCTGTGCCGTTGGAAACCGTTATGCAGGTTATCTGCTGTTGGCTGATGCCCTGAAAGAGGATGCAAAGGCAGCTATTGACAATTTAAAAGCTTTAAATATTGAAAACATCCAGATACTATCCGGTGATAAACAGAGTATTGTTACTAACTTTGCAGAGAAGCTCGGTATATCGGAAGCTTATGGCGACTTGTTGCCGGAAGGAAAAGTGAATCATCTGGAAGAATTGCGGCGGGATGAGGCAAACCGGATCGCGTTTGTCGGTGATGGAATGAACGATGCACCGGTGCTCGCTCTAAGTCATGTCGGCATTGCTATGGGAGGACTGGGTAGTGATGCGGCTATTGAAACAGCCGATGTCGTGATACAGACAGACCAACCGTCGAAAGTAGCCGAAGCTATCAAAGTTGGAAGGCTGACACGAAGAATCATTTGGCAGAATGTATCACTGGCATTTGGAGTGAAATTGCTTGTATTGATTTTGGGAGCCGGTGGAATCGCTACTCTTTGGGAAGCTGTCTTCGCAGATGTAGGCGTTGCGTTACTTGCCATAATGAACGCCGTCAGAATACAGAAAATGATAAAATAGGAGAAAGATGGAAGAAGATATTTATTTGGATAAACTGGTCAGAAGAGACATCAAGCCAACTGCAATAAGGCTTTTGGTGATAAAAGAGATGATGCAGGCAGAGCGTGCAGTGTCATTGCTTGACCTCGAAACATTGCTCGACACAGTCGATAAATCGACCATATCCCGTACTATTGCTCTCTTCTTGTCTCATCACCTCATACATAGCATAGACGATGGAAGCGGCTCGTTGAAGTATGCCGTTTGCGACAACTCTTGCAATTGTGTGGTACAGGATTTACATTCGCATTTTTATTGTGAGAAATGTCATCGTACATTCTGCCTGGAAGGCACCCATATCCCGGTGATTGATTTGCCTGAAGGATTTACTTTGCACAGCATTAATTATGTCCTTAAAGGGATTTGTCAGGAATGTTCTTCTCCAAAATAAGAAAACTTCTATGATGATGTAGCAGAAAGCCTGGAGCTATTTATTAATTTGGACATAATAATCACTGTTTTATATGACTTAAGCGCCTAAAATGTCTATATAGGCACTTTCTTTGTTTTAATCATTTTTTTATTCTATAAAATATTCTCACCTTTGCGAAGTAATTGGGGAAGCCGATGTTCTATATGAAAAATATGAATAATAAAACGGCAATAAAAAATGCAAACATAACATTTTAAATCCATTAAAATATGACTAGAAAATTGTATTATTTAATTCCTTGCCTGATGATGGCAATGATAACATTCACGGGGTGTGGTGACGATAATAATGATGGACCGACAGGCGGTGATGTATTATCAGCCGAGAAGAGTAAAGAGAAGTTGAGTGAAATTGGACAGAACTTAATCAATCTGGTAAATGCTGACGATCAGAAACAGTTGGCACAAGTAGGGAATTACTTCTCGGAAATCGTAGGCTCTTTGGAAATTCAGGAAAAAGCAAATGTACAGCAAATGGTACATTCTTTAGTAGCTGCTTCACAGGGTGATATGGCTAAAGTGTACGCTATGGCGGCTGTCAACAATGAAATGTATCAGGCCAGTGACTATTATGGTGTTTATACCTATAATGACAGCAAAGACAAGTGGGAACGTACCGATTCTGATTCTGAACTCGCATTGAAGTTTGGTTGTGAGGGTCAAACAGCTGAAATCAAGATTGCAGCTACCGGCAATACAACAGATTTTACTTATGATGGCGTTATAGTGAAAGTTCCGGCTAAACTTACTTCTACTATTAAACTAGGAACAACTATTTTGACTTCTCTTGAGATTGCTACAGCAAACGTAAGCAGCTCTCCAAGAAAAGCAGATATTACAGTAAATATAGATGCCAACGGTTACAAAGTATCTACTTCAGTAAGCGCAACACCGCAAGTTGTGAAAGCTAACTATTCAATCAACATAAAAGGAACAGAAGCCGTAAAAGGTGAAGCTTATCTGAATGGTAGCAACATGACAGCAGACGAAGGCGCAAACGAGAATGTTGGAGACCGTTTTAAAGATGCGCGTATAGAGGCAAATATTATGGGTGAAGCTGCTGTGCTTATGCAATGTAGCAGTTACAAGGATTTAGCTCGTGAACTGGAACAAGTGGATGACCAGTATGATAATGCTACTGGAATGTGGGGTGAATCTCATGAAGCTGCACAAGCTACTGCAAATGTATTTAAGAAGTATCTTAGTGGAAGCCTGACATTCGGAGGAAGCAATGAAGCGTCTGCTACTTTGACATTCCAACCTTATATTGACTATTCATACATAGATTCTCAGGGAGTGAAGCATGAATACTGGTATACAGAGCCTCTGTTACAGTTTGAAGATGAATCTCTGATTAGCTTTGAAGACTATTTTGATACTGCTTCCGGACCATTCAAATCATTAGCTGACAGCTTCGATGCATTGGTTAGAAGTTTTGAAGGATTCATAGAATAAGCATGGGGTATAGATAAATGTGAGTAAATTGACGAGGACCGAGGAAGGGAATAATTCTCTTCTTCGGCTTTCTTTTTTATAGGTAAAGTGAATTGAATGTGATAAGATACATATTGGTGCTGTTTGCGGTATTGGGAAATATAAGTGTATATGCCCAAACGGAAACGCGTGACGATGATACGATTCGAACCGATTCTATTTGGAGGATTCAGGAGGTGGAAGTGGTGGCGTCCAAGAAATCTCCTGCGTTGCAGCGTAGTGCAAAAGGTGATTGGAAGCTTGATCCGAATGTGGTAAACTTCATGCCGCGTATGCTGGGAGACAGCGATCCGATCAAGACTTTTCAGTTGCTGCCGGGAGTGACTACTGCCGGCGAATTGAATGGGGGACTTTATGTACATGGCAGCGAACCGGGACATAACCTGATATGTATAGATGGGGTGCCTGTGTACAACTCTTCACATCTGCTGGGCTTTTTTTCTATATTCAATAATGATCATTTTTCTTCTTTTTCACTCAATAAGTCTTACCAACCGGCAGACCGCGGCGGAAGATTGGCAGCGGTAGTAGAAATGACTCCTCGTGATTCGGTGGTGCAGCGGGTAAGCGTGTCCGGTAATGTTGGTATATTGGCTTCGAGAATTACCGGTGCAATACCGGTTACTCAAAATAGTGCTATTTATCTATCCGCGAGAGTCACTTATGTAAATCCGATAATCTCCTTGATAGAAGGGGGATTTGAGGATAACACAAGGCTTCGTTACGGTTTTCAGGATTATAACCTTACTTATGTGTGGAAGCCGAACCCTAAAAACAAAATAGTACTGAACAGCTATGTCGGCAATGATTTGTTGAAACTGAAAGAACATCAGTATCAGGTAGATTTCAATATGCAGTGGCTCAACGGAATTGCTTCTTTGAAGTGGGAACGCAGCTGCAATGAAAAGACGTTGTTGACACAAAGAATCTATATGACGCATTACCGTACCAATCTGCAAGCAAACCAGAATACACTACGTATGAAAATGCCTTCCCGATTGACCGATTTCGGATATATGGGAAATGTAGACTGGCGGTTGGGGACATGGAAGATGAAGACAGGCGGAAATTTCATTCATCATATACTTCATCCGCAATACCCTGAATCTGTGAACATTTTCGAAGGTATCAATGCCGGAAATCCCGGTAGATATGAAATGGAAGAGTTTGCTGTGTATACCGAAGCGGAGAAAAAATGGGGGAAATGGACGATGAATATGGGATTGCGTTATAGTGGCAGCATACAGGGTGATTATTATAATGGAGGAGCCGAACCACGTATTCGTCTGGAATACGAATTGCCGGGGAACAGGACATTGAGCTTTTCCTACCAATTGAACAGGCAATATATGAATCAGATTACGGTATCGAGTGCCGGATTGCCTATTGATTTTTGGATGCCTTCGACGAAAGATATATCAGGGCAGAAAGTTCATTCATTAGATGTCTCTTTCTCACAGCCGCTTCGGAATGGAGATTATGAATTGTTGGTGGAAGGGTACTATCGGAAACTGTCTCATCAAACGATATTCAACGGTGGATTGTTAGATATGTTTAATCAGACATACCGGATAGAAGACCATGTACTGACAGGAGAAGGGCGGAATTACGGTGTAGAACTGATGTTGCGGAAAAGCAGAGGACGATGGAATGGCTGGATTGGCTATACGCTTGCCTGGGCTGATCGGCAATTTCCGGAATTGAGAAAAGGAAATATATTTCCTGCCAAATATGACCGTAGACATAATTTGAACGCGATGATTCATTATACGTTGGATAATCATTGGGATTTTGCGATGGCATTTGTGTATGCTTCGGGTAATGCGGTAACATATCCGAGGGCCATGTATATGATAGGCGAGAATGCGGTTTGTGTATACGATGAGTATAACAGCAGCCGCATGCCGGCTTATCACAGAATGGACTTGTCGGTGAACTACTGGCTGGGGCATACAAAAAAGAATTGCATCAATTTGTCGCTTTATAATGCTTATATGAGACATAATCCGGTTTTTGTGCAAGTAGGCGTCAAGCCTTCAGAAGATAAATCCGGTTTGCTGATTAAGAAGAAAAATATGTCTCTTTATAGTTTGTTGCCTTCAGTCAGTTATATATTTAAATTTTGAAGATGTTGAAAGCTTTTTTATATAGTTGGATAGTGATGCTGGTTGCAGCTTTTACCTCCTGTGAGCCGGATTGGGATTTTGACAGTGACTATGAATCGGAAGTTGTGGTGGAAGGTGGTATTACGGCAGACGGATTTGCAAAGGTTTACCTTTCACAAAGTAAAATCCTGAATAGTACATGGGATAGTATAGCACTTTCCAAACTGCCTGTTATGAGTGCTAAGGTAACTGTGAGTGATGGGAGTCAGACCGAAATTCTGGTGGGCAGAATAGATAAAGGCAGATTGCCTTATTTTGTCTATACCGGTTCACAAATCAGGGGAGAAGTGGGCAAGGTGTATATGTTGACTGTCATGTATCGCGGGAAAGAAATAACAGCACGTACTACCATTCCTGAACCGATCCTACTGGATAGCATACGCTTACAGCCAACCGAAGGGTGTGATACGCTTTATCAGGCTACTGCGTATTTTAATGACCCGAAGGGGGAAGCTAACTATTATAAAATATTCACTCAGGTAGAAGAAAAAGATGAGGACTATTATAATGCGTTTATGGGTACGTTTTCTGATGAAATATTAGTGTCTCCTGTCGCAACAGCAGAGATTTACCGGGGATTCCGGCATACGGAACTCAACAAGTATACTCCTTTTTTTACTCCTGGTGAAAAGGTGAATATTTGTTTCTCACAAATAACGGAAGAAGGGTTCCGCTTTTGGAGTCAATATGAAAATGAAGTAATCAACAGTGGTAATCCTGTGTTTCCCAATACGACTAATCTACCTGGTAATATAGATGGAGGATTGGGCATTTGGATGGGGTATGGAACTGCCGTTTATCATGTTGAAGTGAAGAATACCTGTTATCATTACAAGCATTGATGAATTGTTTTATTTTCCCTGGAATGGAATAAAAAAAGGCTGAAACCTGACGATCTTTTCATCGTTCCAGGTTTCGGCCTTCTGCTTTCGCTAATATTGTTTGATTAGTTAATATTTGGATTCAATGCATGCCAGTCTTTAATGGCTGGGATAATCCCCATTTCAATCACTTCATCACGAAGTTTGCATAAATGCTCGTAGCTCTTTTCCAATTCTTCCTGTTCGGCAGGAGTTCCGGCTACTTCTTTATAAGTGACGCCGTCTTTAGTAATTGAAGTTTCCATCGCCATCATGATATGGTCGAATTTGCCATTGGAAACATACGTTCCGGCAGGCCAGCGGAAAGGTTGTCCACCCATAGCAGCGGCAATCATTTCGATAGAAAGATAAGCCGGGCTTTGGAAAGAAGAACGACCGCGCAGGTCGATAATATGCTTACCACCTTGGATGACACGTACTTTCAGTGCTTCCCAATCTGCCAATGGAAGGCGGGTAGTGCCGATGAAATCGGTCAAAGGTTCTCCTTTTATTTTGGTTGTAGATGCGAATACAGCCATTTGTTCGCCATGACCACCATACGTACGGCAATTCTGAATGTCGGAAGCCGGGATATGGAAGAATTTCACCAGTTCGTTTTGCAGGCGGGTGCTGTCCAGGGCAGCCAGTGTAGAAACTTGAGAGGGTTTCAAACCTGAATACAACAAAGTTATCAGTCCGGTGATGTCTGCCGGATTAAAGATCACAACGATATGTTTTACGTTCGGGCAATATTGATGAACATCTTTACCGAATTGAGCGGCAATTTCTGCATTTCCCTTCAGCAAATCTTCGCGGGTCATACCTGCTTTACGGGCAGCTCCACCGGAAGAGACAATGTAAGAAGCTCCTGTCAGTGCTTCTTTGATATCGGAAGTAAATGTAAGGTTGACACCTTCAAAACCGCAGTGATACAATTCTTCAGCTACTCCTTCCAGAGCCGGGGCAAATGGATCATACAGGCAAATATTCGGAGTGAGTTTCATCATCATGGCTGTTTGTGCCATATTGGAGCCGATCATTCCGGCAGCTCCTACAATCGTAAGTTTCTCGTTGGTTAGAAATTCCATAAGTTTATATGTTTAAAGGTGAATAATTTACTTTTTCTTTTTGTCGCTACAAAGTTAACATATTAGATAGCGGATTGTTCATTGCTAATAGTTTTGCCCGATAACGAAAAGTTATGGCTGACTGTTTGAGGGATCTATTCAAAATAGATTATCTTTGTGTTTTATTACAATAAATAGATAAGAATATGAGCATCGAATTAGGAAAGTTCAATCAGCTTGAAGTCGTGAAAGAAGTAGATTTCGGCGTATATCTCGATGGTGAGGAAGAAGGTGAGATTTTGTTGCCTACCCGTTATGTGCCTGAGGACTGTAAGATAGGAGATTTTTTGAATGTGTTTCTCTATCTGGATATGGATGAGAGATTGATTGCTACGACACTGACTCCGTTGGTGCAGGTAGGTCAGTTTGCTTGTCTGGAGGTCTCCTGGGTAAATCAATATGGAGCTTTTCTGAACTGGGGATTGATGAAAGACCTGTTCGTTCCATTCAGTGAGCAGAAGATGAAAATGCAGGTTGGGCGGAAATATGTGGTTCATGCGCATTTGGATGAAGAGAGTTATCGTATTGTGGCTTCAGCAAAGGTGGAACGTTATCTGTCGAAAGAAAAGCCGGAATATGCTCCGGAAGCAGAAGTGAATATCCTTATCTGGCAGAAGACGGATTTGGGCTTTAAAGCGATTATAGATAATAAGTATAGCGGTTTGCTGTATGAAAATGAAATATTCTGCCCGTTGGAAACAGGGATGGAGATGAAAGCTTTTGTGAAACAGGTGCGTGAAGATGGTAAGGTAGACCTGATTCTTCAGAAACCCGGTTTTGAAAAGATTGACGATTTTTCGAAAACGCTGCTCGACTATATCAAAGCGCATGGAGGACGAATCTACTTGAATGATAAAAGCCCTGCGGAAGATATTTATGATACGTTTGGTGTCAGCAAGAAAACCTTTAAGAAAGGAGTGGGCGACTTGTATAAGAAACGTCTGATTACCTTGCATGAGGATGGCATTGCTTTGGCGGATTCCTAAACAGAATAGGGATTTCCCTACATACGAATAGAGAGAATCATTGGGGTGGGGAGTTTCCTCACCCTATTTTTGTGCTATCAGATTAAAGATATAAATAATAAAAACTAGATAAGCTATGCGTAAGATTATAATAAGTTTCTGCATCCTGTTCGCTGCCCTTTCTTTACAAGCGCAGTCTGTTAACGGAATCCGTATCGATGGCGGGAATACTCCGATTCTTGTTTACTTGGGAGGGAACCAGATATGTTTACCCACTACTACCTGCTTTATAGCCAATTTAAATCCCGGACATTATACTGTTGAAGTGTTTGCCACCCGCTTTACCCGTGCGGGAGAGCGAGTATGGAAAGGAGAAAAATTATATAAAGATTTCGTTTATTTTGATGGGAGAGGAGTGAAAGAAATATGGGTGGACGGACGTGATAACATACGCCCGGAAAGACCCGGCCGTCCAGACCAGGGAGAACATCGTCCGGGATATGGTCATAACAGGGTGATGAACGATCAGCTCTTCCAAACGTTTTATAAAGAGATGAAGAATGAGCCTTTTAAAGATGATCGTATGAAGTTGCTCAATGCTGCATTGGCTGGTTCTGATTTCACATCTGCCCAATGTCTCCAACTGACCAAACTGTATACATTCGACGATGACCGGATGGAGATTATGAAGATCATGTATCCCCGGATTGTAGATAAGGAAGCTTTCTTTACGGTGATTAATACCCTGACATTTAGCTCCAGCAAGGAAAAGATGAAGGATTTTATGATAGGGTACGGTAAACGTTGATACTATTAACTAAAAACGATACGGTTATGAAAAAGATACATATTATGCTGTGTTTGGCGTTGGGAATATTGGTCAGTGGCTGTTTTACCAGCTATGTATCTACCAAACAGATGATGGGTATAAATCAGGGAATGACTCAATCGCAGGTAGAGTCCGTTTTAGGAAAACCTGATTTCCGGCGTTTTGACGGTGATATGGAAGAATGGGAATTCCATCGTGATAACGGTACGCCTGTACTTACTTCGGAACCTGTGACGATAATCGTTCAGTTTGTAAATAGAGAGGTGGTTAGTATGGATACGTTCAAAGGTTATGGCAGACCTTCACCGCATCCGGTCGTTATTCCTCCACCAGTCAGTAATACTGTTCAGCTCTTTCCCGACAATAATGAGCCGGTCAAGGAAATACGTTTAATGACTGATAGTGAGTTTAAAAGCTTCATAGATAAGCTGAAATTTACGATTCCGAGGGATGACCAAAAGGCGTTGATTAATAGTATGCTGGAAAACCATGATGTCAATTCAACTCAATGTGTGGCGATAGTAAAAGAATTTTCTTATACTCCCGATCAAGTGGAGGTGATGAAGAAGTTGTATCCGTATGTTAGGGATAAGCAGAATTTTAACAAGGTGATTGATATCTTATTCACTAACATATATAAAGACGAGGTGCACAAGTTTATCAGAGAATATCATCAGAATAATAAATGATAGGAGATTGAATTATGAAACGAATACTGTTTTTACTCTTTGCTGTCGGTCTGACTGCCAATATGACCGTAATGGCTGGAATGAGCACTAGCAAGGTACGTAAGGAGACGCGTTTTCTTACCGATAAGATGGCATATGAATTGAGCTTGAGTACACAGCAATATAATGATGCGTATGAGATTAATTACGACTTTATTTATTCTGTCCGTAATATCATGGATTACGTAGCACGTGGTTACGAATGGGCATTGGATGATTATTATGAAGCGCTGGATATCCGTAACGACGATCTTCGTTGGGTATTGAGTGATGCACAGTATCGCCGGTTCCTCGATGCCGAGTATTTCTATCGGCCGATCTACGTAACCGGAGGGAAATGGAGTTTCAGGGTTTATGTCAATTACCCGAATCGTAGTTTGTTTTATTTTGGTGTGCCTTACCATTACCGTACTTATTGTGGAGCACATTATCGTCCGCACTTTCACCATGTGAGTTATTATCGGGGCAGATATACTAATTTCAACCATTATTCTGCACCGCATCGGGTGAGAGATCAGCGAGTATTCCACTCGTATCGTCGTTCGGATTTCGGTTCTGTCCGGTTCCGTCCGAATACTTCCACTCGTCCGCATAATGCACCGACACGTCCGGGTAATTCTTCCCGTCCGGGTTCATCGACAACACGTCCTGGTACATCTCGCCCAAGTACCTCTACTCGCCCTGATGCTTCTACTCGTCCCGGAACGACAACAAGACCTGGTACGTCGACACGTCCCCGTCCGGAATCTGGAGCAGATCGGCCTTCGACTTCTGTCAGACCATCTACACCGTCCGGAAGTGGAAGACCTGGTAACAATGTTGCTCCTGATAAAAATGGGAATACGAATAGAGTAGAAAGTGATCGTAATTCTGGTCGTCGTCCGGAAACGGGTTCCGGTTCTTCAAGCTCTAATCGCAGACCAACAAGCGGAAGTTCAACTGGTTCCAGTTCCTCCAATCGTGAAAGTGGAAAAACAAGTAGCAGTTCGAGAGAAAGTTCAAGTAGACGAAACGATAGTAGTTCCTATAATAGAAATAACAGCTCTTCCAGTTCCAGCCGCGGTAGTTCCAGTCGTAGTAGCTCCAGTCGCAGTGATTCTGGTCGCAGTAGCGGTAGTACTACCAGTCGTAGCAGCAGTGCCACTTCTAACAGGAGTAGCGGTAGCTCGAGTTCTACTCGAAGCAGCGGTAGCTCTACCCGGAGCAATGTCTCTAGCGGACAAACAGAAAGACGCTCTTCTTCAGGAAGTACGAGAAGCAATAGCACTAAAAGCTCTTCCCGTTCCTCTGAAAGAAACAGCAGCAGTTCAAGAAGATAACCTATTCCTTTATTATTTATATCAATCTCATTACTCCTCAGCGGAAGGAGAACTAGACTCCGGGTTTTCACCGGCTAGACTATTCCGGGCAGCGCCCGTAACTTGGATATCGGGGCGGATACTATCCGCCTCGATTTCACTTATTATTCCTTTCTGTGCAAGCCGCTTGGCAATCAACTTATAATAGCCTTCCATATTCTCCTTTAACTGTCCGCCTTCTGCAAAAGAGCTGCGGAAATGCTTGGGCTTCGGGATAATGGAAGCCAGGAAAATACTTTCTTCCGTGTTCAGTTGTAAAGGGCGTTTATTGAAATAATAAATAGAAGCTTCCTGAATACCATAAACGAGCGGCCCCCATTCAACAATGTTCAGATATACTTCGTACATGCGTTCTTTAGAAGTTAATCTTTCATTCTCTATTAGCCATACAATCAATGCCTCTTCCAATTTACGTGCAAAGTTCTTATTACGGTTCAGGAATACATTCTTTACGAGTTGCATGGTGATCGTGCTTCCTCCACGAGCAAAGCGTTTCACTTGCAGGTCGTAAATCAATGCTTCCCGTAGGGCGTCGGGCAGGAAACCGCGATGGTAAAAGAATGCTCCGTCCTCACTTTGCATAACGGACATTCTTAGGATGGGGGAAATGCTATCCAATGGTGTAAAGTGTTCGCACGAAGGGCCAATAGGAAAAGTCCGCACCGGTATTCCGTTCTCATAAGCTGTATAAATGAACTCGTCGGACATTTTGGAGAGTGAAGTGGCCCCATAGCTTGTGATGCGGAAGTCTTTCTCTTTCAGTTCGGATTCCAGTTTGAGACTATCCAGTTGTGCAAAATCAATATCTAATAGAAAATGATAGGCTAGCTCGCCACTTGTCTTGATGCCTTCCAGATTGCTGAATAATCCTTTGGGGAGAGAGCTGAACAGATCATCTGCCGGAAACCAGGATTTGTTGACCGCAGCAGTGAAATGCCAGTTTCCTTTCTCTTTCTCGGCTCGCAAATAAGGATGAAACTGGAGTTTGTTGAAATCAACAATGGTCGTACTATCCAGCTCGAGTGAGTGCCCGCTGATGTTCATCTCGTAACAGAGTTGTCCACGATCGAGATGAATTACTTCAGGAGAGAGGGCTTTATGAAATACGTCAAGTCCGTTCACTCTCGCTTCTCCTTTGAGGAGCAGTTGATTGGATGCACGCTTATCTTTAGTCATATTATAAGATAGGGTGTCGAAAGTGACTTCTGCTCCAAAACGGCGGGTTATATAAGGTAGTGAGATTTTTCTTTTTTCCGGGGCAAAGAGAGAGGCTTTTAATGTATAGTCTCTTCTGTTCAGTTCGCCTGCCGTTTCCCATAGTTGTTGAGGCAGTGTATCTTCTTTTATCTGAATGGTTGATTGGAAATGATTGTTCTCAATAATAAAAGAAGGAATGTTGATTGCAACGAAATTACTATCTTTACGTTCGGTTATATTGATTTGACTGAGTTGGCCGTTTTCAGGCAGGAAACCGTAAATGAGGTTTAATATCCGGTCAATACGATTGGCATAGTCACTTTCTATGACAGGTTGGGGGGCTGCTTCTTGTTGCCGTTTAAAGAACAGGAAATCGTAGTTAGCTATGCTATCATGCTTGATGAAGTTGATTGCCAGCCCGTTCATAAGTACATTCCGTACTTCGATTTCTCCTTTTAGCAATTCCCAAAAACTTAGTTTTACATTGACGGATTGTAATGTCAGGAGGGTATCCCGTTGGTTGGGAACAATAGAAAGTCCTTGTAAAGCCACTTCATTGCAGCCTTTCATTCGTAACTCCTGATAATGAATTTGCAGACCGTATGTTTGTTCGGCACGTGTAGTTCGTTTGTCAACGATATGGCATAAAATGACATTGCGGAATGCAAAGAGACAAATGAGGCTGGTAAGCAAGATACCGATAGCCGATAGAATGATAATTCTTTTTTTGCTGGACGTTTCCATCTTCTTTTTCTTGATGTGATAATCGCTGCAAAGGTAGATAATAATTCGGGCAACAGGCGGAGTATTTTCCTCTTTTTTAGAGTTATATCCATCAGTAGAAAAAAGAAAATACGAAAAAATGGTTGGTTGTTCGCTTTTGAGCGTACAACTGTCCGTTTTCGTACACCGTTCTGTTTTGTGATTCCGTTGATTATTAGTTGGTTATCTTTTTGGCACGCTCGTTGCATCTCTATAGTCGCAAGCGGACAACGAAGAAAAATGAGAAAAACTTCAGAAGGTTGCAACCGTTTGAGACGCTTGATCCGTCTAATAAACAGAAGAATAAAAACAGAATGTTGAACAAATAAAAAATATACAATTATGAAGACTACAGTATTATTCAGAATGATCGTTTTAGTTGCTATGGTATTTGCAGGAATCGCTAATGCAACAGTGAAGGCACAGGGTAATAACTTCATTACTAATGAAGAAAAAGTAGATGATCTCGTAGTATCGAAAGTGATTTACAGACTCGATGGTTCTCTCTATCGCCACATGAAATATGATTTTACTTATGACGATCAGAAGAGAATATCCTCCAAAGAAGCTTTCAAATGGGATGCTTCTATTGAAAAATGGATACCGTACTTCAAGATTGATTATACTTATTCATCTAATGAAATCACTTTGGTATACGCACGTTGGAATGACTCTCACAGAGCTTACGACGCATCTGTTGAAAAGAGTGTTTATGAACTGAACGACGCTAATATGCCGGTTGCTTATATGAACTACAAATGGAATGATAAATGGATTGAAGAATCCGGTTCCAGCTGGGCTATGAATGTGTCTGTTCCGGCAACTAATGAAGCAACTCTGCTGACTGCCAGCAGATAAAAATAAATCGGAGTTGTGAAACTCCTTCTCTCTCTTTTAATTTAACTACATTAAAAACGGTGGATTTCCTTATGGGATAATCCACCGTTCTGTTTATCTGATGAACAGTTATGATTAGCTTTTGTAACTCTTCAATATTTATTTAACGAGTGGTAGATATTCTCCATAACCTTCCTCTTTCATTTTATCTTTCGGGATAAAACGAAGTGAAGCGCTATTGATGCAATAACGTAATCCACCTTTCTCTTTCGGCCCATCTGTGAATACGTGTCCCAAATGAGCATCTCCGGTTTTACTGCGTACTTCCGTACGTATCATGCCGTGCGAAGTATCTTTCTTTTCTGCGATCAGATCTTTTTGAATTGGTTGGGAAAAGCTTGGCCACCCGCAACCTGAATCGAACTTGTCAGTAGAAACAAACAGAGGTTCTCCGGTAGTAATATCTACATAAATGCCGGGACGATGCTCATTCCAGTATTCATTGTGGAAAGCTGGTTCGGTGGCATTCTTTTGGGTTACGGCATATTGTTCCGCCGAGAGTTTCTTACGAAGGGTTGCATCATCCGCTTTTTGATACACTTTAGCTTTCGGCGCATTCGCTTTGCGTGCCATTTCGAATAAAGCAGGATTGATATGGCAGTATCCACCCGGATTTTTATCCAGATAGTCCTGGTGGTAAGTCTCTGCCGGATAGAAATTAGTCAATGGCTTTACTTCTAGGACAATAGGAGTTTTATATTGTGCGGATAATAATTGAATTGCCTGCTTGATGACAGGGAGATCTTCTTTATCTACATAATAAATTCCGGTTCTATACTGTGTTCCCCGGTCATTACCTTGCCGGTTGAGGCTGGTAGGATCTATTGTCTTGAAATATAGATCGAGCAGTAAATTCAAATCTACCGTTTTCGGATCATAAACCACCTTTACTGTTTCGGCAGCATTGGTTTTTCCGGAACAGACCTGTTCATAACTCGGATTGGCAACATTACTGTTGGCATATCCTACCTGAGTACTTTCTACTCCTCGAATTTGTTTCAGGAAATGTTCTGTTCCCCAGAAACATCCTCCCGCAAAATAGATTTCTGCTTGATTCTTCATTGGTTTAGCAACTCCTAAAAATATATTACTAATCATTATAATCACTATGACGATAAAATACTTCATATCCGTTAGTTCTTTCTATAATAACGAATGAACCAACGGATATGTTTTAAGGAACTACTATACTAAACTCAACTTTATTTCTTTTTTATTCAATGACCTGTCCTTTGTAGAAGTCCAGAATTTTAGTCCGGAACAGATAGTCGTATTTTGCCTGCAACTTATCCGAAAGAGCTTTCGTCAGATTAAGTTTGGCTTCATTGTATTCCACAAAGGTAGCTTTGCCGTTATTGAATTTCTCACTCATCAGGCGGAAAGACTCTTCGTTGGCTTTTACTGCCACTTCACTGGAGTTGTATTTACTTTCTGCTGCCAGAGCGTTGTACCAGGCTTGCTGAATTTCTTTGTAGAGTACTTTTTTACTGTTATCCAACTTCAAGGATAAGTCTATTTGTTGCAAACGAGCGGTGCGTATCCGGTTTCTTGTGGCAAAACGGTTGAAGATTGGAACACTCAAATTAAATCCTATATATTTATTCAGGTTGTTTTTCATCTGACTGCCGAAGCTGCTCTCTGATCTTCCGCTTACCGTATAATAATTACTTCCCAGACCGGCACTGAAAGAGAGTTGTGGATAAAATGCACTTTGGGCAATACGAATATTATTAAGACTACCTTGCAAACGATATTCCGCAGCCTTAATGCTTGGTTTGTAAGTAAGTGCCTGTGTATATATGTCATCCGGCGGAGTGAGAGATTCGAACTCTAATTCTTCCTTAGGACTTTCGAGTACAAATCCTTCAGGCGTGGGTAATTCCAAGAGTTGGGTGAGATCCAGTAAGGATAGTTTGTACGTATTGTCTGATTGTACAGCAGTCATTTCATCCTGTGCGACACGGGCTTGTGCTTCGGCCACTTCAGAAGATGATGCCTTACCCACTCCCTGAAGACCTTGAATACGTTTTAACTGGTCTTTGCTTAAATCGACCTGATTATGAGCAATTTTACTTAATTCTTGATTGAATAAAACCTGTAAATAAGCCGAAGTGACATTGATTGCAATATCTTCTCTGGCTTTATTCAAATCTTCTATGGCAGCTTTTAAATCCAGTTTGGCAAGTGAATATTGGTTGGACAATTGCAAACCGGTAAATATAGGTACGTTTGTTCCCAAGCTGAAACTGGTATTGGCACTGTTAATGTCACTATACGAGTTGTCTATCGGAGAAGCGGTACGGCCCCAACTCCAGTTTTGGCTGGCACTACCGCTCAAATTCGGAAGACGTGCCCATTTAGTGGTGTTTACACTCACTTTGCCTGCTTCGACATTGTTGGCCGATTGACGGATTTCTATATTATGCTCAATGGCATAGTCGATACATTGCCGCAGCGTCCACGCTTGCGAAAGGTTGTTCTGTGCCTCGATGGAGGTGATTCCGACTCCGGCAAGCAGAAGGGCTGATATGGTTTTACGAATTATTTTCATAGGATTCAATTATTTATCTTTTTTCTCTGCACCACGTATTTTGTCCTGAACGGTTACCCCTTTCTTGATTTCTATCTTGATTCCATCACTCATACCGGCAGTCACCTGTGTACGCTGGAACTTTTGTTCGGGCACTGAATCTGTCATGATGTACACAAATGTAGAGTCACCACTAAATTCAACAGTGCTTTCGGGCACTGCCAAAACCTGATTGGCTCTTTGTAACACGATTTCCGCATTAGCCGAATATCCGGAACGAATCTGAACAGAATCCGGAATGGTAATCGCAGCCTTGATTTCAAACTGGTTGGCTCCATTGGTTTCCACCCCTTTCGGAGAGATATATTCCAGAATGGCGTTGAATGTCAGATTCTGTAAAGCTCCGATGGTCAGCTTGATCGGCATTTGTTCGTGGATACGTCCCACTTCTGTTTCATCAATATTACCACGGAAAATCATGTCGTTCATGTTGGCTACCGTAGCAATCGTGGTTCCATCATTGAACGTGTTACTCATAATCACGGAATTACCCGCTTTTACAGGTACGTCCAGAATTAACCCGTCAATGGTAGAGCGAATCATCGTGCTACTGAAGGAGGCACTGTTTTTGGTAATTCCTTCTTTTACGATTTCCAGATTGTCTTTGGCCGTCTGTCTCTCTTCGCGAGCCTGCTTCAAAGCCACTTCACTTTTCTCGTATTCCTCCCGGCTGATTAACTGACCGTCATACAACTTCTTCACACGGGCGAAATCCGTTTCTGCCTGTGTTGCATTAATTTCTGCCAGGCGCACACGACTTTCTGCAGAATTCAGTTGTCCGAGTTCAGGGATTACTTTTACTTTGGCAATAACTTCCCCTTTTCTTACGGCTTGTCCGGCTTCTTTATATACTTCGTCGATAATGCCCGAAATTTGCGGTTTGATTAAAATTTCGTCTCTCGGTTCCACCTTTCCGGTAGCTACTGTCGTTTTTTGGAGGTCAGTCATTTCCGGTCTTACTGTTTCGTAAGTGATTACCTTAGGCTTGGATTTCTGATAAAGGAAAACGAATGTTCCGACAAGAATGATAGCAACGACTACCAATAATGTGATTTTCAGATACTTTTTCATGATTTTATTTATGATTTTATTATTTACGATTGATGATTGAAATCTCTACGTCTCTAAACAATTGAACAACACCCGCTCTACAATGATTTCTCAATCGTAAATCGTAAATTGTCCAATCGTCCAATCTCCTTATTCATCCCGGATTGCTTCAATCGGTTTGATAGCCATGGCCCGGTAAGCAGGTGCCAGACCTGCCAACATGCCCAGTGCAATCAGAAGCGCACAAGTGCCGATTGCCAGTCCGAAAGTAACTTGAAAACGGACATCCCCTCCGTCAGCATTTGCTCCCATCTCAACCAGTTGCAATACCATGACGGCAAAGGAAATTCCACACATTCCCGCAATGGTAGTAAGTACCATACTTTCCGATAGAATTTGCTGCAGGATATCTTTCGGTCGTGCGCCGATCGCCCGGCGGATACCGATTTCGGTGGTACGTTCTTTGACGGTCACCATCATAATATTGGATACGCCGATGGCACCTGCCAGCAAAGTTCCCAATCCTACCATCCAAACCAGTATGTTGATACCGATAAACAAGTTATCGACCATAGAGAACATGGCTTCGGCATTCAGGCACATGACAGCTTGTTTGTCATCCGGAGAGATATAATGTGCGGCTTTAATGACCTGTTCCATTTGGGGTTGTACTTCAGACACTTTGACTCCATGCTTCGCGGTGAAACAGATCACATCGATTTGTCCTCCCATGTTGTAAGTCTGCTGCATCGTAGTGAAAGGAAGAGTGACGGCTTCTGACGCCCGCCCCTGTATATTCATATCACCTTCGGAAGAAGACATGCCAATCACTTGATAATAAATGCCATCTACTCTTACATATTTGCCACACGGGTCTTCTCCCGGTTTGAAAAGACTTTCATAAATTCGTTTTCCGATGACACATACTTTGCGTGCTTCCTTTATATCCACCTCATTGATGAACCTGCCGTATGCCATTTCCTGCGATTCAATGTGGAGATAATCCGGATACAGCCCTTTCACGCTACAATCATATTTCTTATCTTCATATACGGCTTTGGAACCCCAACGGGCTACGGACGGAGTAATGATCTCCACCTCTTTCACTTGGGAACGAAGACGGTCGATGTCAGTAGATTCCAGATTCCACCATCTCCCTTTGCGGAAGCCTTTGTAAGCCTCACCCGTTCTTTGCGAGGCAAGGAAACCGGAATTGGTGGCAAATCCTTCAAAGTTCTTTTTCATCATGTCCTCCAATCCTTGTCCGCCGCCGATGAGGGCGACGAGCATGAAGATTCCCCAGAAAACACCGAATGCAGTCAGCAGACTTCTCGTCTTATTTCTTGTAATGGTGATGAGGATTTCCTCACACGTATCCATGTCTATTCTCATAGTCTTAATCTGCTCTAAGTGCTTCGATTGGCCGGATGCTGACTGCTTTTCGGGCAGGGAATAATCCGGCTAACGTACCAGCTATTATTAATGTGAGTGTAGCCTGTATGGCGATTCTTATATCTACTGTCGGGTTCAGGAAAACAGTTTCCGTCCACATTCCGGTATCCATTGTCTGATTGCCGAAGGCACTGTTCATCCATTCGGTCACTCCGATACCGGCTACCATGCCGATGTATCCGAATATGGTGGTGATGGTGACACTCTCTACGATAATCAACCAGAGAATGGAAAGCGGCTTGGCTCCCAAAGCCTTACGAATACCAAATTCGCGGGTACGTTCTTTTACGGTAATCAGCATAATGTTGGAAACTCCTACGATTCCGCTTAGCAATGTGAAGATACCGATTACCCAAATAGCAATACGTAGCATATTCGAGCCTTGCTGCTGTTGCAAATAGTTGGTAAAACGATTCCAGATCCAGATAGCGCTGTGGTCTGTCGGGTCAAAACGATGATTGGCTCCCAATACTTTGCGGTAATGGGCTTCAAAAGCCTCATTGGCCTCAATTGTTTCCAGATTTTTGGTAGTCATGACCAGGTTATTCAGCTTGTCTCCTTTGTTATAAATCGTTTGAAGAGTGGTAAAAGGAATGTATGCATCGCTGTCACCGCTATCTCCTTTATCATTGTAGAGACCTACTACCTGATAAACCACATTACCGGCATTGACAAACTGTCCGATTGGTTCGGTATGGGTTTTATCAAAAAGAATTTCTGCTGTCTTTTTATGGAGCACAATTACTTTCCGGCGCTCTTTAATATCAATCTCATTGATAAAACGTCCTTTGAAGAGTTTCACCACTTCTACCTCTGTATGGTTGGGATATACGCCGGAAAGGCTCAAACTGACGTATTCTTGCCCGAAGCTAAGATTTACATCTCCCTGCCATACGGTTGCTCCGGCCTTGATGACATGATTCGGGAAATAATGACTGGTAGCATCCATGTCTTTATTGTCCAGTTGCACCCGTCTTCCTTCTTTCAGTCCGTCGTATGATTTGCTGGTCCATCCCGGAAAAATCTTGATGGAGTTCATGGCACGTTCGGAAGCCGATTGCTCGAATGCGTGGATCAGTCCGTTGCCTGCACCTAGCAGGACGATAAGCATAAAGATTCCCCATGCCACGGCAAATCCTGTGAGAAAAGTCCTAAGCTTGTTACGTTTGATGGTACTATATATTTCTTGCCAGATGTCAATCATTTTTTTAAGTATTAAGTAATGAGTATTAAGTATTAAGTATTAGGCTGCGCTGTGGCCGCATGGAATTAATACTTAATACTTATTTCATAATCCCGTCTTTTCCGAAAGGAGAAGCGTCATGGTCGATATTATCTTCAATACGTTCGATGATTCCGTCTTTGATATGTATAATCTTGTCTGTCTGGTTGGCGACTCCACTTTCGTGGGTGACAACGACAATCGTCATTCCCTGTTTATGAAGATCTTTCAGAATCTGCATTACTTCTACAGAAGTTTTACTATCCAAAGCTCCTGTTGGCTCATCTGCCAGAATGATTTGTGGTTGAGTGATTAAAGCCCGTGCGATGGCCACACGTTGTTTCTGACCGCCACTCATTTCGTTCGGCATGTGATGCGCCCAGTCTTTTAAACCCAGGCGGTCGAGATATTCCAAGGCAAGTGCATTCCGTTTTTTGCGACTTATTCCTTGATAGAATAAAGGAAGTGCTACATTCTCTACGGCATTTTTAAAGGAAATCAGATTGAATGACTGGAAGATAAATCCGATCATACGGTTGCGATATTCGGCAGCTTTGGTCTCGCTCAAGTTCTTGATGAGTACGTTGTTCAGATAATAATCTCCGGTATCGTAGTTGTCGAGGATTCCCAATATGTTGAGTAAAGTTGATTTTCCAGACCCGGATGCTCCCATGATAGAAACAAATTCTCCCTGTTCGATATTGAGATTGATACCTTTAAGTACATGGAGAGGCGCTCCGTTGTTGTAGGTCTTGTTGATATTCGTTAGTTGTATCACAATTTTCTTTATTTAGTTTCTGTTTTCTGATAATTTTCTACTATTAGACGTGTGAAAGATACGAAAAGTTGCAAACAGGTTGAACTTTTTTCAAAAAACATTTTGTAGACTCAATCTTCTTTACGTAATTTGTGTGCAGTAAACTTAATGATTAACTAACCCTTTTAAATAGAAGTATCATGAATTCAAACATGGAAAAACCCTACGTAGTAGGTATTGACATAGGCGGAACGAATACCGTCTTTGGAATTGTAGACGCACGCGGAACTATTATTGCCAGCAGTTCAATCAAAACATCCGGTTACCCTACAGTGGAAGAATACGCTGATGAAGTGTGTAAAAGTCTGCTTCCATTGATTATTGCTAATGGTGGTGTTGATAAAATCAGAGGTATCGGTATCGGTGCTCCGAATGGTAACTACTATACGGGAACGATTGAATTTGCTCCGAACCTGCCTTGGAAGGGAATTCTTCCGTTGGCAGCCATGTTTGAGGAAAGACTGGGTATTCCCACTGCTTTGACAAACGACGCAAACGCTGCTGCTATCGGTGAAATGACTTACGGTGCTGCCCGTGGTATGAAAGACTTTATCATGATTACACTGGGTACTGGTGTGGGTAGCGGTATCGTTATCAACGGTCAGATGGTGTATGGTCATGACGGTTTTGCTGGTGAATTGGGACACGTTATCGCCCGTCGCGATGGTCGTCTTTGCGGTTGCGGTCGTAAGGGATGTCTGGAAACCTACTGCTCGGCTACCGGTGTAGCTCGTACAGCCCGCGAATTCCTCGCTGCCCGTACGGATGCTAGCTTGCTTCGTAACATTCCTGCAGAAAACATCACTTCAAAAGATGTGTATGATGCAGCTGTACAAGGTGATAAACTGGCACAGGAAATCTTTAGCTTTACAGGTAACATCTTGGGTGAAGCACTGGCAGATGCTATTGCATTCTCCAGTCCTGAAGCAATTGTATTGTTCGGTGGTTTGGCTAAGTCCGGTGACTATATCATGAAGCCGATTCAGAAATCAATTGATGATAATATCCTGAATATCTATAAAGGCAAGACTAAATTGCTCGTTTCCGAATTGAAGGATTCTGATGCTGCTGTACTGGGTGCCAGTGCATTGGCTTGGGAACTGAAAGATTTGAAAGAATAACATTTCATTATTATAATAAAGGTAATGAAGCCTCGGGAGTTTATGACTTTCGGGGCTTTGTTTTATTTAGTCCTTTCTGACGTGTACGGCTTATTCAGACAAAGGGTTATTCTCACCGTAGTGAGAAAATATTCTCATACCTATGAGAAATTATTCTCATTGCAATGAGTATTTTTTCTCATAGGTATGAGAATGTTTGAGAAAATGCACAATAAAAAAGGGAACCTCATAATGAAGTTCCCTTTTTTATTTCGAATCGAAAAGTTCGGCTTATCCGTTAACTCTTTTTTCTTTGATTCTAGCTTTCTTACCAGTAAGAGCACGCAGGTAGTACAATTTAGCGCGACGAACTTTACCTACCTTGTTCACTTCGATGCTATCGATAGCCGGTGATTCGATTGGGAAAATTCTTTCTACGCCTACAGTTCCTGACATTTTACGTACAGTAAAACGTTTTTTGTCTCCGTGACCGGCGATTTTGATAACAACACCACGGTACAACTGTACACGTTCTTTGTTACCTTCAATAATACGATATGCTACTGTTACAGTGTCTCCTGCTTTGAAGCTCGGGTGCTGTTTTCCGGTAGCGAATGCTTCTTCTGCAATTTTAATTAAATCCATTGTTGTTATTATTAAATTGTTTCATCGTTACAACGCAACATACCAAGTATCTCTTCTCTTGACAGCGATTGCGCGAAAGCGGTGCAAAGTAACGAATTATTTGCCAGATAGCCAAATGTTTTTGTATATTTGTAGCATATCTAAAAATAGCGAACATGAAACAGACTTATGCAAAGTATCTGATGGTGGCAGCGTTGGCAGGAGGCTTCCTGTTTACTTCCTGCCGGACCGCACGCGAGACTACGGCTCAGTACGAAGTAACTAAAGTAGAGGGTAGCATGATAACGATTGATTCCGTTTGGGACACCCATCCCAACGCGAAAGCTGCCGAAATATTAAAGCCTTATAAGGAAAAGGTGGACGCGATGATGTATGAAGTCATCGGTACCAGTGCGATGAAAATGGAAAAAGGAGCTCCTGAAAGCTTGCTTTCCAACCTTGTTGCAGGTGTTTTACAACAAGCGGCGGTTCAGGTGTTGGGGAAACCTGCCGATATGGGATTGGTAAACATGGGCGGCTTGCGAAATATTTTGCCTGCAGGAGATATCACAGTGGGAGATGTTTTTGAAATTCTTCCTTTTGAGAACTCCCTTTGCGTGCTGACTATGAAAGGGACGGACTTGAGACGTCTTTTTGAAGCGATTGCATCTTTACATGGGGAAGGAGTGAGCGGTATCCGCCTTGAAATTACCAAAGATGGAAAGTTGCTGAACGCCTTTGTCGGTGAAAAGCCACTAAAGGATGACCTGCTTTACACGGTGGCTACTATCGACTATCTGGCAGATGGAAACGGACGGATGGATGCTTTTCTGCAGGCAGAAAAGAGAGTATGCCCTGAAAATGCAACCTTGCGCGGACTATTTCTTGATTATGTACGCAAACAGACTGCCGAAGGCAAAGCGGTTACCTCCAAACTGGATGGACGTATTACCATAAAATAAAAAGGAGAATCTAAAAATATATTGAATATGAAAAGATTTCAGATATTATTCCTGTTATGTCTTGCATTGGGCTTTACTTTCTCAATCTTTGCGCAAGATAAGGATACCAAAGAAGTGATTATTTTACAAACAAGCGATGTGCATAGCCGTATCGAACCTGTCAACCAGAAGGGGGACGAATACTATAACAAAGGCGGTTTTCTTCGTAGGGCTGCTTTTCTCGAACAATTCCGCAAGGAGCATAAGAATGTGCTGCTTTTCGACTGCGGAGATATTTCGCAGGGAACACCTTATTATAATATGTTCCGCGGAGAAGTGGAAGTTAAACTAATGAATGAAATGGGTTATGATGCTATGACTATCGGTAACCATGAGTTTGATTTCGATGTGGATAATATGGAACGCATTTTCAAGATGGCTAATTTCCCGGTTGTTTGTGCCAACTATAATCTGGATGCTACGGTATTGAAAGATATAGTTAAACCCTACGTCGTTCTTGAGAAATATGGTTTGAGAATTGGTGTGTTTGGCCTTGGAACCCAACCGGAAGGGATGATCCAGGCTAATAAATGCGAAGGAGTCGTTTATGAAGATCCTATCCGCGTATCCAACGAAATTGCTGCTTTGTTGAAAGATGAAGAAGGTTGTGATTTGGTAGTATGCCTGTCTCATCTGGGCATTCAAATGGATGAACATCTGGTTGCCGGGACACGCAATATCGACGTGATTCTGGGCGGGCACTCTCATACATTTATGAAAGGTCCCAAAACATACTTGAATATGGACGGAAAAGAGGTGCCTGTTATGCACACGGGAAAAAATGGTGTTCGTGTAGGCCGTCTCGATTTGACTTTGAAACATAAATGAAGATAATCCCCTCAATAGTAACTTTTTTATTCTTTATCGCAGCCGGTACGGTTTCAAGTCCGGCGCAAAATGCTACAACCGTTGAACCTCTGCTGGTGTATAAAGCCCTTCAGGACAAGGACTGCCGGCATTGGGTTGATTCGGTTATGGATAAGCTTTCCTTTAAAGAAAAGGTAGGGCAGTTGTTCATCTATACCATTGCCCCGGTAGATACCAAACGAAACCTGGAACTGTTGCGCGAAGTGATCGACACCTATAAAGTGGGCGGACTTCTCTTTTCCGGTGGGAAGATGCAAAATCAGGTTGAACTGACAAACCGGGCGCAACGTCAGGCAAAAGTCCCTTTGATGATTACCTTTGATGGAGAATGGGGACTGGCCATGCGTCTGCGTGGCATGCCTGTTTTTCCACGGAATATGGTATTGGGATGTATCCGTGACAACAAGCTGCTCTATGAATACGGGCGTGAAGTTGCCCGTCAATGCCGGCAGATTGGAGTACAGGTCAACTTTGCTCCGGTGGCGGACGTGAATATAAATCCTAAAAATCCCGTTATCAATACCCGTTCTTTTGGAGAAGATCCGATACAGGTGGCTGACAAGGTAATCGCTTATGCTTCCGGTTTGGAAGGTGGAGGGGTTTTATCTGTGTGCAAACACTTTCCCGGACATGGAGATACCGATGTCGATTCGCATAAGGCGCTTCCGGTACTTCCTTTCACTCGTGAACGTCTGGACAGTGTGGAACTTTATCCATTTAAAGAAGCCATCCGTGCCGGATTGGGCGGTATGATGGTAGGACATTTGCAAGTTCCGGTGATAGAACCGATTGGTGGACTTCCGTCTTCCTTGTCCCGCAATGTAGTATACGATTTGCTGACAGATGAACTGGCGTTCAAAGGACTGATATTTACCGATGCGCTTGCCATGAAAGGAGTGGCGGGAAATGGAAATGTCAGTTTGCAGGCTTTGAAAGCAGGTAATGACATGGTATTGTCTCCCCGAAACTTGAAGGAAGAGATACCGGCCGTATTGGAAGCCATTGAAAAAGGGGAGTTGACCCGCGAAGATATTGAAAGCAAATGCCGCAAGGTCTTGACTTATAAATATGTGTTGGGACTCAAGAAAAAGTCGTATGTACAATTATCCGGTCTGGAACAACGGATCAACAGTCCGCAAACGCGTGATTTGGTTCGTCGGTTGAATTTAGCGGCAATAACAGTTCTGAACAACAAGAATCATATTCTTCCTCTGCATACAGACAAAGAGCAGACGATTGCATTGCTCGAGGTAGGAGATCCCGGAGAAACTGATGCGTTGGCGAAACAACTTTCCCGCTATACGTCTTTGGCTCGTTTTTCCCTTCGTGCCAATCAACCGGAAGGGGTAAATCAGCGGTTGCGTGATTCTCTGTCTGCTTATAAACGGATCATTGTAGCTGTCAGCGAACAGCGGCTGGCTTCTTATCAGTCTTTTTTTGCGAAATTTGTTCCTGAAAGCCCGGTCATTTATCTGTTTTTTACTCCCGGGAAGATGATGTTGCAGATTCAGCGGGCGGTGGCTCATGCTTCGGCGGTGGTGCTGGGACATAGTTATAATAGTGACGTGCAGCGTCAGGTGGCAGATGTGTTATTTGCCAAGGCATCCGCAGACGGACAGTTATCGGCAAGTCTGGGAGAACTGTTCCCAACGGGAGCAGGAGTGACTATTACCCCTAAAACACCGTTGCATTTCGTTCCGGAAGAATACGGGCTTTCTTCTGTTCATCTAAAACGGATTGATTCCATTGCACTGGATGGTGTCCGTCAGGGAGCTTATCCCGGTTGCCAGGTGGTGGTGCTGAAAAACGGTCATATTATGTTCGATAAGGCTTTCGGTACTTATACGGGCAAAGGAAGTCCTCGTGTCGAATCTACGAGTATTTACGATTTGGCTTCCCTTTCAAAAACGACGGGTACTTTGCTTGCCATTATGAAACTCTATGATAAGGGACGTTTTAATCTGACAGATAAGATTTCGGATCATTTGCCGTTCTTGCAACGTACTGATAAGAAAGATATAACGATTCAGGAAATTCTGTATCATCAATCCGGTTTACCCTCCTGGATTCCTTTCTACCAGGAAGCTATTGACAAGGATAGCTATGATGGAAGGTTATTCAGTGCACGAAAAGATGCACACCATCCGTTACAGTTGGGGACCACCTCATGGGCGAATCCGAAATTCAAGTTCAAAAGTGAATATGTCTCTTCCGTTAAAACCGGTGATTATATTGTTCAGATCTGTGACAGCTTGTGGTTAAACCGTTCTTTCCGGAAAGTGCTAGAAGAGAAAATAGCAGAAGCTCCGTTAAAGCAGAAGCGCTATGTATATAGTGATGTAGGATTTATACTCTTGGGAATGTTGGTGGAACAATTGGCCGGTATGCCTATGGAAGCCTATTTGCAACGTGAGTTTTATGAACCGATGGGGTTGGAGCATACTGGTTATTTGCCTTTACGCCGTTTTGCCAAGTCGGAAATTGTTCCTTCTAATAAAGACCGTTTCTTGCGTAAAGAAATTTTGCAGGGATTTGTGCATGATGAGGCTTCCGCTTTCTTTGGCGGATTGGCCGGAAATGCCGGGCTTTTCTCTACTGCCCGTGATGTAGCCCGCGTTTATCAGATGTTGCTGAATGGAGGGGAAATAGATGGTCAACGTTATCTAAGTAAGGAAACCTGTCAGTTGTTTACTACTGAAACATCGAAGATCAGCCGGCGTGGTTTAGGCTTTGACAAGCCCGATGCAGATGATCCGAAGAAAGGGAATTGTGCTCCTGCCGCACCTGCCGAAGTGTATGGCCATACCGGATTTACCGGTACATGTGCATGGGTGGACCCGGTGAATGAACTGGTTTATGTATTCCTTAGCAACCGGATTTATCCGGACGTAACGAACCGCAAATTGAACCAGCTGCACATTCGTGAGCGAATACAGGGAGCTATTTATGATGCGATGAAGAAAAAATAAAAAAAGAAAGGTAAAAGGTGCCTATATTAAAAGCTACCTTTTACCTTTTTTATTATTAACGTAATATTCTGATAGTTGCAGTTCTTTTTAGAACGATACACCCAAGCGGAAACCGAAGTTACTCAATCCGTCTACACTGTAATGCAGTACGTCAGCCTTGTTGGTACCATAGCTGTAGTACAAAGCAAAGTGCAAGCCCGGTCCGTAAACCCATGGGAATACATTGATACCTACTTCAGGAGAAGCGTAGAATCCCCAGCTGTTTTCTCTTGCTTCCAGCATATTGAAGTTAGAGCGGACTTTTGCATATTCAGCACCTAATTTAGCACTGACATAAGGTTGGAAAGACCCGCCACGATTCCACTGGTAACGTGCAGCAGCACCGAAAGGCAATTGGAAAATAGTATGCTGTTGGTCGGTAGTAACTTCACCGGCACCCATTTGGAAGGTTTCGCGGCCTACATATTCGTGGTTGCTGTGATAGTTCAGGAAAAGACCCAAGCCAATGTTAGGAGTAACGAAATAACCACCTTCGAAGTTCATACCCCAACCGCTTGCTTTATCTGCAAAGTGATTACTTAATGGAGCGTTGAACTGCCAGTCTATATTCGCATATCCGTTGTCTGATAACTGTGCCTTAGCCGGCATAGCGAAGGCGATGGCAATAGCCGCCAAGGCTACTACCTTGAAGTATATATTTTTTCTTGTTTTCATAACAGTTGTAGTTGTTTATTTGTTAGTAAGATAAGGTGACTGAGTGAATGATTGGTTGACAGCTTCTACTGCGAGAGTGCGGTTGATAGCTTTGGAACCAGTTTCAAATCCGGTCAGATAACTTGTCCATACAACAGGCAGTTTTTTACTGTCCCCTTGTTCAGCTTTCAAGTTCACCATTTCTGTCAGGAAGGAGTTAGTACTATAACTGTAAGTTACAGCGTACGGGTAGTACCATCCGCCACCCCAGTTGCCACCCCAGTAGCCAGGTCCCCAGTATCCGGGATAACCCCACCACCATTCAGGTTGTGCGTAGCTGGTGAAATAATAAGTACTTGCGATGTAGCTCACTTGGATACCAAGATCTGCACTTTCCTGGTCGGCTGCCGCTTCGTAACCTCTAGCTTCCATATTGTCTGTATAAGCAGCCAGAATTTGTTCTGCGCCTTCGCCTTCGAGATATTCCGGTTCTTTACTGTCACTAATCACCAGAATCTGGGGTGCCAGATAGAATGTAGGAACTTTGAAATCGGCTTTCTTGTCGTAGTTAGTGTATACCAGATAATTGTCATCCAGCTTACCCATGTCCGGGTCTTTTTCACATGAAGCGAGTGCAAAGACCGCCAATAAAATAGGAATTAATTTCTTCATATCTTTTATAATGTTTAGGTTATATAAAAATCGCGCCCAGGTACCTTGGGCTTTTGATAGAAACAACAAGAAAGGTGGAAAAAGGTTCAGATGGAAATTTCTTTTGCCGGAAAATTAACATATATCTTTTGCCCTGTTTAAAGAAAAACGGTGAGCACTCTGCCCCATTATCAGGGAGTTTGCTCACCGTTCATTATTTACAGATAATTGTTTGAAAATCCGTTTATTTAAACAGGGGTTTAAGCAGATCGGGTATCTCTACCTTATCAAGTTCCAGTTCATTTACTCGTTGCTTGCCCGTATGGGTCAGGTGGAAGTACATCTGTCTCCGGTCTTCACTTCCGAGCGACCGGATGATCAGCCCTTTTTCCTCCAGTATTCGCAGCATTTTGGATGTGTGTGAGGGGCTTAGCTCGGTTTGCTTGGACAGATTGGTAGCCGTCACTTTCTCCGATGCCTCTTTGAGGGCACACAATATCATTGCTTCATTTAGCGTTATCTGGTACATTTTTTCAAATGCTGTTTCAAAGTTTCCCATTGCTTTGAATACATCACGCATTGCACATATTGTTTTCATACCTTATTCGAATATTTTATTAGTTCATTTTTTAAATAAATAGATTAACGTTTGCGTTATCCGCCCGTTCCATATACGTTGCTACGCCGCCAATGGTCACCTCATCCAGAAGTTCTTCTTGTTTTACTCCCATCACATCCATTGACATCTGGCAAGCGATAAATTCCACACCGTTTTCCAAAGCTTGCCGGCGCAAAGATTCCAGTGAATCAATCCCTTTCTTGTTCATGATATACCGCATCATTTTTCCGCCCATTCCGCCCATGCTCATCTTAGAAAGTTTCAGTTTCTTGGAGCTGGAAGGCAGCATCATACCAAACATTTTTCCGAAAATATCCTTTTCGGTTTCCGGTTTGTGCAACTTCTTGATAACGTTCAGTCCCCAGAAAGTAAAGAAGATGGTGACTTTTTGTCCTGTAGCCGCTGCGCCGTTTGCCAGTACAAAAGTAGCCAAGGCTTTATCCAAATCATCACTGAACATGATGAAGGTTTTTCCTTTGCCCTCACATGAAGTAACAATATTGCACGATTTTGGTTCTCCTTTTTCTATGACAACAATAGATTTTCCTCCGGAGGTATCTTTCGAAATCAATTGATTACCCGTCGAACTGCACCATGCGGCGGCGTCGCGCGGAAAACCCGGATCGGTTGAGGTGATTTCCACCCGTTCGCCTGAAACCAGTGTATCCATTGTTTTCTTCATTTTCAGAATCGGACCGGGACATTGTAACCCGCAGGCATCCACCCGGACTGTTTTGGCGGGGGTAGCGGAAACATCAGTTGCAGCAGTAGTGACGGGAGCTGTAGAAACGTTGGGCTGACTGGCTTGGGAAGAAGTTTCCTGCTGTATGGGTGATTCGTCTGTTTCATTTCCATTTTCTTCCCGTATGATGATGGGAGCAGTGGCAGCCCGATAAGTCTTTAACCCTCCCGAGAGATTACGTACCTTGTCAAATCCGTGTTGTGTCAGTATACGGTAAGCAAGATAGCCCCGTAGCCCCACCGCACAGAATGTATAAATCATTTTATCTTTCGGCAATTCTGCCAACCGGTCGCGAAGTTCATCCAACGGAATATTCACGGCACCCGGTAAGCTACCCAATGAAAATTCATCCGGGGTGCGGACATCCAGCAGGAATTTATTTTCCATTTCAATGTCCCGCAGTTCTCTCCAGTATACAGGATTGGTTCTACCTGTGATTATGTCTTCAGCTACATATCCTGCCAGTGCTACCGGATCTTTGGCCGAAGAGAACGGAGGAGCATACGCTTGTTCAACTTTCATCAGATCGTAGATTGTTCCTTCGTGCTTGATGACAAGTGCGAGTTCGTCAATCCGTTTGTCCACCCCATCGTAACCGACGATTTGTCCGCCATACAATCTTCCTGTCTTTTTATCGAAAGTGATTTTAATGCTCATCGGCATGGCATCCGGATAGTAGCCGGCATGGGAAGCGGGATGAATGGTAGACGACATATAGTCTATCTCTTCCTGACGCAGACGCTTGCCGGGTAAGCCGGTTGAAGCAACGGTCATGTCGAAAACCTTTGCGATTGAAGTACCGATAGAGCCTTCGTAAGGAATCTTTGCTCCGAGGACATTGTCCGCAACGATACGTCCCTGACGGTTGGCAGGTCCGGCGAGATAGTTGAGCCAGGGTTTGCCGGTGATCGGGTGGCGGAACTCGATCGCGTCACCGATAGCATAAATAGACTCGTCAGAGGTTTGCAGGTAATCGTTTACAGCGATACCTCCTGCAGGACCGATAGTCAGTTCGGCAGCCCGTGCCAGATTGGTTTCCGGACGTACGCCGATAGATAGAATAACGATGTCGGCAGAGATTGACTGGCCATTCTTGAAAGTTACTTTCAATCCTCTTCCATCCCGGCTAAAAGAGGCGACAGCTTGTTCCAAGTAGAGGTTTACTCCTTTATCCATCAGATGTTGGTGAACAAGTGATGCCATCGAAAAGTCGATAGGGGCCATCACTTGATTGCCCATTTCCACAATCGATACTTTCGCTCCCTGTGCCTGTAAGTTTTCCGCCATTTCAAGGCCGATAAATCCGGCTCCTACGACAACAGCTTTTCGTGGGGCGTGGTTCTTGATATATTCTTTGATCCGATCTGTGTCGGTGACATTCCTTAGTGTGAAGATTCCACTTAGGTCGATTCCGGGAAGAGGGGGGCGTACCGGAGAGGCTCCGGTAGATATGACTAACTTATCATAGCTCTCTTCATAAGTATCTTCACTGCTTTGGCGGACAGTCACTGTTTTTCTTTTCCGGTCAATGAAAATCACTTCATTTTCTGTGCGTACATCTACGCGGAAGCGTGTAGAAAAGGCTTCGGGTGTTTGCACGAACAATTTATCCCGTTCCTCTATCACTCCTCCTATATAATAGGGTAGGCCACAATTGGCATATGATATGTACTTTCCTTTTTCTAAAAGGACAATTTCAGCTGTTTCATCTACTCGTCTGATTCGGGCAGCAGTGGTGGCTCCTCCTGCAACTCCCCCAATAATAATTATTTTCATCTGTTTATAGCGTAAATAGTTTCCTGCGGAAATAACAAACTGTATCGAAGAAATGTTCATGGATTCAGATAAAAAAACTATATTTGCGCACCCTGTTTTTCATTCTTCTATTTAATGTAGATAAATTGTATGAGTAAAATTCTTATTATTGACGATGAAGTCCAGATTCGCAGTCTTTTAGCTCGTATGCTGGAACTTGAGGGCTATGAAGTGTGTCAGGCAGGTGATTGCAAAGCTGCCATCAAACAACTGGAAATTCAATCGCCCGACGTAGCTTTATGCGATGTTTTTCTTCCTGATGGAAACGGAGTGGATCTGGTGTTGAACATCAAGAAAATAGCTCCCAATGTAGAGGTGATTCTTCTTACTGCTCACGGCAATATTCCCGACGGGGTGCAGGCTATTAAAAACGGTGCATTTGATTATATAACAAAAGGAGATGATAATAACAAGATTATCCCTTTAATCAGCCGTGCCGTGGAGAAAGCAAAGATGAATGTCCGTTTGGAAAAACTGGAAAAGAAAGTCGGGCAGATGTACTCGTTCGATTCTATTCTGGGTGAGTCAAAGGTGTTGAAAGAGGCTGTATCTCTGGCGCAGAAGGTATCTGTGACAGATGTTCCCGTATTACTGACGGGGGAAACAGGAACAGGAAAGGAAGTTTTTGCGCAAGCTATACATTATAGTAGTAAACGGAGCAAACAGAATTTTGTGGCAGTCAACTGTTCGTCTTTCAGCAAAGAATTGCTCGAAAGCGAGATGTTCGGACATAAGGCTGGCTCGTTTACCGGTGCGCTGAAGGATAAGAAAGGACTTTTTGAAGAAGCTAATAACGGAACGATCTTTCTGGATGAAATCGGAGAGATGGCTTTCGAACTGCAGGCAAAGTTACTGCGTATCCTTGAAACGGGAGAATATATAAAGATCGGTGATACCAAGCCGACAAGAGTCAATGTGCGTATCATTGCTGCTACCAACCGCAACCTGCAGGAGGAGATCAAAGCAGGACATTTCCGTGAAGATTTGTTTTATCGTCTTTCGGTTTTTCAGGTGCATCTTCCTTCGCTCCGTGAACGTACCGGTGATATCCGGATTCTTGCCACTGCTTTCGCCAAGAGTTTTTCCGAAAAACTTTCGTATGCCATCAATGAGATGACTCCCGCTTTTTTGGAAGCTCTGGAACAACAGCCGTGGAAAGGGAACATCCGTGAATTGAGAAATGTGATTGAGCGTAGCCTGATTGTATGCGAAGGGGGACGGCTGGATATCTGCGACCTTCCTTTGGAAATCCAGAACACTCATTATGAATGTTCGGACGATAGTGTAGGCTGTTTTGAGTTGGCCGCAATGGAACGCAGACATATTGCACGTGTGTTGGAATATACGAAAGGGAATAAAACGGAAGCTGCCCGTTTGTTGAAAATCGGACTTACCACCCTGTACCGGAAGATAGAGGAATATAAAATCTAAGCATACATTTTCTTAAGTCCTTTTATGCTGGCTTTGGGATATATAGCATTTCAAAATAGGCAAAAAGGACTTGAGAAACCATACCATAAGGACTATCGGAAGATTTTTGCATCTTCTTCCTCTTTGTCAATCAAAGTTGTGGCACTGCTTTTGATGGCTTGAATAATAGAAGAAGTGAAGCCTTTGTGCTCCAGTTCGTTCAATCCTTTTATAGTGGTTCCGCCCGGAGTGGTTACTTTCTCTATTTCCAGCAATGGATGAGTGTTATGATTCAGAATCAGTTCTGTCGCTCCTTCCATGCTATACGCTGCCATTTGCATGGCATCCTTGCCGGGAATTCCTAGCTCAATCCCTGCCTGCATAACCGCTTGCATATATTTTAAGGCGAAAGCTATTCCGCTGGAGGTTAATGCAGAAGTGGTATCTAGTTGCTTCTCTTGCAGGAACAGGCATTTTCCTCCTTCTTCAAATATCTGTTTTATTAATTGCTGATATTCTTTATTGGTTCCGCGGGAAGCTATCAAAGTGAGGCTGGAACGTTCTGTAATGGCCATATTGGGAACTGCCCGAAAGATAGGCATCTCGGCTTCTGTCAAATGAGCCAGGTGGGAGATACATACTCCGGACACGAGAGATACGAGGATTTGTGTACGTGAGAAACGTAGAGGAGATAATACTTCATCTACTTTCCAGGGATTGATGGCGAGGACGATTACTTCGGCTTCTGATATGGCTTGTTGGTTATCGGTCGTTATGTGTATTGCCGGGAAATGTTCTTGCAGTCTCTCCAGTTTATCGATATTTGGATTGGAGACAATAATGTCTTTTTCATTGTAAAGATGTCCTTGCGCCAGACAAGTGACAATTGCACTCCCTATGTGTCCGGCTCCTATAATAGCTATTTTCATCTCTTTATTTTTTTTATTTGGTTTTCAGATGTCTCTTTTTTATCCGGCTTTGAGTCAGGCTGCGCACTGACTCTCGAAAAATTGTCTGGATAGCGAACTAATCAGTCTGTTTTTATCTGTGGTATGTACAGATAGTGTGAAACAATGATCGCTTCCTCCATAAGAAATGAGAGATACGGGGATATCTTTGATAGTATCCATAATATGACTTTCTACTTGTGTGCGTTCCCAATGAAGGGAGCCGATGATATGTATCACAGACATATTTTCGTCCATAACCATTTCGGCATATTTATGTAGTTCCCTTTGAATGATTCGCAGGGTGTCCCGGCTGGTTGTCAGCATCATCGAGATGGATACATTGGATGAGGCCATTGAGATGACATTGATTTGATATTTGTTGATAACTTCCAATATCTTACCCATAAACAAATATCCGGGCAATACATTTAATGAGGTAAAACGTACAAAGGTAGCCGAATCCTGTGAGAGGATGGCCTTGACACTGTTGCCTGTGTCATGGGAAGATATATAGAGCCGTTCTGTTGACAGATCGTGTGTATCGGTTAGGCGGATAACTATATTAGAGCGTGCCGCAAGGGTGATACAATCTGCGTAGAGCAGGTGTACTCCGCTGTTAATCAGTTGTTCGGCTTCTATGTAAGTTAGTGAATGTTGTTCTCGCAGGCAATTCCGGTTTGCGTAGATATGGTTGATAGGGGTGGATAACAGTATTTCGTCCGCTTTGAATAGGGTGGCAAGCACTGTTGCATAGTAATCGTTGCGTTGTTCGCTCATGAAGTCTATTTCACCATACACATTCCTGCAAATGGAAAGTGGGGCGATAAAAATATCTACATTCCGGTTCTCGTCAATGTATTGTTGGATAGATTCCTGAATATATGGGATATCCGGCTTTCTTTCCAGATTGATCTGTATAAGTTTGCCGGTATCTAATGTTTGGGCACGAAGACCCTGTTGACGTAAGCAATAAGTGAATAAATCACTGGATAATCCGTATACTTCCGCTTTTATCATTTTATCAATCAGTAAATCTGCTTTGTCTTCTACAAGTATATGTATTTTCTTTATGCATTCCAGAATCCGGTTTTTAATTTCCTGATTTAGGTGCGAATCTGTAATGAGATGATTGGCAAGGGCACAGCAATATGTTTCGATGGCATTGACTGTGGCATGAGAAGCTTCATCTTCTTCGTGAAACCAACTGATGGAAATAGCCTGTAACCATTCCTGTAATTGTGCCAATATAGGGACTACAGCTACATAAGGATGTTCTTTCTGAATACAATTGATTACTTGCTTCATTTCATCCTCATCTTTAATTTTCTCGAATTTACAAACTTTCATTGTTATCTGGTTATTTATTGGTTACTACTCTTTTCAAAATGATATGCCTTTTTTCAAAAGAGAAAGATATTTAAGAATCATTCTTTAGCTTTAGAATATGGTATATCTTTATAAGTCAATCTGTTAATGTTGTAATCAATGTTTTTAATACATCTCTTTGCTATAAGTAATCTGCTAATACCGTACCACATTGTGATATAAAGTAAGATTTATTATCTTTGGTATCCACTACGGGAGCGTTAGTCAGTAATTTGATTGGAGCAGGAGCGGGGAAAGAACTTTTTCCTGTTTGTCGTAAAGTTCTTAAGCTGGGCTATGTGGTGGGACTTCCGTTGATAGGGATAGCTCTTTGGAGCAATCAATGGATTGTCGGATTTTATACGAATAACGATAATCTGGTGAGATTAGCTTTCTATCCTTTTATAGTTATGCTGTTGAATTATACTTTTGCACTGCCCGGATATGTTTATATTAATGCTGTTACCGGTATAGGAAAGACGCAGCTCGCTTTTATCTTCCAGTTAATCACTATTCTGGTATATTTGATTTATCTGTATCTGTTAAGTGAATGTTTTCATGCTTCTCTGACTGTGTATATGACGGCAGAATATCTGTTTGTTATTTTATTAGGGATACAATCCGTCATTTACTTAAAGAGGAAATCCAACTAGAATATGTACTTTTGTGCTTTCAATACTTGATACTTTCTCAAAATGACTGAAGATATAAAGAATAAACTTTTGATGTGTGCGGAGATTTATCATCGTGCAGACTTTATTATAAGTGATCCGGTGCAGTTCCCTCATCGATATACGTTGAAACAGGATATTGAAATCAGTGGTCTGTTGACGGCGATTATGAGTTTTGGCAATCGCAAACAGATTTTGAAAAAGGCGGACGAACTGCATAGATTAATGGGAGATTCACCTTATCAATATGTATTGTCCCGCCAGTGGGAGAAGGATTTTCCTTCGGGAGCGACCAATAGCTTTTATCGGATGTTGTCGTATGCTGATTTTTATGGATACTTTCGGCGATTATATACAGCTTATACACAGTTTGAAAGTCTGGAGGAAGCTTTGATGTTATATCCCGGAATACCAATGGAAAAGTTATGTGCATTTCTTGAAGTCTCTGCCAAAAGTCCTCAAAAGAAACTGAATATGTTTTTGCGTTGGATGATTCGTCGGGATTCGGAGGTCGATTTAGGGATTTGGGAAAGTTTTGATCGCAGAGATTTGATTGTTCCTTTAGATACACATGTATGCCGGGTAGCACATTATTTCAAGTTGACGGATACGGAAACTTTTTCTTTGAAAAATGCCCGGCAGATAACGGTGGCATTGGGTGAGGTCTTTCCGGAGGATCCTTGTTTGGGCGATTTTGCCCTGTTTGGATTGGGAGTGAATGGGGAGATTTAATATATGTCCTAATAAAATGAATTTTTCGATTATAATCGGAAAAGTGGATGTTAAACCAACTTTTGGGATTATAATCGAAAAAATAGAGAACTGTTAAAACGTTGTTATTTTGTTTGTGAAATCCCTCCAACCATTTGCATTCTTGTATTTTTCCACAGATCCGGCAGGAACACGAATGACAGTAATATCGTCCGGGAATCCGTACCATATTTTTTCAAATACCTGCGGAGGTGTTATCCCTTCTACCTTTACTTCTTTAATACCTGTATTATTGAAAGCTGAAAAATTAATCTGTGCGACGTTTGACGGAATGGTTAGTTGAGTCATTTTTCTATTACCACCCAGTAATCCCTGCCCCAATATACGAATACTTTTAGGGATTTCGAAGTGAGCTAATTTCGGACATCCTTCAAGGCAGTAGGCGTGAATCATAGCCTCGGGATCATCATTGAAAACGGTTCCGTAGGTTGTCACTTCCGTTAATTCCGGACAGTAATAAAAGGCTCTTTGAGCTATAGTTGTAATACCATTCGGCAGCTTCACGGTCGTAATACCACTTTCCCGAAATGCTTCCAAACCTATTGTTCTTACATTTTCCGGAATCTCAATCGTTTTCAGTTGGGAAGTATTAAGAAATGCCTGCGCATCGATTTCCTTCAGTGTCACAGGTAACAGCACTTCTTCAACGCCTGCATATACAAAAGTGCTGGCGGGAAGTTTGGTGAGCTTAGTCCGGCTCAAATCTGCTTTTCTCAGATTCCGGCAATAATAGAATATGTTTTCTTCAAGTTGTTCCAGAGTCGTCGGAAATACAATTTCCTGAACGGTTGAATTAAAGAAAGCCATATCTCCAATAGATCGCAATCCTTCGTTGAGTACCACCTTGTTTATTTGACTACCTCTGAAAGCAGCCTTAGGAATTGACTTCACACTATTGGGAAGTGTGATTTCATTATGTCCTTTCAAAACTTCCGTCAATACTCCATTTTCTACACGGACGGGTGAAATCTGAACGGAAAAGCTTTTCTGTTTTCCTTCTATTGTGATGGTTACTTCCTGTTTTTCGACAGGCGCAGATGAAGAGAAACCACTAAGCTGTTCCGGAGAAACTTTCACAGGTCGTTGTTTCCCGTCATCATATTTGCCTGTCACGTTAAGGCCGGTTAAGTCTATATTCTCTCCTAATGCATAAATTGTTTTTGCGGGCAATTGTTCTATGGAGAAATCCTCAAGTAAGGCTCCGGTGGATTCAGAAGGATTTTCAGCCGAAGGTGAATCTTTCTTGTATTCATCATTTTCGGTGCTGCAACTTAATAATACAGCTCCTAAAATTATTTGCAAACAAGATGCCACAACTATATAGAGTCTAGTTTGTTTCATGTGATAAAAGTTTAGTTAGGGAATTGGGTTAAACGTATTTCAATTTTTATGATTTTTCCGGCTTCTACAGTTTTGCCGGCAGACCATATCTGGTAGTTGTCGGGACCGCCTCCTTTTTGTACCACGAATGTCAGTAACTGTTGCGATTGTGTTGCGAACCATTCTTCGCGTGGTAGTACAAAGGTTGCTATACCACTTTCATTTGTTTGGATGACTGCAGTAGGTCGGGTTAAATTATCTTTTTCAAAAATCCTATAATCTTTTTCATTATACATTTTCACGGGAACATCCGTTATAATTTTTCCATTCTCATCATAAACAGCTACTATTACCTTAGCTTCTCTCACTTCTTCATTTCCTTTTTCGCATGCTACCATGAAAAGCATGGTGCATAGTAGAATAACAATCTTTCTCATAATCTTTTCTTTTTTCATTTTTTCGAATGCAAAAATAGTAAGATCGCATCAATTTTGAGTTATGAAGTAATCTGATAAATCTAACACTTTGTTTTTGAATATGTTGGTATTCAGTGTATTAGTTAAACTGTGTTTTGGGGATTTCTAACACTGGTCTAACACCTATCCGAAAAGTGCTAAAAACAGGTCTTTATTAGTGGATTCTGCCGATTTGATACGTGATTTGAGTCGTGATTTACGGGCATATACATTAGCAACGGTATCTTTCATAAACAAACTGATTACTTGTGGAGAAAAACCTACGAAAATATAGCAGAGCAACCGGATGTCAGCTTCTTTCATTGCCGGAAAATCATTCCGTAGTTTTTCCATAGCATTGTCATGGCAGGTGTTCACGATAAGTTCCAGCTCTTGCAGCATTTCATTGTTCTCTGCAAAATCAGTGATAATCTGTTTCACTTCGTGGAACATGGCTGCCTGTTGCGATGCAGTATTCTCTCGCTCGTAGTAAGTTTTTCCCAGTTTGTCAATGATGTCAAAGCGTGAAGCTACCAAACCTTTTAAATGATTTTCCGCATTCTGCTGTCCTTCCATGTATTCTGTCAAGGTTTTGTATTGAGAGTTGGCTTCTTCTGCCAATAGCAGATAGCGGTCGGTACGTTCGCGTTGCAAGCGCAGACGTTGGCGGATGATGTAGTATGCTACCCCTATTATCAGAAGAATTACGGTTGCTACGGCAATCTCCCAAATAGTACGGTTCTTCATCCGGTATTCGGCAAATTTGGATCGTTCCTTGAAATAATCACGTTCCACCATACCGGCAGAGAATTGCATATTCGAACGTGTCAGTGAGTCAGTCAGATAGATATAATGATGTATCTTCTCCGTCGCTTTCTCGAAGTTCCTGGCCTGTGCTTCAATCCGATAAGCGGTGTATTGCAGGTCTGCCATATCACGAATATCGGTTGTGTGTGCTTCTGCGAGTGCCAGATAGTAGCGTGCGCTGTCTATACGGTTCTTTAGAAGATTCACATCTACTAATGTATGATATCCGTATAACGTATCTTGCCGGGCAGAGAGTTCGATACGTTGCAGCAGGTCATGAGGAATCTGTTTTTTGCTTGACACCACATAAAGAGAGGCAAGATTGGTGAGACTGGCTTTGGCTAACTTATCGTACTTGTGCTCATCAGCTAAATCAAGGGCGGCAGAATAGAGCCGCATAGCTTTCTCTATATCTTTCGAATGAAAAGTTGCGGCTGCCATATCAAGAGTTGATTCTGTTTCTTCGCGAGTGTTATCAGATTGTCGGAAGTTATTGCGAGCTTCGCGAAAATAATGATAAGCCCGGCTATAGTTCATCTGTTCATAATACACTTCACCGATCTGCCTGTATAAAAGCCCTGCATAATAAGGTTCATTGGTATCTTTCAATTTCTCTTCAACTTTCAGGAAAAGGCGTAACGCTCCCGGCTTGTCTCCTGCACGCAGTTTGACTTTTCCCCAATAATAGAGAGTTTTGCATTGACTGCGTAAATCTTTGGGATGATGTTTGTAATACTCCCAAGCCCGACGAATCAGCGAATCATTTGTTGCTTTGATATGATTTTTGTCTAAAGCTTCGGAATAAAGCAACGCATATCTGGCCTGTTCAGCCTGACTGCCTTCCGATTTGAGTTGTTGTAATATTGTTAAGGCACTATCCGGCTTGTTTTGTAACAGTGCTTCCGCCTCGTCGAGCCGGGAAATCTGTTCTCTGTTATAGCATCCTGTAAAAAAGAGAATAGCTAATAGTATGAGTATAATTCTGCATTTCATGCTGTGAATGTAATAAAAATATTTCGAGTTTAGTTAAAGGCGTCTATAAATATTTCGGCGCTTGTTTTGAGAGTGTGGAAATTGAAGAGATAATGAGTGCATTCTTTGTGTTTAATATTGTAATTCATGGATGATAATTTTTATCTTTGCATTAGGAATCATTTATCTTTTGTATTTAAATTTTGTTGAGGTATGGTAGACGTTTTAACAAAAGAGCAACGGCGGAAGTGCATGTCGAATATTCGTAGTAAAAATACGAGGCCGGAGATTCTTGTGCGGAAATATCTATTTTCCCAAGGTATTCGTTTTCGTGTTAATGTGAAAAAGTTGCCAGGAACTCCTGATATTGTGTTAAGAAAGTATAGAACAGTGATCTTTGTAAATGGCTGTTTCTGGCATGGACATGAAGGGTGTAAATATTATGTTTTGCCGAAGACCAATACAGAATTCTGGAAGGAAAAAATAGAGAAGAATAAAGAACGGGATCTAAAAGAACGAATGCAACTCCGGACTATGGGATGGCATGTTATTTTATTATGGGAATGTCAGTTGAAAAGTAAAGTTCGGGACCAAAATTTGAAAGGGTTGTTATATACTTTGAATAAGATAGTATTAGAAAACTATAATGCAAAACATATAGACTGACTGTATTAGTTTGGCTAATCGTTAAAAAAGTTAGAATGGAATGTTTTTCAGGGCAATGATGTACACCAGCTTTGTTCTCTCTTATTTAGGTTATTAATACTATTAGTGAAGATGGGATTCGTTATTCTCGATAAAAAACTATATTTTTGTATCCAAATCAATAATTGAATGACAGCTAAGCAACTAATCATACAAGATATAAAACTCGTTGACTTTCCGGAAGAGGTTGATGTACAAAATGGCATCAAGATATATGGCGAAACTAGTTGGGAGAACCAATTGGCAGTGTTAAGCCATTACCTGCATAATAATGATTGTGTTGGTAATGAACAAAGTAAGAAAGAAATATTATATACTATCCGGGAATTTTTGGAGCGAAAAAAAAGTAATAAGGAAGAGACGATAACTGAAGAGTATGTAATGAAGGTTGCTGAAAACCCTGTTGAGTATAGTCTCTTTTCTGACTTTTTTAGGGTTCCTTTCCCTAGTCCTCAATCTCCCCAATTTACTTTTATTGATTTATTTGCAGGCATGGGAGGTTTTCGTTTGGCGATGCAGGCACAAGGTGGAAAATGTGTTTTTTCTTCGGAATGGAATAAATATGCTCAAAAAACTTATTTGGCGAACTTTGGTGAAATGCCATTTGGAGATATAACGAAAGAAGTTACTAAAAGTTATATACCTCAATACTTTGATATTTTATGCGCAGGTTTTCCTTGCCAACCTTTTTCTATTGCCGGTGTTTCTAAAAAGAAAAGTTTAGGACGGGAAACGGGCTTTAAGGACAAAACTCAAGGTACACTTTTCTTTGATGTAGCGGATATTATTAGTCGTCATCGCCCTAAAGCATTTTATTTGGAAAATGTGAAGAATTTGTTGTCACATGATAAGGGCAATACCTTTAAGATTATAAAAGGTACACTGGAAGAATTGAATTATTCGATTCATTTTCTGGTTATGGATGGGCAGGCTTATGTACCTCAGCATCGGGAGCGTATTATGATTGTTGGATTTAATCGTGAAATTTTTCATGGGAAAGAACAATTCTGTTTTCCTGAACAAAAACAATCTACACGGGGCATACGGGAGATTTTAGAGCCGGATGTTGATGATAAATATACATTGAGTGATAAACTTTGGAGTTATTTACAGAACTATGCAGAGAAACATCGCGTAAAAGGAAATGGTTTTGGGTTTGGGATGGTTGATCTTAACGGTATCTCTCGTACATTGAGTGCCCGTTACTATAAAGATGGTTCAGAAATACTTGTTCCGCAAGGAAATGGGAAAAATCCTCGAAGATTGTCACCTCGTGAATGTGCTCGATTGATGGGCTATCCTGATAAATATCGTTTAGATCAAGTCTCTGATGTACAAGCGTATCGGCAGTGTGGAAATTCTGTAGTAGTTCCACTCATAACTGCAGTTTCTGAACAAATTATTAAAACAATCAATAATTATGAGCAACATTCTGGACTCTGCGATACAGAGTGTGCAGCAATCTAAGGCTGCTTGGTGCCGGTTTATAACTGGAAATGATACAGGTGCAACAGGAAGTCATCAAGCTGGTTTTTATATACCTAAGTGTGCATCGAGTTTACTTTTTGATGAACCGGGAAAGAAAGGGGAAAACAAGGAGAAAACTGTACAAATAAAATGGCAGGATGACTTTACAACGGAAAGTTGTATGAAATATTATGGACAAGGTACACGTAATGAGTATCGTATAACCCGTTTTGGTCGTGGCTTTCCTTTTTTTCAAGATGATAATGTTGGAGATTTACTCATTATTGCTAAATATACTGAAGAAGATTATTTGGGCTATGTTCTTAGTGCTGATGAAGATATAGATGGATTTTTTGCTTATTTCAATCTTGCTCCAGACGAAACAAATCAATTAATAGATGTAGCGGGTGTTATTAAACCAGACGAAAAAATAGTGCAACTCTTCCATGATTTTGTTAGTCGTTTTGATAAATTTCCAGACACTCGACAAATGGCATTAGGAGCACGAGAATGTTATAATAAGGCTTATAAAATTAGTGAAAATGTTTTTAAAACTAATCCTGATGATGTCTTGTTGAATTGGGTAGATACTGAATTCCGACTGTTTAAATGTATGGAAGAAAAATTTTATGTGGATATAATAACACATTCTTTTGATAGTATTGATACATTTATACAAACAGCTAACGAAGTACTTAATCGTCGTAAGTCTCGTGCCGGTAAATCATTAGAGCATCATTTATCTGATATATTTGTACATAATGCACTTGTTTTTGAGGAGCAAGCTGTAACTGAAGATAATAAAAAACCGGATTTTCTTTTTCCAAATAGTAAATGTTATCGTAATATACAATTTCCGGCTGAGGACCTTATCGTTTTGGGGGCTAAGACTACTTGCAAAGATCGTTGGCGGCAAGTATTGACGGAGGCGGATCGTGTGGATGATAAATTTTTATTTACTCTTCAGCAGGGAATATCAAAGAATCAGTTAAAAGAGATGCACGATTCCCGACTTACACTTGTTGTTCCTCAAAAGTATATTTCAAGTTTTCCACGAGACTATCAAGATGAAATAAAAGATCTTCTAGGATTTGTCTTAATGGTAAAGGAGAAGCAGGAACATTTACCAAAACATTATTTTATATAAAAACCAGGAGTTCTTCATAACAGTATGGAGAGCTCCGAATTTTTTATTTTCAATATGAATAAATTTTAATCAACTGTTTGAGCGTAATCAATCGTTAGAATACTCAACATACTCATCAACTATACTATCATTCATATGTTCTAAATGAGGTTCTTTTCTCAATTCTTTCACTGATTCATAAGAAATGAAAGTACATATTTCCGCAAGAGGCCCTTTTTCCATAAAAGCAAAGACCGGTCGGTTGATTTGTTCGAATACAGCTTCCCTGCGTTCGATGGAAGCAACGATGTGGATTTTTATGTCAAGCATTGGTTGAAGGGCTAATAAGTCAGCCATTCTTAAAATACCGGAATAAATGGCGGTTGTTCCTTCTACCTCAAACGCTCTGACTATGGAATGTCGTTTTATCCATAATACATCTATATTCTCTATAACTTTAAGAGTTGGGCCATCAAACACTAATGGTAGATTTTCTAATAAGGTATTATTTTGTAATGGCTTCCACTTGTTTAAGACTCTACTTCTGTCTGATTTGGGCAACCAAATTTTATAGCCCAATTTTTCACCTATTTCGGCTAAAGTAGCTTGTATTTGAATGGATTCTCTTTCTTCTTTACTTGTATTGGCTTTATTTTGTGATGTTTCGTCAGGTATTTCTATGACCGTTTCTTTCTCACTGGAAACTCTGACCTTTGTCAATGAACGTACTTTTTTCTTTTCAGCTCCTGAAAAAGGATAGTCTTTCATTTCAGATTGTTGTTGTAAAATAACTTGTTCAAGGTATTTACAATCTTCTTTTGGCCAAAGTCTGGGACTGGAAAATACCATATAAGTCCATCTGGTACTATCACTTGGTAACTTTTGGGTAAATGATAGATGGTTCCAAATGATATTTTCGTGTATCGGAATTCCCTTTTCTAATGGTAGCCATGCAATTGGTTTTACTTTGAATCTCAAAGTGAAAGGATCATCCTCTTGGGTAAATATAGGTTTGGAGTCTATAAAGAAATTACTTGTAATTTCTAATATTCCGATAAAACGTTGAATTTTAGTGCAATAACATATAAACTTATCACCAATGTTTATGTGTTGATTTTCTACATATGCCTTACGAGATATGCGGAATCCGCTGATTTCTTGGTTAGATTCAGAAAATGCCAATGCAGTGTTAGGAGAAAAAAGATTTATGTAGTATTTCATGGCTTTATGTCTTATTTTTGACAAATTTATAAAAAGTATTTTGGATGATATGATATTTGTAGGATTTTTTTTAGATGAAAATTATTCTTCCTTCATTTTCTTCCTCCACCTCTGAAACCCTCTCATCAAACTTTCCTCTTCCACTGACTCCACCATATCGTACTTCACCACGAACTCATGCATTGACTTTATATACATCACCCCATTTTTGAACTTATTTTCTAGTAGGAATGAATAAAGCTCCGCTTTCATTTCCACCTCAATTTCCTTTTCAATAATAAAGATACTGTCCTGACCGAAATAATTATAAACTTCCGGATTCTTTCCTTGCCTTGGGCTGGGAAGAACAAAAGTGATATTTCCTGTTTCTTTCCAGGAGAGGCCTTGCGGATGGGGAACGGATAATTGATGTAAGAAGTGATAAATGGGAGTGAGGTGGGAGAGGTGGATTGGAATAGGGAGCCTTGAAGGCGGATTGTTGTGCGATAGAGGTTCTGAACTTAGTCCGTACCGGACATACATATACTTCGCCAGATATGGCTTAATGGCAAACGTAACTGTAACCATGGGATTTGAATTTTGAATTGTTGAAATTTCTTGTATGCTAATTGCCGCTTGAGTCGGCAGATTCCGTCGTGTTTGTTAGAGAAAATTCCATGGGTACGGGGACGGAATTTTAATTTAGTAAGAAGTTGAAATTCAAATGGTTACAAATGATGGCTTTCCTTTAAAACCAACGGGCCGTTCCTTTAAAAGGAACGACCCGTTGCACACCGAGGAATGACCTCTTCCTTTTAAAGGAACGGACGGCTCCTTAAAATCCATATTGCAAAGCTATACGTAATATTCTGATTTTTCAAAATGAATAATAGCTTGAATATATTATTCATGTAATAAAATATGACTATTTTCGTACTTATTTAATTTATGCGCATATATATAGAAGCTATGTAATTAAAACAGAATAAATATATGAGCGTATAATTTAACTATATTTATACTCCAAGTATTCTTGAACTTGCAAAACCTTTTATGGCACTCCTTGTTTTGGCTTGTGAGGGGCAGGTTGGAAATTTAAATAATGTGCAAATAATAGCAAAAAAGGAAGGGAAGAATATGACAACATCAGTTAGGCTTATGCTGAATAAGGGCAGGAGATTGAATAATGGTACTTATCCTTTGGTGTTTCAAGTGATACATAGTAGGAGAAAGAAACTGTTATATACCGGATTCCGGTTAAAAGAGGAAGCATTCAATGAGGCAGAGGAAAAGATTGTTGATGGTACGGATGCCACACTAACCGCTACGGACATCACAAAGATGAATCGTGAACTGCGGAAAATGAAAAATATGATTCATACACGGATCCGGCAGCTTGAACGGACAACGGAGCCTTTTACAGTAGAAGATGTATTGGCACAATTCACCCGTGCGAACGTAAGACAGCAATTTTACATACTGCGCTATATTGATACACAAATTGAACGGAAAAAAAAGTTGAAGAAAGAGGGGACGGCTGCGGCATATAAAAGCACGCGTTCATCATTGGCTAAGTTTCTGGACGGTTCGGACATCCGGATGCCAGAGATTGATTTACGTTTTATCCGGCGCTATGAGGATTTTTTGTATAATAATGGAGTTGCCGAAAATACGGTGAGCTATTATTTGCGGAATTTGCGGACTCTTTATAATCAGGCTGTGGTGGATGGCTATCATCCTCATGGAGAATATCCCTTTGTGAAAGCGCAGACGCGTCCGGCTAAAACAGTGAAGCGTGCCTTGAGCCGTGAGGATCTTCAAGCTCTGGCGAATCTCAAACTAGAGGATGCTCCTGAACTGAAGTTTGCCCGTGACCTGTATTTGTTTAGCTTCTATGCGCAGGGAATGGCCTTTGTGGATATTGTTCTTTTGAAGAAATCTGATATTTATAATGGTGTGTTGACCTATTCCCGGCATAAGTCTAAGCAATTTATTCGCATTGCCGTAACGCCTCAAATGCAGGAGTTGATGGATAAGTATGAAACAGAAGGAAAATATGTATTTCCGATTATCCGTGACAATTCTTCTTCAGAATATACGCAGTACCGTCTGGCCTTGGGGCGTATAAACCGGCATTTGAAAAGAATAGCTGCCATGATTGATGTCAAAATACCTTTGACTACTTATACAGCCCGCCATACTTGGGCTACCCTCGCCCGTGACTGTGGTGCGCCGGTTTCCGTGATTAGTGCAGGATTGGGACATACATCAGAAGAAATGACCCGTATTTATTTGAAGGAATTCGACGTTTCTCAACTTGATAAGGTGAATAGTATAGTGACTAAATTGTTCTAAAAGTAAGATTTTTCATACTATAATTCCTGATAAAAAATTGCAGGTATTAATATTTTATATATATTTGCACTATTGTAATCTATTCCATAATAGAGAGTAGCACAAAAAGGGTTCTATTGATTTATTTGTTTTCACGTTGCAAAGTAAGCTTATATTTCTTTTATATTAATTGCAATAAAGTCCGAAAATTTGTTCATTTTGTACAAACATGGAAAATACTTGCTAATTTGTTTCATTATTAGCCTGATAGCGCTTAATTAATTGTTTGGGAGTACATCCGAAATGCTGCTTGCAGTAACGGCCAAAATAACCTTGTGACTCAAATCCCAGTTCTTCAATGATATCTTTTATACATACTTCCGGTTCAGTCAGTTTTTTCAAAATCAGTTGGTTTCTTTGTTTCAGCATCCATTGTTTGGCTGTCATTCCGAATACTTCGTTGAATCTTGCAAAAAAACAACTTCTCCCCAGATTGGACAGAGAAATAAGTTTCTCAATATTATTCACTTTGGTATAGTTGTGCATGATAAAATCTTTAAAGTCAATGCTTTTTCCAATAATAGGATAAAACAATGTTGCAATATCTTTTTTCTCATAAAACCCGCGAAGCAGGAAGAATAATTCCTGTTGCATCAGTGTGTGCAGGTGTAAACAGTTCATGCCATTTCTGATGCAGTGGATCAGTACCTCTAAAAAGGGAGTCAGCGGATAACGTATTTTAATCGGTTCGAACAGGTATTCCATATTTTCGCAAATATTTGATAATGATTGTAATAGTAGTTTGTCGCAGCTGTTTTCCGGTATATCGAAAAACATTAAAAGCAACTTTGATTCTTTGGGAGCCACTCCTTTAAATAATGAAGAACGTGGAATCAATATCATGTCGCCTGTTTGAAACGGCTTGTTGTGAAACTGGTTGTAGCTTATAGTTATGTCACCTTTGAGAAAGAATAAAAGGTAGTTTTTATTTGTGTTGTCTTCTCCAAATTCCGTATCTTCCGTAAATTCAATAAATTTGAATCCGGTTTCGATAGTAGTCATATAGTTTTGACATGACAAATGCTCTTCGATGTATAGCAACTCGCTTTCCATATGTTTTGTTTTTATGAATATTATTAAAATTGTTTGATCTGTGCGATTTTCTTTGTTTCACAATTGTTTCAGAATCTATTTTCTTAATAAATTAAATATCAGCTTTTTGTTTGAACATTGTTTTGTTTTATTCTTCATTTATTGATTCTGAAACAGCTGTTACATTCTTGAATAATTGTAATGTATTGATATATAGTAA
>SKEX01000058.1_pt1 | contig 143118 bp, 119 predicted proteins | sample 4841451 | NCBI WGS metagenome assembly SKEX01 (sample SAMN11008798, study PRJNA524170) | human gut metagenome | isolation source: fecal sample from pouch patient p38, | place: Israel: Tel-Aviv | reverse complement strand
AAAAGAATAAAGAATGATGGAGATACAACGATAGATGGCTGCTTACCAGGAAAGGAGATACAGCCATTTTTTTATAGTGTACTTTATCGGATGCTTACGTAGCAAATGTCGAGATATTATATTCAAGTCTGATTTGGAAAGCTGTTGCCTGTTGTACACTAATTGCTGTTATAGGAATTGTCATGGCGATAGTCGTGTCGAAAATTCTAGATAAATAAAAATGTCTCAACCGAACAAGCAATCATCGGTTGGGACTTTACTATAGATGCTATTAAAGCTACGACATTCATTTCTTCAAAAATAAGTTTCCTTATTCCCAAACTAATTATAAAGGGTATGCCTATCGCTATTAAATAAATTATACCTTCCAATCCTTTATCTTTTCTGCCAATTGATAAAATCGATAATATTTTTTCAGCAGATGAATACATAGATGATATTACAATAGTAATAAGTCCTATTGAAATATCATCACATTGAATATTTGAAAATAATGCAGGGCCCCATACTCCACATAACCCGATTATTAAGTAGAAGAAAATAAGAATGATTTTCTATGTTTAATTATAAAGTCTTTTATTTTCATAAATAATCTATTTAAGTTCTCTAAGAATATTCACAAAAACGAAAGGATCACGAAATTCCTCTTTGTTCTCGCTATACTTAGTTTGAATATAATCTAAACCAGCATTTGCATATCCCTCAATGCGACCAATTATTGCCTTTACAGCAGCCTTCCCCTTTTCCTCATCCATCGCTTCTAATTCGGACCAAGAAAAGCCTAATTTTTCTTTCGATTCAGATAGAATCAGCATTAACATATAATTTACCATCTCAACTGGTTTCCAGTGTGATATATCAGCAAAATCTGTTTTTTCACCAGCATCTTGAAGAGGAATACATTCTCCTCGCCTGTATCCAATCATAAATGCATACATATAAGTCTGGAAAAATGGTCCAAACTTAATAAAATCACCACCTCCAGCAGTACCTTTGTTTGAGATAGCTTCAAGCAATGGCTTAAACTTTAGTAAATATCGAGGTCTTTTAATCTCTATCTCTTGTCTTAAATCCTTACTATTCATAATACAGATGCCTTTTTATATGTAGAAATTTTTGTTGTTTGAGTCAATCTGTCACCTCTGCCATCAACCAAAATTGCACCTTCATCATTGATTACAAAGTTAACATAGAATGAACCTTTAATTTGTCCATCTTTCATTTTGTCAAGGATTTGCTGACCATCATTTGTAATCAACTTATCCGAGTTGACATCATATAACTCTTTGATAAGTATAATGCTTTGATTGAATACTGACGGAACAGATGCTAAGAAATTATTAATAAAATTCTTTCCATATGCAGAGAATGGAGCATCAGCAATAAATGGGTACACAAAGTGTTTATCGCCAATTTTTGACGAGATAATAGCCATGACGATTGCTACTTTCTTCATTCTTTGGAAACCTTCAGATGCTTCAGTAAGCAAATTACCTCTTATATCAACAGGCTTAATATCTATGCTCTCATATGATGTCCTTTCAAATTTCAAATGTCCGCCATATACTGCATTGCCCTTTGTCAACTCTTGATAAAAATAATTGGCATTCTTTTCCAATGTAGTAATAACCTCATCATATATACGCTCTTTTACATTGGCAAAGATATCACGAACATCTTCGACAATTTCTTTCATCTCGCTGTATTCCACCGGCACATCTGTTCCGCCGCACCTTTTCATTTCGTTATCAATCTTGCGTATCTCTTCCTGTGCCTCAGCAATAGCTTTATCCGCAGAAGCGACTAAACCAGCATATTTTTTCTTATCATCTTGAGAACGTTCAAATCTGTTGAGTAGATTATCGTCTTTCTCACTATCTTTACTAGAATCAGTACCACCGTAATTAAAAAAATCACTATTCGTAGTTTTAAGATCTTCTTTCAGTTCTGAAATTTTCTTTTCCAATTCGTTCTGTCGCAATCTTATTATTGCAACATCAGTAAAGATACTATCAACATTTGTCAACTGAGTCACGCTTTTTTGAATCTCTCCAAAAAATTCATGTAAATCTCCACCTTGTGCATTATCCTCTCGCTGTTTTGATCTATTTAGAACGCTCTCAATATGTTGCCACTCTTTAGTACCTTTTTCAGCTGGGCGACCACACACAAAACAACGACCTTTCTGAAGCATCATCTTCAATGAGCCATCGTCAGGACTACCTTCAGGTAGGGATGAGTAATAAGCATCGGGATTGCTTATAACCTTACGGGCAATACGCTCTTCTGTATATTTGTCTCTAAGTTCAATATATCTATCAACATATCCGCTTGTTCCTAACAGAATCCACGGCATATTCTGTTTAAATAGATTGTCATTAACACTAGATAGCAATCGATCACGCTCATTTACAAGACGCTTAATGTCGCTTCCGATTTTTTTTATTTTTTCGCGGTATTCAACTCGTTTCTCTGTGTTTGCTACTTGAGATAGAAGGTTGTCATAATTAACCTTTGCAGTCTCTAACTCGGTCTGGTAAGTATCTCGACTCTCTTTACAACGATCTATATGTTCTTCTAGTTTCTCTTTCTTATTTTTTAATTCTTTAAATTCTCTTTGGTCGTTTGCATGAGCATTTTGCTTTGATTGAAGGTCTTTGCCTGCTTGTTTTACAAGTTGTTGACAGCTTTGCTCAATACTTTTGATATCACCAATATCAGTCAACACCTCAACGGTTGCTGCTAAACGGCGAGCATTTGACAAATCGACAATATTCTCAATAGCCTCACCTTGCAATAGTGCATAAGATTGCATATCCGGGCTAATAATTCCATTTTGTATTATTTTCTCCTGCTCTTCTGCACTATAAATCGTAATAGTATTATTGCTTATAAGATCTGTACAAGACATATCAATTCTAGCATCTGAGATATCCCAGTCTTCTACATCGCTTGTACTTGGATTAGATGTTAATTTCTTATAACGAATGCTTTTTGTGACCTCATAGCGCTTATTATCATAATCAAAAACAATCTTTACTCCTGCTACTGAAGCTTCAGTGTTGAGTTTTGCTTTATCAGATAACAACTTCAATGGTGTGCTACTTGCATTCACTTTTCTCTTTTCATCAGCGTCATACACCTGACCAGTAATAACCCAAAGGAAACCATTAAAGATCTTGGACTTACCCATTCCATTGTCAGCACTTACAATATTTAAGCCCTCACAAAATTGATAACAATTCTCACTATAATCTCCATAGAAATTATAGAAGTTTTTAAATGATATTGAACGTATTATAGATCCCATAGTTATCAGTCGTTAATTTCAAAATCTTTAGTCTTAATTTGTTTATAGACATTTGCATCTGAAATGTTTTGTGTTTTCAAAAGTACAATAGTCTTTATTACCTCTATCACACGATGCTCTGATGTCGTATCAAAGCTAACAGAGGCTAACTCTTCGTCTGAAAGATTATATTTCTCTTTCAACATAGGATCCTTTAGAACCTCTTTAAGCAAATCATTTGCAGTCATAGGCGTATATTTATTGTTGTAAATCTTTAATTAATGTACTAATCTCAAGGTTATAATAGTCTAATAATTCTTGAAGTGATTGACACGCAAAGTTATAGTTGCTAGCCAATGAAGCAAAATATGCCACCCTCATTAATTCGCTCCTAACCTGAGAACGCTCCATCGCATATGTATCACTATCACCAGGTAATAGTCCAAAATCTGGAACTACAATTATATCGTAAATACGGGCAAATCGTTTATCGGGATGTGTGCGCAATAACCGACCACGTCGCTGTATAAATTGTCTAGGATTACCTGTGCTAGATGTAAAAATACCTACTTCGGCCCTTGGAACATCCACACCTTCATCCAAACACTTCATCGCAAACATCATATCTATTTGCCCATCAGCAAAACTTTGTAATTTCTCTTTTTTATCTTTATCTCCCCCAATATATGTATTTGTGCGTATCTTGGGGTGTATAGTATTGACCATATTTTTTAGAGTTTCTATAATCCGCTGGGAGTCATCAATTCTATAGTCCTTACCTTCTGGTGCGTAGACAAAGCAGTACTTAGCTTTCTTGTTGTCTACAAGTTCATCTACTATCTGCTCAAAAACACGATACTTATCCTGAGCCTTATGAATAATTCGTTTCCGTTTCATCAATAACTCAGTTACTTCTGGGCTACTTTTAAAACTATTTAAATCCTTATCGAAATATTGTAGTAAGACTTTGGTGAGTTTACAATACTGAGTCATCTCTTCTGCACTTAGATATGCCAACCTTGGAAAATACAAATACTCCATTAACCTCTTATTCTTAATTGCTTTTTCCATTGAATAGGAGTAACAGTATGGCTCTGAGTCAGCAAAAAATCGTTCAACAGCTTGTGTTCCTTCAATATCATATGCTCTCCGTGGTGTTGCAGACAAGGCTATTCTTTTCTCAATTGGCAAATTCTCAAAAACAGTTTTAACCTGATTGCGTCCAACATTGTGTGCCTCATCAGCTATTAGAATCATTTCATCACACAATGTATGCAATATCTTCTGAAAGACTTCATTGACAAATGAATCATATGTGCTGATGATAACAAAATTAGAATGTATTCCCCACTCAAAATCGTTTTTCAGTTTTGTTAGTGATGCTCTCCAATCAGAACCGCCACCAACTTCAAATATATTTTTATAGTTAAATTTTTTCACCTCCCCAACCCATTGCATTGCAAGATCCAGCGTAGGTACAAGAATAAGTAACCTATACTCTTTGGCCTTTTTATACTCTTCAAGAACGCAATTTAATGATGTTATAGTTTTACCTGTACCAGTTGCCATAGCAAAGATACCTTTATAGCCACGCTTTACCCATTCTTTATATGCCTCTTTTTGGTATTCAAATGGCCCTGTTGTATATGGAAATTGTGGTCCTTCAGCTTCTTTTGTTTCTATTTCATATGGCGTAAAGTCTGTCGCATTTGAAGACTTGAGCGAATTGATTAAATTTTCTTCTTCTGCCAACAGCTGTTCTACATCTGGAGATATGTAAGTTGTCTTTATATGTTCCTTGAATGCTATTGGTTCGTATACCCAAATAGCATCTGAATTGCCATTAAACACATCATTAAAATCAGATTCACTAGACTCTATACGTTTTTTGCTATCGACATTTTCCCAAGAGGTAAAACAATCTATGGTCTCTAAATTTTGAAGTAATGCACTTGCTGTAAAATTAGATGAACCAGAGAATGCGATTTTGTCGCCTAGTTTATCCGTAAATATTCCAAACTTTTGATGTGCAATTCCTCCCTTCTTTGGAACAACAACTTTTATTGAGATGCGATTAGTGGAAATTAAATAAGATAAACAATTAAAGAAGTGCCTATCACGCTTGGATAACAAATTTCGCATGGATTCAAAATCGGCAATTAATTTACGATCTAATGTCTCAACTGGCAAAGTTGTTATAGCAACATAATCCTCTTCAGATAAATACTGATTGATATATAGTCGCATAGTTCCGCCATTAGAGATGAATTTAGCGAATCCAGTAGATAAAACATTAAAACTTGCTGTACTGAAGAATCCAAGACCCAAATCAAAATTTGAGCTATTTGACAACGCATCTGTGAAGAATGCAAATGGAGCATTTTCTCCCCCTGTTGTATATCTATACTGTATGTTCAAATTTTTAAGCATCTTCAACTGTTTTAATATTATAAATTTCTTGTACTAAATCAGTTACACACTGGTGTCTTAAACATATTTTTTTCCATTCGGGCAAAGTGTCTATATCTTTAATTGTAGATACAAACCATTCAAACTGTTTACTTTTTAAGGCTGCCAACCCACTAGGAGAAGTTGATAAAGTTTGTATAAAAAATTTGCAGTTACGCCACCATATAGCATCTTCTCGTGATACACGGTAATTGAAATAATTTTTCTCAATCTGATTAAATATCTTTTCTTCTTCTTGAGACAAGTTTCCTTTTTTCACTTTATCTCTTGCAACATTAACAAACCTATATAATCGAGACTCGTTACTATCGCCAGAACCGAATGGATATCTTTGATGTTCAACTATAAACTGTTCTAATACTGTACAACTACTCTTAAAATCACGATGGGAATATTGTTCTGTATCCTTATCATACAGTTCAAATGATTTGTCGCTTACATATGATATTAAACCTATATAGCGGATACCATCTTTAGAATACAATCCGAAACGATGTGCTGTTTCAGCCAACAGATTAGTTGAAACAATTTGTTCGTCAGAAACTTCGCGATATTGACCAATATATTCACACACTGCAGAAAGAGTGTCGATATGAGCAGGATGTTTTATTAGATATTCATATGCAAACTCTCTAATAGTACCACCTCTATCTTGTCCCTGGTTCCATTCTGCAAGTGTGTATGTGCTACTTCGACCTATAGGCTTGATTACCTTGTTCTGATGTATTGCTGCTCGCAATGAGTTTGCCGTTTGTTTTTTATTAGGGTATAGTCTATAAAACTCTTGATATATTTGATCCAATGTCATTGCAGCTCCATTAGCACGAATAATCATTTCAACAATTTCAGGTGCTGTACGTTCTGCATTTGCTGGGAATACCAGTTCTTCTCCATCTTTACGACATTGATACTGTGATTTTATCAATTGATCGCATATATTTTCTAATACATCTAAATACTCAAAATACACATAGTCTTTAAAGAATTTGCACAATAAACTTCTATAAGACACAGTAAAGTCATCATATACCTTTCTATCATTGAGTATATCTAGTTCTTTAATCAGTGCTTGAAAATCATATACATCATATAAGTTTTTGGGGATAACATATAGTTGAGCAAACTTTCCATGGTATTCTTTGAATGCATCCTCTGGGTTACCTAACAACTCAACCTCACTATCTGTTAATGCAACACTCCATCTTAAAAAGTTAGTATTAAACTGAGTTCCTTCTGATTCATTTATCAAAAGAGTTGCATCATTATTAAATATAGGGTAATGATACTCCGCTAATAAAGACGAACATTTTTTGATAAAAATAGACAATTCTTTAATTATCTTTACTGATAATTGCCTGATACGCTCAGCAGATATAGATAATTTTATAGCCAAATCTCCACGATCCGCCAATGGCTTATGTTGGTAGAAATGTAGATATTCTGTAGAAATTATTCTCTCTCTTTCTGCCATATTATCAATATACAATTGAATCGCCTTAAGCAACGGGAAGTGTCCTAAAGATACGCTTAAACTATATAAGTCATCAGAATAGGGCACTCCATTATCCGACCAAACTTTACGAACCTTATGCATATCAATGGTAGACGCATCTAAGCCCCCACTTATATGGCGTTCGCAAAGGTATCTTATGACGTCAAAGAGTTCCTTTAACTCTGTTATTGTCTTTTTACCTACTCCTTGAATACTAAGCACATCGAATGTTGGGGCAAACAATATCATATAAAGTTTCCTTACAGACCCATTTGCCATTCCCTTAAAAACTTTATTGAAAGCATTTCTTCCTCTAACAGAAAGACTATCCAATAGCGGTTCTATTAGTACATGCTCCATTGATTCTGGTAAAGTTGTCGATATATCAATATTTAAAGAGCCGTCATATCCATCTTGCTGATGTTCTGTCATGTACGTAGGAATATTGTTGCTCGTTTCTATATAATCACGTAAACGACCAGATAATTCTAATATCTGTTCTACGGTTTTTCTCCCAGCATTTCTTATCTTATATGCATCTAACTTAGTTATATGGATTAAGTAATTTATGAATTCTTGATGATGTAATTCATTATACTCATTGTATAACCTATCTAATACATTGCGTGTTCTCTGATCATAATCCAATAGAATGGCTTTGTAATAGGCAAATACCACATCGTAATTTATGCAATCAGTATCGCCATCTTTAGACGGAGCATCTTCTATCTCGGTGTCAACCTTCAGGGAAAGTTGTTCTTGAACATATTGAATATCAGACACAATTTGATTACTCAAACCACTTATTTCTACGCATAACAAATCCTGTACTGTATCTATTCCATTTTCAATACAGTATAAGAATGTTTCGCCACAAACAAGTCTTTGGTTGTGCAATTCATATATTGTGGACTCAATATTCATTACTTACGCATTTAATTCAATTAAACCAGATTCAATTTTATCAATCAGATAGTCATATCCATTCAAGTTAGGATTATTTCTTAATTCTTTATTCATCAACTGCAAACCATCATCTATATGCAACTTGATGTATTTAGGAATATCTTTATCTGTTTTATATAAATCATACTTCACACAGATAAGACCAATGTAGTAAGGCATATTGCTACCAAATAAAACATTTTTGCTATACTCCTTACCTTGCGAATCTGCTATGTCAGATAGTGACAATTTGTAGTCTTGTGACAATGAATAAGCAAGTGCAATACGGGCTATAACATTTTCTGCACCCAAATTAAACTTCCTGCTTAAATCGGTTACGATATCTCTATTCGCTCGTGATGTCTTTATAGATGTAAACATAATCATGACAGTGTTTCAAACAATTTATTTGGTGCAACCGTCTTAAACGACGAACAGCCATCTTCGTTTAGGATAACATACACTCTATTCACATTCGGAAGCAAGGCATTATATTCCTCTTCCGACAATTCTTTACCTAACAACGGGAATATGACCACCTGTTTGGATACGCTTGGATAGAACTTTGTAATAATATTACGAGAGTGAATACTATCAAACTTTTGGAGAGGGCTATCTATAAACACAGGGAACTCTATTCCCGATTCTTCAACAAGTGCATTAAGAATAGCCGTAGCATATAACTGCTGTTCTCCCTTTGAAAGTTTTTCTTTACTGATAATCTCTCCAGTCTTATCTAAAAGTTCTATATCAATTATATCATCGTGTAAGTCAATTCTTACGTTATGTATAAAATCAGCCTTATGCATTAACACATCTATACCGGCTAGAATTTTTCTCTCAAGAGATATTTTGCGTTTTGCTCGTAGCTCATTTAAGAAGGTCGTAAGTTCCAATATAAGGCGTTCTGCTATGATATCTTTATCTTTATCAGTTTTATCAACTCGCACATGTTTTGCAACTTCTGATAATTGTTTCTTAAGGACTTTAAGGTCTTTGTTTAATGTGCCAATCTGCTCAGACAATTGTCTTGCTTGGAGATCCAGTTGCGCTAATAATTCATCTACCTCAGCTTTGCGCATTCTTGTCTCTTTGATCTCTGTATTACCATCATCATACTCAGCTTCAACAATTTTACGTTGAGTTTTTGCAAAGAATAGTGCATTATTCTTTATATCCTTAACCAACTGTTTAAATACAGTACTAAATGAATATCTGATATTGTCGAATAGTGCCTGAAACTCTCTTGCTTCATTATCATCAAAACCAACCAAGATTTTTATATCTGCTTGAACATCGTCCGTATCAATGATGTTTTTAGCAAAGGCCTCACTGATAATCTGTTCAAGAACTTGTTTTTGAGGAGTAGATAGCTTTAACTTTGATACCCCTTCAGATAGTGATGTACGTGTAGATTGAAGTGCTGCATTTATCGCTGCGCAGTTTGCGGAAGTTGTTTTTTCCTTCTTTTCTGCAATTACCTGCTCCATTAAATCTGCAAACAACTTTCCAGATATCGCAAATGGCGCAACATCCAACATATCACGTAATTGGTTTTTTAGCTTTACATCCTTATCTTTTAATGCAGTAAGTAGTTCTTTTTGTTTTTTCAGTTCTTCTACACTAATGGCATTGCCTTCGCGAATTAATTTTTCTTGCAATTGTGCTGATTCTGCCCTATATTCTAGGATTTTATTATCAATATTTTCGCGTTCTTCCTCTTTCGACTTTATTTGAGTCTCTAAGTTAACAACACCATTCTGCAATTTATCTAATTTGGTTTTACTTGCAGTTGATCCCGCACTCTTTCTAAATTTTAGGCGTAAATTCTCTAGATTCCGTTTTATGTCCTCATACTTCTTGATACCTAAAACTTCGCTGTATGCGGTACTTATACGGCGTTTCTCCTCTACTGATTTCACCTCTGCTAGGTTTACAATTTTCTCAGCATCAAAGAAGAAGAATTTGGCGATATCTTTAGACAAAATAAAGTCATTGATGAAAATATCATAACCGACCTCTTTTGCCAATTCATTAACTTGCCCATCTATCAAGACTTCAATGGACTCAACATCTAAGAAGTAATCGTAGGTTCTTCTAATTGTTATGCTACGACACGGTATAGAGGGAATGAATACATCAGTAAGACTTATTTCTACATAATACTGCGCATCTTCCTTGATATATTCTGTCTCCAAAGAGTAACCGTTCTTAACAATTTGCTTTCTTTCTTCTGGACTAACTTCATAAGAGTTAACCTCATTAGCTAACTCTTTATGCAGACTCTGGCGTGCATAATTTTTATACCCCTGGGCATCATTAATGTCGCGTCTAAATTTTTCATCAACATCCACCATTAGCTTACCATAAAGACACCATACTAATGATGTGAGAAATGTGGTCTTACCAAAACCATTATTACCTGCTATAAGATAAATATTCTTAGTATCAGGTTTAAAAGAGGTTTTGTTATGACCTTTATACGCTCTGTAATTATGTAATATTATAGATTCTATAAACATAGCCTATTGTTGATTGAGATAGTTATCTAATCGCTTCTCAATATCTCCTTGCAAACCATTATTATTCATTAATATTGTCTTGCTCTTTTGGAGGGATACTAAGTCATTTATCAAATGATAATCCTCAGGGTATTCTGCACATACCTTTTCGAGAATCAAGCGTTCTTGATATTGCATATTTTCAAGAGGCATATTTCTATTATATACCTCATTATAGATGTCAGTCACTTTGGGGGTAAAGAAACCATCTCGGTACCAATTAATCTGAATTGCAACTAATTCTTGATTAGAAATCAGTTCCATATGTGGCTTCACTTTTTGCATATCTCGTTGTAGTTCGAGTAATTTGCGAAGCATCGTACAACGGTATTCAAAAGTATAATTACCTTGATTATGTCCATCTGCATCTTGCGCAATTTGTCCATTCCTACGAGTTGCGTATCTATTCTCTGATACATTACGACCAGCTACCATCTCATCACGATACTGAAGCAATGGTGCCATCCATTGATTACCATTGTTGATAAGAGCCTTCATCGATTTATCCTCCTTCACAACAGTACATACCCAACAACCAAATCGACTCTGACCACAAGATGGTTGAGTTTTATCAGTTATCACAGTTGGACACTCATAATCATCAGCCGTTGCATCAGCATAAATTTGGAACAACTTATTATTATCATATCCCCAAGGCGAAGGCTCGTTATTAAGAATATACCAAACCTCCTCTAAATATAGGTCCTTAATTGGAGGATATGTATAAGTATTGGGATTCAGAGGATGTTTTGTCAGACGCTTACCCTTGATTTCGTGGCGGCGTATAGACTTGGCACGAGTAGCACTCTCTGTAAGACGTGTACCAATAAGTACAATTGCTTCTCCCATTGCATCCACCTTATCCAATATAAATTGCGTAGTAGGCTTAATCTTTAATCTATCAGTACACCATCTGAAAGTGTTATTAGGTACAGGGTAGCCCTTACCCAAGAAACTAATCCAAAAACTATCCTCTAATTTCGGAACTGTTGTTTGAACGTTGATTGGCAATTTCTGCTCAATAGCGGCTACTCGAATTCGGTCCATCACCTCGACAATATAGTCTGTGATGATTGGATTCTCAACAAGTGTATCATTATTTACAACATACACTTGTCGAGCAAGGGCAATGTTTCCCAACTCCTTTCGTATAGCAAGCAACGCTCTCCATACCAAAGTTAGAACAACTGTACTATCCTTACCTCCGCTAAATCCGATAATCCAAGGTATATTATTATCATTTTCAAGATACTGCTCCTTGATATCATCTATTATATAATCAATACGTTTTGACATTACAAATTACTCTTTCTGTGATTTTAATAATACACGAACATCAACATCTAACAAGTTAGCAATCTCTTGTAATTGTACAATAGAAGGTTGCGACTTATTGGAACACCATCTTGAAACCGTATTCTCCGATTTGCCCATCCGCTCTGCCAGCCATCTATTGGTTCTTTGCTTTTCTGCAAGTACCACTTTTATTCTATTCATCACCATTTGTTGATTGTTCGACATTTGTATTCAAATTATACTCGTTAAATTGCAAACAAAAATACGCCTAATTTCCCATATAGCCAAGCACATAAGCGACAAAAACATCATTTAGAGAAAATGGGAGCTGTTGGCATATAGCTATGCAAAAGAACACATGTGCTGTTTTTATCTATTCCATCAATGAATTTCCCTTTTCAAAAAATTATGCTGCACAAACATTATGTTTGTATTGCATAATATAAAGTCCAAATTACTTTCCTTATTCAATTATGTATAAATCAATATCATACATCATTCTTCTTGATGATTTGGCACACAGGAGCAGTTATTTAAACTTACAGCGTTCATCCAACACCCCGGTAAACATACCCATTTCTCTCTTTGAAATTTCCAACTGTACTGCCAACTCTCGCCATCTTTTTACAGCTTCAATCACCTCAGAAATAATTTTCTCTGCAGTTTTCCGGTTTAGCATATAATCTTCGCAAGCATCAAACAAAATGTTCAAATCCGCCTTGTTGGAAGCCGATGAAATAAGCAGGCTTTGATATTCATTCAAAGTAGGATTCATATCGTATGCAGGCGATAACGTCCAGCCTTTTGCAGTCAAAAGAAAACCATGATTACGGAAATGGTCATCGCTATTGCCAATACAGATATTGAAAACCACACGGCGATAGAGTTCCTGCAAATTGCGCTCTACATCTGTACAATTTTGAAGGATGAAATCAACAATATCCAGATAGCCATGCCCTGTAGTCGCATTATCGCCGTCATTCAACCCCAACAAAGTCATTGCGGAAGCAAAATGAATCCGTTTTCCATCTTTGGTTCTGTCAAAACGTTCCGAAAGCAAGGTGTGATATCTTTCGCCTGTTGCAATAATTTTTGTTTTCGCTGCATTTACACCGGCTTTTATAGCAAGAAGATGGCTGAAATGTTCCCACAGTCCGGCATCGTAATCATCTTTGCGTGAAGGGAATTTTGCGATATAAAGTGTTTTGTCCGTATCAATTACACTGGCTTTGGGCCTTGCACCGCCCAATGAGGAACCCGGTTGAACAAGTTGTACAATCCACTTTCTGTTGGGTAGCACGTTATCCTCTTCGCCTTTCTCAATCTCAACACTGGCTGCAATCAATTCCCTAATATCCGTCAGAGGTGGAATTCTCAACGACTCACTCACATTTATAAACTCTCCTTCGGGATTTTCCTTGAAGCGGAAAGCTCCCATTCGGGAGAAGTCATCAATACCGGTCAGGAAATCGAACGAAGATAAACGTCGTACAGGTCGCTTTTCTTCCATTGCTGCAAGCTGCTCACGACGCAATAATAGAGTACGTCCCCATCGATCAGGTAAGGCATCCGAAAAACATCCGAATATATCTTTCTCCGGTTGTGTATATTGTTTTCCCGGATAATTATTCAAGTCCTCACTCAAAAACAAATCGCCATGCTTTTTCAACCATTCATCGCTAAACGTGAAGCAATAGCTATCCGATCCCCGAAGTGATTCGTAGCCTAACTCGCCAATGAGTTCAACCTTCTTCAGCCAGTCAAAATCAGCATATACATATAATTTTTTCATCGTCTATTCCTTCTTTGATGCACGTTCCCGTGTCTTCAAACTCAAATCCTGCAAAGTTTTCCCCAATTTATCTTCTTTGGCTAACCACAGAATATCATCGTCAAGCTGTAAGGCATACAGAACACGCAAATAAATGCCGATTGCAACTGTCGGTACGCCTTTCTCTATTCGGGATACGGTTAACGGAGAACAGGTGGCACGTTCAGCCACTTGAGCCACACTCAAATTCCTACGTAGGCGAGCCAACTTAATTTGCTCCCCTACTACCTGCATCTTCTGCTCCAATTTTCTGGGCAACTTAGTCCCCATTGTATTCTTTACCATACTCAATACATCATATAATATGCAAAGATAATGCTTGTTATTTATTTAATGATATATTACAGGCAAAATATAGCAGCACCATACAACTAGATATGCATATAACTCAGTTTCAAGACTTGCCCTCAAAGATCAACTGTTATTATATTGTTCGTAAGTGCCATATACACACATCAACAAACAAAATATTATTTATTACATTAAATACACAACTCTCCTTTACAGCATCACATTGAAAACTCGTTTGACTTGCCAAAAGAAAAACGACTTTACTTTATCCCCGTATTCGTATATACACTACGTAAAGTAAAGCTAAAAAAGGGAAGAAAAGAGATGGCTCCGCCAAAGCCGAACTATACTTGCCGACATCTTCTTTTCGATGCACAACATATAAACGCATATTGTTTCATTCACTTATTTACAACGAACGTTATTCACAATATGACAGAAAGCATTTGTATAAAATGATTGTATTATTTGCTAAGAGCTAATAAATTCAAACTCTATCACATGCCACAATCAACTAAAACACAAAGGCACGAAACTGTTTATGAAAAACTAGTATAATCGTAGAACTTGAAAATATATCTTGTCAATAAACAACCAAACAGCATCGCAGATAAATACCCCAAAGAGTCAATCTACATATCATCAAATGTGTTATTGCCATATCAATGGCTTAGGAGTTAGAATAAAATGATTCAACCCAATCTAAGAATGATATAGATTAAGTTGAATCATTTTAGCAATACATATATCACATTTTTCTTATATAGAATTCAATATCTTTTACGAAAACCTCGAGATAATTATTTTCATCAGTTCATTGAAATCTAATGGATTCGAATCAAATACACTTTGTGGTACTCTTACTTTATAAGAGCCATTCAAGCGAATATCATTTTCTCCCCCTCTGAATGCATCATCTGTGCGTTTCTTCAGATCTTTTTCAAGATAGCCAATATTATCACGACACTTAATATTTGAATATATTTCAGATAAAGCAACTAATTCATTCTTTTCTGCTCTTGAACGATCAAAATGATACATATTGACACTTATAAGAGCATATCGTTCTGGCATTTTCACAGCACACTCAAACTGTGTTGGTGTCATTTCTACCGATTGCTCACTTTCCCAACGAGACTTGACCTCTATGTAATATTCCTCATATCCTTGTTTACTAAGTATAAAATCCTGACCATTTTGTTGATTGGAAACTATTATACCTTTACAAGCAAGAGCATCTTCCAAATAGACTTGAATGTTATTCTCCATATATTTTCCAAGCATTTTAATATACGCATCATGTTCCATATTACGAATTGTGTTATCCAAAGCATCCAGCACTTTATTAGCATCTTCACGTCCCGAAATATCAGCCATTCTCTCCATCAATGCAGGATTCTTTTGTTTTAGCATTTTGTTGATAGCCTTTCTTTCTATGTCAGATCCTAAATTATATCTAATTGATTCCCTCTGATCATATATATCCTTAAAAAGTATTCGCCATTGTAAGCCATCAGAAGACTCCTTCTCTGTTAATTCTATAATATCTAGCAAAATAGTATCTTGATAATTATCAGCACTCAATTTGTTCTGTATTTCTTTTGCGACAAACTGAGCTGTACATTTATATGTATCATATGTATAATTGGGATAATATGATTCAAAGCATTCATTCACACACTTGCTTTTCAAATCTTCTCCAAGTACTTGCTGATAAAAATAGAACAATTCATCGTTTACTTTATCTTTTTTCTTTAATTCCTCAGGTTTATGTAAATTTCCATTCATGTCAGGATAGATAGCATATTGAGTACAGAAATTCTTATAATCATCCCCCCGGGCTTGCTCTACAAAGATATTCAAATCATCAAAATTTTCTTTTACCCATTCAGAGCACTTAAGCTCAATTTTCATCATTTGATTTTCAACAAGAGATACGAAGATTTGTCGATACAAATCAAAATTAGACGCATCGTCAAGCCATGCTGGAATATGTTTCTCACAATACTCAATACCTTCAAATTTACAGATAACGGGCATCAATTTATTGCGTTTAGAATCTCCTCCAGTTATTGTAAACGATGAACATAATGCTATCAGATGTTGTTCAAATTTACCGTTGTAGAATGTTGGCTTTTCTGCATTTTTCCAGCACTCATCTTCTTTAGATTTAACGGTTGCATTTAATTCCTCTCGTAAATTAGTCCTATTGTAACTTGTCAAGTCAATTATATCTGCATAATTTTCATGAACAAATTTTATACAAATATCACAATTAAGATTTTTAACAAGATTATATAAATCTGTTACTATTGGCTTAGCATCTCGTAATTCACCTCTCTTCATTAGAACACCTTCTCTATTTGGCAAAAGGGCATATTTATCAAAGAAATCACTATGACCAGCTGCCACAATCATTTGTAGCATATCATGCAGATTTGTCCCTTTATGCAAACTAACATATTCTACTATTTTTTCTAGTGTTAGAAAGTTTTCTGATTTTACAGGATTCCATTCTGCAATAATTCTTGACCATTGAAGTAGTTCTTCCTTACATGGAACAGAGGCCTTTCCTATTGCATAAGGATATATGACTGACAGATAATCAATATCTGACTGTTCTGAAATAAATGCTTCCAATGAAGATTCTAACACTACAGGATGGGGGTCATCATCCATACAAAAACGCTCTCCTTTTACATCTATCAGTCTTAGTTTTGAAAATTCACGAACCCAACTCTCCTTTAATTCTTTATAATATTTTTCAGTTTTATCTTCGCTATATCCTTTGTCTTTAATATGCAGAGATGCCATTTTAATAGTATTCGCCCATGTGTGAACATTTGCTTCAAGAAAGCTCCACAACACCATTGTCATTTCATCTAAAACCTGCTTATTTTCCATAGCAGTTTTGTCTGTAGCGTCATTATCCTTTGGCACAATTATATTATCACGAGACTCTTCAGGGGTAAAACGATGAGAATGGAATAAGAAATTTACTCCAAAATAATTTGGACCAATTAGAGGGAAATGGACATACAATCTTGGAATATCACCCAAAGAACAAACCTGTGTTTCCGACTCCAACGGTAATATTATACGGCTGTCTCCATTATGCATTTCTAAATAGAAACAATCAAAATTTGTTGTGCTTTTACCAGCTACTGTAATTATTATACGTTTACACTGCAAATCTTTTACTGAACAAATTTCATCTTTTTTCGTGAAAGCAATATTCTTTGAGCGTGTATTGTCTTGGATTGAACAAGAGCCGATATTATCATTAAAAGTCAAAACATATGGCATTAGCTTGATAGCTTCATCTATAGCGGTTTGAGCTATAATTTTTCGCTCTTCATTTAGTTCATAGCTTAATTCTGTCCATTCTTTTGCTTCCTGTTTTTGTTCCGCATCCATCAATTCATTAACTTTCATTATCTGTTCTGTCATATCCTCTATAAATAGAGGTATATTATTGAAATTTTCACGATTTATTAGAAAATCATTTATATCAACGTAAGCTATTGGATTTTCACTAATAAGCATACTACCGTTTATTATGATTTTCCTACCGAATTTATGAGTGGTCAAAAATCCTGTGCCATATTGACCTACAGTATCATCACTTTCTTTTTCCTGCGAGCTTACTTGTTTGACCAATGAACATAAAGAATCATATGTGAATGATTTCCCTTTGTGAGCAAAAATAAAAGTATCATCATTCAAAGTAATGCGGATTTCCGCACTACAACCATCTTTCGACAAGTCACCAGCATTCTGAAAGAGTTCCCAAATAGCACGATTCCCACTGGTAGATCCATTTTTGCGGATACCATCTCGTATTTTTGTACAATGGCTTTTCACATTCTGACGAAGTTCTCGCTTACGAGCATCATCTTTTCTTAATTTAAGTTCCTCACTTGTAAGTATTGACATTTTATATAATATTTAGAATGTAGCTTTATTGCTCCCAATTGATGCATCTATTTCCATAGATGCATTGGTAAATTTAGGTCATTATATTTATTCAACCAAATGATTATATTATATATTTCTCCTTAGCCATAGATTAAGTAACAATATATAACAAACAACAAGCTACCCCCAAAAAATGCAATTAAAACGACTTTACTTTATTCCCGTATTCGTATATACGCACATTAAAATAAAACTAAAAAAGGGAAAGAAAAGAGATGGCTGCGGCAAAGCAGAACTATACTTGTCGACTTTTTCTTTTGGCTGCAATAACAAGCTAAAATATCCGTGAACTCATCTACAATTTTGTAGCCACAATCGGCGAAATAATTACCGATATATCTTATCTTTGTGAAACGGAGATTGAAGAGCAAGAGAGGGCGATTTTTCTCTTTTCCCCTCCGTTTGAAGACAAACTAAGGTTAAAAACGTTAAATCTTCGATTTTCGGCGAAAAAACAAGTAAATTTTTGAGGCTTCTATCTTTTAAGCTATAAACTATTGATAATCAATTAGCATAATATGCTGCATCGGGAAATAGGTGGTGAGAATAATTATAGCCACAATTATGAGAGAATAAAGATATGAATCAATTACTCTACTATTATCTTATTTCAATAAACAGTATCGCATTCATAGCCTACGGCATCGATAAATGGGAAACTAAACATAAAAAGTTTACTATTTTAGTGCCGTTCCTCTTGTTGCTTTGACTAGTAGGATTAGTCTATTTCTTTGCAGAAAGAACCATATAATGCTTAAAAATCCTCCTTATAAACTAACATTTTTCATTTTGTGACATAACCTGTCAAACATAAGCCATTTCTTTGTACCATTCAATCATTAAATAACATTTTTGATATGACATACAAAGAAATCGGCCAATTGCTGAAAAACCATACATCCATTCGGTTATTGAAAGCTGATAACGCACCGCTTATTATCAGTTTCCTTTTCTCATTATTCAAAGAAGACCTTTCCAACCAGGAAGAGGGAGGCATCAGAGAAAAAGAACTGGTCAGCCAGCTCTCAGATCAACTTTATATATTGAATGAAATAGATAAAATATACCCAAAATCTCCGGCTGATTATCTAGTGGATTGGGCAAATGCAGGCTTCCTACGTAAGTTTCCGGGAAAAACCGATGAGTTCGTTTATGAACTGACACCTGCTTCCGAACAGGTTTTTAAATGGATAAATAGTCTGGAAAAACGGGAGTTTGTCGGCACAGAGTCACGCCTGAAGTATCTTTTCGAACGTATGCAAAAGCTAGTTGGCAAAACCCAATTGAGTGCAACGGAACGACTAGCTCAATTGGAAGCGCAAAAGCAATCATTAGATAAAGAGATCGAAGATATCAAAGCCGGAAAGCTGGAAGTATTGGACGACCGGCAGATTAAAGAGGAATATTTCTTAATTGAGGATACCGCAAAATCTCTACTCGCCGATTTCAGGGAAGTAGAACAAAACTTCCGTGACCTGGACCGGAACTTCAGAAGAAAAATCATCACCACCACTCAATCGAAAGGCGAAGTACTGTCGGACTTGTTTGAGCAGCAGGACTTCCTGACACAAACCGATCAGGGAAAGAGCTTCATGGCCTTTTGGGAATTCTTATTATCTCAATCCAAACAAATAGAATTAGAAAATCTCATCAAGCGTATGCTCGATATACCCATCGTCCAACAAATGCGAAACGAGAATTTCCGCATGGAACTTCTCCGAAACAATCTGATTGAGGCTGGCGACCGAACGAATAAAACGACAAACTCCCTTTGGAATCAATTGCGCCGATACTTGGAAAATAAATCTTTCTTCGAGAATAAGCGAATCCTGGAGCAGATAAACACAGGACTCAAACTTATTTTCGAACATCCCGAAACTGATTTCAATAAACTTCCCGCACTTGAGATTGATGATGTCATTCGCATTAACCTCATTAGCGATCGTCCACTCTATTCACCACCGGAACAGGTGAAATTCAAAAAGCAACAGTTACAGGAAGGTGAAGCTTCCGGCGGAAATGAATTACTCTACGAACAGTTCGAGATAGACATTCCTCGTTTGAAGGATAACATCAAGCAATTACTTAAGACTCATCCCCAGGTTTCGTTACCCGAACTACTCCGAGAGTTTCCAGTCGAGAAAGGAGTAGCCGAAGTGGTAGCTTATCTGGATATTGCCGCAAAGAATGAAAAACGAAATTCCATATCAACGGACGAAGAAGAAGAAAAGATTCTGATTCGTAATTCGCAAACCAAACAAGTATTCAAAGTAAAAATACCCAAAATCATATTCAGCAGATGAAGAAAACATATTCCAACGTACTTATCGCCTTATTGAAAGGGATAGTATACAGCCACCAGGAAGAAATATGGAATACATTACTCCTTCCGGAAAACGAACAGGATATCCGAAACTATTTTGCCGACATTCATCTTGATGTCATTATCGACAAATCTGAAGGATATGCTTATCTGAAGCAACAATCCATCGAATCACCGGAAGAAACAGAAGAGGCAGAACAAGAAACCGTACCGAAATTAATCAGAAAACGCCAGCTAACTTTCCATGTTTCGCTGCTCTGTATCTTACTGCGCAAGTACCTGATAGAAAACGACCAGGAAGGCGAATCCACCAAAGCGATTCTTAGTCGGGAAGAGATAGAAAGTCAAATGAAACTCTATCTGAAAGAGAGCAGCAACGAAGCCACAACGTACAAACAAATAGACAATGCTATCAGAAAGGTAGAAGATGAAGGTTTTCTACGCCGGATGAAAACGGAACAAGAACAGTATGAAGTAAACCGCATCATCAAAGCATTTGTCAATACAGACCAGATCAGTGATTTATTAGAACGATACAAAGAATACGTAAAACAGACAGGAAAATGAAAAGTGATATTCAACTAGTAGGCCATCGCCTGCAATATATGGAACTATTAAACTGGGGAACATTCAACGGAAAAATATGGAGAATAACCCCGGTTGGAGAAAACTCGTTACTCACTGGAGCGGTGGGTTCGGGAAAATCGACCGTTGTCGATGCGCTAACCAGTTTGCTGGTACCCTACAATCGGATAACCTTCAACAAAGCAGCCGGTGCCGAAAGCAAGGAGCGCAACTTGGCTTCTTATATCAAAGGATATTACAGCTCGAAAAGTGACGAACTGACCAATGGCTATAAAGCTGTCTCCTTGCGTTACACCAAACCGGGAGAAGCAACATTTACCATTATTATAGCCAACTTTTACAATGCAGGATATGATACACACACTTCTTTGTGCCAGCTATTTTGGATAGAGAACGGAAATAATGTTCGCAAGCTCCTGTTGATTGGTAATAAACCGCTATCCATCCGCGAACATTTCTCTGGTTTTTCGGATATAAAAGAGCTAAAGAAGAGACTACGCACCTACTCGCATATTGAATTATTCGATGATAACTTTGCCCGCTACAGCCAACGATTCCGCCAACTATTCGGAATGAACTCCGAAAAAGCAATCGAACTTTTCTATCAGACAGTTTCTATGAAATCGGTAAGCAGCCTCACCGGTTTTGTCCGTGAACAGATGTTGGAACGTACCAATATCCAGGAGCAAATCGAGGAACTAAAAAAACGTTTCGACAACCTGCATCAAGCTCATGCAGCCGTAATGGAAGCTCGCCGACAACGCGACATACTGACACCACTCACGCATCTGAATCATGATTATTCCGAAGCCGACCAATTAATGCATGATATTGACTTTATGCTCTCCGACGTCATCCCCTGCTATTTCGCAGACAAAAAGATACATCTATTGCATCAGGAAATAACCAACTGCAAACGCGAGCTAAGTCAATTGGACAGTCAGATCAAGCAGGCTGAAAAAGAACTTGATACCTCCAGGAACACCATAACCGAACTCCGGCAAGCTATTCGTGACAACGGCGGTGAACGTTTGGAACGGATTCAAACGGAAATAGAACAAGCCACTCTAACTCAACAGGATAGAAAAAAACAACATGGCGAGTATCTACGCCTGACACAGCAATGCGGACTCCTTGCTGCACATACAGAGCAATCCTTCTTCCGTAATCTGAAAAGCGCGGACGATAAACAAGAGGAGACGCAAAGGAAACGAGACCACCTGACCGCTTTGCATGGTGCAAAAATAGCAGAGCATCTCGCTACACAAAAAGAAATAGAGATACAAAAACAAGAAATAGAATCTCTCAAAACCCGTTCGAGTCAATTACCATCCAGTATATTGGAGTTAAGGAGTCAGTTGGTTCGCCATTTGGGTATTCGGGAGGAAGATATCCCCTTCGTTGGCGAGTTGTTGCAAGTGCGTCCAGAAGACAAAGAATGGGAAGGTGCCCTCGAACGGCTACTTCATGGATTTGGAGTTAGTATGCTAGTGCCCGACCGTTACTATCGACTGGTGTCCGGATTTGTTAATGCCCACAAGTTGCAAGATAAGCTAAACAGAGGGATTCGACTGGAATATTTTCGCGTTCCGGCAGAAAGCAAGTTATATCATACGTCTGATGACGAGTTGTCTTCCTCATCAGCAGTCAGCAAGATTGACATCAAGCCGGACACGCCATTTTATAACTGGCTGGAAAAGGAGTTGATACACCGATTCAATCTACAGTGTGTATCGTTAGAAGAATTTCAGAACGTCAGCGATGGTATCACGAAGGAGGGACAAATCAAGACTGGACGCTTGCGCCATGTCAAAGACGACCGTCGCGACTTGTGGGATCGTCGTAACTTTGTATTGGGATGGAGTAATAAAGAGAAAATTCAAGCAATCGAATCCTACTTAAAGTCACTTCTTATCCAGTCCAAATCAGAAGATACAGAGATTGAGGAGACTTCAAAAGCCATTCGTATTTGCAACGAGCAGTTAACTTATCTGATGCAAATCAAGAGATTCCAAGACTGGAACCAACTAAACTGGCAACAAGAAGCCGGTCGAATCACCCGTCTGCAAGATGAGAAGAGGCAGTTGACCGAAAGTAATGACTTGATAAAAACTCTCAACGGACAATTAAAACAGGCCGAAGAACTTGGAACAAAGCTCAATGAACAGTATAATCAGTTTCGAGATAATGCCAGTAGACAGAATCTTTTAATCGAACAAGCGACCAATCAGCTTTCGGAGCAACAGCAAGTAGCTTCTCTGCCGAAAGACGATAAAGAGAAATATTATCCGCAAATAGAAGTATTGCAACCCAGCGTTACTTACACGCTTCATAACATCGACAACCTGAAAAGCGAATTGTCAAAAAGCCAGAGTGGAGCACGTCTCAATGCTCTAAACAAACGCCAGTCTGCCTGGACTGCCATTACCAAGATAATGCGGGATTATCGCAATGCCTTTCCGCTAGATGCTCTCGAACTATCGGAAGAGATCGAAGCTCGTGAAGAATATTTGAAGATTCTTCAGAAAGTAATCACCGAGGGACTGCCCTCACACGAAGCCCGGCTGAAAGAACTTTTAAACCAAGATACCATAAAGAGTATCGTGAGCTTCGACAGTAAACTCGACTTGCATGCCAAGCAGATTCAGGAGAAAATAGGAACAATCAACAAACATCTCGAAGCTATTGAGTTCAATCGAGGTACTTATATAAAGTTGCAAGCGGTTGCCAATCCTGATCCTGAAATAATAAAATTCAAAGAAAGTCTGAAAGCCTGCTTCAGCAACATTCTTAATACAGACGATGCTTATACGGAAGAACGTTTCGAGCAAGTACAATCTATCCTGAACCGCTTCCGCAGCAACGAAAACCGAGACATAGAATGGACAAACCATGTGACCGACGTTCGCCAATGGTTTCTCTTTAATGCTAACGAACGCTATCGGGCCGACGATATGGAAAAAGAATTTTATGCAGGTACTTCCGGCAAATCAGGGGGACAGAAGGAGAAGTTAGCCTATACCATTCTCGCCTCTGCCCTTGCCTACCAGTTCGGTTTGAATTATCAGGAGGAACGCAGCAAATCATTCCGTTTTGTTGTTATCGACGAAGCTTTTGGACGTGGCGACGACGAAAGTACACAGTTTGGTCTCGATCTTTTCAAGAAACTGAACCTGCAACTACTGATTGTTACTCCCATGCAAAAGATACACGTGATAGAGAACTATATCCACTCTGTACATTATGTGTCGAATCCGGGTGGTAACGAATCACAAATACGCAACCTTACCGTTGAGGAGTATAAGGCAGAGAAGCAACAACATAACCTACAAACAGAATTAGTGAAATGATTACACCGCAAGATATTAAGAAGCAATGCTCCAATTGGTGGAAAGAATATCTGGTTTCCATAACAACCGGAGAAACTTTCTTTCCTAAAGAAATTACCCGCATTGGAAAAATCACAGCTAAGGAAATTCTGTCTAAGTTAGGTGAACATAAGGCAGCTATTGCTGAACTACAAAGAAGTGCTGCACAATGGGGATTCACGCTCAAAATGCGTGAAAAGAATTTCGAAAAGATAGGAGGCCAACTTATTCCCGACCGCATTATTATTCCGTCAGCGAATGTTTACTTGAGTATCGTCCGTCAGCGGAACGAGGTGGATGTTTTCTCTCGCAATTGGCAACTCATCCGACAAGAAATGCCTCAACTCGTAGAATGGTGTCGGTGTAATCCGAACCGCCTTATCAGTCACAATACTTGGAAAGAGACATTAAGCGTTTGTCGCTACTTCCTTGCGCATCCCCGACCGAATCTTTACATACGGGAACTCCCGATTGATATCCATACTAAATATATTGAAGAGCATAAAGAACTGATTCGATTGCTGTTGGATGTCTTATTACCGACTTCTTCCATCCGAATCGAAAAGAAGAATTTCGAAGAGCGATATGGCCTCAAAAGTGCTGAGCCGCTTATCCGCATTCGTTTTCTCGACGCTGCCCTTGCTCCTGCTGCCGAATGGACGGATATATCTCTTCCTTTGTCTACATTCAGGCAGTTAAATATCCCATGCCGACGCCTTTTCATCACCGAAAATAAGATGAATTTTCTTACTCTTCCGCCGCTATCGGAGAGTATTGCCGTGTGGAGTGGCGGTGGTTTCAATATCAGTTATCTAAAAGATATTTCCTGGCTATCTGAGGTACAAAGTTATTATTGGGGCGACCTTGATGCTCAAGGTTTACAAATACTCAATCAGTTTCGTACTTACCATCCTTCAGCCATCTCACTCTTTATGAATTGGGAAACGTTTCATACTTACCGACAGTTGATGAAAGGTGGAACTCCTGCTCCTATCCAGTTTCTGCCTCAGCTTACTGAAGATGAGCAGTCACTCTATCGTTTTCTACAAGAAAATAATCTACGGTTAGAACAAGAACGAATACCACAGAAAGAAGTGTTGAGGAGGTTGGAACAATTATGGTAATAGCTCTTCGAATGGACTAGGACAAATTATTCAAAAATGTTCCATTCTTAATATTGTGGTAGAAAAAAGGAAGATAGAAAAATGAGAAGTAGAAGATAAACTGCATAAAGGAGAGGATAAATATACAGTTCATCCCACTAAAAAGGTATTTTCATTCCCTGAATATGCAATTTTTACACTATGATAGAGTATCTATGATATAATGATAACCATCGTTGGTTTTAAAGGAACGCTACTTTGGTTTAAAACAAACCATCCGTTGGTTTAAAACCAACAAAGAAAGAGGCTTTTAGAGGGTTCTTATTAGGATAGTTCACTATATTTTCCCGCACAACACTTACTATCAAATCGGCAATAGAAACAACAACAATCAGAGCATAATAAAACAATTATCCCCAAAATACAATTCTAATAAAAGCATATTATCAGAATTGGAAGCACATGCAATTATTCACAAGATAAAACAATCATATTTTCTCAAGCATGCATTAACAGGGATTGAATCAGCGGATTCCAGGCAGTTTAAATATACATTTTTTCAGATAGGTCCATTTCTCATTAATATAAATCTGGTTTTGAAAATATTATTTTCAAGCAAAAGAACCGAACATATCAATTTCCAGATTATCTCGCAGGTCCAACACAACCATTATTTTTCTATAAACAGAAAAACACTTGACCGTTAGCTAGTGCTAATTTCAAAGAAATATGCTGTTTTACTCTAGTCCTTTCGACCAGTTTTCATTATCTTTGTATTTTACATTAATTAATCATAGTTGATATGCCCATAGGTAGATATGCCTCGTTACGTTACCAAGTACTCGACAGATGTTTTTCTGATAAACGACACAAATACACCATTGACGACTTACTTAGCAAAGTCAATGAGCGACTCTTTGAACTTGGTTCTTCTGTAAGTCTCCGTCAAATTAGAGATGACATCAAACATATGCGCGATAGAAATACTTTTGATGCCCCCATTGAAACTTTTCCTTTTGATGGAAAAAAGTACCATTACAGATACGATGATTTGGATTTTTCAATCTATAAGAATCAACTTTCGATCGAGGAGGTTGAAAAGCTACACTCTACAATCGAAATATTAAGTCGATATCGTGGCATTCCGGCTAATGCCTGGCTTGAGGAGGTTATCTCAAATTTAGAATATCGGTTCGGGATGGAAGCAAAATGCGATTATTGTTACGGATGATAAACACTTAAAAGCAAGGTCGTTACTTCAAGGTGCAGAATATAATACAACCTAAAGCGCAATAAAATAAAAGAGACTATGAACAAAGAACAAGTCAGATACATCCACATCTCCTTCCCCTTTCAGGAAGAACTCTGCTCTTACACTTTCCCCTTTGAAGACAAAGAAGATGAAGAACAGCTACCTTTAGTTAGTTTAGGCTACTGGCAAGGAACCATTGACCTACAAACTCATAAACTACTTGAATGGGAGCCTGATTTTGGAGAGTGCTATCTCCAAGCAAAAGTATGCGACACAGGAACCTATACCCTGCTTAATGTGGAAAAAAGACCGATATGCGCTCTCAAAGGCTATGTACCCAACGGCGTGATCCCGCCAAAGGATGGTGCAGGAGATTATATCCACTTTGGAATCAATGCGGACGGAACAGTAGAAGAGTGGCAGTATAAGTACGACTTTGCAGCCTTCCACGAACGGGCAATCCCTGCAACAGAATATTCCACTACTCCCCTACCTCAGTTTCAACAACATCTGGTGATGAAATTCAACACCATCGGATTATTTACTGATAGACAGTCCCAAATGGTAGCTTTCTATCGAGATATCTGGGGATTCAAAACAGAATGGAATGGCTATGAACCTAACGTGGAAATGACATACAACAGCATGCGACTCATCATGTTTCCGCGGAAAGATTTCGAGCAAATGGTATCCAAACGTTTCGATTACCCTAAAAGCTTAAATGGCACCATGAAACTTTCGTTCGCCCTCCCCACATTTGAAGATGTAGACAAAGAATATACCCGATGTCTACAACTAGGTACACAAGGTGTGATGTCCCCCACTACAGAGCCATGGGGACAACGAACAGCCTACATTGCCGATCCAGATGGGAACCTTATTGAGTTATCCTCATTCAATGTACCAATAAAAGAAACCAAAAAGAAAGTATACACACTGGAAGAGAAACGTCAAGAACACGGCAATGCTTATCTACCTTGGGAAAAAGAAGCAGATGAATACCTCATCCGATTATATGATAAAGGCAAGAGTATCAAAGAACTTGCCGAAATCTTCGAACGTAACAATGGAGGTATACGCTCCAGATTGAAGAAAATGGGAAAAATAGACTAATCTTTCTACCTCGAACAACATAATCCCCCCCTAACAACAAATATAATGGACCAACCCAAACTCGAACGCCTACTGCGCCTGATTATGCTACTTACTGCCAACACCTACTACACCGTAGAAGAATTGGCCGAACGGATGGAAACCTCACCACGTTCTATCTATCGTTACCTGGACACGTTCAAGTCCGCCGGATTTGTCATTTATAAAGAGAGTGGGTACATCCGAATGGGAAAAGAATCACCTTTCTTCAAAGATATCTCCCAACTGATCCACTTCAGCGAAGAGGAAGCTTACATGATTCATCAAGTGATTGAGGGGATAGATAACAATAACCTGATTAAGCAGAATCTAAAACGAAAATTAGCCTCGGTCTACAACCACAAAATCATCGCCAACTCCGTGATAAAAGGAAAGGATGCAGACAATATCCGACGAATTATTGAGGCTTACGACCAAAAGAAGCAGGTAGTTCTGCATAATTACTCGTCGGCACATGGACAAACGGTGGCAGACCGACGAGTGGAGCCCTTTGCATTCACCACCAACTATGTAGAAGCATGGTGTTACGAACCAGCAAGCGGACGCAACAAATTATTCAAAATTTCACGTATCGACTCCGTTGAAGTCACCAGCGAGGATTGGCAACAGGAAGCCATGCATCAACAGGGATTCACCGACATCTTCCGCATGAGCAGCTATGACGGTAGCAAGTACCCTATCCAACTGAAACTCAATCGAAGAGCTTACAATCTGCTCATCGAAGAATTTCCTTTGGCAGAACGGGATACTCGCCAGATCTCCTATGAATTGTGGATATTAGATACAGAAGTCAGCAATTACATCGGTCCGACTCGCTTTATTCTTGGTTTAGCTGCTGATATCCAAATTATAAAGTCATCCGAATTGAAAGAATACATTCGGGAGTATGCTCTTAAACACATAAAAAATCTATTGCAAGAATAATATTCCTCTTCGTGTGACATAAGCTGTCAAACATTCCCCGTTTCTTTGCATCATCATTAAAAAAGAAAAATTATGGAACGTAAACATTTTACCAATTTCGACATTGCCGGATTCACCTACTGGGACGGGGCACTGGTATTTCAGGAACTCTCAATCGGCACAGAACTTCACCTAAAGCGTGAGGAAGACAATAAATTTGATCCTTATGCCGTGGCTATCTACTACAAAGAATACAAGTTGGGCTTTATTCCAAGAAATATGAATAAAGAAATCAGTAAACTCTGTGAACAGGGATATACAGATATCTTTGAGGTACGAATCAACCGAACTTCTCCCGATAAAAATACGGAAAGCCAGATTGGGGTAATCATTTACTTGAAACAGGCAGTTTCCATATCTAATCAATAAAAAACATGACATCAAACTGTAGCAACTGCCCTATGAGAGCAAAATATGAAAAATCTCCAGAGTCATTAATTGGGCGATTCTGGCGCTGGCATATTAACTTTTGTCCAGGCTGGAAAAGATATTTCAAATCTCTTTTGCCCGAAGAACAAGACGAATTGAGAAAGAAGTATCATTTTAACAAATATCAACAACTACAACATAAAGAACGATGAAAAAAGAGATTCTGTTTGTACTGCTTAATGATTTTGCAGATTGGGAGGGTGCTTATATTGCTCCAAACCTCAATTTAGGTGTTGAGCCCGGAAGTGAAACCAAATATATTGTTAAAACTACAGCAGTCACTAGAGATCCGGTGATATCATGCGGTGGCTTCAAAGTATTGCCCGATTATAGCATCAACGATATTCCTACTGATTATGCAGGAATAGTATTAATCGGAGGTATGAGTTGGTTTACTCCAGAAGCGGAGGCCATCATCCCCCTGATAAAAAATGCTATTGAAAATGAAAAACTTGTGGCAGGAATTTGCAATGCCTCAGTCTTTCTTGCAATGCATGGTTTCTTGAACAAGGTAAACCACACCAGCAATGGGTTAGATTACCTAAAGAATTACGCTGGAAAGAACTATACAGGTGAGAGCCTTTATATAAATAAACCGGCAGTCAGATGTGGAAATATAATAACAGCCAATGGCTTTGCCGCTTTGGAATTCTGCCGTGAAATACTCTATGCTTTGGAAGCAGATACGACGAAGAAGATTGAAAAAAGCTATCGAATGAATAAAACGGGTATTTGGGAAGCACCTGAAGCTGAATAAATATATACTGTATTGCTTATAAATATCGAAAACTTAGATACAAATTTATGGAAATATTGTCCTTAACTGATCCCAGAATAGAAATATTCAGTACCCTCACCGACGCCCAATTACGCAATCGTATCGAACCTGATAAGGGATTGTTTATTGCAGAAAGTCCCAAAGTTATCCATGTAGCTCTGAATGCTGGTTATGAGCCTTTAGCCCTCTTGTGTGAACAGAAACATATCACTGGTGATGCCGCTGGCATCATTGAACGTTGTGGTGATATACCTGTCTATACTGGTGAAAGAAAGTTACTTGCCACATTGACCGGATATACACTGACGCGCGGTGTCCTCTGTGCCATGCGTCGTCGGGCACTACCAAGTGTAGAAGAAGTATGCCGGAAAGCCCGGCGGATCGTAGTCATTGAGGGTGTGGTGGACACTACTAATATCGGAGCCATCTTCCGTTCCGCAGCCGCCTTGGGAATAGACGCTATATTATTAACGCGTAATTCTTGTGATCCGTTGAACCGACGTGCAGTCAGGGTTTCGATGGGTTCTGTCTTCCTGATACCATGGACTTGGTTGGACGGTTCTCCCAATGAGTTGCGCAAACTGGGTTTTCGTACAGTCGCTATGGCACTCACGGAGAAATCAATCTCCATCGATAATCCTATCTTAGCAACCGAACCCAAGTTAGCCATCGTAATGGGAACAGAGGGAGACGGTCTTCAAAACGAAACAATTAATGAAGCGGACTATGTAGTCCGCATTCCTATGGCAAACGGTGTCGACTCTCTCAATGTAGCCGCCGCATCCGCTATTGCTTTCTGGCAACTTCGCGTTCAAAATGACACAGATCTGCCACCATCACCGGATGATGTACATATATGATTTTACTTATATTCCTACTCACACCTACAATACGTATTTGCGCCACAGGAACAGCGAGGCAATAATTTTTCCATCAATTCACTTCGAAAGAACTCATACAGTTCTTTATGCATGATGTCATATAGTGCCCTAACCCGTTCTTCCTGCTCATCTTCTACATGAATTCCTCCCTGAAAGGGATCTGTAAAGTTGAAAGAAACGTATTTTCTCACTACACCCTGCATTTCCTTTTGCACTTCCTCCGCTTCCGGACAAAGGGTAATGACATAATCCCACGTCTGTTGGGCATACGTCGCAACATCACAGGGCTTTCTACGCGAAAAGTCATATCCATTTTGTTCCATCACTTGGCAAACAACGTCAGGGACAGAATTTCCAGCCAAAATACCGGCAGTACTAATCTTCATCCCTCTACCGAAGGAGTTCAAAATTTCCTGTGCCATACGACTGCGGCACATATCATTATTACTTACTATCAGTATATTCTTCATACACAAATTCTATTTTTACTTACTTCCTGATATAGCTACTTTAATAACCCCATCCAACTTGTTCTCGAAAATACGGTAAGCTTCCTCAATCTCATTCAACGAAAACCGGTGCGTAATAAGAGGAGTAGTATCAATTTTACCTTCCTCAATCAGCGCAAGGATTTCGGCACAGTCGCAGCCATCCACTCCCCCTGTTTTGAAAATCAAATTCTTGCCATACATATCAGGTAAAGGAAGAAGCTGTGGTTTATCATAGAGAGCTACAATCGTGACAATAGCATTAGGACGGGCGCAATCCCAAGCCAAATGAAAAGAATCATCACTCCCTGCCACTTCCAAAACAACATCTGCACCACCATGGTCACTGTTCTTGAAAACAAAATCCTTGCAGTTTTCCGGTTCAGTCACCAACACATCAGGATAATGCTCGCGAACAAACCGAATTCTTTCTGGATACTTTTCACAGATAATAATGCGTTTTGGCTTCTTCAGCATCACACACAACAAAGTACAAATCCCGGTAGGTCCGGCACCGATGATAAGAACAGTATCTTCCTCGGTAATTTCCGAGATGCGTGCTGCCCAAAAACCTGTTGCAAGCACATCACCAACAAACAGAGCTTGTTCATCACTCACTGTATCCGGAATACGGTTCAAACCCTGATCCGCATAAGGAACTCTGACATATTCCGCCTGACCGCCATCAATCCGACAACCTAAAGCCCAACCGCCATTAGGGTCAGTACAGTTGTTCACATATCCATGCTTACAGAAAAAACACTCACCGCAGAAAGTTTCGACATTCACAGTCACCCTGTCACCAGGCTTCACCGAAGTGACATCAGCCCCCACTTGTTCTACCACACCTACCATCTCATGCCCGACAGTTATTCCGGGCACAGCACGCGGCACACTGCCATGTTTAATATGAAGATCACTGGTGCAGATGCTACCAAGTGTTACACGTACGATTGCATCCCGTGAATCCTTTATTTCCGGTCTCGCCTTCTCCTGCAATTCAAACTTTCCGTGTTCAATATATGTATATGCAAGCATAATATCCTCCTCGTTCATTAATATATACCTTGCAAAGATAATGATTTCATTGGCAAAACAAATCTCTTTTATCACGTTCAATACCCCCAAACCAAATCTCACTCTATATTTATAACAATACAAAACTGAATAAAGTCATTCACTGTTTTTTCTACTTTGGTTTTGATATTCTGGAAAATATTCTTACTTTTATATCCAAAATAATAAATAAGAACAGCAGCACGACTTATTATATTTACACGCAAGCCTATGATAGATACCTCCGAAAATCTGATTATTATAAAAGGTCAAATCAAGACTCCTGAAATAGAAAGCTGCCAGAATCATAATGGCAACTATAAGATAATATTCCGGAATATTCCCAGTGCGTATACTTACAAAGAAGAAAATGTCCTTTGGCTGACTGATCCGGACAAACCGGACCCCAATAATTATCAAATAATCAGTAAAGGGAGAACTTTATCAAACATTAAAGCCTTATCTATTTTTAAAGCCGGATCACGCTGCTATTGGCACATTCGTTTTCAGAATGGCAAAGAGTATGATTACAGAGAAAAGGACTTAGAAATTATCGAATCATGCTTGGGAGAGAGTCGTTCGAAAAGCATATTCGAATATTTGAAGAAAGTTGCCGATGCGAATGAATTGAAAGCTGATGACGGAACGAAGCTATTAGCAAAACAATATGAAAAGATTCATTTCATCGCAAACAACAGAGCTATTGCTGTATATCTGAATCCTCAAAAATATAAAATGCAGACCCAGGCTGCCTCAACCTTGATTTTTCCTTTTGGTTGTAATGCAAGCCAGCAAAAAGCAGTCCAGGCAGCTTTTGAGAATCAAATCAGTGTTGTGCAAGGACCTCCGGGAACCGGAAAGACACAAACGATTCTGAACATCATTGCCAATATCCTTGTGCGTGGTAAGACTGTTCAGGTAGTATCTAATAATAACTCCGCCATCGTCAATGTACTTGAGAAGTTATCCAAATACAATATGGGTTTCATTGTTGCATTGCTTGGCAGCACAGCTAACAAAGAGAAATTCATCGAGACTCAAGAAGAGGAAAAACAATATCCGGAGAACTTCGAGTCATGGCATGATGCGAATGCCGACCAACCTCAATTTCCCAATCAGATACATCATCAGACAGAAGAACTAAAAAGTATATTTTCCAAACAGGAACGCCTTGCCATCGCAAGACAGGAAATACAAGCTCTAAAAATAGAGTGGCAACATTATCTGCAAGAGTTCGGAACAAAAGAAGTTACTCTCAAACAACGAAAGAGTTCCAGCTCGGCAGACCTTCTGAATTTATGGAATGAATGTCAGCAATTTGCAGAAAAAGAACAATCATCAAGTCTTCGGGGAATAGCAGCTTTTATTCAACGGTTGAAATGGTTATTCTTTAAATTCAGGAGCAAAGCGATTTGTAAAATCCCCGATAAAGGTTTCTATAAACGGGAGATGAGTTTGATTATCGCCGACTTCCAAATCTTATTCTACCAAACAAAGTATGCAGAACTGGAAGTTGAAATAGACACATTAGAAAAGGAACTTGCCAACAAAGATGCAGCAGAAATGGCCAGACAAATGGCTGATACATCAATGAAATATCTAAAGAATCAGTTATTTCATACCTATGGCAATAATCATGACAAGCCCATCTTTACGCTCCCTGATCTAAGAAATAATTGGCGAGAGGTACAAAAAGAATACCCTATTATATTAAGTACGACCTTTTCATCATTAAGCAGTCTGCAACGAGATGCCGTATATGATTATATCATTATGGACGAAGCATCGCAGGTTTCCGTTGAGACCGGAGCTTTAGCCTTGTCATGTGCTAAAAATGCAATCATTGTCGGTGACACCATGCAACTCCCCAATGTAGTCACAGAAGAAGATAAGGAAAAGCTAAACTTTATCGCTAATGCCTGCCTGATTAAGCCGGAATATGATTGTGCCAATATGAGTTTTTTGCAATCCATCTGCAAAGTTATTCCAAATGTACCGCAGACCTTGCTACGGGAACATTATCGATGCCATCCTCGAATCATCAACTTCTGTAATCAGAAATTTTATGGTGGAGATCTCGTCATCATGACACGTGATAAAGGAGAAGAGGATGTCATTTGTGCCATACGGACAGCCAAAGGTAATCACTCCCGCAGTCACATGAATCAACGGGAAATAGATGTTATCAAAGAGGAAGTACTACCGAATCTATCTTATGAAACAGATGAAATTGGCGTCATAGCTCCATATAACAAACAAGTAGATGCAGTAAAATCCGCACTTGAAGAGGATATTGATGTCGCAACAGTCCATAAATTTCAGGGAAGAGAAAAGGATGCTATCATTATGACCACTGTCGACGATGTCATCACTTCCTTTTCCGACGATCCAAACCTGCTCAATGTTGCTGTTTCGCGGGCTAAGTCACAATTCTACTTAGTCGTATCGGGAAATGAACAACCCAAAGACTGCAATATCAGCGACTTGATCGCTTATATCGAATATAACAATGGCACTGTTTCCACCAGTAAGATTCATTCCATATTCGATTATCTATATGAGCAATATACAGATGCCCGAATTGCCTATTTGAAGAAACACAAGAAAATATCCGAATACGATTCCGAGAATCTTACATTTGCCTTACTTGAAGATATTCTGAAAGAGAATATCAATATGCGTCATTTGAATATCATTTGCCATTTACCACTCTATATGTTGATTCAGGATTATTCTCTATTGAATGAAGAGGAAAGCAAATATGCTGCAAATATAAATACTCATATCGATTTTCTAATTTATAATCGTGTGAGTAAACAACCGGTATTGGCTATTGAGACAGATGGTTATACATTCCACAAATCGGGGACGAGTCAGTCAGAACGTGATATTAAAAAGGATCGTATCTTAGAGTTGTACGGAATCCCATTGGTGAGATTGTCTACTATTGGTAGTAATGAGAAGAAAATTATTGAAGATAAGTTAAGCGAAGTATTAAACTTGCATTAGAATGCTCATTGCAAATCATATTTTTTTGTTAGAATAGGAGTTTCTGCATATTCTAACGACCAAAAGAATAAATTTTACTCCAACTATAACAATTACATCAATAATAATGCCTACATTTACTTCTCATTTAAAGTACGACAACACTATGGAAATTATTTTCTACTTTTGCATCAACCTCATTAAAAGTTTCTGAGAACTTAAAGTGAGTACATAAATAAACATTAATCACAATGACAAAAAACTATCTCATCGTAAATACATTAATTAAAATGCGGATAAGATACAATACATATAACAATAAGAATCATCTGTTTTACAAAAATAGACAGATAAATAAATCGTATTTCGACCAAATACTAAGAAATGAACAGGAAAGTATTAGGTTAACAATTCTACGCGACACACTTCTCCCGAAGCTGATGTCAGGAGAACTAAAAATTAACGCAACTGAAGTATTATAGATTACGATGAACAAGTCAATAAACATACTTGATAAAGAATATCTGCAATGGGTGAAAAACCTTTGCGGTCGCTATCGTCAAAGCCAAATAAAGGCAGCGGTGAAAGTAAATGTGGAACAGTTGAAATTCAACTGGCTTTTAGGTCGTGACATTGTTGAATTGCACGTAGAAGAACGCTGGGGCGAAAGTGTTATCACTCAATTAAGCAAAGATTTACGTGAAGCCATACCCAATGCGGCTGGTTTATCAAAGAGCAATATTTACTATTGTAGGAAGTTTTATTTGTTATACAAGGATGCTCTGAAAACTTTCCACCAACTTGGTGGAAAAAATGAAACGGAATTATTCCACCAAGTTGGTGGAATATTTGAGGTCCCATGGAGACACCATTGCTTGATAATGGATAAAGTGAAAGACGATATAGACAAAGCTCTGTTCTATGTTCACCAGACGGTGGAGAATGGCTGGAGTCGTAGTATGCTGCTCAATTTCATTAGCACCGACCTTTATGAGCGGCAGGGCAAGGCACTGACTAACTTTACAAAAACATTGCCTGATGCGATGAGCGACCTTGCACAGGAGTTGACCAAAGATCCCTACAATTTTGCTTTCACGGGTATAACTGGGCGTTACAATGAACGATTGCTCAAAGATGCTCTACTGAATAACATTACCCGATTCCTGATTGAACTGGGTACGGGTTTCGCTTATGTGGGCAAAGAATATCGTTTAGAAATAGGCGAAACGGAAAACTTTATCGACTTACTCTTTTATAATCTTTCGCTTTCCTGCTATGTAGTGGTAGAGGTAAAGATCGGTAAATTTGCTTTTGCCGACATCGGTCAATTAGGTGGATATGTGGTAGCTTGCAATCATTTGCTGCGTAAGGAAGGACGAGATAACCCCACCATCGGCTTACTGATTTGCAAAGAGAAAGACCGCATACAAGCTCAGTATGCTTTGGAGTCGAGCAGCCAACCTTTGGGTATTTCCGAATATGATCTGGAGAAGTTCTATCCCGAAAAAGTGGAAGGTACCATGCCTACCATTGAAGAGATAGAAGCTAAATTAAGAGATAACTAACATTGACTGGCAGAAAAAAGAATCTGCCAGAGCCGGAATGCGCAAAATGATAAAGCGGTTGCTGAAGAAATATAAATATCCACCCGAGGAAGCTGCTAATGCTTTGGAAACAGTCATTCGTCAATGCGAACAATGGACGGATAATGATGATTCAGAACCTCTTTATCAGAAAGCCCCGAAGAAATATGAGTTTCCTGAAAGCAGTTCATACACCATAGCTGCTGAACCAAACAGCAAATACAATAATATTTGTATTACTAAATTTTCCCATTTACAAGGTATTTACAGAGTCAAGCTTTCTAAATCAATTATAAAAAATACGGTCCTGCTGACCCGTTGCATTACATATCTATGCCGAAGCCTAGGATACAGTGGGGGCATTAACCCTCCACACGGGAACAGAACCGTAATATCGCGAAACTACGAACACATTTTTAATATGTTCGTAGTCGTTTACGACTAAAGGCTCCTTGGCTTCCAGTCGGCAAAATAGACATGTAATGCCCTACAAAGATAAGACAAATTCCTTATAAAGCCAATAAAATCAATGTTTTATTATAAAATAATGCAGAATGGTATATAAAAATCTCAATAAAAAGATACGACCCTGATTCCCCGCCGCATTACAAATCTATTAGCCGCAGCCTAGGATATGAGTGGGGTAATTAACCTACCACACGAGGAACACAGAGCCGTACTATCATTAATTGCAAAGTATATATACCTGCAACTGACGACAACTAAGGATCTCCTAAGACATATAAACGACTTAAATATTGTAATGCAATACAAAGGTGAACATAAAATCCGAGAAAACCAAAACACCAAGCATTATTCTTATAGCAAATGCACATTATATACCGCCTAAAATAAAATGACCTGACATTTTGAAGAATTGAATCTAAACAAAAAAATCACCTTTGAAACACAATGTAACAAAGGTGATTTTTGCACCAATTTCATTTCAAGATATTATTCCCGAAAGCTATTCTTTATTTTTCTGCGACACTTCAATCCCCTCCGGCCATACAGCAGTTGTATAAGCCACAGCATCATTTCCATTACCGGTCAAGTCTCTTGCAATGTTATTTCCTTTACCTTCGTTGAACTTCCAGTAAGCTTTCAAACCAGTAGTTTGGGGATCAACATCATACATATTCCTGTAAATTTCTTCCTGTGAACGAATCACATTCCATATACGTACTTCGCAAATCTCACCATTTAATTGCCGACTCATATCGTCGGGTTCGCCATAAGAGTGTCCTATCTTAAACATAAAGTCTCCTTTCTTCTGTTTTCCAAGATTTATGGCTTCCCCATTTCCGTAATCGTCAATGCGGCTCTGCTCTTTACCATCTACATACATAATAGCAGCTTTTGTCTCCGTGTCATAAGTAACGGCAACATGATACCACTCACCAGGTTGCAACAGTTTACTGTCATTGGCATTTGGGAATTTCATTTCATTAGCCGCGAATTGCAATTGCTGTCTAGGAAAGCCAGAATCACCAAAACGTAACAAACAATATTGCTCAATACCCATAATGGATGAGATTTCAGTAAGAGGATCAAATCTATTCACTCGAACAACAGCTTCGAAAGTAAGTTGCTTCAATCCGTTTACTACATTAGCAGTAGGACTACCAGCAACAAATCCCGGTATCTCAAAATAATTGTTAGCAAGACTGACCGCAGTAGTTATTGCACTGGAACGACGCACTATGTAACAGATATTTTTAGATCCGTCCAGTATACTCATCCCTCCTGATGCTTCTCCAATAGTAACAGGTAATAGAAAGCTAGTGTCAATATCCAAATCTATCAAGTTGGAAAATTCAATAGTGACCATTTCTGAATCTACATTTCCTTTAGGAATGACAACGTGCTGGGTAGAAAACTTATAATACTTAGCATCCAACATTGCATAATTATTCCCTAAACGTGCATTATAATAACTTATCAATGAAGGATCTGTCCGAAAGCTGACATCTATATCCTGCTCGGCAGGATATAGATGTCAGCAGAAATCTGTTGCTGTCCATCCTGTTTAAGATTATTAAATGTAAAATTAGCTATATCCTTCACTTTCGCCACATCAATATATACACTATTACCAAAAGGAGATTCCTTAGTATAATCTTTGTTGTCACAACCTGTTATTAATAACAGGAAAACCATGACCAAACAATTATTACTTATTTTCATTATATTCTTGTTTTGAATTATCAGACTCATTATATCTTAGTTTTAAGATTCATTTTATTTCTCACATTCCGGACGGACGTACCCATCCTTTTGAATACACATTATACATCTGGCGCAAAAGCCAGTCCAACGGTTTATAAGTATAAGAATACTCACCGGAAATAAATCCCCAATCATAAGGAGGATAGATGGATTGCCCCCAATAAGCACCATCATCCATCATAGCGTTAATGCCATCTCCTATCGCGATATCGTTCACCATTCCTTCATACATATTTTGCTCATTGGCTGTAAGATCAAACGCATATACAACAATATTATTTTTCTTACGCTTATTCATTTTCCAATCCACCATCCTATATTGCGATTTATCTCTCAAAGGATTTTCTCCTTTTTCATATAATGGAATAACCAGACTTCCATAACATTCCGGTGCCAACCCTATAATAGGTTTACGAGTATATTCACTATAAGGATGCTCTGCGTCCCATGGTTCTATAATCTGTATCACTTCTTTTCCACTATCATACGCATGCCACGCATAGTCTATATACTTACCTACCTCAATGCCGCCACATCGATTTACATCATAAAAATATTCAGTAGCTTCTCCTTTATCAACAACTGTCAGCAACTTTTCAGGAAGTGCATCCCGTAATGCTTTAATGAGTTTAGGATAAGAGGCTGTATTCATAGCAAACATACCTTCCTTGCTATAAGTACTCACCTTATCCCAAAGATTTATTCCATCCAAACGATAAAGTTCTACCACATTTTTCACCTGTTGAACAAAATCTGCAAGCTGCATATCGGTTAAATTACAAAAGCCAAATCCTTTATTACCATTTTCAATGCTAAGACATACTTTACGTCCGTGTTCCTGAAGCGGACGAATAAACTTATCCGCCTTTTCCAACACATCACGTATGTCACTACTCAAATTGAGCAGTGCACGTCCTGTTGCAGGCTCATAGTCCATTGTCACAATTCGCAGATTCACGATACTACCTATATTATGTAAAGTTTGAGTATAATCCATCTGATTAATTTTTTGAATTCCATAAACGTCAGCTATCAACGGTTGATAAGTTGAAGTATTCACATAGAAAACAACAAATGCATCAGGTAACATTGACGGCATATCTATTTGTTCATACTGGTTATTAGGATAACAAGTCGTTATTCTTTTTCGAATATTCACAATATAATAAAGCACCTGTTTCTTAGTATCCACTTTTACTCCTGCAGGTATTTCTTCCATAGTTAATGGCAAAAGATATGGAGTATCAGTATTCAGTCCGGCTGTGGATATAGTAAATTTGATTTTGGCAGATTTTTGTTCTCCAGCATCTATTGAAAGAACTCCACTATTTTCGAACCGCACATTCTCAACCGGCAATGTATTCAATTTGGAATCGTTTTCCTTATTATAATCTTCTACAAGCTTTTCGCTTACAACGGCTGTCGCAGTCAACCTGCTTCTGGCTGATTGTGACAGTGAATAGAATATTTCCTCTGTGACAGATTCGTCCCCTTCCGCCAACTCAATAAATGCTTTATTAGTCAATGTAGTTGTGTTACGCAGGGCACCTGCTATATTATCCATAGCCGCCTTGTCAGGCATTCTGTCCGCATTCATTGAGATAGTATCTTCAGTACATCCTGTTACTCCTATTTTCAGTAACAATACTAATATAAAATGTATGATAAGATTCTTTTTCATATTGATTTTTTTTACTTCGATGGGTTCATTAATTGAATAGCCGTTCGTGTAATCCCGTAATTCCTTATCGGACTATAATAATCATTACCTATAGCATAAATACCCAATCCAGCTAATGGACCAAGAGCAATCACACGGTCAGTCATTAAAGTTACAGCCTCTTGTTTTACACCAGTCTCATCAATTACTTGTCCGCCCATTTGAACAGATAACAATAATTTATCTTTAAACAATAAACTATTGGCAAGAATCCCCGTCACCTGCAATTTCAAATCGGTAACATTAGTCAACTCTGCAGTATTCAACACAATATAATTCAATTTGTCAAAGTCTGCTTCATCAACGAAAGCCGGGTTTCCTTCCAATACCAATAATTTATCCTGTCCCGTAGCAGTAGATAATTTAGAAACAATCAGTCGTGATTTCTCTTTATACGATGCCAATTCAGCATCAGTTCCATTATAGAGCGGAAGACCGGTAAAAGCAAATCCGTCCAGATTGAGTTCGGCCGACGTAGCAATTTCTTTATCCAACCAACTGTTTAATGCCGTCATATCCGTTAAGGAAGAGGCGTGAGCTACATAATCTATCAAATAAAGCACACGGATACTCTTTTCCTGCAATAGAGGGATATCCTCCCGATCATAATCAGAGATTTGATGAGAATTACCCAAGGTCACAATATCCAACGAATCCGGCAATGACCGAAGATAACTACCTTCATTTAGCGATTTTTCCGGAGAATTATCAAAGTGGGCATATGATAAGTAATGTTCACTTTGTTTGTAAGTACGTAATGCCTGCATATAACGCGCCCATAGTTCCGGATTCTGTTCTTTCGCACTATTAATATCAATATCTACAATTTCAGGTTCATTCCAGTCATCACAAGCAACAGGCAATAAAAAAGCCGTTAAAAACAGAAAACCATAAATGAATTGTTTATATATTATTGTTTTCATATAAATTCTTTTTCATTCTTTTATTCGTATTCAAACTCTCTCATCAATTGAGATAAGATTTCTTATCCCACCACAATCTCGTTCCCCCATTGTCAGGACCTCCCAACATACCTATCGCCAAATTGATATTCGAAAGATTTTCAGTATATTCTGTAGGCGGATACCACAAACGACGGATCATATGCTCAGAACTGATGCTACCACCACTTTTGTTTTCTATAACCGGCATAAGATGAGGATATCCTGTACGGCGGAGTTCGCTCCATGACTCAACACCCAAAGGAAAATTAGCAATCCATTTTTGAGTGATGATACGTTCAAGATTACGTTCAAAATTATCCGCACCATCTTCCCAAGCAATAGTAATAGTACTTCTCGGACCCTCCCAATCAGTATAGGCAAATGTCGGATCATTGTACGCTTCCGGAGTGTCAGTCGAATTCTCCGCATAGGTTTCAGAGCCCGACAGACCATATTGTTCAAAAGAAAGGGCTATCGCCATATTATATAAATCTTTAGCTTCCCCACCCATATTCCAACCTCGCAAGGCACCTTCGGCACGTAAGAAAGTGATTTCTGCGGCATTCATCCATAAAAAAGGACTGGTACTGCTGATAATCGGTATGCTGTATGCATTTACCATCTCATCCTTGGTAGTCACATCAATGCCAATACGAATACCCGCATATCCATCAACCTCTTGCGGTTGGAAGTTTTCATCATATACAGTCATTTTCACTGTAGTGAACATCTTTTCCCGACGCGGATCTTTATAACCATTCATATATGAGATAATATCAGCCCCCGCACGCTGGTCATTCCAGTCATTAAAAATCATGGCTACCCTATTTTCTTCCACTTTCAAGAAAGCGTTATCACTTATTTCCGTCATTACGCCTGCCGTTACAGCTTCTTCGGCTATTCGTTGTATTTCCGCCTGCATTTCCGGTACATAAGTCAAGCGCATGGCCATACGCAATTTGAGTGAATTAGTAAATTTGAGCCATTTGGAAAGATCGCCTTGATATACATCATCAAATTTACGAAAAGCTTCCGCACTCAAATTGAGATTATCCCTAAGGACATCACTCACTTCGTCCAATTCACTAAACATTTGCTTATATACCTCTTCCTGCGAATCATAAGGTACGGTAAGAGAAACCTTACCTGTTTTAGAAATGATTTTTGAATAAGGAATCGGACCGTACATATCTGTCACACGCTGCATGATGACTACACGAAATAGTTTTCCCAGTGCCAACGCCACAGGATCGTCTGTTTTATCCAACAAGTCCCGATAAAACGGATAAGTGCGGGTGACTAAATCTGAAAAAGGAGCTTCTTGCCAATCTATTGGCGGATTATAGGTTTCAAACTTAGCCGTCCATTCTACAGTACAACCAATGTAACCGGCAAACGCACCTGCGCCAAGTGCTTCAACAAACTGATAGAGATGTTCTTCCGTAGGAATCACCAACCCTTGTAATCCTTTAAGACTGGCGCCTACGTTATAACTTTCACGACCCAACTCTTCTTTATCAACCTGATAATCCTTCCGGTTGATTTTATCGAAATTATCCGTACAAGCGTAACCGACAATAGACAATAGTGCTAGTGAAAACAATTTTATGATAGATGTTATATATTTCATAGTAACTACTTTTTATCTGTTAAAAGTTGATTTTCACATTCAAACCGACATTACGGGTACTCGGCAACATGAAAAAGTCGATCCCTTGATAATAGTTGCCTGTCGTTGCAACGGCTTCCGGATCAAAAGGAGCTTTATTATAAATCATACAGAGATTGCGTCCCACAACAGACAACTGAATATTGCATACATCATGCAACCATTTACGTGGAAGCGTGTAACCGATAGCCGCCTCCTGCAATCGAATATTGGTAGCACTATAAGTATAATACTGTGGCAAACCACTTTGTGAACCGATAGCCGTGAACCATGTCTGCGCATCCACCCTATTACGTCCATTCACTAATACCCCACCATTATCACGGGCAACCGCCGAACTTTCAGACACCCCATATTGATCCATAGCTGCTGCAGTAGCCGAATAAACAATACCGCCTATACGCGCAGTAACTAAAGCACTGATATTAAACCCTTTCCATGAAAACTGATTGTTCCATGCCAAATTACATTTAGGGAAAACACTTCCTAATTTAATATCAGGTCGATTATTCACTGTTACTAATGTACCCGCAGGAGAAATTTCTACCATTCCATTGTCATCCCGCTTCAAATCAGACTGTGTGTAAAGGTCACCCAGCGAACCTCCTGTTTTCAAGATGAATCTGGCTTTTCCGAGTCCGCCTACATCCAGCCGATCTTTATTTATAGGCTCACCAGTCTCCGGATGTATATAGTCCTTTACCAATTCTATAATTTTGTTCTTGTTATGACTTAATGTAAAATTACTTTGCCAACGAAAATCTTTCTTCCATGTATGTCCATAACCAAGCGAAAGCTCCACTCCTTGGTTACGTACATATCCTGTTTGAAGGTAAATGGTAGTATATCCGGATGATACGGAAATTTTCGGGTCGAACGTCTGATTAAATGTATTAGCCAAATACCATGACAAACTAAGATTAAAGTCCTTGAAAAGCCGCATATCCAAGCCTAATTCCCACGAATCGGTCCGTTCAGGTTTAAGGTCACCAATAGGATAATGTGTTTTCGGCTTCCACGTTTGAGTAGTTTCGTCATACTCAAAAGTAGGCGATGTCAAGTTACGAGGATAAGGCATACCTACCGAACTAAACAAACCACGTACCTTCAGATAATCCACGAAAGAAGGTAGTTTCACCATCTCAGAGATGACAGCCGAAAATCCAATTGACGGGTAAAAGAAACAAGTAGAAGATGAGTTTGCCAACTGTGACGCCCAGTCATTACGTCCGGTCAGCGTAAGATAAAGCATACTCTTCCACCCTACTTCAGCACTGGCAAATATAGACTGCGTCTGCTCTTCCCATTCATCCTGACGTGCTTTCTTCTGCGTATTGTCAAGATCAAACACATTAAAAACATTGGGAATACCATTGGCGCGTATCGGTCCACGATAACTCAATTCGTCATACTTATTATCTACGATGCTCGCCCCGATATTGACCACAATAGAATAATCACCCAAACGTTTATTTATATTTGCCAACGCATCAGCATACACTTGTGTTTCGTCAGGTTTAGATATAGCATAAAATCCCTGTGCACTACCTTCAGTAAGAGTAGTATTGGAACTTGCATATAATTTTTGTTCATATTTGGTACTGGAATTATCAACCCGAACACGCCCTGAAATATTCAGCCAGTCTGTAATATCATAACTTAAAGAGGCAGACAGCATATAACGCTTCTTGTCATTCGTCCGTAAATTGCGATAAGCGATCCAATAAGGATTCTGCATCCGCAAGTCTCCTTCCCCTTGAGGCCAAAACATGGTTTTAATCTTACGGGCCGGATCCCAACGTTCGAACACTTTTATCAAATTAAAGTCATCGCCACGTGGAAACAAATAAACAGGAACTATCGGATTTGAGTAAGCACCTTGATTAGTCATATTGCGGTCATTCTGAATAATATAACTTGCACCTACATCAAGCTTCATCCTGTCATTCAGAAAGTTTGTAGTGTTACGGAAGGTAAAATTAAAACGGTTGTAACGGTTGTTCGGTACAATCCCTTCCGAATTAACCGCAGCAGCAGAAAAGAAAGTCTGATTCTTATCTGTTCCCGTTGATAATGTAACGGAATTGGTATAAGTTATCCCCGTATCAAAGAAATCACGTGGTTCATAGTTTCTACGAGAGGCGTCATTTAATAAAGTCCCCCAACTCAACGTAGTAGAATTACCAGTTTTTCCCGAACTGCCTGTACCATAGCGATTTTGAAAACGTGGAAGTACGAATGGCTTAGCGAATTCTGTATTACTGGATACAGAAACCTGCAATTTACCAACCTTGCCACGTTTCGTATTAATAACAATGGCTCCATTTGCCGCATTACTTCCATAAAGGGCAGCTGCGGCCGCTCCGGTCAACACAGAGATGCTTTCAATGTCATCCGGGTTGATGTCGGCAATGCTTTCAGTCACTCCCTGTGAGCCATTCTCCATACTACCGCCACCTCCGAAATTAAACATGGGAATACCATCGATAACATACAATGCATTACTACTTTGTTCAATCGACTTTGTACCACGCATCACCACCTTACTAGCTCCACCTACTCCAGAAGAACTACTGTTGATATTAACTCCTGCGACTTTACCATTCAGGCTATTAATAAAATTTGCATCCTTGACATTTGTCAACTGGTCAGATTTTACCTGTTGCACATTGTAACTCAGAGCCTTTTGTTCCCTCTTGATACCCAAGGCAGTCACAACGACTTCATTTAGCGACTCTACATTAGCAGACATTTGTATATTGTATACATTCTTATCTGCTATTTTTACATAAGACGAAATATAACCAAATATAAGTAAAACTTAGTATACTACCTATAGAAGCTTTTATGACGTACTTACCATCCAAATCTGTGACAGTTCCATCATCAGTCCCTTCTACCCGTATATTTACTCCTATCAGCGGTTCATTATTCTCATCAACAACCCTACCTGTAATCTGTTTGATAACCACAGTTCCAGTCTTTGGCTGAGGAATAATATTAATATAATTTCTTTTAATTCCATAAGAAAATCCTGTTCCTTTAAGGATAATCGAGAGGGCTTTTTCCAAATCAATATTTTTCAAATTGAGATTGATAGCCGGTTTATCAATTAATTGCGAATCGTTATATCCTACCGAAAGCTTTGATTGCTTTTCCACTTCTTTCAGTGCTTCAATAACAGTTATATTTTCTTTTTGAATAGTAATTTTCATACCACTTTGGGCAAAAGCTGTAGCTTGTATTACAACCATAAATAAAAACAACACAAATCTTATCCTTTTTGCCTTCTTATCATTTTTCAATGTATAACTGTGTAACATGAATTTTAAGTATTAGTTTGCTAACTTTTTTATTCGCAACACATGTCTATCTGTTTTAATTTTCGATTTCATATCCAAGGCAGAAAGATTCCTGGCATAGATACTTTTTCACATATATCTTTATTATTAAGCAGTGCCTATCAACAAATGAAAGGCATCTACAGTTTGTATATTCAGGTTAATTTATAAAAGACCGGAAGTGTCCTTCTCTGAAAGTCTATCACTTCCAGTCTTCAATTCATTCACATGGAGCGTCCTGATATCTTAATAATTCTTCGCATAGATAGTCGTCGTACGAGATACGGTCTTGCCTCCCCAAACTCTTGAAGCAAAGTTATTCATTAAGCTTGTTTGACCGGACTCGCGTAGATTGAACATCATAATGGCGCCATAGCCACTATAATTTGCAGCGCTACTTTGTATCACACCTGCACTTGGTCTACCATCCGTACAGTGTATTGACATCTTTGCCCATTTGCTATTCCCTAATCCGGCCGGAGTACTCCAATCCGCCCCGAAATCAGGCCACATGTAACTAATGGCATTCATTGTAGTCGCATCAAAATTTGTATAACCACCAAAACTGAATACTGTAATCAGTTTATCAGGCAACAACTGACACACTCTTTTTACAAGATTTCCAAAAATCGTAGTACTTGGTGAAGGCAAATTAGAAGGTGCCTTCCAATAGTCTGCATATTCATCGTCAAAATCCACACCATCTAAATTGTATTGCTTAACACAAGCGGCAATCTGTTGTGCAAAACTTTCAATCATGGCCGGTGTCAAGTTACAGAAACCCACTCCGGTGTGATCACCCAACAGCCCTAAAGAGACTCTGATACCTTTCTGTTGTAAAGGAGCGATAAGCGTACCGGCATTGGTCAATATATGAGACTGATTATTATTATGATACAATTGAACAGTACTAGCCGTACCCCGAATATTAGAAGCGAACAGAATCACATTATCAATCACCTGCTCTTGCGGATCCGTACCTGTAAAATAGTACTCTCCTGCATTTAGAGGATTTACATCATTAGTTTCAATATAAGTAGTCAACTTCGGCATCTTGTCGCTGACGCTGCGAGTAGCTGGCGAAATACCTTGTTGTTGTGTTTCTGCCATGTAGTCATCATTACTACAACTTGTGATCAAAGTTCCTGTCACCATTGCTACAACGAGCAACAAGAAGTATTTCAAATTTTTCATATAGTATTACTTTTTATATGGTTACTATTTCGCTTAGGTAATGCGTTCTAAAAGTTTAATAATTCCTCCTTTCTCCGTTTTAGTTATTCGACATACCTTCCACCGCTTTAACTTTCTAATATCAAAATTATTTCTGCATAATATAGCATTTATCATGTTCTATCTTAAAATATAAATCTCCTGCTACATCAACAATGACATCCATAACTTCAGACAAAGGTGGATTATCCTTAAACCTGAAACTATAACGATCATTCTTTAAGCTATGCTGATTATAAAAGAACTTACAATCGTACTTACGTTCCAATATCGTTATAATCTCCGTTATAGTTTTCCGATTAAATACCAACCCACCTTTTTGCCATGCTGTCACATCCTTCATATCAGGATAAGTCAGAGTATCTTGACGGCTCTTCCTATTATACCCCAATTGTTCATTTGGTTTAAGCAATATCTTTTTAGTCAAATCAGCGAATTCCACAAGAACACTTCCTGTTATCAGAGTTGTAAAAATATTCTCGTCTGAGGTATATGCAGAAACATTAAATTCGGTTCCTAAAGCTGTTACTTGAAAATCATTGGTTTTGACAATAAATGGTTTCTCTTTATTCGTTTTTACCTTAAAATTGGCTTCTCCAATTAGAAAAACACTACGATACTTTCCAGTAAAATGTTCGGGATATAATAGCATACTACTCGAATTCATGCTTACCCGACTTCCGTCAGGCAAAAAAAATGTCTTCATCTGAGTGCCCGATATGCATTGCTGAATTATTCCTGAGTCATCTTTTTCTGACTTACAAAGCAGATATCCTAAAGAAATAGATACTATTAATAATACAATTGCTACAGATTGCCACAATCGCATAAACAGGTTGTTATCAGACTTTTGTTGAGGTTTTACATGAGCAAGATTGTTATCCGATCTCCAACGCTCCAGTGATTCTTCCACATTGGTAAAAACGGAGTAGACTGTTACAGCAAAAACGGCCATGCTGTTACAGTTCTGACGAGGCAAAGTTAATGTTTTTTTCTTAAACTGTCTCCTTTCAATGTAAATCTCGATGCGGTATTTACAACTCTATCTAAGATAGCATCCGCTGCAGAGACATTACTATCGAGCGTTTCATACCAGTTTGCCACGGGCAGCTGGCTTGCAAAGATGGTAGACTTGTTTCCGTGCCTGTCTTCTATGATTTCCATCAGGTCGAGCACCTGTTCTGCAGTTAGCTTCTTTATGGCAAAGTCATCGAGTATCAGCAGGTCATACTGTGAGAGCCGCTCGAAGAGTTTAGGGAGTCTGCTTTCTATACGGGCCATGGTAAGCTCCTCAAAAAGCTTCATCACATTGTAGTAGCGGACCTTGTATCCACATAGGCAGGCATGGTGGCCAAGAGCCGATGCCAGCCAGCTCTTGCCTGTACCTGTAGGACCTGTAATGATGATGGGATAGCCATGTCTGATGTAATCGCATGTGGCAACCTCATTGAGCAGTGACTGGTCAATGCCGCGTGCGGAATCGGCAGCTATCTCACCCAGTGCTACCGTATAACGGAAGTGGGCATTCTTGATGAGCCGGTGCGTACGGTTGGACATACGCATGTCGTTTTCTCCCTGGATGAGCATGCGCATCCCGTCAGCCATTGAGATTGAGTCGATTTTGTGGGCCTCCATAAGGTTCTGCCATGTCTGGGCCATTCCTGGCAACCGCATAGCCTTGAGGTCGGATAAGATTTTTTCCATTGTTGTGCCGTTTTATGGTGATATAATGATATGTTACTTGTAAGCTTGTGCTCCCCTGATGTTCTCATGCAATGACAAGGCAGATGCTTGATTTTCTTCATCCTTTTCTTGCAACATCAAGTAGCCCTGGCATTTGGACTTCACCAGATTGCTGATGAACGGATAGTTGCATTTTCCGCATTGGACAGATATCTTGCATGCAAGAAGAAAAAGTTCAGGCTCTGTCTCACGGGCGAGAGCCAGGATGCCCTGTGCGGAGCGGTAATACACTTCTGCAGGTCTGTCAGTAGCCGAGAACAGTTCACGCAGGACATGCTCAGCCATAGGTCCATACTTGGATCCTTTGTCTATGAAGTACTGCGGGGAGTACTCGTAATAAGCCTGTGTCTGTGAAGGAAGATGCTCCTTTACCCAGGTATAACCTCCTTGTTTGAATGAACGCATGTGGGTCGCAATGCAGTTGCCGTCATGATAGATTCTGACCTGTGTGTCCGTAAAGATGACTTCAACCTTGTTGCCTATAAGACGGCTGGGTACTGAGTAGTGGTGCCGTTCCCTTCCAAGCTGTACAAAACAGTTCGGAGCGACTGTAAGCAAGGCATGCCGCTTCATCTGGTAACGCTCTCCGGGCAACGGAAGCAACTCGGGTTTCTCTACAGCCAGGAAGCGTTCCACCCGCGAGTAGTCGCATCCCTGCATGCGTCGGCTGTTGTACTTTTCAAGCAGTTCTTCCACAGCTGCATTAAGTTCCTGCAAGGAGTGGAAAAGACGGTTCCGCAACGGAGCGTATATGCGTTTGTAACTCTTGTGCACGACATCTTCGACCAAAGCCTTGTCCTTGGGACGCCTTACTCTGGCTGGCTGTGCACAGCACCCGTAATGCGTGGCAAGGTCATTCAGCCCGTCCGTCAGACCTGGAGACCATCTGTCGAAGGATTTTACGGCCGAACGCAGGTTGTCGGGTACCAGGATTCGCGGTGCACCTCCGAAGAATCGTATGGCAGCATCCACGGCTCCGAGAAAATGTTCTATACCTTGCGACGGGATACAGGTTATAAAGGTATAACCGGAGCATGGCAGAACCGCAGCAAACGTCTCTACAGGAACAACCTCACCGGTTTCCATATCGACGTAGCTCAGCCTGTCGCCGGCAAAGTCTATATACATCTTCCCTGCAGGCTGGTGTAGCATCTTGAGCACTGTGGAAGGCTTTATTGCTACTGTATTCTGCTTCAAATGGAAACGGAATTGGGTCAATCCGTAACCGTCAGGAACGTCTTTGCGGTACTCTTCCCAAAGAAGAAGCGTTGTCATGTGAGGCTTCTTCAGTTCCTGTTCAAAATGGGGAAGTCGTTTCTTGAAGTCCTCAAAGCGCTCATCGCAATAGGCAGGATTTCCGCCATTGAACCGATGGTTCAACTCTGGGTCCTCCAACTGCAAGAGAGCATCGACACCCAATGCGTCTTCATTGGCCATCTTGAGATAGCGCTGTACGGTTGTGGGACTCATTGAGTACATTTCGGCCATCTTTCTGACCGACAATCCATTTTTGTGGCCCGTAAGGACCTGTTTGATGACATTCATTTTCTTAGGTTGTGTAGCCATAGTCTTGAAGGATTGATTTATCCTTCAAGATAATAAATTCATCAAAACTGTAACAGCATGCTCCGATTTTGAGTGATGGACACCTGTATTATCTATTTAAAAGTGTAACAGCATACTCCGATTCGGTTGGCTTTGTTGAGCCGTTTTGAGCGCAATGTAACAGCATGCTCCGATTTTCAAAGGAAATTAGCCTGACTGTTATTTGTAATTGACTGATAATCAACCATTATAAAATATGGAATTTACATGATATTCGGCGTTTCTTTCAGCTAGACCACTGTGACAGCATACTCCGATTTTTCCATCCACATCGAAGATTTTTCCTTTTTTTCTTGCTTCTGAATAGAACTCCTGTAATACTTCATCCTTTTCTTTTTCATATTCATCATTAACCAACCACCTGTAAAACATTTGATTTGTTTGTTCCGAATAATTATGTCGGGCAAAAAGGGATAATATTTTCTGAAAATAATTCTTCATGTTATCGTTATATTAGATTTCGGAATTTCATATATAACGATTGAAACATTCCAGCTACTTAAAGAAAATACAGGAAAAATAAAATTAAAATGATTCTCTTTAAAACTTGAAGCGACAAATATATCTAATGCTCTATTGTACGAACAGAAAGATGTAAGGATAATGCAATCTCCTGATTGCTCATATTATTGAAACGGCTCATCTCAAAAATCTTTCTGCGACGTTCAGGAAAGTTTTCAAGAGCCATTCTTATTATTAGTTGTATTTCTTTATAATAAAGCGAATTTAACGGATCTGAAAGGCCTAACAAATCCTTAATTGTACTTTTCTTTATTTGTTCCTCCCGATAATCATTTTCCAGTCTTTTGTGTTTGATAAAATCAAATGCTACATTTTTTGCCATAGCGTATATATACCCTTCTTTTCCATCATTATTTTGCCACGTCTCAAAATTAGTCCATAATTTGGTAAATACATCTTGAGCCAAATCTTCCGCATCTGCTTCCGATTTAAGAAACATATTGATAAAAAATTTCACTGAAGAGAAATGAGCTCTAAATATCATTTCAAACTGTTCTACTAAACAATGGTCTTGATTCATATAAGGTTACACTTTTGTTTGTGTTACCTTACAAAGATAGAATAACTTATCTAGAATTAAAAGTAATAATGATTTTATTTTTAATAAAATATTACCATACAATTAGATAGAGTATGATTTCTTTGTTATATCATAGTAAGCGAAGTATTATACCAATAATAGTTATAGACCATGTACTAGAAATCCATCCAATTGTTTCTTGATATTCTCGAAATCCTGATTCAGATCAAGTGTCCGGTAATATATGATATTCCCATCCCTAAATGTCGTCTGCCCGTCAGGTGTTATATCTTCTTCTGTCTTGGCATACAGCAACATTCCATCCACGTTACCAGTATGATTAACATCATAATTCATTACATAAGAATGGATCTGATACAGGTTATTAGAATGAATAGTTCTCTTGTCAAATTGGCATTGCATTGATTTACTATAATATTTGGTATCAATAATCAATGTTCTCTCTTTAAATGTCAGCGTTATATCCGTCCGCATTATAGGAAGAATAGTGGAAATAGACTGTTCTTTATCAATATTCCAGTCTATTTGGGTAGCCTTTGCTTTTAATTCCGGATAATGCTTTCTGTAATACTCCAAAACAAACTTCTCATAAAGCCTGCACATATGCTCATCGGAGAAATCCCTCATTTTATACGTACCCCTTTCCGTAGTCATCAACATCCCGTCGAGAATGAAATAACAAACATATAGAAGCATCTGATAAGTCTTGCAATTTCTATCAAAGCGCATAATAGTCCAGTTTATTGTCAGAGTATCAATAACTTCTACATTGCTAAAGAAAAGCATAAGACGCTTCAACGAAGCTTTCCTGTCCGATTTGACTTTCGGATGTTTCAGCAAGAATTGAACAGTCGTCTTTAATATCTGATTAAACTTGTTATTCTCTGATAATTCATCATACTCACAATCTATTTTCTGTTGTTTTCGCATCAAATTATTGATAGTACCATTTATATCAAGCTTACCCTTCAACGTAGATAATGAACCATGATAGGAAATATATTCTTTATGTAACCCCTGCTTAAGTTGATACGAAATACCACGAACTAGAATTTCAGCAAATAAATCATGAATCTCGTCAAATTCTTCACCTGCTATTTCTTCATAGTTGTTCTGCTTAAGCTCTTGAAAAGCATAAGTCAACATATAATAGATATTGCGAATGAATATACCTTTGTCTATTGTCATTTTATCAGGCTCAATAATTTGTCTGTTTCTTCTTTGAATTTCTTATCATTGTCAAACCAATATTCGCGTAACATAGGGGCAATATCATATTCAATCACATTTCCAAGCCATATATTATCAATAGATTCCTGATTACAAAAATAACTATGACCGATACAAAAGCCTTTTCCGAGTGAATCATCTTTAGCAATCTCAACATTCAGAGCCTTGATGGCATCAATTACCCTATTAAAGGCTTCACAAGCAAGATTCTCCTGATACTTTTTGAAACCATCCGAATCAAATCCCGGCACCATATCAAAGAAACTGAACCGACGACGTAAAGCATAGTCAATCATAGCTAGGCTACGGTCTGCCGTATTCATCATACCTATGATATAAAGATTCTCCGGAACAGAAAAATACTCATCATTATATGCAAGACGGATTTGATGTTTTTCGCCCCGATAATCGTTTTCAATAAGCATCAGTAACTCACCAAAAATCTTACTCATATTTCCTCTATTAATTTCATCAATAATAAAGAAATACTTCTTATCCGGATCACTTTGGGCTTTCCGGCAAAAATTATAGAATACCCCTCGTCTAAGCTCAAAACCACCATCTTCTTTTGGCTTATACCCCATCACAAAATCCTCGTAGGAATAATTCTGATGAAATTGAATGAACTCTATTTTAGTTCTATCTTCTTCTCCTATAATAGAGTAAGCTAAGCGTTTTGCCGAATACGTTTTACCAACACCCGGAGCGCCTTGTAATATGACATTTTTCTTTGCCAACAACAGGCTTCTCAATTTGTTATACTCTTCTGATTTTATAAATACATTATCCAAAAAATTTGTTTCGGAATATTGAGGATTATGCATAGGATTTCCGCCACGTATTAATTTCATCAATATGTTATACTCGTCTTTTGTCAGTTTGAAAAATGAGCCGTTCTTATTCTTTAGGAATTCCATACCACTTAATTCCGGTATATCCTTTATAACTGAATAATCAACAGGATTCAATAAACTTTCAGTCTTTTTGAAATATATTTTTTGTCCATCAGCAGATTTGGCTATTTCTGCAATAGCTACCACCTGTTTAACAGGAGTAGCTTCATAGCCAATAACGATATCTCCTTCTTTTGCATCAATAAAATTTTGGAATACCCTTCGTTGGTTTCCACTATCATTATAAAGAGTATAGTCTTGTATTTCCCCAACCGGAGCTTTCGAAAAGCTCCATATCTTAGGACTAGCCACAAGCCACCAATATTGTTTTTGAGATTTATTTTCAAATAGCTTCTCCAAAGATTTCACATAATCCGGCTGCTTGGTTATATCCGTCAAAGTTTTTTGGACATTCTTACCTACTGTCTCCCATTCTCCAACATTCGTCCATTGCATTTTACGAACATGCTTAAAATCAGAGAAAGAATTATCAAAAGTATAGTCACTTTTCACAATACCACGCCCTATTATTTGATTCTGTCCCTTTTTGACTATAACAATATCACCCACTTGCATCTCATAAGCAAACTCCCATAATGCCAAACTATCATTTTTAAACGAAGATCCCGGTTTGCCATATATATCCTGCAATTTAACTGCCATTTCTTTCTTAGAAGAGTATTCCAAAAGGCTACCCATATCATCCCAACCAATACACATTATGTTTTGAGATAAACACACATCCCACTTAGATGCATTTTCTCCCGGAGCGTATAACCAAATCTTATGTTCCATATTTGAACTATCTAATTCATTTACAATATTTAGTAACTCCTCATAAAATTCGAAAAGGTCTTTTTCGCCTTTCTGTTCTATCAGGAACCTTTGCAAATCAGAAATTTTAGTTTTATTTGTGACAGACATTCCAAAATAACTAGCCAACTTAACCAACATATCACGCTTATATACAGGTATTAGAGTCTCATCTGAATATAAGAATGCTATTTTCCATTTGTAAGCATCGCCTAACTCATCTATTTTCTCTATTGCTTCCAATTCACCTTTGCCTGCATGTTCTGCTATTTTAAATATAGTGCTTCTGACAATAGCAAATGCTTCATCAGCAGTCTGTTTATCATATTTGTTATACCAAGCATACTTATCATTGCTAACAATACGAAAATCATTCTTATTGGGTTTGTTTCTATATTCATAAATACCAAACTTATAAGAAGAGCCACCCCAAATAGAACCTAAATCATATGTTTTAGATTCAACCCAATAACAAAACGAATTCTGTCTTTCGAGATTTGTATATTGTGTAAGTGTCATTTCTACAAGATGCTCTTTCGGAAAAGCAGCTTGGAAATCTTGATATATCTGTCTTCTGTCAATCATAGTTTACGAGATTTAGGATTGGATCATATTTATTTTACCAAACTCATTAGTGTATCATAACTATCTATTTTACCATACTTAACTCCGGAAGTAGTCAACTGTTCAAAAAGTTTCTCCGCACATGCTATCTTATTTTTCTCAATTTCCCGTAACTCCATGGGACTCATTGAACCTTTGGTTTCAGCAATGAAATAGATATGCTTCACTTTATCTTTTTCAAAAGCAATAGCCCAATCCGGTGAATAATTGCCTACAGGAGTCGGTATGTGAAATCCCTTTGGTAACTTCGCATATACCGCCACTTCATCAGAAATATCAAGACTTTCTACAAACTTACGCTCATTGCTCTTTTCGGCTATACCATCGGTGAATACATAGTCAAGAATACTCTTTTGAGCCTTAAAAGCCTTATCCATAGAAGTATGCTTTTCTTGTGTGAAGATACTGCTGTCGTATTCACCATCCACTTGATTATATGAAATATGTTCCACAATCATAGTTGCTTTCTGTTCAAGGATAAACTGGGTAACCTTAGTAATAAACTCTTCCGGGTTTGCCTTAAACATATCAAACTTGATAGGACGAATCTTTGTCAGTATTGTGGCTACAGTTTTACGGGTGAGTGTCGTGCCAGATGCTATTTTACCGATAAGATCATACTTCACATGACTAACGACATCTGTAGTTAGTTTATCCGTCTGCGATGCCTTCTTTTGAAGCATTTCACCTGAAACGACATCATCTTTCTTTAGTTCATCTTTTTGGATACCTTTCGTTATCACATAAGTTAATTGAGTGACTTCCAACTCTCTATTAATAGCTTCCACAGCTTTCTCAATCAACTCATTACTGTCAAATTGAACTTTATAAGCATATTTATGGTTGATACGCTTCCACAACTCCTGAAATTCCTTCTTTGCAAAATTATCGTTGAGCGTATTAGGAGGTGTCTGTGGTTTGCTACCATTACCAATCATATCATCAAGAGCCTTACTATCGAAGATGGATTGGACACATTTATAAACAGCATCTGTCAGTGGCTTCAGCTCATCAGGAAGTTGTTTCAAATTATTATTCTTCAAGTCCTCACGAAATGCATCTGTAACCTCACCACCTTTTGTAATATAACCGTTCATACGCAACTGGAATACAATTTCTTGTGCATCTTCTTTGGAAACAGTATACTTCTGTCCTCCATTGAATATGAGAATCTTACCAATAAAGAAATCAATATCAGCCTTGGTAGGACGATCATAGAGGTCTGCCTTGATATCCTTCTGCAAATCTGCCACAAAAGAAGCATATCCTTCAGAAGCAATAACGGTCAATTTGTTCACACTATGAACTTCATCAGGCAGTATTTCTGCATCCATGCGGACACCATACTGATTAACGCAAAGTCGCAAGCCACGTCCAACTTCTTGTCTCTTCTGACTTGTACTATTAGATTGACGAAGTGAACATATTTGAAATACATTCGGGTTATCCCACCCCTCACGTAAGGCAGAATGAGAAAAGATAAAACGAACCGGTTCGTCAAAACTAAGCAGACGTTCCTTGTTCTTTAAAATCAAGTCATAAGCTGAAATATCATCCGATTGGTCTGAACCACGTTTTATATCGCTGTTGACACTTCTCCCTTTCTTATCAATGCTGAAATAACCCGCATGAGTTTCATGTATGGAAATACTTCCTAAATAGGACATGTAATCAGTATCAAACATATTCTGATTATTATTCAATTCCGCTTTATATTCCTGCTCGAATATTTCACCATAGCGTCCAAGCATTTGCTGTCCGTCTTCATCATATTTCCTATAGTTGGCTACTTCATCCAAAAAGAAAAGTGAAAGCGTTTTGATTCCACGTTTGAACAAAGAAGCTTCCTTACGAAAGTGCGCCTTTATAGTTTCTCTGATTTGAATACGTGCTTTGTGATCAGCCGAAATATCACCATATACATCCTTTATATACATCATTTTTCCGTTGGAAAATGAGACAGTACTATGACTACTATCCATTGTATCAATATGGATATCAGAAATAGTATAACCACGGTATTGCTCCAATTCATTAGACACATAAAATAAATCATCTCCGACACCAAGATTCTTTACCTCTCTCTTAATGTTATTGGCGTGTTTCACTTCTATTTCAAGGCGAGCTTTGGGAGCTTCTGTCTTAGACAAAACAATATCTTCCAGATACATGTAACTATCCGTGCCTTTAAGATGTTTCAATTCAAAACCTACTACCTCAATCTTCTTCACCAGTTTTTGATTGTAAGCATCCAATGCATCCAATACATAAACAGGATTGTGCGTTTCTTTATGAGTAGCTGAATAGTTCAACGTAAAAAGAGGATTAAAGCGAGCTAAAGCGGTTTGTGTCGCTGCTCCGCCCATCTTTTGCGGTTCATCAAGAATAATAATCGGATGATTGGCAGATATAACATCAATTGGCCGACGACTACCAAATTCATCACGTACGGAGTAGATGATGCGGGCAGCAGCGTTCTTCGCCCCCTCCTTCAAAGAGGTATTAAAAGCCTGTGTGTTAATAATCATCACAGAGATGTCGCCGCTTTGAGAGAACGTATCTATTTGATTCAGGTTACTGCTGTTATAAATAAAATATCGTGCTTTCTTCCCATAGAGTTCCATAAAGTGCTCTACTGTTATATCAAAGCTTTTCTTCACACCTTCACGAATGGCAACACTTGGTACAACCACAATAAACTTAGTCCATCCATACAGTTTGTTGAGTTCAAACATGCTTTTGATATAGACGTATGTTTTACCTGTACCGGTTTCCATCTCAACATCAAGCTGGCAATGCCCGAGCTTATCTACCACATCATTCGATAAACGAATATTATTTTCAGTCTGAACCTGATGAATGTTTTTCAATAATTCATCTTTAGTCAAGACTATATCTCCGTTTTTATAACCGGTAGAGTCTTCTTCAAAATGTATGTTCTTGACTTCTGTCAGCTTTCCATTGTCCTTTACATACGTTTTTCCTTTATCCACTACATACTCTGCCAGCCCCTTGTTAGGTTGTCCGTTAAAAACCTTCACTACATTTTCGACAGCATCTGTTTGGTATTGTTGTATCTTGAATTTCAGTTTCATTGCTTTTTCCCTTTAGCTTTATTCTTTAACATCTTGATTGTATCCAGATAGGCTTGTTCCACAGGCGATAAAGTCCTTACTTCAAACTTCCGATACTCTGTTTCGGCTTTTTCAATCGCCTGATTATGGCTGACAGAACCTGCACCGATTAGTAATGCTTCGCCAGTGGACGAAAGAATTGTATCAAGATGCTGAATATAATCGGCCATATACATAGGACGATGCTTTATCGCTTGTATTTCCGCAAAGTCAAAATATCCCGAAACAAGGTTGTTCAGTACCTTCAATTCATCTGCATTCAGATAGTTCTTGGCAATTTTTGCATCTCTTAATGTCGGGTGTTCACCATGAAACGATGTCAGTCCCATCATCGGCTGTTCAGCATCAGCACGTTCAAATATCACTTCCGCCGCAGTGTGTCCATGAGCTGCAAAATGTAATTTGTTCTGCACTATTTTGAAGAACTCGATGGATTGGTCTGACCTTGGGTCGTAGTCAACAGCCGTAGCATAGATGTCGAGCACTTGGCGATACATCACTTTCTCGGAAGAACGTATATCCCGGATTCTATCTAAAAGTTCCTTCCAATAATTGCCGCCTCCCATCTGTTTCAACCGTTCGTCGTCCATAGTGAATCCTTTAATGATGTATTCAGTGAGGCGGGCTGTCGCCCATTGACGAAATTTTGTGGCGATGGAAGATTTTATACGATATCCTAAAGAAATAATCATATCAAGATTATAAAAAGGAAGTTCTCTTTCTACTTGTCTTGTACCCTCCATTCGAACCTGTCGGAATTTCCGACAAGTTGCTTCTTCTGTCAGTTCTTTCTCTTCATAGATATGCTTGATATGCTCAACAACGTTTGTTCGTGATGTCTGATAAAGATCTGCCATTTGCTGTTGAGTAAGCCATACTGTTTTGTCGTCTAATCGAACTTCAAGGTGTGTCTTTCCGTCTTCCGATTGGTAGATAATGATATTGCCTTTACTTTCTTCTTCCATAACCTTATAGTACTTTGGTGGTGGTATTTGGTGAATAAGTTCTGAATATTTGTTCAAAGTTAGTGGCGGTACTGTCGTCTGCCATTGAGCTATCACGGAATACAGCATATTGCGGTTGCATCTTGGCAATAGCAGTAACGACACTATCATTTATTTCATTATCAAAACAAGCGATAAGGTAATTGTTTGCAACATTATAAATAGTTTTACCTTCTATTTCTATTTGCTCAATTTTACTATCAAGAGTAGCTCCCAATTCAAGCATTACTTGAAATAAAAGGTCTTCACTTGTACGGTCAGACTTGACACTCTCAGTCTTTGTAAAGAGAGTTTGCTGATTGTATTCTGCCGGAGAGTAATATATATCTTCCATATTGCTACTATCCAGTTTAAGAACACGAAAACCAATATCAAGGGGATGCTTTTCCTCTTCTTGTCCGGGAAATAATCCGTTTTCTTGTTGCTTGGCGACTAATTCTTCTTTGATTTTCTTTCCGACACGACGGATACGTTCTTTGCCGATTTCACAGATAGTCTGATAACCAGCTTTGTAGGCTTCACTCTCTTCATTTGTTAGCTCTGGAAGTTGTACCATAATGAATTTACGATTACCTCCATCTTCTGCATTGAGTTGCATTACGGCATGAGCAGTGGTGGCAACTCCAGAGAAGAAGTCAACAATAATACCATTTTCTGTATTATTACATATACTTATTAAATGCTTTAATAAAGATACGGGTTTCGGCGTTTCAAATACAGCCATACCATCAAAAAGAGAAACAAGTTCTCTTTTCGCTGAATCATTAGTGCCTACACTATTTGCAAATAATATTGTTTCAGGAGTTAAACCTTGTTTTCCATCCGTTACAAACTTTTTTATTCTAGGAACCCCTTCTCCATCAGAACCAAACCATATACGATTATCAGCTATGGCCTCATTCATTTTTTCTTGAGTATATCTCCAACAAGAGCCAGATGGTGGATCAAATTTGTTACCTTTTGGTGAAACAATTGTGTAAAATTGACTTTTTGTTCCATGACCTGCCTGTGCTATAGCAGGAACCGAAGTCCAAACACCTCTTGGATCATTGTCTGGGTTTTTGTATCTCTCAAGAGCTTCTCCATTCATCTCTTCTAATCCAATAGCATAACTCCTATTCTCGTAGTTTTTCACAAAACATACAATATAATCATGACGTACAGAAACAATTTTTCTATTTTCTCTTGTTTTTCTTTTTTCCCAAATAAATGTAGCAATATAGTTATCTTCTCCATATACACTTTTACATAGTGTGATAAGATTATTCAATTCATTATCATCAATCGAAATAAATATCACCCCATCTTCCGTTAACAAATCTCTTGCTACTTTCAAACGTGGATAAATCATATTCAACCAATCCGTATGAAATCGTCCATTACTTTCTGAATTAGTAATCAACCGATTCCCTTGTTCATCATACTGCCCACTATTAGCCAAATATTCAGAAATAGATTCTGCAAAGTCATCCTCATATACAAAATCATTGCCCGTGTTATAAGGTGGATCAATATAAATCATCTTCACTTTACCAAGATACGTCTCTTTCAAGCACTTCAACACATCAAGATTATCACCTTCAATATAAAGATTCTGTGTATTATCAAAATCAACACTCTCTTCACGACAAGGGCGAAGTGTAGCATTGATTGGTGAATTAGCAAGAAGTATCGCTTTCTTCTTGTCCGGCCATGTAAACTGATAACGTTCTTCACGACCTTCTACTATTTCCGAAGAAAGTTCCTGCCGCAACTTATCAAAATCTATTGCTAAAGATACTTTTCCTTCAGTATCTTTCCGTTCAGTAATACAGTTAGGAAAGAGTGCAGCTATTTTATCTATATTGTCCTGAACGCCGTCAAGCGTTTGCATTCTAAGTTTATCCATATATTATATATTATCTAATTTTTATTCTTTACTAATTTCCAATTCCAGTGCTATACGTTGTTGGTGTAATACAAACTTTTTTTGAGGCTGCCTTTCTTTAGCCTCTTTACGCTTTAAAATCTCTATTTCTTTAAGCAACACTTCACGTTGAATTGATTTTTCTACGTCCTCACGTAAACATTCACTTTGTATGATGATACGCTCCCCAGCTACTTGACGAACAAGTGTTTCATAGATAGCATCCATCGTCAACCCCTCTATGGAAAGACTAATTTCTGTATCTTTTATCCATTGAGAACGATACGTCTTCGCAATACGAAAAGTTTTATCCGTATTCGTACTGCTTTCCATCCACTCTTTGTAATTAAGATGCAAACAAGTCATATCTCCCCAACGCAAAATAAAAAGCGAATGTCGTGGTATCATACCATCAATAAAAGAAAAAATATCATCCGGACAATTTTCATCCTTAACAGGTACAAAAAATATAGTGATTTCATGTACTTCTTTTCCATCTGCCACATTAATAGTGCTTGGCGCTAACTTAGCCAGCCATTCCACTCGAACCACATCATTTGTGAAGTGATCTTTCATACGAGTATTAGCTCCCAATTGATTTACAAATGTTTTCTTGGGGATAACTCTGTTTACGATGGTTGATTGCGGAAGATTGTACATAACTTTTCACTATTTAATCACCAAAAAACAGATTAACTCAAAATCATCAAGCCCTGATATTTTACCTCGAAGTGCAGTAGTCTCACCCGTTGAGAAAAGGCTCATTATATCCGATTCCTCTTTCACTTCAATAATGCTATGAATAGCTTCCTGTAGCAAATCTGAATAGTGACTCATCTCACGTCCGTCTTTCGTTTCTTTATTGAACACAGAACATAAAGCTTTATCAGGTTCATGCTTTCCCCGACAGGCAGCACGCATATTGTCGAGCATAGTCTTAGGAGACAAGTGATCACAAATCACTTCTCCCCCATGGCTTATATAAACCATATAGAATGGATGAAGTAAATTCTGATTATTGATATTTACCCCATTATTCCGGTTCTTCAACACATAGATAACTCCCGGCTGTACAAAATCTGAACTTCCAACGACAGCACTCATTCCAAAGGGCGTATGAGCAATGTCCGGATTATCCTTCATATAAGCCAAAAGGTCTAGCCTAAACTCATTTAGTCCTAAATCCATGATATTGATACCTGTATCCATATCTTCAATATCAACGACTTCTTCTTGTAGACGTTTCAACTGTTCCTTCCGATATTGCAAATCCCCTTTTTCTTCGTCAGAGAGAAGATTATCATCACCCGTAGCAGTCATAACGGTCACCTTCATACGAGCCTCTACACGACCTTTCAACTTAATATAATCATCTAATTCTACATCAGGCCAGTAGTTTACCAGTTGAATCACCTCATTCCTGGAGCCAATACGATCTATACGTCCAAATCGCTGAATAATACGAACGGGATTCCAATGTATATCATAGTTTATCAAATAATCGCAATCCTGCAGATTCTGACCTTCCGATATACAATCTGTAGCGATAAGTACATCTATTTCAGAAGTCGAACCGGGAAACAATACATCACGCTCCTTTGACCGAGGCGAGAAAAGTGTAAGAATAGTATTAAAGTCAGGCTTCATTTTTTTGATAGTACTCATTCCGTCCACCGAACCTGTTACCATAGCGACATTCAAACCGTATTCATCATGAATACGATCAGCCAGTTCTGAATATAAATATTCAGCCGTATCAGAGAAAGCCGTGAAAATCAAAACCTTTTTATTTTCACCATTGATAGGATGACTGAATTTAGATTCCAAATCCTCTATAAGTTGCTGCAACTTACTGTCGTGACGAGGGGTAATATCTTGAAGCATCACCAAAAGAAGGTTAAGAATCTCATTATCCCATTCCAGATACTGCCGCCAAGATATAAAATCCATATCAGCTAAATCAATCTTTGTCTTTTTTCCACCAACAAAAGCAGAACCATAATATTCTTCATCTTCAGCTACCATTGACGGATAATAATCGTCCACTTCCAAAGAGGTATGTCCATATCTGTCATGCGAGAATTTATCTATCCTGTTTATCGTATTTTGAATAAGTTCCTGTATGCGTTGAATAGTCAAGCGAAATGAATTAACTGAACTTTCCAAACGTTTCAGCATATTGATTGCCATCAATTGACGAATCCCCTTTTCACGTCCATGCATGGACAACCCACTTTCACTACCAGACTCGTCCAAGTCTATATACTTACTTATTCTACTCGCCAATATAAAATCAGAAGGAGTATATATAGCAAGATTCAATGCTTGCAATTGAGAGTAAATTTCATTGTAATTGATAGCCGCGCTTAAATCCGTTAAGCATGGACGGCGGGATATCGGTTTCAGACGAGTAGGAAATTTACCGATATCTGTAGTATCATAATATCGTTCAATATGTTTTCGACTACGGGCAATTGTCACTGAATCTAAAACTTCAAAAAAATCGAAGCTTAACATTCCCAACAACTTAGTCGTAGTACGTTCCGTCGGTTCAAACTTCACCCATCTATTATATGCAGTTTGTGCCTGACGGAATATATCATCAATGCTACTTTTGGTATCCAATAAAGAATCAATCTTTTCAACTTCACCCTCATAAGCCAACTGCAATTGATTTTTTAAATCCTTGAAGCCATTGTTGACAGGAGTAGCAGAAAGCATAAGTACTTTCGTTTTCACTCCGGCACGAATCACTTGATTCAACAAACGTAAATAACGGTTTTCTCTGGGATTCTCATCTTCCTCATCAGTCGTAATCTTACCACCATTACGGAAATTATGACTTTCATCTATGACAATAAGATCATAGTTTCCCCAGTTGATATGAGAGAGGTCTAGTCCATTAGACGTTCCGTATTCACGAGATAAATCCGAATGAAATAAGATATCATAACGTAATCTGTCTGCTGCAATAGAATTATTCTTATAATTACTGCGAAACGTAATCCAGTTATCATTCAGTTTTTTGGGACACAGAACCAAAACGGATTTATTTCGGTTTTCATAATACTTAATCACAGAAAGGGCCGTGAAAGTCTTACCTAAACCAACGCTATCAGCCAAAATACAGCCATTGTATTTCTCTAACTTATTGATGATAGCGAGAGCGGCATCTTTCTGGAAATTATATAGCTTGTTCCAAATCACACTATTTTTGAATCCTGTAGCCTCGTTGGGCAATACATCTTCAGATATATCATCGAGAAATTCGCTGAAGATATTATAGAGTGTGATAAAGTATATGTAATCCGGTGAGTTTTCCTTATAAACTGTTTCAATATATTCCAAGATCCTATCCGTTACATCCACAAACTTTTCGCTATTGCTCCATTGTGCATTGAATATCTTCAGGTATTCTTCTGCGAAAGGAGACGGCGAACTATGTACCATAGAATAGACGCTATTCCCCCTATCCAAACCTAGTTCTGTTGTAGTGAACTCATTAAAAGGTGCATAAGAACGCGATTCAACATCAGATACTTGCAAAAAACCACCCATTACTTCTGTAGAAGAATTAGACTTAAAACGAACTTTCTTACGTATCCAGTCTGCACATTCTCTAGCTATGGCTTTTTGAGATAGTTGATTCCGAAGTTTTATTTCAAAATCAGAACCATAGAGATTCCGTTCACGGTTCAGTTTAGGAATATAAAATTCACGTTTCTCCTTTTCGGCTTTATCTTTAACAAAAGTTGGTGACGTAAAAATAAAACGTAACTCTTCTACATTCTCCAATTCTTTTTTTAATGCCTCAAAGGCATAAATAGAAAATGAAGCAGCAGCTATGGACACTTTCGACTTAGCAGACAATCTGACTCTTAGATCGTCAATCACACGTTCATTTATGTTATTTATCAGTTTGGGTAATTCCATGCTACTTAATATATAAAAAGAAAAAGTCAAGATATAAAATATCTACATGATGATTGCAAAGATAGGAAATTGTTATTTCAAATTGCTGTACATACCAATATTTTTTCAAAAGTTTCAAATCCACAACGGCTAATTCTCTTTTTCAGATTATCGAACCCTTTACGGAAATTATCCTTTACAAGACAAATATCCTCAAAAGGAATGATATTGCTAAATTTTATTGCTATTTTTGTATTCCTGAAAGAGTTTTTATATTTTTTGTTTCGTAGTGCTAATACTGATAAATTCTCGGAGCTTACAACCTACTATTTATCAATCACTTATTTTACAACAAAAGAGTTAATCTCTTAAATCAAGGCATTTTTACAAATTATAAACCACAAATAATCAAAACATGAAGCTAGTAAAATTTAAGGTTCAAAATTTCAGAGGTTTAAAAGGAGAACATAATGAAATTCAGTTCAAAAAGTCTGATATCATATTTCTTATAGGGCAAAACAATACTGGTAAATCCACATTTTTAAGAGCTTACGAATTCTTCACTAATTCCAAGCAGAAAGCTACTTTAGATGATTTCTATAATCAAGATACCACCAATACAATAAAAATGGAAGGATGGTTCGAATTAGAGAAAGATGATGATAAAGACAAATCCTATTATTCCAAATCAGATCCAGACTGGGCTACCAAGTGGGTAAATAGTGATGGATATATTAAAATAAAGAAAGAATGGAGCAATACTAATCAGGATTTCAAGAAATATACATTTTCTCCTAATGAAGGACAATGGGTTCTTAACGGATTTGGGGGATTTGATAGTTTATTCGGTAAAGCAGCCCCTACTCCCATTTCAATAAATGCCATGGAAGATGAAGCTTCTTTAGGGGAGAAAGTGAACAAGCTAATTCAAGATCAATATTTAAAATCTTTAAGAGATAACCACCAGGAACAATATGAAAAAGTTCTCCAAGAAATACGTAATCTACAGAACTGCGTTATTGGTTGTGCCACTATCCAACAGCAAGATGAATTACTCAATCAATCTTTCCAACACGTATTTGACGGATTAAAACTTAGCATAGAAGCCAATACCTCTGAAAATATTAAAGTAGAAGATCTATTAAAAAAGAATCATACAATTACCATACAAAAAGATGGAATAGACAGAAAAGACTCTTTTCAAAGAAGTGGTCATGGTATCATACGACAGGCGCTCTTCAATTTCATTACCTTTTTATTAAATATGCAAGAAGAATCACACCGAAAAGAATACATTATCTTATACGAAGAACCCGAACTTTTTCTACATCCCAAAATCACTTTTAAGTTGCGTGAAGAATTATATAATCTAGCAGCTCCCGGCAAACCGTATCAAATATTGTGCGCCACACATTCGCCTATGATGATTGACATATCGAAAGATCATTCTTCGCTTATTAGAGTTGTAAAAAATCAGGATGAAGAAACTATCACATACCAAGTGCAAACCGGAGTTTATACAGAAATGTATTCGAAAGAAAGAGTACAAATGATAAACAGATTTAATCCTCATATATGCGAAGTCTTTTATGCAGATAAAGTTTTATTGGTAGAAGGAGATACTGAAACTATTGTATATAGAGAACTGTTAAACAAATTCTTTCCAGAGAAAGAGATCTTTGTCTTAAACACAGGTTCCAAAATGAACATTCCATTTTTCCAAGATATCTTAACTGCATTTCATATCAAACATTATCCAATCCATGATGTAGATTCTAAGCTAATCAATACAGTTAATGGACCAAAAACAAGTCCAGCATGGAGCCTTAATGAAAAAATATGGAAAAAAGTAGAAGCTGCCAATACTGTTGAAAGCGGATTATCAAACAGATATGTCCATAACGCTAATTTTGAAAATGCTCATAAGTACAATTTATCAAATGGAAAAGATAAACCTTTGAATGCATTTCTCTTTGTTGAAACAATCAAGGATATCAGCCAAGATGTTCCTTGTCTAAATTGGCTAAAAGATATACTGGGCGAATGTAAAATACAACATAATCAACAATATGTAGAATCTATCGCAAAAACAGTAGAAGCCATTGATAATGATAAAAAAACGTATAAGACAATCTCAATAGACGATTCAAATCACAGTATTTAAACAACATTCCTTATGAAAGACAAGTTTCCATATTTTCCTCATTCCTCCACTACAACAGAAAAGAAGTGGGACAAAGAACTTTTTGATAATAAATTTATATATCAATATATTCACCCTATCGCTATTGAGATAGAGTATCATTACCCCTATTACGGATTGTTGGATAGGAAAGAAAAAAGAATCGCATTTTTTAATCGACATCGTGAACCTATACCGAAAAGCCACAGAAGTAGTGAACAACAATATTGGTTCAAAATAGACATCAATAATATCGAACATTACACCAATAAAATCGAATATAAAGAGTTTCAAGGGATTAATTGTGAAGTTATTCAATTTTATGAACAATCCAATGCTGTCAATGATGAAAAAGGCTTCACTGAATATATTAAAAGACTTAATCACATAGACGAAATATTACTAGAGGTATCCCCTATGCAACAACGTTTTGCTTTAACAATAAAAAAAGCCTATGAGTTGAAAAAAGAAAATGATTTTTTAAATATTGAGAACGACCGATTAATGAGAATAAACAATGAATTACGTGAAGATATAAAAAGGAGAATTAGAAATGCCAATAACACATCAGGAACATAAAGAAAAATCCCATTGCATACAAATAACACTACCCAACGCTTCCCATTCCCAAAATAAAGTCCTACTTTTGTGGAGAATTCTGTTTGCTCTATTTACAACAGTATTTCACAAATAAAATAAACCCTACAAGATGAAAGAAGAACCCGACAGCCTGTCTGTCCCCTACAATTTTGCCCGTTGCTTCAACGATCAATGTCCACAAGTCTCAAAATGCTTGCGCCACATAGCTGCACAAAATGAAACAGCCGATTACCTTTATATCTCCATCGTTAATCCGGCACGTTATCCTGCGGATGGAAACCAATGCGAATGTTTTAAAACTGCCATCAAAGTCCATGTGGCATGGGGACTTAAACAGTTGCTTAACAGAATTCCTTATGAGGATGCAGTCAGTATCAGAATACAATTAGTGGGACACTACGGTAAAACGGGATATTATCGGTTCTATCGTGGAGAACGGGGGCTTATGCCTAAAGACCAAGCTTATATAAAACAACTATTCCGCAATAAAGGGATAAAAGAAGAACCAACTTACCAACGTTACACAGAAGAATATATTTGGTAAGTTGCTGTCATCTGTCACAGATTAGGGGTTAATATTTTAGTAATTAACCGATAAGCCTGTGACAGCAAGAGGTGACGGCAGGGTGATGGCATTTTTGCCGTCACCGATTTACTAGTCTTACAACATGATAGAGTGTACCGCTACGCGTATGTTTGGAAGGGATTTCTTGCTTTTTCAGTATTCTCCCGAAGGAATTAACCCTCTTGACAGACATCGGAATTGAACTGCCTTTTTGAATATCCTCCATAATCTCGGCAGGAGATAGCCACTCCCCTTCCTCAGACTGTGCAGCACGGAAATAACGGAAGAAAAGTTGTTCTTCCGGCGGAACTAGTTCAAATTCACGGTTGTTTTCCACCATAATCTTTTCTTCCTCCTGGTCGAACCAGTAACGTTCGCCATGTTCCAGCTCATACATAGCTTGTGCGTAAAGCTGCTCATAGTCTATCGGACGGTTGGTGTCAATCACTCCGGTCACTTCGATGCAAATAAAACGACGACTGCCGGAAGGGTCGGTCAACAGGTCTTTCTGGTTACTCGTAGCTATGAATGAGGCGTAACGGCGCATTTCGAGCACGGCACTGCCATGAGGTTTCTTCACATTCAGTACAGGTTTTTGCAGAATATGTTTCAGGAAACCTTGTTGTGTCGAACTTACCTGATCGAATTCATCAATATTAATAAGCGCAAAACGATTGAGGTAAAGTTCGGCATCTTTCTTTCGGGAGAAATCAATACTGTCGGTATAGTAGGAACGCTCGGTAGGAGGCATTATGCTCCGGCAAAAGGTGGATTTACGTGTCCCTTGCGGTCCGACAAGTAAGGGAGAAACACTGTTTGCATACTTTTTATTGCTTCCTTTCCAATGAGAAACCATATTGAGGAACCAACGGTGGAACAAATCCATCCAATACGGATTCTTACAAGGGACGGTGGCTGCCAATGCACGAATACGGTCTTTGCCGTCCCATGCGGGAAGCCGGTAGAGAAAATCTTCCAACGGGTTGAATACAGGCACGCGATTGGAGTAAATATAACGACTAATATCCCTGTCCCACAATGGAATACCTTCCATTTGCGCATCCAGAGCAATGCTGTTCAGCGCACGTTTGTCGAGAGGATTGAAGCGGAAACGGAAAGAAAGCCTTTCACGATATTCTACCTCGCCAATTTGAGTGTTATGACGGAATTCATAGCGGCGTTTCATGAATTCTTCTGTCTGCAAGGCGAGTTGCTGCTCTTTAGTCAGGCTGATATTCTTACCAAAGCCTTTGCACTCTGTATATATATTACCAATCATTTGCCGGATAAGCTCTTCCTGTTTATACATATAAAAATGGAAAATGGTACGTTTCACAACTTCTTCTTGCGGAAGTCCCGAAGCAAAACAGTTTTTAGCCAGTTGGACAACTAAAGGATGCCATGTGTCCTCGCACAATTCGAGCCCCGCTTCCCTAAGATCGGCATAAGCTTTCCGAAAAGCGGCTTCGAAAAGCATCAGAAATGCATTTTCCGCATCATATCCCGGTACGGCACGGGTCAATGGAGATTTCTCCGCCTGAACCGCTTCACGGAAAGTGGTTTCTTCGGGCATTGATGATGGTTGAGAGAGATAAAATTGGACTGAATCTGGACGATATATGATATCCGGATCGTGGGATAATCGCGAATATTGTTCCAAAGTCGGTTCTTTTGGAAGTATATCGAACGGGATTTGGGGCTGATAACATTTCACAGCCAGTCGATAAGCATGGGCGTGAAATAGTTCTGCCTCTTCCCGTGTATTGGGAAGCGAGTTGTCCGGTCGGGTAAAGGTAGTCCATATTTTCACTGTTTTGCCACTTGAACCCATAAAAACACAACGGGTTTGTGGCTGCTCACAGGCTTTTTGTTTCACTAAAGCGATTTCCGACTTATTGGACAAGGGACCGATGGTCAGTTCTACAATACCGTTGTAGTTTTTCATCTGTTTCTGACCGTTTACTCTTCGGAATTCGGCAGCAGGAATTATTTGGGGAAGTTTATTGGCAAACATACACCGTTCATCGGGAAGGGTATATCGCAAATGCTCTCTGAATGTAGAAACAGGACGGGATTTTATTTCTGTCTTTATCTTATTTACCAGTATATCAAGATCCATTACGCTAAGCGCTATCGTATCTTCGTTCTTACGAAATTGAGTAATTTTCATTAATTTGATAATAAATTGTTTTGTCAGCGCCTTTGTGATCGTTGAGACTGCTAAATTACTCATATTATTCGGGACCGACAAGAAAAACAAGATTTTAATATAGAAAATTATTGATATATCAAGTGCCTATTTAGCCAAAAGAAACGGGATCGTTATCACTCAATTACGGTTCAAGTTAGTTTTCTCTGCTTGAAACTAAAGTTTCAGCTAGGAGAAACTCTAGTTTCATCGGTAAGAAACCAATGGTTTCAAGTAATTGGAACTAGAGTTTCAAGCCTATGAAACTAAAGTTTCAAACCGCAGAACCAACAGTTTCACGCCTTGAAACTGTTAGTTTAAAGGCAGGGCACAACTCATAAGTACGGGGATAACAAATTGAACGCCTTATTCATTTATGGCTGATACTATTCATTTTTAAACAAAGGCTTTATTTTGTCTTTGTTTTTTAGGTGACAGCATTATTGCTATCACACTGCTGTCACCTTGTGCTGTCACATCATTAAGTACTTATAATCTGTAAGTTAGATTATAACCTGTGACAGATGACAGATATATTTTGTTTTTCATTTCATAGAGAACGAATGACTAAGTTCAAGTTATAAATGCGACACCTCCTTATTTCACTAGGAACAATTATTCCGCCATTATATCATAATATTAAATATTCGGTAGGAAAAATGTGATTTTATACTAAAAGTTCGGTAGAAAAAGTGTAGTCTTTGTTGGACTACCAATTAAATAATACGACAAATGGCGCAAAGTTCACAGCTTGCATCACAGCGTGCATCGGCCGAGTTACCTTAATATTTTTAGGAACATTCCCATAAAATATGCCAATTATTGCATCATCGTATCATATTCCACAATCTTCTCTTTACATAAGCGTTCAGTAATATCTTTCAGAATATCTATGCGGGCAATAAGGTATTCCAGTTGTTCTTGTGAGATACTGAAATCTTTGTTATAACGAGCCTCGATATACGAACGGCATAATAAATCAAAACATTCTTTCTCTTCATCCGTATTTTGAGGAAAGACTGTGGTCAATTCCTGTGAGAAACGTTTTACCATCCCACTAAGCTCTTTAATTTTATGAGTTTTTGGAAGATAATTCGTAAAAACCATCAGGATAGTATAGTATAATTTTTCACAAGTCTGATGAAGCATGAAAGCTGATAAGTTATATTGTTCTTTAGGCATGAAATATTCCTTCACAACACCCAAAAAGTCACACGCATAAGGATACAACCTATCAAATTCACTCTGCGCAATATCCCGAATCTCTCTAAAACTCAACTTTCGCGGTTTTGCCAATTCACATTTACCACTATTGTAAAGCATAATTCCTTCCTTTACTATATCTGTAAAGAAATATTGGCTGATTTCCAGATTACGGTTTACTGTATTAATATGTTCTACAACAAATTGTGGAAAAGCATGACGACGGTCTGCAAACAAGTCATGATATTTATTCGTAATACGGTTCAATTTTCTTTCCACATATTTAGTCTGCCCGGTCACAACAAGAAGAATATCATAATCGCTTTGATAGGAAGTATGAACACCAAATTCTATATTAGTGTCCCATAAAACATAGTTTCCCCTTGCATAACTTCCGAACAGGATAACCATCTGACAATTCCCGATGCTTTTACACACTAAATCCAGCAAGACTGTCAATTCTTCCTGCGTACGTTTGGGTAAACGTTTTATAGACTTTTTCATAATCAAGCTTATTTGATAACCTTACAAAGGTACGAACTTTGCTATCTCCAAACAACAGAGATACAGAAAAACTTATAATAAAGTATTTTTAGAATTTCCTTAATACTTCCATCATTGCCGGACGACGTTTATATTTTATCCGGAACTCTGCAACTAACCTTTTCACAGCTTCCTGTCCCCCATTAAGTTTCTTTGCACACAACAACGCCTGTGCTATCAATTCATAATGAGTCCGTCCCACATTCTGTTCCGCGTAATCATTCAACAAAGAGGTATATATAGCAATCAATTGCTCCGAATGAGTATCTTTCAGATGATAAGAATATTTCATCAGTGCTTCCAACTGATTATACCTGATTGATGACAACAGTTTGAACAAACGCTCATAATCTCTTTCTTTCACATAAATTTCAGCCTCATCATTTCCACCAAAAGAAAAATATTCACTAAATTGAGTTTCTTTCATCATCGTATCCAGAAAGCTCTTCCATGCTTCTTTCGGAACAAGAGTTTTAAGTTTACTATAATATTCTAACTGATCTCTACCCGACACAAACAATAAACGACATGTATTAATGACTTCAGCAGTTTGATGAGTCATCTCGTAAATCCTCAATTTAGTTTTCAACCATTCCTCTACGGTTCCGATATGTTCTTCTTTTTCCGCAATCTCGATTCCTTCATTCAACAAACGGATAGCTTCATCATATTGACAACGGGCAATCAATTTATCCACCTCCATTTCTCGAATTTCAGTTAAATAAAGGTATTGACGAATCGTATCAGTTGCTTTTTGCTCTTCATGCAGTTCGGTTAACAGATTGACTTTCCGAAGAACGATTTGATATAAGTCGTAAGTATCTTTTCTTTCTTCCAAGAGTTTGTCAATCAATTCCAACGCTTTTTCTGCCGGTTGAATGGAAAGATTTATTTGCATCAGCAATTCGTCTATATCATAAAGGTCATAATCACGATAAGTAGATAGTTTAGCCAGCTGACCTAATTCCTGAAGAATCGCTGTCTTTTGCTTTTGGGTGGTCTTAGGGTGCTCGATTACTTTTATCAGCAAATCTCCTGCCTGCTCACAATAATCAGAAGGATAGAGATCATCATTATACAAAAGTTCATCCTCATAATTCTCACCGATTGAACGAAGAGTTTGAGGAGCTATATCAATAGCAGTATCTATGTTTCCCACATTCAAAAAGAAGTCTGCTTTCTCCAAAAAAGTGTCCATCCGATTGAAAACAGTTTCCCAATCACAGTCAAAATCATCATAACGATTATGATAACGAGACTTTTTGTTATAATAAGAGTCATTAAACACTTTCTGAATCTCTGCTCTGTAATCCTTTTCTTTTGATGTTGCGGACAACTCTTTAGCCATAAAACGAGTCAAAAGGGCTGTTTTAAACTCCGGATGCATAGAGGCATATTCATATATAAATTGTGAAAGTTCTTGTGGGTTAACGAATGACAGCAATTGTTGTATGTCCACAGTTTCATCTATAACGACGGCTTCCTCTACCTCTACTTTCATCTTGGAAAAGGCACTGCGATTCACCTTTTTCTCATTATCACGAATTGCCAGTAAGGTGGCTACGACATGTTTACAAATCTCCCCATCATACGGACAATCACAGTACCAAGACTCTATTTCCTTTCCGTCCATAGATATCTCTACGCTATAATTCTCCGTACCCTCTACTGTCGCAGTCCATTCACCGGGCGAATCTTCTTCCAATTCAGAAACAGCCCCTGTTTCATAATACTCTTCTCCGCGCACTAATATTCTATATGGCACACAGCTCTCAAAATTATCTAATGCAATCATAATGAATATTTTACTCTTTTACATAACCTTTTTGTTCATACCCTCTTCTGTATTTATGTTACATTTTTGTCACAATTATCTTCCTCTTAATTATTTCTTCCACAACACTTTTTATACTTCTTCCCACTTCCACAGGGACAAGGATCATTTCTTCCGACTGTGTGACCAGTAGGTACAGCATGAAACATATTGTCCACTATCGCCTGCATTTCTGAAGTAACTTCCATACCGGCAGCCTTCATATTCGGACCTGCAACAATACGGGGAGGATTATTTTTCAATTTTTCTTTTTCAAATAAAACGAATGCCTCCTCTGAAGAATAACCTTTCAATAACCAACGGGGAGAATGATTCAAATAATCCATAAATATTTCAATGGCCTCTTGCAGTTCTTGCATGGAAGAAAGCTGACGGTTAATCATAGAATTGATAATAGACATTGGATTCTCTACAGTTTGGGCAATATACCACAGATATGACAAACTGCTATCCGCCTTTTCTTCCGTATACCGCAGTTTCTTCATCATATATTCCTTCAATTCATCCAAACACGGATTGGGAATGATGCTCAATGGCATCGTTCCCGCTGAAAAGGCTTCCTCTTTAGAGAACTTCTTCCTGTCCGGTATATCACGGCGCAGATACAATTGTTCCTCCAAAGACTCAAAATCATCCAAAAAAGGAGACTCTATGTAAAGGTCTGTATTATAACCATCTTCCACTTCAAAAGTTAGTCGCTGTATCAATGCCGAATTAGCCAAACTGTCAGCTATTTCTTCTCTTGTCGCTGAATGCTGCAAATAGCCCACCAGTATATACAATAAGTCCGAATAAGAGAGAAAACCATATAAATTTACGATTCCACAGGCATACTGTTCTATCATAAAACGAACAGATTGCTTTTTGGAAGTCAACAATTTACTAAGATAAGGAGCTACTGCCTCACGCAACTCATCACAGATCATATAACGGACTTTACTCTCATCCATGTGATTACAGTCCGTTGCTATGAAAGAAAGAGTTTCCAGAGTAGTCTCTAAAAATGAATTCTTACATTCTACATAACTACCAGATCCCGCTTTCACCAACTTATCAAGTAACACCAGTTCATAATGCGTCAACCGGGAAAGCCACATTTCAGGACAGGTTAAAACAGCTTCTGCAAAATAAGTTACATACTCATCTTTACGCAACTTGGTAGGAACAGGCAAAAGCAAGATCTTCGCCATCCGCTTTAATTCCTCTTTTGTGCTCATCTTTAAGCCATCCACCAATTTCAACGACGGCTGAAACAATTCCGACTGACATTTTAACATAACATCTATTCACTTATTGATTAATTCACAAAAGTAGGAATTTCTTATCCGACATCACTATTTTTGAATGAGAATTTGCAAAGGCAATTACTATTTATACCTTTGTGACTTCAATAGAGAAGATGATTTCACTAGAGAATTAGTAACCCGTTAAAAGAGAAATTGATTATGCGTTCATTCATCCTATTTCTTTGTTTAGTCCCCACCCTCCTGTTTGCCCGACAAACTCAACTGGAGACACAGTTGAAAGAAGCCATCAAGGGAAAGAAGGCCGAAATAGGAATAGCCGTCATTATTGATGGGAAAGATACGATAACTGTCAATAATGATATTCACTATCCACTGATGAGCGTATTCAAGTTTCATCAGGCATTAGCATTGGCAGATTATATGGGAAAACAGAAGCGATCGCTGGAAACCCGGTTACCCATTAAAAAATCGGATTTAAAGCCGGATACTTACAGTCCGCTACGGGATAAATATCCGCAGGGAGGAATTGAAATGAGTATTGCCGACCTGCTAAAATATACACTTCAACAGAGCGACAACAATGCCTGCGATATTCTTTTTGATTATCAAGGAGGTCCGGATGCCGTAAACAAGTATATCCATTCACTAGGAATCCGGGAATGTGTCATTATCGGAACGGAAACTGCCATGCACGAAGACTTGAACCTATGTTATGAAAACTGGACTACTCCGTTAGCCGCAGCCGAATTAGTGGAGATATTCCGTAAGAAACCATTGTTTCCCAAAGTGTACAAAGACTTCATATTTCAAACAATGGTGGAATGTCAAACCGGACAAGACCGTCTGGTTGCTCCGTTACTCGACAAAAAAGTAACCGTAGGCCATAAAACCGGAACGGGAGATCTTAATGCGAAAGGACAACAAATCGGCTGTAATGACATCGGTTTCGTTCTTTTGCCCGGTGGACGTAGTTACAGTATAGCTGTCTTCGTGAAGGATTCTGAAGAAAACAATCAGGCGAACAGTAAGATTATCGCAGATATTTCCCGTATCGTTTACGAATATGTAATGCAGCATTAAAATGGAGACAAAGTACGTTCGGTACGAATGAAGATTGAAACAAAGTAATAGAAATTAGAAAATTCATTTATATGAAACTACATCATATCGCTATCTGGACTTTTCGTCTGGAAGAATTAAAAGAGTTCTATGTCCGCTTCTTCGGAGGAAAAAGCAACGAAAAATATATCAATCCCAAGAAAGGATTCGAGTCCTATTTTATCTCCTTTGGAGAGGGAACAGACTTGGAACTGATGAGTCGTACAGATGTACAGAACACTCCCATTGAAGAAAACAGGGTTGGACTGACACATTTCGCTTTCACCTTCCCCAGCCGGGAAGAAGTATTACGCTTCACCGAACAAATGCGTTCGGAAGGATATACCATCGCCGGCGAACCGCGTACTTCGGGAGACGGATACTTTGAAAGTGTAGTCCTCGATCCTGATGGAAACCGGATCGAATGTGTATACCGGAAAACAGCAATCGAACCGGAAACTAAAGTTGGAGAGGAGACTGAAATTGAGCCGAAAACTGAAATTGAAAGTATTCCCCCCGTAACGCTCCATACAGAACGTTTATTTCTCCGCCCCTTCGAAGAGAGAGATGCAGAAGCGTTTTTCGCTTGTTGCCAGAACCCGAATCTGGGGAACAACGCCGGATGGCCGCCTCACCGTACATTGGATGAATCCCGCCAGATCCTTCATTCCACATTTATCAATCAGGAGGGTATATGGGCGGTGATGCTAAAAGACACGAAACAACTGATCGGTTCCGTTGGTATTATTCCCGACCCCAAACGGGAAAATCCACAAGTGAGAATGTTGGGTTACTGGCTCGGCGAGACTTATTGGGGCAAAGGATATATGACCGAAGCAGTGCAAGCCGTTCTCAACTATGGCTTTGAAGAATTGCGGCTTAGCCTCATCACAGCTACTTGTTACCCGCACAATAAACGTTCGCAGAAAGTACTGAAAAAGAACGGTTTCATCTACGAAGGTACACTTCATCAGGCAGAACTGACTTACAACGGAAACATCTACGACCACCAGTGTTACTATCTGCCCGGCATCTCCCAACCTACCCCGGAAGATTATGATGAAATCCTCGATGTATGGGAAATGTCCGTTCGCCACACACATGATTTCCTGACGGAAGAACATATCCAGTTTTATAAACCACTGGTGCGGGATCATTATTTACCTGCCGTTGAACTTTTCGTGATCCGGAATGTCAGCGGAAAGATTGCCGCCTTTATGGGACTGAGCGATGAACTGATCGAAATGTTGTTCGTACATCCCGACGAACAAGGAAAAGGATATGGCAAACGATTAATAGAATACGCAAAAGATAAAAAATATATGGATAAAGTAGATGTAAACGAGCAGAATGAAAAGGCACTCCAATTCTATCTCCATTTAGGATTCCAAGTCATCGGCAGAGATGAAACGGACAGCATGGGCAAACCTTTCCCCATTCTTCATTTACAACTGCCGGAAGCTGATTCCGATAATAGAGATTAATTCCCCAAAACACGAAAGTTACATGAACCTACGTGCAAGATTATCCGAACGAGTACACATTGAAGACATCAGAGAGGTACTCCACTTTATACAGGATGATGAACGGCTTAGAGAAGAAATCTACCAACTGATATTCGACGAAGATGCTATCGTCTCCTATCAGGCATTGTGGGTATGTACTCATTTCTCAAAGGCAGATGTAGAATGGTTAAGCGGGAAACAAGACGTATTGATTGACGCTGCCATGACCTGCCCACACTCTGGAAAACGGAGAATGATTCTGAACCTGATATGCCAGCAACCAGCCGCCGACCCGCCACGAGTGGATTTCCTCGATTTCTGCATGGAACGTATGATCTCCCGTGAGGAACCACCGGGCGTACAGTCGCTCTGTATGAAACTGGCTTATCAACTGACACGCTCCATACCGGAACTGCAACAGGAACTACGCACCATGTTGGAAATCATGGAACCCGACTTATTGGTCCCCGCTATCCGTGCTGTGCGAAGAAACACGCTGAAAGCCATACAAGCAAAGAAAAGCTGATTGTTTTCATCGCCTTTTTTCATCGTTTGATCAGAGTATATCCAGATGGAAGATCTGGGATATACCCGTCACCGAAATCTGAATACCGATGCAGAAAGTGAAAAAAGCAACAAGCTTATTAATGATTTGATTTCCCACCGGTCCCAACCTCTGAATAAACCTCTGTCCCTGTGAAAGGAAAACGTAAAAGATGGCTGCCATACAAATAATGACAAGTGCAATGACCAAATAATTAATTCCGGTTTGCAGCAACTTGCCTTTAACACTTGCAGACGCCATCAAAGTAAAGATAACCGATATACTGCCCGGCCCGATACTGATAGGAAACGTGATGGGATAAAATATCTTCTGCTCGATGTTTTTCCATCTGAAACCGTCTACATTCTTGCTGGCTTCTTCTTTATCAGACGAACCCGAATCCCCCAACAGCTCCATTGCCGTCTTGCAAATCAGTATTCCACCTCCCAACTGAATAACAGGAATAGCCAGACCGAAAATCAACAGAAACAAATGCCCTATCACCAATGTTCCTACACCGATCATTATAAAATTGAGTGTCAGTTTCTGAATAGCTGCTTTCCGTTGTTGAGGATCGAGGTCTGTAAAGAATCCATTAACGACAAAACCATTCCCCAAAGGATTTATCACCGGAAACAGTGCCATAAACGATGACGAAAATATGATAAGAAGATTGCTTAATGACATAATACCTGTTTTTTGATACTTTATTAATATCTGATATGTATCTAAAACATAAATGGAACGTTATTGTTTTGAGAATATGCTTTTGCGAAAGGAATCCGCATCGGTTGAATTCCTCGTGAAAGCAGCTTATAATAAACCTTTAACTAGAAATTAAAATTATGTGTACAAGAGTCGTTTATTCGGGAAAAAATGGAATGGTGGCAACCGGCCGGTCTATGGATTGGAAAACAGAAATGCACAGTAATCTTTGGGTATTTCCCAAAGGTATGGAAAGAAATGGAGAAACGGGAGCCAACTCCCTGAAATGGACTTCCAAGTATGGCAGTGTGGTAACTTCGGCTTTCGAGATTGCCAGTACGGACGGAATGAATGAGAAAGGGCTGGTTGCCAATCTGCTGTGGCTGCCCGAAACGGAGTATCCGGTCAGAGATCAAACTAAACCGGGACTTGCCATTACCGCATGGGTACAATATATGCTGGATAACTTCGCCACCGTAGACGAGGCCGTCGCTTTCATTGATGAGAATACTTTCCAAGTGGTATCGGACATGATGCCGGATGGTTCCCGCCTGGCAACCTTGCATTTATCAATTTCCGATGCAACAAGTGATTGTGCGATATTTGAATATACCGATGGAAAGCTGACTGTCTACCACAGCAAGGAGTACAAAGTGATGACCAACTCCCCTACCTACAACAAACAACTGGCACTAAACGAATACTGGAAATCAATAGGAGGATTGAGCTTCCTGCCCGGAACCAACCGACCGTCCGACCGTTTTGCAAGAGCCAGTTTTTATATCAATGCCCTGCCCCCAACAGATGATGTGAGGATAGCCGTGGCAAGTGTATTCAGCGTTATCCGTAATACTTCTGTTCCTTATGGCATATCCACTCCCGAATTTCCGGAAATTTCCACCACACAATGGAGAACGGTATCGGATAGTAAGAATCTGCTCTACTTCTTCGAATCAAGTCTGACACCTAATACATTCTGGGTAAATCTGCGGGAAACAGACTTGTCGGAAGGAGCTCCGGTACTCAAATTGTCTATCGCCAACGGTGAAACTTATCATGGAAATGCAACGAAAGAGTTTCAACCGGCACAGCCGTTCAGATTTATGGGAGTAAAAGGATAAAATTATCCCCGGAAACGATCCGTCTGAAGCACACCCAAAAAGTTTTTGTATCTAACTCTTGAGACGTATTTCGATCATTTCCGGGGATAAAATCTGTTTCTTTAACAGCTTGCCATTAATTGAAATAATAAAGGAATACAGCAATTCCTTCCAGCGCCTTCTTCGGTTGGTCTTTTATTTCGATAGCAAACTTAATTTCTGCTTTTGCCACACCACGCAGATTGGTCAGTGAGTGCAAAGTAGTCACCAGACGCACGCTCTGTCCTGACAATACAGCCTGACCGAATTTCATCTTATCCATACCGTAGTTAATCATCATCTTCAGGTTATTTACCTGTATAATCTGATTCCACAGATAAGGAAGCATAGACAATGTCAGGTAGCCATGAGCAATCGTGCTATGATAAGGGCTGTCTACTTTCGCACGTTCCGTATCTACATGAATCCATTGATGATCCAGCGTTGCATCAGCAAAAAGATTAATACGTTCCTGCGAGAGTTCCACATAATCGGAAACACCTATCTGTTGGCCTACTAGTTTTTCAAATTCTTCATACGAATTGATAATTACTTTTTCCATAAGTCTTATCGTTTTTATGGGGGTTATTTACTATTAAATTGGGGACAAAAATAGGAAAAATAAACTGATATGCCACCAAATTTATAAATAAAAGCAAGGAATGAAGTATTTAGGTATGTTTTACAAACCGGAAGCCCGTTTCAGTGCTTCTGACAAAATACTGTAACCCTTGCCATTCAAATGTAAATCGTCGAGAGTCAACTCCGGATTCAGCCTGCCATCCAGCAACAAACGGTCGAAAACATCGAGATAGACAATGTCCGTCCCCTGCAATTTCTCGTATATCTTCTGGTTAAGGACACGAATGAATTGATTCACAGCCGTACTGTAATCATCGTAATCATTACGTGGAAAAATACAGAAAAGATATGTTTTCAGTGAAGGGATGGCAAGAACCGCTTTTACATAACGTTCCACATAATCGTCCATATTTTCATCATTCAACCGATAAATATCATTGGTTCCGAATTGAATGACGACTTGGCAATCGGAAGTGTCTACGGTAAAAGACTCCACATAAGCCAGTCCTTCACCGGGAGCACCATAGTTCAGACATTCCCATGAAGGAAAGTAGACATCCAATGCCCAAAATGCCATGTGACTGTTGCCAAGAAAGGCAAATTTAGGTTTCTCTCCCATTCTATTCATGTTACTTCATTCAATAATTCACGGATTTACTTTACTTTTGCAAAGGTAATCACATTCATTCATATATATAAACCGATGATACATTTTTTCAAGCAACCCATTTCTCACCTTACGTTACCGGATAAATTCACTTATCCTTTCCACTATACGCCTCATCCATTGTGCGTGTTGGCAGCGGAAGAAGTGAAAGAATATATCGCGAGCCGAGAAGAATGGCAAGAAGAGCTAGCTTTCGGAAAAATGTTCGGGGTGTTGATTGTACAAAAAGAGAATAAGCAAGAGACTACAAAAAAAGAAGCGGTCAATGAAATTGGTTATCTCGCTGCTTTCTCCGGCAATCTGGCAGGGAAGAATCTGCATCCTTATTTTGTCCCTCCTGTCTACGACTTATTGCAACCGGAAGGATTCTTCAAAATGGAAGAAGAACAAATATCTTCCATCAATATCCGTATTCGTGAATTAGAAAACAGTCGTTCTTATCTCGATTCAAAAGAAAAGTGGAAGACGGAAACGGAACAGGCTAAAGCTATATTAAATCAGGCTAAAGCAGCACTCAAAGCAGCAAAGGAGGCGAGAGAGATTCGCCGCCAATCATCCTCCGCCCTTTCCGAAGAGGAACAAGCCTCCCTGATCCGGGAAAGCCAATACCAGAAAGCGGAATACAAACGACTGGAAAAAGAATGGAAGAAACGATTGGAAGAACTCGAAACGGAAACGAGACACTTCGAGACTGAAATAGAACAACTGAAAACCGAACGGAAAGAACGTTCGGCCGCCTTGCAAAGAAAGTTGTTCGAGCAGTTCCGGATGCTGAATGCCAGAGGAGAAGTGAAAGACCTATACACTATCTTCGAACAGACAGTTCAGAAAGTTCCTCCTGCCGGTGCGGGTGAATGTGCTTTGCCTAAATTGTTGCAATATGCGTATCTTCATCAATTAAAGCCATTGGCTATGGCCGAATTTTGGTGGGGAGACTCTCCTAAAAACGAAATCCGGCATCACGGATATTATTATCCTTCCTGCAAAGGAAAGTGTGAACCTATTTTGCTGCACATGTTGCAAGGACTGGAAGTAGACAAGAATCCGCTGCTAAACTCCATCCATGAGGATGAAGAACTGGAAATCGTATATGAAGATGAATGGCTAGTAGTAGTCAATAAACCGGCAGGAATGTTATCCGTTCCGGGAAAGGCGGAGGACAGAGATTCAGTCTATCATCGCCTGAAAAAGAAGTATCCCGATGCCACCGGACCTATGATTGTACATCGCCTCGATATGGCAACTTCCGGATTATTGCTCGTAGCGAAAACGAAAGAGGTACATCAACATTTACAAGCACAATTTGCTGACAGAAGTATCAAGAAACGCTATACCGCTGTATTGGATGGGGTAACAGCAAGAACAGAGAAGACAGTATCAACGGAAAAGACAACACTACCATTTGGAAGAGCAGGAAGAATCAACCTTCCTCTCTGTTTGAATCCCCTCGACCGCCCCCGGCAAATCGTCAGTAGAGAACATGGGAAAGAAGCGATTACAGAATACCGAATCATCAGTGAATCCGAAAAATATACCCGGATTACTTTCTATCCGTTGACCGGACGAACACACCAATTACGGGTACACGCCGCCCATCCGGAGGGATTGGGTTGCCCCATTCTTGGGGATGAACTTTATGGAAAGAAAGCGGACAGGTTATACCTCCACGCTGAATATATAGAATTCCGTCATCCCATCAGCGGAAAGATTCTATGCATACAGAAAGAGGCCGACTTCTAAGCTGCAACCGTGCTTGTGAACACCTGCTTTTTCAACCTGCGATAAACGTAGATAAATGCCGGCACGAGGAACAAGTCTGCCGCTATCCAAGCCATCGGATCACCGTAGCAGACAGCAACAAAGCCGAATGCAGGCACAGCGTAAATGCTGACAAGAATACGCGCAATCATCTCCGCCACTCCCGAAAACATGGCAAGATTGGTATATCCCACTCCCTGAATCGTGTAGCGCAGGATGCACAACAATCCAAGCATCGGGAAGAACATACAGGAGATATGCAGGAATAGCTCGGTATCCAACAGAATTTCCGTTTCTGACGGATCTACAAAGATCAACGCGAAATATCTGGCTCCCACCATCAGAAGAACGAACGTAAATGCCGCATAAACGATCATCATCAAAGCACTCGCCTTGATTCCCAACCAGATACGTTCCGGTTTCCCCGCCCCATAATTCTGTCCGCTATATGTAGCCATCGCAATTCCCAGACTTTCGAACGTACAGATAAAGAACATTTTGATTCGCATGGCAGATGTAAAAGCAGCCACACACGCCGTTCCCAAAGCATTATTCGCACTCTGAAGCATGATACTGCCGATAGCCGTGATAGAGAACTGTAATCCCATAGGCACACCGATGTAAAGCAATGTCTTTGCCAGTTTCGCCTGAAACCGGCGTTCTTTCGGAGTACCCTGCAATATTTCAAACTTCCGGTACATATAAATATAACAAAGGACAGCCGACAGCCCCTGCGAAAAGACAGTAGCAATGGCAGCTCCCGCCACTCCCCAGCCGAGTACCAGAATACAGAACAAGTCGAGAATGATATTCAGAACAGCAGCAAACAGCAAAAACCAGAAAGGCGTCTTACTGTCTCCCAACGCACGGATGATGCTTGAAAGAAGATTATAGAAGAAAGTGAAAGGAACACCGATAAACGTTACAAGCAAATAAGCATAAGCTCCTTCGAAAATATTCTCCGGTGTGCGCATGATCCGGAGTATGTCCGCACAAAAGAGACTGGTAACAAGAGCAATGACCACAGACATCCCTGCTGCCAGCTTCAAACTGACGGAAACGTAACTGCGCATCGTACTGTAATCTCGTGCACCAAACTTCTGCGCAACGGGAATCCCGAAACCTCCGCAACATCCATTACAGAATCCGAGAATCAGGAAAACAACCGATGTACTGGCTCCCACAGAAGCTAACGCGTTAATTCCCAAAAACTTTCCTACAATTGCAGCATCAACAAGCGAATACGTTTGTTGTAAGAGATTGCCGAGTAAAAGCGGCAATGTGAACTTTAAAATGAGAGGTAATGCCGGCCCTGCCGTCATTTCTTTAGAAGTTGCCATACGTCTATGTTCCAAAATTGGGCGCAAAGATACGGAAAATTCAAGGAATTAGTTCTCGATTTGCATTCCTCTTTTAGTTGACATAAATCAATAAATGAGTATGAGAGTATGAATACCCCGGTCTATCGTTTCACCAACCGTTTAGGTGAACCATGCCACGAGCATCCCAAGCAGAAGACTTCTGTCAAATCGAACCCCTCCACCGAATCTTCCGGATATTTGGGAACCACTTCACCATCTTCGAGCACATAAACCAGCAGCCTTTCACCTTGTCCATTCTTCACATACATAGCTGCAATCTTGCATTGCGGACACAATAACTTTTTCATGCCGCAAAGATACAGATTGTTTCCGTCAACAACAAGCTCTTTCTAAGAAGTTTAAGAAGCCCGCTCATGATTTACTGTTTATCTATTCTTCCAGAATCCCGGATAAAACAACAGGAGTACGCTAAACAGCTCCAGACGTCCCACCAGCATCAGAAAAGAGAGTATCCACTTTGCCGGATCAGGTAAAGAATTCCATGAAAATGCAGGTCCGCAAGTTCCCAATCCCGGACCGACATTGCCTATACTCGAAATAACCGTACTGACGGACTCGGTAAAACCAACTCCCAAAAACAAGAGAACCGTCCACCCAATCAGGATCAGGACCAAATAAAAAGCAAAGAAAATCAGTACGGTAGTTACGATAGAAGAAGACACCGTCTGCTTATTGATACGAACGGGAAGCACGGCATTCGGATGGAGCAGATGCTTGAACTCATTCCGGATGGCACGTGCCACAATCAGCAACCGCATATTCTTGATACCTCCACTGGTAGACCCCGTACATCCTCCCGAAAGCATCGCAATAAACAATAACAACCACGTGAAAGGAGGCCACATATTATAATCGTCCGTGGCAAAACCGCAGGAAGTATGCACCGTAGACACTTGGAACAATGCTTTCCGGAAAGCCAGCTCCCAGTCGTAATGATTTTGAAAGACAAGTGCCAATGTGATAAGGAAAGTCAAAATACCCACCGACGCCAGGAACCAGTGCAACTCTTCATCTTTGAACAAACGACTGACTTTTCCTTTCAAACACATCAGAAACAAAGAGAAGTTGATACTGGAAACAATCATAAAGATAGCCACCACATATTCTATATACGGAGAATTCCAGTAAGAAATACTGTTCTGCTTCGTAGAATATCCTCCCGTAGCAGTAGTGGCAAACGACTGGCAAATGGCATCAAACAAGCTCATGCCCCCAAACATCAATAAGACAGTTTCCGAAATAGTCAGTACCAGATAAATGGTCCATAACCACTTGGCCATAACATTGATTTTCGGATGGGTACGATCGTGTGTCACTCCCGTAGATTCAGCAGAGAAGAGTTGCACTCCTCCGGTGGTAAAGATAGGAAGAATGGCAATCGTAAAAAATACAATCCCCAAACCACCGATCCATTGCGTCAGGCTTCGCCAGAAAAGCATACCGTGGGAAAGGGATTCAATATCATTGAGAATGGTGGCTCCTGTGGTGGTAAACCCGGACATGGTTTCGAAAAAGGCATTGGTTATCGTATCAATGCTTCCGCTGAAATAAAAAGGAAGCATGCCGAAAGAGGTAAAAAACACCCATGAAAGAGTGACTACACAATATCCGTCTCTCCGGCTCATCTTATTCTCCGCTCCCCGTCCGTAGAGCAGTAACAATCCGCCTACCACAGCATTGATGACACAGGTATAAAGAAAGTATTTATAATCACTTTCCCCGTAACCGGCCGACACTCCGGCACAAAGTAAAAACATCCCCAATTCGATGAATAGCAACATACCCAGCACACGCCCTATCATCTTCCGGTTGATCATGCTATTATTCTTACTCCGAATATACAGACTGTTATCTGAAATGTACTCTTCCATAACTCATGAATTATCTTGTATGCTCCCCTCATAGCCAAGAGTATGCCAAAATGAAAAGGATGCTGATAATTCACTTATAATCAATGCAATATTTTTTTCATTATGAAAAAGTAATCTCTAAATACCCTACCAAAATGAAAGGGTGATTTTCAAAATAGAAAAAAGTAGAAGGTGTATTTTAACAGAATACGCCTGTATTTCTGCATAATCTTCGCTATCTTTGTCACTTCAAAGTGTAAAAAGAAAGAGATGACAGCATCACACATTGAACGTGAAAAGAAAACAGTAGAATTGATGATCCGCCTCTATTGCCGGAAAAAAGAAAAAAATACAGTTCTTTGTGCCGACTGTGAAGAGTTGCTTCGCTATGCCCATGCCCGTCTCGACCATTGTCCGTTTGGAGAGAAAAAGGGTGCGTGCAAGGAATGCACCGTACATTGCTACAAGCCTGCCATGCGCGAACGAATGCGGCAAGTGATGCGTTTCTCCGGACCGAGGATGTTGCTTTATGCACCCTGGCAGGCCATACGACATTTATTGAACCTATAACTTACTAAAAAAAATCAGTAATGAAAAAAGCCATTATCATTGGCGCTACCTCCGGCATCGGACAAGAAGTTGCAAAATGTCTGTTACTGGATGGATGGCAAATCGGAGTAGCCGGCAGACGGCAATCCGCTCTCGAAAACCTGCAACGGGCAGCACCGGATCAGATTCAGATTCAAGCGTTGGACGTAACACAGGAAGATGCAGGCGAGAAATTGAATATGCTCATCGACAAGGTGGGCGGCATGGATTTGTTTCTTCTTAGTTCGGGCATCGGTTTCCAAAATACGGAGCTAAATATGGAGGTGGAACTGAACACGGCATACACCAATGTTGAGGGATTTATCCGCATGGTAGATACCGCTTTCATCTATTTCAGGAAAAACGGAGGCGGGCACCTGGCAGTCATCAGCTCCATCGCGGGAACGAAAGGGCTTGGGGTGGCTCCTGCCTACTCTGCCACCAAACGTTTCCAGAACACTTACATAGATGCTCTCGAACAACTTTCATATTTACAAAAACTAAATATCCGTTTTACCGATATCCGTCCCGGATTTGTTGCCACCGATTTGCTGAATGACGGAAAACATTATCCGATGTTGATGGACGCAGCAAAAGTGGGACGCCACATTGCCTGGTCACTGGAGCGGAAACAACGGATAGTAGTGATCGACTGGCGCTACCGGATACTGGTCTTTTTCTGGAAAATGATTCCCCGTTGGATGTGGAAACGATTGCCTGTAACATAAACTTATAATCTAACTAAAAAATGGAACAAAAATTTTGTCAAAGTTGCGGTATGCCGATAGACGACTCAACTTTTGGAAAAGAAGCAAATGGTAGCAAGAACGAAGATTATTGCCACTATTGCTATGCGGACGGACATTTCACGAAAGAGTGCACCATGGACGAGATGATCGAACATAATCTAAATTTTCTTAACGAGTTCAATAAAGATTCGGAAGTAAAATACACGGTGGAGGAAGCACGGAAAGCGATGAAAGAGTACTTTCCACAGTTGAAGAGGTGGAAACAGTAATTGAGAAATAAAAAGAGCTTTCAGGCATGAATACATATTCAGACCTGAAAGCTTATCTACTTATTTTCTTTTATAAAATCCGTAAAGTTCGACCAGTCTTCTACACGAAACGCACGAAGATCACGAACTGACGCCTGAAACCAAGGAATACGTTTCAATGCGTCAATTGCACGAAAAAGATTTGCCATATCAGTTTTCTCTGTTAGATATACACTACCCTGCGTATTATAAAACTCATACTGACGCAACACTTTATTTATTTCAAAATAGGCATTGTTATAAGGCTCTCCATAATTGGCACGTAGGTCTGTAATGACCATATCAAAGGCTATTGCATACATACATTATCCTCATTTACAGGAATAAAATATTTCTGCTCACCAAAGAAAATACGGTTAAATTTATCACGAATCGCTATAACTAAGCCTTTGAACGGATTATGTTCAATATCAATTACTGTACCCTCTATCCATTCATCGAGTCCCGTTAACCTAGGATCCACTTTTACCTTTTCACCTTCTTTTATCATAACACTATTTTTCTTCATTGATTTCCAATTACAAAGATAATATTATTTCCTTTTCCGACGAATCAAAAGCGAGTATTTAACCATTTATTTCCGGGTGTCTTTCCAACCACTTCACTGCATAAGAGCATGTTGCTTTCGGCTTCATCCCGTTAGCTAATGCATAGGCGTAAGCAGCTTTCACCAAAGCAGCGGCAATCCCCCGCCCTTCAATGGGTTGTGGCACAATTGTGTGGATAATATCAAGAGAATCACCTATCAGGCGATATTGTACAAAGGCGGTGCGACCGTCTACTTCTGTCTTGAACAATTTTTGTTCGGGTTGATGAATAATTTCGTAATCCATAATTTCTGTTGTTTTAAAATTGTCTCATTGTTCGTCAGGCACTCCGGCAAAATAATCTTAGGTTATCAGGCACAGATTGCGATCAGAATTGCTCGATCCACTTCAACTGGCTCGTATCGTATCCACGACGTTCGGCAGCAGTGACGAGTTTCTTCTTGATTTCTTCCGGCAGTTGGGGTGTACGGCTTAGTATCCAGAGATATTTATCGGTACTGCTGCCTACCAGGGCATAGTTGTAATTCTCTTCATCCAGTTCCAAAACATAATAATCAGAATAGAAACTAAGGAAGAAAGACACTTTCAGTTTGCCCGGCTGTGTGGAATCGGGTATTTTGGCGTGTCCGTTGGCAGTCTTGCAGATGTCGTAAGGAGAATTACGTTTGCATCCCCGGTTCTCCACACGAATCATGCCGTCGGGACGGAGCGAGTAAGTAGCCGTGACGTCTACAAGTCCGTATTCAAAGCGATTCTCGTAGCGGGCTATTTCATACCAAAGTCCCATATACCGATGCAGGTCGAGAGAGGTAACCGTACTATGGTCCGTACCTCTGAAAAGACGTTCAACATTGGGAATGGAGAAATGAAATCCCGCTTCCGTCAGACGCGTAGGGCGGACTCTCTGACCGGCAGTCAGAAAAGAGGCAGCTTCACCATATAAGATTCGGAAAACTTTTTGAGGAACCACAATCGTTGTCCATGCCTGATAAGCCTTTCCCATCGCATGGGTGAAAGCATTTTGCGAGATCTGCTGCGGGGCAACCAAGTTGTATACACCACGTGTTTCTTCGTGAGTGATAAAGAATTCCATTGCACGACAAAGGTCGTGTATCGATATCCATGGAAAAGCTTGCGTACCGGGACCAATGGCGGTGGCTATCTTTGTGGCCTGTAAAGGACGAAGCATCTGCTGCATCGCTCCCCCATCCGGAGAAAGCACTACGCCGAAGCGTGTAATAATGAGCCTGGTAGGTTCGGGACAGTGTTTCGCTTCCTTTTCCCACGCATAGCAAAGATCGGACAGAAAGCCTTCTCCACGGGTACGGGTATATTCGTCCACCTCCGCTTCCGAAGGATAATAGCCTACGGCGGAAGCCGAAATCATCAGTTTCGGTTTCGTCTTGACTGCGTTCAAAGCGCGGATAATACGATTGGTTACGACAATACGACTATTGAAAAGCTCCTGTTTATATTCCGGTGTCCAACGCTTATTGATAGGTGCACCTGCCAGATTGATGACAACATCGCAATGGGTCAATGTCTGAATCAAATAACCGGACATACCTTCGCGAAACATCGACCTTCCCAGAGGAATGATCCGGTGTCCGCCCTTTTCTGTGAGATAATTAGAAAGATGTTTACCGATATATCCGGTAGCTCCGGTCATTGCTATATTCATCTTGATTCATTGTTTATTTAACTCTATTAGAAAAACGTATAAAATGCAAGAAAAGTTCTTTGAAAAAGGCAAAATGAGGTTATCTTTGCAAGGTAGACTTAAACATTGAAGCATCCAAAAAGGTTATAAAATGAAAAGACGAATGAAAATCAACTATATTCTTACACTTATATTAGTATTTTGCATCGGTGCTTCCATCCCTGTATTGACAGGCAGCAGCCAAGTGAACGAACAACATTCCGCTAAATCGGAAGTGCCGTATTGCGTTACTCCGCCTACCGTTCCCACACAAGTCACCTTCGACGGGGAAACGATTGATCTCCGGCGCTACGACCGCCGCGAACGGATGGACCGCGAGATGATGGCCTTCACCTATATGCATTCCACCACCATGCTATTGATAAAGCGTGCCAACCGTTACTTCCCCATCGTGGAACCGATACTGAAAGCAAACGGCATTCCCGATGACTTCAAATACCTGATGGTCATCGAAAGCAACCTGAACAACATTGCACGCTCTCCGGCAGGAGCAGCGGGTCTGTGGCAATTTATGCCTGCCACCGGACGGGAATTCGGGCTGGAAGTGAACGATAACGTAGACGAGCGTTACCATATTGAAAAAGCAACCGTTGCCGCCTGCAAATACTTCAAACAAGCGTATGCCAAATATGGCGACTGGATGGCTGTCTCCGCTGCCTATAATGCCGGACAGGGACGTATCTCCTCCCAACTCGAAAAGCAGTTGGCAAATCATGCCATGGACTTATGGCTGGTAGAGGAAACTTCCCGCTATATGTTCCGCCTGCTGGCAGCCAAAGAGATATTCAATAACCCGCAACGTTACGGATTCCTCTTGAAACGGGAACATCTGTATCCGCCTATTCCTTATAAAGAGGTAACCGTCAACACTTCTATCGACGATCTGAACGACTACGCAAAGTCACAGGGAATCACCTATGCCCAACTCCGTGATGCCAATCCCTGGCTGCGCGACACTTCATTGAAAAACAAGACCGGAAAGACATACATTCTCTATATTCCTACACAAGAGGGAATGTATTACAACCCGCAAAAAACCGTTGCCTATAATAAACAGTGGGTCATCGACTAAAAAGGCTTTTTCTTTAATTCCGGCCAAACACTATTGATATGAAACTGAAAGAAAGAATCCATCTTTTTTTGCATGACGAGAAACTGAAACGAAAGTTGTACGTCATCATCTTCGAATCGGACACCCCTGCCGGGAAATTGTTCGACGTGATTCTTATCGGCTGTATTCTGGTCAGCGTATTGCTCGTCATCATCGAAAGCCTGAAAGGACTTCCCACCTATCTGACGACTCCGTTCGTCATTATGGAGTTCCTTTTCACCGGCTTTTTTACTTTCGAATATCTGACGAGGATTTACTGTTCACCCCGTCCCCGGAAATACATATTCAGCTTTTTCGGTATCGTAGACCTATTGGCCACGTTGCCTCTTTACATCGGTCTGCTTTTTCCGGGCGCCCGCTATCTACTCATCATCCGCGCCTTCCGCCTGATACGTGTGTTCCGCGTCTTCAAGCTTTTCAACTTTCTGAATGAGGGGGAACAGCTGCTCACTGCCTTGCGTGAAAGTAGTAAGAAGATTGCAGTGTTCTTCTTGTTTGTCGTCATTCTGGTGACTTCCATCGGAACGCTAATGTATATGATTGAAGGAACGCAACCCAACTCCCAGTTCAACAATATCCCGAACAGCATCTATTGGGCTATCGTCACCATGACTACCGTAGGTTATGGAGATATTACTCCCGCCACCGGCCTCGGAAAATTCCTTTCCGCCTGTGTCATGCTGATCGGTTACACGATTATCGCCGTACCCACAGGTATCGTATCTGCCTCCATGATGAAAGAGTATAAACGCAGGAGAGACAAAGAATGTCCCAACTGCCATCGCTCCGGACACGAAGATAATGCAGAGTTTTGCAAATATTGCGGCCACAGCCTGGACCCATCCGAAACCAAAGCGGAAGAGAAATAAGTCCTCTATGATTTACGCCGGACGAAATGCTCGAATAAGACAATGAAAACGCATCCCACAGCATAGCAGGCAATATCTCCCCAATCGAACGTAGAACCCAGCACAATTCGGGCTACACGGTTCGTAACGCCCAATGTTTCCACCAGTTGGAAGTATTGCAACACTTCTACGAAACAGGCAAAAAGAAAGACATAAAACGGCATCCGCGGAATCCCCGTCGGTAGAAAGATACGTACAAAGCTATATACCAGCACTACAACCAGCATATCTCCGACATAGGGACGTATGAAACGGTCGCGCACATACAAAGCTATCAACACCTCAATACAGAAAATCACCAGAAAGCTGATTATATAAAAAAATCTTTTCTTCATTATTTGCTCGGTCGCGGGATTAAACATTTATTTGAATCTGCGAATATACGATAAAATGAATTGGATACGTTCAAATATTGCTAAATGATTGATACAAAAAGGGGAAATAATTGTATATTTATAGTCCTAAGCATTTTTCCACAAACAATAAAAAACAGAAAGGAGATTGAACACATGATGTTGAATATGGATTTTGTAATCCGTTTATTGGTTGCCGGAATACTGGGAGCCATCATCGGACTGGATCGTGAATACCGTGCCAAAGAAGCCGGATATCGCACTCATTTTCTCGTGTCGCTAGGTAGTGCTTTGATTATGATCGTTTCCCAATACGGATTTCAGGAAATTATAAAAGAAAGTAGTGTCACACTTGATCCCAGTCGGGTGGCGGCACAGGTTGTCAGCGGTATCGGGTTTATCGGTGCAGGAACCATCATCTTTCAAAAACAGATTGTACGCGGACTGACTACCGCCGCAGGGATCTGGGCAACAGCAGGTATCGGCCTGGCGGTAGGTGCAGGAATGTACACCATCAGCATTGCCGCCACGATATTGACCCTCGTCGGACTGGAACTACTTAGCTATCTATTTAAAAGCATCGGAATGAAAAGCTCAATGGTTTCTTTCTCAACTCCCAACAAAGACATACTGAAACAGATAGCGGACAGATTCAACTCTAAAGACTACCTGATAGTCTCTTACGAGATGGAAACGCTACACACGGGCGAAGCAGAATCTTATCAGGTTACCATGGTTATCAAGTCGAAGCGAAATAATGATGAAGGGCATCTGCTTTCGCTGATACAGGAATTTCCGGATGTAACGGTGCAGCGAATTGAATAGTCAGACTTTCGCTCCTCTCCCAAAATGGAAATCTACTTCTGCTTTTCCGTCAGATACTTCCAATAACGTACAGGCATATCCTGCCTGTGCTTTCTCGGATTCATGCGTTCTTTGATACAAATGGCCTTGAAATATGTCTTCCAAAGTTGTTGGAAAAGCTTCTCATCCTTGTCCATCAGGCTTTCGTCCAGCATCCCCGTAATCAAATGGGATTCACGGCTGTCATCATCAAACGAGATAGTCGTCACCTCCTGCAAATCATAATAAAATCCGTAACGGCGTTTCATGTCGTAAATAATCCACTTCTGATCGGCAAAACGATCTTTGAAATGGTGAACGGTCAGCGGGAGCGCATTATACTGCGGTTCGAAAGCGGCAAAGAATGTACCGTCGGCAGCTTTCTGAAAACGGACAAACTGCATCAGGTGCACACGTTCGCCATCCACTTTTTTCCATATTTGCGCTAATTGCAAAACATCCGGATCACCAAAGTTGGTTTCAATAGAGCGGGGTGCATCAATTGCTTTACGGATATATCGAAAAATAAGTATTCCTATTTCCGGAAGTTCCGACAGCCAACTTTGCGTGAGGCAACCCAAAGCAGAAGAGGAAACTTTCTTCTGCAATCCCCGCCACACACGCCCGGCCTTTTCTTCATCGGTCACTACCGTATGCAGCTCATCACAAAATAAAGGCAAAGCATCTCCTTCCGACAGCAAAGCATCGGGAAAGGTCTTGCGGAAATAGGCGTCGAACACGGCCGTCAGCAGCCCATCAAAGGTTTTATCATAAATATAAACACTAAACATATTTACTATTAGACAATTCACAATTTACTATTTAAGTTACTATTAGACGATCTACGCTTGGTATCACTTTTGAAATCATTAACGTCCGATGCATACATGATATTTTACAATGCTAACTTAAATAGTAAATAGTAAATCGTCTAATAGTAAATTATTCTTATTCGCCAAAATCAAGCAACAACTGCCGCTCATCCACTTTCTTTTTCGGTTTCGGCAACAACAGACTGCGTACCCGTTGCGGAGAAAGTTCGTTCACCGTCTGCATCTGGAGAGGCAGTTCTTTGCAAGTGATGAAATATTGCGCTTTCTTCATTACTACTCCTATCTTCTTCAGTTCATAAAATCCCAGCCGCGAAAAACGACGGGAAGCAACAATTAGTTTCGCAGACTTCACCCCTACTCCCGGCACACGGAGCAACATTTCGTAGTCCGCCTTATTGATGTCGACAGGGAACTGTTCGGGATGGCGCAAAGCCCACGAGAGTTTCGGGTCTATCTCGAGATCGAGATCCGGATAGGAATCATCCACAATCTCATCTACCTTGAATTGATAAAAACGCAATAACCAGTCAGCCTGATAGAGCCGGTTTTCACGTACTAAAGGCGGCTGTTTCAATGCCGGAAGGCGCTTATCATACGTATTCACAGAGACGTAGCCCGAATAATAGACACGTTTCATGGTAGGGCGCCCGTAAAGTGCCGACGAAAGAAAAAGAATATCTTTATCTGATTCGGAGGTAGCTCCCACAATCACTTGGGTACTTTGTCCTGCAGGTGCGAAACGGGGTGCGTGGCGAAACTTCTGCCGTTCTTCTTTGCTCTCCAACACGCCTTGTTGAATGTATTTCATCGGAGCAAATACGCTTTTGTGATCCTTCTCCGGCGCCAGAAGTTTCAGGTTTTCTTCTTTGGGAATTTCGACGTTGACACTAAGGCGATCGGCATACAACCCAGCTTCATTCACCAATTCGCGACTGGCTCCGGGAATACTCTTGAGATGGATATAACCGTTAAAACGGTACACTTGCCGCAAGTCTTTGGCTACACGCACAAGTCTCTCCATGGTATAGTCCGGATTACGGACCACTCCGGAGCTAAGAAACAACCCTTCGATATAGTTACGACGGTAGAATTCCATCGTCAGCTCCACCAACTCCGAAACGGAAAAAGTAGCGCGGGGAAGATCGTTGCTACGGCGGTTGACGCAATAGGCACAATCGTAAATGCAATAATTGGTAAGCATGATTTTCAATAGCGAGATACACCGCCCGTCCTCGGCAAAACTATGGCATATCCCCCATCCTCCCACAGTGTTTCCCAGCGTTCCCGGCTTATTGGAACGCACCGTACCACTGGAAGAACAGGAAACATCGTATTTGGCAGATTCTGCAAGTATCTTCAGTTTAGCTAAGACGTTTTCGTTCATCATTCCCAATCTTGATTCTTTTCGCAAATATACGATTTAATTTGAGATAGATATTCAATATGAATCAATACTATATTAAAACCTTATCAGTCGTTTCTTCACGAGTCATGCAATGAATTGCTACATACAAAGATACCCCTTTCTACTTAAACAATTGTCACTATCTGTACTAAAACAATTAAAACTCATTCCACATTAAACCAAAAAGAGGGCATATCGTGAAGCGATATGCCCTCTCTTTTTTCTGATATCTTAGTAGTCTTCTAACTATTATTTCTTAGAAGCTTCCAAAGATGCTTTACGGAATTCTTTCATTGCTTTTTCGATTTCCAAAGAAGCCTTACGAGCACGAGTTCCTGCTGCTTTGTTACCGTTTTCGATCTGTGCGTTAGCATCTTTTGAGAAGTCAGCATAAAGAGCTGCTACCTTTTCTACCAATTCTTTCATAATCCTTTTATTTTTTTCGTTAATAATGTGCCGCAAAAATACACTGTTTCCCGAAATAAAAGCATAAAATCAATATTTTTTTTGAAATAATCTTCGAAAAATATCTAAAAAAAGGACTTTTTATCAATTTTACCTACCTTTGTAGCCATGAAACCGCTTACTGATACCGATTATATACATGCACTGATTGCTGAAGGAGAGCACCAGCAACAGGATTTTAAATTCGAAATTTCCGACGCACGCAAAATTGCCAAAACACTTTCGGCTTTTGCCAACACGGACGGAGGACGATTACTTATTGGCGTTAAAGACAATGGTAAAATTGCAGGAGTACGCTCCGAAGAAGAAAAATATATGATTGAAGCCGCAGCACAACTTTATTGCGTGCCGGAAGTGGAATATTCTCTGCAAACATACATTGTGGAAGGACGGCAAGTGTTAGTGGCAACCATCGAAGAGACTCCACATAAACCGGTTTACGCCAAGGACGAAACCGGAAAGCCCCTAGCCTATCTCCGCATCAAGGACGAAAATATTCTGGCAACTCCCATACATCTCCGTGTATGGCAACAGAGCGATAGTCCCCGTGGAGAACTCATCCGCTACACCGAACGTGAACAGCTCCTGCTCGACCAACTGGAACACGGAACTTTACTCTCACTCAACCGTTACTGTCGCCAAACCGGACTTTCACGACGTGCCGCTGAACATCTGCTCGCCAAATTTGTTCGTTATGACATTGTGGAACCTGTATTCGAAAATCATAAATTCTACTTCCGAATAAAAGACGAATAACCACAAACAACCCCAATACTTAATACTTTATACTTAACTATGACTTTTATTAACGAGATTAACGACATACTTTGGACGTATATTCTAATTATTATGTTATTAGGATGTGCAGTCTGGTTCAGCATACGGACACGTTTTGTGCAATTTCGTATGATCCGGGAAATGATCGTGCTGTTAAGCGAATCCGCCGGCAAAGGAAAACAGGGAGAGAAACATGTATCTTCTTTTCAGGCATTCGCTATTTCCATCGCCAGTCGCGTGGGTACGGGGAATCTTGCAGGAGTGGCTACTGCCATTGCCATCGGAGGTCCCGGAGCTATTTTCTGGATGTGGGTCATCGCACTGTTAGGGGCTTCGAGTGCTTTCATTGAGTCTACTTTGGGACAATTATACAAAATACGCGGAAAGGATTCATTCATTGGAGGACCTGCTTATTATATGAAAAAAGGGTTGAAACAACCGTGGATGGGAATGCTTTTTGCTGTATTAATAAGCATTACTTTCGGGTTTGCTTTCAATTCTGTACAGAGTAATACGATCTGTGCCGCCGCAGAGCATGCCTTTGGGTTCAATCATATTATATTGGGAGGTGTGCTGACTTTGCTGACATTGCTTATCATCTTTGGAGGTATTCAACGCATTGCCCGCGTCAGTAGTATTATCGTGCCTGTTATGGCATTGGGATATGTAGGGCTGGCACTGGTTATTGTCGTACTCAATATCACTCATTTACCGGGTGTTATCGCACTGATTGTCAGCCATGCTTTCGGTTGGGAACAGGCATTGGCAGGAGGAGTCGGTATGGCATTAATGCAAGGTATCAAGAGAGGACTTTTCAGTAATGAGGCCGGTATGGGTTCGGCTCCGAATGCGGCTGCTACGGCTCATGTCAGCCATCCCATAAAACAAGGGTTGATACAGACTTTGGCGGTATTTACAGATACATTATTGATATGTACTTGTACGGCTTTTATCATCCTCTTTAGTGGTGCTCCTTTGGATGGTTCGGCTAATGGAGTGCAGCTGACTCAACAGGCGTTGACAAACGAAATCGGTTCTTCCGGCAGTATCTTCGTTGCCATTGCTCTTTTCTTTTTTGCTTTCAGCAGTATTCTGGGGAATTATTATTACGGTGAGGCTAATATCCGCTTTATCACTCACCGGAAGTGGGTACTTCATGGTTACAGGATATTGGTGGGTGGTATGGTGCTCTTCGGTTCACTTGCCACATTGGATATGGTATGGAGCCTGGCAGATGTCACGATGGCGTTAATGGCTATCTGCAATCTGATCGCTATCCTTTTCCTCGGAAAATATGCTATCCGTCTGTTAAATGATTACCGGGCGCAAAAGAAAGTTGGCATCCAAAGCCCTGTTTTTAAGAAAGAGACAATGCCGGACATCGAAAAGGACTTGGAATGTTGGTGAAAACCAACTGTTTTTGTACCTTTGCACGCAAATTGACAAATGGTAGTTATGTTATATACCTCCCACACGCTCAAATAGTAAATTGTAAATAATAAAATTGTAGAGATAACAATGGGCTTATTTGGTTTATTCAAGAAAAAATCCGATGAAACGAAAGTCGGCAATGTAGAAGATTTCATATCACTGACCCGGGTATATTTCCAGTCAGTTATCGCCACAAACCTCGGTATCACTAATATCCGCTTCTTGCCGGACGTAGCTAACTTCAAACGTTTGTTTAAAGTTCCTACTCAAAACGGTAAACTGGGATTGGCCGAAAAGTCTGCTGCACGCAAAATGCTGATGCAGGATTATGGGTTGAACGAGAACTTCTTTAAGGAAATCGACTCTTCCGTGAAACGGAACTGCCGCACTCAAAATGATATTCAATCTTATTTGTTCATGTATCAGGGATTTTCCAATGATCTGATGATGTTGATGGGAAATCTGATGCAGTGGAAGTTCCGTATGCCGTCGATCTTCAAGAAGGCTTTGTATGGTATGACACAGAAAACGGTACATGATGTTTGTACCAAGACCGTGTGGAAAGCTGATGATGTGCACAAAACAGCTGCGGCTGTCCGCCAATACAAAGAGCGTTTGGGATATTCGGAACAGTGGATGACGGATTATGTGTATAATATTGTTCTCCTTGCCAAGAAGGAACCAAAAAGGAAGAATGATGACACGGAAACGAAATAACAAGTCGCTTTAAATGTTAGAAAAGCGTAAAGATTAATAGGATAGAAAAAGCGGGGGTTTTATACCTCCGCTTTTTTTGTTATCTTTATGTACTTTTTTCTTTTGTCTTGATACAAAAGAAAAAGTACCAAAAAGAAAAAATCAAGGCCGCGCCTGCCCGGCTACTTGACGCCATGCAGACGAGGCCGAAGGGACCGTGCGGCGTGAATAATGTATGATAATAATTTTTAAATAGAGAGATTGCTTATGAAACAAAAGAAAATGCTTACACTTACTTTTTCACAGTTGAAACAAATCTATAATCAAGAAATTCCGGAGGTGGTGGAGATGGCTGATAAGAGCTCTTCTGTGGAAGAGTTCAAGGCTGGGATGCTGCGGTTTTTGGAAGCTTGCGGGATAGAAAATGAGGCTGCGGAGGAGGCGAGGGAGCAAATTCGACTCTTACTCCATTATGATGGGCAGAATGTCCATGAACTGTCTACAGGACAGGATATGCCAGTACAGACTATCAGGCTACTTTATGAGTTTCTGACGGGGACGTTGGAAAATATGGAGATGCCGACGGATTTGTTTATTGAAATTTTCCAGATGTTTAAACGGTTAAAGGGAGAGGTTGTGCCTTTGCCATCGCCGCAACGTATCAAAAGTCGGAATGACCGGTGGGAAACGGGATTGGATGAAGAGGTATGTGAGATGCGTGATGAGAATAAGGAAAGGATGTTGCACTTGCTGATTCAGAAGATTGAGAACAGGAAATCGAAGCCTTCGGTGCGTTTTCATTTTGAGGAGGGAATGAGTTATGAAGAAAAGTACAGGTTGGTAAGTGAGTGGTGGAATGATTTCCGCTTTCATTTGGCGATGGCTGTGAAAAGTCCGAGTGAGTTGAACCGGTTCTTGGGAAATTCACTTTCTTCAGAGACTATGTATTTGCTTTATCGTGCCCGGAAGAAAGGAATGCCGTTTTTTGCGACTCCTTATTATTTATCGTTACTTAATGTAACGGGATATGGGTATAATGACGAGGCTATCCGGAGTTATATTCTGTATTCTCCACGTTTGGTGGAGACGTATGGAAATATTCGTGCGTGGGAAAAGGAGGATATTGTAGAGGCCGGGAAGCCTAATGCTGCGGGATGGCTTTTGCCGGACGGACATAATATTCATCGTCGGTATCCGGAGGTAGCTATCCTCATTCCTGATACTATGGGACGGGCTTGCGGAGGACTTTGTGCTTCTTGTCAACGTATGTATGATTTCCAGAGCGAGCGGTTGAATTTCGAGTTTGAGTCTTTACGCCCGAAAGAGTCATGGGATCGTAAGTTGCGCCGGTTGATGACTTATTTTGAAGAGGATACGCAGTTGCGGGATATTCTGATTACAGGGGGCGATGCGCTGATGAGTCAGAATAAAACACTTCAGAACATTCTGGATGCGGTGTACCGGATGGCGGCACGCAAACAAAGGGCGAATCTTGAACGTAAGGATGGAGAGAAATATGCGGAATTGCAACGGGTACGGTTGGGGTCACGCCTGTTGGCTTACTTGCCGATGCGTATCAACGACGGACTGATTGATATTCTGCGAGAATTCAAGGAGAAGGCATCGGCCATCGGTGTGAAGCAGTTTATTATTCAGACTCATTTCCAGACACCGTTGGAGGTTACTCCTGAAGCTAAAGAAGCGATTCGGAAGATTCTTTCTGCAGGATGGATTATTACAAACCAACTAGTATATACAGTAGCTGCTTCACGTCGAGGGCATACGACCCGGCTTCGCCAGGTGCTCAATTCATTGGGGGTGGTGTGTTATTACACTTTCTCGGTAAAGGGATTCAATGAGAATTATGCGGTATTTGCACCCAACAGTCGTTCGATGCAGGAACAACAGGAGGAAAAGATTTATGGCTGGATGACACAGGAACAGGAAGAGGAATTATATAAGATATTAGAAACGAAAGTCGGAGCGGAAAAGGAGCCCAAAGAAGATGTTGCCAAGCAATTAAGACGCTTCATGAGAAAACATCATTTGCCTTTCCTTGCTACAGATCGCAGTGTACTGAATTTACCGGCTATCGGTAAGAGCATGACTTTCCAGTTGGTGGGACTAACAGAAGAAGGAAAACGAATTCTACGCTTCGAACATGACGGCACTCGTCATCATAGCCCGATTATCGATCAGATGGGGCAGATTTATATTGTAGAGAATAAATCGCTAGCTGCTTACCTGCGCCAGTTAGCCAAGATGGGAGAAGATCCGGAAGACTATGCTTCTATCTGGAATTATACGAAAGGAGAAACCGAACCTCGTTTCAGCCTTTACGAGTATCCTGATTTCCCCTTCCGTACAACAGATAGAATGAGTAATTTAAGTATTAAGGAATAAGAAATAAGTATTAAGTATTAATCGACAAATATCAAGCGTAAACCAGCTGCTTCGGTGGTAATACTTAATACCTAATACTTAATACTTATTTTTCATTCTTTTACCCGTATTACTATATTTGCAATAATTGCAGTTAAGCCTCCGGTGGTGATTCCTGAAGAGAAGATACTTCGAATTGCTTCCGGAGCTTGTTGTAATACATCCGGCATTAATTCTACACCCAAGCCTAAAGAAAGGCTGACTGCTAATACTAAAGTCTCTTTACGTCCTATTTCTTGTGAGGAGACAATACGGATTCCTGCAGCGGCTACTGTGCCGAACATCAATAAAGTGGCACCGCCTAATACAGGATCGGGCATTAAAGAAAATACGGCACCGACGATGGGGAATAAACCTAAAAGAACGAGCATTGCTGCAATATAATAGCCGACATAGCGGCTGGCTACTCCGGTCAGTTGAATAATACCGTTGTTTTGTGCAAAGATGGAGTTTGGAAAAGAGTTGAATACACCGGCGAGAAAGGAGTTGAATCCATCCGCCATTACTCCACCGGAAACTCGTTTCAAATAGGAATCTCCTTCAATGGGAAGTCCGGAAATCATAGAGTTGGCAGTTACATCACCTGTTGCTTCGATGGCTGTGATTAGATAAACCAAGCCAATGGCTATGAAAGAAGATACATTGAAATCAACACCGTATTTGAAAGGCTGGGGAATATTAAAGCTCATCAGCATTTCCATATTTAACGAACTCATATCCACTTTTCCTAAGACAAATGCCAAGGCATAACCAAGACAAAGTCCGAGCACAATGGAACTCATACGCAGGTATTTATTCCGGCAACGGTTAAAAAACAAGACGCTAAGCAGCACCAGTGCTGCAATGGACAGATTTTCCCAAGTAGCAAATGTACCGTTATCCATAGCCGCATATCCGCCTCCGCAAGATACAATACCGACCTTTATCAGGCTTAATCCGATCAATAGTACAACAATACCGGATACCAACGGAGTAATGATATTGCGCAGATACTTGAATGTGCGGCTGACAATCATCTCGATAGGTGCGGCAGCCATACAGGAACCGAATATCAAAGGCAAACCACCCACCAATCCGGTGGCGATGATTGGGCCGATAAAAGAAAAACTGGTTCCCTGAATGCAGAGTAACTTTGCTCCTATCGCACCCAAACGACGGCATTGTATGAAAGTAGATACTCCCGAAGCAAAAAGAGACATGGAAACCAGAAAGCTTGTCTTTTCCACATCCAGTTTCAGGGCACTCGCGATGATTAGCGGGGGTGTAATAATTGCTACAAAAATAGCCAAGAGATGTTGTAAAGCCGCAAACAAGGCGTCTTTAAAGGGGGGACGGTCTTCTACGCCGTAGATTAAATCAGTTTTCATTTAACAGGTTGTTCTATATAGTTTTAACTTCCGCAAAGGGATAGACAGAGATTCTTCCGGAATTTGGATTTTCTTAGTTCAGTGTCCATTTGAGGGCGAGTGTCGGGATAACATAAAAGCCATCACGACCGCCAAAGTTATTACTCAATTCGACTTCGGAGCCAACACTAAGATTGAATTTTTTATTTACTCCTTTGATTTTGTTCAGGTTCACCCAGAATTGTGGTTCGGAGAGGAAGATAGTCTTTCCGTAGTTGGTTTCTTCACGCCACCAATCGGCAAAGCCGGAGAAAGTGAGCAGATTGCGGCAGAAATTTACGTACCACGTACCTGTCAGCTGGAAGTTGTTGGGCGATTGGTGTTTCTGAATATACTTATACATAGCAGTCAGCGTGAAGCCTTTGGAAAAGGAAGCATTATTAAAAGTGTAGGTAGCTCCTGCCAGATAAGCATTTTTATAAGACATGCCTTTTGATAATCCACCGTTATATTCAAGATGTGCAGAAAAAGGACCTTTCCAGAATTTCAGTTCACGCGCTATTTCCCAATAAGCGGAAGCGACACCTTCGGAAGTGTAATCCATATCGACAAAGAAATAAGTGCTTCCCCAAGTATCAGGCTGAAACTTCTCCACTGTGGAGGTGAGCAGCGGGCGACCTTGCAAATCTTTATCATACAAAGAACGTCCGAAATCATAATGTAGCTGAATGTTTTGCGCCTGCAATCCCGGTACGGCAGAGAGCAACATACAGAGGAAAAGAGCAGAGATAATTTGTTTCATAAGTAAATGTGTTTAAATGAAGATGCAAAAATAGTTAAAGCTACACATATAAACACATTACTTCTGTCTTTTTTTATTCCAGGTTATTATTTCCCGTATCCCACCAGAGTCTTGTACCTCCATGGTCATCTCCGCCTAAAGCCTCGACAAGAGCAGAATATTGCTCCGAGTCTTCTGTCTGCAATGTACCTGGGAAATTAAGACGGCGCACCATGATCTCCGTGTCGATGCATCCGCTCCTACTATGATTGAATCGAACGGGAAATAAACGGGGATATCCCGTCCGTCTTTGTTCGGTCCAGGCTTCGCAACCTTCCGGGAACATGGCAATCCATTTCTGCGTGATAATCTTCTCCAGTTTGGTCTCCTTATCATCCTGCGGATTCCATTTGGGAGTGACTTTACAACGGGCCTCTATATTATTTTCTTCATCATAAGTGTCTATAAAGTCGGAAGCTGTCAGCTCACTTTTCAGGTAATCCTCCACCCCATAAATTCCCCATTGATGAAAAGAGGTAGTTACACCGTTCCGGTAACAAGCTTCTTCATCTTCATCCGTCCATCCGCGCAAAGCAGCTTCGGCACGCAGAAACCAGACTTCCGAAGCAGTCATCAGAGGTGTATCGGTATCCTGCTTGACAAACAGCTTTGACAATCCCGAATAATGACTATGAGCAAAGCAGGTTCCCTGGCGAATTCCACGATACTGTCCTTTAAGGGCCTCATCCATACAGGGTTCAAAATAAATTTCCAAACGGGGATCGTTATATCCGGTCAAAATTGATTCCATGTTAGCACTCATGTAAGTTTCATTCCAGACACGGTTAAGTTCTCCCAATGGATTGGTATACCCGGATTTGGTAGAAACAAACACTCCTCCTGTTTCCGCTTCAAAGAAGCCGTAACCGTTTTCCTTTATTTTCTGTATTTCAGCATGCGCTTTATCTGGAGCAACAGAAGCAAGGCGCATTGCCAGACGCAGACGCAGGGAATTGGCAAACTTTACCCAAGAAGGATATTTCCCGTCCAACAAAATATCAAAACGTGCAAATCCATTGGATTCCGGTTTCTCATCTATATAGTTGGTGAGAGCAACTACAGCAGAATCGAGTTCATTGAAAAACTCATAATAGACATCCTCTTGTTTATCCGGACGGTAATGTTTTTCGGCATTAGCAAAATTTTTATAAATGATAGGACCATAATAATCCGTCACACGGTGCATCGCTTCCACCTTTAATATTTTCGTTATCCCGAACAGAGCAGGATGTGTATTTCGGGTAGCATTCTCCGACTGATATATCTGTGGGAAAATATAAGAATACATGTGTGTCCACATGGCGCTATTCCAGCCGTCCTGCATATTATAATCGGAGTTATGCGAGCCCCCGTTCAGCGGTTTGCCGTCATGCATATACCCACTGAACATATCCGCGTTCAGATTCTGTATCAGCTGGAAAGGCCAGTTCTTTCCTTTTCCGTAATCGTAATTAAAATAAATACCTTGCTGAATAATTCCCAAACGGATTCCATAGCCATTGTCATCAATAATCAAGTCATCATCCGTGATACCGGACAAATCGGTATTGTAATCACGGAAGTTACCGGTACAAGCTACGGAAAACAGCAATAACCCCAACAAATATAGATATACAGATTTTCTCTTCATTTCTCTCTCTTACCTTTAAAATTCACATTTCAGAGTAAAGCCCAGACTACGGGTCGTAGGCATTCCGAACACTTCAATTCCTTGATTATCATTTCCGGTAGAAAGTACCAGATCCGGATCAAAAGGAGCTTTCTTATACAAGAAACATAGATTGCGGGCTACAAACGAAAGCTGAACATCTTTCAGCACCTTCGTTTTCTGTATCCACTTCTTGGAGAAATTATAGTTCAAAGATACTTCACGCAACCGCAAGTTGGTAGCATCATACATATAATACTCCGTCACCCCGGCACGCCCGCCTACTATTTTATAGAATCCTTTCACATCGTCTATACGCTGACCGTCGAGCATTACATATCCCCTGTCACGCGCATCAGCCGTTATTTCAGATACTCCATAAAGATCCATTTCCGCCTGCGTCTGCGAAAGGACTTTGCCTCCATAACGCCAATCAAGCAGAAAATAAAGGGTGAAGCCTTTGTAAGAGAACGTATGATCCCATCCCATCATAAAGACAGGGTTGGCATTTCCCACTTTCACCGTATTCCCATCGCCCTCCACTAATGGAAGTCCTTTATTATCACCCTCTGTTTCGTAGACAATATTGCCTGCATCATCACGCACAAAGGCCTTACCATAAATATCACCGATAGAACCGCCTTTAATAAGTTTCATAGCATAACTGGAAGAAAAGCTCGTAGGTCCGTAGACTAATTCTTTCAGCTCATCGTGCAATTTCACTATCTTATTCTTGTTGGTAGAGAAGTTTACGGAAGTTTTCCAAGTAAAACTAGGAGTTAATATGGGAGTCCCATTCAACGTCACTTCCCATCCCCGATTCTGAATATTTCCTGCATTTACATATCGATAAGCATACTTATCCCCTGCAAGTGCAGACAGTTTGAAAAACTGATTGTAAGTATTGGTACGATAATAAGTCAGATTAATACCCAAACGGTGTTGGAAGAATCTCCATTCTGTTCCAAATTCCATTGCATGAGTCATTTCCGGCTCCATTTCCTTGAAAGGTGCGGCATCATTCGCCTGTATCTCGCCACCGGCATTAATCTGCGAAGAGGGATTAGTGATATGCGGAGGAATATCATTTCCGACTTTACTGTAAGCGCCACGCAATTTAGCGAAAGAAACCCATTCGGGTAACTTCACCCATTTATCAAGTAGTATGGAGAGCCCTACAGAAGGATAAGCGAATCCGGTTTTTTCATGGCTGGTATAAGACAAGGTTGACGCCCAGTCATTACGGGCCGTCAAATCAAGGAACAATTTCTCCTTATAACCGATCTGTGCCGTACCGAATATAGATTGCAACTGACGATGCTCATCTATTTTCTGGTCAATACTGGCAGAACTGTTCATAACGATATTGGCAATATTAAACACATTAGCAAATTTCAAAGAAGCATTCTTCGAATCATAACGGGTAGAATTTCTGATTCGGTCATTTATACTACCACCAATCGCCGCATCCAGTGTAAAATCCCCCCAGATTTTCTTCACCATCGCCATGACATCACCATACATCTGCGTTTCCTGATAATCCATCTCAACATATCGTCCGTTCGCTCCACACAGAGCGGTGGCGGTAGACGCATAGAATTTTTGGCGTAACTTGTCCGCCCAGTAATCCATGTTGCCACGGGCTTGAATCGTCAGCCATTCATTAACTTTAAAGTTTGCTGAAAGAGAAAGGATAACGCGCGTACGTGTTTCTTTACTTTGTATACGGTTCGTTATCCAGTATGGATTCTGTTCGAAGTCTTCGGTAAACGTATGCCAATTCTGCACACCCAGTTTCCGTTCTTCGTCATAGGTTTCAAAATGATCTTTATAATAAGACAGATCCTCCCCACGAGGGAAACGATAAAGCCCTACCAATGGATTCATATAGAAACCTCCCGATACCGGCTTATTCTCGACGGTCTGTTTCATGACATTTACACTACCATCCAGTTTCAGACGTTTGTCGAACATGGTAGCCGTCTCACGCAAGTTTATATTATGCTTTTTCAGTTTATTCTTGTCGATAATCCCCTTTCCGGTAGTATTGGCATAGGAGAAATAAGTTTGCAGGTTTTCATTTCCATAACTGATAGATACGGAAGTCATCGAAGTCAATCCGGTACGGAAAAAGTCATTCAGATTATCATAAGCCATCAGATTCTCTTTCTCGCCCCAACTGTCTACCACATCACTGACACCATAACGATTCTGCATTTTAGGCATACTGAATGCTTTCTCGAAAGTGAGTCCCGTAGAAAAATTAATATTCCTTTGTCCGACAGAGTTTCCTTTTTTAGTCGTAATAAGAATCACTCCGTTAGCAGCCATGCTACCATATAAAGCCGCAGCAGGAGCACCTTTCAGAATACTGATGCTTTCCACATCTTCCGGATTCAGGTTAGAGATTCCGTCTCCCCCATCACGATTTCCTGCATTTGCCGTCCCCCCAATAGCCGAATAAGCCTGTTCGGAAGAGGTGTTCGACATCGGTACTCCATCTATTACATAAAGCGGTTGATTATCACCGGATACCGAACGGATTCCCCGGAGACTGACTTTTGCGGAACCACCCATACCGGAAGAATTCTTATTGATTTGTACACCGGCAGCTTTTCCCGCTAAGGCAGTAATCATATTTATTTCTTTCACCCGATTCAGTTCCTCTCCCTTGATTTTCTGCACAGAATAAGCTAATGAAGCTTCATCCTTTTCAAGTCCCAAGGCCGTTACAATGACATGATCAAGCATCACCGCATCTTCCTGAAGACGTATTTCAAGCACATTCCGACCTGTCACATTGACATCTACAGTCTTGTAACCCACAAAAGAAACCTGTAAGACAGCACTATCCGGCACAGATAAAAAGAACTTTCCATCAATATCGGTCACAGTACCATTGGTTCCCCCCCTTTCGCGTATTGTAGCACCGATCAGTGGTTCACCATAGATATCAATTACACGCCCTCTCACGGTATTATGATCAGAAGGAACTTCTATCGTCCCTCTTAACGCTTGTTGCTCCGAAGCATAACAATTTCCTCCCGCCAGGAAAAATAGGCCTATTAAGAAGCAACTCACAAAAACTTCTTTTTTCAATGATATAATAAAATATTGTTTGTTCATCACGCCGCAAAAATAACTAATTATTTTAAATCTAGCATTTTTTCTCATTGATTTTGAGGGAAATAAACATTATCACTATTTTTGTACGAAATTAAAATGAAAGGAATTATGGAAATCGAAACACATCCGCTAGACCGTTTCTCCCAGCGAAATCAAAACTTCTGATGCTAGGAAGTTTTCCGCCACAGAAAAAACGTTGGTCTATGGAGTTTTACTACCCGAACCTAAACAACGACATGTGGCGTATATATGGGATTTTATTCTTTAATGATAAGAATCACTTTCTAAATTCGACACTAAAATCGTTCTGTCGCGAGCAAATCATAGACTTTTTGAACGAAAAGGGGATTGCCCTATTTGATACCGCTTCATCCATTCGCCGGTTGCAGGATAATGCATCGGACAAGTTTCTTGAAGTAGTGGAAGCTACCGATGTTGCAGCATTACTGCGGCAACTTCCCGAATGCAAAGCAATCGTCACCACAGGCCAAAAAGCAACGGACACTCTTCGACAGCAATTCGACATAGAAGAGCCCAAAGTAGGTGATTACTCCGAATTTGTTTTCGAAGGACGTGCCATGCGGCTTTACCGGATGCCCTCATCATCAAGGGCGTATCCATTAGCATTGGACAAGAAAGCGGCCGCTTACCGGATTATGTTTCAGGATTTACAGATATTGAAGTGAAGTTCAAGTATTAAGTATAAAATATCAAATATTAAATTATAAATGAATATGGCAACATTATTTTTGCAGTACCCGGCATGCAGCACATGCCAAAAAGCCAAGAAATGGTTAACAGAAAATAACATTGAGTTTACCAACCGCTTAATCGTAGAAGAAAATCCTACGGTGGAAGAATTAAAGGCATGGATTCCGCGCAGCGGTCTGCCGGTAAAGAAATTCTTCAACACGAGCGGATTAGTATATAAAGAGCTGAAACTAAGCGAGAAGCTACCTGTAATGAGTGAGGAAGAACAGATAGCACTATTGGCAACCAACGGTAAATTGGTGAAACGCCCATTGGTAGTGACAGACAGCTTCGTTCTGGTCGGTTTTAAGCCCGATGAGTGGGAAAAATTAAAATAATTCAAAACTTATTTACCCGAATGTTTGGAGATTCAGAAGTTTCTACTACCTTTGCAGCCGCAAACACGGGAGTAGCTCAGTTGGTAGAGCACCGGTCTCCAAAACCGGGTGTCGGGAGTTCGAGCCTCTCCTCCCGTGCAGAGTTAAATAGCTGTAAACGATAAGTTTACGGCTATTTTTCGTTTCAGGTCGGACGAAATTCGGACAAAAGAAATGATAGTGACGCTATCCGACAAAGATAGTGACGGTATACAACAGCGATAGCGTCACTATCCCGAACATATACCGTCACTATCATTTTCTACGATTATCCATCTGGAATTCTACGTTCATTCATATCTGTGAATCTTACGCATAGTCACATAGCGTACACTCACAATGACTCCTGCCCGATTTCCTAGTTCTTATTCGTTCTTTCCAATCCCTTGGCAGCCTCAACCAGACGAATGAATTCTCTTCTATATCCTTTATCATCATTATTCAGTCCCTGTTTGGCCAGATTAATCACTTTATCGTAACTGGCATTTCCTTTGAAATCAGAGTCCCGAAGCAGCTGTCCGAACATAGCCACTGCAGAAGCAAAGCGGAAATCGGAAGAAACATTATTATCTTTATTATCAACGAAAGAAAGTTCCATTTTCTTGCTGACATCTTTATCCGGAGCTTTATAACGCAGTTTCACAGTCAGGAGATCATTAGAGCCTGTCGGTTTCACTGCCACTTTCTCTTTCTTCTGATATTTCAGATCATCTATTTTACCCACATATTCATTCTTTGCACCGGTAGGAATCACTTCGTAAAAAGCAGTTACCGTATGTCCCGCACCCATATCTCCGGCATCTTTAGCATCATTATTAAAGTCTTCGTCTTTCAACAGACGGCTTTCGTAACCAATCAAACGATACGCCTGCACTTGGGAAGGATTAAATTCCACTTGCAGTTTGACGTCTTTCGCCACCGTATGCAATGTAGCACCGAATTCGCCTACTAAAACACGGTTAGCTTCCTGCAAGTTATCTATATAAGCATGATTACCGTTCCCCTTTTCTGCCAACACCTGAATCTTTTTATCTTTATAATTACCCATGCCATAACCTAATACGGTAAGGAACACTCCACTCTTACGTTCTTTTTCAATCAATTGTTCCAATCCTTCGGCGGAAGAAACGCCCACATTAAAATCACCGTCGGAACAAAGTATGATACGGTTGTTGCCATTAGAGATAAAATTCTTCTTGGCTATTTTATACGCCAACAGGATACCCGCACCACCTGCCGTAGAACCACCTGCCGTTAATTCATCTATCGCTTCACGAATCTTTTGTTTGTCACTACCCGGAGTGGCCTCCAGTTTCACACCGGCACTGCCTGCATAAGTCACGATAGCTACTTTATCTTTATCCCGTAAGTTGTTTACTAACAATTTGAGAGATGATTTCACCAAATCCAACCGGTTGGCTCCCCACATAGAGCCGGAGACGTCAATCAGAAACACCAGGTTAGATGCAGGCAAATTATCCGTCGGAATTTCTTTAGCTTTCAAGCCGATACGCACAAGACGGTGATCCGCATTCCAGGGACATGCTCCGGCTTCCATCGTGATTTTCACAGGATCACTTCCTGTCGGTTTCGGATAATCATAGGAAAAGTAGTTCACTAATTCTTCCGTACGGATAGCATCTACAGGAGGCAATTCCCCTTTATTGATAAAACGACGCATATTACTATAAGAAGCAGCATCTACATCAATAGAGAAAGTAGAAAGCGGAGCATCCGACACACTCTTAAATCCATTCTCCTGAATCTGCCCGTATTCTTCCGCATTTACAGCATCATACATGATTCCCGGTGTCGGACATACCGCCATATAAGCAGCAGACACCGATTTAGTAGCCTTTAGCTCATGCCCGTATCCTACCACTACACATTCTTCCAATACCACATCATCCGCTTTCATCTTCACATCCAGCGTAGCCGATTTCACCACCCTTCTCTCTTGCTTATACCCGATATACTGAAACAACAACGTCTCCCCCTTCTTGGCCTGAATTGTATACTGGCCCTTCATATTCGTTATTGCCCCCTTCGAAGTACCCTTGATCTGTACCGAACAACCTACAAGCGGATTTCCATCCTTTGCATCCGTCACCGTACCCGACACAGTAATAACTTGCGCATTCATCCTACCTAAAGAAATAACCGCCATTAGCAGCACGAGCATCATCGCTCTGAATTGATTTGTTTTCATAACTTCTTATTTTAAAATGTTACTATTAGTTCGCTTTTATTATAGAGATGCACATTTCACACAGATTCCATAAATTGCCTGAACTTTTTTTATCCGGCAGAAAAAAAGGGTCATTTCAAAATTCTCACTCATTCCTTTGCAACTCTTAAGATGATGTGTATATTTGCCAATCATAAACATATTATAAATATGAAAAACGAAGTCGACGGAAGGCGGGAAATAGCCTCACGAAACACGGCCTGGGCTACTATTATTGCCCGCAAACTAACTCGTTGGGGTGTCACTCCCAATCAAATTTCCATGATGAGCGTATTCTTCGCTATGGTGGGGTGCCTTCTGTTGATCGGCACAGTCATTGATCCCGGTTTTAACAAGTATGTAGCCTACATTCTGTTCATCGTTTGCATGCAGTCGCGGTTACTCTGCAACCTGTTCGATGGGATGGTAGCTATTGAAGGAGGGAAGAAAAGTGCCAACGGGGATCTCTACAATGATATGCCCGACCGCTTTGCTGATGCTTTGTTCATCATTCCCGTCGGATATATAGCAGGCGGATTCGGTATTGAACTGGGATGGCTAGCGGCCCTTCTTGCCGTTATGACAGCTTATTTCCGCTGGATAGGAGCCTACAAAACGCACCAGCATTTCTTTAACGGTCCAATGGCCAAGCAACACCGCATGGCATTGCTCACGCTTGCCTTTGTAGTAGCCACCTGCACCATTCATGCAGGATACGACCGGATAGTATGTCTCATAGCCCTGATAATTATGAATGTCGGCCTTGTCGCAACACTGATACACCGTCTGTACCTCATGTCACACACAACAAACAATGAAATAAAATGAAAGAACTATTGGATATCATATTTCCTACGCTAAGCGATGAACTGATTATCGTCATTTCGCTCATCATCGGACTGCTTGTTACGGCAAGCCTTATTCTTTTTCTCGTAAAGAAGATCTCTCCAAAAACAAATATCAGCGAACTCTCCGCCCGCACACGTTCATGGTGGATCATGGCGGGCATGTTTATCGGCGCTGTATTTATCAGCTATAACATTTCTTACTTCTTCCTTGCCTTTCTCTCTTTCATCGCTTTCAGAGAACTGTACTCGGTGTTGGGATTCAGAGAGGCAGATCGCGGAGCATTGTTTTGGGGGATATTGGCCATTCCCATTCAATATTACCTTGCTTACCTTGCCTGGTATGGAGCATTCATCATCTTCATTCCGGTAGTTATGTTTCTCGTATTGCCCTTACGACTTGTTTTAAAGGGAGACACCCACGGAATTACCAAGTCGATGGCTCTGTTGCAATGGATTCTGATGCTTTCGGTATTCGGTATCAGCCACCTCGCTTATCTCCTGTCACTTCCCGAACTGCCGGGATTCAATGCGGGAGGACGAGGTCTGCTATTATTCCTTGTATTCCTTACGGAAATCAACGATGTCATGCAATTTATCTGGGGCAAACTTCTCGGACGGCATAAGATACTTCCGAAAGTAAGTCCAAACAAAACGTGGGAAGGATTTCTGGGCGGCGTAATCAGTACTACCGTCATTGGTTACTTCCTCGGTTTCCTGACTCCCCTCTCCGCTCCCAACGTTATCCTGGTAAGTGCTCTCGTTGCGATTGCCGGATTCTCGGGAGACGTAGTCATCTCCGCCATCAAGAGAGATAAAGGAATTAAGGACATGGGGAACAGTATTCCCGGTCATGGAGGAGTATTCGACCGGATAGATTCTCTGGCCTACACGGCTCCTGTATTTTTTCATTTAGTTTATTACATTGCATATTAAACGGAGAGAATGGAAAAAAGATTCATGCAAGCTGCTGCCATGCAGATTATATATAAAGGTGTATTCCAATGGTTTCTGAAATTGGTTGTGGGAGTTCAGTTCACCGATTGCCAGTTCCTCAAAAAGGAAAAGCAATTCATCATCCTTGCCAACCATAACAGCCATCTGGACACCCTAAGCTTGTTATCTTCCCTGCCCGGAGGACTTTTATGGAAAGTCAAACCCGTAGCAGCAGAAGATTATTTCGGGAAAACCCGCTTTCAGGCTTCCATCAGCAACTTTTTCATCAACACACTGCTAATCAGAAGAAAAGGAGAAAAAGATTCGGAGCATGATCCGATCCGTAAGATGCTTGAAGCCATCGACGCCGGATATTCGCTGATTCTTTTTCCGGAAGGAACCAGAGGAAAGCCGGAACAGATGGGAAAAATTAAATCCGGCATAGCCCGCATCCTGTCTCTGCGACCCGAAGTGAAATATATTCCCGTATTCATGACCGGTATGGGACGTTCTCTGCCCAAAGGAAAAATGATACTGTTACCATATAAAGCATCTATCTATTACGGTATGCCCGCATTGGTAAAGAGTACGGATACACATGAAATATTAGACCAGATTACAGGTGATTTTGAAGTAATGAAAGAAAAATATCAAGTCATTATTGACGAAGAAGAGGAATAGATGTTGTTTTTCAAAAGAAAAATATCAAAACTATCGGACGAGGAATTACTAATACATTATACGAAGTCCGGCGATACGGAATATTTCGGTGAATTATATAACCGATATATCCCGTTACTATACGGACTTTGCCTGAAATATCTGCATGATGAAGACCGGGCACAGGAGGCGGTCATGCAGTTGTTTGAAGATTTATTGCCTAAACTGGGAAATTATGAGATAAAAGTGTTCAAGCCATGGCTCTACCGAGTGGCAAAGAATCATTGCCTGCAACTTTTACGAAAGGAAAATAAAGAAATTACGTTAGATTATACCGTTAATGTTATGGAATCCGACGAATTTCTGCATCTATTAAGTGAGGAGGAAAGTTCAGAGGAACAACTAAAGGCATTACATCACTGTCTCGAAAAGTTGCCCGAAGAACAACGGACCAGCATTACGCGTTTCTTTTTAGAGGAAATGTCGTATGCCGACATTGTGGAACAGACCGGATTTACTCTGAACAATGTGAAAAGCTATATCCAAAACGGAAAGCGAAACTTAAAAATTTGTATTAAGAAACAAGCCCTATGAAACTATTGGACTACATACGAGGACTCCGCAAAGGAAAAGAGGCACACCGGCTGGAAAAAGAGTCGATGCAAGACCCTTTCCTGGCCGATGCTATGGATGGATACAACCAAGTGGAGGGAAATCACGAACAACGGATCGAGAAACTGCGGATGCAGGTTTCTGCTCATTCGGCAAAGAAAAAGAACACTTATGCCATCACCTGGAGCATCGCTGCGTGTCTGGTGATCGGATTCGGTATCAGCAGTTATTTCCTGTTCCTGAAAAAGAGCATGACAGATGAAGTGTTTATCGCTGAAGAGTCTGTTCCTGCAAAGTTGCCTGAAGCTGCAACACCGGCAACTCCTACAAATCCGGCGACTCCGGCAGCTCCTGTAACCCCGCGAAAGGAAATCGCGCTGGCTGCCACAAAGGTCAAAACGGATTCTACCCCTATTTCCGGAATTGCTGTGAAACAAGCGGATAAAAAGGATATGATTGCCAAAAACCAAACTGCTCCTACCGCTAAAAGTGCATCCGCAGTAATAGAACCGATGATGGAGGAAGCCTTGGAGCAGACTGCTGAATTGCAAGAGGTAGCAGCAACAATGGATACTTCCGAGTCCGCTTCCGACAAGAAAATGAGAATGGCTAAAGTGGTGACTCCCCCCAACAGTAACATTATTCAGGGAAAAGTGACCGATGAAAAAGGAGAACCGATCATCGGGGCCAGTGTGGCATATAAAGGGACAAATATCGGAACCATTACGAATATGAACGGGGAGTTTTCGCTGGTTAAAAAGGAAGGTAAAAAACAGTTGACAGCGCAGTTCATCGGATATGATCCGGTAGAAATTCCGGTAGATACCAGCCAGACAATGCTCATTGCCATGAACGAAAACAAACAAACGCTTAACGAAGTGGTGGTAGTGGGATACGGAACAAATAAAAATAAGAAGTCGACAACTGTCGTGACGGCTAAGGAGCAGGCAGACAAAGATACTACTCCGCAACCCGTGATTGGTAAACGCAAATATCAGAAGTACCTGAAGGAGAATCTGGTTCGTCCGACGGATGAGAAGTGCGCACAAGTGAAAGGGAAAGTGGTATTAACTTTCCTAGTTAACAAGGAAGGGCGTCCCTTCTACATCAAAGTAAAAGAGAGCCTCTGCGAATCTTCCGACAAGGAAGCCATCCGCCTGATTCAGGAAGGTCCGGACTGGATTTATGGCAATAAATCAGTGGAAATAACCGTCAAATTCGAATAGGACAAAAATTTGTGAATGTAAAAGATTAAATCAATTCATAACTGGCCATCTGTATCGGCATATCCAGATTGTGAAGTACTTTCTCCAACAGAATCCCCTCCCGATTGTCATATTCATACCCGAAAGTGGCACGGATTCCTTGCAGGATAAATTGAGTGGCACGGTCTAATGCCATCGGCAAGCTGTCTCCCTGCATCAAAGAGCCGGTTATGACACTTGTAAAAGTATCTCCCGTACCGGGATAATGTGCAGGCAGATAAGGACAGGTCACTTTCCAGTAGCGGTTTCCCTGACGGTTATAAGCGTAGACAGACGTTTTATGGGGTTCATCATGCACGGGGACACTGGTTATGATAACCACTTGCGGACCTTTATCGGACAAAAGGCGAAGATATTCTTTCAACTCTTCATCCGTGTTGTCTGCTTTATAGGGTTCATCCAACAAATAAAATAATTCCGTCAGATTGGGAGTAATCACATCTGCTTTGGTTATCAGGTGGCGCATTTCTTTCACCATCTTCCTATCAAAGTTAGTGTACAGCCGGCCGTTATCTCCCAACACCGGATCGGCAACTATCAGGCTATCCGGCTGGCGAAAGTCCTTGATAAAATCAGAAACAATCTGAATCTGCTTCGGAGAACCCAGATATCCGGTGTAGATAGCATCAAACTTCACCTCCAGTTTCTTCCACTGGGCAATAATCTTCGGCATTTCGTCCGTCAGGTCGAGGAAGGAAAAACCGGGATATTGCGTATGGTTGGATAATACAGCCGTAGGAAGCGGACAAACCTGAAAGCCCATGGATGAAAGAATAGGAATAACGACAGTGAGAGACACGCGTCCCATTCCCGAAAGGTCATGAACGGCGGCTATTTTCTTTACTTTATTGGCATACATATCATTTAAATTTAAACATTTGACTACTCTTCTATGAACGAACCGGAACAGAGGCTCTATTTACAATAAACAGAAGTTCTGTTTATACCGAACAGAGGCTCTACTTCCTACCAATAGAGCCTCTGTTTTGAAACACTAGATTAATATCACTAATACGTCCCGTGCCCCATGTGCTCCCATCACCAATGCCTGCTCAATGTCGGCAGTCTTTGAAGGACCGGAGATGAATGTTCCGAATTGATATTCCTGTCCATCCAGTTCGCGGTAGGCATCATACATGGTATCCACTATTTTATTCCGGTCGAGCAGGATAACCAGCTTCTCCGAGATAAAATAAATAGCTTTATATTTCACCGTCTGCGGTATCCAAATAGCTCCGTTCTCGGCAACTCCGATTTCTCCTTTCACTACGGCTACATCGGTGCCATCCAACTCCTTCGGATCATCCAGATTGTCAGGATTGAATGTCGCGCAGGAAATATCCGGTAAGACGGAAGCAATGCGCATAGCATCCGGATAAGTCCGACGTATGACCGCATTCACATCTTCTCCTTCGCCCAATACCACTGCTGTGCCACCCACCGCACGACTGATTGCACAAAATTGTTCTATCTTATCAGGATACGACAATCGTTTCATATCCGCAATATCCGGTTTATCATAACGAGTTTGCGTATTCTTGCGAATACTGGCTAATATCTCTTCTCTGCTGCTCATTTGGATTCCTCCTTTCCCTGAACTTTGTTTTTCTTCCACATTTCATTGAACGACTCTTTGGCAAATTCCGGCAGTTCACGCCCTTTTCCCCAATCGTCGAGATCGTTGTATTTCATAAAACGGGGCAGACCGTTTACTACCGGAGCCGCCCACAAAGCAGCATTGAACAATGCCGGACGTTCCATCAGGAACTTCATACCACCGGACATGATCTTCTTTCCTGTATTGGCTTTTCCCAGTCCGTCCAAATCCTGACGCCACTTGTAAATCTGTTCGGCCAAATCAACTTTCACCGGACAAACATCAGAGCAGGACATACACAGGGAGCAGGCAGAAAGATTATCATAATATTTCTCCGGATCGTGAGCCATGCCCAGATTGATACCGATAGGTCCGGGAATGAAATAGGTATAAGAGTATCCCCCACTCCGGCGATATACCGGACAGGTATTCATACACGCACCACAACGGATGCAATTCAGTGTCTTGATATGATCGGGCTTGGAAAGCAATGTACTCCGACCGTTATCTACGATGATGATATGGTATTCACCGCCTTCGCGGGGACGGCGGTAATGGGAAGTGTAGGTGGTCACCGGTTGTCCGGTAGCCGAACGGGCAAGCAATCGGGTGAATACGCCCAGCGCGTCCAAATCCGGAACAATCTTTTCCATACCAAAAGCGGCGATGTTCAGCTTCGGGTAGGAAGTACCCATATCGGCGTTTCCCTCATTCGTGCAGACTACGATGTCGCCGGTTGAAGCTACGGCAAAGTTGGCCCCTGTCATAGCAGCTTCGGCATTCAGGAAGAGAGGTCGCAGGTTCTTACGTGCCGCATGAGTCAGGTAGGTAGGATCGAAGTTTCCTTCCTCGGTTCCCATCTCCTTTTCGAAAAGTTCGCCTACCTGCTCCCGCTTGATGTGGATGGCAGGCAGTACGATGTGACTCGGTTCGAGATGCATCAGTTGCAGGATGCGTTCGCCCAAATCGGACTCTACGACATCAATGCCCCGCTCCATCAGGAAAGGATTCAGTCCGCACTCTTCGGCAAGCATGGATTTACTCTTGATGAAATGATGCACATTATGTTCATTCAATATCTCATAGACAATGGCGCAGTATTCATCGGCATCTTTTGCCCAATGCACAATGGCACCGTTGGCGGTAGCGTTCTTCTCGAACTCCAGCAGAAGTTCTTCGAGGTGGCTGTTGGAATAAAGTTTCAGTTCGCAAGCCTTGTTGCGCAACTCTTCCCATTCGGGAACTTCCTTGCTCATCTTATCCCTTTTGGCACGGACCATCCAAAGGGTCTCATTATGCCATGCTGCCATCTTGCTGTCCTGCAAGAACTTCTCGGCAGCCTTTGAATGTTTTGTACTCATGATTGCGACGCTAGAATTTCTACAATATGGATAATCTGAATAGGCAGATGCTCCCGTTTGATAACACCTTGCATGTGCATCAGGCAGGAACTGTCCGCTCCGACAATATATTCGGCTCCGGTGGCCATGTGGTCTTTCACCTTATCACGCCCCATGCAGACGGAGACTGCCTGCTCTTCCACGGCAAACATTCCGCCAAAGCCGCAACACTCGTCAATATGGCTGGGTTCGAAAACTTCGATTCCTTCAACCAGATCGAGCAAATCACGCAATTTATTGTAATAAGGAATATTCAGTTCGGAGGGAGCCGAAATTAACAATTCACGCACCCCATGACAACTATTGTGAATACTAACCTTATGGGGAAAGCGTGCAGGAATCTTGGAAGGCTTCAGTACATCATGAATAAAATCACAAATGTCATAAATCTTTCCCGCGCTCTGACAAGCGTGTCCTTCTTTCTCTAAGATGCCCGGATGATTCTCTTTCACAAAGGCCACACAACTGGCGGAAGGACCGACTATGTAATCATACTTCCGGAACAAATCGTCAAAACGGAGTGCCAATTTCATCGATTCGTCTTCAAAACCGGCATTTGCCATCGGTTGTCCGCAACAGGTCTGATCCAACGGATAATCGACGTCTACTCCCAAACTTTTCAATAACTTATACGATGCCACTCCCACATTGGGATAAATAGCATTGATATAACAAGGAATAAACAAACCTACTTTCATAACTATATTATGTAATAATTTAAGCTTCCTCCGTATCACCCGTTTATTTTGTTCAACGGATGTCGATTAATTTGTGTGTTTGCAGGCTGAGTCTCCATTTGGGATGTCGCATTACACAGTCCACTGTCAAAGCAGTGTTATTACAAGAACAAGGCTGGAGGAAAAAATGTTCGGCAGGAAGTAGTTCAAAAATACTTATATCTTGTCCTTCATAGACAACTTTCACTTCGTCCATCCGGTCGATTGCCAGTTTTGCCCCTTGTTTGGGTGAGCAGGTCACCCAGTCGATAGATGCCGGTAAGGGGTGTGTACCGTTGGTTTCGATGGTCACATATTTACCGGCCTGATGCAAAAGGTCGATCAATTGGTCGTCTATCCATAAGGAAGGTTCGCCACCTGTGAGGACAACGGTAACGGCTGGATATTTTTTCACTTCGGTGATAATTTCTTCATCGGTCATCATGGTTCCTTCTTCGTGTTGTGTGTCGCAAAAGTCACATTTCAGGTTGCAGCCGGAGAAACGCACGAAGATGGCCGGAGTTCCGGTGTGGTAACCTTCGCCCTGCAAACTGTAAAAGATTTCATTAATCTTTCTCATCGTCATACTTGTTTAATTTGCTACTCTTGTTCTTCTGCGCTGGCGGAATCTTTCTCATAGATGACTATGTTTCCTTCCGATTCCTGCACCTCTACCTTATAGCATTGGGGAATCTGTTTGCACACCCACCGGGCGATATTCTCTGCTGTGGGATTGAACGGAAGTACTTCATTCAGATTTTGATGGTCGAGTTTTTCCATGACCACTTCTTTGATACGGGTGAAATCTACCACCATTCCTTCGGAGTTGAGCCGCATAGAACGGCAATAGACGGTGATAATCCAGTTGTGACCGTGTAAACTGGCGCATTTACTGCGATACGGGAGTACCAGCTTATGAGAAGCCGAGATCTCCATGCGTTTGATTACTGTAAACATGGGTGTATGTATTTTAATAGTTACACGCATCTAATGTCACCTCGATGCAACGACAAAGGTAATATAAAATAGAGTTTTCATTCAGCAAAGAGTGTTATTTTTTTCCTTTTTTTGCACTATCTTTGCCGCATGAAAACTCTGTATATTGTTTTAGGTAGTATCTCTCTTGCACTCGGCATTCTCGGCATCTTTCTGCCGTTACTGCCTACTACCCCTTTTCTGTTACTCACCGCTGCCCTTTATTTCAAAGGGTCTCCCCGACTATATAACTGGCTGCTCAATCATCGGCACTTCGGTCCTTATATCCGCAATTACCGCGAAAATAAGGCGATCCCTCTCCGAGCCAAAGTAATCTCGCTCGTGCTGATGTGGGGAACTATGCTTTACTGCATTTTCTTCTTGATTCCTTTGATATGGGTAAAGATTCTCCTGGGACTGATTGCCGCAGGAGTCACTTATCATATTCTTTCTTTCAAGACATTGAAGTAATGTGATAGTCCCTGTCGGGCATCGGCAAGTTTATCTTCCCAATGTTTCACGGAGTTCTGACCAATAATGTCAGTCACATATTTCACGGAAATAAACGGAATTTCTTTTGAACGGCAGACAAATGCCTGTGCATAGGCTTCCATGTCTACGACATCTCCGCTAACATGAGTCAATTCTGTCAGGAAGCCATCTCCCGTGTTGCAGATTCCTTCTTCTGTCCAGTGCTTGCAATAACCTTTTTCTTCGAGCAAGGCCGATGAATCAATCTCACACTCCAATCCGAACTCTTTCATTTTCTGCATATCACGGTCTACGAACTTGCGGCAGACAAAGATATCTCCTACTTGATGGTTGACTGTTCCGGCACTTCCGATATTGAGTACTAAGTCCGGTTGTACCTGGCGGATTGCTTCTGCCAGATGAAAAGCTGATTTTACTTTTCCAATACCTGTACGAATGTAATAAGGTTCTACATCCGGCCATTTAATCTCTACAAATTCGCCTTGGACGGCGTAGGTTACTAATATTTTCAACATATTCTTCTCTTGATTTATGAATATGCAAAAATAGAATTTTTATCGGAGATTAATCATTCAAGTGCAGAATAAGCCGCAAAATTTGCGGCTTATCTCCTGATTTTAACCGCAACATCCTGTCACAATTAAAATCTCATATCAGATAATCTTATAAAATAAGATATATCACTTAAGAACGAAAAAACATCTTATTATTTTATTCGTTATATGAAGACAGAGGGTATATTCTACTAGAATACTGTGACCACCAGCGATCTTGTTTATATATATCCACAGATAAATCAGGCACATATATTTTGCACTGCTTGCTAAAGTTGTATCCCAAATCATTACCATCCACCGTTGGAGGAGTTACAGATTTAACTATAAGTATCTCCATTGAATAATCATTAAAAAAAATACTCGTTCCAATGGTTGTCACAGTAGAAGGTAGCATTACTTTTTTCAGAGCAATACATCTATTAAAAAGATTCGGAGCTATTACAGTGATACCTTCTTCTAAAGTCGCATCAACAAGTGCCTCACAATATCCAAACAAACTTGAAGCAAGTGTACCAATATCATAACCTCCCGGAATAGTAATGGACTCTAAATTTTTACACTCATAAAACACATTACCATCCAATATGACGTTTTGTATATTTGGTAAGATTATAGATTTTATAGCACATCCCTGAAAAGCAGAACGTCCAATTGAAGTTATGGTAGCTGGAAGATTTACTTCCTCCAAAGATGTGCAGTTTCTGAAGAAATTAGAACCAAGTACCGTTGTGTTTTTAGGTAGGATTACCCTTTTCAAAGATGTACATCCATCAAACATATTATTGTTATTACCATCAATAATGCAATCATCCGGAAATATCAACTCTTTCAAAGAAGTGCACTGCATAAACAGACTCCATCTATATTTCAAGGTTTCAGTTCTACCTTCTTCAAACACACAACTTTCTAGATTTGAACACTTCTCAAATACAGCTTGCGACATTTCCTTCACTGTTTTAGGTATGATTATACTTTTCAGATTAATATTGCTATAAAACGAGCTATTATAAATACCTGTTATATTATTGGGAAGTATTATAGAAGATAGCGAAGTACAGCCAAGGAATAACTCGGTATCTACCATTCCGACAGATGTCATATATTGAAATTCATCAAAATTAGAGATTTCTGTATTGTTTCTGAATGGTTTACCAAATTGACTTGCCGTTATTTGTGACAATCTATTTTTTGTAATACCGATACCATCACCTAAAGTAGATATCATATACTCTCCCACTTCTTTATCCTTGAATCTCAAGTAGAATTCTCCAAAGACATTTAACATGAGTTTCTTGAAAGCCCCCCTCAAGCTTTCTACAGAATCCTCATAAGCATTCGCATAGACATTCAATGTACCATCCAACACAGGAAGCTCATCCTCACCAGCCAATCCCTCGCTACTCAACCCCTGATATGTACCATCCGCCAATATTGCCAGCTTATCCAACATATCTGAAGTATTATATGTCTCATTAAAACCGACAACACGAATACGCTTCAATGAATGGGTGGTTTCCTGATCTGTTTGTGAATTCATAATATCAATTAGAAGCCGAATCGGTTGCATTTTTACACAATCAACAATAAAAAAGTCACTGATAATCTTTTTGCATAAATCTATTTTCACATCTTCGTTAGTCAAAAGAGGATAGTTAGATAAAGATATATATTGATTCAAAGAGCTGAATTCCACCAATTCAAGTCCACCTCCAAAAGGCAATTTGATTTGGGATAAAGATGTTCCATCAGCATATACTTCTTTCAAATGCGTACACGCGGTTAGGTTCAGAGCACCACTCAATTGCCGGATATTGGACAATATCAGTTTTTGCAATGAGACACAATTGGATATTGTCAATGATGAAATAGAAATGGTTATCGGCTCTGTTTTATGCCCCAAACGTATTTCACGCAACATTTTACCCTGAATAACCATCGACCCCTGCACATTTTTATCATGCCAGTCACCAATATCCTGCAAATAAGAAGTTCCTTCAATTGCATTTTGCTGATCTCCAGAACCTGAAAGTTCTATTTCCATTTCACATACTTCACCAGCCTTCGTTCGCTTTCCTTTAATAATTGAAGTACCGTTGGAAATAGCCGGATACATATCCATAGCGGGTGTAAGCGCATATTTTATCGTATTTCCGGCAGCACGCACAGTTATAGTATCAGTACCGGCAGCAGAGAATAAACCAAACGAGTATTTACTCATCATATAAAGAATACGCTTCGTAATCCACCGTTGTTCAGCCAAATAGTGATCGCCTAATGACTGGGTAATTGGATCTGTATCATTTGAATAGATACCTCTATTATATGCAAGCTTACCATTTTCATAGCAATATTTTGCATCAGCATTATAGCCATTTGCCGGAAAATACTCCTGTGCCTGGTCGAAGTAATATTTCTTATAGAAAGCATATATCTTTTCAAGGTCATTTCCAGATTTTAAGCCACCGAGTTCCTGCATTGCACTCATAGACTTACGCATACTTGTGATTTTCTCTTCCGGGAAAGCAAGTTCCATCAAATTAAAGAAGTTATTCGTTTCGCCATTCCAAATTGCAGCTCCGGTTTCATCCAAATCGTGCGTTTCAACACTATATTCTTTGTCAGGAAGTCCTCTATTAGTTGTGTCAAAACGAGTATCCGCATCATCCACACGCCATCGCCATCTTGAAGTTTCAGTACCCAAACAGTAAGGATATGTATTCTTAGCACGCTCATCTGTTCCGGCATTAAATTCAACATTATTCATAAAGTACAAACAGTCGTCAATATCCCAGTATTGAGCAGCTTCTTGCCTGAACTTAGCTATACGAGCATTAATAAATAAGGTATTCATTTCATTATTGCTCTTCCCTGTCAGATCAGAAATAGAAAGTCCATACCCTTTGTCAACAAGTTGGGTCTTCAAATTAATAGTGCCTTCACCGATATCCGAAGGAATGAATTTTCCTTCAGAAGCTTCATAATAATATACGTCAAATTGATTCAGATCACCAGACTTCGCAATCCAAAATTCATAAGGTTGCACACGATATTGAGACATATCTGCATTCAACTCATCCGGAGTGCCCTCAAATGGAAGCAGACGAGGAGAACACTGATATACATGATTATAGGTTGGTATCCATTTACTTATATTCTCGACTTTGCCAGCTCCAAAATTAATAGAGTTAGCTCCATTATACTGCCATGCCTCTTTGTCTGCATTATATACGATTCTACCACTGTTGGGGTTCCAAGGCACACGAAACAGGGTCAATAATGGTGAGTTATCAGAGCCCTCAATACTTAGCAAACCCGGAAACATATCCGTATCATAACCAAATGTATTCTTATCTCCTTTATCCGGACCAAATGTATATAAACCTCTGAAGGTATATACAGTTTTCCCTTCATCATTGATGGACTTCTCGAAACAGAAGAAAGGAAGTTCATACACTGATACACGTGCATCGGCATACTTTTCGGTTAACATTGCTTCGTTTCTTAACCCCACCTGTTTATATAAATCCGTATATGAATTGACAGCGCCAATCTTATGAGATTGCATACTTGAAGCAAAGTTTTTCTTTGCAGTAAACTTTTCTCCCGCAGGAATCCAAGGAACCATCTGCCAGGTCTTTTTGCTTGTACTCCCATCCGCATGAGTAATCACTGAGAGGTTTTTATCAAGCTTATAACTGGTGTTCCATATCCAGTATTTCATAGAAGAGGTTCCCTGACCTTTAGCTGCTACATTACTGATAGCAACATTCCATTCCGGATGGTCATAGTAATAAACCTCCAACGTCCCGACACGTTGTGTTTGATCTGCCATACTCGGAATAATTGTATCAAACACAATAACGTTATACTGATCTACTGTATTGTTAAAATCAATTTCAGAACCATTCGCATCAAGAATATCATTAGCAAGCTTGAACTTATCTTTTTCTTCTGTAGTAGACATCCAGTTCACTAAGTTTGTCTGTACTCCCTGTGAAGTCAGTGCCGAATCATATTCACGAATACCATAGACATCCACGTCAGCAGATTCGGAACCTATTGCAATGATGCCGTTATGAGCAAAGTAATCATTATTTTCATAAGTGAATTCACGATTCTTTATGCCATTAATATATAAGATACAGAGATTAAATCCTGAATTTCCATAGGCATCAGGCATTACTGTCAGTGTGAGTCGAGTGCGTTTTTCTTCAAATGTGTGAAGACTCTGCACATCCTTATCTTTCAAAGATTGAGAGTACATCACTACATCATCCGGATAAATATTCAGACCAATAAACGAATCATTTATCGGAGTAGATATGGTAATAATAGGTTTCGAAAAATCTGTCACATTTGAAATCTGATAGTCTATTTCAAAGGTTTTACCCGTTCGAGCACATTCTTTTGAGAATGGACTATAGTTAATATTCACACTTGAACCTGCAAGCATTCGGAGAGTTTTGTAGCCAAAGCTATCATCCACCCATCCATCATTTCCCCAGTTAACTCCTGACCATTCAGCTTCAATCAGGGAACCATCTATTTCATTAATCATATATTCACGATTACCTTGCCGGTTTGTTCTCGTCTTAGGATTAATATACACAACAGCTCCCGCAATAGCGGAATAGCCAAGAGAGTTGTTTACCTGGAAAGTCAAAGGGGCTGTTAGTAAGATGTCGCCACTCCTTATTGCAGCAATGATGGAGAAATCCTGATTATCAATAGTATCTATTTCAAGTGGCAATGAAAAAGAATATCTGGTAGAAGTAGAGATATTATCTTCTACTGAATTAAAGACCTCTTCACTATCCTTAGTTATTTGGAATATGGCATTAGTACTCACATTATCACCATCATACATCGTATATTCAAACAATGTGTTTTCAGACCAGTTCGTAGCTTTATCTGCCATATTATTAATTGCAATCAACTTTTCCTGTGTTCCGGACACAGCACAAATAATATTAAATGAGATTGTCTTGGTACGAATACTTCCATCCGCATTGGCTACATAAGCGGAAACTCTGAATACACCAGTTTTTTCAGGGTGCGGTATACTATAATTCAATGCTGTCTCTACAAACACATTTGTGCCAAGTGGCAATTCATAGGCTTCATTATAGTCTTTTCCTGAAACAGTTATAAATAAACCCTTAGAAACATTTCCTCCGATATTAAATGGCATAGTGATATCACCGGTATAAGCAGTCCACCACTTAAAATTATTGGCAGAGATAGAAAGGGATGTCAGTTGCACTGTATATACAAAAGCCGGGGTTGATTCCTCTGTCACTTCTCCGGTAACCTTCACCATGACGTTATTTGCACCCGAAGACAAATACTCTGCAATGTCAACCTTAATCGAAACGGCAGAAGGTATATACATCTCCTTGACTACTACGTACTCGGAATTTACTGTATTTTTAACAGATATTTGTAACAGCCCTCTCTCCCCCGTATTTTCGTAAGGGTCACTAATACTATATCGTTCCTGAGATACGAATGTTAAATCTAAAATACATGGATCTCCTTTACTGGCAGACAGGTTTTTTGAGTCCAAGTTATTTACCACACGAATATTACGTTGCACCTTATCACCTCCTGACATGGAAACAATAAAGCCAACTAAATCATCAAATGTCTTAATAGTAGTACCGTCCGTCATTTCTCCAGTGGGAATAAACATCTCCGATGCGGGAATCCACCTATCATCCTGCTTAACTAAGACAGAACCATTCCGGGGATCTTCTGTAAATTCAACATCCTCCAATTCGCTCAATTTAGCTACTCCTTTGGACTCTTCCCATTCACCATCACCTTTATAATGATACTCTTTACCCTCTGATACTACATACACTTTACAACCTACACGAAGACGCTCTTCAGGAAGAGAATCACGTTCTTCCAACGTTGAGACTTCCTTATATCCTCCCTTACCATATTTACTATCATGGGTTGGATATTTATCTTCATCAGTGCCCGGAACAATAGGAGCATATATATTTGTTCCTTTCAATTCTTCACTCATATCTACTACATTTTTAAGTTTTTCAATTTTACTATCACAATTATAATCATCACCAACATGGCAGTACCTCCAAAATCCAGTTTGAACTGTTGCCATTTAGACAGTTGCTTCTCCACCGGATAAGGAATCTGTATCGAATCTACCTTCATTAAAGTATCTGTTCTGTTTACGTACTGATATCTATACAAATACTTGTTTTTATACTCACATACAGTATCTCCTTTCACTATCACATATACACTGTCACGATGATATATGCTGTCATATCGGATACTATCACGAGCCCGGTATTCGGTTCTTATCGTCTCGACAGGAATATATTGGGTTCTACAAGAGCTCAACCATCCCCCCAACGTGATAAGAATAAACAATATGCATGGAAGTAGCTTCATCTCTTATTTTTTTTCAAGTAATCTATTATTCCATCCACATGAATTTGTGTAACCATTAGTTTACCTTCATCAGATAATAAATATTCGACATCCTCCTTATTATCTTGAAAGAAGTTCTCCGTCAGTATAGCCGGACAAACTGTATCCCGACATATAGCAAGATTTTGCATCCAGAATAATTGCCCGGGCATTGGCTGACGAACAAAAACATCTTTTTTAATAGCTGTTTCCCCTAAACATACAGCCAAGCTCTTGCTATTCACTGATGCATTATTAGATACAAATACACTCCATCCATGCGCAGACAGCCAATCTGAACCGGAACCGGCAGCATTGCAATGGATAGAAACTAATATAGCATTACCTCCGGTTTCTCTATAAATCGTATTTGCACGCCTACATCGTACAGATAAAGGTATATCTACCATTTCTTTAACGATCCTTTCGGCATCTATCCCTTTATTTCTCAATCCGATTATTACCATACCAGCAATCCTTCTTGTATATTCCCATTCTCTCAATCTTCCATCCGGTGAACGCTTACCGGGAGTATTCTCACCATGTCCGTTATCAATCAATACTTTCATTGTTGCACCTCCTTTATTCTATTTTTAAATTTAGGTGGAATTCTTTTCAGACATTCCCATAAATCGCATCTACTCAATTCTGCTTCTTTAAGTTGCAATTCTGCCACATATCTTTTATGTATATCTTCCAAATGAGCAGATTGCTCCTCTCGAAGTTCAACATAAATAGCATCAATCTTCGCATCCCGTTGAGCAATACGTTCCTCCAACCAGGCAACTTGATTACGTTCATTCTCATTCTCTGCCGCATCTGCCGCTGCATCCTCTTTCCTTGCGTCAGTCTTCCGATTAACGTAAAAGTTAACCATCCACTTGATTGCTTCCAAACCTCCTAAAGCTCCGAGTATAGTTAGCCAGTCGTTTAGTTCCATATATACTCTACTAATCTTGCCTGTTTAGTACATCGTACCGAAATCCATCATATTTACTAATAAGAAGCGTAAGAGTATCTCCTTTAACCATTGTTACATTAATCAAATTCGCATTCCAATCATATACGTTATTAATTGTTATGTCATAGGACCAAGGTCTTATATGAAGAGTGAACATTACTGAAAAATCACCAGGGAGTGATGTTAAACCAAAATAAGATGCGACGGTTGATTCGGTTGGAAGGTTTAAACTCATATTGCGATTAGATGCAAGTAAATAAACGCTGTATTTTGAAAAATCAAAATCCTTACCATCGTCAGAGCTGCCATTTATCCAATATATGGGTCTGGCTATTTTCATTCCAATGCACGAAGTAGCAACTATGGGCGCATCTGATTTGATCCCATAATTTCTTTTCGCTCCGCTCACATTTATCATCATACCATAATTAGCACCATTGTATGAATCATTTTTAGTATTATTAGTGAACCTGCACGTTGAAGTGTAAGCTCCACCCGCTGTACCAGGAATTGTATCACCTCCTAATAACGAATAACTATCACTGTTTCCTACACGAATAAGGTTATTATATATCGCAAGCTGTCCGCCGCCATATTCTGTATTCACTTCAGAACCTATGCGACCACTTGTAATTTCAAAACCACCAATAGAGCCTTTTTCCGCAATTATCGTCCCTTTAAAAGTGCCTTTATCAGCATTCACTGTCCCATTAAAAGTTCCGCTATCCGCAATTACCTCTCCCTTAAACTTATACTTCTTATTTATCGGGTCAAGTTCAAAAACGATTTCATCATCCACTAAAGCAAAAATTCCAGAATGTTTATTTCCTTCTTTATCTATAAGACAGTCTTTGCCTTGTACAATGCCAGTCAATTTTCTATCAGAAGAACGTACCCCACTAAACATTTTAGGAGTTACAATATAATCTTCCCCTAACTCTGTTGCATAGCCGTTCCATTTCTCAATCCACGAAAGAAGATTTGCATCCTTTCCAGGCTCCCCTTTAATTTTTATAGCTTCTCCCCATTCTCCATCAGTAACATTCTTCGCTACTTTCTGCGAAATCCAAATAACAGACGCAGTTGCATTGGTATGCCAACCTTCTGTTGTGCCGTCTCCAACTGGTTTTGCCGGTTCCTTTTCACTGTCATTATAGGTTATGTATACCCTCATTCCATCTTCACCGTCCGCACCAGGTTCACCATTCGTACCATCCACCCCGTCGTTGCCATCTGTAACCATTAAAGCCCATACTGCACCAGTATAGATATAAACCTGACCATTATCCGTATCCCGATATGCCCAGTTCTTTTGAGGATTGGCAGGAGGAGTTGAAGAGTCTCCTTTCCAAACAATATCAAGACCATCTTTACCCGGCTCTCCTTTTAGATTTTCTTTTGCATCATTATCCAGATTGTCCCAAGTAAGTACAACACCTTTCATTGTACAAACGTATTCCAGTTCCTCCTCATTCAATTCCCAAGCAATTGCTCCTCCAGCAATATATCCAGACTTATTTGGTTTGAACAAAGCTGATTTATCTCCCAATTCAGCAGTACCATCCGGATATAAGCAATAAGTAGTATGTCCTGATTTATCAATTCCCTTTATCATTCCATTCACACTATAAAATCCTCTCGCTCCATCACCACCTGGAATATCTCCTCCCAAACGAACTTTCAAGCAATCTGACCAATCTTTTGAATAAATTTCATCCAACACATCAATAGCCGGTTGCAATCCTTCGTTAGCATGCATATAAATAGCAGAATGGCGACCTACATATTTCTCATCGTGCGAACTATTACCGAATTGCACAATATCATCTCCCGGAGCCGGTGGGTTCAGCACTATCCCCTCTTCATCCAAATCAAATTCAGATAAAGGAACCCGAATGATTCCATCTGCTACTGATTCTATCTCAACATGATAAACCTTCTGACTTCCGGTAAACTCCTGACAACGGATAAAGTCATGTTCCATAAAACTCATATCAGCATCTTCCAGTGTGATAAGATAAGCAGTTCCATCTTTCGATAATTCAACAGCCTTTACCTTCCCACAACCTTGTGTTATAGCTTGTGCGCCAATAATAGCCCTCACTTTACTGATCAGCATTTCGAATACAGTAAACTGTCCGCGAACACGAATCGAGTCTATTTCCAACATCCATTTGCCTTTGACATATTCCCATATCTTCCACCCATGCCCGGCAAATCCTGACACAAAATCTTCCACATATTCTTTCACTCCATTTGCTAGTTTCTGCCCGGTTTCTTTAGCAGAACAAAGGAAGCCATAAAACTTACCGTTACTTAATATTGCCATTATTTTATTTCTATATTTAATACACCCGTCTGGATGCTGTTTAACCTAAAAACTGTATAACTCTCCGTATATCCATAAGCATTAGTAATCTCCCGAATTTCCTCTATCCAATCAGAATTACGCAATCCTCCAATCCAGAACTGAATGCCAGCTACCATCGATGTAGGTAAAATGTAATAAGGATATTTACCACCTGTACAATCAAACACAGTAGAAGCTTGCGTACGCCCTGCCCATAGACTGGATAAAGCCAATACTTCTTCATCAGTAAGCATTTCACGAACAGAAACTCCATAATACTTTTTCAATCTAAATTCTATAGAAGTCGATTTCGTATAAGTTTGTCCATCAAATATAGCCGACAAAGTATAAGTTGTATCAGTAACAATATCTTCATATTGCTTTGTACGCATATTAACCGCAATCGTTTCTCGATTAATTGATTGAGATATTATATCCCGATCATAACTCCAAGAAAGATTTATCGTTTGCATGCTACCTTTCTCATACGTAGCTCCCCCAGTGAAAGTCATAGTAAATGGAAAGACCTCATCCATCAATTTCGAAACATTTGAAAATAATGTTGTGTCAACCGTCCACTCTGAAGCTCCTGAAAGACGAACTATCAAGTCATTTGTTTCCGATATTTCATCTGCTTCTTTACTCACATTAGTTATTTCCCCAAAAGTCATAACATCACTTTTCACAGATAACTCTTCCACCAAAGCATCATCTTCTTCCACTAAAGCCATTGGAGAAACTTCTATAATTTCCTGTTTACGAACAACAAGACCGTTGTTAGCTTCTATCAGTTCTTCAGAAATTAATCCTTTAGAAAAACTAATTAACCCGGTAGCTTCATCGTCATTAATTTTACTTAAAGCACGCTCCCTGATCTCATTAATAATTCTTTTTGAAGAAAATGTATTTCTATCTGATGGCAAAGTTTTATCGTTGACTCCAATCACGTAGACACTAGTTCCACCTCCTCCATTTACACTAATTCCACTATATGTCTGTCCTTTATAAGTCAAAGAATCCACTTTACTTTCAATTGCTCCCAAACGAGAATAGGCAGCAGTTTCGCCAACAGTATAAATAGGATGATCGTAAGGAATATCCAAAGGCCATTCAAATCCGATAACACGAGATTGACGGCCATTCTTAAAATATGCCTTATTGATAAGGTTCACTTTGTCTCCAACCTCAAATGTACGGAGATTACCGTTGTTGTAAATAAATTCCGGAACCATTTCACAATTATAAGTAGACGGATCAATCATCGATTTTTTTACATACCTTTTTGCTGTTTCAAACAACCTTTGTTCTGAATCAGGTAGCATCTGTTCAGAAATAAACGCTGTATCAAATCCATAAAGAACATAGGTATCAGCCGGGACATCTTCCCCATTTTCAATATGATCAGCTTGAGGGAAAAGTTTATCATCTGGAAGATTACGTCCATAATTGTCATTACGGATAATTTGAAAAGTGGTTCCAGTATCATCACTTTTTTTCACATCCAAGGCAAAGTCCATTCCTGACAACTTTCCTGTTTGAAAAATCAAACGAAGCTCGTCTATTACAAAATCTTCTTTGTTGAAGTTCTTTATACCAGTATCCTTAAAAGTATAAATAGGATACTTGTTGCCACTTGGTTTCGCAACTTCTGTGCCTTCTTCTATCCATTCAGGTTCAGGAACATTCACGGTATTGCCAATGTATTTAGGATATTCATCCTCAAAAGTCACAATCTCTTCAATTACTTCTTCTTTTGGCATTTCAACGTTATCCGAATCGTCATAATGTTCATCACCAATATCTATACGTTCACCTGCTGAACTGTAACGATATGCATCCACATAAGGGATATTCGCAGGAAGCATAAGACGCTTCTGAACAACGCCATTCAAAGTGAGTTCGTTATCATCTTTAGTGAAATAACTTACAGGAACTTTACCTTTGATAATGTTTCCGATAGTATATCTATCACCTAAAGAGACAGTCACTCCTTCTGGTAAGCGGATTACATTAGCAGCATCTCCGATCAACAAATCAGGATTATAAACAGCATCAAAAGATTTCCCTATGTTCGTACCCGAAAGAAACATCACCGAAGTATTAGCAGATGAACCATTTATCAGATCAATGTCGTATTGAGTGTGAGAATAAAGATATCCATAAAAAATGTCATAAGAAGGTACACTTATATAAGTCATTATTTTGAAATCTTGTGCATCTTTTTCCACTTCTAAGATACTAGGTAGACTAAATATAACAGAGTACTCCGATTGTTGATTTCTTTCTATATAAACTGTTTGATTACCGATAGAGATTTCTTTCTCAACACCATTTATGCGATATTTTAAAAAAGCCTTAAATACATAATTTCCTGGTAATAAAGGTATCTTTTCCTGAATTGGAAATCCGACTCCATCTGGAGACTTAAAATGCCAGCAATGAATCTCTTGTTTTATACCATTACTAACAACTTTATATGTTCCTCCATCAACTTTACCCGCTATTAAAGTTTCAGATAGACGTTCTGGAACATCAAAAAGATACGAACCTGAAAAGTCCTCCCTAAGATGATATTCTTCATTGTGCACTACCCTATCAGGGAAAAAAATTATATTAAGAGGTCTTTCCGTGTCGGATATATTTCTCCCGTTGACCTCTTTTACGTCAAATATCAAGTTTTTCCGATAACTGGCAGGTATATTACGTGTAGAACCAAAAGCGTAAATACGAGTCGCATAAGTTGTCTGGCTGTCACTGCGTGTCATGCTGTTGACATTCACATTCTCGGTATCCGTCAGGTTGCCAGCCTTAAAATCAACAGGAGAACTATATTCACAACGCCCGAAACAAATCTCATGATTTTCTATCCACCATTCACACTCCCATGTCTCCGCCATTTGGGTAAGTGCGTCAATCAGATTCGTATTATCATAAGATACGAGTTTGGAAGATTGCTCTACTGTATCATCTATTTTAGAAATAAACTCCTGATCCCTGAATTTATAGCCAAGAGCATTCAAGTTGTCAATAAATACTTTTAAATGAGTTTCAAGAGTAGCTGTCATGTTCCATCCAGCTTCTCTTCCTGTATTCTTTGGAGTATAGAAAAACTTTTTATTCTTCCATTTCCAATAATAAGCATCAAGACGCAGTTCGTAATCATACCCTCCTGTTTCTGCATTATAAACAGGTTTGTAAAGATCTATAAGTTCAAATATCCCCAATTCATTATCTATTCCATCTCCTAAATTGAAATAAACAGGATTATCCAAAGAGAACTTTAAAGTTATATAGTCTTCTTGCATCAACGTGAATTTACGCTTTGATCCCTTGTTTATTGGAGTAGAAAAACGAATATTTCCGGTTACATCTTTAATATCTACTATCATATTGTTCTATCATTAGGATTTGGTTCATAAAGTTTAAGAGTGAACTTGCCAATACCACGCATAAACTGACTAAACTGGCTACACGATTGATATATTGTCCTGTACACAACATTCGGTTGATACTTAGTTCTAACTTCAAGCATTCCTGTAGCCAATTCTTCACAAAAGCTATTGTACCTTTCAAAAAACTGCTGTTCATTGGAAGCTACCAAGTTTATGTTAAGAGTCAAGTTTCTTGTATCCAGTTTAGATTTCGTCACAATAACTTGTTTTCCGTGTTCTAATCTACTTTCATTCTCAATAAACACTTTATTAGAAACAGGTGTCATTAATTCTGACAATGAGGTATCATCCATACTAATTCCCCAAGTAGTGTAGGCATCTTTGCCGTTAAGGTATAATTCATCTTTCATATCTTTATATTTTTTGTGTATTTCTATCTATATTATCCAATTTCTCTCCAAACCCTAGCATCACTTTAGTATATTTTGCAATATCCTCCAAATGCCCATTAGACATGACTGCCAAATTTCTCATTTCCATTAAAAGAATATTTCCATCAGAAGCAGTCGTGCACAAAGAAGATAAACTACCCAAAACAAACAACATCGAATTTTTAATTTCTTCATTTGAAATTTGTAAAGCAGTAAAGCGTCCGTTCAATTCTTCCCCTGTATCCTGTGACATAGCAGCAAAGCCTGTTTGGCTAGAAGATTGCGAAGACGAACTTTCAGAAGCCCAATCAAATTGCTCCATTAAAGCATTGCGTTCAGCCATAGCATCTGAAACGATAGCATTCCAATCACGCTGCAAATTTTCATATTCCGTAGTAGTTATCCCCGCATCATCATTAGCTTTAGCAAATGCTTCATACCATGCATTAATTCTAGATTTATACTTATCGACAAGCATCGAATTCAAAATGGCTTTCTGCATATATTTCTCAAAATTATCCGCAAATTCTTCAGAAGAGGTTCCCATATCAGAAAGAGCATCAAGAAAACTACTATAAACATCATCAAAAGACGTTTGTGTCAACGATTGGTTCAACAGATCATGCATTTCTTCGGTCTTATCATTACAAGCAATTATTTGTTCCAAGTAATCACTCACATCCCCATCTAACTTAGCCCAGAATGTTGGAGCTTCCATCTGAAGCTTCTCCAATTGTTCAACAGAGAGATCAAACAATCCGGTCATACGTCCATCCCTTATCTGATTATATGCACTCGTACCAATGGCTTTCTCCGCTTCATTCCATCCCTCTCTGGACATACCATCTTTTATGCGAACCCCAATAGAATGTGAACCGGCACTTGCACCTGCATTCAGACGTTCTTTACCAAGTGTCCGCGCGGCATTTGCCTGTTTCTCTATTAATCCTAATGCACTTTGCGAGGCCTCAACAGCAGCTTTCCCCGTCAATGTTTCTAGTAATTCCTTTTGTTTACCAATAACAACATCAAGGACTTTCACATAATTCTCATAATTCTCTTTTGCTGCATTATAATCAGAGTAATCGGCACCAAACATATTTGCAATCTTCGTAGCTATCTGCAACGCAGCTCCGATTATAGCTAAAATTACAGAAGCCTTCTCTACTGTTTGTATAGATTTCGATGCAGCTTGTGAAGTACTACTCATAGCAGACGCAGATCCTGTTGCCAAAGTCACTATTCCATCTATCATTTGGAGAGTAGATGATGTAATACCACCTGCAGCAGATATAATCTCTCCGGCTGTACCACCAACAGCAGCACCTATTTCATCAAATTCTCTCTCTACCTTACTTAGTGTTTGATATAGATTTTGCCATTCTTCTATACTTCGTTTTCCTGGAGAGGGTTTCGTCTCCCTTTCTCTCTCATTAACTTCATTTTTTAACGAAGTTATCTTTGATCGTTGAACAGCTAAATTGGGATCATTAGGATGTAAAAATTGAGATCGTTGAAGTTCTTGCTCGGCTTGAAACAATGATTTTTTCAGTTCCTCCAAACTGAGATTTGCGATATTATCAGTCCAAGCCTTAAAAGAATCTTCGCGCATTGCAAATTCACTATCAACAGCTTTTAAAGCCTCTTCTTTCTGATAATCATGTTCTCCCAAAGTTTCTTTTGAAGCTCCAGCTTTAACCAGCGAATCTCTTTCTTTCTTGAATTTATCTTCTATAGTCAGACGTTTCTCCGCATAACCTTGATATTTTGACAACAAATCTTTATAATACAAAGAAGTTTCATTTCCTTGTTTTTTTATAGTTTGGTTCTCTAAATTATTAAACATCCTTTCTTCTTCTTGATTCAAAGATATTTTCGACGAATCAAAAGATTGACCTTTATTCTTCTCTGGATTAGCCTCAAATATCGCCTTTTCCGTATCTATTTTCTTTTGAAGATAGTCTGCTTTAAATTTTTTAAGTTCATCTATTTCTTTTTGATGATTAAATTTTAGCTGAGCCAGTTTCTTTTCTTCCCCTTCATCCATAGCATCAATTTCGGCTTGGGCATTTCTATTCTTCATATCCTCCATGAAATTAACTTCATCCAAAGTTTGCTGTTCTCGTATTCGCTTTATTTTACCTTCATTATCATCCGATTGAAAATTCTGATTATATTTCTGTTCATAATCAAAACCTGTTTTAATCCTATAAGATTCTTTTAGTTCACCTAATTCTGTTATTCTCTCTTTCAAACTATTATCATCACCAACTCCCTTTTGAGCATTTTTTCGGAGCTCCATAATACTTTTTTCAGTCGTTCGTATATTCCTTATTAGTTCATCAAGTGATTTATTTTTTTCTACTTCTTTTTTATTTGATTTATCGAATAATATTTGAGTTACTTCTTCATCTGTTATTTTAAACTTATCCTTATATTCATCAAGAATTACCTCTGTAGCCTTTGTTTCCTTTTTTATCTCTGAACGTAAATTGAACACATTGTTTTTGAAATCAACAATTCCATCTTCAGCATTATTTCCCCATTTTATCTCCCAAAAAGTTGCCTTTCTTAACTCCTCTGATACATCCGATGACAAAGCAGTTCCATGCATAGTACTATCAAAGAATTGATCATAAAGATTAACTCCTTTAGTTTTACCATACTTTTCAACCAACGTTTCATATGCTTTCTCTAACTTTCCGCTGACAATTATATCTAATGAATCTTGTTCTGCTTTAAAAAAGGATTCAAACTTTCGCTGTCCAATAGATAAACGCATATTTTCCACCAATTGAGAATATACAGTTGAAAGATTACCTACACGCTCTATTTCTTCATCAAGGCCCTTATAATATTGTCCATAATTATCTACTATAGTTTTTTTTATATTATTATATGCCTCAGAGCCTTTTTTCACTTCTACTAATTTCTTCTCCAAAGATGACAATTTTGACATTTCTGAAGAAAGACCTTTTTCTACATTTGTATTAGCATTTCCTAATCTTTTATGTGCTTTTTCCAATTCCGTTTCAGCAGTTGTTACTTTGTAAATTGAGTAACTCAATCCAACAATAGCAGCAGCTACAAATACATAAGGATTCTTTAAAAGTGCCGCTGTATTAGACTTTATAGCCCCTGTGAACAATTTAGTTCCTGCTGCAGACATCGCCTGTGACTTAGTCAGAATCTCTCCTGATCTTGCTGCTAGCACCATCTCTAACCTAGCTTGCTCTACCACAGTTTTATGTAACTTTTCCAATGCAGTTAGAGATATAAGTACCGCTTTATAAGTACCATATACTCCTGCTAACTCTAAGACTGTTCGCCCCAATTGCTCATAATTCTCTAATACATATTTAACTCCATCCAAAGAATTATTAATAACATCTTCTTGTGATTTTCCTACCGTATTGAGCATCGCATCCCATGCACTACTCACACTGTTTAGTTTTCCCGCAATCGTTTTTGATTGTTCATCCACTAATCCATAGAATTGCCCTCCTCCATTCGTTAAAATTTCTACAACTTTTTGTACTTCTGGAAAACCTATTTTTCCAATAGAAACCATTTCGTCTATTTGCTCTATCGTAACTCCTAATATGCTTGCCAAACTTTCAAGCATCGGGATACCCGCCCCTGCAAATTGATTAAGATCGTCACTATATAAATGCCCTTGTTCCACAACCATCCCATAAAGTCCAGCCAAGCGCTCCAATGGAATTCCTACCCCCAATGCAATATCACCTAATCGGAGCAAAGTTTCATTAACCTGCTCAGTCGCAACACCACTTTCAATTAACTGCTTTGCTCCAGCAGACAATGTTTTTAATTCAAATGGAGATTGCGCTGCAACAGCTATCATTTGAGATACCAAAATATCTGCCTTTTCTTTACTTTGCAGTAAACTTGCAAAAGAAATTTCAAGTTGCTGAATTTCAGAGCGTACACGAATTACATCGTCAGCAAAACCTTTTAATGTTTCCATTCCACCTATAACATCAAAAGCTTTTTTCATAGTATTTGTCCATCCATTACTTACGTCACTCGCCTTTTTTGTCTCCGTTGTTATAGCATCAATAGAATTACGCATTTGTTCCGCCTTTTGAATAAAAACAAAACTATTTCCTTCAATATTAAAACTTAAATTTTCCATATTTATTATTTTTCAAATTATTACTAAACAAAATTATGGTAAAGTCTGAATATTATTAAATGAAATCATCATCTATTCATGACTAATCTCTAATAGTCACAGTATTTATCTTTTTACAGATAATTCTCTTATTTCACGACCTCCCAATCATCCATTTCAAAATATATTCCGTACATTTGCAACAAATTCATAAATAAAACAACTATATGAAAAAAATAGCAACAGTACTTATACTTATATTGCTTATAATTAGCTGCAATCATAAAAATAAAGGACTAATAAATCCTCAAGATTCAGATTCTATTATAAGAGTGGAAAAAAGAAATCAAGAAATACAAGACTCGCTGAACCAAATCAGAACTGACTCCTTGTCGTTAATAGCATGGGGAGACGCTAAATTCGGAATGAGCATTAAAGAAGTTTTAGCAACAGAATCTTTCAAAAACGGATACAAATATTCCTCCAAGGACTTTAATTCAATTTCTATGGATTTTGATAAAATATGGAAGCTAAAAGAAATCTTCAATTTAAATCTATCAGTAGGCCAATTAGAGGCTTATTTTCAAGAAGACGAATTGACTAAAATAGAAATTGAATCATACAAATTAACAGCTGATAAAATTAAGGAGTTAGTAGCAGATTGTGATATTTTCATTAATAATTTCACTAATAAATACGGGAATCCATCTTATCAATGCAGCAGAGTCAATATTTTAAATTTCGAAGCTGGCACAGTATTTACATATGCAAGATTCCGAATAGGGAGCAAAAGTATTACTATTAAACTAGGAGAAAGAAGTTCTGGGCATAAATATTATTACATCATATATATAGAAAATGATAAATTCCCCAAAAAGAAACACATTCAAACAGAGAAAGAAAAAAGGGAAGAACAAAAACGTATGGAAGAAACTGAAAAAATAAGAAATAATTCATTCTAAATAAAGTATTAGAAAAACAAAAGAACAATCATGATTATACTCCATTATTATAACTATAAATAAATAATTCCATGAAAAAAGTATCATTATTGCTTTTAACAATATTACTAACAATCGGTTGTAACCAAAAACCAAAAGAACAAGTAGTATCTCAAGAATCAAATCCACAGCTCACAGCAGCAGAAATAAGGAATAAAGAAATACAAGACTCTTTAAAGAAAGTAAGAAACGACTCAATTGCTCTAATTGCGTGGGGAGATGCTAAATTTGGAATGAGCATGAAAGAGGTATTAGCCACCGAAACATTCAAAGGCGGAGATAAATATTATGACAGCATTACTATGGAATTCGAACGCAAACGAAATTTTAAAAGAGCGTTTGGATTAAATAACCTGGCTGCTTTTGAGGCTGAATTCAAAGAAAATGAATTATATAGAATATATATCGAATCAAATTATCTGACAGCAAATGGTATTAATGATCTAGTGAGTGATTGTGATATATTTATTAAAAATTTCACAGAAAAATATGGAGAACCTTCATATAAAAAAAGTAAAGTCAATATCTCCGAATTTAATTCCGGTGAAGAGTTTGAATACGCTAAATTTCAAATAGGAGATAAGACGATAACAATAGCATTAGGAGAATTAAGCGGTGAAGTCAAATTCTACTACCATGTATATATAGATAATAACAGATTATTATCTGTATACTGTAGAGCATTAGTTTAAAATGACACCCATATATATTTATTGTTTATTAATATTAACGGGAAACCTCATTACCAGCCTTGGCAAATGCAAGCTTCATAACTTCGTCTACAGATACGAGGTTGTAATCACCGCTTACAGTATGTTTTAAGCAGCTTGCGGCATTAGAGAATTCAACAGCTTTCTGTGGGTCAAAGTCATTGATAAAACTATATATAATACCAGCACAATAAGCATCACCAGCACCAATATAATCAAGAATATTCATAAAGAATTCCTGGCTGTAGTAAGCCTTTCCTTCTGTGTATATCATTGACTGGAGCTTGAATGTTGTTATTGAAGTTTCTGTTCTCCATACAGATGCAACCATCTTGAAGTTAGGGAACATTTTTATAAGTTCTTCTGCAATGTAAGAATTCTTCTCTTTATC
>SKEX01000055.1_pt1 | contig 145933 bp, 75 predicted proteins | sample 4841451 | NCBI WGS metagenome assembly SKEX01 (sample SAMN11008798, study PRJNA524170) | human gut metagenome | isolation source: fecal sample from pouch patient p38, | place: Israel: Tel-Aviv | reverse complement strand
GAACAAACGCTTGGATGGAGATATTTTCCCAATGAAACCCTCTGTATTGATGGTTACTTTTGGTATGAATGACTCCGGATATTTTGAATATAACGGGGATAATCCAAAAGAATTCGGTGAACAGAAATATCAGGAAAGTATCAAGAACTATCAGCAAATGGAGAAGCGTTTCAAAGATCTTCCTGATACCCGTATTGTGATGGTCGGAACTTCCCCTTATGATGAAACCGTGCAATTGAAAGAGAATGTACCGTTCAAAACAAAGAACGAAACTATCAAACGTATCGTTGAATACCAGAAAGAATCTGCAGCTAAGAACAATTGGGAATTTACGGATTTGAATGCTCCTATGGTTGCTTTGAATCAACAAAACCAACAGAAAGATCCGGCATTTACGCTTTGTGGCAGCGACCGTATTCATCCGGATAATGACGGACACATGGTGATGGCTTACCTTTTCCTGAAAGCACAAGGATTTGTGGGTAAAGAAGTAGCAGAAATGGAGATAAATGCTAATAAGAAACAGGCAGTTAAAGCAGAGAATTGTACAATCTCAAATATCAAGAAGAACGGGAAAGATTTGAGCTTTGACTATCTGGCAGAAGCTCTTCCTTATCCTTTGGATACGATTGCCCGTGGATGGGGACAAAAAAAAGGTCAGGCAGAAGCTACGAAAGTCATTCCTTTTATGGATGAAATGAATCGTGAGGTTCTGAAAGTAACAGGTCTGAAAGGTGATTATAAATTGTTGATTGATGAGGAAGAAATTGGAATATGGAGTGGAGACGACTTGGCAAAAGGCATTAATCTAGCTGCCGAATCCAAAACTCCTCAATATCAACAGGCATTGACAGTGATGCACCTGAATGAATATCGTTGGGAGATTGAAAGAACATTCAGAGAGTATGCATGGTGTCAATTTGGCTTTTTCCAGCAGCAGGGATTGTTGTTCGCTAATGATAGAAAAGCAATTGAGATAATGGATGAAAACGTGGATAAGAATGTCTGGTTGAAAGGACGTCGCGATATGTATTCAAAGATGATGCTGGATCCTGTCCGTGAAGCTCGTGAGCAGGAAATGGAAGTTCTTATCAATAAGATTTATGAGGTTAATAAACCTGTAGTAAGAAAGATTTTACTTAGAAAGATATGATGCGATAATGACGTAGAAATACGATAGAATACTCATCGTAATGAGAAAAAATACTCATACCAATGGAAATATATTCTCATAGGTATGAGTATTTTTTCTCATAGGGATAAGTATTGTTGAGAATTTGAGTTTTTAATTCTTCTTCCAGAAGTCGGAAGTGAAAAGCAATAATACAGTAAATAATTCCAAGCGTCCCAAGAGCATTAAGAAAGAAAGCAACCATTTGGCAGCATCGGGCAATGCACTCCACGAGAAAGCCGGGCCACATGTGCCGAGGCCTGGTCCCATATTGCCTATGCTTGAGATTACGGTTCCTATTGATTCCAGAAAACCGACTCCTAAGCCCATCATGACAAGCACGCTGATGATAACAATAACTACATACAAAAAGGTGAAAGCCAATACAGTAGACTGAATGGAAGGGGAAATAACTTGCTTATTTACCCGCACCGGGAGTATGGCGTTAGGGTGAAGAATATGTTTGAATTCATTTTTCACTACTTGAAACAGAATAACCATACGAATACACTTGATCCCCCCTGTTGTACTGCCGGCACAAGCTCCGATAATCATCACAATGACGAGGCAGCCCCAAAGGATGGAAGGCCAAAGCATATAGTCAGCTGTGACGAATCCCGTAGAAGTTTGCAATGAAATCACTTGGAAAAGCGATTTCCGGAATGCCTCCTCTACTCCCATAGAAGAAGTCTGATGGAGCCAGACAGCAATGAATAGAGTGAAGAATGAAACACAAATAAAGTAGAACTTCAGTTCCGCATCATGTAAGAACTTCTTAATCTTCCCGTTAAACATCAATAGCAGCAATGTGAAGTTAATACCTGAAAGGAACATGAAAATGGAAATTACATAGTCTATGTAAGGTGAATGGTAATATTCAATGCTGGCCTGTTTGGTAGAGAACCCACCGGTACTGGTCGTTGCAAAAGCATGACATATACTATCGAATATACTCATGCCACCACCTATTAATAAAATAATCAGTGTTCCCGTCATTCCGGCATAAATACCCCAAATCCATTTAGCGGTGATGCCAATGCGGGGATGCACTTTGTCATGAGTAGGTCCACTGGCTTCTGCTGCGAATACCTGAATTCCGCCCACACCGAAAATCGGCAGAACGGCAATGGTGAAGAATACAATACCCAAACCACCTATCCATTGCGTCATAGCCCGCCAGAAAAGTATTCCGTGGGGCATTGACTCAATATTATTCAGAATAGTGGCCCCCGTACTGCTAAATCCGGACATCGTTTCAAAAAAAGCATCTGTAACATTGGGAATATATCCTCCTATATAATAAGGTAACATTCCGAAAAGGGAAAAGGTAACCCATGCTGCGCTGACGATGACATATCCATCGCGGCGATTCAAGGATTTCACTGCGTCTTTCCCGACGGCAAGCAACAGAACGCCGATACAGGCTGTGACAGCAGATGAAATCAGGAAACTCTGCAAGTCATTCTCTTTATAAAAAAGAGAGACCGCTCCACAACATAACAGCATCGCTGTTTCTATCAGAAGCAGAAAGCCCAGAATCCGGAATATCATCTTTGAATTAATCATAAACTAGTATTAAGTATCAGGTATTAAGTATCAGGTATTAAGTATTAGTCGGTGAAAATGGGTTGCTACGGTTAATATTTAATACCTGATACTTAATACTTAATTAAAGAACTTCTCAATCTTTTTAATCATCATACTCAAACAGAATACGACTACATGGTCGCCGGGACGGATTTGTGTATCACCCGTCACCAAGATACCTTCTCCGTTGCGGATCATTCCTCCGATGGTAGTACCCTTCGGGAGTCCTAGGTCTTTAATCAGGTGTTTGGTGATTTTAGCACCTTCCGGTACAGTGAATTCAGCAACGTCCGCATTGGCAAAAGTAAGACATTTCACATTAGACACGTCGGCATCCAACATCATTTGGTAGATATGGCTGGCAGCAATCATTTTTTTATTGATAACAGTACCGATGTCAAGACTTTCCGCCATACCGATATAGTCGATATTCTCTACTTCTGCCACCGTTTTTTCCACTCCCATACGTTTAGCGGCGAGACAGGCTAGAATATTTGTTTCCGAGTTACCGGTCAGAGCTACAAATGCTTCGGTATTCTTTAGTCCCTCTTCGATGAGCAAATCCATGTCGCGACCATCTCCGTTGATAATCATTGTCTTATCATCCAGTAACTCTGTCAGGCGGTTACAACGGTTCAGGTCATTATCTACTATTTTCACCTGCATATAGTCCGGCACATATTGTGCGGTACGGACTGCGATGCGGCTTCCTCCCATAATCATCACATTGCGTACGTCGGCATAATCTTCCTTGCCGGCTATCTTACGAATATAAGGAATATACTTGCGGGTAGTGGTGAAATAAACAATATCATGCAATTTAACGACATCGTCTCCACGGGGAATAATCGTCTCCGTTCCGCGTTTGATGGCTACTACGTGATAAGGTATATTAGGACCGCCTAGCTGATGCAGCGGTATATTCAGGATTTCAGCCTTTTCGCGCATCTTCGTACCAATCAGAACCAGAGAACCTCCACAGAACTCCCACCATTGGCGTACCCAGCTCATACGCATCGAAGATACGATTTCTTTGGCAGCCAGCATTTCCGGGTAAATCAGAGAATCTACTCCCAGCTTCTGGAAAAACTCTTTATTTTTGGGCAGAAGATATTCATAATTGTCGATACGTGCCACTGTCTTTTTAGCTCCCAGATTGGTAGCCAACATACAGGCAGTCATGTTACGGCTTTCGTCCGGTGTGACTGCGATAAACAGGTCGGCTTCTTTGACGCCCACTTCTTTCAATCCGGAGATGGAAGAAGGAGAAGCGGCAACAGTCAGCAAGTCAAAATTGGCACTAAGAGCACTTAGTTTCTCTTCGTCATCATCCATCAAGATGATATCTTGCTTCTCGCGCGATAACAGTTTGGCCAAATGGGTGCCTACGTTGCCGGCACCGGCAATAATAATCTTCATGTCAATTGATAAATTCTTTTATTTTAGTCAGAATCCCTTCTTCATCCATGCCGCACAGTTGATACAGTTCGGCTACTGAACCATGCTCTACAAATATATTAGGGATACCGATACGCTTCACGGTTGGTTTGTATTCGTTGTCTGCCATAAATTCAAGGATAGCACTACCCATCCCGCCTTTGATAATCCCGTCTTCGATAGTCAGGACACTTTGAAATTTACGTCCTACCTCATGTAACAGCTCTTCGTCCAGTGGTTTTAGGAAACGCAAATCGTAATGGGCGATAGACAGACCGAAATCAGCTTCTGCCCGAGTGATGGCACGGGTGGCTATGTTTCCTATCGGTCCGATAGTGATAACCGCAAGGTCGTTACCTTCTTTCAGTTTTCGTCCTTTTCCCACCGGAATCTCTTCCAGCGGACACTTCCAATCCACTAATACACCGCGTCCGCGAGGGTAACGGATCACGAACGGACCCTTGTCCGGTAATTGTGCCGTATACATCAGGCGACGTAATTCGTGTTCGTCCATGGGCGAACTGATCGTCAGATTGGGGATCGGACGCAAACATGCCATATCAAAAGCTCCGTGATGAGTGGGACCGTCTTCGCCAACCAAGCCGGCGCGGTCGAGGCACAAAACAACAGGGAGATTCTGAATAGCTACGTCATGAATGATATTATCATGCGCCCGTTGCATAAAAGAAGAATAGATATTGCAGAATGGTTGCAGTCCGTCTTTAGCCATCCCACCGGAGAAAGTAACCGCATGTCCTTCGGCAATGCCTACATCAAACGCGCGTTTGGGCATTTTCTCCATCAGTATGTTCATTGAACAGCCGCTAGGCATGGCAGGAGTAACACCGACAATCTTCGGATTGGCTTCGGCAAGCTCTACCAATGTATTTCCGAATACATCCTGGAAAAGCGGAGGCATTCCTTCTGTGTTGGCAATGAAACGTTCGCCGGTGACCGGATCGAATTTGCCGGGAGCATGCCATTCGGTAGCGTGCTTCTCTGCCGGTCCGAATCCTTTTCCTTTGATAGTATGCAGATGCAGGATTTTAGGTCCTTGCATATCTTTGATGTCGCGCAATACTCTTGCCAGATTCTTTACGTCGTGTCCGTCTATCGGACCGAAGTAACGGATATTCATCCCTTCGAAAATATTCTGTTGCTGTGCAGCCATTGATTTCAGGCTGTTCCCGAAACGTATGAGCGCTTTGCGACGTTCTTCGTTTAGGATGCCGAGCTTGAACAGCATGCGCGAGAGCTTGAAACGTAGCTGATTATAGCGGTTGGAAGTTGTCAGGTTGAAGAGATACTGCTTCATGCCTCCTACACTACGGTCAATGGCCATGTCATTGTCATTCAGGATAATGAGCAGGTTGTTCGACGTGGCGGATGCATTGTTCAGTCCTTCGAAAGCCAGTCCGCCACTCATGGAACCGTCGCCTATGATGGCTACTACATGGCGTTTGGCATCTCCTTTTCTGGCGGCTGCGACAGCCATACCGAGAGCTGCAGAAATAGAATTGGAAGCATGTCCGCACGTGAAAGTATCATATTCGCTTTCTTCCGGAGACGGGAAAGGGCGGATTCCTCCGAGTTTCCTGTTCGTAGAAAAGGCTTCACGGCGTCCTGTCAGTATTTTGTGGCCGTATGCCTGATGTCCCACGTCCCATACAATACGGTCATAAGGTGTATTGTAGACGTAGTGTAAAGCTACGGTCAGCTCCACTGTTCCCAGACTGGCAGCAAAATGCCCCGGGTTGCAGCAGAGTTCTTTAATAATGTCTTGCCTTAGTTCACTACATACCTCCGGCAGTTGCTCCACGTCTAGTTTTCGCAGGTCTTCAGGATAATTGATAGTGTTTAGCAAGTTATATATCGGTTCATTCTTCATGATTCGAGGAAATTTAGTGCAAAAATACGAAAAGAAAGTATATTCGGCCTCCTTTTTTTTATAAAATCTTATTCGGCATAGAGACGTATCTGTTTTTCCGTACTCCCTAAGATTATTGAATCGTGAGGAAAAAGAGGTAGGAAATTGTTTTTTGATTACTTTTGCATATGAAACGTAATGAAATGATGGAAAATCGTATGAACTTTCAAACATCTGTAGAATTGCCTGCCGGGATGCCGCCTGTCAGTCATGCAGATCGTATTCTTCTGATGGGCTCCTGTTTTGCGGAAAATATCGGGAGACAATTAACAGATGCCGGGTTTCAGCTGGATCTGAATCCTTTTGGTATCCTTTATAATCCTTTGTCCATCTCATCCGCTTTGAGAGAGATTATAGGAAATAAAGAATATACCAGTCAGGATTTGTTTGCCTACAAAGACTTATGGCATAGTCCGATGCATCACGGCTCTTTTTCAGCTTTTACGCCCGAAGAAACATTGCATACCATAAATGCCCGTCTTCATCACGCCCATCAAAGACTGCCGGAATTGAACTGGCTAATGGTAACTCTGGGCACTGCCTACGTCTATAAACAAAAAGAAAGTGGACAAGTGGTAGCCAACTGCCATCAACTGCCGGAAAACCACTTCTTACGTTACCGGCTTACTGTTGAAGAAATTGTAGAAGATTATACAGCACTCATCACCGAAATGGCAGCCCATAACCCGAAATTAAAATGGCTGTTTACAGTCAGCCCGATTCGTCATATACGCGACGGGATGCACGCCAACCAATTAAGCAAATCTACCTTGTTGCTCGCCATCGACCGGTTGCAGCAACTGTTCCCGGGACGAGTGTTCTACTTCCCCTCTTATGAGATCATATTGGACGAATTGCGTGATTATCGCTTCTATGCTGACGATATGCTGCATCCGTCTCCTCTGGCGATTCGTTACCTGTGGGAGCGCTTCTCCGAAACCTTCTTTTCCTCTGAAACAAAGCAGGTTATCATGGCAGTGCAAGACATCCGCCGTGACTTGGCACATAAACCCTTTCACCCCGAGTCAGAGGCGTATCAACGCTTTTTAGGACAAATAGTGTTAAAAATAGAACGACTTATCGGAAAATACCCGTACTTAGATTTTCAAAAAGAAACAGAACTATGTCATATGCGATTGAATCCATAGCCCAAAGTATCGGTGCCCGCCGTATAGGCAAACATAAAGCGACTATTGATTGGCTGTTAACAGACAGCCGCTCTTTGAGTTTTCCGGAAGAAACTCTCTTTTTTGCTTTAACTACCAAACGAAATAGCGGAGTCCGTTATATCCCCGATTTATACGACCGGGGTGTACGCAATTTTGTAATTACAGAAGAAGACTTTAAATTAATTGAGAATGGAGATTTGAAAATGGAGAAATCTGGGCAGGATGATGATGCGCAGCCAATTCTCAATTCTCAACTCTCAACTCTCAATTTCCTTATCGTTCCCAATCCTCTGAAAGCTTTGCAGAAGCTTGCCGAAGCGCATCGTGATAAATTTAAAATCCCTGTGATCGGTATCACCGGAAGCAATGGAAAAACCATTGTGAAAGAGTGGTTGCACCAGTTACTTAGTCCGGATCGTTGTATCGTCCGTTCTCCGCGTAGCTATAATTCGCAGATCGGAGTTCCTCTTTCTGTATGGCAGCTTTCAGAAGAAGCAGAACTGGGTATTTTTGAAGCCGGCATCTCTGAAATGGGAGAGATGGGAGCCTTGAAACGAATGATAAAGCCTACCATTGGTATTCTGACCAATATCGGCGGTGCCCATCAGGAAAACTTCTTCTCATTGCAAGAGAAATGCATGGAGAAGCTGACGCTTTTCAAAGACTGCGATGTAGTGATTTACAACGGCGATAACGAATTAATCAGTAATTGTGTTGCAAAATCAATGCTGACTGCACGTGAAATAGCCTGGAGCCGTAGGGATATTGAACGTCCGTTGTATATCAGCCGTGTAATCAAGAAAGAAGATCATACCGTTATATCCTATCGTTATCTGGAAATGGATAATACATTCTGTATTCCTTTCATCGATGACGCTTCCATTGAAAATGTGCTGAATTGCCTGGCAGCTTGTCTTTACCTGATGACGCCTGCCGACCAGATCACCGAACGGATGGCCCGTCTCGAACCGATTGCCATGCGTCTGGAAGTGAAAGAAGGAAAGAATAACTGCGTATTGATTAATGATAGTTATAATTCAGACCTGGCATCGTTGGATATTGCACTCGACTTTCTGGTACGCCGTTCGGAAAAGAAAGGCTTGAAGCGGACACTGATCCTGTCGGATATACTGGAAACCGGACAAAGTACCGCTACGCTCTACCGGCGTGTAGCACAGTTGGTGCAGAGTAAAGGAATAAATAAACTGATTGGTGTAGGGCAGGAAATATCCTCCTGTTCCGCTCGTTTTGATGACGATCTCGAACGCTACTTCTTTCCTAACACAGAAGCACTTCTTACATCCGGCATACTCAAATCACTTCATTCGGAAGTAATTCTGGTAAAAGGTTCGCGCGTGTTCAACTTTGATTTGGTATCCGAAGAGCTTGAATTGAAGGTACATGAAACCATCCTTGAAGTAAACCTCGGAGCGATGGTCGCCAATCTGAACCATTACCGTTCCATGCTTCGCCATCCGGAAACAAAAGTGATCTGTATGGTGAAAGCATTCGCTTACGGAGCCGGTTCGTACGAAATAGCCAAGAGCCTGCAGGAACACCATGTCGATTATCTGGCAGTGGCGGTGGCTGACGAAGGTTCCGAACTTCGCAAAGCAGGTATTACCGCCTCTATTATAATCATGGATCCGGAGCTTACGGCATTTAAAACCATGTTCGATTATAAGTTGGAACCGGAAGTCTATAATTTCCATCTGCTCGATGCGCTCATCAAAGCGGCAGAAAAAGAAGGAATCACCAACTTCCCAATTCATGTGAAACTGGATACAGGTATGCACCGTCTGGGCTTTGCGGTAGAAGATATACCATTGCTCATTCGTCGTCTGAAGAATCAGAGTGCGGTGATCCCCCGTTCGGTATTCTCTCATTTTGTAGGAAGTGATTCGCCGCAGTTCGACACTTTCACTCGTGAACAGATTGAATTGTTCGAGAAAGGTTCGCAGGAATTGCAGGCCGCTTTCTCTCACAAGATTCTCCGTCACATCTGCAATACAGCAGGAATCGAACGTTTCCCCGATGCACAGTTTGATATGGTACGTTTGGGAATCGGACTTTATGGAGTTAGCCCGATAGACAATTCGATTATACATAATGTGAGCACGCTCAAGACTACCATTCTTCAAATCCGGGATGTTCCCCAGGAAGATACGGTGGGATATAGCCGGATGGGACATCTGGTACGCCCTTCGCGTATTGCAGCTATTCCTATCGGCTATGCGGATGGATTAAACCGTCATTTGGGACGTGGCAATGCCTATTGCCTGGTGAACGGAAAGAAAGCTCCTTATGTGGGTAATATCTGCATGGATGTGTGCATGATAGATGTAACGGACATTGACTGTCGGGAAGGCGATCAGGCCATCATTTTCGGTGATGATCTTCCGATTACGGTTTTGTCCGATACGCTGGATACAATCCCTTACGAAGTGTTGACAAGTATATCGACACGAGTGAAACGGGTATATTATCAAGATTAATTCACCACAGAGGACACGGAGCTTTTTCAAAGATACAAATCAGATACTGAAGATACTGACAGCGTATCATGAAAAAAGGACTCTGTGCCCTCTGTGTCCTCTGTGGTGAATAAAAATCTGTGTTAATCCATGTAACCTGTAGTGAAAATGATTATATTTGCAGCAACTATTAAAAACCTCTTTATCAAATAAACTTATGACAAACTTATTATTGTTAGGCTTTTTGCCTAGTGGGTCCGAATGGATTATTATCGCTTTGGTTATCCTTCTTCTTTTTGGTGGAAAGAAAATACCTGAACTGATGCGCGGATTAGGCAAAGGCGTGAAGAGCTTCAAAGACGGTGTGAACGAAGCAAAAGATGAAATAAACAAGGCAAAAGAAGATCTGGATAAACCTGCCGACACAGGTAAGTAAAGCAAGTACGGATGGCAGAAATGACCTTTTGGGATCATTTGGATGAACTGCGTAAGGTACTTTTTCGGGTGATCGGAATTTGGTTTGTTTTGGCGGTAGGCTACTTCATTGCTATGCCCTATCTTTTCGATCATGTGATATTGGCACCTTGCCACAATGATTTCATATTCTACGATTTATTACGGCATATCGGGAAGACATTTGATTTGACCGATGATTTTTTTACACAACAGTTTTATGTGAAGCTAGTCAATATCAACTTGGCTGCTCCATTTTTTATTCACATGTCGACAGCATTCTGGATGTCGGTTGTGACAGCTATGCCTTATCTCTTCTTTGAAATATGGCGTTTCATTAATCCTGCTCTTTATCCGAATGAGAGAAAAGGAGTACGTAAAGCATTGACTATTGGAACGCTGATGTTCTTCATCGGTGTTCTGCTGGGGTACTTTATGGTTTATCCATTGACACTTCGTTTCCTGTCTACTTATCAGTTGAGCTCGGAAGTGGAGAATATCTTGTCACTCAATTCCTATATAGATAATTTTATGATGCTGATTCTCTGCATGGGATTGGCTTTTGAACTTCCATTGGTTACATGGCTGCTTTCTTTGATGGGAGTGGTGAACAAGTCCTTCCTGCGGAAATACCGCCGTCATGCGGTGGTTGTTATCGTGATAGCAGCAGCTATTATTACTCCGACAGGCGACCCTTTCACTTTAAGTGTCGTAGCTATTCCACTTTATCTGTTGTACGAGATGAGTATTTTGATGATAAAAGACAAGAAGAAAACCGAAGAGGAAGTAGAAGATGAAGCTGGAGATGACGTTGCCCTGTCCGAAGAGTGAAGCGATAGAATCTTATGAATTACTTTTAGCAGTTTGCCGGGCAGAAGACGCCTATCTTGCCGTAGGATATAAGCAAATGCGTGACTTGCTGGAACGCATTTGTCGCGCGCAAATGCAAAACGAAAGTTTACAGATGACCGATCTTTCCGCACGAATTAGTTTTGTGTCGGCTAAGGTGGGTCTTTCTGTTACAGAGCAGAACCGGCTGCATACCTTCCGGTTAACTTCAAATGCTATCCTGAACCGTCAACAAGAGCCCAACCGGGAACAACTCTTGCGGGATGCGAAAACCCTTGCTTTCTTTATCCGTAAACTCTTGGAAGAAGATATCCCTTCGGAACTATATCGGTTACTTCCCCGTGCGGATGCCACCTATTTGGTTGCGCCTCCTGCCCGCGAACGGGTACAGCGGATGCGTGTCTGTTTCCAGTATGCCGACGAACAATATCTGTATGTGACTCCCTTGGAGGAAGTTTCGGAGCAACCATACCTTGTCCGTTATAATGTTCCCCAGATCAATGAAGAGTTTGCAGAAACGTGCAAGCTGCTTTGGCGTCATGCGCAAGTCAACTTATTGGATGTAGCCATCGATGAAGCTGGAATCCTGACCCCTTCTTTTATCGTACTCGAACCGGATTACTTGCTCGACATCAGTTCCCTTGCCGAGTGTTTCCGTGACTACGGACACCATCCGGCCAACTATTTTCTTTCCCGTCTTCAACCGATCGAAAATGCCCGTCCTTTATTATTGGGAAATATAGCCAACCTTTTTCTGGACGAATGGATTCATGCAAAGAGCGAAGAGATAGACTATCGTACCTGTATGCAGAAAGCCTTCCGGCGTTATCCTATTGAACTGGCCGCCTGTTCCGATTTACGAGACAAGGAGAAAGAACGCCAATTCTTTGAAGACTGCAAATTGCACTTCGATCATATTCGTGAAACAGTAAATGACACCTTTCATGCAGCCGGCTATGAGCTTGACAAAACAGATGCCGTGCTCGAACCATCTTATATCTGTGAGGCACTCGGACTTCAGGGACGTCTTGACTATATGCAGCGGGATATGTCTTCTTTCATCGAAATGAAATCCGGTAAAGCGGACGAGTATGCTATCCGGGGCAAGGTAGAACCGAAAGAGAATAATAAGGTACAGATGTTGCTTTATCAGGCGGTATTGCAATATTCGATGGGAATGGATCACCGGAAAGTGAAGGCTTATTTACTTTATACCCGCTATCCGCTTCTTTACCCTTCCCGTCCTTCGTGGGCGATGGTACGCCGGGTAATTGATTTGCGTAACCGGATTGTAGCTGATGAATATGGCATCCAATTACGAAACAGCTTGGAGTATACGTCACAAAAACTGGAAGAAATCAATGCTTCCACCTTGAATGAACGAGGCTTGAAAGGGCGTTTCTGGGAAACATACCTGCGTCCTTCTATTGATAACTTTCAATCGAAGCTGAAAGCTCTTTCCTCATTGGAAAAGAATTACTTCTATGCGGTGTACAACTTTATAACAAAGGAACTTTATACCTCAAAATCCGGTGACGTAGATTATGAAGGACGTACAGGGGCAGCTTCTTTGTGGCTCTCTACGTTGGCGGAGAAATGTGAGGCCGGAGAAATCATTTATGATTTGAAAATAAAGGAGAATCATGCTGCTGATGAACATAAAGCCGGACTTACTTTTTCTTTTTTTCAAAAGAAAAAAGCAGGGGATGCTTTGACAAATAAGATCCCCGTAAATGGGACTACCGGAAGTGATATTACTGAAAATGAAGTCTCTGAAAGTAAGATAATCGGAAATAGAGCTCTTGAAAGTGAAACTTTTCTTCCTAATTTCCGTCAAGGAGATGCTATTATCCTTTATGAACGGAATTGCGATGCAGATAATGTCACCAATAAAATGGTTTTCAAAGGTAATATTGAATACCTGACAGAAAATGAAATTGGTATTCGTTTGCGTGCTACCCAGCAGAATCCATCCGTGCTTCCTGCCGAAAGCCTCTATGCGATAGAACATGATATCATGGATACTACATTCCGTTCCATGTATCAGGGCTTGTATGCCTATCTTTCCGCCGCACAGGAACGTCGGGATTTGTTGTTATCGCAGCGTTCTCCGAGGTTTGATGAATCATTGGATTCTCTCATTTCCTCTTCGAAGGATGATTTTGCACGAGTTGCCCTGAAAGCAAAAGCCGCACAGGATTATTTCCTTCTTATCGGACCTCCGGGAACGGGCAAGACTTCGTGCGCCTTGAAGAAAATGGTAGAAACCTTTCATGCAGACAAGGATGCGCAGATTCTTTTGCTTTCCTATACCAACCGGGCGGTTGATGAGATATGCAAGTCGTTGGCTTCCATTGCTCCGGCAGTTGATTTTATCCGGGTGGGAAGCGAATTATCCTGTGATGAAGCCTATCGCGAGCATCTGATTGAAAATGAGTTATCTTCTTGCAACCGTCGTTCAGAGGTCTACGAGCGTATTCGGAGTTGCCGGATTATCGTGGGGACCGTAGCGGCTATTTCCGGTAAACCGGAACTGTTTCGTCTGAAACACTTTGATGTGGCTATCATTGATGAGGCTACTCAAATATTGGAGCCGCAGTTACTGGGTATTCTTTGTGCCCGTGGAGAAGACGGGAAAAATGCAATTGATAAGTTTGTATTGATCGGAGATCATAAGCAACTGCCTGCCGTTGTTCTGCAAAACACCGAACAGGCGGCAATCTATGATGAATCATTACTGTCTATCGGGTTGAGTAATCTGAAAGATTCTTTGTTTGAACGTCTTTACCGGAGCTGTACGGCAGCCTGTTCATCGTCCGCTATTCAGCGTTCCTATGATATGCTTTGTCGTCAGGGGCGTATGCATCCGGAGGTTGCCTTATTCGCCAATCGTACTTTTTACGGAGGTCGTCTGATTCCTGTCGGACTACCTCATCAAATAGAGGACTCGGACACGATCTGCCGTTTGGCCTTTTATCCTTCTGTACCGGAGAAAGCAGGAGCGTCTGCCAAAATCAACTATTCGGAAGCACGTATCGTTGCAGATTTAGCCGTTCGCATTTATGAACACCATCAGTCGGATTTTGACGAATCCCGTACCTTAGGAATCATTACTCCTTATCGGAGTCAGATAGCATTGATAAAAAAAGAAATAGAATCAGTAGGTATTCCGGTTCTGAATCGCATTCTGGTTGACACCGTGGAGCGGTTTCAGGGAAGCGAGCGTGATGTAATAATCTATTCCTTCTGTGTCAACTACCCTTATCAATTAAAATTTCTATCCAATCTGACGGAAGAAGAGGGTGTTTTGATTGACCGGAAACTGAATGTTGCCTTAACCCGTGCGAGGAAACAGATGTTCATCACAGGAGTTCCCGAACTCTTGGAACGTAATCCACTCTACAAAAGTTTATTAAAATTAATAGAAGGCTCCTGAAAAATTGCATCATTTTGCAGATGTTAGTTTTTATTCTCTCTTTATGCAATTCATTAACACCTCTATATTGAACAAACGCCTATATTTGCAACACGTTTTTTTCATAGAGATTTAGATTTAAGGTTAGAAGAATTGTGGAAGTCGTGAGACTTCCCTTTTTTTCATCTTAACGTTTACTATACTTCATTATAGGAATGCAAAAACACTGTTTTAAGTGTTACGTTTAAATATTTTGCAGGAGGATGATGCAGGATAAGTAAACCTAAAAAGCCTTCTTCGTGAGAAGAGGCTTTTTTATTTTTTTCATTTTTTGAATAATTGGTTAAAAAACAAAAGAGTAATCCGGCGACGGATTACTCTTTTGTTTTTATGGATAGTATCTATTGATATGGAATTAATCCAATACAATAGGTTTGTATTTCGGAACTAATGCTTTCATGATGATCCAACCCAGCAAGTAAGCTACTGCACATACGCAGAAAATAATGAAATATCCGGCCGGTTTACCTTCAAAGCCCATGAATGTCATGGCCGGGTGTACGAATTGCGCTCCCTGTTCCAGCAACTCTTTCGTCATTTCTACTTCTTTACCGTCAACCATCGTTGTTCCGGAAGCATATACGAATAAGTTACCTGCTACTTTCTGAAGAATCATGGAGCCGAAACCACCTGCCATACCACCAATACCAGTGATACTTGCGATAGCTGTTCTTGGGAACATATCACCTACAGTAGAGAAGATATTAGCCGACCAGGACTGGTGAGCAGCGCCACCGATACCGATCAAAATAACCGGGAACCATGGAGAAACCGTGCCTAACGGCTGTGCCAACAATACAACCAATGGGAAGAAGGCGAAGATCAACATCGCTTTCATACGGGCTGCATACGGATTCATACCTGTTTTGTTGATAAAGATAGTAGGCAATTTACCACCGTAGATAGACAACATTGTTACTGCATAAAGCGTAAAAATCAATGCCATACCTAGTGGATCGGAAGTTTTGATACCGAATTGAGTATTCAGGTAAGACGGAGTCCAGAAAAGGAAGAACCACCATACGCCGTCAGTGGTAAACTTACCAAAGATGAAAGCCCATGTCTGCTTGTAGCTGAAGCATTGCCAGAATTTCATTCTCTTTTCATCTTTTTCGTCTGTCATCGGCGCACTACCAGCTTCGCGCTGGTCTTGTTCGATATAGTCAAGCTCTGCCTGGTTAACGTGTTTGCTTTTCGACGGAGCATCGTACATGAATACCCAGAATCCCATCCAGATGAAACCAAGTCCACCAATTACGATAAACGCCATTTCCCAACCGAACATTTTTGCTAGAATAGGAATGGTAAGAGGAGCGATCAATGCACCGATAGAAGCACCGGCGTTGAAGATAGAAGTAGCGTAAGCACGGTCTTTCTTAGGGAAATACTCTGCAGTTACTTTAATTGCAGCGGGGAAGTTACCGGCTTCTCCCAAAGCGAGGATACAGCGGGCAGCAAGGAAGCAGTACATACTGACAGTAGCAATGGTGACTACCACATCTCCTGTGGCACCTGCCAGTTCTGCTGCGCTATGCAGACCTACCTGTGCTTCTGTGATAACGCCACAAACGGCATGAAGACAAGCACCTGCCGACCAGACACCGATGGCCCATAAAAATCCTTTTTTAGTTCCCATCCAATCGACAAAGCGACCGGCAAACAGCATACATATAGCGTATACAATGGAGAAAACAGAAGTAATAGTACCGTAGTGAGATTCGTCCCAGTGGAATTCCGGTTTGATAAATTCGTCCCACGTCAATGAGAGAACCTGACGGTCGAGATAGTTAACTGTAGTAGCAAAAAATAGCATAGCACAGATGGTCCACCTGTAGTTTGTCATCTTTTCGCCTGTTTTTTGAAATGCATTCATGATAATGGATTTAAATAGATTTTGTTTCGTTGACAAAGGTCGGCATTTCGACTGAATTTTATTTGTAAAAATTGGTCAAAATCATGTATTATTCGTTGCATTATATATGGATTTTGTTACATCTTATTATATAATAGGTAACGAAGTGTTTGTTCTTTGGGGGAAGAATATGTAAAATCCGGAAAACTTCACCCCTTTCTCCTGCAAGAGAAAAGAATGAAGTTTTTCGGATCATTGATTATATGTATGAATAGGAATACGCAACGGTTAGCGCATTTCTGTATATTTGATCTTGTCCATGTCTCCATAGTCGAGGTTTTCACCAGCCATACCCCAAATAAACATATAGTTACTTGTTCCGGCAGCAGCATGGATAGACCATTCCGGTGACATGATAGCCTGCTCGTTCTGCATCCATACGATACGTTCTTCTTGAGGTTCGCCCATGAAGTGGCAGATAGCATTGCCCTCCGGTACGTTGAAATAGAAGTATGCTTCCACACGACGGGAGTGAGTGTGTGCCGGCATCGTGTTCCATACGCTACCCGGTTTCAATTCCGTCAATCCCATCTGCAATTGGCAAGGACCTTCTTCAAGTACATTGTTGACAATCAACTGGTTGATAACGCGGTCATTACTTTCTTCCATCTTTCCGGCAGCGAATGAATTAGCTTTCAGGGAGCCTTTGCGTCCGTCAATAGTGATCAATTGAGTTTTGTACTCTTTGTGAGCAGTCGCCGAGTTGATGTAGAACTTGGCAGGATTGCTGGAATCTTTGCTCTTGAAAGTCACTTTCTGCTTGCCTCTACCTACGTACAAGGCATCTTTGAATTTCAGCGTGTATTCTTTACCGTCTACAGTTACAATACCTTCGCCACCGATGTTGATAACACCCAGTTCACGGCGTTCGAGGAAAAATTTAGCTTTCAGCGGATCGATTGTTTCCAGAACCAGTTCTTTGGTTGCAGGTACTGCACCGCCAAAGATCAGACGGTCATACATCGAATAAGTAAGGTTGATTTCATTCGGAACCATTACTTTTTCCATCAGGAAGCTACTACGCAAGCGGTTTGTATCATACGTTTTCACGTCTTGCGGACTGCAAGCCACTTGCATCTTGTAATTCACCTGGGCAGAAGCAGACATCGCTGCGATACCCAACATCATTGCAATTGCTAATTTTTTCATCATCTTTTCTTTATAGGATTTATATTATTCTTTATTGGTTGATGCATTTTTCGCGTCATTCCGGGTCATGCGGATACGGTTGTAAACAGCCATACCGAGTGCCAGCGCGACAAGGATAGCCGGACCGATAATCTTCAGACTGTAAGTCAAGTGAAAGATACCCCAGCAGAAAAGGCTGGAAGCGAAATCGAGTGCTCCACCTTCGAAACCGGCGGGAATATTCACTGTCGGGTCACCCGTTGCAGCATATACATCTTTGGCAGCCAGCGTGAAGAAACCTGCCAGTCCTGTGACGAAATACAGTCCGACTGTTAAAGCTACCAGACCGATAATGAATGATTTCACTACGTTACCTTTTGTAATAGGCAGAATCATCGGGAATAAGTAGAACATACCTGCCAGAGAAGCCAACGGTAAGAAACGGTTGCCCGGAAGGATAACAGCCAGGAAGATCGTTACAGGGATCAAAAGCAAAGATACCACCAACGTAGTCGGATGACCGATTACCAATGCAGGACTCATACCGATGCTCAAACCGGTGTTATTCTTATATTTTTTAGCGATCAACTCACGGGTAGCGTCAGAAATCGGTTTCAAACCTTCGATGAAAAGGCTGGTGATACGTGGAATCAACTCCATCACCGCCCCCATCTTGATTCCTAATCCTAAAATCCCCGGAATACTGTCCAATACTTCTTTCCAACTGGCACAACCCAGTGCTCCGATACCGCAACCGATGACTATACCCAGAAACAACGGTTCACCCATCAATCCGAATTTCTTTTTCATACCTTCAGAATCGATATTCAGTTTGTCGAATCCCGGAATTTTATCAAGTAGTTTGTTGATTACAATAGCAAACGGAACAAAACTTTGGCAGAAAGGCTGTGGAATAGAGATACCCTCCATTTTATCATAGAACTTTTGGAAAGCGGGAGCAGTCATATCCGCCATTACCAGTGTAATGATGTAGCAGATGATTGCAGCGAAAAATCCCCAGAAGATATTGTCGGAAGCAAAATAAACGATCGCTCCGATAAAGGCGAAATGCCAGTAGTTCCAAAGGTCGATGTTGACAGTGCGGGTTGTTTTAGTAAGCAACATCAGCAAATTAACACCCAGACAAACCGGAATAATAAAAGCACCGACAGATGTGTTGTAGGCAACTGCTGCTGCAGAGGGCCATCCCATGTCGAAAATACCCAGTTCCAATCCGTAGATTTCTACCATTTTACTTAGTGCAGGGCCCAGGCTGCTGGTAAGCAACGCTGTGACTACCGATAAACCGACGAAACCGACACCTACCAATAAACCGCTTTTCAGCGCTTTAGAGAATTTAATACCGATACATACTCCTAAGATTGTGAAAATGACCGGCATCATCACTGCCGCTCCAAGACCGATAATGTACTTGAATACTTCTTCCATTCTGTTCTATTTTTTCTCTGTTTTAATGATAAATTACCTGTGTTTCCCCCAGAGGGTATTAGTTGTAAACCGTGCCAAAAGTACGACCTTTTCCGCTTTCTTCCAAAACGAAACTCTTAATTTATCAGATATTGCATAAAAAATGGACATTTTTGACGTTTACGTGCACAAAATTGGTCGTTTCCGTGCACGAAAAACAAAAAATGCACCTACTTGACTAAAAAATCCTATCGGGTTTGGAGGAAAAACACTACTTTCGTAGCGTGAAAGACTTGTATGTTTAATCCTTAAAATAACAAACCATGAGACGAACTCTTTTTTCTAATTTTTTTATATTGGCTCTGCTGATTGCAATGACCGTTCCGGTATCGGCGCAACAGGTAGACGGCAAGTTGCCCTGGTCTGTACGGATGACCGAATCGGAAATGATCCGTTGCCCGGAATCCTGGCAACTCGATTTCCAACCGAAATTGAAGTGGGATTATTGCCACGGACTGGAATTGGGAGCTATGCTTGATGTGTATGATGCTTATGGTGACAAGAAAATTCGTGATTATGCCATTGCGTATGCAGATACAATGGTGCATGGGGACGGCAGCATTACCGCTTACAAATTAACTGATTATAGTCTCGACCGTATCAACTCCGGAAAAATTCTTTTCCGTATCTATGAGCAAACGAAGAATCCTAAATATAAAAAAGCGCTCGATCTGCTTTATAGCCAGTTTGAAGGACAGCCGCGCAATGAAGACGGTGGTTTCTGGCACAAAAAGATTTATCCTCATCAGATGTGGCTGGACGGAATTTACATGGGAGCTCCCTTCTATGCTGAATATGCCTTCCGTAATAATCTTCCGCAGGACTATGCAGATGTTATCAACCAATTTATCACCTGTGCGCGGCATACGTATGACCCTAAGAACGGTCTTTATCGCCATGCGTGTGATGTAAGTCGTACCGAACGTTGGGCAGATCCGGTAACCGGACAGTCGAAACATACTTGGGGACGTGCTATGGGATGGTATGCAATGGCATTGGTAGATGCACTTGAATTTATTCCGCTGCATGAAGCCGGAAGAGATTCCCTGCTGGATATCCTGAATAATGTGGCTGTGCAGGTGAAGAAACTTCAAGACCCGAAGACAGGAGGATGGTATCAGGTAATGGACAGGAGTGGGGACAAGGGAAATTATGTGGAATCTTCCTGCTCTGCTATGTTCGTTTATTCGCTCTTTAAGGCAGTCCGTCTGGGATATATTGATAAATCTTATCTGGATGTAGCGCTGAAAGGTTATAAGGGATTTCTCGATAATTTTATCGAAGTGGACAAAAACGGATTGGTAACCATCACCAAAGCTTGCGCAGTAGCAGGATTGGGAGGAAAAGTGTACCGTTCCGGCGATTATGACTATTATATAAATGAAACTATCCGCAATAACGATCCTAAAGCCGTAGGACCTTTTATTATGGCTAGCTTGGAATATGAACGTTTACAAAACTAATTTCCGGCGATGAAAAGGACTATTTTTAAAGGAATGATGTGCTTGTTTCTGCTCGGCGTAGGAGTAACATCTGTTTATTCACAGCAACAGCAACGCAAAGACACGTTAGTTGTGGCACGTGACGGGACAGGAGACTATCGTAATATTCAGGAAGCAGTGGAAGCTGTCCGCGCTTTTATGGATTATACGGTAACTATATTTATCAAGAATGGTGTCTATAAAGAAAAACTGGTCATCCCTTCTTGGGTAAAGAATGTTCAACTGGTGGGCGAAAGTGCAGAGAAAACGATTATTACTTATGACGATCATGCCAACATCAATAAGATGGGGACGTTTCGTACCTATACAGTAAAAGTAGAGGGAAATGACATTACTTTTAAGGATCTGACGATTGAGAATAATGCGGCTCCATTGGGACAGGCGGTAGCTCTTCATACCGAAGGTGACAGGCTCATGTTTGTCAACTGCCGTTTCCTGGGAAATCAGGATACTATTTATACGGGTTCTGAAAGAACACGGCTCTTATTTACCAATTGTTATATCGAGGGGACTACCGATTTTATTTTTGGTCCCTCAACTGCTCTATTCGAATATTGTGAACTTCATAGCAAACGTGATTCATATATCACGGCCGCTTCAACCCCACAAAGTGAAGAATTCGGATATGTCTTCAAGAACTGCAAGTTGACAGCTGCTCCGGACGTGAAAAAAGTATATCTGGGTCGTCCGTGGCGTCCTTATGCTGCAACAGTCTTTATTAATTGTGAGTTTGGTAATCACATCCGCCCCGAAGGATGGCACAACTGGAAGAATCCGGAGAACGAAAAAACAGCTCGTTATGCCGAATTTGGAAATACCGGTGCAGGTGCTGACACGACAGGACGTGTAACGTGGGTCAAACAGCTGACAAAGAAGGAAATAACGAAGTATACCCCGGAAAATATCTTTAAAGAAAGTAATAACTGGTATCCTTATAAATGAGAGAAGCAAGGCGAATGGTTGCCAGCCCGCTTGTGATTATTAGTTTCAACGCTTGAAACACTTTGCTTCAATACGGTGAACACATTGGTTCAACCGAAATAAATCGGTTTACGATAAGCTGCAAGTTAGTATTATAATTATAGATAAATATGAAGACACAAAGACATAAAATGTGGGGGCTGCTGGCCGCAGTTTTCATTCTTTTTTCTGCATTTCGTGCGGACAAACCGGTTATCACTATCTTCATGATAGGCGATTCGACCATGGCTAACAAGAAAATAGATGGAGGAAACCCTGAACGTGGTTGGGGAATGGTGCTTCCCGGATTCTTTTCTGAAGATATACGGATAGACAATCATGCTGCTAACGGACGCAGTTCCAAGAGCTTTATCAGTGAAGGACGTTGGGAAAAAGTGATTTCCAAAGTGAAAAAAGGAGATTATGTCTTTATTCAGTTCGGTCATAACGATGAGAAAGCAGACTCTACCCGTCACACTGATCCGGGGACAACTTTTGATGAGATTCTTCGCCGCTATGTAAATGAAACCCGTGCCAAGGGTGGAATACCGGTATTGTTTAACTCTATCGTCCGTCGTAACTTTGTGCAACCGAAGGATGACGCCATTGCAAAAGATGTCCGCCGCACGCCGGGGGAAAAGGAACAGCCGAAGGAAGGAGCTGTTTTATTCGATACACATGGTGCTTATCTGGATACTCCCCGTAATGTGGCAAAAGAATTAGGAGTGATTTTCATTGATATGAATAAAATCACTCATGACCTGGTACAAGGACTTGGACCCATAGAATCTAAGAAATTATTTGTGTTTGTTGAGCCCAATCAAGTGCCTGCTTTTCCGAAAGGCCGTGAAGACAATACTCACTTGAATGTATACGGAGCGCGAACTATTGCAGGGCTGGCTGTGGATGCCATCGGCAAGGAAATTCCGGAATTGGCGAAATATATCCGTCAATCCGATTATGTAGTGGCTCAAGATGGTAGCGGTGATTTCTTTACCGTGCAGGAAGCGATCGATGCTGTTCCCGATTTTCGCAAAGACATCCGTACCACTATTCTGGTTCGCAAGGGTACTTATAAAGAGAAACTCATCATCCCTGAATCCAAGATTAATATTTCCCTGATTGGAGAAGAAGGTACGATATTGACTTATGACGGTTTCGCAAACAAGAAAAATGTATTCGGTGAGAATATGGGAACTTCCGGTTCATCCAGTTGCTATATCTATGCTCCCGACTTCTATGCGGAAAATATCACTTTTGAGAACTCATCAGGTCCCGTAGGACAGGCAGTTGCCTGCTTTGTATCTGCCGACCGTGTCTATTTTAAGAACTGCCGTTTCCTCGGCTTCCAAGATACTCTCTACACATATGGGAAGCAAAGCCGTCAATATTACGAAGATTGCTATATTGAAGGAACAGTCGATTTTATTTTCGGCTGGTCTACCGCTGTTTTTAATCGCTGTCACATTCATAGCAAACGCGATGGCTATGTCACTGCTCCTTCTACCGATAAAGGGAAAAAGTACGGCTATGTCTTCTACGATTGCCGGTTGACAGCAGAGCCGGAAGCCAAGAAAGTATATCTGTCCCGTCCTTGGCGTCCGTATGCACAGGCTGTATTTATTCGTTGTGAGTTGGGGAAACATATCCTTCCTGTCGGCTGGAATAATTGGGGCAAGAAAGAAAATGAAAAGACAGTCTTTTATGCCGAATACGAAAATCGGGGTGAAGGGGCCAACCCGAAAGCACGTGCTGCTTTCTCCCGACAACTGAAAAATCTGAAAGGATATGAGATAACAACTGTTCTGGCAGGAGAAGATGGTTGGAATCCGGTAGAGAACGGAAACAAACTGATAACGGTAAAGCGCTGATTTGATGAATAGGTAAAGAAACAAATTAACTGGAAGCAGCAGAACAACAAAGCAGAAGTATAAATAAGTGGACATAAGAACAAAAGAGCGAAAAAACAGAATCCGACAAGATATTTTGTTCTTTTATTCTTATGTCTAAAATTGATGACTTGTTCTATAGAATGGTCCGATTCTGTTAAATAGCCGCTAAAGATTGCATTAAACTACAAGTATTTTTCTATCTTTACGGCACAGAACCGAGTGATATGATGAAGAAAACCTTAATTTTAGTAATCTTTTTGCTAGCTATTGTGTTCTTGACACATGCACAGCAGCACTGTTTTTTCACCCACTATTCTACTGAAGATGGATTATCCCAAAATACGGTGATGAACATCTTGCAGGATCACAAAGACAATCTTTGGTTTGCCACTTGGGATGGCATCAACCGTTTCAACGGTTATACCTTTAAAACATACAAGGCCCGTCAGGGAAACTATATCAGTTTGACCAATAACCGTGTAGATCGTATCTATGAAGACCGTTACGGCTTTCTGTGGCTACTGACCTATGATAATCGTGTCCATCGTTTCGATCCGAAGACGGAGACTTTTGAACAGGTGCCTGCTGCCGGAGAAGAGGGAAGCGCTTTCAATGTACATACCATTGAGGTGATGCCGAATGGAACCGTCTGGCTGCTGACAGAAAATGACGGAGCTATCCGAATCCAGACTCATCCGGATGAGAATAATCGCCTGACATGGGATATTTATTCCAGTAAGACGGAGTTATTTCCCTCTCTACATATACTCAAAGTACATCAAGATAAAGCAGGCAATGACTGGCTGTTGACAGATAACGGTCTCGGCATGATCCGCCCCGAAAAGAAAGAACCGGACTCTTACTTTACGGAGACAAAGGGAAAGTTTGGCGGAATGAACCAAGCTTTTTATGCAGTACAGGAGCGGGATAAGGACATTTGCTTTGCCTCCGATCATGGACGCATCTGGTCTTATCAGAAAGAAAGCGGAGAATTTACGTTGATCGAGCTCCCCACGAAAGGACGGATCACTTCTATTCATCCGGTTGCACCGGACATCTCTGTGATCACTACTGATTCGGATGGTTTCTTTACTTACAATTTGCGGACTAAAACAAATGTGCATTATTCATTCCTGACTTGCAAGGCTTTACCCGCAAAACCGATCCTTTCTGCTTATGTAGACCGTGCTTCGGAAGTGTGGTTCGAGCAGGAAGAACCGGGTGTTGTAGCCCATTTTAATCCTTCGACCGGAGTGGTGACCCGTGAACAGATTCTTATTGAATACAGTAATCCCGAACGTTCCCGTCCGGCCTTCCATATCCATGAAGATGTAAACGGATATCTTTGGGTACATCCTTACGGAGGAGGTTTTTCTTATTTTGATCCTCAAAAAAAGCGGTTGGTTCCTTTCTATAATGAATTGGGTAGCCGTGACTGGCGTTTTTCCAATAAGATTCATTCGGCTTTCTCCGACAAACAAGGTAATTTATGGCTTTGCACCCACTCTAAGGGATTGGAGAAAGTGACTTATCGGAATGTGCCTTTCGCGATGATGACTCCTATGCCGCATGAACATGAATCATTGCATAATGAGGTGCGTGCCCTGTGTGAAGACAAACTGGGTAATCTGTGGGTCGGTTTGAAAGACGGTATGCTTCGTATGTATGATGCCGACAAAAATTATAAGGGATATCTGACCGAAAGCGGCATCGTTTCTACTACTGGTACTCCCATGTTGGGAACTGTTTATTTTGTTATTCAGGATTCGAAAGGAATGATCTGGATTGCGACAAAAGGAGACGGACTTGTCCGTGCCGAACCGACTTCTTCCAACGGAATGTCTTATAAACTGACCCGTTATCTTCATCGTGAAGAAGATATGTACAGTTTGAGCGATAACAATGTGTATTGTATCTATGAAGATCATTATGGTCGTATCTGGGTAGCGACTTTTGCCGGAGGTATCAATTATATCACGGAGAATGAAGCAGGAAAGACGTTGTTTATCAATCACCGGAACAATCTGAAGGGATATCCGATTGATCCTTGCTACAAAGCGCGTTTCATTACTTCCGATCATAATGGACGTCTGTGGGTAGGCACAACTACGGGAGCTGTTGCTTTTGATGAGAACTTTAAGAAACCGGAGGATGTGCAGTTCTATCATTTCTCCCGTATGCCGAACGATACGCAAAGTTTGAGTAATAATGATGTCCATTGGATTATTTCCACTAAGAAAAAGGAACTTTATCTGGCTACTTTCGGCGGGGGACTCAACAAACTGGTATCTATCAGTAAAGACGGTCATGGAGAGTTCAAATCATATTCCGTACTGGACGGTCTTCCTTCTGACGTCTTGCTTTCTGTCCGCGAAGATAGTAAGGAGAATTTATGGATTAGTACGGAGAATGGGATTTGTAAGTTTATTCCGTCAGAAGAACGTTTTGAAAGTTACGATGAACGTAGTATTACTTTCCCGGTGCGCTTTAGTGAAGCGGCTTCCACATTGACGGCTAAAGGAAGTATGCTTTTCGGTGCCAGTGGCGGAGTCTTTATATTTAATCCCGACTCTATTCGTAAGAGTAGCTATATCCCACCTATCGTATTCTCCAAGCTGATGGTGACTAATGAGGATATTACACCCGGAGATGACTCCTTGCTGAAGGTGGATATTGACGATACCGACCCATTGGTGCTCTCACACAAAGAGAATATTTTCTCCGTTCACTTTGCGGCACTTGATTATACCAATCCGCAGAATATACAGTATGCTTATATTCTCGACGGATTTGAGAAACAGTGGACTTTTGCCGACAAACAGCGTAGTGTGACTTATACGAATCTTCCGAAAGGAGAGTATGTGCTCCGTGTTCGTTCAACGAATAGTGATGGTGTGTGGGTGGATAATGAACGTCTGCTGAACATTGTTATTCTTCCTTCTTTCTGGGAGACGCCGGTAGCTTATGTGCTTTATGTACTTTTTATTCTGATTATTATTTTCGTAGCCGTTTATATCCTGTTTACCATTTATCGGTTGAAGCATGAGGTTTCGGTCGAACAGCAGATTTCGGATATAAAACTACGTTTCTTTACTAATATATCGCATGAGTTGCGTACCCCGCTTACGTTGATAGCAGGTCCGGTGGAGCAGGTCTTGAAGAATGATAAATTGCCGGCTGATGCTCGCGAACAGTTAGTGGTGGTTGAACGGAATACCAATCGGATGCTCCGTCTTGTCAATCAGATTCTGGATTTCCGCAAGATTCAGAATAAGAAGATGAAGATGCAGGTGCAGCGGCTGGATATTGTACCTTTCGTCCGTAAGGTGATGGATAATTTTGAAGCTGTGGCCGAAGAACATCGGATTGATTTTCTGTTCCAGACCGAAAAGGAACATCTTTATCTTTGGGTGGATGCCGATAAGCTGGAAAAGATTGTATTCAATTTGCTTTCCAATGCATTTAAATATACGCCGAATGGTAAGATGATTACTGTGTTTATCCGTGAAGATGAAAATACAGTTTCTATTGGCGTGCAAGATCAGGGTATCGGTATTGCGGAAAATAAAAAGAAGTCACTGTTTGTCCGTTTTGAGAATCTGGTGGATAAGAATCTTTTCAATCAGGCTAGTACGGGTATCGGACTTTCATTGGTGAAAGAGTTGGTGGAAATGCATAAAGCGACTATTTCCGTTGATAGTCATTTGGGAGAAGGGAGTTGCTTCAAAGTAGATTTCCTAAAGGGAAAAGAACATTATGATAAGGAAGCCGAGTTTATTCTGGAAGATGCGGTTGCTCCGGCAAGAATGGGACAAGTAGTGGATATAGCCAATTCTTCCATTCAGTCTGAAACGTTGGTAAGCGATGATTCGGAGAAGATTGAAGATGTGTATGGGGAAGAATTTGCGAAAGAAGAGAACTCCAAAGAATTGATGTTGTTAGTCGAAGATAATCAGGAGTTACGTGAATTCTTGCGCAGTATATTTTCTCCGATGTACCGGGTGGTGGAAGCTGCTGACGGTAAGGAGGGGGCAAACAAGGCTTTGAAGTACCTGCCGGATATTATCATCAGTGACGTGATGATGCCTGAAAAAGACGGTCTCGAAATGACGCGTGAACTGCGTGCTGATATGACGACCAGCCATATACCTATTATCTTGCTTACTGCCAAAACTACGATTGAAAGCAAACTGGAGGGATTGGAATATGGTGCGGATGATTATATAACGAAGCCTTTCAGTGCTACCTATCTGCAAGCACGTGTGGAAAATCTGTTGATGCAGCGTAAGAAACTGCAAAGTTTCTACCGGGATAGTCTGATGCATATCAATATTTCTACCGGTCAGGAGGAAGTGCCTGTGGCTACGGATATGCCGTCTGCTGAAGAAGATGCGTCCGAAACTCCACCTACAACTCTCGAAATGTCTCCCAACGACCGTAAGTTTATGGATAAATTGATTGAATTGATGGAGCAGAACATGGATAATGGAGAACTGGTGGTAGATGATCTTGTTCGGGAACTGGCTGTCAGCCGTTCTGTCTTCTTCAAGAAGCTAAAAACACTTACCGGATTGGCTCCGATTGAATTTATCAAAGAAATGCGTATCAAACGGGCTACACAATTAATAGAAACTGGAGAATTTAATATGACCCAGATTTCGTATATGGTCGGCATTAATGATCCGCGTTATTTCAGTAAATGCTTTAAAGCACAGGTTGGAATGACGCCTACGGAGTATCGGGATAGAGTGGGGAGATAATAATAGGAAAGGAAAGAAATAGAAAGGGGGATGTTCAAAGCTCCCCTTTTATCGAAATCACCCTCGCTACAACTATCTGTGGCGAGGGTGATTTTTTGTTTATGAGAGTTTCGATACATTTACCCTCATCTTGGTTATCCGAATTTATTTTTTAGGGTACAGATGATTCACAAGGCTGTTCATATACATTTCCAGGTTTGTATATTCCGGGCTTAATGTATATTTGGCTCCGTCTGAAAGATCATTGGGATTAAGGTTGTGTTTCTTTTCCCATTCATCGGGAATACCATCACCATCTGTATCAACAAGTGCTGTTTCTGATTTATATTCCGGCCATCCTCCTATATCAGACGGTTGGTCAATCATTCCATTCGTGCTTCCGTGAGAACCTTCGTAAGTATAAGTGCCTTTGAGAGTTTCATCTACGATGCGTTGGTCTATGGCGTCACGGCGATATGAAGCACCGGCAAACTCGAGAACATCTTTGTAGGCTTTCTTGGCAGGTTGCAAAGAAGTATGTTCGGCTATGTCAAATGCTTTTTTAGACAGTACTTCCTTTTCTGTGGCAAAGTCTTTTTTGATAACCAGTCCGTAAGAGTTATCCATATTCACTTTATAAAGAGCCTCTTTCTGCTTGTCGGTCAGTTTGGGACAGGTAGGATCCATATAGTTACCTTTGAAATAGAATACACCATGAACACCTGCTTTATTGTTGTTTTTGCCATCATCGGCATACGCTGTAAACAAGCGTTTGAAAGAACCTTTTGTCGCACTGAAAGGTCCCGGTTTATAGTAGTTATTGATAAAGTTGTAGGAACCTCCTTCACCGGCATAAGCACCGTCACTGCCATAATTATAAATCACATTATTGAATAATTCCACTTTTTCATCTTCCGGACGACCCGTATAACGGCTTCCGCAAAGACGGGGTGTGCGGTTAGTGTGATGGGCGAGTAAGTTATGGTGAAAAGTAGCAGGTTGTCCACCCCAGATACCTCCATAACCATGCGCTCCCTTTTCGTGGATAGAATTGGCGAGACTTTCACTGATGATGCACCACTGAAGTGTGAAATTACGGTTATCATAGAATGTGGCACATTCGTCCGTACACCAACTCATGGAGCAGTGGTCTATGATAATGTTTTGGTGCGCTTTAGTACCATTCATTGCGTCGTCACCTTTTTGTTTGATGTCGACTCCCATACGGGAACGGATGAAACGGACGATTACGTTGTCTGCCTGAATAGAGAACGTATAGTTTTTCAGGCAAATGCCATCACCCGGAGCTGTCTGTCCTGCAATGGTCACATCACCATTGCTGAGTTTTAATGCTTTTTGTAATTCAATAATTCCGCTAACTGCAAAGACAATGGTGCGGGGACCTTTCTTGCTGATAGCCCAGCGAAGTGTCCCTTCCGAACCGTCGTCTGCCAGGGAAGTAACAGTGTATACAGCACCTCCGGCACCACCGGTGGTATATTTTCCTGCTCCGTCGGCACCGGGGAAGGCGAGAACTTTGGAACGATCCGGGGTAGGATAGTCCTTTGATGCTTTTTCAACCGAAATGGCAGGTTGCATGGCTTGTCCCACTAGAGGAAAAGCCAATATCAAACTACAGATTGCTAATATATTCTTTTTCATTACTAATTTATCATTTGGGTTCGAATTTACTAAAATTATTCTATAACACTGCCACCTGTCGCACCATTTACCATGATTTCGTACACCAGACTATTGAGATACATTTCCAGATTAGTGTACTTCCCATTTTTGTCAATAGTCGTTTCTTTTCCATCAGCAGATTTCTTGGGATTCAAACCATATTCTTCTTCCCAGTAGTCGGGAATACCGTCACCGTCCGTATCTTTCACGTTTGCATTGGTTACAGATTTCAGAACATCGTAGGGATCATTTACTCCTAAGGCTGTGCAGACATCTTTCGGGTCGTTGATATATCCACTTTTGTTTTGTGAGTAGCCGGAAAGACCTTCCCATTTGCTGGCATCTCCCGTGCAACTTGCTTTTCTGTTTTTAACGTCACTAATTATCAACTCGTCAACTTTATCACGATAGTTGCTGGCTCCTGCATAGCTCATCACACGTTCATAAGCCTCATCCGGCGTATGAGTTCTTACATTTCCTGCCTTAACTACCGGTGAACTTGATTTTATCTGGGTATGTTGGTTCCAAAGCTCCGTAGTTGCACAGTTTTTACCGTCCATTTGGTCAAATACACCTTTTGTCCAGTTATCATTGCTAACAGTCGTATTGCCTACCACTTTATTTCCGTCGATATAAAACTTTCCCCAAGTTTGAAGCCATTTTTTGTAAGCTTCGCCGGAGTAATTTTCCGGATATACATCCGGCTTGGCGATACGGTAAGCACGGTCTGCTTTACCACTTTCATCGGTTCCGGGGCCTGGCTTGTAGTAGTTGTTAACGATATTCACATGTTGCGCTTCACCACCGTAGCAGCCTTCGCCTCCCCAATTGTAGTAAACATTGTTGCGCATATCCACTCGCTCTCCATCGTTGTTGTTCAGTGCTAATGTAGTATATCGGGGACCAAGGCGTGGAACACGGCTTTCGCAATGGGCTATCAGGTTATGGTGGTAAGAGGCATAGTTTCCTCCCCAGTTACCGCCATATCCGTGAGAAGCGAATTTGCCTGTGGCAGCATTGATCTTTACATCAGTCACACGTAAGGCTTGATAAGCTAAACACCATTGTACGGTAGAATTTTGCATACCATAGACAGAAAGACATTCATCGCTTCCCCAGCTTACTGAACAATGGTCGATGATTACATTTTGTTTGTCACAACCTCCTAATCCGTCGCAGTCTACGTTAGAGTTTCCGGGGCGGAAACGGATGAAACGAATGATGATATTGCTGGAATTAATCGTAAATGGATAATTGGCGATACAGATACCGCCCGGTGATGTTTGTCCGGCAATGGTCAGATCATCTTTCTGGGTTTTTAATTCCGATTTCAAATAGATGGTACCCGACACATCAAATACAATCGTTTTAGGACCGTCTTGTTTCATAGCCCAGCGCAGACTTCCGCTGATACTTCCACTGGCGTCGTCTTCGAGGCTAGTCACATGATAAACTTTTCCCCCACGTCCTCCGGTGGTACTGCGACCGTGACCTTCGGCGTATGGGAAAGCAAGAAGTTCTCCATAATCCAGTTGCTTGACATCAGAAGATGTCCCACCTGGATTATTTGTTCCTCTACCTGTATCATCTACAGGATCGTCGGAAGAGCATGAGGTACATAATCCTGCTATGCTGAATGCAATAGCTACATAAAATAGAGATATTTTCTGCTTCATTATCTTTTAACTGTTTGGGGATATAGACGATTTATTTGTTGGGATACAACGTTTCTACCAGACTGTTGAGGTAAACCTCCAGATTGGTATACGTTTTACTTAGAGTATATTTGGAACCGTCGGCCTTACTTTTGGGGTTCAAACCGTTGGCAGTTTCCCATTCATCAGGGATGCCGTCGCCGTCGGTGTCTTTCGGACCGGTTTCCTTTTTATATTCCGGCCAGCCACCTACATCGCTGGCTTTATCAATAAGTCCCTTTTCACTGCCATTACTGCCGTCTGCCGTATAATCTCCGTTGCGAACGTTGGCTATGATGCGTTTATCGACATCATCATATTTTAAGGAAGCACCGGCATACTTTAATACTGATTCATAAGCTTCTTTTGCCGATTGAGTGAATTCGGATGTATCTTCGGAAATGGTAAATTCGTTACTTGACTGAAGTGCTTTTTCTCCTCCATCGGGTAAAGGAACGGCTTCTGTTGCATTGGGGTGTAACCCTTGCCAGTTGTCATTGTTTACAGAAGTAAGCAGAGATTGATATTCGGCTTTCAATTCAGGACATGTGCCATCAAAATAGTTTCCTTTCAGATAAAAAGTACCCCATATACCTTTGGTGTTTTTATTTGTACCGTCATCACCGTTAGGTTGGAAGATACGGTTTACAATATTTTTCTTGGTATTGGTAACTGGTCCGGGCTTGTAGTAGTTGTTCACGAAATTATAGCTTCCTCCTTCTCCTGCATAGCCGCCATTGGTCGGTCCCCAGTTATAGAAAACATTATTTCGTAAATCGACTTTTTCATTTTCCGGTTTCCCTGTATAGCGGCTACCGCATAAACGTGGTGTACGGCTGCTATGGTGGGCTAATAAATTGTGGTGGAATGTAGCGGGTGATCCTCCCCATATTCCTCCGTAACCGTGATTACCTTTGGTGTGTACCGAACGATTCAAACTTTCGCTGATGATACACCATTGCATGGTAAAGTTAGTGTTATCGTAGAAAGAAGCACATTCATCAGTGCTCCAACTCATCGAACAATGGTCAATGATAATATTTTTATGTTGCTTTCCCCACAATGCATCACCACTGTCGGCTTCTGCTTCTGTTGTAAAGTTGTCCGATCCCATGCGGAAACGCATGAAACGGATGATTACGTTGTCCGCCTGTACGGATACGGGATGTCCTTTCAGGCAAATACCGTCACCCGGTGCACTCTGGCCGGCAATCGTTACATCTCCGTTGGTTATCTTCAAGGGGCTTTTCAGTTCTATCAATCCACTTACTGCAAATACGATCGTGCGCTTTCCCGTGCGATTTAATGCGTAGCGTAGTGTCCCTTGTGTTGTGTTATCTTCAAGCGAAGTTACTGTATACACTTCTCCGCCTGCTCCGCCGGTAGTATAACGACCTGCACCGTAAGCACCCGGAAAGGCATAACGCGTTTCGGCAGGTGTCTCTTCTTCACCACCTTCGTTCTCATTACCACCGTTACCGGTATTCTGTCCCGGTGTTTCATCAGTGATACTTGGGTCTTCGCTGCTGCAAGCAACCGATAGGTTGATTACACAGAAGCACAATAATCCCATTTTAATAGATTTGAGCATACAAATTATCTTTTAAAAAAATAGAGTTCTTTGTCTCATACATTATATTTGCTGATGATGTGACAAAGAACTCTTTATTAAATCTTATTGGTTTTATTCGCTTACTGTACCGTACTGGCTTACAGTTTTCACTGTATAAATATTGCTTTCGTCAGTGTTGGTCAGTGTAACGGTAGTGTCTGTAGTTTGCCCTGCATAGTTACCATTCATAAAGATGAGGTAACCGGCAGCACCGGATACTGCATCCCATGTCAGAGTGTTTCCCGACAGATTGACATGGGTAGGTGCTGCAAGGGGAGTTTCCATATACTCTTTCGGGTTCCAGCTGTCAATAGTTATTATATTCTCATATGTATATTTAGCTGCTTCGGATGCTGTTAGCACTGAACTAGTGAAGGAAATGTTTCCGGAGGTGATTGTTTTACTTTCCGCAATCATATTTCCATTCTTGTCGATAGTGTTATATTCAGCATATAGTGTAGGTATTTGTCCACCATATCCCCAGTGTGAATCTATAATATCTATTTTCAACTTGGTGTTGATCCAGACAGTTTTCGTGGTTGTTGCTTGGGAACGTCCGAATGAGAATTTTGTATCATCACCGTTTACCGTACAATCTTTTATAACATATCCGTATTTATCGCTTTCACTGGTACGCGAAGCAGTTATAACGCTACCACCGTCATTGCCTGTATTATAGAATGTACTGTTTTCGATAAGTACATCGCCACTTCCCCAGATATAATCTGTATGACCTTCAATCCATGAGTTATAAACGTATGCACGATGAGGGGTTGTATTGTTCCAATAACGGGTCCACCATGTATCCTGATAGGAGACAAGCAAACAATTATTCAAAGCAAAGCGGTCTTCACGGTTTATCAAGGCTTCTGCCTGTCCGTTTTTACCTAAACCACCAGTGTGACGATTTGAGAATGCACCATAAAGATTGATGATTGAAATGTTTTCAGCATAAAAATCTGTGGCTTCAATCAACACTACTGTGTTTTGCTCTTCACTATATCCGGCTTTGCGGGCTGGTGAGTTTTCGTTGAAAATAGAATAAGGCCATGAGGTAGCATTACTTGAATCATCTACACGGTTTACTGCAAACTGGATTTTAACACCATCGCGGCTCTCACCGATTAAATGAACAAATGGTTTATTCTTATTGATTCGGACACATTCATTATAAGTTCCGTTGGCAATGAAGATTTTATAAGGACTGGTCGGTGGGGTAGTGATGGCGTTGATTGCGGCTTGGAGAGTAGTGTAATCACCATTCCCTTTTGAATCAACAATTGCATCGAATACTTTTCCACCACCCGAAATTTCAGATTTGGCAGTAAAGCTTAAAAAGAAGTCTTCGTCGTAAGCTCTTCCCTGCATATCTGTTAATGCTCCGGCAGGAACTTCGAAAGTACATTCTTTGTTTTCCATACCAGAGAAGGTATAACGTACTTTTTCGTAGTTGATGGATACACGCACTACTCCTCCGTTGAAATAGATTTCTGTATCCGGAGCCTGACGCATAGCTTTGCTGAAAGTCAGTTCTACATACCCGCTCGGACCTACTACATCACCATCATTGATATTCTGTGAAATCAGAACAGGGATGCTTGTATCTTCTGCATCATCGTTGTCATTACAGGAAGCACCTGTAAGAATCAACAAGAACAGAAGTAAGTATTTACTTATTGTATTGATTGAATTTGTATTCATAATATCTGTTGCTTTTTAGAGAAGATTCTCCGTCAAGTAAATGCAAATTCCAGACTTGACGGAAAACCTTGTAGTTTTATTTAGTTATTTGTTCCAACGTTGGTCACCGATGACTTTGTATTCTTCAGAAACATTGTTGCCATAAGTCAATGTGAATTCGGAATTAGAATCAGTGCATGAGAATAATTCAGATGAACTTAAAGTCATAGTGTCATATGTTGTAGAACTAGTTGTATTAGTGAATTTGAAGTCACTAGTAGCATAAACTTTCTGCCAACTAACATTTGACGGTGCAACTGTTGCCGAATTAAAGACTTTATAATTAGTGTTACTTGCAGCGAACAAAGTATTTGAAACATTAAATGTACATGTTGCTCCAGTAATATCTCTCATTAATTGCTCACCAGATGTTGTTAAGCCATAGAACGTACAATTTTCAATATTAGTAGTGACATTCTGTTGAGTGTTTGCTGTTCTTACTATTGATGAAGCGGCTCCAATGAAGTTTGCAATGGTAGAATTGGTTAGATTTAATTTGAGAGATGCGAGAGAACCTGCACCACTACTTCCTGTTATATCGCTTGCATGTAGAATACCATAATGTCCACCTTGTAATCCTTTGATAATACAATCGTCAATTTCTATTGTTGTATTTGCATTACTTGTTGTTTTACGTACACGAACAACACCACGGAAATCTCTTATCATACAAGATGAGATAACTAACTTTTCTACAGAACCAGAATTAGTCTTACCTTGATTATCCAAATAAATGATAAAATTGCCACCTTTACTTGTAGAATAAATATCTAGATTATAGAATTCAATCTTTTTACATTGTCCAGAGAAATCAATGTTATTAATTTCTACACTTGGTTTTGTTTCGCTTCCCCAGAATACAATTTCCTCAATGTCAGCAGGAATACTGTTATTAGGCAGAATTATTGATGCATCGTTGCTTATATTAATCAGTACCTTTCCACTCAAAGTAGACCAATCTACATTTTCCCATTCTATTTCAGTATAACCCGTCGGTTTACCTTTCTTAGTTGTAAAGGTGATACGAGAACATATAGAGCCGTTTGCGAAAGCATAAGCCGTATATTCCGTACTGGAAGCCAAACCTGTGATTGTTACCTTATGTGCAGCAATATCTGCAGGTGATAATTGGGTTCCTGATTCAGGTACTCCTTCGGTAGAAAGAACACAAGCATATTCATCTACATCCACCGTTTCTTCCCATGAGAATACAGCTGAATTTGCTGTTATATCACTGATGGTAGATTCAATTTCCAAACCAGGGATGGTAACAGTCTGTGAACCACGTGGATTATTTCCATTATAAATAGTAATCGTGTATTCAGTGAACGACTTCAAATTTTCAACCCATGCTTCACCTGCGGCAGCTTCTGTTGACGAAATAACACGTGAAGTTGCTTCTGTGGCACCCGTTTCCATGATTTCGAAATGATCGACTGCTAATCCGGCTTCCCATGACATGCGTACTTTTCCTTGACCTTCAGGTAAGTCTTCAGTAGTTGGGATATTCAGGATAGCTTCTTCCTTAACTGAAGCAAAAGTCTTTTTATAATTTACCCAACGAGATTCTTTCTCTCCGGAAATAGACTTGATACGCATATAATAAGTCGTATTTACAGCCAGATTATCCATTGTGTAAGGTGACTGCTTGATCCGGTTGGCAGGATCATTTCCATAAACGATATTTCCATTTTCTTCTGATCCCATTGGAGTCTCGTCAGTCATCTCGTTAGGACTAATCTCGATAATGTAATAGTCGGTATTGGATGTTGAGCTCCAAGTTACTACCGCTCTGGCTACTTTACTGTCTGTTTCTACACTGATTCCGTTTTCATCAGTTCCGAAAGGACGGCTATAGGAAGAGTCAATATCCCAATCACTTTTCTCTGTACACGAAGATACAGCCAAAGAGGCCAGGAGCATGAAAGCTCCCATTCCCAATATATTTTTTATATTCTTCATCATTTTACGATTTTAAGATTAATCCGAATAACCATAAGAGTTATGTAATTTACCGTTTGAGGTAGAGATGGTTGTAGAAGCTATCGGCAATAAATAACGATTCTTCACAGCCTTGTTCAATCCGCCAGAAATACTAGGCAAGTTTACTTTCAGATTCTTTTGCTCCTTGTCACTGGTTTCAGCACCGAAGAAGCTCTTGTTTTCATATTCTCCACCTACTTTAGCTCCAAATACGAGAGAAGTCATATCGATATACATCGGATTGTCCGTGCGATATTTATAGTTCACATACTGTGGATATGTACCATTATACACTGCATTTGTATATTCGTTTTTGAACTCGTCTATTTTTTCGCTCAACAGGTTCCAACGGATTAGATCGAACTTACGAACACCTTCTCCTGCCAGTTCCCATGCATTTTCGTCAACAATTGCATCGAAGAAGTCTTTTCCCATTAGAGCAGTCCATGCAGCATCACGTTTGGTTGCATCGGTGAAAGCACGGTCGTGTACTTCTTTCAGGGCTGCTGTGGCTGTTAATGTACAACCTTCGGCTGTTGCACCCTTACCATAAAGTTCGTTCACAACTTCGGCATACATCAGCAATACTTGCGGATAACGCATTTTCACTACGTTGATACCGGAACAAACTTTCTGATCGCTGGCCAATACAGCTGCGTACCATTCAGAGTTTTCCATCATCTTACGATAATCCCATTTTCCACAATAAAGACCGAAAGGAGCATTTCCTAACATATATTCTTTAAATACTTTGGTGTTTTTGTCTGTAGAAAGTTGTGAAATAGCACAAGTCAGATCGCGGCGGATATCTCCTTCGCCAAATGACAGATAATAAGGAGCAGTCAGTTTCAACTTACCGGATGAGTTACCTTTCGGACCGAATAGGGAACTGGCACCGTTTATACGATATCCGATAGTATATCCCAGCTCACCACTTTTGTTCAGTCCCATTGGAATCTCGAACAGGTTTTCTTGATAAGTCTGATCTAGTTGTCCGATATTTATTAAACGCCAGTATTCTTCTACAGAAGGATTCAGTTTATGTTTTCCTGAACTGACAACAGCTGCCAGATGTTTTTCGGCCAATTCGAATAGTTCTCTACGTTTGGTATCGCTGCAACGTTGAGTAGGATAAGTAGCGTCACTGTTATCTCCGGTGATATATCCGTCTTTAGCTTGTTCGCGGATAGCATATCCGGCACGTGTCATTGCAATGTTAGCCAAGAGAGCGTGAGCATAGCCTTTGCTTACATGTTCGGTTGTATAACCGTCTTCACCAGCCCAAGGTAAATATCCGATAGCTTCCTCGAGTTCGATTATCAATTCATCCATGATATCGTCACGGTCTGCCTTTCCAATGTAAACATTAGACAGGTCGCTGTTGGAAGATTCTGTTTTGAAAGGAATATCACCGAACAAGCGGATCAGATCGAAATAAATCATCGCACGCAATGTCATCGCTTCTGCACGGAATCTCATCATGCTGGTACGGGTTGCTCCTGCTTGTTGTATCAGTTGGCTATTGTTTATACCATCTACTACCAGATTCGCATTCTCGATTACTCCGTACATGGCATCCCATACTTTGGAAAGTTGTGACCATCCCGGATTAGCGTTGTAGTTCATATTACCACGTTCGCTGGACGTGTTGCTTGCATCCGTACCCAAACCGTCAATCAGTTCACAGTCGGTATTGGTTCCGGCAATGATAGGCAGGAAGTTAGAATAAGTCTGGTCTTGCGTCAGGCTGCCGTAAACTTTATTAAGTGCCAATTCTGTATAATAGGCATTATTAAAAGTTGATTCATTATCCAATTCAGACGGTGAGGTCTGATTCAGGAAGTCCGAACAGGAAGACAGGGCAATTAACCCCAGCCCCAGGAATAATGTCTTATATATTTTCATACGATCAATCTGTTTAATGTTTTAATTAGAATGTAACGTTAATACCACCCACAAATGTGCGGCTCTTAGGATAAGCGGCGTAATCTATGCCCGGAGTCATCGCATTTTTCTTACTGCTTGTATCGACTTCAGGGTCTGCTCCGCTGTAGTTAGTCCAACAGAACAGGTTATATCCTGTCAGATAGATTCTCACATTCTGCATAAACGCTCTCCTCACAATTGTTTTCGGAAGAGAGTATCCGATAGTGATGTTATTCAAACGCAGGAATGAGGCTTTTTCTACTGCATAATCAGTCAGCTGCATGGTAGTAGCGCTGGCCGGATTGTACATATTGGCGTTAGCGTTTATTTCATTCAGACGTAATCCTGCTGTTGTCATGTCTCCATAGGTATTGAGGACATCTGTAGAACTGGACGACAGGTTCAAACCAGTTTCCGGATCAATCCATGTGTAACGGTTAGACAGTCTGAAATCATTGTTTAAGTTATAACCGGTTCTTGAACCTGAACGGAAAGAAGCTGCCAGTTTTGTTCCATTGACAATTACATTTCCGAGAGAGTAGTTGAAGAATACATTGAAGTCGAAATTACCTACGCGACCATCGAATCCAAAACCACCGGTTGTAGGAGCGATAGTGTTACCCAAACGTTGTTTGAGAGGGTTACCATCTTTATCACATTCCAGTTTCAAACCACCCGGATAGTATTTACCACCGGTGATAGTAGGACTGTTATCTTGCATTCCGTCTTTTAATCCCCATTCGCTACCTGCCCAAACCAGTTCGCCGGTAGGGTTGGTGACAGGATCATATACGGTATAATAACCGTTTGTCTTATATCCCCAAACTTCACCCAAACGTCCGCCTTTCTCTACGCGGAAGTCTTCGTATTTGGCCATTGTACTACCTGACCAGTTACTACTTTGCCAGGGAGAGTCTGTATTCAGTTTATCAATGCGGTTGCGGTTGTAAGCAATGTTGGCATTGAAGTTCAAAGAGAAATTCTTTTTATCAAATAAAACAGCACTAACAGACAATTCTACACCTTTATTGGATGTCTGTCCGAAGTTCTTGTACTGATAGTTATATCCGGAGAGAGAAGGAATTTCAGTACGCATCAATAAGTCTCTGGTTGTATTCCAGTAAAAGTCGATAGCACCGGAGATACGATTGTTCCAGAATCCATAGTCAATACCGATGTTACGGGTTACTGTTGTTTCCCACTTCAAATCGGGGTTGTATAAGTTCGTTCCATGTTCCAACATGGTAGTGCTTTCTCCGTTGAAGAAAGGATTGCGTGCATCATTACCTCCCAAAGAGTAAGTGGTGGAAAGCAAACCGGAATTGATACGGTTGTTACCGGCAGTACCGAAGCTTAAACGTAGTTTCAAAGCTGACAGCCAGTCTTGAGTGTTACTCATGAAAGCCTCGTCAGAGATACGCCATGCCAAAGCTGCTGACGGGAAAACACCCCAACGATTTCCGGAGCCGAACTTGCTCGAACCGTCTGCACGTACTGTAACAGCAAGCAAGTATTTATCCATCATGGTATAGTTCACACGACCAAAGAATGATAATATGTTTTCTTTTGCAGCAATGGTAGATTGGTTGGCTAAAGCTTTACCCGAACCCATATTTGCTTTCATATCATCGAAATTCATAGTAACAGGGAAAGCTACAGATACATTTTCTATTGATTTCCTTTGGCTGCTGCTTACTTCATGTCCGATCAATACATTGAGTTTATCACGACCTTTGAACAGTTTTTTGTTATCATAGGTCAATGTGTTGGCATTACGCCAGCTCATCGTCTTTTCTCTCAACAGGTAGGCTTGTGGCTGACCGTTATATCCATATTTAGAATTAGATACTGCATCTACTCCCCAATACTGTTCTGTATCGTCAAACTTCCATCCATATCCGAATTCGGAACGGAATGTCCAGTTCTTGAATGGTTTCCAGTTTAAACCTACATTGTAGTTCTGGTTGAAAGTATTGCGGGTTTTATCTGTTGCAAGCAGACGTTCCAATGGAGATTTCTGTTGTGCCGAACTGTTTTCTTCGTCGTCATCACTGTATTTAAGTGAATCAACCGGACGGAATACGGTAGCATTAGCCACAGTTGAATTGGCAGCATTGGATTCATTGGTATCAGCACCACCACCTAAACCGTCAATGGTAGAGTAACTTAACCGGGCATTAAAGTCCAGTGTCATCCATTTATTCAGTTCTGATTTAATTTTTGCATTTACATTGTCTTTTTTGAAGCCGGAATTAAGCATGATACTTTTTTCTTCATTATGGGCATAGCTGACACTATAAGTCATTTGCTTGGTTCCGCCACTTACATTAATGTTATATTGTTGCTGGTTTCCAGTACGTCCGAACATCTCGTCTTGGTAATCGGTACCATTAATAGAACGCCAGATATCCATATCGGCAAAGTTACCATAATCCAGAGAACCGATTTCACGCTGATAAGCAACGAAATCGTAAGGACTCAAGACTTCAGTCAGTTTGGTTACCTGTTTAAAACCGAAAGAAGCACCGAAGTCTACTTGCGTTTTACCTTCTTTTCCGCTCTTAGTAGTAATGATGATTACACCATTTGCACCACGGGCACCATAAATGGCTGTGGAAGAAGCATCTTTCAATACGTCGATGCTTTGAATTTCCGAGGGGGCGATATCACTAATGCTTGAAACAGGGAAACCGTCTACAATATATAAAGGTGAGTTATCCTGTGATAATGAACCACCACCGCGAACACGGATCTTTATATCTGCATCGGGAGAACCTTCAGTAGTAGTAACACTAACTCCGGCAAGTTTACCGGTAAGGGCTTCAGATGCACTTGCTACTGGTATAGCAGCTAAGTCTTTGGCACTAACAGAGGCTACAGAACCGGTTAAATCTCTTTTATTGACTGTACCGTAACCAATTACTACGACTTCGTCCAAAGCTTTCGAATCGTCGACCATTTGTACATTAATTGTTTTTCTACCTTGAACGGCTACTTCTTGAGTTTTCATACCTATGTATGAAATAACCAATGTTTTTTTGCCATCAACTTTAATAGAAAAATTACCATCTAAATCTGTAATCGTACCATTGGTAGTATTACCTTTTTCTACAACAGAGGCTCCAATAACAGGCTCTCCGCTGGTGTCTTTCACGTTACCTTTTACGGTAATCGTTTGCGCAGATACGCTAAGCGATATTGCTGAAAATAGTATTAGCAATAAAGAGCGCATGTTTTTCACTTTGTTAGACATTCTTTGCATGTTTATTAATTAATGGTTGTTGTTTGATATTTCATAAAAATCCCGATGAGAGTTCATTCATCGCTACAAAAGTATGAGAATGAAGATATAGTGATGTGCAATATTTGTTTTTCACCTCGTATTTTTTGTTTTTTAGTTTGTTGCGAGGTGTAGTTATTAGCTTTGAAGGGTGTTATTTGTGTTCTAAAGACCGGCAAATATACGAATCAGGGATTTCTAAATTGATTTTTTCACCGGTTTTTATCCGGCATTCATCGGAATTTATACCGTAAATCAACAGAAAAGCCTGTGGAAGCATAGGGAAATGATGTATCTTTGAACCATTAATCAATTAATAATAGAGACAATGGAAGAGAAACAAAATTTTCCCCGTGCTACAGGCTTTTCCGGTAAAATACTGATAGCTTCACTTTTTATCCTTTCCGGGATTCTACTGTTTGCCCGTAATATGGGATGGATTACATCAGAAGTATTTGATATAATCGTATCCTGGCATTCACTCCTTATATTATTAGGTATATATGCTATGATTCGCCGCCATTTCATCGGTGGAATCATCCTTTTTCTGGCGGGTGCCTATTTTTTGACAGGAGGACTTTCCTGGTTGCCGGAGAATTCACAGGCAATGGTGTGGCCTCTCGCCCTGATAATAGCAGGCGTTTTATTTATCTTCAAACCCGGCAGAAATAAGAGGGCGCAATGGGCTCGCCAGCATACAATGGAACATCGTCGGCAATGGATGAAGATGCATCAGGGTAGACCCGGCATGAACTTTGAGAGTGAACAACAACAGTCGGAATCAGTAGATGGCTTTTTGCGTTCGGAGAATGTCTGGGGAGCTGCACGCCACGTAGTACTTGATGAGTTGTTTAAAGGAGCCATCATTCGTACCTCTTTCGGGGGGACAACTATTGATCTTCGCCATACCCATATTGCACCGGGAGAAACCTATATTGATTTGGATTGCAGTTGGGGGGGAGTCGAAATTTATGTCCCGTCGGATTGGACAGTCGTGTTCAAATGCAATGCTTTTTTTGGAGGATGTGATGACAAACGCTGGCAAAATGGGAATGTAAACAAGGAGAGCATATTGGTCATTCGTGGAACGCTTTCTTTCGGAGGCTTGGAAGTTAAAGACTAGCGTATGAAAGCACATCCGATAATAGATTATCCATTCCGCTGGGTTCCGATGCTGGTGCTAGCGTTGATTCTGGTTGCAACACAGGTGGCTTTAGTTTGTGGATATACCGGAACCGACTATCTTCCTGCTCTGGTAGATGGAGTCGCAACAATTGGTTGGCTGGCAGCCATAGCCTATTTAGCCTGGTTTGTGGTCGGTCTTGTTTCGTTGTTCCAGACGGATATAATCATGATAATCGTTGGAAGCCTGTTATGGCTGGCGGGTAGTTTTATGATCTGTGATATCATGGTGAGGATTGTAGGCGTATCCTATATTCCTTTTGTGCAGACCATACCTTTCCGGTTATTATTCGGACTACCAACCTTGATTGCCATTACTTTATGGTATCGCCTGATCGTAACTAAGGAAGAAGTACAGAATCAGGAACTGGATAAAGAATTGGCTGCACATCAGCTAACTGTGACCGAACAACAAGGAAAACCACAGACAGAATTAATAGATCGCATTACAGTGAAAGACGGTTCCCGAATTCATCTGGTAAAGGCAGATGAACTGATCTACATACAAGCGTGTGGAGATTATGTGATGCTGATAACTCCTACCGGAGAATATCTGAAAGAACAAACAATGAAGTATTTTGAGACCCATCTGTCTCCTGATACATTTGTGCGTGTACATCGTTCTACGATTGTCAACGTAACACAAATTTCGCGGGTGGAGCTTTTTGGAAAAGAAACTTATCAGTTGTTATTGAAAACTGGCGTGAAACTAAAAGTGAGTCTTTCCGGTTACCGGTTATTAAAAGAGCGGCTGGGGATCTAAAATTGGTTCAATCTTATCATAAAAACTGATTTTTCCCCCATATCGGTCAAAAAATGAATGTCAGAATGAAAAGCTTCCACTACTTTTGTTTCCATCATCTAATAATGTGAATAAGGAAATGAGAAGAATATTAGTTAATGTCTGTCTGCTGGCAATGGTCGTGGGAGGAACGATGTCTTTTTCCTATGACATACCCGAAAAACAGGAGACAGGCGTCCGGGAAGGTCGAGTGATCTCTTTTCCCGGAGCTGAAGGACACGGTAGATACACGACGGGCGGCCGTGGTGGTAAAGTGTATCATGTGACTTCTTTGGAAGACGATGGTTCGCAAGGGACTTTACGATGGGCTTTGAAACAAAATGGACCTAAAACGATTGTTTTTGATGTGGCTGGCACGATTCATCTGAAATCGGAGTTACGAACAGGGAAAGATCATCTCACCATTGCAGGACAGACTTCTCCCGGAGGAATCTGTCTGGCTGATTATGGCTTTTCTATTAATTCTAATAATGTAATTATCCGTTTTCTTCGTTTCCGCCCCGGAGAAGCCAGTGGAAAAGAACCCGATGGATTGGGCGGCTGTGATAAAAAAGATATTATGGTAGACCATTGCTCCGTTAGTTGGAGTGTGGATGAATGTCTTTCCGTTTATGGTATGGAAAACTCTACGGTACAATGGTGTATTGGCTCTGAAGCATTAAGAAAAGCGACTCATGTAAAAGGGGCACACGGATATGGCGGTAATTGGGGAGGCCATAAAGCTTCCTATCATCATAACTTGATCGCTCACTGTGAAAGTCGCGTGCCGCGTCTGGGCCCTCGTCCTTCTACATTAGCTCTTGGCGAATGTGTTGATATTCGGAATAATGTTTTCTACAACTGGGCTGGAAACGGTTGCTATGGCGGAGAAGATCAGCATGTCAATATCGTCAATAACTATTATAAACCGGGACCGGCAACCAAACAGGCCTCCAAACAGGTGCAATATCGTATCGCCAAAGTCGGAGTTTATCCGCAGGCTTATGTTTACGTTGATGGAGAACCCAAAAAGAACTTAGCTTTTCAACCTTACCTGCAGAAATGGGGAACTTTCTATATTGATGGAAATAAGATAGAAGGTAACAACAGAGTGACTGCCGATAACTGGACGGATGGGGTCTATGCCCAGTTGAAGAATGATGAAAAAGTAGACTTCCTCTGGACAGAAGAAGCCAAAGAATCTATCCGTCTGAAAGAACCTCTTGATTTTGGAGTAATCACTACCTATTCGGCTGACAAGGCTTATGAACAGGTAATGAACTATGCGGGTTGTTGTAATTATCGTGATGAAGTAGACAAACGTATCATCTCTGACACCCGGAAAGGAACGGCAACTTTCACAGGAGAAGGAAATAAACCCGGATTTATCAATAGCCCCGAAGATATAGGTGATTCTCCCTGGCCGGAATTGTCAATAGCAGGTCTTTCGGTACCGGTGGATTCAGACGGTGATGGCATACCTGATGAGTGGGAAATAAAAAACGGACTTGATCCGAATAATCCCGCAGATGGAAATACAAAAACGAAAGATCCGAATGGACAATATACGAATCTTGAGGTATATTTGAATAGTTTGGTGCAAAATATAGTCGATGCACAGAACAAATAGGTAATCAGTAATTCTCCGTTCAATGCGGTGAATTTAGATGATATGCCTTTCAGGTGTTTTATGATAACACTTGAAGGGCATATCTTTTTTGTGCATAGCTATACTTGAGGGCACTTTTTGCCCCAGTCCGTTTTTTCCTCCTTTTCTACTAAATCTTACTCTATCTTCTCTTGTTTAATCTTCAAATTTGCACTGGTGAAAGAACAAAGAATTCACTTTAGCGAAAAACATCTTAATGTATAATGAAAATCTAAACAAATGAGAAACATGAATCTATTATTCCGGAGTATGAATTCTCCTTAAAAAGCCCCCCTGTCCCTTGGGGGAAAAGAACACTATAATGGTTGTTGTATTTTAAAACTGTATAAACTAATATTTATGAGACATCTAACGAAATTTTCAATTTTACTATTTCTCACTTTCTTCTCTTGCTCACAGCAGATAGAGGATGGATGGGAATCTGGCGAGTTACCTCAAGAGCCCGAAACGCATCCTGTAAGCGTTAGTTTTAGCCGGGCAAGTCTTGAAACCTTTACCGAACAAGGCATAACGGAGATTGGCATTTATGCGTATCTGAAAGATTCTATGGTATACGGAAAGAATCTACCTTTAAACGATGGGAATTTGCAAATAGATCTTCCTCTCGGAGAAAATCTGCAAACTTTCGCTGTAGCGAATGCGGATCATCTGACCGATGTAGACAGCCTCTCTAAAGTGGTAGTGTATCAAGATATCTATGCACAAAAACAGGTGTATATTTCCAATGTTGTAGATCTGACTTCAGACTATTCTGTCAGTAATCTAAGTCTGGAACTGAAACGTTTGGTTGGACAAGCTACATTCCAACCTAGAGAAACTGCAGATGAACTCAATGCTATTACTCGGTTTGACCAGTTGAATGTCACTTTTACGAATGTAGGTGTTGCCTATAAAGTAAAAACCGGAGCATGTGTTCAACAGGATATAACGATTAGTGTGGATCGGGCTGCAGGCTTTAGTGCATCTGTTTATTCATTTCCAACAATCAATGCAGACTTAAGAACGTCGGTAGATGTGGTATATTTGAAAGGCGGAGAAGAAGTAAACCGCACAAATAGTCCGCTTGATACAGGCATTGCCTTTGAACCGTCCAAACATTCTATAGTTTATATGCCTATATTAGAGGAAGCGTATTTACAAAATTCGTGGACTCGTAGTCTGGTCATGAGTAAAACTGATATGTTACCCCAACCATTTACAATAGAAGAATCTGAATTTTAAAACAGGAGTCTTATGAGAAAAAATATAATTTATTCTTTAGTGGGATTGACACTTCTACTGGGTACGCATGCTTGCTCTGATGATGATAAGTATTCGACTTCAGTAGTAAATCAAATCGAATTATTCTTGGATGATGAACCGTGGGCAGTGAATACGGGATTATCAACCAAACCTCTTTTTATATATAAAGATAACGGAGAGTATTTTGCTAATTATACCTCACATTATCGTTTCCAGTTACCTAATGGAAAATATAGGATTCTGTCAACAACACAGACAGATTCGATTCCTTGTCCGAGTAATTTGAATGATATTATTATTCGGCAAGATCTGGCGGCAAAAACGAAGTATGCTATTTCAGCACCTGTGGAATACAGTTCTCCGTTCAAGGATCCGTTGAGTATTCGTATGTATAACCGGACAGGAGTGATCCGTCTGAAAGCTACGGATAAAAAAGCGGATAAGAGATATTCTACGGTACGCGCTGTGCTTTCATGTCCGATTTCCGGTTATAAAGTGTCGGATGCCAGATTCATAGAAACACCGATAGAAATAATCCGCGATAAAGCTACCAGCAGTGGTGGTGTGAATTATACAGATGATATGGTGTTGTTTGAGACGCGGACGATAGGAAAAGAGATAGGTATTCGCATTGATTATTTGGATCAGCATAATAATGTGGTGCAGTCGAAAACTATTGATGGTACATTCCCTATATTGCCCGATGACACTACACAGGTGGCTTTTGCTCTTAATAACGCCGACGAACCGATGATTCAGGATTATAAAGTGACGATAGCGTCGGAAGGATGGGATGAAGAAGAAATAAATCCGGAAGCTCCGATGAGAATACCGGATGGATATAGATATGTGAATCCGGAAGAGAATCTGGAACAGATATGCAAAGCGTTGATGGCGGATGTGACTGTAACTGAAGTGAAGCTGTTCTTGAAAGCAGGTGGAGAATATAAGTTGGGGAGACAGACTGATTTCGGAAAGAGCCTCTATATTGTAGGGCAGAAACCGACAAATGGACAAAAACTGGCCTATATGGAAATGGGTAATATGAGCATATCTACCGGTGATAACAAAATTGATGCTGTTCATTTTGAAAACCTGAGTATAAAAACGACAGACTCGGATTTCTTCAAGTTGAAGAATCAACATTTCCATGTGAAAGAGATTTCGCTGAAAGGATGTGATATTAATGATTTGGGACGCACGATGTGGTATCAGGAAGTAAACGCTAAACTGGCGCAAACTGTTGATAACCTTATTATTGAAGATTGCCGTTTCTTCGGCTTAAATTCTGGTAGCAGTGGATTGTTCGGGTTGTCTACTAAACAGGATGCTCCTATTTACAATTTTGTGTTCAGAAATTCTACATTCCATGCAAATAATCTGACTAAAGCATTGATAACAGGCCTGAGTTCCATGACCGGTGATTTGAGTATAACCATAGAGAATTGTACATTCATCGGAATGGCACCTGTAGGTATGACATTCTTTGATTTGTCGCCGAAGAATACCAGCAGTTTCACATTGACGGTTAAGAATAATCTGTTCAGTGGCATATCAGGAGAAGGCAGTGGTACTTGGTTTAATTTGAGAAATGTAACAGGCAGAACATTTGCAGACAATTATCATACGCAAGGTTTCGTCATGAATACTTGGGGAGTAAACGATAATGAACTTCCGGCTGAAACAACTTCAATGAGTGCACTCTTTACGGATGTTGAGGGAAGGGATCTGACTATTAAGGACAAGAGTTCGGAAGTATATACCAAAGGAATCGGTGATCCGCATTGGATTAGAAAATAGTTAAAGTATAAACGAATAAATTATATAGGATATGAGATCATTTCTAATCATATTATTGGCAGGATTGCTTGGAGCTTGTAGTTCGGATGACGAAAAGAACGAAGCAGCATTAGCTAATAACTTGGAAGTATCAAAGAATGAGGTGAAACTCACCAATGTAGGAGGTTCTTTTACTATCAATGTGACTGCAACCGGCGATTGGACAGCTAAAGTCACAGAAAGTAATGGTAGCTGGCTGACTCTTTCGAAAGAAAGTGGAAATGGAAACGGCGATCTTCGTTTATTCTTCACTGAAAACACAGATGACGCGAAGCGTGAAAGTAAGATTAAGGTTGCTTTGACGAATGTTAATACGACGATTGAACAGGAAATCTCTGTAGAACAACTGGGTACTGATCCGGATATTTTGCTGGATTATTTAAAGGAAGTGATTCCATTTTTAGGAACTACTCTGATTTGTCAGGTTGTATCCAATGTGGCATGGAAAATAGAGATTGACGATCAAACCGACTGGATCAAGGAAGTCGATCAGTCTGCACAGGAGAGCCGTAGTTTTGTGACAGATAATGTTCACTTTGCTATTGCATTGAACGTGGCAGCGGAGAGAAGAGGGAATATCGTATTTAAGACAGTGGGTGATTACATCATGAGTAAGACTGTAGAGATTGTTCAGGAAGGAGTCAAAACGACTCTGGAAGTAGAGCAGGATGAATATATTATTCCTTATAAGTGTAAGGCACTAACTATTCCCGTCACTCAAGAATATGCAATAGAATATACGATGACTTCAACCGAACCCTGGATTACTTTGGATAAGGAAGCTTCGACAGAAGATGCAATCGTACTGAAAATACAAGATAATACAGATCGTTTTCCACGCACTTCTTCTGTGATCATAAAGAACAGCGTGTTGGAACAGAAGATAGAGATTTTTCAGTATGGTAAACCTGATACGAGTATTGGTGACGACCCATCGGCCGGACAACTTTTGGCTTTCCCCGGTGCGGAGGGAGGTGGACGTTTTACAACCGGAGGCCGTGGCGGTGAAATCTATCGGGTTACTAATCTGGAAGATTATGGCAAAAATGAAACTCCCATCAAAGGAAGTCTGCGTTATGGAATCGAGAAGTCCGACCAGCCTCGGAATATCATCTTTGATGTTTCGGGTATCATAGAACTGAAGCGTGGATTGTTTTTAGTAGATCATCCCAATGTAAGTATCTTGGGACAGACAGCTCCGGGCGATGGTATCACGTTGAAGAACTATAATTTCTCTTTTAATCTGTCGGCAGACAGCAAAGAAATGAATGCAATTATTCGTTTCTTACGTTGCCGTCCCGGTGACAAATACGAGGATTATGCCGAAGATGCTATTGGAGGAAGATATTTCACGAATGCGATTGTCGATCATGTTACTGCCAGTTGGGGAGTTGATGAAACTCTGTCTTTCTATGGTTGTCAGAATTTTACTGCGCAGTGGTGTATGTCAACTGAGAGCTTGAATAATTCCAATCATGCCAAAGGAGCTCATGGGTATGGAGCGATGTTTAGTGGTGATAATGCTTCTTACCATCATATTCTGATGGCACATCATAGTAGCCGTGCTCCCCGAATTTCTGATATGCCGGAACCCGGAACCCAAGGAGCCGGTGACCATATCGGATATTTTGATGTACGAAACAATGTCTATTATAACTGGAGTGAAGCCGGATTTGGCTGTTATGGTGGAAAATATGGAACGTTCAATATTGTCAACTGCTATTATAAAGCAGGACCGGCTACCGGAACAGGAAGTATGTCGTGGAGAGTTCTGTCAAGTGATCCTACCGCCAGAGCATATATCGAGGGCAACCATGTGACTGCCAGTGCAGAAGTTACGGCAGATAACTGGACGAATGGAATCTGGAGTCAATTTTGGCGCGATTTGCATCCTACAGAAGAAGAAATGCATGCAATGAGAATGGCGGAACCGCAGCCATTTAGTAAGGTGACCAGCCATACACCCGAGCAAGCCTATGAAAAGGTATTGCAATATGCCGGCGCCTCTTTGCGCAGAGATATTATTGATCAACGTATCGTGAAAGAGGTCAGAGGAGGTACTTCTACATGGACTGGTTCGAAGGATGAAAAACCGCGTCCTGGAATTATTGATACGGTAGGAGATACAGAAGGATATCCTGAAGTTAAATCGTTGAAAGCCTGGCCTGATACGGATGGCGATGGAATTCCTGATATTTGGGAAGAAGCTTACGGACTTGATCCGAATAATCCGGATGATGCTGCACAGATAAGTACGTCAGTAGATCCCAACGGGCGTTATTCCAATCTGGAAGTTTATTTTCATAACCTGGTTCAGCATATTGTTTACAATCAGAATCTGGGCGGTCAGGTTATCGAGAAGAAATAGTAAACCGTATATTTTGTAACAAAAAACTTTAGTATAATGAATAAACTAATTATAAGTATATTCACCCTGTTATTGGTGGCGGTCAGTGGTTTTGCACAGACCGTAACCGGTACGGTGACAGATAACTACGGGCCGGTAATAGGTGCTGCAGTAATGGTGCAAGGCACAAAAATAGGTACTACTACCGATATGGACGGAAACTTTACACTGACCAATGTTCCTGATGTGAATAAAGCTGTGTTGACTATCCGTTATGTCGGAATGAATGAAGTGAAAGAACCGTTGAAAGGACGTACTTCCGGAATTCATATTCAGATGACGGAAGCCGTCGGACAACTGGATGATGTGGTCGTAATCGGTTATGGTACACAGAAAAGAGGGAATCTGACTGGTTCGGTATCGAGTGTATCGGGCAAGGTTCTCGAAAAAGTACCGACTGCTTCCGTTGCAGAGGCTATTGTCGGTAAAATGCCGGGTGTGCAGGTGACAGCAGTGGATGGTTCACCGGATGCGGAAATTAAAATATTGGTGCGTGGTGGAGGTTCGATCACGCAGGACAACAGTCCGCTGATTTTGGTAGACGGATTTGAAGTGGGGAGTTTAAATGATATTCCACCGACAGATGTAGAGTCCATCGATGTCTTGAAAGATGCTGCTTCTACGGCAGTTTATGGAGCTCGCGGTGCTAATGGTGTCATTCTGGTGACTACCAAACAAGCAAAGGAAGGACGCGTATCTATCAATTTGAATACTTACTTGCAGACAAGCACATTATCAAACAAGCTGGACGTGATGGATCCCTACGAATATGTTTTGATGCAATATGAGAATGCCCGTCAAAAGAATTCCATACCCGACGATTTCTTTAATAAGTATGGACAAGCATATGAATTCTATATTTATCAGGGAGATAAAGGAACGGACTGGCAGGATGAAATTTTTGGAACGAATCCGGTATCTAAATATGTAGACCTTAGTATCAATGGCGGTACAGAGAAAACGAAGTATAAAGTGGCATTTATCCATCAAGACCGTCCTAGTGTGATGGTGGGGAACGGGTTGAAACAGAACAACCTGAATGTGAGTCTGAATACCAAACTCTTTAAATTCCTGACTTTTGAATACCGCACCCGTTTGTTGCATAAAGAAGTGGACGGTTCCGGTACGGATGGGGTGAGTCTTTTGGATGCACTCCGTCAGGCACCTACTGAAGGATTGGATGAATATATGAAATTGCCGGAAGATGATACTTATTATGACCCTGATTTATTGGATGAGATAACCCGCTTTAACCCGAAAGAAGAATCTGAAAAGAATTATAAGAAAAGAATTAATAAGTCTCTCAATACGATAGGTGCTCTGACTTGGAATATAATGAAAGGCATGACTTTCCGTACGGAATTCGGCTTTGAAAATAATACAGAGGAGTCTCGACGTTTTTGGGGCACTGATACATCTAACGCCAAGAATAATAATAACCAGCCAATGGCTGAGTGGAGTATGTCTCAAGGTTCCAAATGGCAATTATCCAATGTGTTTAACTACAACTTTATGTTGGATGATACGCATGATATCCAATTGATGGTCGGACAAGAAATGAAGAGTTCCCAATCCAGCCGTAAGACCTATACTACCCGCTATTTTCCGGTGAATACAACTGCGGAAAAGGCATTTGATAACCTGTCTTTGGGTACTCCTTACGAAAATAAGTCTTCTGCCGGTTCGCCCACACGCATTTCTTCTTTTTTCGGTCGTGCTTACTATGGATATAAGGATAAATATCTCGCTACTGTGACCTTGCGTGCCGATGGTTCATCGAAGTTTGCTTCAGGCAATCGTTGGGGATTTTTCCCGGCAGCGGCTGTTGCATGGCGTATGTCTAATGAGGACTTTTTGAAAGAGAGTGAAGTGGTGTCGAATCTTAAATTGAGAGTAAGTTATGGTGCTTCTGGAAATGACCGTATCTCTTCCGATATTTATCAGAAATTGTATGGTATCAGCAGCAGCCGGCCTGCGGGTTGGGAAGAAACGAGCCGGTACTATTATCAATTTTATAACACGAAAGAACTGTATAATCCCCATGTAAAATGGGAGACTACCATTACCCGTAACCTTGCCGTTGACTTCGGCTTTTTCAGAGAACGGTTAAGCGGATCATTGGAATTCTATTGGAACACGGTGAAAGACTTACTGCTTTCTTCTACTATTCCCGGCTATACAGGCTACACGCATCTTATGGAGAATGTGGGGCAGACTTCAAACCGAGGGGTGGAGTTGTCTCTGACCGGTTATATCATCGACCGTCCGGACTTTACATTGAACGCGACGTTTAATATCGGTCGTAATAAAAACAAGATCGACAAACTGGCTAGTGGTGAAAAGGAAATGGTGCTTTCTTCTGGCTGGGCAGGCTCTCAACTCTTGAATTCAGATGATTATCGTGCCTACGTAGGAGGTACTACCGGTTTGATCTATGGATTTGTGAATGACGGTTTCTATACAGTGGATGATTTCAAGCCATTTGATTCAAAATCCAGAACATGGACATTGAAAGACGGAGTCGTAAACTCCAGCCCGTTGTCCGGTGACCCGCGTCCGGGTAATGCCAAATTTAAAAAACTCACTCCGGTGGATGAAAATAGTGCCAACCCGTATACGTTGACGGATGACGACCGTACTGTGATCGGTAATACTACTCCGAAGTTTTCGGGAGGATTTGGATTAAATGCAACTTTTAAAGGTTTTGATGTAAGTGCGTTCTTTAATTTCATGTATGATTTCGATGTGTTCAATGCCAATAAAGTAATGATGACTACATGGGCAAGCAATAATTACAACAATTTCAGCATGGATATTTCTGCCGCGAAGCGTTGGCGTAATTTTGACGATATGGGTAATGAAATTCGTTACAGTCCGGAAATTCTTGCAGAGTTTAATAAGAATGCGACGATGTGGAATCCGACTTCTATCGGACGTCCCATTGCAATGTCATATGCAGTGGAAGACGGTTCTTTCCTGCGTCTCAATACGGCTACTATCGGCTATACACTGCCACGTGTATGGACCAATAAAGTGGGTTTGAGCAGAGTACGTTTCTATGCGTCAGGTTACAACCTCTTTACGATTACCGGATATAGCGGTTATGATCCGGAGGTAGATATTGCTACCGGATTAACGCCGAATATCGATAATAACAGATATCCGAGAAGCCGCACATACACGTTCGGTGTGCAATTGACCTTTTAATAAACTAACTAAAATGAAAGAACAATGAATAAGAAGTTATTATATTCAACCATAGCCTGCGCGATGCTCTCTTTCACATCTTGTAATGACTTTCTGGATGTGGAGCCTCCTTCAGGATTTACCCCCGGATACGTTTTTACTTCAGAAGAGGAAGCCAAAGCCTTGATGACTAAAATGTATTCTGCAATGACAGAAGACGGTATGTATGGCAGTACGCTTGCCAACAGCCTGAATACGAATACGGATGTAGAAATGTCTTCCTTTAAGAATAATACCGTAGCGGCCACCGGTGCGGATATCGGTTGTTTCGATTCCAAACCCTATTGGAATACGTTGAATAGTACATGGAACAATATGTATTCCGTGATCAATTATGCGAACGACTTCCTGCATGAAATGGAAAATTCTTCTTTGTTCTCCTTACAGATAAAAGAGGAGGGACCGACTGAAATTCAACAGATGTACGGAGAGGTGAAAACACTTCGTGCGATGCTTTATCTGGATTTGATTCGTACATGGGGAGATGTCGTCTTTGTGACCGAACCTTCGAAATCCACAGATGATTTCTTTTCAGTCGGTGTGACGGAACGGAACAAGATACTGGAATACCTGATTGACGAGTTGATTGATGTAGAGCCGATGATGAAATATGCCGCCGATCTGGATTACGGGGTAGAGCGTGCTTCCCGCGAATATTGCCAGGCACTTATCGGACAACTGGCTTTGTATCGTGGAGGATGGTCTTTACGTCCCGATAAAGAGAATCCGGACAACGTGGGATATATGGAACGTGGTGACAATTTCGAGCATTATTATGATATCGCTATCACCTATCTGGGTAAAGTAATCAAGGAAAACAAGCATGATTTGAAACAGAGTTACGAAGAACTTTGGTACAATGAATGCAATTGGACGACGGCGAATAATGACGATGTGATTTTTGCTATCCCTATGCTGAAAAGTGTGACCAGCCGTTACGGGTATAATGTAGGTGTAACGATTGCCGGTGACAAGCACGAGTACGGAAGTGCCAGCAACTATCTGCATTATTGTGGTACGTATATGTTTACATTTGACGGGGATGATTTGCGTCGTGACGTTACGTGTGCTCCTTACAAATACGATAAGAACCTGAATCAGGAGATGGATATGGGAATCGCCGGCATGGGAGTAGGTAAATGGTCGAAACTTAAAATGAAGTCTCCGTTAGGCTCTTCCAGTGGTGCGGGAACGGGTATCAATAGCATACGCATGAGGTTTGCAGATGTGTTGTTGATGTATGCTGAAGCGGTGAACGAGCGGTTCGGACCGCGTGATGATGCAAAGGAAGCGATGAAGAGGGTAAGGCGGCGTGCGTTTGATTCTTCTTTGTGGGCTTCGAAAGTAGAATCTTACGTAGAAAGCCTGAATAGTGAAGACGATTTCTTCAAAGCAATCATGGACGAACGAAAATGGGAATTTGGGGGTGAAAGTATCCGTAAATATGACTTGGCCCGTTGGAATAAGTACAGTGAGGTGATCTATAATCTCTATTTTGAAATGATTAATTGGGGGTTGGTTGCCAATGGTACCTATATACCGGGTATTGAGAAAGTACCTGAAAATATTTATTATAAGTCAGTCCCTGATCCGGAACATCCGGACAGAACCATTCTGGATATAGTCGGCATTGAGAAAGAAGAATTCGGAACGGGTAAACCTGCCGGTTATCAAACGTTGGCATACGCTATTGGATGGAGAGTCCTGAACTCGGAAACGCAGCAATTTGAGACCTTGAAAGAGATTTCCTGGAGTTTCAGAGGATTTATCAATCTGAATAACGACAAGAGTGTGAAACCTTCTGATCCGTTGAGATATTTGTGTCCTTATCCTTCACAAGTAATTACAGACCATAGAGGGGCTATTCAAAACTATTATGGATATTAACCAGTAAAAATGAATGTTATGATGAAGTTACTATATAGATTGACAACAGTCTTATTGCCTGCTTTGTTGTGGGGAGCGCTTTTCACAAGTTGCCAAGACGACCAATATAACAAAATAGACGATCTGTTTCAGCCCAGATTCGTATTGGAGAAACCGGAGGTGAAGAGTAATTCTATTACTTTGGTGTGGTATAAAGTAAATGATGCATCATCCTATACGGTAGAGTTGCATCAGGATACGTATTACAAAAGTTTGTTTATGTCGGTAGATACAACTGAACCATTTGTCTTTCTGGACGATATCCCTTATGGAACAACGTTCTATATTCGTGTGCGTTCGAATGCGGCAAATGCAGTCAATAATTCTCAATGGACTTATACGAATGCTTCTACAGAGGCCAGACCGGAATATGCGAAGTTATTGGAAGACGTATCAAAAACAGAGATAACAGAAAACTCTGCTATCATTCGTTGGAAAGTAGATGTACAGAATCCGGTGGACAGTATCAGCGTGATGCCGATGATGGACAAAACTTTAGCGAATGTATCCCGTTATCTGACTGAAGATGAAAAAGCACAGGGACGTGCCGAAGTGACCGGTCTGGATAAGAATACACTGTATGCGGTTAATATTTACGATACAAGTAAGCCGAGGAAGTATGACAAACCTTATAATCAGGCTACTTTCCGTACAGCGGGACCGGCTGCCGAATCTATTACGGTAGGTTGGGATGATGATTTGACGAAACTTCTGACTGATAATAATGATAATGCGGAGATTCCGGAGGGTACCGAATATTTCTTGCCGGCTGGTTCTTCTTATCGTTTGAGTCCATTTGCAATAAAGAAAGGTTTCCGTCTGGTCGGTAGCACGGAAGGCATTAAGCCTATTGTCACTATGGAATCTTCATGGAATGTAGTTGCCGGATCTTATATTTCCGGTATGGAGTTTGTAAATGTTGAATTCCGGCAGGAGATATTGAACAGTTATTTCTTTAATAGTGGTAATGCATACACGCTGGAGAATATCAGTTTCGTTAATTGCGACTTCTATGGATTCGGACGTGGATTCTGGCGTCATCAGGGAGCTAACAATAAACATCTGATGAACTTCGAGATGGAAGGCTGCAAGTTTGAACAATGCGGTTGGCAGACAGGTGCATACGGTACGTTCCATCTTGGATCGACAGACAAGGAAGGTAACTCTTATGATCATCTGGAAAGAGTTATTTTCAGGAACTGCACATTTAGTAGAGATAACAACAGTACAGACGGCTGGGGCTGGGGTAACATCTTCTATGCTCCCAATCTGGACAAACCTATTCATCTGGAATATAAAAATGTAACCTTCTACAGCTTCTGTCGCAATCAGCGTATGATTAATATACAGTCTGCTGTTGGTTCGGAATTGGTGTTGGAAGGAGTAGTCTTGGCTTCACCGTGTGGTGAAATTTATTCAATCGGTGCCAATACTACCACTAGCTTCTCTAACAATTATACAACGAAAGATTATGCGTTGGGTGGTAGTAAGATCAATGCAACCGATTTGGATATGACTGCTGCCGAACTGTTTGTTGACCCGGAAAAGGGCGATCTGACAATCAAGGATTCGAATTCTCCGATTGTCACTAATCGTTCCGGTGATACTCGTTGGATTCCATAACCGGATCATTGTCGGGACCATACTGGTTATGAACAGGTAATCGTTTTTCTGAAAACAAATGGCCCTTGGGAAAAGAAACCGGGGGCTGTTTTTTCCTCTATATAAAATTTACACAATTGAAGTATGAAGAAGATACAATGCATTTTACAGGGAGTCATCTTGCTGTTCTCCTTGTGTTCCCCAGTCTGGGGGGCTGATGGGAGGGGGCATATAGATAGGAATCATTCCGGTGAAAGTAATTCTCCTTTTCAGGCTGTAGTGGCAAGAGATGGCAGTGGTGATTACAGAACGGTGCAAGAGGCTATTGATGCCGCACCCGAAAATTCAAAGACGCCTTGGTGCATATTTGTGAAGAATGGGTCTTATCGAGAGTACCTATTTATACCAAAGACAAAAACATTCATCCATTTGATAGGACAGGACAAAGATAAAACCATCATTCACCACAGTCTGAATGTGGGTGGCAAACCAGAGGCTACTTCGACAGATACCGGTTATTGGAGGCATTCTGTTCATAATCCGGAATCGGATGTCTATAAATACGATGGCAGTGTAGTGAAGATTGAAGCGCCTGATTTCTATTCGGAAAACATCTCTTATGTTAACGACTGGGGAGTGGATAGCCAGAAAGGGCCGCAAGCTTTGGCAATGAGCAGTCAGGCGGATCGTATCGCATTTAATAATTGTAACTTCCGTTCTTTTCAGGATACATGGATGACTACAGGCAATGATACTGCACGACATTACGTCAAAGATTGTTGGATTGAAGGAGCGGTAGATTATTTCTATGGCGGAGGAAATGTACTGGCGGAAAATTGTACTTTCTATAATACTCGTAGCGGTGCTATTATTGTAGCTCCTTGTCATAAGGATGCGAAATGGGGGTATGTTTTCAGAGACTGTACGATAGATGGTAACGAAGCGGCGGCTAATGTTAAGAAGTGGGGGGTGAAACTGGGACGTCCGTGGCATAATTCGCCAAAGACGGTTTATATTCACACTACTATGAATATTCCTATTTCTCCTGAAGGTTGGGCAAATATGGGTGCGATCCCTGCTTTGTTTGCCGAATATGACAGTCGGGATGCCGCGGGTAATGTCCTGCAACTGGATCAGCGTAAGACGGAATATGAGGGACGTGGTGAGAATGCTCCGAAAGGAACCTGTCGTGCGGTGATTACGGCAGAAGAGGCTGCTACTTATACTTATGAGAATATAATTCCCGGAACAGATCAGTGGAATCCCCGCAGGATGATGGAAAAACTTCCTGCTCCGGAGGGGCTTAAAAGAAAGGACCGGAGACTGGAGTGGAAAAGTGTGAAGGATGCGACGGGGTATATTGTTTTCAGTGGAGACAGGGTAGTAGGTATGACACGTGGAATGTATCTGACTCTTCCTGAATATCCGGTGATGATATTGCAGGTTTGTGCCGTGAATCAGTATGGTTCTTTGGGAAATAAGGCGATTCTTTCCCGTTGAAAATAAATAGTATATTTCAATAGGTTTTGATACATAATAAAGATAAGTATGAATAGATTTTTGAAAAAGGATTTCAGAGTAATGCTGATGGGACTCTTGTTATTGGCATCTTGTCAGGCATATTCAAACTCGGAGGATCAAACGATAGAAATGGAAGATTTATATAAAGACCTTCCTTTCTCCATGCCTAAAGTGGAACGTCCCGTTTTCCCCGATTATCAGGTGAGTATCTGTGATTTTGGAGCAAAAAGCAATGGTGTGACGCTGAATACAGAGGCTATTAATAAGGCTATCAAAGCGGTTCACGACAAAGGCGGGGGCAAAGTGATCATTCCGGAAGGCTTATGGCTGACAGGTCCCATTGTTTTGCAGAGTAACGTCAATTTGCACGCTGAAAAGAATGCTTTGATTGTATTCAGTAGTGATACTTCTTTATATCCAATCGTCACGACTTCGTTTGAAGGATTGGATACGCGACGTTGCCAGTCGCCTATCTCGGCAATAAATGCGGAAAACATAGCCATCACCGGCTACGGTGTTTTCGATGGGGCGGGAGACCGGTGGCGTCCCGTCAAAAAGGATAAGATGACGGATAGACAATGGAAAAAGTTGCTTCAATCCGGCGGTAAGGTAGATGAAAGCGGCAAGGTGTGGTATCCTGATGAAGGTGCTTTAAAGGCTTCCGTGCTTATGGCAGACTGGGGAAATAAGCGTCCGGACATGGATATAAAAGAATGGGAAAAAATGAAAAGCTGGTTGCGCCCTGTTCTGCTAAGCATTGTGAAGAGCAAAAAGGTGCTTCTGGAAGGCGTGACTTTTAAAAATTCTCCGAATTGGTGCCTTCATCCTTTGTCTTGCGAATCCCTGACGTTGAATGATGTAAAGGTGTTCAATCCGTGGTACTCGCAGAATGGGGATGCGCTCGATGTGGAATCCTGCAAGAATGTACTGATAACGAACTGTTTCTTCGACGCGGGTGACGATGCAATCTGTCTGAAATCGGGAAAGGATAAAGACGGGCGCAGGCGTGGAGAGCCTTGCGAGAATGTGATTGTGAAAAACAATACCGTGTTGCACGGTCATGGCGGATTCGTCATTGGTAGCGAAATGTCCGGCGGCGTGAAGAATGTGTATGTATCCGAATGTTCGTTTATCGGTACGGATGTAGGGCTGCGGTTCAAGAGTGTCCGCGGTCGTGGCGGTGTTGTGGAGAATATCTATATCAACCATATCAATATGATAGACATTCCGAATGATGCCTTGATTGCCGACTTGTATTATGCCACCAAAGGTGCTCCGGGCGGGCCTGTGCCGGATGTTACCGAAGAAACTCCGGCATTCAGGAACATACATATCTCGGACGTGTTCTGCAAGGGAGCCGGACGGGCGGTGTATCTGAACGGACTTCCCGAAATGCCGATTGAGAACATATCCGTAAAGAATATGGTGGTGACGGGTGCGAAGCAAGGTATCGTAATTAATAAAGTTGCAAAGATTAGCATAGAGAATGTGGATATAGAAACTCCCGATGATTCGATGATACAGATAGAGAATACAACAGGTATTACTATCAATGGCAAAGAATATGGGACAATTTCAGAAAAACGGCTGCTTACAAAGAATTAATAGAGTTCAAATTAAGGGTTGGATAACAGCTTGTCCAACCCTTTTCTCATAGGTTCCGAGGTGTTTCTCATCTTATTCTCATACTCCTTTCCTTCTTCAGTTTAATTGGCAACTTTCTGTTGTTTATAGCTTTTCTGTGTATTATTTACCGTATACTTATCTGTTTTTCCTTCATCATAACCGTTTTTTCTTACCACTATCCGGTTTGTTGCACTCTAGTGAACAGATCGTTGCATTCCAGTGAACGGTTCTTTCCACTAGAGTGCAAGGATCTGTTCACTGGAGTGCAACGATTGGTTTCCTCCTTAGAAAAAACGGTATTATCCATTGATTAATAACTTATTAACGAGTACATTTCATATAAACAAACAATGAATTGTTTGTAAAATGTCATTGCTGTAGGAATAAAAGCAGTACACACGAAAAGAAGCAATAAGTTCTGTTGATGGGAAATCAATCCTCCGGATACACTATGAGAAATGCCTCCAGTAAGTATGAGAAATGAGGTAAAATCCGGGGCGTTTGGCCAAAAAACTATGAGAAATGCCTATTTAGAAATCATTTCTCATAGACTATCTGTTTGACAGTCTTTGCTTTATACGAATACTATGAGAATATGAGAAATGAAAATGAAAAATCTTTTGCAGGAGGGAAAAGCGAAAGTTGACAGAAAAAATGGTGTTTAATTCCTAGGCCGATCTATTCCAAGTTATTCCAATCATTTGGTTCTGTTATAAAATCTAATAATGCCTCCTAAAAATAACGACGGTTAATTTCACGGCGGTTAATTTTCGCCATTACTTGCTGTTATAGTCTGCCCTCATAGCTATATCCCCGATGAATAAAGGGATTAAAGTAGCTTATGAGGGCATGAGGGTAAAATTATAAAATCTTTATAGAGAGTGATTGCAAATCGTCGGCGGATGAACTGCTACCATAAAGTACCTTGTATGTTCCGGTCAAAGGACGCATCGTATTAGTGGCGGTATCAAACCACTCGAATGATTCGTAGGGAAGCTCGATTGTTACATTTTCGGTCTTGCTTTTGGATATGTTGACCCGTTGGAAACCACGAAGAGTTTTTTGCGGACCTTCTTTGTCGTCAGGACGGCAGATGTATACTTGAACCACTTCTTCACCGTCTCTCTGTCCGACGTTACTTACCGGGATAGTAAGGATGGCTTTTTCGCCTTTGGCTAGTTTCGACTGGTTCAGTGTGGCTTTCCCATAAGAGAAATGGGTATAACTTAAACCGTAGCCGAATGGATAAAGAGGAGTTTCCGCCATGAAACGATAAGTACGTCTCTTCATCGAATAATCTTCATAGTCCGGTAATTGCTGCAAACCTTTATAGAAAGTGATAGGCAGACGTCCGGCAGGATTGTAATCTCCGAAAAGAACATCAGCAACGGCTGTTCCACCTGCCTGTCCGGGATACCATGCTTGCAGGATAGCATCGCAATTCTGCGTTTCGGGCACGATGGCCATCGCCGAACCGGAGAAATTGACGAATACTGTTTTCTTTCCATTCTTTTTCAGAAGAGCAAGAACTTCGCGCTGGATGGCGGGTAATTCGATTTCTGTACGGTCGCCACCTTTGAATCCGGGATCGGATACCCGCATGGATTCTCCTTCCAACAGGGGAGAGATACCTCCGGCAAAGATAACTACATCTGCGCTTTGCAACTTGTTCAGGATTTCACGGGCATCCATAGGAGTTTGTTTCGCCAGGTCGAAGTTCAGTGCAGGATTGTCTTTTACTTGAATAAAATGCAACTCAATGTCGTAACTCTTTCCTGCTTCGTAGTTGAAAGAATACAGATTGGTATGATTCTTGATGTTGGTGGCTTCAGCTATTTGCTTGCCGTTGAGGAATAAAGTGACTCCTCCGTTCGTCATCACGCGGAAAGTGGCGGCACCGGAATCCACCGGGCGGAAAGTGGAACGATAGATGGCGGTGAAGTTTTTCAATCCTACACCGGGAGCAAATACGGTAGAACCTTCGGCACTGAAATGGAAAGGAGTGGTCAGGCGGTCGGTTGCGGCAATCTTGCCTTTGTATTCGCGGTTATTCCAGTAGGTGGCGTTGAATCCGGCTTCTCCGTCGATACTGCACTGGTTGAACAGGCTGTGCAGGGTGGTGTCGTTTGTATATCCGCATACAGGTTCGTAGATGATTTGTGCGTCGGGCAGTTTGGCGCGTATTCCTTCCAGTAAAGTAACGGTATGTGAAGGGAAGCCGTTGTAGTTGCCCCATTGCATGACCGAGTCATTGGCATTGGGGCCGATGACTGCCACTTTCATCTGGCGGTTTAATGGAAGGATATTGTTTTTGTTTTGGAGCAATACCAGACTCTCATGTGCCATTTTCAGTGCCAGTTCTTTGTGTTTGGGACAGTCGATAACAGAAAATGGAATGTTACTCCAAGGATGAGTCGGATTCATTTCTCCCAGTTCAAAGCGGGCCTTCAGTAGTCTTTTGACTGATGTGTTGATTTTCTCTTCCGAAATCAGCCCTTTTTTCACAGCATCGGTGATGCTTTTGAAATTGCCGCCACATTCGAGATCCGTTCCGCTTAAAACAGCGTCGGCAGAGGCATGGGTGGCATCGGGATGCGTTTCATGTTTCTTGCGTTGGAAGAAGTCTCCGATTGCTCCGCAGTCGGAGACTACGATTCCTTTGAATCCCCAGTCGTTGCGGAGAATTTGGGTTAACAGACGGTTGCTGCCGCAGCAGGGATCGCCCTCGAAACGATTGTAAGCGCACATCACTTCTTTAACTCCTGCTTTTTGTACCAGTTCCTTGAAGGCAGGCAGATAGGTTTCCCATAAATCTCTGGGTGCGATGTTTTCTGCGTTGAAGCTGTGACGGTTCCATTCGGGACCCGAGTGCACGGCAAAGTGTTTGGCGCAGGCGTGAAGTTTGTCATATTCGGCATCTTCCGGTCCTTGCAGGCCTCTGACTACTGCCATTCCCATCCGACCGCTCAAGTAAGGGTCTTCGCCATAGGTTTCCTGTCCCCGTCCCCAGCGGGGGTCGCGGAAGATATTGACGTTGGGAGTCCACATGGTCAGTCCCTGATAACGTTTATAATGTCCTTTTTCATTGAATTGGCGGTTCTTGGCACGTGCTTCATCGGATACGGCATCAAAGACTTCGTATAGTAATGCGTCGTTGAAAGAAGCGGCCATACCTATGGTTTGCGGAAAAACAGTAGCCAGTCCGGCACGGGCAACGCCATGAAGGGCCTCGTTCCACCATTCATACGGCTTAATGCCAAGCCGGGGAATAGCCGGTGAATTGTTTTGCATCAACGCCACTTTTTCTTCTAATGTGAGGCGTTGAAGTAAATCATCCGCCCGTTGTTCCGCAGTCAGCTTCGTGTCCTGATAGGGATACTTGCTGGGTTGTTGTGCCTGTACATTTACCCCTTGAATTCCGATAAAACAGGCAATGATCCATTGCTTTTTCATTTTCTAGTTTTTTTGGTTTTTAGATTTGAGACTGCAATAGTACGCCCTTTTCAATCTTTTTGTGGGGAATATCCGGTAGAAAAGGAGGATTTCCTATGCAAGGCTTATTTGGAGCCGATAAATCCATAGACCTGTTCAAAGATAAAAACATTTTGTTGAATATAGTATAAGTTTTACAATGTAAATAGAATGATACCGAAATGTTGGTTTAATGCTTATATCAGAGATCTGTCTTGTTGAAATTTGAGTTTTTAAAAGATAATCATAGCTGGCTTATAGATATTTACTACATTTGCGAACGACCGGTAATATTTCCGGTTATTTATAGAATATCCTTTTGGTACATTGTACGTTGGGGATATTCTTGTTTGTATAAGAAATAATAGTAAATAATGGATATTGGAGGAGGCAAATGAATAGTGATTATAAAGTTGGCGATTTAATTTATGATGCAAATATTTATGATGGAATGAATACCAGCATGGATGATTTGCAATTTTATAAGCGGTGGTTACCTAAAAACAAGGATGCCCGAATACTTGAGCTTTGCTGTGGAACTGGCAGACTTACTCTTCCTATTGCAAAGGATGGATATGATATAAGTGGGGTTGATTACACTGCTTCAATGCTTCACCAAGCTAAGATGAAAGCTTCCGAAGCAGGATTAAGAATCAATTTCATTCAGGCGGATATCAGGACTCTGGATTTACAGGAGGAGTACGACCTTATTTTTATTCCATTTAATTCGATCCATCATTTATATGAGAATGAAGATTTATTTAAGGTACTTCATGTTGTTAAAAATCACTTCAAAGACGGAGGCTTATTTCTGTTGGATTGTTTTAATCCGAATATTCGGTATATAGTTGAAGGTGAGAAAGAGCAGCAGGAAATAGCCACGTATACAACTGGCGATGGAAGGGAAGTCTCGATAAAGCAGACAATGCGATATGAAAATAAAACCCAGATTAATCGGATCGAATGGCATTATTTTATCAATGGTGAATTCAATTCTATTCAAAATCTGGATATGAGAATGTTTTTCCCTCAAGAGTTGGATTCATATTTGGAATGGAATGGTTTTAGTATTATTCATAAATATGGAGGATTTGAAGAAGAAGTATTTAATGATGATTCGGAAAAACAGGTGTTTGTTTGCCAATGTAAGTTTGGATATTGATGTGTTGTTGACAGGCAAATCTCTTCATCTTGTATGAAAAGTCCCTTTATATCAGTTTACTCTATCGAATTTTGATTGATCGAATAATGAGACAACTGGGTATAAAGGGACTTTTTATATTCTTATCAAAGAGTTATTTTTTTCTCTCTTTGTATTCTGACGGAGTAATTCCTATCACTTTTTTGAAGCACTTGCTGAAATATTTAGGATCGTTGAACCCTGTCATGTATGCTACCTGTGAGAAGTTATATTCGCCGCTGTCAATCAGTTGTACGGCACGTTTGATACGTATTTCCCGTATAAAGTCAACTGGTGTCAACCCGACGATTGATTTTAATTTCCGGTAGAAGATTGTACGGCTAAGCATCAACTGTTCTGCAAATTCGTCAATCGTTAGTTCGGCGTTGTCCATCTGTTCTTCCATGTATGCCATTACTTTCTCCATAAATTGCTCGTCGTATGGAGTAATCTGTGGTTGTGAAGGAGTCAGAGGATCGGGAGAAGAGGTATTCTTTCCTTCCATCAGTCTATTCATATAGAGCTCCTGCAATGCTTTGCGTTGTCGTAACAAGGAGGCTACACGGGTCTTTAGATAAGTAGCACTGAAAGGTTTGGTGATATAATCGTCAATGCCTTGTTCTAATCCGGCGATACGGTCGTCCAGAGAGGCTTTGGCAGATAATACGATGATGGGGATATGGCAAATATTGTTGTTCTCTTTGATTTGCCTGATCATTTCTAAACCGTCCATTACCGGCATCATAACATCACTGATAATAAGATCGGGCAGATCGTCAACAGCATGTTGCAATCCCTCTTCACCATTGGAAGCTGTGATTACCGTATAATTCTCCGACAAAATGCTTTTCAGAAAAGCCTTTAACTCTTCATTATCTTCTACCACCAATATGGAGAAACCATCCGAATTATTCTCAAGGTCTTCTTTTTCTTCCACCTCTTCCGGTGCTTTCATGCTATCGACGGGATGAGGCGCTGAACTCTGACTATCATTCAGGATAAATTCGACCTGTACATCCTCTTCGAAAATTTCCCGTTGTAAAGGCAAGCTTACTGTAAAACGGCTGCCTACTCCGGGTTGACTATTTACTGTAATAGTGCCATGATGCATTTCCACCATCTCTTTCACGAGAGACAGTCCGATGCCGGAAGATGGTTGCAGAATATTCTGTTTTACCAATGACTCGAAACGTTGGAACAAGGAATGTTGCTTTTCTACTGCAATTCCGATTCCTTCGTCTGCAACCTCTATCTCTACCGTCTTCTCTTTCGTTGTGATATTGACTGTAATCGACTTGTCGGCAGGTGTATATTTGAATGCATTGGAAAGCAGATTGAAGAATATCTTTTCAAACTTGTCTCTGTCCACCCAGCTATATACCGACTGGATGGTAGAAGTCAGCTGATAGTTTATGTTCTTTTCTTCAGCTATCAGTTTGAAGCTACTCATCACCTTTTGCAAAAGTGGAATCAAATCGGTCTCTTCAATCAATAGTTTCATTTTCTGATTCTGAATCTTGCGGAAATCCAAAATCTGATTCATCAGTCGGAGCATGCGCTCTGTGTTCTGATGTACCAAAGTCAAATGCTCACGGGCGGAAGGAGAAAGCGGCTCATTCTCTAATACCTCTGTCACAGGACTACTGATTAAAGTCAGCGGAGTACGTAACTCATGAGATATGTCAGTAAAGAATCGCAGTTTGATATTTGCTAATTGTTGTTCCATATCCACTCTGTGACGTAACCGGTAGATGTAAAATAATACATATACGATGCTTGCCGTAAAGAGTATGAATAGAATGAAATAGAGCAGCCATGCCCAGTAGGTTTCCCAAAAGGTGGGGAGTACATGTATAGATAGAGTCCGTACATTGTCCACCCAGACCCCGTCACTGTTTGTTGACTTTATCTGCAACTGATATTTGCCTGCAGGTAAGTTGATGTAGCTAGCGGAACGGTTATTATCTGCTTCATTCCATTCTTCCTCTAATCCTTGCAGGCGATAAGCATATAGAATTCCTTTCGGATTGACATAATCAAGCGCAGCAAACTGGAAAGTTACATTCCTTTGCGACGGTTCCAGTTCCAATTCTTCCAGATTGTCAATGGAGTGATCGGTAAGGTGTCCTTGAATCTTGAGTCCTGTAAACACAATAGGAGGAACATAGCTACTCTTCCGCATCTTCTCCGGAGAAACTTCCAGAAAGCCTTTATCAGTTCCCAATACAATTTGGTTACGGGCATTGATGATAGGAAGAGCTTCGGAGAAATTGAACTCCTGATAGATGGAACTTAATTCATAGTTCTCAAAAGTTTCTTTGGCCGGATCGAACTTGGAGAGCGCAATCTCCGAAACAACCCATAATTGATTCTGTGCATCTTCAATGATTGATAGTGCCAAGTCGGAGGCCAACCCGTTGTTCTTGTCGTAGTTCTTGAATTGGATATGATCGCTAAGCAGGTTGGGAGATATCACTTTGTTTACACCTCCGGTAAAGCTGATGACATAAGTGGTTTTATTCTTGTCTGTATAGATATGCATGATATCATTGGCACTAAGACTGTTTTTATCTCCCGGCCTATGGATATTCCGGTAGAATTTAATTTCTTCCAGACGTTCGAAGTTGTTTGAGAATGTAAGCAGCCCGTTAGTCGTTCCCACCAAAATCACTCCTCCCGGAGCTTCTGCAATATTGCGTACTTTCATACCGTAAGCTATGGGATAGTTTCTTAATTCATTATTACTATGAATAAAGGATGTTTTTCCATCTTTATCCTGTGTCAGCATATTTAAACCGCCCCCATAACATCCCACCCAAATGTTGTTGCGACTGTCCTGAAAGATGGCATAAATGCTATTGCTGCTTAAACTATAAGGATCGTTTGGCTGGTGTTCAAAATGGTGAATAGAATAATGATTTACTCCTGTCTTTTTGAGTTGGAAAAGTCCGATATCTTTAGTCCCCAACCAGATATTTCCATCTTTATCTTCCAGAATGGAATATACTCCATTATAGAACGACTGTTTTTCTTTAATGATATTTCCTTGTTTGGATAAATATCCCGCCAAGCTACCATCCGGTGCAAATATCTGGATATAATTAGATTTCGATGCTGTCCATAGACGTTGATTGCTGTCTTGCAGGAAGGCACGTGTTTCCGCCTCGTAATCAGTCAAGTTAAATTGATAACTCTGTGGAAAGAAGCATAGTTTCTCTACGCCGCGTGCTGTTGCAAACCAGCAGTTCCCCTGATTATCCAATGTATAAGACCTGACTAACGGACTGAAAATAGACTTGGGATTATTGATATCCGTAAGAAGCGGTTTGAGAGTTCTTTCTTTCCGGTCATAGTAGCAAAAGTTTCCTTCCGTGGGGAGTAGCCATAGGTTTTTCGCATTGTCTTCAAAAATAAGTTTGCGACTTTTACGCCCATGCTTGATAATCTCATCTTTGGGAGTGAACAGATGCTCTTTTTCATGGGTCGCGAGGTTAAGATGAACAATCCCCGGATCTTTTGAAAAGATCCAGATATCTCCCAAGTGGTCTTGATAGACAGATTCCACATCGTTGGAAGTTTGGGTAGCTGTACGGATGTCTATTTGCTGGAAACTATTCTTCGGGATAGAATATAAAATGAGTCCATTGTCCGTTCCCAATGCCAGCATATCTTTTCCTATGGCAGTGACATTGTTTATTTTATGATGGGGATAAGGAATGTCTACGAATTTCAGTTTTTTAGTGTGGAAGTTATATCTGGCTAACTTGTCATTTTCTGCAATCAGATAGATGGTCTCTTTTATTTGAGTGATAAACTGGAAAGGAAAGTCTGTATCCAGTGTTTTCTTTCCTATGATAGAAACACCTTTGTCCGTCAATATCCATTCATCTTCTTCAGAGTCTTGATAAACGCTCAATATCTGATCTCCTTTCAGATTGTGGTTGGAAGTTGAATAAAGAGTGATACCTTCTCCTTTTTTACATCGTTGTTCGTCTACTCTGAAAGCATATCCGTTTTTACAGAGAATCCAGGCGATCCCTTTCTCCAGCGAATAAATACGCGTGACATCATTTGTTTGTTTCGTGGCAAGCTCAATAGGTTGGAGGACATCGATAAACTTCTCGGTTTCCACATCAAAAAGACAAGCTTGTCCATCGTAAGTGGGACACCATATATCTCCGTATTTGCTTTCTGAAATAGTCCCCATGCGATTGCTTCCAAATGCATATTTACTTTCTTGCGAAGTTTTATAAGTCTTAAACGTGTATCCGTCAAATTTGTTAAGCCCATTCCAGGTACTAAACCAAACAAGCCCTTTCTGATCCTGTAATATGCTCATCACTACTCCTTGAGCGAGACCGTCACTTACCGAAAAGTGTTTGACCTGACAGATGGGTTGAGCGGTTAGAGTGATTGTTATTGTCAGAAAAAGAAATAGAATATGGAGCCGTTTCATAGTAGTTGTTTTAATGTTTGTAGCAAAAATAGAGAAAACAAAGCAGAATAGAAAGATAGATAGGTGGTTTGAACGAATAATACTCGTTTTTGCCTATTTTTTCCTCTTCTTGCTATATAGCTCTGATTTCTATTTTGTGTTTTAGATAAAGTCAAGGAATCATATTAGTAAAAAATCCTCTTTATAATCTTAATTCAGATTATAAAGAGGATAATTTTATTGACAAGAGTTGCATGGGGTATGGTGAGATGAAATCATAATTGGGGAATAAATTGCACAAGACTTTCACAAGTATCCTCCTGCCAATGCCTAAAATCATAGCAAAGCTAATTAAATAGTTTTTCGTATTGCAATATTTATTAATTTATCTTATAGTAATTATGATTTTTTTAATATATTGAAGATATTTTGTGCCAACTTTCCGTAACTCGTTGATTTTGCTTATGTTTGTAGGTAAAATAAAGAAAAAAAGTGAATGAATATGTCTACGCAGCTATTATATAATGATTTCCCTACTTTTCTGCGGAAATATTTTCCTTACAAAGTACAAAAGATTTCATTGAATGCAGGTTTCACTTGCCCTAATCGTGATGGAACAAAAGGATGGGGCGGATGTACGTATTGTAATAACCAGACTTTTAATCCGGATTATTGTCGGACAGAGAAATCTGTTACTACCCAGTTGGAAGAAGGCAAATGTTTTTTTGCCCATAAATATCCGGAAATGAAATATTTAGCCTACTTTCAGGCTTATACCAATACGTATGCGGAGTTGGAAGGCTTGAAGCGTAAGTATGAGGAAGCATTGGCGGTGGATGGAGTAGTCGGGCTGGTGATTGGTACGCGTCCCGATTGTATGCCGGAAAGCTTGTTGCGTTATCTGGAAGAATTGAACAAACATACGTTTCTCATGGTAGAATATGGGATCGAAAGCACTTGTGATGAAACCTTGAGACGTATTAACCGGGGGCATACTTATGCAGATACAGTAGAAGCTGTGTGCCAGACAGCGGCCTGTGGTATCCTGACAGGTGGACATATCATCCTCGGGCTTCCGGGAGAAACGCATGATACAATGGTGGCGCAAGCGGAAATTCTTTCCGATCTGCCTTTAGCTACGCTCAAAATTCATCAGTTACAGTTGATCCGTGGTACGCGAATGGCACATGAGTATGACGTAACTCCTGCTGACTTTCATTTGTTTAGTGAGGTTGAGGAATACATTGATCTGGTGATTGATTATGTAGAGCATCTCCGTCCGGATATGGTTGTGGAACGCTTTGTTTCCCAATCTCCTAAAGATTTATTAATAGCTCCGGACTGGGGATTGAAAAATTATGAATTTGTAGCTCGTTTACAAAAAAGAATGAAAGAAAGAGGTGCTTATCAAGGTAAGAAGTATAGGGATTCGGAAAAAAGGATTATTTTTGCAGACGATAAACTTACCACTTAATAAACAGCTGTTTTGCGGAGTATAGAATAGTGGAAGAAATATTTAATGGATTTGAAAGATGGAAAGTAAAACAAGAATTAAAGGAAATGTCCACTATGTGGGAGTAAATGACCGTAACAAGCACAGATTTGAAGCGATGTGGCCATTGCCCTATGGAGTTTCATATAACTCTTATCTGATTGATGATGAAATGGTGGCATTGGTAGATACGGTAGATATCTGTTATTTTGAAGTCTACTTGCGTAAAATCAAGCAAGTGATTGGAGAACGTCCCATTAATTATTTGATTATAAATCACATGGAACCGGATCATTCGGGATCTATCCGATTGATTAAACAACATTATCCGGAAATTATCATTGTGGGTAATAAGCAGACATTCGGTATGATTGAAGGTTTCTATGGGGTAACCGGTGAACAATATCTGGTAAAGGATGGTGATTTCCTTGCTTTGGGACGTCACAAACTGCGTTTTTATATGACTCCGATGGTGCATTGGCCGGAAACGATGATGACTTTTGATGAAACGGATGGAGTTCTTTTCTCCGGCGACGGATTCGGATGTTTTGGTACGGTGGATGGCGGATTCCTGGATACTCGGATCAATGTAGATAAGTATTGGGGAGAAATGGTCCGTTATTACTCTAATATCGTTGGTAAATACGGAAGCCCCGTGCAAAAGGCTTTGCAGAAATTGGGCGGACTTCCCATTTCTGCCATTTGTTCTACTCACGGACCGGTATGGACGGAGAATATTGCAAAGGTGATCGGTATATATGATCGTTTGAGCCGTTATGATGCGGATGAAGGTGTTGTTATTGCTTACGGAAGCATGTATGGAAATACGGAGCAGATGGCGGAAGCTATTGCTGAAGAGCTTTCTGCACAGGGGGTTAAGAATATCGTTATGCATAACGTGACAAAGAGTCATCCTTCTTATATTATAGCGGATATTTTCCGTTATAAGGGATTGATTATCGGTTCTCCTACGTATAGTAATCAGATATTCCCGGAGGTGGAAGCGCTGCTTTCAAAGATTCTGCTGCGTGAGGTGAAGGGACGCTATTTGGGTTACTTCGGTTCTTTCGCATGGGCAGGTGCAGCGGTGAAACGTCTGGCGGAGTTTGCTGAAAAGAGTAAATTCGAATTGATCGGTGATCCGGTGGAGATGAAGCAGGCGATGAAAGACCTGACTTATACCCAGTGCGAAAATCTGGCACGTGCCATGGCAGACCGTTTGAAGAAAGATCGTTAAAACAGTGAATGAGATAATTTATTAACTAACCTATAAAACAATCGACTTATGAGACTTATTATTCAGCCGGACTATCAGTCCGTATCTCTGTGGGCTGCACATTATGTTGCCGCTAAAATAAAAGCTGCCAATCCAACCCCCGAAAAACCATTTGTGTTGGGCTGTCCTACCGGATCATCTCCTCTGGGCATGTATAAAGCTTTGATTGACCTGAATAAGAAAGGAATCGTTTCCTTCCGGAATGTGGTAACATTCAACATGGACGAATATGTAGGATTGCCGAAAGAACATCCGGAAAGCTATTATTCTTTCATGTGGAATAACTTTTTCGGTCATATCGATATCAAACCGGAGAATACGAATATTCTGAATGGTAATGCTCCTGATTTGGATGCAGAATGTGCTCGTTACGAAGAAAAGATCAAGTCATATGGTGGCATTGACCTGTTTATGGGCGGTATCGGTCCTGACGGACATATTGCGTTCAACGAACCGGGATCTTCATTGACTTCACGCACTCGTCAGAAAACGTTAACAATGGATACCATCATTGCTAACTCCCGTTTCTTTGATAATGACATCAACAAAGTTCCTAAGACTTCTTTGACAGTGGGAGTGGGTACTGTGCTTTCTGCAAAAGAAGTGATGATTATTGTAAATGGTCATAACAAAGCTCGTGCTTTGTATCACGCTGTAGAAGGTGCTATCACACAGATGTGGACAATCAGTGCATTGCAAATGCATGAAAAGGGTATTATCGTTTGTGATGATGCTGCTACGGCGGAATTGAAAGTGGGTACTTACCGTTACTTTAAAGATATCGAATCTGCTCATTTGGATCCGGAATCATTGATTAAGTAAGATTCTATCCTCTGAATGGATTCCATCAAAAGAATGGGCTGCTTCCGTATCGAACGGAGGGCAGCCCTTTTTTTGATAGAAAGATTGATTCCGGTGGAAAGATATTAATTCTCTTCCAGCCATCCTTTCCCTTGCCGGATGATTTCCGGCTCGTCGTCGGTACATTTCACTACGGTAGAAGGTTCTATACCTCCGATACCTCCGTCAATGACCAGATCAACGATGTCACCGAACTTCTCATCTATCAGTTCGGGATCTGTCATATATTCCAAGTCCTCATGCTCTTCGTAGGGCAGTGTGGTAGTCATAATGGGAGCATCCAACAGGCGTGCGATTTCGCGGATGATGTTATTATCCGGCATACGGATACCCACTTCTTTCCGGTTGCGGAAGATTTTGGGCAACCGATTGGTTCCGTTCAAAATAAAAGTAAATGGCCCCGGAAGATTATGCTTCATCAGCTTGAAGATATTATTGTCTACTTTCGCATATTCGCTGATGCTACTCAAGTCATAACAGATGATAGACAGGTTGTTCTTTCGAGGGTCTATCTCTTTGATCCGGCATATCCTTTCTATGGCACGTTCCTTCAAACCATGACAGCCGATGGCGTACATCGTATCAGTGGGATAGATAATCAGTCCGCCGTCATTCAGGATATCGATGATTCGTTGTAAATCCTGCGGGTTATTATTTTTGTCATATAGCTTCAGAAGCATAATTCATTCTCCTTCTTTCTTATTTGAGTTTCTTTTTTAAGAAATCCAGTGCCTTTTCTGCAGCCTTCTCTGTCACCTTTTGTTTGATTGAGTCCTTATTGGCGGTAGCGGCAGAGTCCAGTCCCAGTTTCTGTCCGAGTTTGCTGATAGCTTCATCGGCTACAGCTTCGACAGCTTGGTTGGCCATACTTTTAGTATCGACGCTGACTTTCGGAGAGGTAAATGAACCGCCGATCTTCAAGTCGAGAGTCATTAGTTTAGAGATATTGCCTACAGATGCGGGCAGCTTCACTTTTCCGGAATAGTCGATGGTTTGATCGAGGCCTGTGCTACCGGAAAGATTCAATGTGTAGTCTCCCATCTTGATATCGAACGGTTTGGTTTCTACGCGTCCGTCTTTGATGGTGAAATCCAGTGTCATATCTTTCACCTTCATGTCTTTCAGACTTGGCTGTTTAACGGCATCGGCTATCTCGTCAATTGCTTTCACTCCGCTTAAACTAAGATCACGGGTGGAAAGGCTGCCATCACCTTGCATTGTATTCAGTACAGGGCTCATGGTTGCATCCAGATCTGTCAGTACATTGATGCTTCCGGAGAAATTACCTTTCAGGTTTTCGAAGATAGGAGCCATCTTCTGCACCATATCCAACTCTTTGTAAGCTTGTGCGAAACCGATATTGGAGAGTTTGAATCCGGCTTTCATTTCCGGCTTCTTTACGTTGGCAGTGGAGTAGTAGCCGTTCATGACCACGTTGCCACCCATGGTGTTCATGGAGAGATTTTTCATATCCACTTTGCCATCTTTTATCACAAGCTTACCGTTCATATTATTGAAAGACATCTTATCGAATAACACCTGTTTCAGGTTAGCGTCCATTTGGAAGTCGATGTTGCGGGGAACTTCCATAATACCCGTGGCAGCTGTAGCTACGGAGTCGGTAGACGCAGTTTCTGATGCAGTCGTTTCATCCGCAGAAGCGGTCATGAAGTCGTTCAGATTAAAATAGTTGGAACGGATATTCAGGTTCCCTTTCAATGTAGTACCCTTCAATGCGTAACCGATATAGTTTTCAAACCTGCTGTCGGCTGTGATATCATTCTTCCCGATGTTGACGGTTGTTTCGCTCAACTGGAGGTATTTTGGGGTGAAAGTGAAGAGGGACTTCTTGATTTCTACGTCCGGCATATCTTTCATTTTGAGTTTCATACCCGTCAGTCCGATAGTGCCCGAAGCTTGCATACGTTCGTATTCCTCTTTTTCGATATAGGAAAGTCGTCCCGACATTTGCATATCAGCATCAATGGTACCGTTCAACTCCATGTCTCCAAGTGGATAGACTTGTTTGATCATGCCTAAGTTGAGAATCCCTTTAGCTTCAGCTTTAAAGTCCGGATCGCTGACCGGCGTTTTCACATTAGCCGTCAGACTAAACGGATTTCCGGCAAGACGGAAACTGAAAGGATTGATATTGACCGTAGTCAGGTCGATATTTCCTCCCGGGTTCTGGACGTTGGCACTGATATTGATTTGATCCACTCCTGCCGGTAAAGCCGGATAGCGGAACATGGCATTCTTGACTTGCATATCAATGTTGAATGCAGGAACGGTGTCGCCTTGCAAGATACCTTTCGCCGTTGCGGTAAGCGTAGCGGTTCCGTCTGTTTTCAGACTGGAGAATTCCGTAGCATAAATGGCTGGGATCAGTGACAGGATTTCCTTAAACCCGATATCGTTCGTGTTAAGTTTCAAGTCCATGTCGATAGCCGGATCTTTCAAGGCTACCCAACCGTCGATACCTGCCTGAATGGCGTTGAGGCGGATGGTGTTGTCTTTTAATGTGTATTTATTATTGGCAAGGTCGGCATCCACATCCATTGTTGCGGAGATATTGGCATTGGCAAGGAAAGGGATTCCATTCATCTTGTAAGTAAGTGATTGGGTTTCCGCCTCCAGTTTCAGAGTAGTACGGTCACTTCCTAAGTCTCCGGCGCAGATTGCGTTAAAGTCGCGGATATCAGCATACATCTTCCCTTGTTGATCGTCATAAATCAGGTTCATGTTTTTGATAACAAACCGTTGTAGCTTTACTTTGAAAGGAGAAGATGCTTCTTCTTCTGAAACAGGAGTTTCGGCAGTTGCTGTTGTATCCGGTTTCATGATATCCCAGTTGGCACGTCCGTCCGGCAATACAATGGCATGTAACCGTGTATCTTCAATAAATATTTTAGAAATATCGTAACCGCTATCTCCGAAAAGAGAGAATAAGTTGACTGCGGCAGTAACTTCTCCGGCCTGTACAAGGGTGTCATTGGCGAATTCACCAGTACCTTTCAACCAGAAATCTTCGAGAGTGACAGAAGCCTGTGGAAAGTTACGGAACAGGCTAATGTTAAGGTTCTTAAAGTCAAATTGTGCATTAAGCATTTTGTTGCCTTCTGTTTTTACAATGTCGGCTATCTTTCCTTGGAAGGCGAAAGGAAGAAGGAACATCAGAATGATGATGACTCCTACTGTGATTGCTGCGATTTTCAAACCTTTTTTCATTTGCTTCTATTTTAAGAGTTTGAGATATTACAAAGAACAAAACTAATAAAAGTTTTTGATTAATAGTACCTCGTTCTTGAAAAACATGTCATTATTAAACAACAATAAGATTTGGATATAAAGAAAAATAATGAATGCATATCTCTTCGCTAAATAATTTCACCACAGAGGACACGGAGGACACAGAGTTCTTTTCTCTCTTTCTGCAAGTAAAACAGAGCGATAAATACGTGAGAAGCTGTGTTACTCTATAGTGAATAAAAAATATTAAACCTCTGTGTCCTCTGTGGTGAACTCATAAATGAGCATTTACCTCATTTCGGTATTGAATTAACTTCGCCAAAGGGGCTGTTTTATTTCCCTTTTTTCTTTTTGAGTTCTTCCGCAATTCTCCATTGCAAAGCAGCTTCCCCTTCTTTACCTACCTTCAACAGGGCATCCCCGAATAGCTCATGTGCTCCGGCATGTTCCGGTTTCAGACTTGTTGCTTTGTCCAAATCTGCAATTGCTCCTTCTGTATCTTCCGTTTTTAATCGAAGTTTTCCCCGATTATAAACAGCCTTGAAGTTTGCGGGATGGAGGTTGACTGCGATGTTGAAGCAGTTTTCAGCGTCAAAATATTCTTTATTGTTGAAGAGGGTGATGCCTTTTCTCACCCAGGCGTCCACATAATTAGGGTCGAGGCTAAGGGCTTTATCGTAGTTGGCGAGGGCAGCGCGTATATCGTGGGCTTGGGTAATACATTCGTTACCCATTAATAAATATTCATGGGCATATTGTCGTATGCGTTCCTGTTGTTCACGCATTTGTTCTTTGAGTTTTTTATTTTGCTCTTTTAGCGTATTGATGATACCGAGCTTGCGGCGGATTAAACGGCGGGGAACAGGTTTTTCAATATCGTAGCGGGAATGGATAGCACGAAAAAACTGTTCCAGGCATTCTTCCATGTCTCCTTTATCGAAAGCGCGTGAAGCGGCGGCGTATTGCACATCGGCCTGTGCTTGTTTCAGAGCTTTGTCGATAGCCTGGCGGTCGTTGAAGCGTCCGGCAAAGTTTACGATTTCGGGGCGGACGAAGACGTCGGCACGGTTAATAGGTTTTTTGAGCTGAATACCGTCCAGTGAGGTACAACGGCTTAGTGCCACGTATGCTTGTCCACCTGCAAATACACCACCTGTGAAGTCGATGACTACACGGCTGAAAGTCAGTCCCTGACTCTTATGGACAGTGATGGCCCAAGCTAACCGGATGGGGTATTGGGTGAAGCTGCCTAAGACTTCTTCTTCTATTTCTTTGGTCTTTTCGTTGTAGCGATAACGGATATTGCGCCATGACTCACGCTTTACGTCACATTCTTTTCCATCGTCGGTGATAACATAGATCGTTTCTTCTTCCTCATCAATTCCGGCAATGACACCAATTGTACCGTTTACCCACCTGCGGTCGAAATCATTTTTAATAAAGATGATTTGTGCACCAGGTTTCAGTACGAGTTCTTGTGAAGTGGGCAAACTGCTTTCGGGGAAATCTCCTTCGATGACTCCTTCAAAAGTAATGGAGTCGCCGGGAAGTTCTGCCAGTTTCTTTTCGTTGATAGAGTCTACCGTATCTCTGCGGGTGGCCAAAGTGATATACATATCAGCTTCCGATTCTTCTATCTGACTTCCATAACGGGTGTTCAGTAGTTGTAGATCGGCCGCTCCGGCTGTATTGTTCCGGATATGGTCGAGGACACCGACAAAAACGGGGTCTGTTTGACGGTATACTTTTTGAAGTTCGATGGATACCAGATCTATCTGTCCGAATACTCTGGCAGAGAAAAAGTAGGGAGTGGGATAGAAGCGATTCAATATTTCCCGTTCGTCGTTCTTTACGACGGGTTCCAGTTGGAATACGTCGCCTACTAATAACAGTTGTTTCCCACCGAAAGGTTCGCGCAGATTGTGAGAGTATACACGTAGGATTCGGTCGATGGCATCAATGATATCCGCCCTTACCATTGAAATTTCGTCGATGATGACCAGTTCTATTTGTTCCAACAGCTTCCGATGAGGCTTGGTGTATTTGAAAAATTCATGGATACGACCACGCTGGAGACTCAAGTTCGGGTCATCCGGCAGCAGCGGATAGAAAGGGAGTTTGAAGAAACTGTGCATCGTACTTCCTCCGGCGTTAATCGCGGCAATCCCGGTTGGTGCAAGTACGACATGCTTCTTCTTGGTATGCTCGCAGACATAACGCAAGAATGTAGATTTTCCTGTACCGGCCTTTCCTGTTAGAAAGACCGATTGACGGGTATATTGAATTAGGTTCAATGCATCCTGAAATGCGGCGTTATCAGTATCTACGCTCATATTAGCATATTGATTAAATAATTCCGAAATGCTTCATTGCTTTGCTGATTCCGTCCTCATCTATTGAATCTGTAACATAATCGGCAGCGGCTTTCACATCTTCCTTAGCTTGTCCCATGGCTACTCCAATAGCCGCATGGCGGAGCATGCTGATATCATTTCCTCCATCTCCGAATGCCATCGTTTCTTCCAGTTTGATATCAAAATAACGGATGATTTCATCAATCCCTTTCTGTTTGGTATCTCCTTTTGCCGTAATGTCTGCAAAGGCAGGATACCAGCGTCCAATTTCGCAGGTGGGGATAGACGGGCGGATTTCCTTTTCCTCCTCTTCCGTGATAAAGGGTGTCATCTGAATGATTTCTTTGCTTGTTGCTTCCTCGAAAGACACAGTCGGGATTACATTCACATGAAGGAAGTCATAGAATATCTTTTTCACCATTTCATCAGGTTGGCAGACAGAGATATTATGTTCTTCTACAAAAATGCAGGGAACACCTTTCTTCTCGCAGAAAGCTCCCATTGCTTTCACTTCCTCCTGTGGGATAGCGCTTTTATAAATAACTTTCTCACCAACGAAACAATAGGCTCCGTTCATGGTTATATATCCATCGATCAGGTTCCGGTCCTGCAATTCGGAAAGGTTATTGATAATGGCTTTCGGGCGCCCGGTGGCGATAAATATCTTCAGCCCTTTTGCACGGGCAGCTTCCAGTGCCTCGATGGTAGAAGACGGTATACGGTGAGTTTCAAAACTGACCAGCGTTCCGTCTATATCAAAAAATAAAGCTTTCGTCATAAATTCTTTTTTGAATTGAATACAAATGTACTACTTTTGTCTCACATAACATAAAAACATTATGCAGTATGAACTATAATTTTGATGAAATAATAAACCGTAACGGTACAGATTCCGTAAAATGGGATGCAGTAGAGAATCGTTGGGGACGCGATGACCTGATTCCAATGTGGGTAGCTGATATGGATTTCCGCACAGCTCCTTTTGTCATAGAGGCTTTGAAAAAACGCCTGGAACATGAAGTACTCGGATATACATTTGCTTGCAAAGAATGGTCGGAGTCTATTATTAACTGGGTGAAGGAGCGTCATGGCTGGACTATCCATGAAGAGATGTTGACTTTCACTCCCGGTATTGTCCGCGGCTTGGCTTTTGTGATCCACTGTTTTACGCAGAAAGGAGATAAGATAATGGTAATGCCCCCTGTTTATCATCCTTTCTTTTTGGTCACTCAAAAGAATGAGCGCGAAGTGGTATTCAGCCCGTTAGTCCTGAAAGATGAACAATATTATATTGATTTTGACCGCTTCCGTCAAGATATTCAAGGATGCAAATTGCTTATTCTAAGCAACCCTCATAACCCGGGTGGACGTGTATGGACGAAAGAAGAACTGTCTCAAATAGCCGACATCTGCTATGAAAGCGGCACATTGGTTATCTCTGACGAGATTCATGCTGACTTAACGCTGCCTCCATACAAACATCCTACCTTTGCTTTGATTTCAGAGAAGGCACGTATGAATTCTCTTGTCTTTATGTCTCCCAGCAAAGCATTCAATATGCCGGGATTGGCAAGTTCTTATGCAATTATTGAGAACGACGAACTTCGTCACCGTTTCCGGACATATATGGAAGCAAGCGAGTTTAGCGAAGGACATCTCTTTGCTTATTTAAGTGTTGCAGCTGCTTACAGTCATGGAACAGAATGGCTGGACCAAGTGATAGCATATATTAAAGGAAATGTGGATTTCACTGAAACGTATTTGAAAGAACATATTCCTGCTATCAAGATGATCCGTCCGCAAGCCTCTTACTTGATCTTCCTGGATTGCCGCGCATTGGGACTCAATCAGGAAGAACTGAATCGTCTTTTTGTAGAAGATGCTCATCTGGCACTGAATGATGGAACAACATTCGGTAAGGAAGGCGAGGGATTTATGCGGTTGAACGTTGCTTGTCCACGTGTTACGCTGGAAAGAGCATTGAAACAGTTGGAGCAGGCTGTAATGGATTTAAAGTAGTCTTTTTAGTCCATTCCCCGGTTCGGAAATAAAATCAATCCGTTCAGGGGATGAAGCTATATTTCCTGTCTCACTCTTGCTTTTTGCTATTTAATTTTGTATCTTTAGTGCTTCGCATCTTTCCAAAGACAGGTAATCATATTACAAAGTGACCAATATCATCTTATAAGGTGATATTGGTCACTTTGTAATGTGCCTATTGTCCCCTTGTAACGGGACGACTTACCGACTGCATAAAAGACCACTAATCTCTGCACTGAAAACCCTTAATCTCTGCACTGAAAAGTCTTAAGTACAATGATGCGTAAATAGTCTGTTACGGTATCACGGTATGACAATGCCTCAACTATTGCATCAGATCTACCGGAATTAGCCGTACCTCACTATTCAAGCCGGAGGGTAATGGACTCCAATGTCCATAATTGGCCGGACGATAGTTCAAATCAACAATATTGATTTCTTTGAATTTGCGCCACTGCACTCCCTGCCTGTCTAATTCTGCAATTCGATTCGCAGGGAGATTCGTGACTTCTATCTCGATGTGGTTTTTTCCGGGTTTTAAGAACTGACCTACCTTTAATTGATAAGGCACTGCCCATGCGCATCCCGCTTCCTGTCCATTGATACGGACACGGGCACTTTCGCGTACATCTCCCAAATCAAGAATCCAGTCGTCAGCCTGCAAAGCCGGCAATTCGATGTCTAAGGAATAAACACCGGTTCCCATGTTCGTTTGGGCTGCCGGATGATCGATATGGGTCCATGAACAGGGGCGATCTATATCAAATGTCCCTTGAATTTCCGGTTTGCTTTCGGCGAAGTGTAACTTCCAACCATGATCCAGACGAAGGCTGAAAGGTTGTTCTTTTACATACTTCCATGGTTTGGATGCCTGCAAAGGTTGTTGATACGTTTGCAGAATAATCGATTCACCGGATTTTAATTGCAAATAGACTTGTGTTTTTCCGTCTGACTGCCTCACTTTAGCTTCACCACATTCTCCGGTCATGGGATTGAAGAGAGCGGCTGCGGCTGCATTCGTTCCCAATGTGATCCAACCGTCCACTCCTTTATTTTGCAAGGAAGAGATGAAATAGTGGTGTCCCGTATCATTCACTCTCCGGATCGCTTGTAGTCCGAATTTGGTTTTCATTTCTTCGGGAGAGATATTGCAGCTGGCCAATGTGCGTGCATAATCCGTTCCTGTGATAATCTTCCCCTTTCCGATTGGAGTAACGGTTGTTTCCGAGAAAGAAACAGCCGGAAGTTGCCGGAGCGTACGCTGGTAACTTTGGCGTTTTTGTTCCAACTGACCGTATCCCGGTACATCTGTCGGATAATTTTCGAGGAATACGATAGTAGCTCCCTGTTTGGCAAGTTCATAAAGATGTGCCAATACATCACTCGGCATTAGGTGTGCAGCAGGCACTACCAATGCTTTGTAGCCCGTTCCGCCCGAAGTAACCAACTGTCCGTCTTTGAAACGTGTACTGCGAATAAAGTTATCGGAAATATAATCCCCGTCATACCCGCTGTTGTTGATGCGATGGATAGCGTCGATAAACTTAGGAGCCAGTTTATCCATGTGGTGTATCGTGAATAATAACAATCGTCCCGGCTGCTCATTCCACATATCATATACCGGAAGATAAATCAGGAAATCATTATCCGGCTGTCCCATTTGCAGGAAGCTTTGGCAACGGGTGATATAGTTGAAGAACGAAGGAGCATCACGCCAAATACTGTTTGTCGGACTCATATTGATAGAAGCGTAGAATAACCATCCGGGCCATTCGGCTTCTTTCGGAGAGTACGGAGTGCCGTGGAAAAACATGTGATTGACACCGGAAACGAACATCAGATCCATATCCGGTTTGCACTGCGACAAAGAAGTGCGGAAATGTTCCGTCAGCCACGTGAATGTTTCGGAAGAAGTATATGTTTTTCCTGCAATGTGAGCGGCCGAAGAGGCGTATTTCAGCATAGACAGGTCGGAATCATTCTTTTTGGTCAAGGAGTCCTGACGCAATCCTTCGATATGGAATTGCGACAGTCCGAAACCCTCACATTCGGGAATATCTACGGCGGCATAAATATCAATCAGGTTAGCGGGGGAACCGTGTGCCTGATTGCGGGTAATGCTACCGTTTTTGTGTGCCCAGTCCGTCCACTGACAGGTAAAGTTCTCCAATAATAAATCGGAAATCGTTTCCCGGTAATCGGATACGATACGTCTGCTGACTTCCGGACGGCTTTCGTCCAGAAATTCAGGGAAATGTTCTTCCAGTTTGTACCCCCGTCGACGAGTGAATTGTTCCAGGAAATCGTCTGTCCAATCTGCCTGATACACTTCGTAAGAGTCGTTGAAGAATGTATGGGGATAGCTCGTCTTGCTGCTTTTGAAAGCACGGTCAAAACGGGAAAGATAGTTCTTTACAGCTTTCTTTGAGAGGTGGTTCATCACATATCCCTCACCTCCGGGAGCGGCACGTTTCACTTTCTGTCGTGTCTTACCAATATAAAGAGCTACGATTTTCCATTTGCCCGCAGGGGCTTTCCATTGTAGCTTGTCTTTTTTTACGTGGGCGGTCAGGTTGATACATTTACCTTTCTCATCGTAAGCCATCACTCGGCTTAGTACGGAATAAGCCTGTTGCTTAGGGTCGGTCACATTGATATCTTGTTCAATCTCTTTCCTCCCCTCTATGTGGTATGTCTGGAAGATAGCCTTCGTAGCTGCGTCTTCGATACTGACTTCCGGTCCGCCGAAAGGCCATCCGGTTCCGGTATTCATGTCAATCTCGATACCGGTGCGCTTTCCTTCCGCCTGTGTATGTTTGAGAACTTCCATCCAGCGGGGAGAGAGGAATTGAATCTCATTCGCATCATTGCCTTGCACTCCATAGATGGGAGTAATTTCTACCGCCCCCATTCCGGTGCGTGCATATTCTTGCAGATTGTATGTCAGGTTCTTTTCATCTACGGTACTTCCCAGCCACCACCATCTGGCACCGGGACGTGCTTCCACCGGAGCATCCGGCCATTGCTGTGCTTGCATTACTCCACCTGCGGCAAGCAGGCAAAGGACTATCCATTGTCTTTTATTCATCATTCGTTCGGCGTATTATAATATTCTATGTTTTCTGTATCGTCAGTAACAAAAAGCGGTCGTCCGTCCGGCTGTTCAAAGTGGAAACGGACACCGTCGAAGGTTATATTCCGTGCATGACGGATATAAAATCCTTTAGCTGGAATCGTGCCGAACATCCACGGTTCGGGATATACTTTTTCCTGTTCGGGCGGAATTCGTTTACCATCTTCTTCGCTGTATCCACCTTTATAATAGAGGTGAATATTACGGAAAGTCACATCCTCGATACAGGCTCCCGATACGCCGCTGATGATAGAAGCATACCGGCTGTCGGCACTCCATACATTGATATCGCTGATAAGAATACGTTTCATGGTGCCCACAGGAGTGCCTTCAGGACTACGCATACGTGCGCCCAACCGGAGGAAAATAGGTGCGTTGACTATATTTCTCATTGTAATATTACTGATTACAATATCTTCCAGATGTCCTCCGTCTACCGTTTCCAATGCCAATCCACGGCAATGTTCAAAGATACAGTTCGTAATCGCAATATTGCGGAAACCTCCACTACTTTCTGTGCCGAGTTTGATGCGTCCCGTACGGAAACCATGATCGGGAGCCTGCGGTTCGTCCAACTGCCAAGTGCCGTCCATTACACTGCCTTTGTCAAAGCCGCTGACATAACAATCACTGATCGTCACATTTTCCGTATCTTGGAAGCGTCCTAATCCATAAGAGGCTTTCAAGACAATGGCATCATCCCAAGGGGAGTTCACCGTGCATTGGCTGATACGTACGTTCCGGCAGCAATCAATGTCGAAGCCGTCCCGGTTGGTGTCTACTTTCAGATTCAGAATCGTCAGATGATCCACTCCGGTAGCCAACAGGGCGAAATGCCCGCAATGCAGCATGGATAAATCTTTCAGGGTCACATTTCTGCAATCTTTCAGGCTGATCGCCTTATTGCCTACACCCGGCAGGCGGCTCTCTTCACGGGTCAAGCCTTTGCCGTAGATTAAGCCGGGACCACTGATCGTAATATTCTCCAGTCCGATTCCCCAAATTAAAGAGTTTTTCCAATGGCTGTGACCGAAATCCTGATACTTGTTATGTTCATTCGGTTCGGCGGTATCATATCCTTCCTCTTTTCCGGGAAAGGCGGCAATGATGCGGGTGCCCTGTTCCAAATAGATATGAATGTTACTTTTTAACCGGATGGAATAACACGCATATTCTCCCGCAGGTAGATATACTGTGCCTCCTCCGGCCTGTGCGGCCGCTTCAATCGCACGATTGATGGCAGGCGAATCAATTGTTTTCCCATCCGCTTTGGCTCCGAAGTCCATTACATTATAAATGGCTGCATGTAGATAAATGCAATCTATTAACAGACTGAATAATAAATAGATCCTTTTCATTTTTTGTCGATTTTGGCAAAAATATCCGGTAACATATAGTAGTTGTAATCCGCTTTTTCATTCTGTTCGTAGAAACAGAAATAAAGCCGGAAAGGCTTGTTTCCTTCATTTTGGGAAGAAGCCGGGGAGAGACTGCAACGTCCGGTCAGTACAGGGCGGTCGGTTTGTTTGCCTGATTCGTAAAGCATCAGGGGAGTTGCATCCTTATGTCCGTCGCTCAAGCGGATATCAACAGTAGGAGTGACAGCCTGCAGCGTTTTCAACTTCATGCTTTCTCCGTAGTAGCAAGTGAAGGCTTGTCCCTCCACGCTGAATACATTGATGTCCGAATCCGGTTGGCAATCGCCGAAACTCCAAAATAGGGCATCGGCTTCCGAAGCAGAGGCGACTTCTACTTCCAGGATAAATCCACGACTATCGGGCAATGCTTTCCATTGGAAGGACACTCCCTGTATCTTTTCTTCAGGTTTTAGCCAGTGGCTTTCGTTTCCTTTCTTCGATACACCCAACCGGAAAGTGCCGGCAGGTGGCGTCAGTGCTTGTGCTTGCGCATCAATGAGCAAGATTCCCAGCAGTGCGATGGTCAGGAGATGTCTTAACATAGTTGAAGTTGATATTACTTTGTTCATTCTCTTTTAGTTCAATGACATTCTTTTCTTCTGTCTTTAACGTGATTTCAGATAAGTTGAAATTCTTCGTATAGCAGATTTTGCCCGGTTTGTCGGTCTGCGCTTCGATGGCATAAAGATAGAAATTTTCCAGACGTAACGAGTCATTCCATCCCGAAGCGGAGATAAATTCGTCCACATTTTCCGCTTTTACCTTTGATACGTAGACATTGCGGAAACGCGGATAACCTTTTTCGGGAGGCGTTACCGGGGTCAGCATGACTCTCCAGTGCTCCGGGATTTCTTTCCCTTCATACTCTTTGGGTAAAGTGCTGTAACTGTAACTGGGATTCCAGTTCAAGTCTGCTGCCAGTACGTGACGGACGTTTTCCGCTTTTACTTCAGTCATATAAATGTTTTCGATTGTCCCTCCGCGGTTCATGGCGCTTTTCAACCGCAGTACGGTCGAGGTGCCGATTGCTTCCAGATTATATCCCAATACATTCCGTATGCTGCCGGAAGTTTCGCTTCCGCAGGTGATAAGTCCGGCACCTTTGCGGGCGATGCAATTTCGTATGACCACATTTTCCGTAGGAAGGTTCACCCGCAGTCCGTCCGCATCCCGTCCCGATTTGATGCAGATATTATCATCGTTACAGTCTACATCGCAGTTTTCGACCAAGATATTGCAGGAAGAATCAATGTCGATACCGTCCGTGCTCGGACCGTGTCCGCCTATATTGTTGTTGATTGTCAGTCCGTCTATCGTGCAATAATCGGAGTAAAGAATCTGACACCCCCAAAAACCGGTACGCATCAGGGTAAATCCTTTCAATGTAATGTCCGAGCTACGTTCTATGAGGATGCCCCGTACCCGTTTGCAGTCGTAATCCACAATCCAGCGCAATCCTTTTGCTTCATATTCTTTCCGCATTTCCCAATATTTATCCCAAAATACTTTTCCCCGGCAGTCCAGCGTTCCTTCTCCGGTGACAGAAACGTTCTTTTCATTGACAATGTTGATAACTGCTGCGGGCCATGTCATCTCGATTCCTGCAATCCGTGAACGGAATTCGGGATAATGATGAATGGATGGGCTGGCCAATAAAGTCACCCCTTTGTCCAGTTGCAGGTTGACACCGCTTTTTACGAACAGTGCTCCTGTCTGGTAATATCCCGGTTGGAGAACTACCGTTCCTCCACCGCTGACGGCACAACTGTCAATTGCTTTCTGGATAGCTTCCGTGCTAAGCACCGTGCTGTCTGCTACTGCGCCAAAAGAATTAGCGGATAAAATTACATTGTTTCCGGGCATTTGCCGGCTGCCTACACTGTCGGCCCACGACAAATCCGGTTGCTGCGGAACCTGCCCCCATTCGAAGCTGTTGTTTCCTGCCTGTTTGGCCGTTGGGGTGGCGCAAGCTGCTGTCAAAAGTGTGCCTGCTAGTAGGAGCAGGGGAAAGATGCCTTTGGTTTTCATATTTATCTAATGCCTGATACTTGATACTTAATACCTAATACTTATCTCCTAATTTCCGTCCGGTTTCTCTATTTCCGTGAATGGTGATTCGTTCCAATGGAAAACATTCACATCGTCCGGTTGTGCCGGGTTATAGGATGGGTCTATTTTCAGGTGTTTAGCCAGTTCCGGTACGGCTTTCTTCATTCCTTCAATCACACATTGGGCTATTTGATAGGCCCCGTAAGGATTAAAGTGGGTGTTATCGGCAAAATCCTTGGTCTGTCCCGGATAAGTGCCTGCAGGATAATGCACGAAAGCGCGTTTGGACGTTTCCGGCCCCAAGGCTTCATAAAGCGTACGGGTCATTTCGTTGAGGTCGATCAACGGAACATTTTCCTTTGCTGCCAGCCAGCGCATGGCTTCCGGATAATCTTCGTGTGTGTCACGGATATGTCCGGTGGCATCGAAACTCCGGCGTTGGGTGGGAGTGACTAGTACGGGGTATGCTCCCCGTGCACGGGCTTCATCAATAAATGTTTTCAGGCTGGTCATAAAAGAGTAATAGGCTCCTTTGCCCGGCCCTTTCTGCTTTTGGTCGTTATGTCCGAATTCCATGAAAAGATAATCTCCTTTCTTTATCTGGCTCAATGCTTTTTTCAAACGTCCTGCGGCAATAAAAGTATTGGCTGATTCGCCCGATTCCGCATAATTGGCGATACAAACGTCCGTGCCGAAGAAATGAGGTATCATTTGTCCCCAGCTCGCCCATGGCTCATTGTCCTGATCGACTACGGTACTGTTGCCGCATAGAAAAACGGTAATCACCGACGGATCGGCAGGCTTGATACTGATACTCTGGCATACGGGTGCATCGCCGTTAAATTCCAGAGTCAGTTTATCGTCCCAGTTCAGTTTGGTCTTTTCGCGGGGTTTGATACGTACGGATTCTTTCTCGGAAATGCGGGGATTGCGTTTGTTGATGATAAATGTTTCATCTACGAATTGTCCCTTTTGGGTCGCGAGGTTATCAATGAACAGTCGGCGTGACTCGCCTCTTACAGTGGTCACCCCTGCCTGTTTCTTGCTTCCCAGGCGAACGGTTACCTGGTAGTTACCATCCGGCACACGGACAGAAAAGAAGAAGGGTGCCTTACTGCCTTTTGCGGGAGTAGCGACGAGATCATATCCGTATCCTGTCTCCTCACTGTAGCGGGGAGCGTCTGCCAACTGGTATGTTTGGGCTTTCTCCTGTGCGTTGATATTTGCCGTTGCCAGGACTAGCAAACCTATAATAGTTGTTTTCATGTAAATAATATAAAAGTATATTGTTTATGGAGTTTAGGCACGGATTACACGGATTTCACGGTTTTTAGAATTATGCTTTCTATAGAGCAACAGCGTAATCCGTGTAATCCGTGCCTGATAATTTCCCATTTAGTTAATTTTTGGTTTGAGCTCGTCAGGTGAATCTTTGGTATAAGATTTCACATCTCCCGCCACTTTGGTGAATAATGCTTGGATTAGTTCCGGAGTTATCTTTTCTGTCGGACGGAAAGCATCCGAATTCATATAATCCAGGATTGCTTTGTGCATCTGGCGGGCTACAATCCGTTTTTCCGGTTGGGAGGTAATATCCATACTGGTCATCATCAGTTTGCCGTTCAACACCTTTGCTTCGAACAACATTCCGATTTTCCGGCTGATAAACCAAGTATCAATACTTTGAATCGTTGGTTGGAATTCTGCCGGGAAGTCGGTGAATTGCATCACTTGCGCTTTGTTCAGCAGTTCCCACCATTGCAGGTTGCTATGATATTCAGTAGGAAATTCACGGAAAAGAGGGTGATATTCATTCAGGAAAATACCTGTTGTGTGTGGCGGACGCATCTTGAACCAGGAAGTATTCCAAAATACGGGAGTAAAATATTGTTTGACTTCCTTGCCGTATTGTATCTTTCCGGCAGCCGTAATCAGCACATTTCCTCCGTCCTGCAACACTGCCAATGCTTTGGCGTCCAAGGTGTCGGTGGTATATACTGTTCCTTGTACCAGTTCCACTTGTGCCGGATATACCCAGAAATCCCAGTCGTTTACGGCATCACTGCCTTCGATACGCACTTCCAGATTTAGTTTCTGCGGTGTATCGATTCCTTCCAGAGTCATATCTACACTACCCAGAGAATAAAGATTTCCGATGGGAATGTGATGGGTGCCGACAGTTCCATGAGCATATACTTTTCCGAATTTATCCTTAATGGTATATACTGTTTTTGCACTTTCTAAGGGAGCAGCTCCGAAATGGGATACTTCAATGTCGGCATGGAATGTTTCATTATTGGCATATACAAATTTAGGAATACGTGCCAAAGGTACGGTCGGACTGCAAAAGCGTCTGAACTGTTCTGCGTTGATATATCCTTTTTCTTCAAAGAACACGTCCAGTACACCGACTAATGCAGTTCCCTGACCGGAATAATCATTGAGAGCCAGCAACTGGAATCCCGCATAGTCCGGAGTACGCAAGGTCTTTTCAATCTCATGTTTGTAGCAGAGTGCCTGCAATTTGCCCGAAGCCATCATGAAATCGTAGCTTTGGCTTCCCATGTGGTTATCGTTCAGAATATCCCGGAAGATTTCAAAGTTCTTCGCTTTGTTAACTCCCGTATATTTACGGATTTCATTGAAATTCGGGAATACGCACCATTGACCCGTTTCGTGTGATACATACGGTTGTTTCACCGTGTCGATTCTTGTACGATAATCCGATTCACTTTCCGGTTGCGCACCTGCCCAGCTTAATCCGCGTGCACCTGCTTTCACATGATACTCATTGTGAGGTTGCCATTGCCAACTGTTTCCAACGGAAGCTCCTGTGTATACACGACGCGGATCGGTTGCTTTCCAATAATCCACGAACTTGCTGACCCATGCCACCCAACGACCGGAAGGCTCATTGCCGCAAGCCAGCATACAGTATGAAGCATAATTCCCATATTCCTTGGTCAGTGCAATGGTTTCGTCCATCAGGTATTTGTCAATCGGTTGTCCGTTACCCAGTCTCGGACCGTGGTTCGGCCAGCTCGGTCCTTCCGGTTGCAGATAGAAACCAACCAGATCGGCAGCAATGAAAGCTGCCTCCGGCGGACAGAAAGAGTGGAAGCGCATATGATTCAAGCCGTAGCTGCGGCAAATGCGGAATACCCGTTCCCAAGAAGCCACATCCATCGGAGCATAGCCTGTCAACGGGAAATCACAGTTTTCCACTGTACCGCGAAGCATTGTCTTACGACCGTTCACATAGAACCATTTTCCCTCGATCTTGAAATCACGCATACCGAACTGTACCTGTTTCGTATCAGACAGTTTGCCGTTGACCAGCTTTGCCGTCAGTTTATAAAGTGCCGGACTGAATTCATCCCACGTCAGAAACTCTTTTCCCATCGGAAGTTCCATTTCCACCGGATTATCTCCCGGACGGATGTTGAAACTTTGATGTATGGGAGCCACTTTGTGCTGAATGTCCGTGTTAAAGCTCTCGGCGGAAAGGGTGATCTCTGCCTTGGTGGAAGAAGCAGACCGTATATTCATGCGAACCAGCGCTTTCTGATTGCTCAAATCGGGATATACCTGAATATCTTCTAAATGGACTTTGGGAGTAGCTTGTAATTCGATTCGTCCGACGATACCGTTCCAGTTGCCTTGTGTCTGGTCGGTGATGCTGTGAGAATCGGGACCTACGTTGATTTCTTTGATTCTATTATCGATACGGATGGTAATCAGGTACGTTTTTCCGGGGGTGGTTGCAGCAGTCAGGTCATAGACATGGGGAACACAAAGACTGTTTTGCATACCAAGCTCCTGCTGATTTACCCATACAGTAGTTTCGATGTGCGGACGTTCCAGAAAAAGAGTGATTCTTTCTCCTTTCCAGTCAGCCGGAATTGTCACTTTCTTTTGATACCAGGCCACACCTACATAATGTTTGTCGGGAGTCAGAAAGAAGGGTAGCTTTACTTGTCCCTCTATCCTGTATTTTTCCATATATGGGTTGAAGTAGTAAGAACTGTCGTAGAGGCTTCCGGTCCATTGGGTACGGACGGTCACTTCATCTCCTTTCCATTTTTCGGGCATGGAGCCGGGCAGGTTGATAGAATCGTCGAGGGATTTTTTGAACCATTGTTCCTTGACGCCGGTATCTTCCCGGTCTATCCGGAAATTCCATTTGCCGGATAAGCTGAAAGAGTGATTTTGTCCCGCTACGGTCAGTATGGAGATAAATACGATAGCAATACTTACTAAAAGTCGTTTCATGATATATAGAATTGATATGTTTTTCATTCTTTTTTAAATCTGCCGCTAAAGTAGAGCTTTTTAAGGGTTTAGTAAATAGAAAGATGTACAGATACATAGAATATTGTATCAAAATGGACATCTAAAAGCGTTCGTGTACAAAACTACATGGATTTGAAATATTGTCCATGCTCTTTATCTTTGAGGAGGGGCGGAGATGCCTTATCTTTGCAGGGTAAACTTTTTAATCTTAATAAGGAACCATGAAAAAAGTAGTAATCTGGATAGCTCTAAGTCTTTGGTCGGTGATGACAATCTTTGCCGGTGAGACAGCTTACCTCTTTTCTTATTTTATCAATGACAGTAAAGACGGACTGCATTTAGCATATAGTTATGATGGATTGAACTGGCTGCCTTTACATGGCGGACGTTCTTATCTTACCCCTGCGGTTGGTAAAGATAAATTAATGCGTGACCCCAGTATTTGCCAGTCGCCGGACGGAACTTTTCACATGGTCTGGACTTCTAGTTGGACGGACCGGATTATCGGATATGCCTCTTCCCGAGATTTGGTTCATTGGAGTGAGCAACAAGCAATTCCTGTGATGATGCACGAGCCGGATGCACATAACTGTTGGGCTCCCGAACTGTTTTACGATGAACCTTCACAAACCTATTATATCTTTTGGGCAACTACGATTCCCGGTCGTCACAAAGAAGTGGCTACCAGTGAAAGTGAGAAAGGACTGAATCATCGTATTTATTATGTAACAACGAAGGACTTTCGTACTTTCTCGAAGACGAAGATGTTCTTCAATCCTGATTTCAGTGTGATTGATGCCGCTATTGTGAAAGATCCGAAGCGGGAAGATCTGATAATGGTAGTCAAGAATGAAAATTCCAATCCACCGGAAAAGAATTTGCGTGTGACACGTACAAAGAAGATAGAAAAAGGATTCCCGACCCAAGTATCAGCATCTATTACAGGAGAATATTGGGCGGAAGGTCCGGCTCCTCTTTTTGTAGGTGATACGCTTTATGTCTATTTTGATAAATACCGTGACCATCGTTATGGAGCTGTTCGTTCTTTGGATCATGGTGAAACATGGGAAGATGTGTCCGATCAGGTCTCTTTCCCGAGAGGCATCCGTCATGGAACGGCGTTTGCGGTGGATGCTTCTGTTGTGGAGACACTAAAAAAGAAGTCTTGGTTTAACGACAAAGACCTGACACTGACAGGAGTCTATTATTATCCCGAACATTGGGATGAAAGCCAGTGGGAACGTGATTTCAAGAAGATGCATGAACTGGGATTTGAATTTACCCATTTTGCCGAGTTTGCCTGGGCGCAACTGGAACCGGAAGAGGGACGCTATGATTTTGCCTGGCTCGATAAAGCCGTGGCTTTAGCTGCCAAATATGATTTGAAAGTGATCATGTGTACTTCTACTGCCACTCCTCCTGTATGGATGAGCCGGAAATATCCCGAAATTCTATTGAAGAATGAGGATGGAACGATACTTGACCACGGTGCTCGCCAGCATGCTTCATTTGCTTCGCCTCTTTACAGGGAATTATCATACAAGATGATTGAAAAACTGGCGCAACATTATGGAAATGACTCCCGTATTATCGGATGGCAACTCGACAACGAACCTGCTGTACAGTTTGATTATAATCCGAAAGCGGAGCTTGCTTTCCGTGATTTTCTCCGTGCCAAATACAATAATGATATCCAACTTTTAAATGATGCATGGGGCACTGCTTTCTGGAGTGAGGCTTATTCGTCTTTTGATGAAATAACGCTTCCCAAGCGCGTACAGATGTTTATGAATCATCATCAAATTTTGGATTACCGCCGTTTTGCTGCATCACAAACCAATGATTTCCTGAACGAACAATGTCTGTTGATTAAGAAATATGCAAAGAACCAATGGGTGACTACGAATTATATACCGAATTATGATGAAGGTCACATCGGTGGTAGCTCCGCACTTGATTTCCAGAGTTACACCCGCTATATGGTATATGGTGATAATGAGGGGATTGGTCGTCGAGGCTACCGGGTAGGTAATCCGTTGCGGATAGCCTGGGCAAATGACTTTTTCCGTCCGATACAGGGAACTTATGGTGTGATGGAATTACAGCCGGGACAGGTGAACTGGGGCAGTATCAATCCCCAACCTCTTCCGGGCGCAGTTCGTCTGTGGATGTGGAGTGTGTTTGCCGGTGGAAGTGATTTTATCTGCACCTATCGTTATCGCCAGCCTCTTTACGGCACGGAACAATATCATTACGGAATTGTCGGCACGGACGGAGTGACTGTTACTCCCGGCGGAAGAGAATATGAGACATTTATAAAGGAGATTCGTGAACTTCGTAAACATTGCTCTTCCCGTGAAACCAAACCTGCCGATTACCTTGCCCGTCGTACTGCAATTCTTTTCAATCATGAAAACTCCTGGAGTATCGAGCGGCAGAAGCAGAATCGTACATGGGACACTTTTGCACACATCGAAAAGTACTACCGTACCCTAAAATCATTCGGAGCTCCTGTCGATTTTATATCAGAGAGAAATAATTTATCCGATTATCCGGTGGTCGTAATACCGGCTTATCAATTGGCTGATAAAGAACTGGTGGATAAATGGATTGCATACGTGAAGAATGGCGGAAATCTAATTTTAACCTGCCGTACGGGACAGAAGGATCGTTATGGCCGTCTTCCTGAAGCTCCTTTTGGCTTCATGATTACTCCTTTGACAGGAAACGAAATGAACTTTTACGATTTACTTCTTCCTGAAGATCCCGGTACTGTAATGATGGATGGAAAGGAGTATGCTTGGAATACATGGGGAGAAATTCTGAATCCTCCCACTGACGCACAGGTCTGGGCTACTTATAAAAACGAATTCTATGAAGGAAGTCCGGCTGTTACTTTCCGTAAATTAGGAAAGGGAACAATCACTTATGTTGGAGTGGACAGTCATGATGGAGCATTGGAAAAAGATATATTGAAGAAACTATATGTACAACTGAATATCCCGGTGATGGACCTGCCATCTGGTGTGACAATGGAATATCGTAATGGATTGGGAATTGTATTGAACTATTCGGATCGTCCTTATACATTTAACTTACCGAAAGGGGGCAAGGCACTGATAGGAACTACGGAAATTCCTACAGCAGGTGTATTGGTCTTTTCAATGTAACAATAAATAGATATTTTTATCTTTGCAGGATTTGAATGAATTAAAAATAGAATCATACGATGAAGACGAACTTATTGAAATATATGGCAGGTATCTGCTTTTGTCTGTTGACAGCTTCTTTGGCTTTTGCCGGTGATAATTATAAGACGGTAAAGGTGAAAGCGCCTTTTCCCATGCAGCCTATTAAAATCTTTATTTATCCCGATAAAGATTTCCCGATAACGGATTACGGTGCACAACCGGGAGGTGAGACGGATAATACCAAAGCCATTGCTGCCGCTATTGAGGCATGTAATCAAGCGGGAGGTGGACGTGTGGTTGTTCCGGCTGGTACATGGCTGACCGGGCCTATTCATTTCAAGAGTAATGTAAACCTCTGTTTGGAAGAGAATGCAGTTTTGAATTTCACGGATAATCCTTCTGATTATCTTCCGGCAGTGATGACTTCCTGGGAAGGCTTGGAATGTTATAACTATTCTCCTTTACTTTATGCTTTTGAATGTGAGAATGTGGCGATTACGGGTAAAGGAACTCTCCAGCCGAAAATGGATGCCTGGAGAGTTTGGTTCAAACGTCCCCAGCCTCATTTGGAAGCGTTGAAGGAGTTGTATACAAAAGCTTCGACTAATGTCCCTGTGATAGAACGTCAGATGGCAATAGGGGAGAATCATCTTCGTCCGCATCTGATTCATTTCAATCGTTGTAAGAATGTGCTGTTGGATGGATTTAAGATACGTGAAAGTCCGTTCTGGACCATTCACCTTTATATGTGTGACGGGGGAGTGGTACGCAATCTGGATGTGAAAGCTCATGGACATAATAACGATGGTATCGACTTTGAAATGAGTCGCAACTTTCTGGTGGAGGATTGTTCTTTCGATCAGGGGGATGATGCGGTAGTTATCAAGGCCGGACGCAATCAGGATGCCTGGAGATTGAATACTCCTTGTGAAAATATTGTTATCCGTCGTTGTCAAATTCTTAAAGGGCATACTTTGCTTGGCATCGGAAGTGAAATATCCGGAGGCATACGGAATATCTATATGCACGATTGCACGGCTCCTAATTCGGTAATGCGTCTTTTCTTCGTGAAGACCAATCATCGCCGGGGTGGATTTATAGAAAACGTTTACATGAAAAATGTACAGGCAGGCATCGCTCAACGGGTGCTTGAAATAGATACGGAAGTATTGTATCAATGGAAAGATCTGGTACCTACTTATGAGGAACGGATTACCCGTATTGATGGCATTTATATGGATAAGGTGACTTGTGAGTCGGCAGATGCCATCTATGAATTGAAGGGGAATGCCAAATTGCCGGTTAAGAATGTAACGATTGAGAATGTGAAAGTGGGTGAGGTGAAAGAGTTCGTGAAGAAAGTGAATAATGTAGAGAATGTAGTGGAAAAGAATGTGACTTATGATAGGAAAGGGAAATAACCCTTTCCTGAAAGTAGCGGAAAATTTCATGCTATAATTTTAGTATAATGTAGTATCTTAGCAGCAAAATTGAAAACTTTATGCTAAGATGAAGAAATCCTTTTATTTATTACTGCTAATCACTCTATATAGCAGTATCAGCTTTGCTCAAAGCCTGAAATCTATATCTATTTTAGGCGATTCGTATTCAACATTTGAAGGATACCTGCAACCCGATACCAATAGCATTTGGTATTACGTTTCTCCGCAACAGCAAACGGATGTAACTTCCGTAAAGCAGACCTGGTGGCATAAATTCATCAAAGAGAATAACTACCGCCTTTGTGTCAACAACTCCTTTTCCGGTGCAACGATTTGTAATACCGGTTATAATCAGGCTGATTATTCGGATCGTTCTTTTATTACCCGTATGGATAAGTTGGGATGTCCGGATATCATCTTTATTTTCGGTGCAACGAATGATTGTTGGGCCGGTTCACCGCTTGGGGATTACAAGTATGAAGGATGGACCAAGGAAGATTTATATACATTCCGTCCGGCCATGGCATATCTGCTCGACCACATGATTGATCGTTATCCTAATGTTGAGATCTATTTTCTGCTGAATTCAGGTTTAAAGGAAGAGTTTAATGAGTCGGTCAGAGCTATCTGTCATCACTATAATATTGATTGTATTGAACTGCATGATATTGATAAAAAGAGCGGTCATCCTTCGATAAAGGGGATGGAGCAGATTAGCGATCAGATTAAGATGTTTATGAAGAAGACGAAGTGAAAATATATCGGGAATTAAGATAATGATATTGCCACTTGCTACTCTTTGATTAGGAATACTATTTCAAAGAGTGTCAAGTGGCAATAAGTTTAGTTGTTTATCTTAATATCCCGGATTCTGCATGGCTTTCTTTTCTTCATTACTTAGTGCAGAACCATTTGAATTGGTGATACCATCCAGGAAGGCTTGAGGAATCGGACGATAGTAATGTTTCTCCGGTTTGAATTCACCAAGACCTCTGCTGACACCATCGTTGAATTTATGCCAACGTGCGTCTAATGTTTTGGTACGCGCCAGATCCTCCCAGCGTTGCAATTCGCCACAAAGCTCACGGGTACGTTCATTTAATAGGAAGCACATCATTTTGTCTGCATTGGATGTACAGCCCAGTTCGTTGTAGATAGGGGTGTCGACTGTAGAGTTATAAACATCTGCCACACTATTTAATTTCATTGTTGTTTTAGTAGAAGCAGTAGTCTCCTGTCCGATATTGTTTGACTCATAATAAGTGTTTTCTTCCCAGTAAATAGCACCTTCGGAAGAATGCCCGCCACCTTTTCCGGAACAATAAGGATTATTCTTATAAGCTTGTCCGCCATCTACATTCTTACTACGGTCTTCACCTGTTTCGTAACCGGCACGTTCACGCAGTTTATTTATCCATTCGATAGCTTTGTCGTAATTGGCTTCCCCTTTACGAATATACGCTTCGGCAACCATTAATACATCATCTGCCGAACGGGCGATGATGGCATCGCGAGTACCGAATTGAGATGCAATGGAAACACGGTAACCATCCCGGAATTTAGATAAAGCTACTGAACGCTTGTGAGGTATGATATCGTAATAATTGCCCGTTTTCTCATTTATATTCCAGCTGTGTTCCTGTCCTTTGAAATAACGTACATATGTATATGTATTGCACATTTTTCCATCTTTCAAAACAGTATATGCCGGAGCGTTGGAATATTTCTCATATCGGTTGTCTCCCGGGTCATTAACGATGTATTTCATACCGAGTTCACCTCCACTAAAACGTTTGTCGCCTTCTTTTACACCTGCCGGGGCATATGGCATATCTTCTGCTGTCCAGGTGGGAGCACTTTTGGTCTCGTTGGCTCCATAACAGGTAATGAATGATTTCCAGAAACGAGAGTCATTGACACGGTCAAACACCTGCATAGTATATTCTGTGGCACTCACATATGAGAATTCACGTCCTCCGGAGATGTCGCGTTTACATCCACCTATATCATTACCTTGATATACGGCCGGATAATAAAGATGCATCTGATTTCCATAACGTCCCCATGTTGATTCGTCGTTAGAGAATTGAGCTGCCAGAACCACTTCACTTACTTTTTCATTGGCTCCGTTCGGCTGCTCATAGTCCCAAAGTTCTACATAGTCATTGCACAACGGATGTGCATCTACCACTTCCGAACCATATTGAATCACAGCATCAAGGTCGGATGCTACATAATTACTGTTCCAGTCACTGTACAATTCGGATGCCCGGAATAAATGCGCTTTTGCGAGGAAATGGGCGGCAGCGTATTTATTGATTCGTCCAATCGATTCACCTTTATCCGGAAGTAGTCTGTAGGCTTCTCCAAAATCTGATATAATCTGGGTGTATATTTCTTCAGCAGAATTTCGTGTGAAATATGTTTCCGCACTTGTGGACGGAACTAATTTTAACGGTACGCCACCAAATTGCTTTACTAATTCGAAATAAGCATAAGCCCTTAGAAAATGCGCTTCTCCCAGACGTGTGTTATATGAGGGTGAACTTTGGTTATAATATTGAGGTATATTCTGGATTAATATGTTTGCGGGTTCAACCAGTCCGTAGTAATTGTCCCAGACAGGTTGGTTGGCATCTTTTTCAGATGAATTTAAATCTTGGCTATAGTGGTTCCATGCAGGGATAACATTGTTAGCATCGGTAAATTCATCCACTCCCATGTTGTAACACTGAATACCCCATATATAGTTGAATTTGAATTTTAGTTTCTGGTAGGCTCCAGTCACTAATTCATCAAGTCCTTCCTGTGTCTTAAAGCGGTCAGTACTATATTGAGTTGTTAAATTCTCATCAAGGAAAGATTCACTGCACGAAGTGATCGAACTTCCTGTTGCGCCGGCTATTAGAGCTGCAAATAATATTCTATTTAATTTCATAATGTCTTTACTTTAATTTGTTTATTAGAATCCAATGTTGACACCTATTACAAAACTCTTCAAAGTGGTAGGTGAGCCAAATGTCTTGGTGTTATTGTCATAGTTTACCAAGTCAGTATCCAAAAAGTCACATGCCTTATAGATATTGAATGGATTCATGGCTTGAACATACAACTTCAGATTATTGATACCCAAATTCTTTAATTGCTGTGGGGCAAAGTTATAACCCAATGAAATATTACGAACTTTGATGTATGAGCCATCCTGATAGTTCATTGCACTGTTAAAGGCATCGGCTCCTTCACCGTTAGAACCGGGTGAATAGTATTTTGCATTCTCATTGGTACCGGCCACCCAATAGTCTACTTTACGCTGCATATAGCGACCGTCAAGAGTAACGGCTCCCTGTGGAACTGTAAAACCCCAGCGTGATAGAATAAAGAAGGACAGTTCAAAATTCTTATAACTGAAAGTATTACTCCATCCACCTGTCCAGCGTGGACGTGTGTGCCCTACAATTTTCTTATCGTCATTAGCATCAATTTTGCCGTCATTATTTAAATCTTTCACTTTGATTTGTCCCGGTTTACGTCCATATTTGGCAGCTTCTTCAGCTTCTTCTGTTTTCCAGATGCCATCATATACCCAGTCGTAATAAACGCCGATTTCTTCACCGACAAACCATTTATTGTTCACATCTTCCGTTCTACCATTGGACAATTCGTCAATTCGGTTTCTGTCCATTGACCATGTTAAAGTAGTGCTCCAAGAAAAATCTTTTGTTTGTACAGGTATTGCATTTACTTGTAGGTCAATACCATATCCGGATGTTTTACCCACATTCGCATAAGTGGAAACATAACCCGTTAGCGAAGGAATTGACATTTCCAGTAACAAATCATCTGTTTTCGTTTTGTATGCATCGACACTACCGGTAAGTCGGTTATTAAAGAAACCATAGTCAATACCGACATTGTATTGTGTAGTTCTTTCCCAGCCTAGAGTCGGATTAGCCATTTTGGCGGGTTCCTTCTGTGAAGGATCTGAAGGTACATAACCCAGAGATGAGTCATTCTGTCCCCAGTTATAGTATAAACCTGTGATGGCACCTTTGGTTGCATATGCTTTGATTGCCGCATTACCTGTAACACCCATACCTACACGAAGTTTCAACTGATTCAGCCAACTGATGTCTTTCAGGAAATCTTCCTGATCCATTCTCCATGCGATAGCAGCAGAGGGGAAACTGGCCCATTTGTGTCCTTCGGCTAATTGAGAGGCACCGTCCCAACGCATAGATGCTGTTAGCAAGTACTTATCTTTATAACCATAATTCAGGCGAATCATATAAGAAGCCATTTGAGTTTCAGTCAGTCCTGTGCCGAAAGAGTTCAGTGTGCCGGCAGAGCCTATATTATACCAAAGCTCATCCGATGAGGCTACATTAGTGGCTCTCATATCTCCCATCTCGTAATGGTAGGCAGAAGCGGATTGCATCAATGTCATTCCCAAATTATGCTGTCCCAGAGACTTGTTGTAATAGATCAGGTTATCTAATGTCCATGCACGTTTTTGTTCGTTTTTATATTGTGCACCATTGTTACCGTCTCCATTAATACCATCAGCAGCGTTAGCAACTCCTAAGGTGTAGAATTGGAATTCAGGGCCAAACTGAAGACGATAGGACAAACCTTCCAATGGTTTCCAGATTTTACCGAAATCAATTTGTGAATACAAACTGGCAGAAGCGCGGAAAGTGCGGCGTTGATTAGTATTATAGTCCAATTCGCGAATAGGGTTGATGATATTTACATCACCACTCGGATAACGGACATATTCACCGTTTTCATCGTAAGGCACTGTCCAGGGGATCATACCTCTTAATGCACTATAGAAATCACCCGAACCGGTTACAGATTTTGAGAAACTGTATCCATAGTCTTGAGTTGAATACGATGCATTGATTGAAGAACCCATTTTGAACCAATCGACAGGAGTTACGTCAAATGAGGTTTTCAATGTATAGCGTTCGTATGCTTGTCCCGGTTGTGTACCTTTCTGGTCCAGATAGCCGAATGAGGCATAGCCTTGAAATTTGTCAGACCCTCCGGATGCGCTTAAGGTATGTTCGTGAGTGATCCCTGTTTGTTTGCCGTGAGAAGTCCAGTCGTATGAACCTACTAAAGATGGATCGTAAACTCCGTTTACCCATGCCTTCTCGATGTTCTGCCATGAAGAGGTTACACTGCCGAATGCAGCTTTATCTGCTTCATAAGTCGGAGTGGCGGAAGCATAAGATCCTGCATTGTATTTAGCTAAGCGGGCATAATCCAGCCATTCGGAGGCAGACATCATCTTTGTTACATCGTGTAGTGTTTCAAAAGTGACAGTACCGGAATAGTTCAGGGTTACCTTCCCTTCTTTTCCTTTTTTAGTAGTCACAAGAATGACACCATTGGCACCACGTGAACCATAAATTGCTGTGGCTGAAGCATCTTTCAGAATGTCAATAGATTCAATATCGGAAGGATTGATGTTTTCAATGCCTCCATTTTGAATGACCATACCGTCTACCACATACAACGGACCCTGTTCCGCATTAATGGAGCGTTGTCCACGGATATTAATGTTACCGACCTCTCCGGGACGTTGACTGGACGTGATATCTACACCGGCTGTTTTGCCTTGCATCCCTTCCAGTGCGTTTCTTACAGGCATTGCTTTCAGTTCTTTTTCTCCTACGCGAGCCATAGCACCGGTTACGTCACTTTTTTTCTGGACTCCATATCCTACAACTACTACTTCGTCTAAGGTTTCTGTATCTTCTTGAAGAGTAATTTGGAAGTTAGTATTTCCGGCCACGGATACTTCTTGTTTTTTATATCCTATATAAGTGATAGTGATTGTACCTTTCATTGGCACATTGGAAAGAGAAAACTTGCCATTTAAATCGGTAATTGTACCATTAGTAGTACCATTAACCAATACACTGGCACCAATAACCGGTTCTCCGGTGAAATCTGTAACTGTGCCCGAAATTGTCTTATTCTGGGCATAAGATTCTACTATTAAAAAAGAAAACAAAGTGAGGAGAAATAGCCGTCGGATAGTATCCTTATAGGCGTACAGGTGATTACCTTTTTTGTTGCTTTTCATACTTTAATTATTAAGTTATAAATATTGGTTTATATAGCCTTTATTGTTCATTTTCTTTTCGTCTTCTTTTGAGGACTTTTTATCTCTTGCTTTATTATATGGGGATATTCCTGTAATATAGGATTTTATAGAGGATTGGTAATGTAATGTATTATATAATATCTATATATTTACATAGTGTATTTATTGTTATTAAGTTAAACAAAAGTTAGATTCTCTTTTGACTTGAAAGCCTTGTTTATCAAAGCATTATTAGGATTAGAGAGTTACCGTTAGACAATAATGAGGCAGCTATTGAAGAATCTTCAATAGAGAAAAAACTTGAAAACAGAAGAAATGCCTCAAGACGAGGCATAAAAGAATCAACGTTTTATAATAACTGATTTAATATTTCCCTAAATACTTTATCAGCATGTTCTTGCATAATTTTGATATAATTGAATATAGGACGATTGTTTTTCATACTGTGCCCTATGCAATACTCTATTTTCTCAATTTGGATTCCTAAATTATATCCATGTTGTGCAAATGTCTTTCGAGCAGAATAGTAAGTAACCTTTTTACTTATCCCCGAAAGTCGTGCCACTTTGTCTATATGTCGAAAAATCAAACTGTATATCTGTCTATAAGATGAATACTTTCCAAATTTTAAATACCCGTCTCTAGTCAGATATTTATCTATGATAGCTTTTGCTTCGGGTTGTAGAGTAAATGCAATTTCATTCTCTCCTTTTTTACTATTACGTGTTTTATGACGTATATATCTCATATACTTTTTATCTTTAAAATTATATGCCAACAAATCTCTCAAGTTAATACCACCTAAATAATAAGTAAGCATAAAAATATCTCTTACTATAGATTGAGAAGGTTTAAAAAAACGAGTGTCTCGTATTCTCTTTAATTCATCTACTGACAAATCGAGTTCTCGTACATTACTTGCAGGCATTTTAAAGAGAACAAAAGGATGGATAGAATAAGTTACATAGTTCATTTTACCTGCATAATTCAATACGACTTTTATCAGAGTCAAATATATCCTGATAGTAGTATCTGCCAGATTCTCTTTACGGAGAGCTTTTGAAAATCCTTGTATATGGAGAGGACTCAACTGTATTAGAGGGAAATCTCCATTCATATACTTAATGAATCTCTCTGTAGCTATCTTGTAGAGTTTATAAGATTTCTCCCGTTCTTCTCCTTTCATAAAATCCATATACTCTTTCGCAACAGTTTGAAAAGTGATTCCTTTTTTCTTTTGTTCATAAGTGATAATACGTATTAGCTCAGTACATGAGATTACAGGTAAATAGCTGATTGATGTAACAATTTCCTCATACTCATTGATTAGTCTTCGAAGACAAATGTTCATATTTGCAGCATTCTCATGCCTTACTACTCTACCATTTTTTAACTGGTTGGCAGAATCCAAAGTAAACTGGGTAGATATATATCTAGTTTGTGAATGGTGGGCTACTGCTACCCTTATCCGATGTCTGCCATTTGATAATTTTTTAGTTGGAACAATTACAATTGAAAAATTCGCCATATCGTTTTTTAGGTTTATAAATTACTATTTTCAATACAATAAAATAGAAACAAAAAGATTCATAGTCATTGGTCACCAATCGAAAATCGCACCCATAACATGGAATATCGTGCAAAAGACGGTATTTTCCATGCATTTGTACGATTCTGCATTGCTATATCTTGATTAAGTCGTTATGTTTGCAACACTTTTTCACAGGTAGAATGTAAAAAGTTTCTTTTAAAAAGAGAATCTAACTTTTGTTTAACTGAAATTACATAAAAACAACTAATGTAAAAATGCAAATACCACATAAAGATATGCTCTACCAGAATTCTACAAAATTCTACATTAAAGCATTTTATAAAACTCCCATTAAAAGATAGAAGAATAAAAACTTTTAAAGAAGATAAAAGACAGACAAGCTATAAAACAAATAAATCAAGATTTATAACCAATAATTAATTATATGAAAAACATTCATTCAATAACATTTTCACTCACACCTTTATCGGCGGGATATGATAAGTACAATAGTTCGTGTATAATCACGAAAGATTTCAATCCTTCACAACGAGTATAATAGCTAAAAATATTTGTTTAACTTTAACAAACATGGTATGAAGAAAAACTATGTAACGGCTGCTTTTGCTTTGCTTCTTTTAGCAGGGTGCAGTAATGACGTGAAAGAATCCGATATCAAATTTTCGGGAGAGGCAGGCGCTAAAGTCTCATTTAGTGCAGTAATCAATGATCAGGAGGCAAGTAATCTTGTAACCAGAGCCACGGAAACGAGTTGGGAGTCTGGAGATCGAGTAGGCATCACCTGTGGAAAAGACCAGATGAATGTTGAGTATCAATATTCCCCAGACAATACAGGGTTATTTAATGCAGTGAATGGAAAAATTGAAGATATTTGGGTGCTTGGTACCCAAACTTATGATGTATTGGCATATTACCCCTTTACTGGAACATCTGGTACAGAACCGGTAGCGGTAGAGGTTAACACCGGTACTGAAGTACAAACGAATAAAGAAACACGTAAGCAAATCGACTTTCTTTATGCAACAGGAGTTGCAACCAGCCAACAACCCAATGTACAACTGTCATTTCGGCATGTAATGAGTCGTATTAAACTAACCTTTACTCCAGGTGAAGGGGTGACTCTATCTGATATAACATGTTATCTTATTGGCTTAAAACAAGAAGGAACATTTAATCCTGTCACAGGTATAGCAGCAGTAAGTACTGCTGAAACGGTCAAGCCTGAAGATATAATCTGGGATGGCGATCGGAAAGTGGGTGCAGATGGGAACTACACAATAGAAGCTATTTTATTACCACAAGTTGTTAGCGAAAAGGTCTGGATTCAGGCAGGAATGGGTGGAAACTATTACGAGGCAACTTTTACTAATTTAACAGAGTTGAAACCCGGTTATTCTTACAACTATACAGTCGAAGTTAATAAGTATGAAGATAATGAATACACACTGAAAATCACTCAAGCAACAGAAATTGTTGGCTGGACCACAGGTGATGAGGGCAAATATTCACCTGATGCGGGACTTGCAGGAACTGACTCTTCAGTCACCAACCCCAGTTGGAATCTGGATGAAGAAGAGATTGACTAATTTCTATATGGACAGTCATTATTACACATCTTTAGAGTAATAAAATAAAGAATCTTTAATGAATAAACAATATCTGATTTATGAAATATTATAATTATATATCTATACTGCTCTTTGTTAGTTTTTCCGCACTAACATCTTGTACTCAAGATGATAACATGGGCAATGAGGCAAGCTCTACACAGAACTTCCAGATTTCGGTAAGTGAAACTGGCTTTGAGAGCGATAATACTACACGCGCCACTGAAAATAACTATTCTACTATATTCGTGAATGGAGATGCCATAGGAATCTTTGCAGTGCGCAATGGAGCGATTGTAAGCAATATAAATAATGTAAAATGCACGATGCAGGATGGTGCATGGGAAATGGAAACCAATATAGAATACAAGGAAAGTGAATTTAAGAAAATGAGTTTCTATGCTTATTATCCATATAATGGCACATTCAATTCAGACACGGATTTTGATGCATCTAAAACGTTAACTGATGGTGACCCATTCGAAGGATACGTGGCAAATTGGAAAGTAGACGCTGAACAAGATGAAGCCAATTATACCAAATATGACCTGATGACAAGTGTCGGAAAAGCTTCCGGACAACGCTTGAAAGGAGAAGTATCTTTCGTCATGCAACACCGGATGGCACTTGCTGTCCTTCAAATGCCAGACGTAGTATATGATTTTACAAATACAGATGTAACTATTGATGATTACATTTTACCCACTCAAGCAGGCTTATTTAAACTAAATAATAAAATAGCCAAACCTTATGAGCAAGAAATTAACTCTAAAACCTATTATCGTTTTCTTGTAAATCCGAATAAAGAATTCACTATTGCAGGATCTTATATCACAAGTAAAGAAGAAAAGACCTATGACCATACAGCTACATTAACAAGCGGACAGGCAAAACTGTATAAGGTCAAAAATCCGGATACGATAAAGCAACAGCTTTCCGTAGGTGATTATTTATGTGCAGATGGTTCTATTATAAGCAAAGATGCTGCCGTACCCGAAAATGCGATTGGCGTGATATTCTATGTAGGCAATCCGCAACCGTCGGTAACACATGCCGATAAATACGTAGAGGCCAAAGATCCATTACGCCGTGATTACCCCGAATGCAAACATGGTTTAGTATTAGCTCTAAAGAATGCACTATTAGGCACTGCAGAAAAAGGAAGATTCAACACTAGTAATAAACACTATTACGGCACTTGGTTCAGGACTGATGAAAAATATATGAATAGTTACGTAGATACGGAAAGAGGAAAAAATGTTGCTCCTATTGCAGGATTTCAAGGTTACAATAATACAGTTCTCATGGAAGTTGGTGCAACTATGGGCGATGATTATAAGGCAGGTGCCGGTAATGCATTAACAGCCTTGGAAAATTATCGGACAGAAAACGCAACTCCTACAACCTCAACAGGTTGGTATTTCCCTTCAGATTTTGATCTTATAACTGTCAAACAAGTAGTGGCTACTGTAAATTCCAGCATCGAGAAAGCCAATGGAACAGTATTAGTTATTAATGACGGTGCTACCGAGGGAGGAAGTTTTTATTGGTCAAATACTGAACGTAATAATGAATGGTTGTGGGCTAATACAATGGGAAGTGGTAGTGATGCTTCTGGTCCTGCAGAAAGTGGTTCTCTTACAGCAAAACGCTACGCATCAAATAATGATGGTTTTTTCCGTATGATGCTTGCCTTTTAAAGTATTCTAATTAATACCTATTAAAGGTAATATTGATTGCTATTATTATATCAGTTATGTAAAAAATATGAATAAGAAAAACTACATAAAAAAGACAACTTTACCTGTCGTACTGTTTTTCTCCTTCGCTTTGGTACCAGTATTCGGTAGTCAAGGACAGGCTTATGCTGCGGTAGACATTGTCCAGCAGCAGAGCATGATAAAGGGAACGGTAGTAGACGAGAAAGGTGAACCGGTTATCGGTGCGAATGTGATTGCTGCAGGGTCTCCCAACGGTACAATCACCGATATAGACGGTAATTTCAGACTGAGTGTAAAGCCGGGTGCAAAACTGAAAATCTCTTATATCGGCTATACCGATCAGGTTGTGGTAGCCAAAGACAAAATGAGGATTGTACTGGCAGAAGACGCTACCGCGCTAGAAGAAGTAGAAATTGTGGCGTATGGTGTACAGAAGAAAGTCAGTGTAACGGGAGCTATTGCCAGTGTGAAAGCCGAAGATGTAATGCGTACTCCGGTGGGAAGTATTTCTAATGTTTTGGGAGGGCAGATGAGTGGTTTGACCACCGTACAGTACTCTGGTGAGCCAGGTGCGGATGCCGCGGACATCTTAGTGCGTGGTAAAGCCACTTGGACGAATTCTTCGCCGTTGATCCAAATTGATGGTATAGTACGTGAAGCATCGGATATGGCACAACTCGACCCGAATGAAATAGAAAGTATCAGTATTTTGAAAGATGCTTCGGCTACGGCTGTTTTTGGTATCCGTGGTGCCAACGGTGTAGTATTGATTACCACTAAGCGCGGTAAGGAAGGAAAGGCGAAAATCTCTTTCACTACTTCTGCATCCATATTGATGCCGACCAAGATGGTAGAGCAGGCAAACTCTTATGAGTATGCAACTTTCTACAACCAGATGCTTGCCAATGATGGGACTGCTCCTAAATTTAGTGATGAAGTCATTCAGAAATTTAAAGATCATTCCGACCCCATACGTTTCCCGGATGTTGATTGGGTGGATTATGTGATGAAAGATGCAGCGATTCAGACTCAGCACAACTTGAATATTTCGGGTGGTACTGACCGTGTACGCTATTTTATTTCCGTTGGTGCTTATACACAAGGCGGTTTGTTCAAGGAATACGACTTGCCCTACAACTTGAGCTATCAATACCGTCGGTTCAACTACCGTACCAATTTGGATATAGATGTGACAAAGACAACCAAACTGTCAATCAACCTCAGTGGTAATCTCGACAACTCTGATAAACCGAACAACAGTGGGGGGACTTCTTCCATCGTGAGAAATATTTATTATACAACTCCTTTCCATAGTCCGGGTATTGTAGACGGAAAAATGGTGTATGCTACTGCCGATGAACAAGCCGACGGTTTGCGTCTTCCTTTTACCGGAACCAATGATGCAATGACATATCGTAATGGTAAATCAACTCATGCCAGCAATAATAAATTGAGTATGGATTTAGCATTGGAACAAAAATTGGATTTTATAACCAAAGGATTGAACTTTAGACTGAAAGGTGCCTACAACAGTGCTTTCTCTGTAACTAAAACTGGTGAATGTGGCATTGCTTCTTATACACCGATTCTTAAAAGTGATGGTACAATAGGCTATAAGAAAAGTGGTGAGAATTCTGATGTGAAATATGGCTATAGTACGGGTAAGGCACGTGACTGGTATATGGAAGCTGGTTTCAACTATTCCCGTTCGTTCAACAACCATAACGTAGGCGCATTGCTTCTTTACAACCAGTCAAAAGAATATTATTTTGGTAGTTCCAATTCGATCTATCGGGATATTCCGCGCGGATATGTTGGTTTGGTAGGACGTGTTACTTATGATTGGAAAAATCGTTACCTTGTCGAATTTAATGTCGGTTACAACGGTTCTGAAAACTTTGCTCCCGAGTCCCGTTTCGGTGTATTCCCGGCTGGTTCTTTCGGATGGGTTATGAGTGAGGAAAAGTGGTTCAGTGCCATGAAGCCTTGGGTAAGTTTCTTGAAGTTGCGCGCTAGTTTCGGTTTGGTAGGTAACGACAAAACTGGTAGCAACGATTCTCGTTTCTTGTATGTTCCCGATCCTTATAATACAAATCTGAATTCGGAAGCAAATGTTGGCGGAAATGGTAACTATGGTTATATTTTCGGTGTGGATAACAAAACAATAAGTTTAGGTTCGTCTGAGGCTTCAAAGAATAATCCGAATGTTGGATGGGAAAAGTCTTTCAAGCAAAACTACGGTATTGACATTAACTTCTTAGATGACAAATTGAGTGCAACGGGAGAGTATTACCGTGAACACCGTACCAACATCTTGTTGCAGAACGGACAAGCACCTGGCATTTTGGGATTCGCCATGCCGTGGGCAAACCTTGGTATCGTAGATAGCTGGGGATGGGAACTCTCCTTGAAATGGAATGATAAAATAGGGAATAACTTCCGCTATTGGGCGGGTGTTAATCTTTCATACAACCAGAATGAGATTATCGAAAACATGCCGGCTCCACAACTATACGATTACCAGTACACGAAAGGACACCGTATCGGAGCACGCAAGCAGTATGTATTCTGGCGTTATTATGACGAAATAACTCCCGAACTTTATGAACAAACTTTCCATCGTCCGTACCCCGATCAAGGTATAGCAATGCAGAATGGTGACGCGGTATTTATGGATTTGAATGGCGACCGCCTCATTGATAACAATGACATGAGTTACGATTATGGTTATACAGACGATCCTGAATATATGGTTGGTGTCAATTTGGGATTTGTATATAAGAATTGGGAGGTAAATACTCAATGGACAGGCTCATGGAATGTAACGCGTATGGTTTCGGACGTATTCCGCCGTCCGTTCCGTTCGGCTTCAGAAAACGAGTATGGAGGTTTACTTTCATACCATCTGGATAATACTTGGACAGAAGAGAATCCATCGCAAAGTGCCAAATATCCACGGGCTAGTTTTGTAACTGCAAAAGGAGAGCACAATTATGCTGACGCTACGTTGTATGAGCAAGATTCCAAATATTTGCGTCTGAAGACATTACAAGTGGCATATAACTTCAAATTCCCATTTATGAAGAAATTAGGAATGAATACGATGCAGTTGGCATTCAGCGGATATAACCTATGGACTCTAACTCCTTATCTGTGGGGTGATCCTGAAGCACGGGCCAGTAGCTCACCGGCATATCCATTGTCAAAGACCTATACATTGAGTTTAAAAGTAGGATTCTAATTGCAGGTATATAAAGTATAATATTATTATGAGACAAATATATAAATGGATTGTTAGCGCATTGGCTGTAGTTTCACTGATAACTACGTCATGTGTAGATGAAATAAAGTTTGGAAATTCTTTTCTGGATAAAGCACCGGGGGGATCGGCCACCATCGATACCGTATTTGGAAGCGCTATCTATACACAGCAATTCTTGACAGGCATTTACAGCCGTCAATATTATGGGCTTCCGTATATGAACAGAAACTATCCTGAAATCCAAAATTCATGCGACTTATATACAGGGAAATTTGAGGCTTTGAGTGACTGTTGGCATTTACACTGGGCAGGTGCAGGGCTTCAATCTCAATATTATGCCGCTACCCATACGGCCTCTTATAGTTATCGTCAAGACAAATTCAGTTATCTCCAAGAATGGGTTTGGGAAGCTGTCCGTTATGGTTATATTCTATTGGAGAATATTGATCGGGTACCCGATTTGAGCGAAACAGAAAAAGCACGAATGATTGCTGAAACAAAATGTCTGATAGCTGCCCGTTATTTTGATATGTTTCGTCATTATGGGGGGCTGCCTATCCTGCGTAGTACTTTCACTGGTACGGAATCCAGTTTTGAAATTCCACGTGCTACGGTGGAGGAAACGGTGAACTATATGATTGGTCTGTTGGATGATGCCATCGATGCAAATATTCTTCCTTGGGCTTATGATGGAAATACGGCAACTACCAGCCAGTCTTATGTAGGCCGCTGGACGAAAGCTAGTGCAATGGCTCTAAAATGTAAAATCTGGCAATTTGCTGCTTCACCTTTATTCAACGACGTGCAGGGATATGCCGGCGGCTCTTCTCAGGCAGAGCAACAACACTTGGTTTGGTATGGTAGTAAGCGTCCGGAACTTTGGCAGAATTGCTTGCAGGCTTGTCAGAAGTTCTTTGAAGAAAATGAAAAGAACGGCAATTATTATCAATTGCGACAAGCCAGTTCCAATACTCCATCGCAATATCGTCAGGCCTATCGTATGGGATATATCTTACAAGGTAGCAGGGAGGTTATTCATTCTGTTCGCGTGAGAGAAAGCGATAACCATAACAATGGTAATTATCAATGGCACGCATGGCAATCCGGTGTGAAACGTTTGAATTACAATCCGACACAGGAATATATTGAAATGTTTCCATGGGCAGACGGTACTCCGTTCGATTGGGATGCGTTGGCGGCAGAGGGAAAAGAAGCGATGAATACCATGTTCGCTAAGGGAGAAATTGATCCTCAGACACACTACCAAAAGACAGAATTGACACGTGACCCCCGTCTGTATGAGACAGCACGTATTAATGGTACTCCGAACACATTGGACTGGACTACAGGAGAAATGGGACAGCAGCCTTTCGAAGCTTGGGTAGGTGGATATCACGCCGGTATGGACCCTAAAAATGAGTCAGAACTGTTTGCCACCGGTTATGCTAATCTGAAATATTGGTTGGGAGATGAATATATACGCCAACCTCTCCAATGGGTATACCTTCGCTATTCTGATCTCATGCTAGTTTATGCGGAAGCATTATTACAAGCTAATAACGACAATACCGGTGCACTAAAATGGATTGACCAAGTGCGTGCTCGTGTGGGAATGAAAGGTTTGGCAGAATGTAATCCTGGCAAAAATCTGACAACCAATCATGATGCTTTATTAGAAGAACTTCTGAGAGAACGCGTTTGCGAACTAGGTATGGAAGACAGCCGTTTCTTCGACCTTATTCGTTACAAACGCGAAGATTTGTTTGAGAAACGTTTACATGGTTTGCGTATATACCGTATGGGATATACAAAAAATGATAAGGGCGAAACGGTATATGGCCGTATTGAAAAACAATGGTATGGTCCTGACCAAAACAGCAAGATGGATCAGCCTACGGACTTCGAATACGAGAAATTTGAATTGAAGAATCCGACTCGCCATTGGTGGGATCATGGATTTGACGCGAAATGGTATCTGTCTCCGTTCCCACAGGTTGAAGTGAATAAAGGTTACGGATTGATTCAAAATCCGGGATGGTAATGAGTGAGGCACATGAATAACATGATATTTGAACATCAATTTATGAAAAAACATAAAATACTGATAATGGTATTCCTTGTATGTTCGGGCATTTCTGCCGGAGCACAGGAAACGAAAGAAGACACCACGGTTGTCAAGGGGTATGCCGCACAATCGATTGATGTGGGAGCCAATCGGACATTCACTCGGGCGGAATCGACTGCTTCCGTCTCTACTGTCTATAATGATGAGTTTGACAAACGGGCGGCAAAGAATATCTCCCATTCCCTCTACGGACATGGACTGGGATTGGTAACTCTCCAAAACGGAGGTAACTATGCCGGGACTGAACCGACATTCTATGTAAGGGGTGTACAAAGTCTTTCCAGCAGTTCACCATTGATTCTGGTAGATGGAATAGAGCGGGATATGAGTTTGGTAAGTCCTGAAGAAGTGGAATCTGTATCTGTACTGAAAGATGCTGCGGCTGTGGCATTGTACGGATATAAAGGAACAAACGGTGTTATCTTGATTACTACCAAGCGGGGTAAATACGAGAGTCGGGGAATAAAATTCACTTATGACCATGTAATAAACTTCATGTCGCGTAAGCCGGAATTTGTGGATGCTGCCACCTATGCACAGGCTGTTAATGAAGCACGTGGTTACGAAGGTAGTTCTGCCCGATATACTCCCGGAGAAATAAACGCATTCCGTACAGGAGATTATCCTTATCTCTATCCGAATGTAGATTGGGTGGAAGAGACTTTCCGCAACTCTGGTGTATCTAATAAGTATACCATGGAACTCCGGGGTGGTGGTACTAAATTCCGTTATTATACAATGATTGATTTATTGACTGACAAGGGCTTTGTAAATAGTCCGAATGAAAATGATGGCTACTCTACACAGAATAAGTATTCACGCGGTAATCTGCGCACCAATCTGGATATTGACCTAACCAGTACTACGCAGCTGAAACTGAATTTACTGGGTACATTGACAGAATCAAGTCGTCCGGGTAGCTCTGCCGATTTGTGGGACATGGTTTACAGTCTGCCTGCTTCCGCCTTTCCGGTAAAAACGGAAGATGGAGCATGGGGAGGTAATAACACATCATGGCTGGGTACTTCCAATCCGGTGGCTCAATCGCAAGGTGCTGCTTACGCTAAAGGACATATGCGCAATCTTTTTGCCGACATGACATTAACCCAAGATTTATCGGGTATGCTCAAAGGCCTGCGAGCAAACGCTATGCTCGCTTACGATAGCTACTCAGCTATTTGGGAGGATCACAGTAAGACGTATGCTTATGCCGGTTATACTCCTACATGGAATGATAATGGTATTCCTACTTACACTATGACAACTGGTGGAGAACCGTCCGAAATGGGCAAGGATGCGAGCATTAATGACTGGAAACGTCGATTCAATTTTGCTGCAAGCATTGATTATACTCGTTCGTTCGGAAAACATGACTTGTATACACAAGCTAAGTGGGATTATGAATACCGTGACAGTTACGGACTGAATACTACAATTTATCGTCAGAATGTATCATGGTATACTCATTACGGATTTAACAAACGCTACTATGTCGATTTGGCATTAGTAGGGTCGGAATCCAGCCTTTTGGCCCCGGGACATAAATGGGCGTTCTCTCCTACTGTTTCTGCAGCATGGGTATTATCTAACGAGAATTTCTTGAAAGACGCTTCATGGATTGATCTCTTGAAACTGCGTGCTTCTTTTGGTGTAATTAATGCTGACTATTTGCCTACAGACGGAAGTGATACAGTATACGACTACTGGACGCAGATTTACACAACTACCGGTACCGTGTACAATTTCAACAACAGTTATCAATCCGACTTTGGTTCTACATTACTCAATCGACTGGCTACAGCTAATTCTACGCACGAAAAAGCTTATAAATATAATGTCGGCCTAGACGCTATGTTATTTGGCGGATTGAACATGACTTTGGAGGGTTATTATCAACGCAGAAAAGATATCTGGGTGTCTTCCAATGGTAAATATACGGATGTGCTGGGTATGGATGCTCCGTTCGAAAATGCCGGCATTGTAGATAGCTGGGGGATAGAAGCCGGATTGGATTATACAAAACATCTGGGAGAATTGACACTTAATGTAGGTGGTAATTTCCAGTTCCATCGCAATGAGATCAAGGAACAACTGGAAGAACCAAGACTTTATGAAAATTTGGTGCAGACTGGAAATCAGGTCGGACAGATTTACGGTATGCAGGCTGTCGGATATTTCCAAAGTCAGGCGGAAATTAACAAGAGTTTGCCGCAATCATTCGGTACATTGAAACCTGGTGATGTCAAATATCAGGATGTCAACGGCGATGGTGTGATTGACACTGACGATAAGATAGCCATTGGTTATAGCACTACTGCACCCGAAATCTACTATTCATTCCATCTGGGAGCTGAGTGGAAAGGATTAGGATTTGATGTGATGTTCCAAGGTACTGCCAACTATTCTGCTATACTGAATACGAAAGCTATGTTCTGGCCTACGCTGAACACTACCAGTTTGTCTACTTATTACTACGAAAACCGTTGGACACCGGAGAATCGTAATGCCCGTTTCCCACGTCTGACTTCTGAGAGCAATGGAAACAACCAGCAGACTAGTACACTATGGGTGGTAGATCGTTCTTTCTTGAAGATGAGAAATCTGGAAGTTTACTACAAACTTCCGAAAAACTGGTTGCGGAAGAGTGGGTTCGTCAATAGCGCTAAAGTGTATGTCAGAGGCCTTGACTTGCTTTGCTTCGATGGAATGGACGTAGTAGATCCGGAATCTTACGGAGTAACCAATCCACTGAACAAGAGCATAGTGTTTGGACTGAATATCGGTTTTTAATCACAAAAACAACATGAAATTATGAAACTGAAAAAATTGATATATGGTATCTTGACAGCAACTGTTCTTTCGGCATGTGCGGACCAAATGGAATACCATGAATACAATAATTATGACGAAGACTACGTAAAACTCAATTTCGGTAATGTGGGCGGTTTGATTACCGACATTTATCTGAAACTGGATACGGACTTCGGCAACTATAGCGGAGCAATGCTTGCTTCTGCTACGGATGAAGCGGAATACGCTTATACCAGCAATGATATTGTTGACTTCTACGATGGTTCTTGGAGTTCGACAAATGCCAAGAACAGTATGTGGACTACTTGCTACGAAGGTATTGCCAATTGTAATCACTATCTGGAAAAGTTTACAGGACTTACTTTTCCCGAGCTCGAACTGAATGACGACTATGTGGCACAGATGGGGCGTTACAATAACTATCCTTATGAGGTACGTTTTTTACGGGCTTATTTCTATTTTAATCTGGTACGTCAATATGGAGATGTTCCTTTCTCCGACCACATGCTAAGTGCAGAAGAAAGCAATACGCTGTCTCGCCGTCCGGCACAAGAAATATTCGACTACATCATCTCTGAATGTGACGAAATCAAAGATTTGATTATAGAAGATTATTCAAAAGTAGACAGACCGATTTCGCCGGTAGAGGGTGGACGTGCAAATAAACTGACGGTTTTAGCTCTGAAGGCTCGTGCTGCTCTTTTTGCTGCCAGCCCGTTGTTTAATACCAACAACAATCCGGAGTTGTGGCACCGTGCCGCTCTGGCGAATATGGAAGTGGTGAATGCTTGTGAAACTGCCGGAATGACATTGGTGCCTAAATACGAAACACTGTGGGCTGTCAAGAACTATTCGGATGGTATTAAAGAAATCATTTTCGGGCGGCGTGCCAACAAAGCAGCCAGTTCTGCTGAGTCGTACAACTATCCGGCCGGTCTGACAGGCAGTAAAGGTGGCAATTGCCCGACACAGACGTTGGTAGATGCTTATGAAATGACAGATGGAAAGCCTTATGGGGAAAGTGACTTATACAGTCCGAGCGATCCATACATCAATCGTGACCCTCGTTTTGAGTTGACTATTGCACACAATGGTTCTACTTGGCCCAACTGGAATACAACCCCACTTCAAACATATCAAGGGGGGCTGAATGGCCAACCTATTACCGGAGGCACACCTACAGGATATTACTTGAAGAAACTTTGTCACGGTGATATTGACCTGCGTGATAACAGTACATACAAATCGGATAACCACACTTGGGTTACTTTCCGTTTGGCTGAGTTCTATTTGAATTATGCTGAAGCTTTGTTCAAATATCTGGGTGGGGCTGACGAGGTAAGCAGCGAGTTTGTGGATAAGGACGGGGAGCAAGTTACTGCCCGGAAAATGGCTTCAAAAACCCGCACTCGCGTAGGAATGCCTGAGTTTCCTTATAGTATGACAAATGAGGCATTCTGGACGAAGTATCAAAATGAACGTATGGTGGAATTGGCTTTTGAGGGACATCGTTTTTGGGATGTTCGCCGTTGGAAAGAGGCTGACAAGTTCTTCACAAAGATTGATGTGATGAAAATCACAGATAACGGTGACAGTTATACTTACAATCGCGAGACTGTAACTCGTATGTGGAATGATAAGATGTATCTGTTTCCTATTCCGCGCACAGAGATTATGAAAAACCCGAATCTGACGCAGAACACGGGTTGGTAAATAAAATATTTAATTAAAGATTATAATATGAAGAAATTGTGGATTTGCGCATGTACGCTACTATTGATAACGGTAACAGCATGTAGTGATTACGAAATCTTTGCTGAAGATTTAAATCCGGTAGATTCAACGGAAGATGATCCTGCAGAAGAACCTGATAATTGGGATGGTACATTCGATACGGGTGCAGTACAGGCTGCTACTACAACCGACCGTGCCGTGGCAGCTAGTTTCAATGGTGGTGTGTATGATAAAAGTATAACCACTAAGGCACCACAGGGTGTTTTGGTTAGTTGGCGTTGGTTGTCTTCCGATCCTGATGATATTGGCTTTGATGTGTATCGTGATGGTACGAAACTGAATGCAAGCCCTATTATAAACAGTACGAACTACAAGGACTTGACAGCAGAAATTGGGAAAACCTATAAGTATGAGGTGAAAAACAATGCGGATAATAGTTCGTTAGGTAACTATACCATCACAACAAGTAGCGAAGCTGCCGGATTCTATCGTTCTATTAAACTGAAACCTAGAGCTGGATATGATGCAAATGATGGTGCTATTGGCGATCTGGATGGTGATGGGAAGTATGAAATAGTTGTGAAGAGACAAGTGATTGGTGCTCCCAGAGATGTAGGCGATACAGGCGGTAGCTGGTCAGGATTGCAAGCCGGAAGTTGTATATTGGAAGCTTACAAATTGGACGGTAGCAGCAACGGAGTGCCTATGTGGATAATCAATATGGGTATTAACATCAATCAAGGTGCACACACCACACAGTTTCTGGTATATGACTTTGATGGTGACGGAAAGGCTGAAGTGGCTTTACGTACAGCAGAAGGAACTACATTCGGCGACGGAACAACGATTGGCGATGTGAATGGTGATGGTAAGACTGATTATCGTAATACTTCCAGTGGACGTGTATTGGATGGGCCCGAATTTCTTTCCTTGGCAGATGGTGAAACTGGTGCCGAAATCGCACGTACAGAGTATATTCCTCGTGGAGAAGAGTCTACTTGGGAATCTTATTGGGGAGATTCTTTTGGGAACCGTAGTGAACGTTTCCTGATGGGAGTCGGCCACTTCGATTCACAAGACGGAAGAGCTAGTATTGTTATGTGTCGTGGATATTATAAGAATTTTCAACTATGGGCTGTACACTACAATGATGATGGTAAACTGAGAAACCGTTGGAAATTTAACACTGCTAGCGGATATTCTGAACGATGGCTTGATGCGGGTAACCACAATTTATCTATTGGTGATGTAGATAACGACGGTAAGGATGAAATTGTGTATGGTTCTTGTGGAATCGATCATGACGGTAAAGGTATGTACGCTACTGGATTAGGACACGGAGATGCTTTACATTTAGGTAAATTTGATCCGAATCGTGCTGGTTTGCAAATTGTTGGTTGTCATGAGCACGAAGACAAACATGGTGGAAAAGGTGTTGACATTCGAGATGCTGCCACTGGCGAAATACTTTGGTTTATTCCGGGTAGCGATGATGTGGCTCGCTGTATAGTAGCAGATGTAGACCCTTCAACTCCGGGATGCGAGGTATGGTCTTCTGCAAGCGCAACGGACATCTATTCTTGTAAGGGCGAAAAATTATCAGAAAAAAAGGCGCCGACTCAAATCGGTGGCGGGACTTCATATAACATGGCCATTTGGTGGGATGGTTCGCTAAATCGTCAAATGTTGGATGGAAATAAATATAAAGAAGAAGTTGCCGGTATCGGTGCACCTTGTATTGTTAGTTACACCAATGGCCGTTTGCTTATGGGTGAAAGTTTTGGTGCTGTAACAATCAATGATACCAAAGCTAATCCATGCTTTTATGGTGATATCTGGGGAGATTGGCGTGAAGAGGTTATTTATCCAAGTAAAGATTTCAGCGAACTACGTATCTTAACTACTGATTTCGAAACTCAATATCGTATCCGTCCATTGATGGAAGACCATATTTACAGACTCAGTGCAACGCACCAGAATATTGGTTATAACCAACCAACACATACAGGCTTCTATTTAGGATCTGACAGGACAGATTATAAATAATAAGGAAACCATAATGATATAATAATGATAGGAGTGGTAGCAGGAAATATATGATTTCTGTTGCCACTTTATCATGTAAATGGATGATCTTTCATTCCTCTAGTAATCAATTTTTATGAGAAACATATTTCTTATTTTGTTTCTATTCATCATTTTAGGAACACATGCACAAGACAATCAAGTCTCCGGCCTCAACGCCCGCCAGTTTCATAAATATTGGAAGGTCGAATCGGAGTCTCCTGATTATAAAGTGACATTTATCGGTGATACAGCCGAAAACGTTTCTCCCAAAGGGCTAACTCTCTGGAGAAAAGAAAAGATGAATGGACGGGTGACGATTGAATATGACGCGTGTGTAGTTGTAGAAAAAGAAGGAGACCGATTGAGTGATTTGAATTGTTTCTGGATGGCTTCGGATCCTACCTGTCCTGATAATATCTGGAAACGTGAAAAGTGGCGCAACGGAATCTTTCTGAATTGTTATTCCCTGCAACTCTACTATATGGGATATGGTGGAAATTATAACTCCACTACGCGCTTCCGCCGTTATGACGGTAATGAGGCAGGAATCGCAGATCCGAAAATACGTCCTGCTATATGGAAAGAATATACGGATGCCGACCATTTGCTAAAGGCAAATCACTGGTATCACATCAAGATAACCAATGAAGATAATAGGGTTAGTTATTACATCGATGGCGAGCGACTGGTGGACTTCCGCGATGCCGAACCTCTGACTGAAGGATGGTTCGGTTTTCGTACCACCTTATCACGTACCCGCATTACTAATTTTCGCTATGAATGTTCACCTCAACAGATTTCTGCCGTCCCTTTGCATTGGATCGGTGATACCCCTGAACAGGATAAAGCGGTAAGTTTCGGAGTTCCTTTTGATGAAGGAGATGTATTTCCTGCAACTCCGTTGCGGCTAAAAGTGAATGAATATCAAGATATTCCAGTGGATACCTGGCCATTAGCCTATTGGCCGGATGGCTCAGTGAAATGGAGCGGAGTTGCCGGAGTCATTCCTGCCGGAACGGAAAGATTGACATTAGAAAAAGCCTCCAAGAAAGCAAAAACGACCAATAAACAGCCTAAGGCTTCTATCTCTATCACTGAAACACCTGAAAATATTCAAATTGAAACAGGGGTACTTTCTGTTTTTATCCCTCGATACGGAGATTTCCTGATTGATAGTCTGTTATATAAAGGAACTAAAGTAGGAGAGAAAGCACATCTTATTTGTAGCACTCAAAGCAAACCGATTCAAGAAAATACATCTCAAATATCTTTTACTCGTTACATAGGAGAAATAAAATCAGTAACCGTAGAACGTCTGGGTTCAGTACGGGCACTTATAAAGTTGGAAGGCGTGCATCGGAACAGAAATAAGGAGATTGATACGAACTACTCTGAAGGGAACTACGCGAATGACTCTGATGAGAACAGTCAGAATAATCGTGAGTGGCTTCCTTTTGTTGTCCGCCTCTATTTTTATGCTGGTAGTGAACAGATAAAAATGGTGCATAGCTTTATCTATGACGGCGATCAGAAGATGGATTTCATCCGTAGTCTGGGCATTCGTTTCGATGTTCCGATGCGTGAAGCTCTGTATAACCGTCACGTCGCTTTTTCGTGTGCGGATGGAGGAGTCTGGAGTGAACCGGTGCAACCATTAGTGGGACGACGTATGCTTACCATGCCACAGGTACAAGATGAACCATCTCTGCAACAGCAACAAATAGAGGGCAAACGTATTCCTCCTTATGAAGCTTTTGACGAGAAAAACCGGGAATTGCTTAATGACTGGGCTTCATGGAATGGCTACCGCCTGTCTCAACTCACGGCTGACGCATTCTCCATTCGTAAACGTACCAATGGTGATGCTCCCTGGATAGGGACTTTCTCCGGTACCCGTAGTGACGGTTATGCTTTTGCCGGTGATATAACAGGTGGACTGGGACTTTGCCTACATGACTTCTGGCAATCTTATCCGTCTTCTATCGAAATTTCAGATGCAAGAACTCCGGTTGCCACGCTTACTGCCTGGCTGTGGAGTCCGGATGCAGAACCGATGGACTTACGCCACTATGATAATGTGGCTCACGGTCTGAATGCCAGCTATGAAGATGTGCAGGAAGGAATGAGTACTCCCTATGGTATTGCCCGCACCACCACGCTCACTCTCGTTCCGCAAGGAGGTTACACAGGAAAGAAAACTTTTGCGGATGACGCCCGACAGCTCTCTGCCACCAGCATATTAATGCCAACTCCGGAATACCTGTATAACCGTCGAGCTTTCGGAATATGGAGTCTACCCGATCGCAGTACTTCCTTTCGTATTCGTGTGGAAGAGCGTCTGGATGCTTACATCCACTTCTACCAGAAAGCCATTGAACAGAACAAATGGTATGGTTTCTGGAATTATGGTGATGTGATGCACGCTTATGATCCTGTCCGTCATACCTGGCGTTATGACGTCGGAGGCTTTGCCTGGGACAATACAGAACTAGCTTCCAATATGTGGCTTTGGTATAATTTTCTCCGTACCGGTCGTGCCGACATCTGGCGTATGGCTGAAGCCATGACCCGGCATACGGGTGAAGTCGACGTTTACCACATTGGTCCGAATGCCGGATTGGGTAGCCGTCATAATGTGAGTCATTGGGGGTGTGGTGCAAAAGAAGCACGAATCAGTCAGGCCGCCTGGAACCGTTTCTACTATTATCTCACTACTGACGAACGCTCTGGAGACTTAATGACCGAAGTCAAAGATGCCGACCATAAACTCTACGAACTAGACCCTATGCGTCTGGCTCAACCTCGCAGTGAATATCCTTGCACTGCACCTGCCCGTTTGCGTATCGGTCCCGACTGGCTGGCCTATACCGGTAATTGGATGACAGAGTGGGAGCGTACGGGTAACACGGCTTATCGTGACAAAATCATAGCAGGAATGAAGAGTATTTCCGCCTTACCCAACCGCCTCTTTACTGGTCCAAAAGCTCTGGGATTTGATCCGGAAACAGGTATCATCACAACCGAATGTGATCCGAAATTAGAATCGACTAATCATTTAATGACGATCATGGGCGGATTTGAGGTTGCCAATGAAATGATGCGTATGATTGATATACCCGAATGGAAAGACGCCTGGCTTGACCATGCCGCACGTTATAAGAAGAAAGCATGGGAACTTAGTCACAGCCGTTTCCGTATATCCCGCCTGATGGCTTATGCGGCTTATCATCTGCGTGATAGACAAATGGCAGAAGAAGCCTGGACGGACTTATTCACCCGTTTGGAACATACACCTGCACCCTCTTTCCGCATCACGACCATTCTTCCACCGGAAGTTCCGGCTCCATTAGATGAATGTGCAAGCATCAGCACGAATGATGCTGCCCTTTGGAGTCTCGACGCTATTTATATGCAGGAAGTTATTCCGAGGGATGAATAACAGAACCGTTGATTTCCTCGTACTTCACCATGTCCCAGCCTTGGAACTGGAGTAACAGCAGGTGGAGTGTCGTACCGGTAGCCAGTTTCTGTACGATTTTATCTTTACTGTACTGCAGTAATTGCTTTCTTCCTTCTTCTGCTTGAGTTTCAAGTTCTTCAGCGGTAGCTGTACGTGGAGCATATTTCAGTTCCAGGATATAGCTGTGTTCTATATCGGAATAACGTGCTTTGTCCGGCAATAGGAAGAAGTCACAATAACCATAATTCATTTCCAGTTCCGGTTGTACGAGATAGTAGGAAGCGATTGCCAGATAAGCTTTCAGGAAGCCTTGTAAATTTCTTTCTCCCTCTATGGCATCGCGAATGGAAGAATTTTCCCGATAAGCGCGGGCAATGGTTTCAAAGAATGGTTGCCAGTGACCATCGAAGGCGAAATCATCTATCAAGTCTTTCAGGTGTGAAAGATTCAGGCTATGGGCTTGTTGATAGTAGTCGCGTAAGAATCCTAAATATTGCTCGCGTACGCAGTTGTTAGGTATACACATTTTCAAACGGTCGCCACGGGTGCCGCACATGGTGAGCAAGCCATAATAATAGAGCAGGCTTCGGAAGTTTTCAATATCCGCTATTTTCTCTGACGGGAACGAAGTATGCAAGTCTACCAATATTTCGCCTTTTGCCGCAATTTCCTCGATAGTGCTCATACGGCTTCCTTCATGGGTGGTGTCGTGGTCAATGCGTGCCAACATTTTCAATTTGCTGTAATCCGTACGGATATTTTTGTCTACCATGTTTTCGGGCGGGCGGTGGAAGTCAATTTGGTTACGCAGATAATATAAAGTCATATCGCAATTGAATACACGGTCGTTGTCTAAAGACATTCTGGCAAAGCAATAATTGTTGTACCATGGCTTCATTTCCGTAATCATTGCTTCTATATTACCGACCAGCAAACCATTTTGCTGATAATAACACAGCATTTCACGTACTTCTGTCTCATCAAATCCCATCATAGCATTGAAACGGGAATCGGTCGATATATTCCAATCGATATTATATCCACTGGATAAGTCATCCAAAGTGATAGGACTGACTCCCATTAGGAAAATCCGGTTGAACATACCTTTGAATTGCTTGAAGTATTCACGGTAAAAACCGCTGGCATGAGTCAGATCATGGAACATTTTCTGTCCGTGTTCGCTCAATATGACGTTGGTAAAGTTGTCATATTCGTCGATTATCAGATAGAGAGGATATCCTTTTTCTTTTGCTTTTATCTCAATATAAGCGAGTTTTGCTTTGGCACTTTCGATGTTTTCAACCGTTTCCTTAAAATCTGCATCATAGAAAGGTGCATATTGATGTGCAAATTGATTGATGATGATGCTGCAATATTCATTGAAGCTACTCATCAAGTCTGCTCCCGGCAGCGAACAACCGGCTTTTGAGAAGTCAAAGAAAAGGACCTGGAAACTGTTGCGTTGTTCAGTCGGGTGACTTCCTATCCATAAGTCGCCGAAATATTTGTCGAAATTATCTTTCTGTAATATGTCGTAATAGGTATGCATCATACTTAGAAACAAGCTTTTTCCAAAACGTCTCGGACGAATCAGGAAAAGGTAGCTGGGCATTTCCTCAATAAGGGGGAGATACATGGTTTTATCGACGAAATAGAAGTTTCCATTTCTCATTTGGTTGAAATCGGATATTCCGTATGGTATTCCTTTCACTTGGCTCATATTGGCAGACTTTTAATTAGTATAGGCAAAGTTAATCTATTCTGTGGAATAAATCAATGATTTGTGGCCGTATTTGCAGAGGATAGCTGTTTGCCTCTTTTTGAAAAGAAGACGATTCTATCCTATCTCGATGTTCTGTTTTTAAGATTAAACCGGAGAATGATCGTTTTAGGATTGGTAAACTGGAAGAAAAACTGTATAAATAGGTGCAATAATATACGGGAATATAGACGAAAAGTGAATGATAACCGATAGAATATACTGTTTCTCTAATAGATAAATGGTTCATTGGGTTTAAACCAACGAGGTGTTCCTCGGTGAGGAACGCTGTCTTCCCCACCGAGGAACCTATCCTTTATCGGTGAGGAAGCTGCAAGTGTGCTCTTTTGGGGGTGGTATTTCTCTAATTGGATCGAAAATAAAGAAAGAACCTAAATGCTATTATGAATAGTGTTTTACTAAAATGATATCTATCTGCAAGGGATGGATATATAATAATTTCCTATTTGACAGCTAACGGCAGTGAAAAGTGAAATGAAGAAATAAGATGTTGGCAAATGCCGGAATTATTTCATCCTCCCTTATTCATTTATGTCATTCTTCCTTTTCTGCAATGCTTAAATATTCCTTTTTTAATATTGAATATGTAAGCATTCGATATGGTCGATATTTCTTCTTTGTCTTTATTGCATTATTATTTCAGATACTCTTTCAACGGGCAATCGGTCTTTTTCAGTCCTTCGGCAATGCTTTTCGCATTCATGTGTGCTCCCTTCAGGGAAGTGTGCGTATGGTCGTGGTTATAGTAAGTAGCTGCTTTCTTGATACCCACCTTTTCCAGTTTATCGGCACTAATCTTATTTAGATCAATGAAGTAAGCTCCGGTAGCTTCGGCTGCTTCACGTGTCCATTTACCAAAAGACTCTGTGTTGCGTTCTATTTTTCCATCTTTCCATTTGTTACGCGGAGTATGGCTTAGAACGATGGGAACAGCTCCTTTCTCCTGAACGTCCATAATGAATTTCCGAAGATACCAGCCGAATGTATAAATCACCTGATATTTCCCTGTTTTCTCCATCAAAAAGACTTTGCTCTCGTCACTGGAACCACGTAATTCGGCACGGGCTTTGCCTACATTAATGTCTCCCGCATCATTATGTCCGAACTGAATCAGCACAAAATCTCCCGGCTGCAAGGCATTATAAACCTTATCCCAACGACCTTCGTCCAGGAAAGTGCGGGCACTGCGTCCTGCCATGGCACGGTTTTCTACAGAAATTTTATCCAGATTGAACTCATCGGCAATTACGCTTCCCCAACCCCACATACCGTTTTTGTCTTTATCTTCATTTCGGACTGTACTGTCTCCGATAGTAAACAATACCGGATGTCCATCTTTACGGCTTGAACCTGTCACAGTATCTTTCTCAACGGGCTTCAGATAATTGGCCAATTCCAATCCCTCATAAGCACGTATTCCATCCGCAGCAGATTCCGCATTGACTTTAGCACCGAAAGCACTTGTGTGTATACGGTCGATGTAGAACATATATTTCACCTTGTTCTTGCCGAACTTCTCGAATTTGCGGGCACTGATATCATTCAAATCAATAAAAGGAACCTCCTGTTCTTCGGCTACTTGCTTTGCCCACAATCCGAAAGTCTTGTTGACGCGTGTGATGATGGTGCTGTCTTTATCTTCCCAAGCATTACGGGGAGTAAGCGAGAATAGGATAGGATGAGCACCTTTTGCTTTTACATCCTGAATAAAACGGCGCATATATTCCCCGTATGTATATACGGTTTCTTTCACTCCGGTCTCTTTGATGGTTACGTTCAGCGTATCTTTGCCGATTCCCGGAATAGAGGCGCGGGCACGTCCGCTGTCATAAGGACCATTGTCATTGTGTCCCAATTCGATGATAACCCAGTCTCCGGGGCGTACACCTTTGATTACATCCGGCCAAAGACGGTTGTAGAAAGTACGGCTGCTGGTGCCTCCCAACGCATGATTCTCAACAGTAATCCGGTTGGAATCGAAATAGTCGCCGGCAAAATAGCCCCATCCCCATTGTCCGTTGTTGCCATTTCCTAAAGTTCCGGTACGCATGGTTGAATTACCTACCAGAAACAGAACCGGGTTGTTACCTTTCCGGCTGGAACCGGCTTCCGGCCGCGAGGTGCGTGCCTTATTCAAGCTGTCCAGCGTGTTGTCAACCACCTGATTGACGTCTGCCATGGGAGCGGAAACTTTATTTTGCGCTTGCAGTTGTAAACTGCATACAATGATTATCAGTCCGCACGTATATTGAAACAATTTATTTTTCATGTTCGTTTTCTTTTTTAGGCACGGATTACACGGATTTCACGGTTTTAGTGCTATGATTACGTAAAACAACCGTGTTAATCCGTGTAATCCGTGCCTTATTATTCTCTTATACCTTATCGAAAACTGTATGTTATTTTAATTTATAAACTTCTGTTCCGGCAAGCAGGAAACAACCGACTCCGTAGTCTTCAAAATCGGGTACACTCTTGTAAGTAACCGGCTGTCCGTCTTTAGGCTCCTTGCCTGTTCCCTGCACATATCCCAGAAATCCGTTCGGGTGTACGGCATCTTTCACCATAGCGTTCCATGCTTTTAACAGGACGGGGAGATACTCTTTGCGATCGAGCAATCCGTTGCGGACTCCCCAAGCCATACCATAAACAAATAAGGCCGTACCGGAAGTCTCTTTTCCTCCGAAGTTCGTCGGGTCGTGAAGACTGACATTCCAGAAACCATCTTCACGCTGACATTTCTTCAAAGCCTTACTCATGGTCAGGAAATCATTGATATAGTCCTGACGGTGTTTCTCGTCAGAAGGAATTTCATCCAATACACGTACCAGAGCGGCATATACCCATCCGTTTCCACGACTCCAATAGCAATCTTCGCCATTCGGCTCTTTATATGGAGGATTAAAATCCTGATCACGCCACCACAGACCGTCTTTAGGGTTGAACATACCCGTTTCATCGTGTTGGCTGCGTGTGTAGTAGTACATATCCCACATCTTATCGTAGTATTTCTGTTCTCCGGTCATTTTTCCGAATTTAGCGAAGATAGGCATTGCCATTTGTACGGCATCAATCCACCACCAGTCGTTCACCTGCGGCGTATTCACCACCATATCGATGCTCGCTTTGATATTCCGGATCATATTCGGGTCTGACGGACAGATTTTATAGATATCAATGTATGCCTGTCCGCAACAATGATCGTCCGCATTACGGGTAGTATTGCCGTTGCGCATTCCCCATTTGTGGAAATCTGCCCAGTCGTAAGTATACTTATAATAATCCTCGCGCGGATAAATAGAATAGAGAGCCATCAATCCTTCATAGTATACACCACGCGTCCAGATATTGCTGGGACGTACACGACCATAAAAACTGGGAGTAGTGTAATCGGCATACTTCTTCATAAAGTAGTCATTCACCTTTATGATATTCTCTAAAGTCTCTTTTTGTGCCGGGAGCTCTTGTGCTGTGACCGTATGGACTGGTATCAGACAAGAAAGAAGCAATCCTGTAAAGAGTAAGAATAGTGGTTTCTTCATGGTACAATAGTTCTGTTTTATTAATTTGCTGTTTATAATAATTTCTATTGCAAAGGTAAGAGACGTTCCTTTCTTTTTCAATGGATTTTCGTGCAAATGTCTTTAAATTCGTTCACAAGGCAGCAGGAAATAGCGTAAAATGCATACCTAATGATGATTTCTACATATATCTGTACAATATTCTATTTCATGAATGGACTGCGTCCTTTACTTTTGTGTTGTAATTTGATAATCGATAAAACTATGAAGTGCATAACTCTTTATTTTAGTTTCTGCCTGATAGCTATCTCCTCGATAGCCCAGCCAAACTATGACTTTTCGAAGTTGAAACGCGAACGTCTGGGACGTGGTGTAATTGCTATCCGGGAGAATCCGTCTACTGTAGCTGTTTCCTGGCGTTATTTGTCTTCCGACCCGATGAATGAATCTTTTGATATTTATAGGAATGGTGAAAAGATAAACAACCATCCGTTGAAGGATGCCACTTTCTTTCAGGATGCTTATACAGGAACAGAATCTGTACTTTATACCGTGAAAGCAAGGGAAGGGAAAACGGAAAGCACCTATCAATTACCGGCAAATGCCCTGTCGGGTTATCTGAATATTCCGTTGAACCGCCCCGAGGATGGTACGACTCCGTTAGGACAAAACTATTTTTATACTCCGAATGATGCCAGTATCGGTGACGTGGACGGTGATGGTGAATATGAGATTATTCTGAAATGGGATCCGAGTAATGCACATGATAATTCACACGACGGTTATACGGGAGAAGTATATGTTGATTGTTATAAATTGAACGGTCAGCAGCTATGGCGTATTAATCTGGGAAAGAATGTACGTGCAGGTGCGCATTATACTCAATTTATGGTTTATGATCTGGATGGTGACGGTCATGCGGAAGTGGTGATGAAGACCGCAGACGGAACGGTGGATGGAGTCGGAAAAGTGATTGGAGACGTCAATGCGGACTATCGAAGTGAGCAGGGGCGTATTCTGACCGGACCGGAATATCTGACAGTATTCAACGGATTGACAGGAGAAGCGATGCAAACAATTGATTATGTGCCCGAAAGAGGAAACCTGATGGGTTGGGGAGACAGTCGTGGTAATCGCAGCGACCGTTTTCTGGCTTGCGTTGCCTATCTCGACGGCATACACCCGAGCGTAGTGATGTGTCGCGGATATTATACACGTACTGTTTTGGCTGCTTTTGACTGGGATGGAAAGGAACTGAAACAACGTTGGGTATTCGACAGTAATAATCCCGGTTGTGAAGATTATGCCGGACAGGGAAACCATAACCTGCGGGTAGGTGATGTGGACGGTGACGGATGCGATGAGATCATCTACGGTTCATGCGCCATAGACCATAACGGCAAAGGACTCTACACCACGAAAATGGGACACGGCGATGCCATTCACCTGACTCATTTCGACCCTTCTCGTAAAGGGCTGCAAGTATGGGATTGCCATGAAAATAAACGTGACGGTTCTACCTATCGGGATGCAGCTACCGGAGAAATTTTATTTCAGATTAAAGACAGTACGGATGTGGGGCGTTGTATGGCAGCCGATATTGACCCGACTCAACCGGGCGTTGAAATGTGGTCTGTTGCTTCCGGAGGAATAAGGAATGTGAAAGGAGAAGTAGTAAAGGACCGGGTGAGAGGTTTATCCTGTAATATGGCTGTCTGGTGGGATGGAGATTTGTTGCGTGAATTGCTGGATCGAAATAGGATCAGCAAATACAATTGGGAAAAAGGAATCTGTGAGCGCATAGCTATTTTTGAGGGGACTCTTTCTAATAATGGAACCAAAGCGAATCCTTGCCTTCAGGGAGATATCGTAGGTGACTGGCGCGAAGAAGTACTGATGCGTACAACTGATAATACAGCTTTGCGGCTTTACGTCTCCACTATTCCTACCGACTATCGTTTTCATACTTTCCTCGAAGATCCGATTTATCGTATAAGTATCGCTACCCAGAATGTTGCTTATAATCAGCCTACACAGCCCGGATTCTATTTCGGACCGGAACTTCAGGGAACCGTATTCAGAGGATGTGAAATACCTGGGAAGAAAACGGTAGTGAATGATTCAAATACTCCTTTACATTTGCTGCAACCTGCCTATCAGGGTACTTATGGTGACCTGACACCCGGGCAGGTCAAGAAAGATATAGACCGTGTATTTGCTTATATTGATAAGGAGACTCCGGCACGTGTGGTAGATAAGAACACTGGTAAACTGATAACCGACTACACCACGATGGGAGAGGAAGCGCAACTGGAACGTGGTGCTTTCCGTCTGGCAAGTTACGAATGGGGAGTAACCTATTCAGCCTTGATAGCAGCTGCTGAAGCTACGGGCGATCAACGTTACATGGACTATGTGCAGAACCGTTTCCGCTTTCTGGCGGAAGTGGCGCCTCATTTCAAACGTGTGTACGAAGAGAAAGGCACAACAGACCCTCAACTGCTGCAAATCCTCACTCCTCATGCCCTGGATGATGCCGGGGCTGTGTGTGCAGCGATGGTGAAAGTCCGTGTGAAAGACCGCTCGCTTCCTGTAGACGGATTAATTGAGAACTATTTTGATTTTATTCAGAATAAAGAATACCGGTTGGCAGATGGTACTTTTGCCCGCAATCGTCCGCAACATAATACACTTTGGTTGGACGACATGTTTATGGGGATTCCGGCAGTAGCCCAGATGAGCCGTTATGACAAGGCTCAAAAAGAGATATATCTGGCGGAGGCTGTCAGACAATTCCTGCAATTTGCCGACCGTATGTTTATCCCTGAAAAAGGTTTGTATCGTCATGGATGGGTGGAAAGCAGTACCGATCATCCTGCCTTTTGTTGGGCGCGAGCCAATGGGTGGGCTATGCTGACAGCATGTGAATTGCTCGATGTATTGCCGGAAGATTACCCCCAGCGTGCGAAAGTGATGGATTATTTCCGGGCTCATGTACGCGGAGTGACTGCCTTGCAAAGTGGAGAAGGGCTTTGGCATCAATTGCTCGACCGGAATGATTCTTATCTGGAGACGTCTGCTACGGCTATTTACGTATACTGTTTGGCGCATGCTATCAATAAAGGCTGGATTGATGCCATTGCTTATGGACCTGTCGCTCATTTGGGATGGCATGCCGTGGCCGGTAAGATCAATGCGGAAGGTCAGGTGGAAGGCACTTGTGTGGGTACGGGGATGGCTTTCGATCCTGCTTTTTATTACTATCGTCCGGTCAATGTATATGCGGCACATGGATACGGACCGGTGCTTTGGGCAGGTGCGGAAATGATTTCTCTATTGAAGAATCAGTACCCGCAGATGAATGACAGCGCCGTTCAGTATTATCAGGTGAAACAGAAGACGACTGCACCTATTTTTGCCATCGATACAGAAGAAAAGAAAGATTAACTTTAAATAGATAGAACCATGAAACGAGAAGCTTTTAAAATGTATTTAAAACCCGGATGTGAAGCTGAATATGAGAAAAGACACGCTGCCATCTGGCCCGAATTGAGAGCATTGCTTTCCAAGAACGGAGTGTCGGACTATTCGATTTATTGGGATAAGGAGACCAACATCCTGTTTGCTTTCCAGAAAACGGAAGGTGAGGCTGGTTCGCAGGACTTGGGTAATACGGAGATTGTGCAGAAATGGTGGGACTATATGGCGGATATCATGGAAGTGAATCCGGACAACTCGCCGGTGTCCATTCCTTTGCCGGAAGTATTTCACATGGATTGATTTTTTAGTAATTAGGTTCGTTGTTTCTTTTATTATCTCAACTATCTTGATTATTTTTGTCCAACATTAATTATTAATCTTGGAATCTATATGATGCAAAGACACCTTTTAATCTTTACCTTTCTTGTTAGTTTTGTGTTGAATGCCTATGGTGCGATAGAGCTTCGTTCTACACAAATGAGAACGAGTGACGGTCTTCCCAATAACTCTATTCGATACATTTATCAGGATAGCAAAGGTTTTTTGTGGCTGGCTACTTTGAACGGATTAAGTCGTTATGACGGCAACTCTTTTCTTACTTTCCGTCCGGAAATCGGTGACAAGGTGTCTTTGGCAGACAACCGTATCTACGATCTGACAGAAGATAAAGATGGTTTTTTGTGGATTTCCACTACACCTGAATTATATAGTTGCTATGATTTGCAACGTGCCCGTTTTGTTGACTATACCGGTTGTGGCGAACTAAGACAGAATTATTCAGGGGTATTTGTAGCTGCTAACGGAGATGTCTGGCTTTCCCATTCGGGAAACGGCTGCCGGAAGATGGTACATCAGAAAAATGGTGAGATGACATCTACCGTATTCAGGACCGAACGTGGAAACCTGCCGGATAACCGGGTGAAATTCGTGAATGAGGACACCAGTGGGCGTATTTGGATCGGCACTCAATGCGGTCTGGTTTCTGTCTCCAACGGACAATATCGGATAGAAGACCGATTAATCCACTTCACTTCTTCGCTAGCCTATAAGAACGATATGTATTTCCTTACAGCAGATGGAGATATCTATTATTATCAGGAGGCTACTCAAAAAATGCAAAAGTTGGCTTCTCTTGCCACTGTGGCAGGGGCGACATCGCCAACCGGAAATTTCCTGTTGAAAGATAAGTGGGTGATCCTGACTACTACCGGAGTATATACTTATAAGTTTGCTACCGGAGAGATGGCCGCAGATCCTCGCTTGAATATTAAAAAGGGAGAATTGATACGTGATAATCGTGGAGATTATTGGATATACAATCATACGGGACGACTTACATATGTGCTTGCCGAAACCGGAGAGAGTAAGGACTTCCAGTTGATTCCCCAGGATAAGATAAGTTATATCGACTTTGAACGTTATCATATCGTCCATGATTCGCGGGGAATTATTTGGATTTCGACCTATGGAAATGGGCTTTTCGCTTATAATACTGCCGAAGATAAACTGGAGCATTTTGTGGCGAACATTAATGACCAGAGTCATATCAGTTCGGATTTCCTGCAATATGTGATGGAAGATCGTGCTGGTGGCATCTGGGTAGCTTCGGAATATTCAGGCTTGTCCCGTATTTCCGTATTGAATGAAGGAACCTCCCGCATCTATCCCGAATCCCGTGATTTGTTCGACCGGTCGAACACCATCCGTATGCTTACCAGAATGTCTAATGGAGATATCTGTGTAGGTACGCGTAAGGGGGGATTATACACCTTTGATTCAAGCCTTCGTTCGAAAATGACCAATCAATATTTCCATTCTAATATCTATGCTCTCACCGAAGACAAGCAGGGACGAATGTGGATGGGAACTCGTGGAAATGGTCTCAAAGTGGGGGATACCTGGTATTATAATAATCCTTCTGATCTGACAGCCTTATCCGATAACAACGTTTTTGCCATTTATCGCGACCGTAAAGACCGCATGTGGATAGGAACATTTGGCGGTGGGCTGGAACTGGCTGAACCTACTCCCGACGGTAAATATAAATTCCGTCATTTCTTCCAGCAAACATTCGGGATGAGGATGGTGCGTGTGATAGAAGAAGATGCAAATGGGATGGTGTGGGTAGGAACCAGTGAGGGTATTTGTGTTTTTCATCCGGATTCATTGATTGCAGATGCCGATAATTATCATCTTTTCAGTTATACAAACGGAAAGTTTTGCAGTAATGAAATCAAGTGTATCTACCGGGATACGGAAGGGCGGATGTGGATTGGTACGTCCGGTTCGGGACTGAATCTTTGTGAGCCGCAGGATAACTATTGTTCTTTGAAATATGAACATTACGGAACTTCCGAAGGATTGGTTAACGATGTAATCCAGTCCATTCTGGGAGATAAAAAGGGGAATCTCTGGGTTGCCACCGAATATGGTATTTCCAAATTTAATCCGGCTACCCATTCTTTTGAAAACTATTTCTTTTCTTCCTATACACTGGGAAATGTGTATAGTGAGAATAGTGCCTGTATGCGCGAAGATGGAAAACTGCTTTTTGGCACAAACTACGGATTAATAGTGATCGATCCTGAAAAGATACAGGATAACGAAACTTTCTCCCCGGTTGTTTTCACGGATTTATATGTCAATGGAACCCAGATGAATCCGCAGATGGAGGACTCTCCGTTAAAGCAATCGTTGGCTTATTCGGACGAAATAACCCTGAAGTTTTTTCAGAACTCATTCTTGATAGATTTCTCTACTTTTGATTATTCGGATAGCGGTCATACCAAATATATGTATTGGCTGGAAAATTACGATCAGGGATGGAGTGCTCCTTCTCCTCTGAATTTTGCTTCGTTTAAGTATCTTAATCCGGGAACTTATATACTTCACGTCAAGTCGAGCAATGGAACGGGTGTTTGGAATGATAGCGAGACTACACTGAAAATTGTAATTGTCCCTCCATTCTGGAAAACGACTTGGGCAATGCTGGGTTATGTGCTGTTATTAATCATAGCCTTGTACTTTGCTTTCCGTATCGTTCGTAACTTTAATGGCTTGCGTAACCGCATCAATGTAGAAAAGCAGTTGACAGAATATAAACTGGTGTTTTTTACCAATATCTCTCATGAATTCCGTACTCCGCTTACCTTGATTCAGGGAGCATTGGAGAAGATTCAACGGGTGACTGATATCCCGCGTGAATTGATATATCCGCTGAAAACAATGGATAAGAGCACGCAGCGTATGTTGAGGCTTATCAATCAGTTGCTGGAATTCAGAAAGATGCAGAATAATAAGCTGGCACTCTCTTTAGAGGAAACGGATGTCATCTCTTTCCTTTATGAAATATTTTTGAGCTTCGGAGATGTAGCGGAACAAAAGAATATGAATTTCCGTTTCCTGCCTTCGGTGCCGTCCTATAAAATGTTTATTGATAAAGGAAATTTGGATAAGGTGACTTATAACCTGCTTTCAAATGCCTTTAAATATACTCCTTCGAACGGAACAATTATTCTCTCGGTGAATGTGGACGAAGGGAAGCAAACCTTGCAGATTCAGGTTTCGGATACGGGAGTCGGCATTCCTAAAGAGAAGCAGAACGAATTGTTCAAGCGATTTATGCAGAGTAACTTCTCCGGTGACAGTATCGGTGTAGGGTTGCATTTGAGCCATGAACTAGTTCAGGTACATAAAGGAACGATTGAGTATAAGGATAATGAAGGCGGTGGTTCTGTATTTACCGTATGCATTCCGACGGATAAGACGGTGTATTCGGAGAAAGACTTCCTTGTCCCAGGCAATGTACTGCTGAAAGAGGCGGATGGACATGCGCATCATTTGTTGCAGCTCTCGGAAGAACTTCCTGACTCGGAAAAACTGGCTGTTCCTCTGAATAAACGGAAAGTCTTGATTATTGAAGATGACAATGATATTCGTGAATTCTTGAAAGAGGAAATCGGAGCCTATTTCGAAGTAGAAGTTGCTGCTGACGGTACATCCGGATTTGAGAAGGCACGTACGTATGATGCCGATTTGATTATCTGTGATGTTCTGATGCCGGGAATGACGGGATTTGAGGTAACTAAGAAGCTGAAATCGGATTTTGATACGAGCCATATTCCTATCATTCTGCTGACTGCTTTGAGTTCGCCGGAGAAACATCTGGAAGGTATAGAAGCCGGAGCGGATGCTTACATAGCCAAACCGTTTAGTGTAAAATTGTTGTTGGCACGTGTATTCCGCCTGATCGAGCAGCGCGATAAATTGCGTGAGAAGTTCTCCAGTGAACCGGGTATTGTGCGTCCGGCCATGTGTACCACTGACCGGGATAAAGAATTTGCAGATCGGTTGGCTGCTATCCTTGAACAGAACCTCGCCCGGCCTGAATTCTCTATTGATGAGTTTGCACAGATGATGAAGTTGGGACGAACGGTATTTTATCGGAAACTACGTGGAGTAACGGGATATTCGCCTAATGAATATTTACGTGTTGTGCGCATGAAGAAAGCAGCCGAGTTGTTACTGTCGGAAGATAATCTGACGGTTGCAGAAGTCTCCTATAAGGTGGGTATCAGCGATCCTTTCTATTTCAGTAAATGTTTCAAAGCTCAATTCGGAGTAGCACCGTCTGTTTATCAGCGTGGTGTGAATAATAATAGTGATTCTCCGCAGGATTCACAAGAATAAGATTAACTAAAATAGCATAGTATGAAACTGATTTCTTTTTGTAAAATATTACTTTTGAGCAGTTGCTTTACAACTGCTTGTACTTCTATGAATGCACAAGACAAAGTTATGAAAAAACAGGATTCGCCTATTGATATAGATTTGTGGCAAAACGGCTTACCCAATACGAATGGGATGGAAGCCCAGGGATATGATGATAAAAAGAATAATTTCAAACCTAGTATCCGGGTATATTTGCCGAAAGCTTCTCAACAGCCGGCGAGAGCTGTTATTATATGTCCGGGAGGTGGATACGGGCATTTGGCAATGGCTCACGAGGGGTATGACTGGGCACCGTTTTTCAATGAACAGGGAATAGCTGCTATTGTCTTGAAGTACCGTATGCCTAATGGTAATCGGGAAGTTCCCATGTCGGATGCATACGAAGCTATTCGTTATGCGAAAGAACATGCTTCTGAATGGAATATTAATCCTGATTGCATTGGCATCATGGGATTTTCGGCAGGTGGGCATTTGGCCTCTACAGTGGCTACGCATGCTTCCGAAGAACTTCGTCCTGCTTTTCAGATTCTTTTTTATCCGGTAATTTCGATGGAACCTAAATACGGGCATGGTGGATCGTGCAGACAGTTTCTAGGTGAAAGAGCAACGGAGGAATTGAAAAAGGAATTTAGTAATGAGTATCAGGTGGATTCGCTCACACCGAGAGCGTTTATAGCTTTATCCGATGACGACAGGGGTGTGGTACCTATGAATTCTATTCGTTACTATTCTGCTTTGAAAGAAAAGGAGATACCGGCCGCCATGTATATTTATCCCAGTGGTGGACACGGATGGGGAATGAAAGATAGTTTTAAATTCCGCAATGAAATGTTGATGGAGCTGAAAGCTTGGCTAATGACTTTTTAGGGGAGGCTATTAAAGCAGTGCTAATACCTGTTGAGAACTAATTTATTTGATTGTTTCGAGAAATTCTACTTCAATGATTCTTAACTGATTTTTGCTACTGCTCTTTTCCTGTTCCATTTTATTGGCAGCTTTGGCTTCTACTTCAATGATCTGTCCGAAAGCATCCTTGTCACTAGTATTTCCTTTCAGGCGAATGGTTATAGTGTTGGCACGTACCGGCTTTTCTACATTGAGATGAATATACCCCAGACTCTTATCTGTATTTCCGTTCCAAATCAGGATGTTTCCGGCATATACTTCCAATGGATAACTGCGTGAACGCCACCCTTGCAATTTGATACATATATCGTCTATTTCGGCTTCTCTCTCCAGTGTATAAGTAATCCAGGCAGTGCTCAACTTACCGTCATTTTTCCATTCCGTCAGTTCGATATCATCATAGCTCTTTTCAGCATCGCTGTTATTGGAACTGGCTTTTGCTGAAACGATGCGTACACCTTTTTTGCTATCTTGGTAAGAAGGGGTAGAAGGAGTCTCACCCCTGTCCAGTTGTCCTTTTAAAGTCTCCTGCGGGAGATAAGTGCTTAAACCTTCAGTAACTTTTACAGGCACTGTTTCCAATGTGAGTGTGGCGGCAAGTAATCCTTTAGCCTGTGCTGTCAGAGTTACTTTTCCGGCAGTGGTTGTGCTACGGATCAGTGCACGGTTGATGCCACATTCTACCGGAAGTTTTGTATCAAGGATATGATTGTTTTCACCTTGGGCAATCCCTCCACGCCATTCTGCTTGACCGTTGAGTGTGAATTGAACCGTACGATTATCCAACGGGCAACGTTTTCCGTCTTTATCTACAACTTCCACCTGTATTAAAGCCATGTCTGCACCGTCTGCATGGAATCCTTCGGGATTTTGAATAGCGGTAAGTTTCAGTTTGGCTGGTTCACCGGCTGTATGTATAGCGTAGCGGCTGATTTCTTTTCCTGCTTGATTATAGCTGACTGCTTCCAGTTTACCCGGTTTGAATGTTATGTTGTCAAAAGTAAAGAGGAAATTGTATTGGCGTTTGCCTTTACCCAGAGATTTACCATTCAGGAAAAGTTCCACCTCTTCCCCGGTAGATACCACATGTATGGGTTTTACTGTATTTTCAGGATAATTCCAGTGTCCGATAATGTAGGTCTGGTCTTCTTCCGTATCTACCCATCCGTTCCACATCACCTGATGTGCATAGAAGGCGTCTTTCTCAATACGCATAGCATCTGTCACTCCACTTCTGCGATAGTTTTCCGCTCCCCGGTAATGGGTATTGGTGTCAGAGAAGATAATTTTAGTGCCGCCGGAGCTGACCCTGTTGCCTGTTCCGGGACGCTCACGCCAATAATCATACCAGCGGGCTATCATGGTAATGGCAAATTCATCTTGGTTACGGTTATAATCAGTAGCCGGTTTACCTTTATAAAGCGGACCGTCACCCTCTTTATGGAAAGGATAGCTGTATTCGTCCCAGTATTTTCTTAAACCTTCGTCGCGGCAATACTCGGTAGCCCACATCGGATGATGCTCACTTCGGTTGATATACAGCATTTCGCCGCCGTATTCCGCTTCACGAATATCCAACATTTCACGTGAACCGATAGCACGTCCGCCAAACGGATCATATTTGTCACGGACAGCTTTCATCTCTATCATGTGTTCACGGCTGATAGCTTTGTTGCCACATTCGTAGAACAAGATACTCGGGTTGTTGCGGTTATAAATGATTGCATCGCGCATCAGTTCCACCCGTTGCTCCCATTGGCGTCCTTCACGGTCTTTTTCTGCATCTCCGGCAGGCATTGCCTGTATCAGACCTACACGGTCGCAAGATTCTACATCTTGTTTCCATGGAGTGACGTGCATCCAACGAACCAGGTTTGCATTTCCTTTTACCATTAGACCATTAGAAAAGTCGCTTAACCAGGCTGGTACGGACAGACCTACTGCAGGCCATTCATTACTGGTACGTTGTGCATATCCCTTCATTTGGATAACACGGTCGTTCAATTCTATTTTTCCTTCAGCAAAGCGTGTTTTACGGAATCCGGTGCGGGTGCTGACTTCATCGAATATCTGATTGTTGTCATCTTTCAAGGCAGTTTTTACCGTATACAGGTAACCATATCCCCAACTCCAGAAATGAAGATTATTGATAATGGCGGATGCCTTTACCGTTTTAGTCTCTCCTGCTTTTAAAGTCACTTTATCACCTTGGAAAGTTTTCAATCGTTTGCCATCGGCATCAAGTACAGTCACTTGATAACTGAACTGGCGGGGAGATTTACTGTCGTTTCTGACTTCTGATTCGGCATGAATGGTTGCTTTATGCCCTTTTATATCGAAATCTTTGGCGTACACATAAACACCTGTTGTTTTCAGGTTACTGTATAAGGGAAGAGTTTGATATACATTATCGGTAACGTACAGAAATACATTTTTGGGGATACCGCCATAGTTAGCATTGAAATTGCGGTCGTTCCACTGAAATTTGGAGTTGGTTCCCTCTTCTCTGTACATCCAGTTGTTATCGGTGCGAACGGCAATTACGTTTTCACCCTCCTTCATATATGGAGTCAGGTCGAATCCCACTGCCATTACGCCATTTTCGTGTCTGCCCAGATTATGACCGTTGAGATAGAAGTCTCCACGTTGACGTACTCCTTCGAACTCGATAAATACTTTCTGGTTACTTTTCAGTTCCGGAATCCGGAAACTTTTGCGATACCACACCACTGTGTCTGTCAATTGTTCGATGGAGAGTTTAAATGCTTCATCTTCATTGAAAGCATGAGGCAAAGTTACTTGCTTCCATTCACTGTCGTCGAATTTAGTGTCTTTGGCTTTAGGAAATTCTCCTATTTGCAGCTTCCATTCACTGTTGAAGTTGTATTTTTTGCGTTCGGCCGCCTGACTGTTGATAATAGACAGTGTGATCAGCAGAAAAACGAAAAGATATAATTGGTGTTTCATGATAATCAATAATATATTTATTCACTCGCAAAATTACTTCTTTTTTGAATGTATGAAATGGAGAAATGTACAAAGATTATATACAATTGTGCACCTTTTGAAATTAATTTAAAAATAATTCTTCTTATGGGCGGGATGCTCTTGACAAAACCTTTTTTATGTTGTATATTTGTGGATGTTAATATCAATGGGTAAAAGGTAGTATTATAAAAAGAATGAAAAAGAAACCGGTACAATATGATGACAATATATTAGGAAATTCTTGCAGTAGTTAAACTGTGAGAGTTTTCGTATAAGCCAAAGGCTGCGAATCTTTATGGGATTTGCAGCCTTTTTTGTTGCAAAAAATCATGGCTGTGTTCTTAGATCCGGAATTTATAGTTTATAATAAACTTGGATAGCGTTTATAATAAACTCCTCAATAATTTATTAAGAACGGTGAAGAGGATTATGAAAGATGAGTCAGTTTTTTTCTTCTTTGGTATAATACGAAATATAACTTGATTGGGGATTTCTTATGAAAAGTAAATGATATGAACATTGTTGTTGAAAAATTATATTCTTTACGTACGATATTACAGTTTCTGTGATTACGAGATAATATTCTGCCGGGGAATTAATCTCCAAACGTCGATATAAGAAAAAAGTCTATTTGTAGCGTGTCTTCTTTTATAAAGAGGATGCGCTTTTTATTTAAGAGACGGAGAAACTGTACTGATTTTAGGTATGTAGAAAAGTGCATCCAGATATGGAATATTGTATACGAATAAGTAGTATTTGAGGCTTTTGCATGGAACTCCATAAGAAAATCAATATCTCCATATCCTTAAGCTTGGGGTGAATGGGCAGATGCGGTACTTTTGCAGAAAAAGTAATAAGCAGTAGAAAATGATAAAGTCAGCAATTTTAATAGTAGCGGCATGTTGTAGCTTACAACTATTTAGTCAGGAGAAATTTCCCGATGGCAAAATGATACCGGATTGGTTTTACCAAAATGAGAAAACTGATATCAGTATAATGGGAAAGAAATTCTTGATTACAGATTATGGAGTAGTGAATGATAGTACACTACTACAAACTGAAAAGATTCAGGCTGTTATAGATTTGGCATCCGACAATGGTGGGGGAGTTGTTGTCATTCCGGAGGGCACTTATCTTAGTGGCGCACTTTTCTTCAAACCGGGAACACATTTACATCTGGAATCAAAGGCTATATTAAAAGGTAGTGATGATATTAGCAACTTTCCTGTAATAGAAACACGGATGGAAGGACAGAATCTGAAATACTTTTCTGCCTTGATTAATGTTGATAAGATTGATGGTTTTACTCTTTCCGGGAAAGGAACGATTGATGGAAACGGTGAGCGATACTGGAAATCATTCTGGTTGCGGCGGCGGGTTATTCCTAAATGTACTAATATGGATGAATTGCGTCCCCGTTTGCTTCATATATCCCATAGTAATAACGTACAGATTTCTGATGTACGGCTGGTGAACTCTCCGTTTTGGACGACTCACATTTATAAGTGTGATAGTGTAAAACTCTTGGATTTACATATCTATTCTCCTTCTTCCCCTGTAAAAGCTCCCAGCACAGATGCTATTGATATTGATGCATGTAAAAATGTACTGGTTAAGGGGTGCTATATGTCGGTCAATGACGATGCGATTGCTTTAAAAGGCGGGAAAGGACCCTGGGCGGATCAAAATCCTGATAATGGTGGCAATTGTGATATTATCATTGAAGACTGTACTTTCGGATTTTGTCACGGAGTGCTGACTTGTGGAAGTGAGTCAATCTATAATCATAATATAATTCTCCGGCGTTGTGATTTGGATCAGGCTAAACGCCTTTTATGGCTGAAAATGCGTCCGGATACTCCTCAACAGTATAAGTACATCTTGGTTGAAGACATAAAAGGGAATGTTCGCAATTGTATCTTTATTGCTCCATGGACACAGTTTTATGATCTGAAAGATCGCAAAGATATGCCGGTCTCATATTCCAGCTATATAACGATGCGTAATATTCACCTGGATTGCGATTCCTTTTTTGCTGTAGAGAAATCAAATCAGTACAAATTATCCAATTTCTGTTTCGACAATCTGGCTATCAAGGCGAAAAAGGATGTGAAGATAGATGAAAACATAATTGATTCACTCATCATAAGAAAGGTTGAAATAACTAAGGTGAATTAAAAAAGAATGGCAGAAAGACTGGAAAATTGTACATAGACTGTAAAATCGTACAAAAACGACGTCTGATAGGCTGTACGCATATGAATTTACATAAGAAAGTCGAATTCTCCATATTCCTTTCCTTTAATTCTGCCATGTAATACGGTATCTTTGACATGTGCTTATTTAGTAAAACATTGAATCTAAAACTATAAAATACAATGAAATTCTGTAGAATTATTTTTTGTCTGTGGCTATTGATCTGTTTTTTCCCTTTGGGAATTTATGCAGATATACAACTTCCCTCTATATTATCAGATAATATGGTACTTCAGCAAAATGCGAAGGTACGTTTCTGGGGAAAAGCACGTCCCGGAGAGAAGATTCAGGTAAAAACTTCGTGGGATCATAAGAAATATAAGGTGGTTGCTTCAGAAAGCGGTCATTGGGAATTGATGATACAAACACCGGCTGCTACTTCCGGACAGTCTGTGATATTGAAAGGCGATAATAAGATTCATATCAATAATGTATTAATAGGTGAAGTTTGGCTTTGTACCGGACAGTCAAATATGGAATTTCCAGTAGCTCGTAATCCGCAAGTGAAATGGAAAACAGGAATGCTGAATGAAGCGGAGGAAATGAAAGATGCTGATTTTCCGGAAATCCGTCTGTTTCATGTAGAGCATCAGATGGCGCCTGATGGTGAAAAAGAGGATTGTACAGGGAAGTGGGTGGTTTGTAGTCCGGAGAATCTGAAAGACTTTTCTGCTATAGGATTTGTCTTTGGGCGTAAATTGCATAAGGAATTGAGTACACCGGTTGGTTTAATTCAGTCTACTTGGGGAGGAACACATGCCGAATCCTGGACAAGCATGAAAGTGATGGAAAACAATCCGCTGTATGCCGATGTCTTAAAACAATATTCAAAGGAAAAGGTGAGTAGGGAAAAAGATAAGTGCAAGGTTCCGGCTACATTGTGGAATGGTATGATTGCTCCTATAGTAGGGTATACTGTAAAAGGGAATATCTGGTATCAGGGAGAGTCCAACTCTGTTCGTTATGAGAAATATCAGGAGGTATTTACTAACTTGATAAATAGTTGGCGGAAAGAGTGGAATCAGCCGGATATGCCATTCTATTTTGTACAGATTGCACCACATTACAAACAATCGGCAGGTATTCGTGAAGCACAATTGAAAACATGGTTAGGTGGACTTGAGAACATTGGAATGGCAGTAGTGACGGATGCAGCCGATTCTACAGACATACATCCACGAAATAAAGTTGCACCGGGCGAACGGCTGGCAGCTTGGGCATTAGCAAAGCAATATGGTAAAAAGATTGTTTATTCAGGACCTCTCTACAAATCAATGAAAGTGAATGGGAGAGAAATTACATTAGATTTTGAATTTGCGGAAGGTGGTCTGCAGACACCTGGCAATGAACCGGTAAAAGGATTTTTTATTGCTGGTAGTGATGCGCGGTTTTATCCGGCTGAAGCCGTAATTGATGGAAGTTCGATAACGCTTTCTTCAACTTATGTCTCTGTACCTGTAGCTGTACGCTACGGTTATGGGACTTTCTTTAGAGTAAATCTGTTTAATAAAGCCGGATTTCCAGCAGTTCCTTTCCGTACGGATTCTTTTGCTTCCGACACTTATTATCGTCTGTTTGCCGATTCGGAAATTCGCCGTTTCCCGAAAGCGTGGCAACTGGATCATGGAAAACGCCTGTATTTTGGTTATGCGCAAGGAGTAGGTTGTTGTGCGATGTTACAAGTTTGGAAGAAAACAGGAGACCGTAGGTACTTTGATTATGTAGAGGCATGGGCTGATTCTTTGGTAGATAATAAAGGGGATATTTATTTGTATAAGAAAGAAACCTATAATTTGGATTATATCAACTCCGGGAAAGTTCTTTTTGATTTATACGATGAAACCCAAAAGGAGAAATATAAATTGGCTATCGAGAATCTGATAGACCAGTTGAAAAAGCAGCCTCGTACAACAGATGGAGGTTTTTGGCATAAAAAAATATATCCTTATCAGATGTGGTTGGATGGATTGTATATGGCTTCTCCTTTTATGGCTAGATATGGAGCTGAATTTAATCGTCCGGAATGGATTGATGAGGCTGTTAAACAGTTCACTCTCTGCCATCAGCATACATACGATACCAAGACCGGACTTTATTATCATGCATGGAATGAGGACCGTAGCCAGCGCTGGGCTGATCCGGAAACTGGCCATTCTCCTAATTTCTGGGGACGTAGTATCGGTTGGTGGTTTATGGCTTTAGTAGATGCTTTGGAATATATTCCCCAAGATCATTCAGGCTATGCTGATATGATTAAATGGACGAAGGAATTAGCAGAAACTCTTTCAAAATACCAAGATAAAAATGGCTTGTGGTATCAAGTAATTGACCAACCTTCACGTACCGGTAATTTTCCGGAAGCTTCTGTTACGACACAATGTATGTATGCCTATATGAAAGCTGTGAATAAAGGATATATTGATAGTCAGTATCGTGCTATTGCAGAAAAAGCCTTTAAAGGTCTGTGTGATAAACTACTAATCTCAAATTCGGACGGAACATTGACATTGACAAAATGTTGCCAAGTGGGTGGATTAGGTGGTAAGCCTTACCGTGACGGCAGTTTCGAGTATTATATAGGAGAGAAAATGAGAGATAATGATGCTAAAGCAACAGGACCTTTCATTATGGGATGTATTGAGTTGAATTATTGAGTGTATTCCATAATAGATGTACACTTTTTAAGTTTGATTTTATTTATTAATCAAATTAACAATTTAAATTATAATTTATGTTGATGAAAAACACAGTATTTTTTCAAAAAAAGGCATGTTCAATTGCCGTGAGATGCTTAACAAGCATTTTATATTT